>Ga0209581_1000171_pt1 | contig 199581 bp, 169 predicted proteins | sample Coa_R2_FD_187160 | JGI IMG/M metagenome (GOLD analysis project Ga0209581, IMG submission 187160) | Surface soil microbial communities from Centralia Pennsylvania, which are recovering from an underground coalmine fire - Coalmine... | ecosystem: Environmental > Terrestrial > Soil > Unclassified...
ACGCTCAGGCTGTAGTCAGTGATCGAGGAACTGCTCGTAGGCGTCGTATAGGTCGCGCCCGTCAGGCGGAAGTCGTTGTCGTAGGTGAGACTCGCGCAGACGGTTGAGCCATTGGCATAGGCGCAGGAGCCGGTGCCTGTGAGGACATAGCTATCCGGCTTGCCTGCTGCCCCGGCAGCGTTATTGTAAGTGATCGAGGGGACCAGATAGTTGGTGGTGCCCCGTGCGGAGCGGGTGATGCTGGTGAGGCGCTCCTGGGGGCTGAAGTTGTACTGCTCGTACTCCTGAGTCGGGTAGGTCAGCTTGGTGACGACGCCCGCATCATTGTAGGTGTACAACGTCGGCAGGTAGGTCGTTCCCGCCAGGGTATCGGTCTGGCCGAGCAGTTCCCCGCGCGCATCGTAGCCATAACAGTAGCTGCCGCTGAAGCTGTTGCTGGGGCCGCTCTTGAACTGCTCGGTCGTGACATGTCCAACGGCATTGCTGCCGGGGGTGATCCCGCTGCAACTGACGCCCGTGGGCACGGTGCCATCGTAGCTGTAGGTGACATAGGCGCCCGTCGGGCTGTTGGTGGTGTTGCGCCAGAGCTGGCGGTCCAGGGCATCGTAGCCGCTGTAGACCGTCTGCCCGCGCGCATCGGTCTGCTGGGTGATATTCCCATCGGCGTCCAGTTGATAGGTGACATGCCCCAGATCCGGGTCGGTCATCCCCGTCTTGCGCCCTGCCAGGTCATAGTAATAGGTGATCCACTGCCCATCCGCATGGGAGAGGTTCACCACATTGCCCTGATAATCGTAATTGTAGCCAGTTCCGGTATACCAGGTATTGTAGAGCCAGGTGCCGGTGTAGAGTTCCTCATAGCGGGTGCGCCCCAAGGCATCGGTAAAGGTCTGGCTCGTATGCTGGTTCGCATCCACTGTCTGCTGCACCTCATACCACAGCCCCTGGGCATCTTGCCCCTGGGAATACTGCGTGTTGGTTGTCGCCCCGGCGGGGTCGGTCGCCTGGGTCTTGCGGCCCAGCGCGTCATAGACGCTGCTGCTCCCAAGCTGGGTACTATCGGGGGCGCTGTAGGCGGCGCTGCCTGGGCTGCCGGTGTAGGCGCTCACATAGTAGGGACGGCTGGCAAAGATGGCCTCTTCCCGCGCGTCATAGACCGTGTAGCTGACGACATCGTTTGACCCATCCGCCGGCGTGCGCGTCTCGGCGACCTTGCCCCAGCCATCGTAGAAGGTGCGCGTGGTGACGGTCGTGCTGCTATCGTAGCGCCCAGGCGCCCCAGCCCTGGGTAGTAATGAAATAGTGATCCTCGACCGTAATGGCGCATTACAAGTTGATAGCTTGCTTTTCTCATAAGGCCACTGCTTTTCTTCGCTGTATCATAGCGAGGCTCAGCCCGCCCACGATGATAATGAAGACGAGTACGACCGTCACAGCTTCGATCCCACCCTGGGCTTTCACAAGCGGGGGCGAGGTCTCTATTAGACCTCCAGACGGCTGACCAGGGAACTGCTGGCAGAGAAAGAGAAAGGTTCTTGGGTTGGCCTGTGCCCAAGCGTCCAAGAGCAGGCACCAGATGCCTGCCAGCAGCGGCACGCTGGCAAGTGTTCGCCAGCGCCACGCAGGCTGCACGCTGCGTAGGAGCAAAAAGAGGGTGGGCGCCTCTGCAAATAGCAGGGTGGCACACACAATTCCAGCAATAGTCCAGTTTCCGACTGGAGGAGGGGACTGAGGGATGCAAAGGGCCGGTAGCATGAGGCGCAGCATGTCACACTCTTCCATTTCTTCGTCTGCAAGCGAGAAGGATACTCACAACTTCTGCTGTAGTATAACGCATCTACTCGTAGGCGCTGATATACGCTCAAACAACGAGGCACAAGGAATTACAAATCTCTTCCATCATCATTCAAGAGGATTTGGTCTGATCTGCTACAGGAGCGGCGCTTTATTCCCAGATAGCCGCTTGGTAGGGAGCGTTGCGCCGCCAGATGAGCAGGAATAAACAAGGCCAGGGAGATATTTCTCCTCCCCCCTCGGGCTAGTTGAGACCACCTGACATCAACAAATTCCCGGTATGGGCATCAAACACTTCAAAGCCACGCTGGTAGGTGACAGGGGTTCCATCTGGGGCTGAGAAGCTGAAGGTGCCTTGCAACTCGATATAACATAACAGCGTCGTATCTGAAACACCAGTGCTTTCTCCAAGCATGGTACTGACCTGGAGACCTGTTGCGAACACCACTTTTACGATCACAGGGTGCCAGGGAGCGAGGTCTCTCGGCACCGGGTTGTTGTTGACATACTGCTCTACGTCTGCCCTGGTAAATGCAGGCGTGGCAGGATCAGCCGTCGGGTTCGTGGATGAATTGCTGGTACGCCAGGAGCCTTATCCGATGCAGGCGATGCCAGGACAGTCTTGTTGATCGTACTGCTGCTATTGACTGCTATTGCAGGGCTTGATTGATTCAAGCAGGCCCATCCAGTGAGCGCCAGGAGCGCGAGCAAGGTGAACAGGAGGAGTGCTGGCTTCCGCATGAGAGTACGCATCCTTTCTCTGAGGTGCGCAGTTTTTTTGCAGCCAACCTGGTAGCCCTGGCAGCAGTAGTCGACCCAGATACCCCGTTGATCAGAACCATCTTGATTCGTCAGCGCCTGATCCAGTGTCATGGGCGTGAGCGTTGGCGGGGTCTGCGACGTGGGATGCGCCGGAGCCGCCTGGGCCAAAGAGGACAGTCAGCCCTACTATTAGAGCCTGGGCTGTTTCATTTGCTCGCTTAGCGAGCTGGGCATAAGCAGAGCGGCTTTTTATCGGGTGCTGCTCCCCACTGGCTGCGTGCGATGCAGCAGGCGCGCCAGGAACTGGCCGGTGAAAGAATGCTCCATCTGCGCAACCTCTTCCGGGGTGCCCTCGGCAATCACCAGACCGCCGCCATTCCCACCTTCCGGTCCCAGGTCGATAATCCAGTCGGCGCTCTTAATCACGTCGAGGTTATGCTCAATCACCACCACTGAGTTGCCCATATCCACCAGCCGCTGCAAGACATCCAGCAGCCGCGAGACATCGGCAAAGTGCAGGCCGGTCGTTGGCTCGTCCAGAATATAAAGCGTGCGACCCGTCGCCCGCCGCGAAAGTTCCGTCGCCAGCTTGATACGCTGCGCCTCGCCGCCAGAGAGGGTGGTAGCGGGCTGGCCTAGATGGATATAGCCCAGCCCTACATCGTTAAGGGTTGCCAGCTTGTTATAGATCGATGGAATCGCCTCAAAGAAGTGCAGCGCCTCTTCTACCGTCATATCCAGCACGTCGGAGATCGTCTTGCCCTTATAATGAACTTCCAGCGTCTCGCGGTTATAGCGGCGCCCCTTGCAGACTTCGCAGGCCACGTAGACATCGGGCAGAAACTGCATCTCAATCTGGATAATGCCGCCGCCCTGGCAGGCTTCGCAGCGCCCACCCTTGACATTAAACGAGAAGCGCCCGGCCTGATAGCCGCGCGCCCGTGCCTCTGGCACCTGCGCGAAGACTTCGCGGATGGTGGTAAACGCGCCAGTATAGGTCGCCGGGTTGGAGCGCGGCGTCCTGCCGATGGGCGATTGATCGATGTTAATGACCTTATCCAGATGCTCCATGCCCTCCAGGTCATCATGCGCGCCCGGCTTGTCGTGTGCGCGATAAAGATGCTGGGCCAGCCGCTTATAGACGATCTCGTTAATCAGCGAGCTTTTCCCCGATCCGGCCACGCCGGTTACAGCGACAAACTTACCAAGCGGGATCGTTACATCAATATGCCGCAGGTTATTCTCGCGTGCCCCACGCACCACCAGCGCCTTGCCGTTGCCCTCGCGCCGCTGCCTGGGCGTCTCGATCCGCTGCTTACCAGAGAGATAGTGTCCGGTGAGCGAATCGGGGTGCGCCATGATCGTCTCGATAGGTCCGGCCACGACCACGCGCCCGCCATGCTCTCCCGCGCCGGGGCCGATATCGATGATGTGATCCGCGGCGCGCATCATCTCTTCATCATGCTCAACCACCAGCAGCGTATTTCCCAGGTCGCGCAGGCGCATGAGCGTGCGAATCAGCCGGGCGTTGTCGCGCTGGTGCAGACCAATACTTGGCTCGTCCAGAATATAGAGAACCCCCATCAGGCTTGAGCCGATCTGGCTCGCCAGGCGAATCCGCTGAGCCTCGCCACCAGAAAGTGTGGTGGCCGAGCGCCAGAGCGTCAGGTAATCCAGGCCAACATCCACCAGGAAGCCCAACCGCGCTCTAATTTCTTTCAAAATCTGCCGACCGATGATTCGCTCGCGCTCGGTTAACGGCGTTGGATGCACTGATAGCCCATTGCCGTTCTTGCCATTTGGCGCCTGCACTGCTTCTTGATCTAGCGACGCTCTATCTTCGGCTGCCCCGGTATGATGCCCATTCTGCTGCGCCTCTCCGGCGCTCCATTGGCTCTGTACAGCGCGGGCCGGGGTTTCTTGTCCCCCACCTTCCAGTTCTTCAAAGAAGCGCAGCGCCTGATTAATCGGCAGTTCACACACTTCAACAATGTTCATCCCGCCCACTGTCACGGCCAGCGCGGCTGGCTTCAGCCGCGCCCCCTTGCAGACCGTGCAGGGCCGATCAGACATATACTGCGCAATCTCTTCGCGCATGGACTCCGAGGAAGACTCGCGGAAGCGGCGCTCCAGATTAGGCACGACGCCCTCAAAGATGCGGCTGTGCTGCCGTTTCTGCCCTTGCCGATTCTCATACGAGAACGTCACCTCCGTGTTCGAGCCGTAGAGAATCAGCTTGCGATGTTCCGGGGCCAGCTTCTTCCAGGGCGTATTGAGGCTAAAGCCAAACTGCTTTGCCAGCGCCTCAAGCTGCGAGGAGTACCAGGTACTGGCGCTGCCAAACTTGCTCCAGGGTAAAATCGCCCCCTCGGCCACGCTGAGATTGGGGTTGGTAACGATCAGTTCCTCGTCAATCTCTTGCTTGGTGCCCAGGCCAGTGCATTCAGGGCAGGCGCCGTGCGGGCTGTTGAAGCTGAAGGTGCGCGGGGCAATCTCATCGATGCTGATGCCGCAGTAGACGCAGGCAAACTTCTCAGAATACAGCCGCTCTTCGCCATCGATCACCGAGACCAGCAGTGTGCCGTTTCCCAGCTTGAGTGTCGTCTCTACTGAATCGGCCACGCGCTGGCGGAACGACGTGTCGCGCTTTTTCGCAGCCCGGCGCGGGGCTGCCTGGTCAGACTCCCCGGCTGTCTCGACCGGCTCAAGCGCGCGCACGTCGTAGAGGCTGCGGCGCTCGGCCACAAAGCGCTCCGGCTGCTCCTCCTCAACAGCCTCATCCGCATCCTCTCCATCATTGCCCTCATGGCCCTGCACTGACGCGCCATGCCGGACAATCAGGCGATCTACGACGACCTCAATAGTATGCTGCTTGTAGCGATCCAGTTCAATCTCCTCGTTGACATCTCGAATCTGCCCATTCACCCGCACGCGCACATAGCCGGACTTGCGCAAGTCCTCAAAAAGCTGCCGATATTCGCCTTTGCGGCTGCGCACCAGCGGCGCCAGCAGCATAAGGCGCGTGCCTTCGGGCAGTTCCAGAATCGCGTCCACCATCTGCTGAGGCGTTTGCTGGCTGACCTCGCGCCCGCAGTTGGGGCAGTGCGGATGCCCAACCCGCGCGAAGAGCAGACGCAAATAGTCGTAAATCTCGGTGACGGTGCCAACGGTTGAGCGAGGATTATGCGAGGTGCTTTTCTGGTCAATCGAGATGGCAGGCGAAAGACCATCAATATGGTCCACATCCGGCTTTTCCATCTGCCCTACAAAGTTGCGAGCGTAGGCCGAAAGCGATTCGAGGTAGCGCCGCTGCCCTTCGGCAAAGATCGTATCGAAGGCCAGGCTGCTTTTGCCTGAGCCGGAAAGTCCTGTGATGACCACCAGTTTATCGCGTGGAATCATTACATCAATATTCTTCAGGTTATGCTCGCGCGCTCCGCGCACCATGATGTTCTCTTGCGGCATTCCGGCTCCCCTCGCTTTGCTGTTTGCTGCGTCCCTTTTCAAGCGCATCCCTCATTATAGAACAGACGTGCTACTTATGTCAAGACGCATAGGACCATCATCAGCAGGCGCACCTCCCGGCGCAGCCTGCTTCGTCTACTGGGAAACAAGCAATGCAGCAAAACGAGCGATATTTACGCCTGACACACCTCCTAATCAGAAGGTGTGTTCGTTTGTTTGAGAACTCGTCGACCTGGAAAGATTCAACTTGTAACTGCTCAGAAGCTCAGCTTTGCCAGCATTGCAGCTTCTGAACGAGCTTCTTCTGTTCTCATCGCCATGTTCTGACGCAGCGCCTCTACAAAGCGCTTCGAATCATCCACCGCTACGCAGAATGTCGTCACTGTCGCAGGCACCGAAGACGCGCCGCGCAAACGCTGGGGCGTGACAAGATGCAGCGTGACATCCGTTTTGCCATCCATACTCAGGAACGCTGTCGTCTGATCGGCACTCAGCGAAAGGCCCTGGCGCTTTTTGACGGTGCGCTGCTCGCGCGCTACGCGGTCCAGGGCCACATAGGGCAGGCGTTCATCCACAAACAGCCCGGAGCGCAGGCGCAGGTGTTCATCTTCCAGGCGATGCGGGCGCACCACCAGCGCGGCATAATACCCCAACACCCAGAACAGCGTGTACAGACTCGCGATCAACAACGTCAGCCGCAGCCAGGGCCAGGGGATAAGCAACTCAAAGAGCAGAATTTCTATCGGCGCGCTCAAGAAACAGGCTATCAACATCACGCCAAAAATCGAGTTTTTATGATAGCTGAAGTCGCTGGCGGTGGGCCGACGCCGCCGGAAAATCCAGAGCAAGAGACAGGCCCAGAGCTGTGGCTCCAGCACGAGCAGGCGCGCTACCTTACGCGGCACAAATACCACCAGGCTTTCTTCTAGCGCGGCCCACACCCCCAGCCCTGCCGCGCGGTCCTGCCGATAGCGGCGCACTGCCCGCGCGATTTGCCAGCCTCCCACCAGAAGGAGCAAGCTTTCCACACCAAGAACAAGCCCGGCAGCCGCTTGAGGTCGCACCATGCCGCCAAGCGCCAACCCAATCTCTACCGCAATCAGCAGCGGCACCAGCCATTTCGCCCCTTGCTGTCGAACACGATTCATAGAAGCTCCTCCTCAGTATTCAGCGATGCAGTGCTGGAACACCGCTAAAAAGGGTTCTCTTCGCCTGGGAACTTTCTCGCTGCGGGGTATTCGGCGATGCGGTGCTGGAGTACCGCTAATAAGCGCCGCTGTGCAGGTGCAAGAGTGGTTAGCAGTAGTTCACTCATCACTGCCCCAATAGGCCCCTCCGCAAGATGGGAATCCATCGGCCATTCGGATTGAAACAGGCGCACCAGATCTTCCGCCTCCATCGCCCCTGCCAGGCGCTCCACCTCTGGCGCATCCTCTGGCAACGTTGCCAATTCCGTCATCTTTTCGGCAAAATCCAGCAAGCGTTGCAGGTACTCTGGCTGCTGCAAGAAGTGCCGGGCCGCCGCTTTCAGGCGCTCCTGAACATCTCCCGGCCACTGGAAAGCTTCCAGCAGCCCCCACATGCGCTGGTCTTGCTCCCAGATGGCCGGGCTGATCTGCTGTGCCCGCTCGCCAAGCTGCGCCCGTGCCCATTGCAAGATTTCTGGCACCTCTCCTGGCTGGTCCAGGCTGATCAGCGGTTCCTGCTCCAACCATCTTTTCACCCGCGCCCGGCGCGCCTCCAGCGCCTGAATTTGCATGGAAAGGTCGGCCTGCACTTCCTCTAGCACCTCGCGGAGTGAATGGACCTCCTTTGGGTCGCCGAGCACCTGCCTGACTTGCCGCAGTGTCAGCCCCAGCGCCTGCAAGCGGCGGATGCGCAGCAGGCGCAGTAAATCGCTCGCCCTATAGAGGCGGTAGCCGCCGCTGGAGCGTTCCGGCTCCGGCAGCAAACCCACCTTCTGATAATAGCGAATAGCTTTTGGCGTAATACCCAGCAGGTGCGCCACTTCGCCAATCTGTAAGTGCGTGGGCATGGTGCGTCTCCTCTCGGCTGGTAGCCAGTGTTGCAGCCTGCTCATCACTAAAGATACAACGTTGTCCCTGGGGCAAGGTCAAGAGCCAAAAAAGCTGAAAGCGATCTGTCTTCCATTGTGGTTCTGGCTTCACCGCCGCGCATGGCCTGTTAGCATCCGCCCACGCTGGCCCTGGCAATGGCCGCACTTATGCCGACTTCTGGAGCGAATAGATCACCAGTCCGCACCGTCCCATCGCCAAGGGGTCAGAGTGAATACCCCTGCTTAGCCTGTGATGAAACTACGTCCGATGGCGGCTGCAACCGCGTGCGCCGTTGGCATCAGTTGGCTGAACTGCTCAATCGTCTGGGACTGCGCGCCATCTTTAAGGGCCTCGTCAGGGTTGGGGTGGACCTCAATGAGCAGGCCGTCGGTGCCAGCCGCAATGGCGGCCAGCGAGAGCGGCGTCACCAGATCGCGTCGACCAGTGCCCTGGCTGGGATCAGCGACAATCGGCAGGTGTGAAAGACGCTTAATCAGCGGAATCGCGCTGATGTCCATCGTATTGCGCGTCAACTTCTCGAACGTGCGGATGCCACGCTCGCAGAGCATCACATTGGGGTTGCCTTGCAGGATATATTCGGCAGCCAGCAGCCACTCCTCGAAGGTTGCCGACATGCCGCGCTTCAGCATCACTGGCTTATCGACCTTACTCACTGCATCGAGCAGCATATAATTGAGCATATTGCGCGTGCCAATTTGCAGAATATCGGCATATTCGCAGACCAGATCAACATCGGTGGGTGTCATCACCTCTGTAATCACCGCCATGCCAAATTCGTCACGAGCCTTTGCCAGCAGTTTCAGGCCAGGTTCACCCAGCCCACGAAAGCTATAGGGCGAGGTGGAAGGTTTGAACGCGCCCCCGCGCAGTATAACCGCGCCTTGCTTGCGCACTGCCTCAGCAGTAGTCATCAACTGCTTCTCGGTCTCGACGGTGCAGGGGCCAGCCATCATGACGATGCTTTTACCACCAACGGGAACGACGCCCGAAGACACACAGGCCACAGGAACTTCAATAACGGTGTTTTCAGGGTGAAACTCCCGGCTCGCTAGCTTGTATGGTTTGGAAACTTCCAAAACGCGCTCAACACCGGCAAGGCCCTCCAGCGCCTCACCGATAGCAGGATTGATGCCTCCGGCGGTGGTGCGCGTGCCTGTAGGGCCGACGGCTCCCAGAACCCCTATCACCGTCAATTCGGTTCCGCGCGAAAGGTGTCCGCTCAGCCCGTGATCTTTGAGGAAAACCAGAACGTGTTCGATTTGCTCATCGGTACAATGCTGCTGCATCACGACAATCATAAATCCATCTCCCTTTCTGGACCTACCAGCTTCAAGCCAACAAAAAAAAGCAGAGGGGTTTTTCCTCTGCTTTGTCCAGCATGCTGGTGGATTTTTTACTCAGCCGAAGCGGCCCACCATCACGCTGGAGGGCTATAGTAATAATAAAAGTCCCGGTGGACGCATGTTTGCTGGCTGAGCATCACATTGTCTCGTTTCGCTGCCCATCAGGGCAAGAGCGTTGTGAATGCCAGGATTATAGCGAGTATCAGAATTGGATGTCAAGAGTTCAGGGCAGATGGACCCGGTTTGTGATCGCGCCATCATCGGCCTGCGCCACCAGCGCGGCGTATTTTGCCATCACGCCGCTGGTATAATGCGGGGCAGGCGGCTTCCAGGCATTCCGACGCGCAGCCAGCTCTTCAGCGCTGAGTTCCACATTCAGGCTGCGCGCATTCACGTCAACCGTGATGATGTCCCTCTCCTGAAGCAATCCGATGGGACCGCCAACGGCTGCTTCCGGTGCCACATGCCCGATCATTAGCCCGCGCGTTGCCCCGGAGAAACGGCCATCAGTGATGAGCATCACCGAGCCGCCCAATCCCTGGCCCACAAGCGCTGCCGTCACCTGCAACATCTCCTGCATGCCTGGCCCACCAACCGGCCCCTCATAGCGAATGACCACCACATCGCCAGCGTGAATCTCCTGGCGCTTGACCGCCTCAAACGCGGCGTGTTCGCTGTCAAAGACGCGCGCCGGTCCTCGGAACGTGCGCGGCTCGGTGCCCTTGAGCTTGGCTACGCAGCCGTTCGGCGCCAGATTACCCTTGAGGATATGCAGCCCGCCGTTCGAGCTAATCGCGTTCTCCCAGGTATGGATCACCTGCTGTCCCGGCGTCTCATGGGCGCTCGCGGCTTCTTCGGCCAGTGTCTTGCCCGTGACCGTCAGACAACTGCCATCAGCATGGCCGCCCTCTACCAGCCGCTGCGCCAGCAGACGAATGCCGCCAGCGCGATACATATCCAGCGCAAAGAAGCGTCCCGTAGGCACGAGATCGCAGATCAGTGGGGTGCGCTTGCTGATCGCTTCAATATCATCGATGGTGAAGGGAATACCTGCCTCGCGGGCAATTGCCAGGCTGTGCAGCACGACGTTGGTTGAGCCGCCGCTGGCAGCAGCAGAAGCAACGGCATTCTCCAGGGAAGCGCGCGTGATAATCTTGCTGGGTCGCAGGTCTTGCTCGATCATCTGCATAATAAGCTGCCCGGCGCGGTAGGAGACATCATCCTTCTTCTCGTCCATCGCCGGGACATCGGCCAGGCCCATCGGGCAGATGCCCAGGATTTCGGCAAAGGTCGCCATTGTATTGGCAGTGAACTGCCCCCCGCACGCGCCCGGCCCTGGGCAGGCAACGCTCTCGATCTCGTGCAGGTCTTCCCTGGTAATCTTCCCGGCGCTGTAGGCACCAATCGCCTCAAATACATCCTGCACGGTCACATCCCGGTCCCGATAGCGTCCAGGGGCAATGGAGCCACCATAGAGCATCATGGATGGGATGTCGATACGCGCCAGCGCCATAATGCTGCCGGGCATCGTCTTATCGCAGGCAGTCAGAGCGATCAGCCCATCGAAGTAGTTGCCCACCGCCTCCAGTTCGATAGAATCGGCAATGATCTCGCGGCTGACCAGCGACGCCTTCATGCCGGGCGTGCCCATTGTGATGCCATCGGAGATTGAAATAGTATTGAACTCCAGCGGCGTGCCGCCAGCCACGCGCACGCCTTCTTTGACTTTGGCGGACAGGCGACGCAGATGAAAATTGCAGGGACCAATCTCGGTCCAGGTATTGGCGATACCGATAATAGGTCGGGCCAGATCAGCATCGCTCAGGCCAATGGCCTTGAGCATTGACCGCGCCGCAGCCCGATCCGTGCCCTCCAGCAGCGGGCGGCTGCGCGCATTCAGTCTCTGGTGGTTTTCAGACATGGCTCAACTCCTGGTAAGATAGACGGCTGTACACCATGCGGCGTAATTGGGATCATCCCCACGCACGGCAGCCAGATAGCGGCGCTGAAGCTCCATCGTAATCGGGCCAGGCTTGCCCTCACCAATGGGGCGGCCCTCGATGCGAGTGACTGGCGAAATCTGAACACCCGTGCCGGTGAGAAAGATTTCATCTGCATCATACAACTCGGTGCGATCAATTGCTCGCTCGCGCGTCTGAATACCAAGTTCGCGCCGGGCCATCTCGATAACACAGTTGCGGGTGATGCCTTCTAGAATGTCGTCGGAGGTGCGCGGCGTGCTGAACTGGCCGCGCCGCACCAGAAACAGATTGCAGGAGCTTCCTTCAGAGACATAACCGGCTTCTGTCAGGAAGATCGTCTCGTCGTAGCCAGCCGCCGTTGCCTCATCGATTGCCAGCGAGCTATTGACATACGCGCCAACCGTCTTGGCACGCACTGGAATGGCGTTGCCGCTGACGCGCCGCCAGGAGGAGATACTGACATGCAGCCCATTGCTGATGTCCACATAATTGCCCATCGGAAAAGCAAAGATGGTCAGCGCATTCTCCAGACTGCTCAGCGTGAGCTTAATAGTGCGCGAGGATTTATACGCCAGCGGGCGGATATACACATCCTGGCGGAAGTTCTGGCGCCGCAGCAGTTCCAGCGTAATCCGGCACAAGTCGTCAATAGACTCCGGGATCTCTATCTTGAGCATACGCTGCGAATTGGCAAAGCGCTCAAAATGCTCGCGCAGCTTGAGGACATACAACTGCTCTTGTTCGGCGTTCCAATAGGCGCGAATGCCCTCAAAGCAGCCCGTGCCATAGTTGAGACAGTGGGTCGCCACGCTGACCGTTGCTTCGCTCATGGGCACAATTGCGCCACCAAAGTAGGCGAATCCCTCCTCTGCTGCCACCGTAGGAATAACCGGCGCGGCTGCCTTTGCCGGAGTCGTTGGGGGGGTAATCTGTTGAACCATAACCATCACCTCTCGCAATAACATTGTTGGCAGCCCCCAGAGGGGGGCAACCGCGCTTATGCAGGCAATTTGCCTGCCGCCTGGAGCTTCTGGCGGGTAGCAGCAATCAAGCCACCAGCCGTAATGATCCGCATAATAGATTCGGGATAAGACTGCGCCTGAAACATCTGGCCGGTGGTTACATCCTCAATGCGTCCACTGGCAAGATCGACGCGCAGCATATCTCCCACGCGAACGGCGGCCACCGCCTCGGCGCATTCCAGAATAGGCAGGCCAATATTGATGGCATTACGATAGAAAATACGCGCGAACGACGGGGCAATGACGACTGCCACGCCAGCGCCCTTGATCGCCAGCGGCGCGTGTTCGCGCGAGGAGCCGCAGCCAAAATTACTACCCGCCACAATCACATCACCAGGGCGCACGCTGGCGGCAAAATCGGGATCAATATCTTCCATACAGTGCTTTGCCAGTTCCGCTGGATCGGTGGTCATCAGATAGCGCGCCGGGATAATCACATCGGTATCGATGTTATCGCCAAACACCCAGGCGCGGCCCTCAGTTGGAGCCATCGTGGAAGCTGTATCAGTCATCGCGTGGCAACCTCCTCGCGTACAATCTCAGCCGGGCTGGCAACTCGCCCCAGCACTGCCGAGGCAGCCGCGACGGCGGGACTCGCCAGATAGACCTCGGCGTCGCGGTGGCCCATGCGCCCGCGAAAATTGCGATTGCTGGTAGAGACAGCGCGCTCGCCAGGGCCAAGCACGCCCATATACCCACCCAGGCACGGGCCGCAGCCAGGCGGCGCGACTACCGCTTCAGCCTGCTGGAAAATCTCCAACAGGCCCTCCCGCAGTGCCTGGCGCTCGACCTCCACCGAGCCGGGGATAATGATGCAGCGAATATCGGGGTGGATGGTGCGTCCGCGCAGCAGGTCCGCCACAATGCGCAGGTCTTCGATGCGGTTGTTAGTACAGGAACCGATAAAGACCTGATCGAGAGGCCGCTGATCGACCTGGCTCACCGGCTTGATGTTGGCCGGGTCATAGGGGCAGGCCACCATTGGCTCCATATGAGAGACATCGAATTCATAGACCTGCTCATAGTGGGCATCGGGGTCGCTGGCAACCACTTCATAGGGCCATTTGGCACGGCCCTTCACGTATTCCAACGTTTTCTCATCAACCGGAAACAGCCCGGCATCAGCCCCAGCCTCAATTGCCATGTTCGCCATCGTCAGACGGCCCTCCATGCTCAGATCGGCCACCGCCTCGCCAGTGAATTCCATCACCGCGCCTCGCCCACCCTCAACGCCGATAGCGCCAATCGTCTGCAAGATCATATCTTTGGCGCTGACCCAGGGAGGCCGCTCACCATGATAAATAAACTTGATCGTTGGCGGGACGCGCATCCAGACCTCCCCGGTTGCCAGCGCTGCCGCGATGTCCGTCGATCCCATGCCCGTCGCAAAACAGCCCAGCGCCCCATAGGTGCAGGTATGCGAATCGCCACCGACCACCACCTGCCCAGGGACGACCAGCCCCTGCTCCGGCAGGACGACATGCTCAATGCCGCCGCGCCCGATCTCGAAATAGACCGTCTCCTGCTCGCGGGCAAACTTGCGCAGAATTCCAGCCTGCTGCGCCGATTGAATATCCTTAGCAGGCGTGAAGTGGCTGGAGACAAAAATGACGCGCTTCGGGTCAAAAACCCGATCTATCCCAATTTTGCGAAACTCTTTGATCGCCAGCGGGCCAGTAATGTCGTTTGCCATGACAATATCGACCTGCACGTCGATCATCTCGCCCGCCTCCACCTGCTTTCTCCCGGCATGGCGGGCGAGCATCTTTTCGGTCATCGTTGATCCCATATATGCTTCCTCTTTGTAGGCTGGCGGTTCAAACCGCGCCTATGGGCGTTCCGCCACCAAACTTGCCTGCGCAGGTTCCCCCAGCCCTGATATGCCCGGCGCGGTTTGCATCATCCACAACTAGGCGCTGGCACGCTCTGGCATTGGCACGCGCTGAGCCATCTCAGCAATCCGGCGCAGGTCATCATCGCTCACCGTCTTGTGTTCATCCACATAGACGATAAAGCTCTCATAGGCACGCTGGAGTTCTTCGCCGCGCAGCCGCACTCCCAGCCTGCGCAGGTGCGCGTCAAAGCCATGCCTGCCAGAATGTTTGCCCAGTACGAGCTTTGATTCGGCCCAGCCCACCGTCTGCGGCTCCATAATCTCGTAGGTGCCGCGATGCTTCAGCATGCCATCCTGATGGATGCCAGCCTCGTGGGCAAAAGCGTTCGCGCCCACAATGGCTTTGTTGGGCTGCACTGGAATGCCGGTAATACGGCTGACCAGTTGGCTGGCCGGAACAAGCTGCTCGCTCACAATATTGGTTTTGTACGCCGCGTAGGCGTCCGCGCGGGTGCGCAGCGCCATCACCACTTCTTCCAGCGCGGTATTGCCCGCTCGCTCTCCCAGGCCGTTGATCGTGACCTCCACCTGCCCCACGCCTGCCACAATTGCGGCCAGCGTGTTGGCCGTCGCCATGCCCAGGTCATCATGGCAGTGGGCGCTCATCGTCACCTTCTCGATGCCCGGCACCGTCCGGCGCAGATGAGTCAGCAGGGCGGTATACTCGTTGGGCATCGTGTAGCCCACTGTGTCGGGGATGTTGACCGTTGAAGCGCCCGCGCGGATAGCCGTTGCAAAGACCTGGCTCAGATAGTTCCAGTCGCTTCTGGTCGCATCTTCAGCCGAGAACTCCACGTCGGCAAAATAGCGGCGTCCATAGCGCACCATCTCATCGACGCGCGCCAGCACCTCCTCGCGTGTCATATTCAGCTTGTACTGGAGATGCAGATCAGACGTGGCGATAAAAACGTGCAGCACTGGATGCCCGGCATCCTGAAGCGCCTCGCGGCAGGCGTCGATGTCGTCGTAATTGGCGCGCGCCAGCCCGGCCACCGCCGGACCATGCGTGCGGCGCGCAATCTCGCGGACAGCAGCCAGATCGCCAGGCGATGCCGATGGAAAACCGGCCTCGATAATGTCTACACCCAGCCGCACCAACTGCTCAGCAACCTCCATCTTCTCGTCAAACGTCATGCTGGCGCCCGGCGACTGCTCACCATCCCGCAGCGTGGTATCGAAGATACGAATCTGGCGAACCGGCGTGCCTTGCGAGCCGCTGTTCTCAGCAACCAGCGCGCCGATAGAATCAATGTCCATCCGGTCAGGGGTATTGGTTCCGCTAATCATGATTGCTCCTCTGCTTTCTCTTTCAAACAACAACCCTGTTGCGTAGCGATGTTGAGACAACTAACCAGTGATTTCTAGTCTCCGGCGGCCACAGACTCTTGCGAGGCAGGCGACTTCGCCGCTGGCGCTGCCCCGGCGTCTGCGCGCGGCTGCAACCAGGACATCATGGCTCGTAGTTCTTTGCCCACCTGCTCAATCTGATGCTCGCGGGCGGCGCGGCGCATCGCGTTGAAGCTCGGCCTGCCCGCCTGGTTCTCCAGAATCCAGCGCGTGGCGAAGGAGCCGTCTTGAATATTCTTGAGCAGTTCCCGCATTGTGGCGCGCACCGAGTCATTGATGATGCGCGGGCCAGCCGTGTAGTCGCCATACTCTGCCGTATCACTAACCGAGTAGCGCATGTAACTCATGCCGCCCTGATACATCAGATCGACAATTAGCTTCATCTCGTGCATGCACTCGAAGTAGGCCAGTTCCGGCTGATAGCCTGCCGCCACCAGCGTCTCGAATCCCGCCTGAATGAGCGCCGTGATGCCGCCGCAAAGGACGGCCTGCTCACCAAAAAGATCGGTCTCTGTCTCCTCAGCGAAAGTTGTGCGGAGAACTCCAGCGCGCGTGCTGCCAAGCGCGTTAGCATAGCTGAGCGCCAGTTTTTCGGCCTCGCCGGTCACATCCTGATACACCGCCCAGAGAGCAGGAACACCAGCGCCTTCCTGGTAGATGCGGCGCATCATATGGCCGGGGCTTTTTGGGGCCACCATCGCTACATCAATCGTCTTGGGGGGAACAACCTGGCTGTAGTGGATGGCAAAGCCATGCGCAAACATCAGCAGCTTGCCAGGGGCCAGGCCAGGCCGGACATCGCGCTCATAAACCTGACGGTGATACTGATCGGGGATGAGCATCATAATCACATCCGCCTCAGCAGCAGCGGCCTCGACGGTGCGAACGGTCAGCCCTTCGCGCTCGGCCTTCTCCCAACTGGGGCTGCCCTCGTAGAGTCCCACGATGACATCGCAGCCGCTGTCGCGCAGGTTCAAGGCGTGGGCATGGCCCTGGCTGCCATAGCCAATGATGGCAACCCGCTTTTGCTTGATGGCTTCGGGATCGGTGTCGCTGTTGTAGTACATCTTCGCCATTGAAATACTCCTTCTTTGTCTTTCTGCTCTTGTGCTATCCTGGTCTCTAAGATTGCTAGCTTCTAGATGGCTACCTGACCTGTGCGCGTGAGTTCACGAATGCCAAAGGGCTGCGCCAGACCGAGCAGTTGCTCGATGGTATCGGAGGAACCGCTGACCTCCAGAGTCAGCGTGCTATCGGCAATGTCCACCACACGCGCCCCAAAGCGCTCGGCCAGCGCCATCACTTCCCGGCGATGCTGCGCGCCACACGACACCCGCATCAGCGCAAATTCGCGCAGCAGCATCGTTTCTCCGCTCCCTGTTGCCGGGATCACTGTTGCCCAGCGGACATCTACCAGCTTGCGGAGGTGTTCAACCGCCTGATCTGCCGCCGCGCGTGTCCCCTGTACCGTGATCGTGACCCGCGCGGTATCTGGCATCTCAGTGGCAACCAGATTGACGGTTGAGAACGTCGGCCCCCGGCGGCGCAGCGTGCCGAGTACCCGCTCCAGGGCATTGCCCCGATCCATCATCAGCAGCACCAGCGCATACCGCTCGCTGGTTGTTGTGGCTGCTGATGCCTGCATAAGCTTTGAGTCGTTCATCGTGAGCCTCCTGCGGATGGCGCTTGATGGATCATGTTGATATTGGCCTGTCCTGGCGCCACCATCGGATAGACATTGGCCTCCTGCTCAATGACAAAATCAATAACTACCGGTCCATCAATGGACATAGCTCGCTCCACTGTGGAGGCGACATCGCTGGCGCGCAGCACCTGGAATCCAGCGATGCCATAAGCATCAGCGAGTTTCACGTAATCGGGGCCGGTGATACGCACCTCGGAGTAGTTGCGCTGGTGGAAAAACTGCTGCCACTGGCGTACCATCCCCAGATAGCCGTTGTTGAAGATCGCCACCTTGATAGGCAGGCCCAGGTTAGCAATGGTTGCCAGTTCCTGGATGTTCATCTGGATGCCACCATCGCCAGCAACAACCCAGATCGGCTCATTGGGCCGCCCTAGCGCAGCACCCATCGCGGCGGGCAGCGCAAAGCCCATCGTCCCCAAACCGCCGGAAGTCAGATGACTGTTCGGCTGGTCATAACCATAGAAGCGCGCGGCCCACATCTGGTGCTGGCCCACATCCGTAACTACCAGCGCTTTCCCCCGCGTAGCCTGTCGGATGGCTGCCAGAATCTCTTGCGGCTCTGGGCAGGCGTCAGCATCGGTTGAGGCATGTGGTGCAGGCGGCGTCTGGCCGTTCTGTTCGGCTTCGCGGCGCCAGGTCTGGATCGTCGCCATCCAGCCATCGTGTCGGACGGGCGCTACATGTGTCGTCAACGCTTCAAGGGCGATACGAGCATCGGCAACCATCGGCACGGTGGGCGTCAACACCTTGCCCATTTCAGAAGGATCGATGTCGATGTGAATGATGCGCGCTTTGGGTGCGAACTGGCTGATGTTGCCCGTCACGCGGTCATCAAAGCGCATGCCCACCGCCACAAGCACATCCGAGGCATTGATCGCGTGATTCACTTCAGCGCGACCGTGCATGCCAGGCAGCCCAAGGGAGAGCGGGTGAGATTCGGGGAAGGCACTGATGCCCAGCAGCGTCGTAATCACCGGAATGCCAGTCTTCTCGGCAAAGGCGCGCAGCGCCGCGTAAGCATTGGAGAGAATGATCCCATGTCCCGCCAGGATGAGGGGACGTTCTGCTGCGTCAATCAGGGCTGCCGCGCGGGCAGCAGCTTCATCAAGGCTCGCAGTGGGCGCTGGTCGAAAGGGTGCTGTCGGACGGCAAGGGGCAGGCGCAGCAGTTGTTGCCTGCTGCACATCCTTGGGGACATCAATCAGGACCGGGCCGGGCCGCCCGCTGCGCGCAATGGCAAACGCCTCATGCACGGCATGGGCCAGTTCCTCAACCGATCTGACCAGGATGCTGTGTTTGGTGATTGGCTGCGTGACGCCGATTACATCGGTCTCCTGAAAAGCGTCGGTGCCGATAAAGCGCCGCGCGACCTGGCCGGTAATGGCGACTATCGGCACCGAATCCATAAAGGCGGTTGCCAGACCCGTGACCAGATTGGTCGCGCCGGGGCCGCTGGTGGCAACACACACGCCCACGCGACCCGTCGCGCGGGCGTAGCCGTCGGCGGCATGCGCGGCAGCTTGCTCGTGACGCACCAGCACATGCCGCAGGGATGAGGAAGTGAGCGCGTCATAAAACGGCATGATCGCCCCACCCGGATAGCCAAAGAGGATTTCTACCTGCTCCTGTTCGAGCGCCTCGCAGAGAATCCTGGCCCCCGTTTTCTGTTCTGCTTCCAATTGCTGGTGTGCTTGTGATGATGAATGTGCATGAGTGCTGATAGATACGGCCATCGTGTTCCTCCTTTGGGAATTTTTGAGACGTACTGGTGATGCAGGCTGGGGGGGCAAAAACAAACAGAGAAGCTCTCCCAGCTTGGGAGAGCTTCTCTATGTTAAGAAGCCTTCTTTGGAATCGGTCGAGCGTCTCTGCTCTCCCTAACCTCCCAGCGTCTCGCGTGTGTCAAGTCCGGTTAGCCCCGCTCCGCCGCTCACCAGCGACCCGGCGGCGGGGCTGGTAAGCACCAGGAGGCTTCGCGCCAAAATGCTAAGAAGCACAGAGACGCCAAGGCTAATCATTGACACGAGGGCTACTGGAAGGACGGAAAAGCGTGCTGGAGAAGAGGAGAGGCTGGGCAGAGGAAACGTGGAGATACTGACCCCATGACCTGCGAACGGTGCAGTCATAGCCGGTCTAGACTCAACACGTTGCATCGCTTGCCTCCAGCACATAACGCTTACTTCAGGAACCTGGAGAAGATTCCCTGTCCTTCAATGACAAAGAGTGTACCTGACACTTTCGAGATTGTCAACCCCCTCACGCTTTTTTTAGATAAAACGCTCGTTCAGTTCGTTCTCTCGTTCTTGCCTCTTGAAAAAATTCGTTTTTCGTGCTATACTCCCGCTGTCAGTTTTCGGAGTAGCGATGTAGCTCTTCGTTCCCAGCGTGGGAAGCGAAGGGCTTTTTTAGTTTGGGGTCATGCACATGCGACTGTTTCGTCTGTCATGCGAGGAGGGATGTATCCGCCGGCTCACGACCGGCGGCATTACCTGTTTGCTTGCGCATCTCTACGTCTGGTTCGCCAGGCCATTGATGCCACGCATGCGTGGCATTTCTGCCAGCCTGATTCAGTACAGGCGGCTCATTCGATGTTGTCTGCAAAGAGGTAGTGTCTATGTCTTTACCATCTCGCATACGTGTGCGCGTACCCGCCACCAGCGCCAATCTTGGCCCAGGCTTCGATTGCCTGGGATTGGCGCTTGCTCTCTCTACCACGTTCGACGTTGAAGTGTTATCGGTAGCTGCTCCAGCAGACTACCAACCGGCCATCGAAATTACCTCTGCCTGGGGCAATGATCTTGCTCTCGCGGCGCTGCCCACCGACGAACAAAACCTCTTCTACCGCGCTTTTACCACCCAACTGGCCGCCCGCAATATGGCCGTCCCCGCGATTCGCATCCGCATGAACATGAGCATTCCACCTGGGCGCGGCCTGGGCAGCAGCGCCGCCGCTGTCGTTGGTGGATTGCTCGCAGCAGAAGCGCTCGCGGGCTGCCCTCGCCCATTAGAGCAGCGGCTCGACCTGCTCGCTCCTGCGGTGGCGCTGGAGCATGGCAGACACGCTGATAACGTGGCGGCTGCCTTGCTAGGCGGCCTGGTGGTCACGGCCAGAGATCAACGTGATGACTCCTGGCGAGCCATCCGCGTGCCAATTCCTGCTGGATTACGCGCGGTCCTTTTTGTGCCCGCGTTCTCAATGGATACGATAGCCGGGCGCAAGCTCTTGCCCGCGTGTTACAGCCGAACTGACGCTGTAGAGAACGCCGGGCGCGTAGCGCTGCTGCTCGCCTCCCTGGCAACAGGCGAACTGGAAGCGTTGGGGCTTGCTATGCAGGATTGCTTCCACGAGCCATATCGCGCGCAGCTTTTCCCGCAACTCCCCGATCTCTTGAAGGCAGCACGCGACGCGGGAGCCTATGGCGCGTGTCTCTCAGGCGGCGGACCAACCATCCTGGCGCTGGCAGCCGAAAACGCCGAAGAAGTGGCGGCAGGGCTGAAACAGCGAGCAGAGGAACTCCAGATTGATGGCCGGACCATGATTGTCGAGCCGGAGCCTGATGGAGCAACCGTCAGCGCCAGCATGCCCGCGCAATCGGCTCTAGCGCTCTCCTGCCCGGAATGCGCCCGAACTTTCCCGCTTGAACGACAGGACTATCGCTGTCTCTGTAGCAGCCCGCTCGATGTTTCGTTGGGAGATGTCGGTGCGGAGCGCGATGGCGTATCATGGAAGCGCCTGTTTGACGAACGGCTTGGCTCAGTTGAGCCGCTGAATCGCAGCGGGGTCTGGCGCTTCCGTGAACTCTTGCTCCCGCTGCCAGAGGTTCTGCCAGTCAGCCGACCAGAAGGGCAAACCAACCTGTATCCTGTTGGGCGCAGTCAGACACAAGGCGGACATCACCAGATTGGCGACTTTGTGGGGCTGGATCGGTTCTGGCTCAAGCACGAGGGCGAAAATCCAACCGGCTCATTCAAAGATCGGGGCATGACGGTTGGCGTCAGTATCGCCCGATGGCTGGGTGCAGCAGCCGTCGCCTGCGCCTCCACCGGCAATACCTCGGCTTCGATGGCAGCTTATGCCGCGCAGGCGGGATTGCGCGCCATCGTCTTGCTGCCGGAGGGCAAAGTCGCGCACGGCAAGCTCAGCCAGGCCATTGCCTATGGTGCGGAAATCCGGCAGATTGCCGGTGACTTCGACCAGGCCATGCTGGATGTCGAGCGGATGTGTTTGGAGCAGGGCATCTATCTGCTGAACTCATTGAATCCTTTCCGCATCCTCGGCCAGCAATCGCTGGCGTTTGAACTGGCCCAGCAGCTTTCCTGGGACGTGCCTGATTGGATCGTCCTTCCAGCGGGCAACCTGGGAAACACGTCGGCGCTGGGGATGGGACTGCTGCGCGCCCATCAGCTTGGGCTAATTCCCCGGCTTCCGCGCATTGCCTCAGTGCAGGCCAGCGGGGCGAATCCCTTCTATCGAAGCTACCAGGAAGGGTTTACCGCGCTTCAGCCGGTGAAGGCCGCGACGCTTGCCACAGCCATCAATATCGGGAACCCCGTGAGCTTTGGGCGCGCCAGAATGGTCATCCAGGCAACGCATGGCGTCGTCGCGCAGGTGACGGACCAGGAGATTCTGCGCGCCAAAGCGGCCATTGATCGCGCGGGCATCGGCTGCGAACCCGCGTCGGCGGCATCGGTTGCGGGCGTTCGCCAGCTTGTTGCCAGAGGCATTATCTCGCCAGAAGCCAGTGTTGTAGCAATCCTCACCGGCAATCTGCTCAAAGACCCCGCCGCGATTACGCTGGCACAAGAAGCCGCAGAGGAGGTAGCATGATGCTTGTGATGAAATTTGGCGGCACCTCCGTTGGAACCGGAGAGCGTATCCTGCACGTCGCCCGCATTGTTCTTGCCCATCGAGACCAGCAGCCCATCGTCGTCACCTCAGCCATGTCAGGCGTGACGGATGCCCTGCTGGCGCTGGCGCGCTCGGCAGCAGTGGGCGATGCTGCCGCCTGCGAGAGCCAGCTTGCAGCGCTGGTCAAGCGCCATCAGGATGCCGCCAGAGCGATCAACCCGGAAGGCGACTGGTCTGCGCTCGATCAAAAGCTGGAGCGGCTGCGCGCAGCGGCAGCGGATATGCTGGTTCATCAAGACGATTCAGCACAGGCCAGCGACGCGCTGGTCTCGTGGGGTGAGCGGCTGGCGGTAGTGCTGGTGGCAAATGCCCTGATGACGCTGGGCCAGCAGGCGCTGGCCTGGGATCAGCCCATCATCGCCACGACCAATCACGCTGTACCGCTGGCAGGCGCAACGCGCAGCCTGGCAGATGAGGCGCTGACACAGGCAGGCGATGGGGTGCTGGTGGCGCCAGGCTTTATCGCGCGAACGCTCGATGGCCGCATCACCACCCTTGGGCGCGGCGGCTCGGACTACTCAGCAACACTGCTGGCCGCTGCCCTGCACGCGGATGCCTGCTGGATATATACCGACGTGGACGGTCTCTTGAGCGCCGACCCGCGCATCGTGCAAGAAGCCCAGATTCTGCCTGCCGTCTCTCCTAAAATGGCGGGGCGTCTCTCCTACTCTGGCGCGAAAGTCCTGCATCCGCAGTCCGTCGCGCCTGTCGCGCGGCAGGGCATTCCCCTGCGTGTACGCAACACCTTCCGCCCGGACCATCCAGGCACGCTCATTACGGCTGATTCCGGCGAGCAGCGCGGCCTCTCCAAAGCGATTGCAGGCCGACGCAATCTCGCGGCCATTGTCCTCACTGGCGATGGCTTGCCAGAGGTGCCGCACCTGTTTGGGCGCATGTCCCAGGCCATGACCAGGATAGGCATCGAGATGGTCCTCTCTGTGCATCCTGGCACCGGCTATGATCCGCAGATCATCGTCAACGCTGCGCAAGCGCCTGCCGCGCTGGAGCAGTTGAAGCAGGAATTTGCCGACGAATGCGCTCAGGGTCAGATCAGCACGATCAGCATTCACCAGGGTCTGGCGCTCTGCACATTGATTGGCGAGGAGCTAGATAGCGCGGCGCTCGCGCAAGTCCAGCGCACGCTGGCTGCCGAACAACTGGCGCCGCTCGTCCAGACGGCGAGCTTCTCGGCGCTGAGTTTCGTCCTTCAGGAGCCTGAGCTTGAGCGCGCGATTCGCAGTATCCATCGTGCGGTGATCGAGCCAGCGCTGCGCCAGAATGCCGTATCTCATACCCTGGGCATTGCGTATGGCTCCACAAGCCAGGCGCTGGTTGATGATAATGAAGAACCTGAGCGGCGCGTGGCGACATCGCGCTCATAAATGAAATGGAGAATCCAGATGTCTACCAACGCCCGCATTCCGGTTGCCGTGCTGGGCGCCACCGGGATGGTTGGACAGCGCTTCCTCGCGCTGCTCGCCGATCATCCCTGGTTTGAAGTCGCCGTCGTCGCTGGCTCAGAGCGCCGCCTGCATCAGCGCTATGGCGATGCCGTCACCTGGCGGCTGCCATCAGCGCCCCCGGCTGGGGTGCTTGATCTGCCGGTGGTCGCGCCCGATGCCCAGTTTGCGGCTCCTCTCGTGTTTTCGGCGCTGCCAGCATCTGTAGCCGACACAGTTGAGCCGCTGCTGGCTGCGCGCGGCCACGTTGTCTTTAGCAACGCGAGCAGCCATCGCATGGCCGACGACGTGCCCCTTTTGATTCCCGAAGTCAATCCTGACCATCTCGCCTTGCTGACAACTCAGCAGGCCAGGCGCGGCTGGCCCGGCCTGCTGGTCACGAACCCCAACTGCTCGACGATTCAAATTGCGCTGGCCCTTAAACCATTGGCCGATGCCTTTGGCGTCCGGCGCCTCCAGGTGACAACCCTTCAGGCCATCTCTGGCGCGGGCTATCCAGGGGTTGCCAGCTATGATATTCTGGATAACGTTATTCCCTACATCGGACAGGAAGAAGAGAAGATCGAGCGCGAAACCAGAAAAATATTGGGCGCCTATCAAGGTGGCGCGGTCACTCCTGCATCGATGACTATCAGCGCCCAATGCACGCGCGTTGCGGTGCGCGAGGGCCATCTGGCCTGCATCTCGGTGGAATTGGGACGCGCGGGCGTGAGCAGCGCCGATCTTATCGATGCCTGGCATGCCTTCTGCCCCGAACCACAGGAGCGACAACTGCCCAGCGCGCCCAATCCAGCTATCGTCGTGCGCGAGGAGCCAGACCGCCCGCAGCCGATCCACGACCGCGATACCGGCGGCGGCATGGCAATCACCATTGGCCGGGTGCGCCCCTGTCCCATTCTGGGCCAGAAATTCATTGTCCTTGGACACAATACGATTCGTGGCGCCGCCGGAGCATCCGTGCTGAACGCGGAATTGCTGCTGGCGCGCGGCTGGCTGGATGCCGATGGGCGCCCGGCCAGAAAACAGGAACGATAGCAAGAACACCACACATAACAATAGTCAGGAATAATGGAAACACAGAAAGCGAGCAGTGTATGGTGGATGTTGAATACGTGGGGGGAATGCCAACCATCGCCTTCCAGGGCGAGCGCGGCGCCTATGGAGAAGAGGCCGTCGTTGCCTATTTCGGCAAGAAGGTGCTGCCATCTCCCAAGAAAAGTTTTGCTGAGGTCGCCAGCGCGGTGGCAGGTGGCGAGACTGATGCCGGGCTGCTGCCGATAGAAAACTCACAGGCGGGCAGTATCAACGAAGTGTATGACCTGCTGCGCACCAGCCAGCTTTTTGTGACCGGCGAGATTTGTCGCCCTATCAACCACTGCCTGCTGTGCCTGCCAGGGCAGACGCTGCGCCAGATCAGGCGCGTCCTCTCGCATCCGCAGGCGCTGGCGCAGTGCGACGCCTATCTGCGAGGGCTGGATGTAGAGGTTGTCGCCGCCTATGATACGGCTGGCAGCGCCAAACTGATCCGCGAGCAGGAGATGTATGGGGTCGCCGCCGTTGCCAGCGCCCGCGCCGCTGAACTCTATCAGCTTGAGATACTGGCGAGCGGTATCCAGACAATCAAAGATAACTATACGCGGTTCATCGTCCTGGACCGCCAGCCAGGCGAAGCGCCAACCGGTCAGGCCAAAACGATGCTGATGCTGGCAACAGCGCACAGGCCGGGGGCGCTGTATCAGGCGCTGGGCGAATTTGCCGCGCGAGACATTAACCTGCTGAAGCTGGAATCCCGCCCCTCACGAGAGAAGCCCTGGGAATATATCTTCTATCTGGACATTGAGGGCGCGCCCCAGCAAGAACCTGTTGCCCAGGCGCTGGAGGCACTAAAGAGCAAAACCGCTTTTATGCAGGTCTTGGGGGCGTTCCCACGCGATCCAGGATGCTGAGTGGCCGATGTGGTAGGATAGAGAGGCAGCAGTACGACGTGTCATTGGAAGAGGAGCAATTGCCCATGCCAGAAATCGATGGAGATCACGTCTTTGGCTTCGACACGCTCGCCGTTCATGCCGGACAGCGGCCCGATCCAACGACCGGAGCGCGGGCCGTGCCCATTTATCAGACCACTTCGTTTATCTTTGACGACACCGATCACGCCGCCCATCTGTTCGCCCTGCAACGTTTCGGCAACATCTACACGCGCATCATGAATCCCACAACGGCGGCCTTCGAGGAGCGCGTTGCCGCGCTTGAAGGCGGAACGGGAGCGCTTGCCACGGCGTCAGGCATGGCCGCGCAGATGGTCACGATGATGACCCTCCTGCGCCCTGGTGATGAGATTGTCTCCTCAAGCAGCCTGTATGGAGGCACACATACCCAATTTGATCTGACACTGCGCACTTGGGGTATCCAGACGACCTTTATTGATAGCACTGACCCCGAAAACTATCGCCGCGCCATCACCCCGCGCACGCGCGTACTCTATGGCGAGACGATTGGCAACCCGCGCGGCGATGTCCTCGATATTCAGGCGGTGGCGGAGATCGCGCGCGAGGCAGGTATCCCCCTGGTCGTTGATAACACGTTCGCTACACCCTATTTGTGCCGACCGCTGGCATACGGCGCCGACATCGTGGTGCATTCGGCCACCAAGTTTATCGGCGGGCACGGCACCTCGATTGCGGGCGTGCTGGTCGAGTCGGGCAAGTTTCCTTGGGATAATGGCAAGTTCCCCCACATCGTCGATCCCTCGCCAGGGTACCATGGCGTGCGCTTTTACGAAACGTTTGGCGATTTTGCCTTTGTGATGAAGGCGCGCGTCGAAACGCTGCGTGATACCGGCCCCTGCATCAGCCCCTTCAACTCGTTCCTGCTGCTCCAGGGATTAGAAACCCTTTCTCTGCGCATGGAGCGGCACTGCCAGAACGCGCTCCAGGTTGCGCAGTTCCTCAAGGAGCATCCTGCCGTCAGTTGGGTACATTATCCAGGCTTACCGGATGACCCCTCTTTTGAACTGGCGCGGCGTTACCTGCCGCGCGGCGCAGGTTCCATCTTCACCTTTGGCGTCAAAGGTGGCTACGAAGCGGGCAAAGCGGTGATTAACCATGTCAAGCTGTTCTCGCATCTTGCCAACGTTGGCGACGCGCGCAGCCTGATTATCCATCCCGCCAGTACCACGCACCAGCAGCTTTCGGAAGAAGATCAACTGGCGGGAGGGGTGACGCCTGACCTGATTCGGCTCTCGATTGGGATTGAGAACATCGAAGACATTTTGTGGGATTTGGACCAGGCGCTGCATCACGCATCAGCGACCAGGCAATTTTCTCTGGCGCAGGGCGAGCCGACTCAGGCAGCAAAGGGAGGTGTCGCGTGAGCAGCGTTGAACTGGAAGCCGACCAGCTTACACCGGATATGTACGAGCGGCTCAACCTGCTGCGGCAGTACAGGCATATTGCGATTGTTGGCATCTCGGCGGACCAGTACCGCCCCAGCCATTTCGTCGCTATCTATATGCTGGCCGAAGGCTACGACGTTATCCTCGTCAACCCAAATCATGCCGGACAGACCATCCTGGGCAAACGGGTCTATGCCTCGCTGACCGAGGCCAAAGCAGCGGGCGAGACGATTGAAATTGTGGATGTCTTTCGTAAACCAGAGGACATCCCCCCTATTGCCGAAGAGGCGATACAGATCAAGGCTCAGGTGCTATGGCTGCAACTGGGCATTCGTAATGATGCAGTTGGCAAACGAGCGCGAGAAGCCGGACTGGTCTTTGTCCAGAATCGCTGTGTCAAGATGGAACACGCCAGATTTTTTGGAGGCTTGCATACCGTTGGCTTGAACACAGGAGTGATTCTGGCGCGCAAACTGTGATACCAGACAGTATTTTTTATCGAGGCTGTTCGGCATATGCGAACGACTCCCTTGCCTGTCAAGCAGAATCTACTATACTGCTCATCGTGAGGTGCCAGGTAGCACGTTTCATCGTCAACGAAACTCCGTTTCATCGCTGAATCTGAGGAGAGGATTGAACCATGACCTATCGCAGCGAAGTGGTGGGCAGTCTGCTCAGGCCCACCTATCTGGCCGAGGCAAGAAAGCAATTTGAAGCTGGTCAACTCAGCGCCGCCGACTTCAAAGCCATCGAAGACCGCGCCGTCAGCGAAGCCATTGCCCTTCAGGAACAGGCGGGCATTGATGTCATCACCGATGGCGAACTGCGCCGCTACGCCTTCTACGGCCATCTGATCGATGCCCTCTCTGGCTTCGATAAGTTTGGCGGCTGGGCGATCCCCTTCCGCGACGAGACCGGCGAAGAACTGGTTCTCAAGCGCCCCGTTGTGATTGAGCGCCTCCAGTGGAAACGCAGTATGTGCGCCGAGGAGTGGGTTTATCTGCGCTCGCACACGACGCGCCCCGGCAAAGTGACGATGATTAGCGCGCAGCAGGCCGCCGCCTACTATGATCCAGAGAAATCAAAAGCAGCCTACGCTACCCGCGATGCGTACCTGGCCGACATTGTGGATTTTTCGCGCCGCGAGGTCGAGGAACTGATTCGCCTGGGCTGCACCTACATCCAGATCGACGCGCCTCAGTATGCCGCGCTGCTTGACCCCAAGATGCGCGAGGGCTATCGCCAGCGCGGGAATGATCCCGACAAAATGATCGATGTCTGCATCGAGATGGATAATGCCATCATTGATGGACATCCCGGCGTGACGTTTGGCATTCATATCTGTCGCGGGAACAACCAGAGCAAATTCTACGCCAGCGGAGATTATGAACCCATCTCGCGCATCTTCTCCAAAACCCATTTCCAGCGCTTCCTGCTCGAATATGACGACGCCCGTTCTGGTGGCTTTGAGCCGCTGCGACACGTCCCAGAGGACCGCTTTGTGGTCCTGGGTCTGGTCACGACCAAAAAGTCGCGGATGGAGACGGCTGAGGAACTGCGCAGCCGTATCGAGCAGGCTGCTAAGATTGTGCCGCTAGAGCGGCTGGCGCTCAGCCCCCAGTGCGGCTTTGCCTCCACAATGGAGGGCAACCGTATCTCACCAGAAGACCAGCGCCGGAAGCTGGAGCTTGTGGCAAGTGTGGCACGCGAGGTCTGGGGATCAGCCTGAGAGCTTTTCTGAACATACGCGAGCGTGGCAACTGGCGCCGCTCAGCTTCTTCGTTGCCCCACGCTTGCAAGATGCGATCTGCTGCAATATCATACCATATCCGGCTGAAGGGTGGGGGTGTACCATCGGCTTCCAACCGGCGGGGGCGGGTTCATCGCTGGCGATACCCCTCCTGTTCAACAGAATGGGGTATCAAACGAGAGGCGCTCACAGAAGCGCTGGCCGATCTGGCCCAGCAGATGCTCGCGTTCGCCGGGCTGGAACGGGTCGGAGGGCATTCCTCTGGTGGGGGACAGCCCAGCGCGTCGCAGCGCACCTCCAGGCTGGCAATGGTCGCTGTGAGCGTGCCGTGCGAGTGCATCGGCAATTCTGAGAAGACTGGCTCGCAGCCAGGGAACGCCAAGGCGCTTCCCCGTGAGGTTTTTGGAAAGTAGGAGGCAGTGGCTACAGGGTTGCTACACTTGGGGGCGTTAAACATGAAAAGGGCGAGGCCAGACCACTTCTGATCTGGCCCCGCGTGGTGGAGATGGGGGAGAGTCGAACTCCCCGTCCACGTAAGTGAAAAAGAAGATGTCCTACAGGCATAGTCGGTGTTTTTATCTGGCGCTTTAGACCCCCACCGACCGGGTTCATCAGCGCTTGCCTCCCGGTCTTAGATGACGCCTGGAAGGCGGTCCGCGTCACCGCACCCCGACTGTATGACGCCGCTGAACCGACCCATCGGGGTGAGGTCGGGGCGACGTCGCCTCACTGTGGATTAGGCAGCGAGAGCGAGAGCAGGCTGCTTGTTGGCAGCTATGCGTTTGCCGGTTGTTTAACGAGAGTGCATACCGGCACCTCGGCCTGCAATCTTCCCCCACACTTACCTGTCGAAACCCAGCATCCCCAGGAATTCTCCAGCGTGCGGAGAAACTGTGCCGCCACACGCAGGTCTCGCGTGGGCACTTCTTAGTATATCACAAAGCGGGCACAAAAGCAAGGGGCTTTCAACAATCACAATAGAGGTCTGGTTGCTCACCGTGCCCCGATCCGCACGGCGCGCTCAATCTCGCGCCGGGCATCGCGCTGAGCAATGGCATCGCGCTTGTCATACAGCTTCTTGCCCCGGCAGAGGCCCAATTCAATCTTGGCGTGGTCGCCCTTCAAATACAGCTTGAGCGGGATCAGCGTCAGCCCTTTGGTCTGGACTTTGCCAATGAGATGGTTGATCTCGCGCCGATGCAGCAGCAGCTTGCGGTTGCGCAGCGGATCATGATTCATATATGATCCCTGGTCAAAGACGGCAATGTGGCTGCCCTCCAGCCAGACCTCGCCATTTTTCAGGCGCGCAAAGGCACCGCGCAGGTTTACTTTCCCAGCGCGCACCGACTTAATCTCTGTCCCCGTCAGCACAATCCCGGCTTCGTAGGTCTCATCCACGAAATAATCGTGATACGCCTGCCGGTTGACGGCCACCACTTTTACCGATTCCTTTTGAGCCACCATTGCCCAAGCTCACTTCAGCCTGGCTGCCCAGACGTGTTACCACTCTTCAGCGGCGTTCATAGAATATATGATACCTCGCTACACCACCGGAAGCAAGAAGCAAAGCGTAAAGGGTTATATCAGGCAAGCGTATATCTTATATCTTTATCGGGAGGCAACACTGCGCCTGTGAAGGACATTGCCCGGCGCAGCAACACAGCGTACAATAGGGCGAGAACTCCAAAAAGAAGGGATGTGTTGTCAGATGGAAAGAACAATTCAACGCGAGAAGGTAGCACAAGCCATCGGACTCCTGCGCGCGCTGGATGTGGATTGCTGGCTAACGTTTGTGCGCGAGACTTCAGAGCAGCCAGACCCGGTCCTCAAGCTGACGGTTGGGCATGATGTCACCTGGCAAAGCGCCTTTATTTTAACCCTGGATGGGCATCGCATTGCTATCGTGGGGCGCTACGATGCCGAACTGGTCCGCGAGGCAGCGCTGTACCCGACAATCCAGACCTACGACGCCGGAATCGCGCCGGTCTTGCGGGAAACAATTCAGCAATTGCATCCGCGCCAGATTGCTATTAATTATTCGCTGGGTGATGTGGCAGCGGACGGCCTGACACATGGCATGTATCTGCAATTAGTCGACGCCCTGAAAGAAACTCCCTATCAGGATCGCCTGATTTCATCGGCAGCGCTGGTGGCTTCGCTGCGAACACGCAAAACGCCCTCAGAACTGGAGCGCATGCGTGAAGCGGTTGCAATCACCAACGACATCTACGCGCAGGTGCAGGCATTCCTGAAGCCAGGCATCACCGAGCGTGCCGTCGCTGACCTGATGCACGCAGAAGTTGAGCGGCGCGGGCTGGGCACGTCCTGGGAGTGGGATCACTGCCCCATCGTGCAAAGCGGCCCGGACGCGGCGGTTGGGCATGGCGGGCCAACCGACCGCACAGTTGAACCAGGGCATCTGGTACATATCGATTTTGGCGTGCGCCATCGCCTCTATTGCTCGGATATGCAGCGCATGTGGTATATGCGTCGTCCGGGCGAACGCGGCCTGCCCGCATCCATCCAGAAAGCCTGGGATGCCTGCGTGGGCGCGATTGAAGCAGGGAAGAAGGCTCTACGACCAGGCATCGAAGGCTGGAAAGTGGATGAAGCAGCGCGCAGCTATCTGGTGGCGGCTGGCTACCCCGAATACCAGCATGCCCTGGGCCACAGCGTTGGGCAGGCATGCCACGATGGCGGTCCACTGCTGGGGCCGCGCTGGCCCCGCTATGGCGAGACACCGGAGCGGGTCGTTGAGGAGGGCAGCGTCTTCACCCTGGAACTGGGCACTATGACCGAATGCGGCTACATCGGGCTGGAGGATGAAGTGCTGGTCACAGCCGATGGCTGTGAGTTCATCTCACCCTTCCAGCGCGAAGTCTGGTACGTGGGTTAACAACTCTATCTAGACCGCCGCCCTCCAGCTACGGCTAATACCAGCAGCGCCGCCGTCCCTGGCGGCGCTGCACACATGCCCTCACGCAAAGAGCAACTGCTCCCCTACTGCTGAGCCACAATGCCGCAGCAGCCGCAGTTCCCCATGCAGGATGATGAGCGCCAGCGACAGCCCCATACGGTCCTTCATCACTTTATAGACGCGCCCAAGCTGCGCGCACTGCCAGAGCAGCACAGCAGGAGGCAAGAAGGTGGCTGTGGAGGTGGTCCGAACAGATAGAATACGATGTGGCTTCATCTTCCTGGTTCCTGTCAGGGGTGGGGTATGGCCGGTCGGTGTATGCACGCCGACTGCGCCAGCCGTTCCGGGACAGCGCGCTGCCCAATTGCAGCGCTTAAAGCAAGTATACCTGCTCAGCCTGCGCTTGCCAAATTCCGCAGCAGGCATAGGACGTTCAGGTAACTGGTGGCAGGTGAAAAGGGATGATACGACTGAGCATCACCAGCCCTCTGAAGCAGCCTCCCGGTATCCCAGATTTCAGGATCAGTGGGCCAGCATCTTCTCTGGCGGGTGGATAGGAACTCCCTGGGCAGCGCTGGCCTCTTTGGAGCGGCGTCAGAGCCAGGTCACACAGCATTTACGCGCCGACGGCTGGCGCGTTGGGCAGGCGATGCTCCTGATAGTGGTCTATCGTCTCGACACGCAGCCAGCGATGCAGCCGCTCGTCTTCAAGTGCTGTCTCCGGCAGGTCTCGCAGAAGCTGCTCAAGAGCCGCCAGCGCAGCGACAAAGTGCGTCTCAACGGCGGCGCGTGTCCACGATTGATGGCGCACAACCACCTCCGCGTTGAATTCATCTATCGTCTGATCGGGAAAGAGCGCTCGTTCCTCTTCCGGCATGAGAACCGGCGGACCGCTCACAAGCCTGCGCGAGCGCCGGATGCTGCGTTCCCACCAGGCAAAGATATGCACCAGCACATCCTGGACGCGCGCATAGCCCTGCCCCTCTGCGTACCGCGCCTGCTCATCCTCTGAGAGTGCTGCCAGGCGCGGAAGGTATTGCTTCCAGCCCTGTTCCAGCGCGGCCAGCAGGTCTTGACGGCTAAAATGCCGCTCTTCTACGGACATGGTATCCTCCTTCTCTATTGAGCAATTATTCGGCATACATTGCCTGCTGGGATGGCTATAGCTGATAAACGCCCTGGCGCGGGCCAGCCTGGGGTGGGCATCACGCACACGCATCCTTTTGCTCGATCTTGTGGTTAGCATGCTCTGATGGGAGCATATCAGGCAGGCGCTCGGCTCGTCAAGCGGCTGCACCCCACAAAGGGCGCCCAACGCTGTCGCCAGATTCGATATACAATACGGCTGGGCGGCCCGGCGCAGCGTCGAGAACGGCGCAGCGCCAGGCATCCGCCAGCACCAGAGAGCAAGAGGAGAAGAAACCCATGCACACCCCTCCCGTGATGGTCTGGGGCGAAGGCGAACCCGTCGTGCTGGTTCACGGCAGCAGCCATATTGACCCGGCAGTCGTCTGGAGCAACCAGCGCCCGCTCGCGGCGCGCTATCAACTTCTGGTTATCACTCGCCCCGGCTATGGTGAGCGGCCCCTGCTTTACCGCCCAACCGTCGCAGTAGACGTGGAAGAGATGCTGGCCTTGCTCCAGCAGATCGGCGGCGCGCATCTCATTGGCTTCTCCTACGGCGGCAGCATCTCGATGATCGCCGCCGGGCAGCGCCCGGACCTGATTCGCTCGCTCGCAGTCATCGAACCGCCCGCCTTTGCCGTTGCGCGCGGCCATCCAGCAGTCGAAGAACATCTGAGCATTCTGCGCACCGCCTACGAGACAGAGCAGCCCTTAACCACCGAAGAGTTTCTGGTGCGCTTCATGAAGGCCATTGACCCAGACTTTCCCGATAAGATCAGAATCCCGCCGGAGCGGCGCAAAGGCATCGAGGCTATCAGAGCCGAGCCAGGCTCCTGGACGTTGGAGATTCCATTAGCCGCACTGGCAGCTACCAGCTTCCCCAAGCTGGTCGTCTCCGGCGGCTGGCATCCCGCTTTTGAGGCCGTTGCCGATGTTCTCACCGAGCGTTTGAGCGCAGAACGCTTCATCTGCCAGGGCAAAGGCCATTATATCCTTGATACCGGCGAACGCCTCAATCAGCGCCTGGAGGCGTTTCTGCAATCGACTGGTGGTTGATAGCTGCATCGAGAGGTCGGGGCGCAAAACCCACTTTCTGTTACAGGCTTTCCATGAACTCTTCTGGGGTTACTCCGGCTTGTCGAAGTATGCCGCGCAGCGTGCCGGTTGCCAGTTCAGGGTGAAGCGGCACAACGCAGCCTACATCCCCATTAGGGGTTGACCGCTTAAGGGTGACATGGCTCCCTCGCTGCCTGATACGTGTGAAGCCTAGACGCTCCAGCGCTTGAACGGCTTGCGCTCCAGAAATGCGTGGTAATTTAAGGGGCATAGCTGGCCTCAAACGTCGTCAGTAGTGGATGCCCTGTCTCAGGCAAGGGGAAATCTTCCAGGTAGAGTTCGGTAGCTTCCTTCAGGTTGGCAACAGCCTCTTCAATGGTGGTTCCCTGGCTGACTGTCCCAACTTGAGGGCACTCGGCTACGTAGAGGTCTTCTTCTTTATACACAATAGCAGTCAACGTTCGTATTGCCATTGTTTCACCTCCTGCTGTCGTTGTACCAAAACAGTAGGCCAAATTCAAGGCCAGTCATTCACCGCTGGTGCTCCTCAGATGGTCCCAGCCGCGCGGGGGCAGTGGGCTGATCGAGCCGTCGCGGGCGCGCAGCGTTAGCCCGGCCTCCGGCGGCATGATCTCGCCTATCACCCTGACTGGCGTGTCCAGCGCAATCGAAAGGGTTTCGATGACGCGCAGCACAGCGGCGGGCGGCGAGCTAAAGAGCAGTTGGTAATCCTCGCCGCCAAACAGCGCCCACTCCAGCGCGTCTTGTCCCGCAAGCTGCGCGGCATGGCGCGTCTCCCCGGTAATGGGCAGCGCCATCTCATCCAGCCGCGCGCCTACGCCGCTGCGCTCGCAAAGATGCCCCAGATCAGCCGCCAGCCCATCGCTGATGTCCAGCATCGCCGTCACGCTGCCCAGCAGAGAGAGCAGGCGCCCCTCTGGCACGCGCGGCACTGGCGTCACCAAGGCCGCCTTCAGCCGCGCCACGATGGTTTCAGGGACATCCAACTCTGGATGCAGCAAGAGATGTAAGCCTGCCGCCGCTTCCCCTAACGCTCCCGTCACCAGCAGCGCGTCACCTGGCCGCGCGCCGCTGCGGAGGAGCGCTCGCCCCCGCTCGATCTGGCCCAGCAGCGTAATATCGACGCCAAACGTGGGAGCGCCCACGATATTGCCCCCCACAACCACTACACCATAGCGCTCTGCCTCGGCGCGCAGCCCGCGATAGACACCATCCATAAATCCAATAGAGAGATCAGAAGGCAGCAGCAGCGAGACCAGCGCGTAGCGCGGCGTGCCCCCCATGCTGGCAATATCGCTGAGGTTAGTCGCCATCGCGTGGCGGCCAATCTGCTCTGGCGTGGCAACGCGCCGCAGGAACTGCGTCGTATCCAGCAGCGCGTCGCAGGTCGCCAGCAGCATCTGCTCGCCGCCCACATCCAGAACAGCACAATCATCACCCACACCCACCAGCACATCCGGGCGCGTTCCCAGCCCTGCTGTCATGCGGGCAATCAGGCCAAACTCGCCCAATGCTGCTATCGTGGTGCCTGCTTCTAGCGGCTGCTCAGGCATCGCGCACCCCCAACCCCACTCCTGCCGCCTGGAAGGCGATGCTACAGGCAATCACACACCGCCTTGGGGTGGTGAGTCCGCGCAGGCGGACTTGGTGGCCGCAGGCCCCTGGCCGCGAATTTATTCGCCAGGGGTGGGAGCGCTCAGGCATTATCCTCTCCACGAATCCAGCCTGCCACCTGCTCCGGCAGCAGCGAGACGCTTCCCTGGCGCACGGTGCAGCGCGGCATGGAGTTCATAAAGACGGCGCCATAATCCTTAGCCTGCACCCTCTTATCAAAGAGAACCACCGCATTGCGGCGCGATCCGCTCCAGGAGACCCGATTGAGCGCCTGACGCAGCCGCAGCGTCGCCTGGGGAATGATGAACTGGTGCATCTGGTCATGGTGTAGTTCCGCGCGCCCGGCCACCGGCGGATCGCTCAGCGGCGGGAACGGGAGCCGTGTCACCACCACACAGGATGGGCGCTCGCCGGGTAGATCGGCGCTGTCCCACGAGTTCAACGCACCCAGCAGCACGACCCGCTCCTGCGAGCGAAACGTCTGCCAGATTTGACGCACCGAGCCATCCATCACCTGCGCCAGCACCAGAATTCCGTGTTCTTCCAGCTTTGCCTTGATGCCCGCATAGCCCGCGCGCAGCGCGGCATGCGACGGGAAGAGGACCAGCATCTCGCCATTTAACGCCGTCGCAAGCTGCACCAGCATCGCATCCAGATGGCGCTGATAGCGGTTCGTATTCGGCTCAGCTACATCATCTGGCAGATAGAGCAAGGTCTGCGGTCGCTCTTCGGGCGCCACCGAAAGCGTGGCCGCGCGACCAGCCGCCAGCCCCAGGCGCTCGGCGGTATAGTCAAACTCTCCCGCGACAGTCAGCGCTGACGCCACCAGCACCGCCGCGCGATCAGGGCGGAAGATAGTGCGTTGCAGCAGCGGCCCTGCGTGGACCGGCGCAGCATGCAGGCTGGGCATCGCAGGCTGGACAGCAGCCTCAGCAGCCTGAGTTACTGACAGCGGCGCCGCCGCTCGTGGCGGCAAGGGCGGCAAGGGGGGTTTCACCCAATAGACCATCCCGGAGCGCGGCTGGCTGATCGCCAGCCTGCCCTGCTCGGCAAGCCGGTTCAGGCGAAAAGCCACACCCTGCAATTCCACAGCCAGCGCCGCAGGTTCAACGGCCACCGGGCGGGAGGTCTCATGCGTTGCACCGGGTTGGCCTGCCTTGCGCACATGGGGCACCCGCTGGCCCTCCTGCATACCTGCTCGATTCAAGAGCGCAATCAGTCGTTCCAACCGCAAAACCAGTTTCAAAAGTCCGCTATCTAGCTCGGACCATGCCTGTTCCACCCCTTTCCAGGATGGAACATTGTGCAGTTTCGCCGTCAGCCTCAGCGATGGGTCGCTGCCTTCGTTTGAGCCGCGCGGCCCACCCTGCTGCGGCTGGCTCTGCTGCTCGGCCAGCAGCAGAGCCAACGCGCTAAAAAAACGCTCAAGCGCTTGTTTCGTCTCGCGCACCGGCTCCTGCCAGGAAGCCAGACGTGCCTCCACCGGCAGCGCGCCGCGTCCCGCAGTGGCCGTTTGCTCCAACACCCGCGTCGCCAGCGCCAGCAGTCCGCCATATCTGCTTTCTGACTGCTCAATCAGTAGATCATCTAGCAGGCGGGCAACCATTGGCTGATGGAGTTCATAGGTTCCCTGGCGCAGCGCCTCCTCTTCCAGCGCGTGCGCATCCAGAACCAGCAGATGTGTGGTCTGCGCCAGCAGCGCGTTATCGTTTGCCAGATAATCCAACAGGGCAGCATGGGTCATCACCACAATGTCTGCTTCTGCAACAGCATCGCGGGCGCGGCTCACAAAACAATAGCCGCTGCGCGCATAGGGGCAGCCAGCCAGATTCTCGCAATACTCCTGCCCGGCGCGCACTAATTCCCAGGCCGCCTGCTCATGCGACATCAACGCCAGTTCATCGCGGATGCCGCTGGTGCTGTAATTCAGCCAGAGCGTCAGCTTTGCCAGCCCCCGCGTAATGTCGGTAGGCAGTTGTTCGCTGCGCGGCAGGCGCCCGGCGCCAAACCAGCGATGCAGGCAGAGATACTTCTCTTGTTCGGCCAGAAATGCCACGTTTGGCCTCTGGGGCAAGCTGGCCCAGAGTTCTGGCAGCATCTCCCGCATTAGTCGGCGGCACGCGCCCGAATTCGCCGCCGCAATCACCAGCGGGCGGTGTGCCTCCTGCGCATGCCGAATGGCGACAAGCAAACTCCCGGCAAGGCTCTGGGCATCTGGTTCAATCTCCAACAGCAGCGGGCGCGGCGTTGTAAACGCTTCAGCAATTGCTGCCTCGATTGCAGGGAGGGTGCTTATCGGCTCTGGCGCCGCCGCTTCGCCGGGCAGCGCAGCCGCTGTCGACAGCGCGGGAGAAGCTGGCGCCTGTTTAGAAGCGGCAGAGTCAGCACCCGTGCCAGCGGGTCGCGCAATGCCGAGCGAAAAAACCTGGGGATTGACGCCCAGCTTCGCAGCCACCTGCTCACCAATAGACGCAGAGCCATGCGGGCTAACACGCCTGGCGCGCGCGTGACGCTCCTCCATGAAGAGCGAGAGCAGCGGCCAGCTCAGTTGACCGCTCAGCAGTTCCAACTCTTCCAACACTGGTAGTTCGAGCTGCTCGATGCGCTCCAGCAGCGCCAGCAAAACATCCTTCGCCAGCACTGCGTCGGCCATCGCCCGATGAAAGACCTCGCTCTGCACATTCAGCGCCTCGGCAACCCGTTCCAGCGTATAGCTGGGCAGAGCAGGCAGCAAGACCGTCGCCAGTTCAAAGGTATCAATCAGCGGATTTTCCAGAGCCAATCCCTGCCGCCGCAAAAACGCCGCGTCAAACGGGACACTATGCCCCACCAGAGCCGCTTTCCCCAGAAAGGTACTCAATTTGTGCGCAACCGCCTCGAAGTGGGGCGCGCGCTCAAGATCAGCAGCGGTCAGACCTGTCAGCCGCTGCACCCGATAAGGAATCGTGCGTTTGGTGGAAACAAATGTCTGGAACGTGTCAAGGACGATGGGACCACGAAACTTCACAGCAGCAATTTCGATGATCGCATCGGTTTCAGGTTGCAGCCCCGTCGTCTCCAGATCAATGGAGACACGGATAGGATGGCTGCGCGCTGTCGGTCTTCCCGACCGAGCAACGCTGGCTCTAGCAGGCTTTGTAGAAATGTTAGCGATGAGCGGACCCCGCATTCAGGCGCAGCAGCACGTCACGCGCAGCCCTGGCAGCGCGGCCCCGATGGCTGATGCGATGTTTTTCTTCGGGGGAGAGTTCCGCAGTCGTCTGACCAAGGGCAGGGACAACAAAAATGGGGTCATAACCGAAACCGTTTTCGCCGCGCGGCGCATCCCCAATGATCCCCTCTACCACACCTTCCACCACTTCCAGCCAGCCATCGGGCCGTGCCAGGGCAATGACACAGCGAAAACGCGCCGTGCGCTGCTCCGGCGGCAGGCCGGCCAGGCGATCAAAGATCAGCCGGAAGCGCTCAGGATAAGGGGTAGCAGCACTGGGCCAGCGAGCAGAATAGACACCCGGCTCGCCGCCCAGCGCATCAATCTCCAGGCCAGAATCATCGGCCAGTGTCAGCAAGCCGCTGATCCGGGCATAGGCACGCGCCTTCAGGATGGCATTTTCGGCAAAAGTTGTGCCGGTCTCTTCTACCTCAAAATCAATGCCCTGCTCGTCCAGAGTCGTCAGGTGAAAAGGAAGCTCCGCAAATATCTGGCGGTATTCGCGCAGCTTCCCCGGATTCGTTGTTGCCAGCAGGAGGGTCGACACACCAGCGCTCCTTGCAGAGAAAGAATTTGCTGACATTGTATCATATGAGATTCCGGGCGTCGAGACCTTGCTGCGGGTGGTGGCGCAAGATGTGCAGGTCCACTCCTGGCAGGTATTGCACTGGGCATACATTGCAGAGGCAGAACCTCTGCCGGGTGGATGTCTGGGCATCCGTTAGCCGATAGGCACTCAGAGCCTGTCGAGACGGCTCCTATGCCAAGATCGGTTCGTTTACCATGAAGCGCTTCTCACGAGTCTTCTCTCTTACACCCGGCGCACACGCCCATCCAGACAGAGGGATACGCATAGCTATCCTCCTGTTTCTTCCGCTGCTTCTTTTGAAGGGGTTTGGTCCGACACCGCCCGGCCAGGCAATCGCTCTCGGCGTATTGCTGGGGATATTGTTTACCTCATTCTGCGACAGCGGCCCTTCGTTTCGTTTGCGCGCCCGGCTGATGGGCATCTTCATCCCCCTGGGCGCGCTGGCCGTGATGGCAGCGTCGCTGGTTGGCATCGCATGGTGGGAGGTGCTGCCGGCGATCTTCGTGATCGCCTTCATCACCAGCATGCTGCCGCTCTTTGGCCTGATTCCAACGATGCTTGGGGGGCTGCTCTCGGTCTTGTTTCTCTCCACACTGAGCGACAGCGGCCTGAGCGCTGGCCTCGCGCTGGCGCTCGGCTTTCTGATCGGTGGGGTCTCTGTGTTGGCACTGGCCGCTGTCTTCGCCTCGGTGTCCTGGAAATGCAGCGCAGCAGCACCAGAGACGCCCTTGCCTGCGGGCAAGACATCGCCTCTCTCATTGCATGCGCTGCTGGCAGAATGTACACTCACTTCCCCGTTGTTTCGCTATGCCTTGATCCGTACCATCGGCATTGTCTCGGTTGCTGGGATTGCCTGGGGCTTTCAGGTGCCTCATCCGGCATGGGCACCCATTACTGTGATGATCTGCGTCAGACAGGAGAAAGCAGCTTCTATCCTGGCCGCAAGCCAGTATATCATCGGATCAGTCCTTGGTGCCGCTCTGGCCGATGTCTTCGTTCTGCACGTTCATAACCCGCTGATGATCGTTCTGCTCATTATTGCCATCACCTGTATTGTCTTTACGATCAAAGATTTGAACATGGCCTTGCGTGTCTTCGCAATGACGAATCTGACCCTCCTGTTGATGAGCCTCGCGGAGCCAGGGGTTTCTCATCTGCAATTACGCATCTTTGCCACCCTGATCGGTGGTGCGGTAGCCCTGGTCGTGACCTTACTGGCGGCAGAACTGGCAAGGCAAAACACATCACACCCCAGCCCTGAAAGCAGTAGCCCAAACGGCTTGACATATTGACGCTGCCTGGCCTGCATGCTATAGTCCTGGCGGCAGCCATCAGGAAGGAAGCAAAGAGAAGGACCAGCATGCAAATGCTTGCCGCGCGCTTTTACGCGCCGCTAGATGTACGTATCGAAAAGATAGCAGTGCCCCGGCCAGGCCCAGGGGAGGTGTTGGTAAAGGTTGGCGCAGCTACAACCTGCGGCACAGACCTCAAAGCCTATCGGCGCGGGCACCCGATCCTGATGCAAAGCCTGCCTTCGCTCTTTGGTCACGAAGTGGCGGGCACGATTGCCGAAGTTGGCCCAGGGGTGACGCGCTTTCAGCCCGGCACGCGCGTGGTGGTGGCAAATTCGGCACCTTGCAATCGCTGCTTCTTTTGCCAGCGTGGGCGCCAGAGCCTCTGCGAAGACCTGCTCCTGCTCAACGGCGCTTATGCAGAGTATCTGCTGGTTCCCGCGCGCATTGTGGAGCAGAACCTCTGGGAACTGCCCAACGATCTTCCCTTCACCAGCGCGGCCCTCACCGAACCGCTGGCTTGCGCGCTGCATGGCGTTGAAGCGAGTAACATTCATCCAGGCGAGAGCGTCGTTATTATTGGCAGCGGTCCGCTCGGCCTACTCTTGCTGGCGATAGCAAAACTCAAAGGAGCGCGAGTTCTTATGTGCGGGCGCGGCGATGAGCGCCTGGCCCTGGCGCGGGCGCTGGGCGCCGATGAGATTATCGACGCTTGCCAGATAAACGACACAGCAGCAGAAGTAGCTGCCGTGCGCGCTCGCACCGAGGGGCAGCGCGGCGCCGATGTCGTTATCGAAGCAGTCGGCATACCTGAACTCTGGGAAGCGGCAACCAGGATGGTGCGGCGTGGCGGATTGGTCAACTTCTTTGGCGGCTGCGCAGCAGGCACCACCATCGCACTGGAAACCCAACCCTTGCACTACGGCGAGATCACACTTAAAGGCGTCTTCCACCATACTCCACACTATTTCTCGACAGCCTTGCAGCTCATCGCTCAACACCGCATCCCAGTTGAGCAGCTCATCTCCGACTCCTTTCCGCTGAGCCACTTGCATGACGCTTTTGGAGCATTACTCAAGCACCAGGGAATAAAGTATGCAATCCTTCCAGACCGCTAAAGGACAAAGGGGCTGTTCCTCTCCTCAGCAGTGCTATCTTCCAGGCATGCTTTGCTTCTGGTACGCCTCGATACAGGAGAGGATGGTATGAAACTGGTGGAGCGCACATCAGGCAACATGAATCGGCCACTCAAAGCCCGCCCATCACCCAAGTATAAGCGGAAGCACCGCCTCTTTCTTATCGGGAGCAGCTTCTTGCTGACGGTGCTGACGATCATCTGCTTGATTCAGTTTGGGGTGATCCCCCTTCTTCACACCCAGATCAGTTCGGCCTTGCAGATGGTCACAGTGAGCGGCGTTATCGAGGACGCGCAAACCAGCCAACCGCTTGCCAATGTCCCTGTCAGCGCCCGAATATACAGCTTTCAGACACAGACGATCACGGATGGGCACGGATATTTCTCAATGCGTGTGCCTGAATCCAGCCAGATTATTGTCAGCACCCCAACCTACGATGCCCAGCCCATCACCCCTGGCCTGGGCTTGACGATCAAACTGGCACCTTCTCCCCTGGAGACAGCCAGACGCTATATGCAGGCGTTTATGCAGCAAAACTTCGAAGGACTCTGGAGCATGCTGCACCCGGATGCCCAGGCGTTCTGGTCTACCGAGGCTGCTTTTGCCAGCTTTCTGACACGTAAATTTGGGCCACTACACCCCCTCTCTTTCGCTCTCGGCCCAGTAGCAATGGCAGCCACCTGGATTGACCCTGATACCACCATGCCCTACCAGAACGTTGCCGTGATGCACGTCTCTCTGACACTTGGCGGGACCAATAACATCCTCTCGCCCCCCTCAGTTCAGGCGGTGGCGCACGGCCTCTTCGATAATCAACTGTTTGCCGAGGTCAAGAGTGACGGCCTCTGGCGGATTCTTGTTAGTGGACCGCTCGACCAGGAAGCGCCTATTCTCGTGCCTGCCAAAGCGCCGAAGGTCACGGTGAAAGTACCCATTCTGATGTATCATCATGTTTCCGCCAAGCCCACCAAAAACGCGCTTGACTACAGCCTGACTGTGAAGACGCCCGACTTCGCGGCCCAGATGGATTATCTGGCGCAGAAGGGCTACCACCCTATCACGCTTACCGACGTGTTTGATAACCTCTATTATGGGATGGCTTTGCCACCCCACCCCATCGTGATTACCTTTGATGATGGCTACGAGGATAACTTCACCGACGCTTTCCCCATCTTGATGCGCCATCATTTTGTGGCTGAGATTAATGTCATCACTGGCATGATCGGGGGCTGGTACTTGACCTGGGACCAGATTCGGCAGATGAACGCCGCAGGCATCGAAATTGGCTCGCATACCGTCCATCATGTCAGCCTGGCTTCCGCCTTCCCGGCAGAAGCTGAACACGAGCTGCTGGATTCCAAAACGACCCTGGAGAACGAGTTAGGGCATCCCATTCAGTTTTTCTGCTATCCCTCCGGGGAACCGTTCCACAATGGGACGTTGCAGCGCCGACAGTTCATCACCAACCTGCTCTATCAAGATGGATACGTCGGCGCGCTGCTCGATCCAGGGGCAGAATCTATTGTTCAAGACCCGCAGAAACCGTATGAACTCTATCGTATCCGCGTCGCCGGGGGCGAGGCGCTGCCCCTCTTTATCCAGATACTGGACAATCTAGGCGCGGGAGTCGGCACGGGGACGGGGAAATAGGTGCGCCTGGAGACGCTCGCCTGTACCGCTCATCCTGTACTGACACGATTGGCCGCCATCTCTGACGGCCAATCAAGCGAGCATATTATGAGAAAGCAGCATTATGCGCGGCTGCTGGCCGCCGCATTGAGCTGCGGCGGAGCCGCGATCATTGACTCAGGGATAGGCGTCGTCCAGGTCATGGCCGCCGCGCCCCAGGTCAGCCCACCACCAAAAGCGGCGAAGACAATCTTTGCGCCCGGCCATATTTTGCCCTGCTCAATCGCTTCACAGAGCGCAATCGGAATCGAAGCTGCCGACGTATTGCCGTAGCGATCAATATTGATAAAGACCTTTTCGGGAGGCAGATTGAGCCGCCTGGCCGTTGCATCGATGATGCGCTGATTCGCCTGGTGGGGCAGGAAGAGGTCTATCTCTTCTGGTTTGATGCCCGCCTCAGCCAGCACAAACTCAGAGGAAGCATCCATCGCGCGGGTGGCAAACTTAAAGATGTCGGACCCCATCATCTTAATGCAGTGACGCCGCTCGCGGAGCGCGGCCTCGGTAATCGGCTCGGCGCTGCCGCCAGTGGGAACATAGAGCAGCTCCGGGCGAGAGCCATCAGACCCTAGCGTGAAGGAATGAAAGCCGCCAGGTATATCAGTAGCGCTGACCACCGCCGCGCCCGCTCCATCGCCAAAGAGGACGCAGGTAGCGCGATCAGTATAGTCCACATACATGGAGAGCTTTTCTACGCCGATCACCAGCACATGCTTTGCTGCGCCGCTGATGGTAAACTGATGAGCAATCGAAAGCGCGTAGAGGAAGCCACTGCACGCAGCCTCCAGATCGAAGGCGCCGCATGTGGCGCCAAGCTGTGCCTGCACAATGCAGCCCACGCTGGGGAAGTGATAATCCGGGCAGACAGTCGCAACAATAATCAGGCCCAGGTCTTTGCCTTCAATCCCCGCCACCTTGAGCGCCTCGCGTGCCGCTGCCAGCCCCATTGTCGAAGCTGTCTCGTTCGGCCCGGCGATGTGGCGCTCGCGGATGCCTGTGCGCGAGACAATCCACTCGTCCGAGGTATCGACCATCTTCTCCAGGTCAGCATTGGTGAGAACATTGGCGGGCACATACTTGCCCCATCCGGTGATCGTGCTGTAACCGCTCATGTGTTTCCTTTCATCTCTGGCAGCGGCTGCCGCTGACAATGCCCTCATCAGCATCGTCAGGCTGCTCTAAGACTCCTGCAACGTTTGCGGGCCATGCAGAGTGACGCAGGCGCGCCCATCATCGGAAAAATGGAGGATAAGAACAGTGCCACGACGGTGTGGCAAATGCAAAGCGTATGCTCCTCTGGCCCTTTCCCTCAATTGTAACATAGCGCAGCAGATAAAGCGAGCGTGGAAGAGAGCAATTCTGCTGGCTATCTATCGGCACGGCGCGCCGCCGCGCGTAACGTCTCGAAATAGCGCACTGTCTCGGCAATACCCCGGCCTGCCGGAGCGTGATCAAGTATATCAATCAGCTTGCTGGCAATTACTGCGCCATCCGCCATTCCGGCCAGCGCGGCCACATGCGCGGGCGTGGAGATGCCAAAGCCCACCGCCAGCGGCAGATGAATCTCTGCGCGCACGCGGTTCAAAAAATCCTGGAGATGGGCGGGCAGTTCGCTGCGCGCCCCCGTCACGCCGCTGAGGGAGACGCAGTAGACAAAGCCGCTGTCCTGTTCATGCACGACCCGCGCCACGCGCGCCAGCCTATCGGGCGTGCTGGTGGGCGTCACCAGAAAGATCAGGCACATTCCGGCGCGATGAGCAGCAGCCAGCAGCGGCTCGGCCTCTTCGGGCGGTAGATCAGGGACAATCAGCCCGGAAACGCCCGCCAGCGACGCGGCTTCGCAAAAATGCTCCAGCCCAAAAGCCAGCATGGGATTATAATAGCCCATGACAACCAGCGGCGTAGCGACCTGGCGATGAATTGTCTCCGCCAATTCCAGCACACCGCCGGGCGTCATACCGCCTTGCAAGGCCACCTGCCCGGCATGTTGGATGGTCACGCCATCTGCGAGAGGGTCTGAAAAGGGGACACCCAACTCCAGCACGTCCGCGCCCGCACGCGCCAGCTCCAGCGCCAGCGCCTCGCTGCCTGCCAGATCGGGGTAGCCAGCCATCACATAGGGAATCAGACAGAGGCGCCCCTCGGCTCTGGCGCGGGCAAAGGCGCGATCAATGGCCGCCGCCAGCGGCAGACTTGCCTGCGCAGAAGTACCGGCATCAGCGCCAGCCAGCACGATATTTGTCTCATTACTCAGCATGATTAAATCCATTCTTCAGTAGTCACGGTGCGTTCGTTTAGTACATCGCTCCTCTGTATCCTATATCCTACGCGCCATTACAGCGTCACGCCGAGTGCGCTCGCTACCGTGCCCATATCTTTATCGCCGCGTCCAGAGAGGTTGATGACCATCAATTCGCCTGCCTGCAAGCGCCCTTCTTCCGCCATCTGAAGCGCGTAGGCAACCGCGTGCGCCGATTCCAGCGCCGGAATAATGCCTTCCGTCTGGCTCAAGACCTCTAAGCCGCGCAAGGCCGCCGCATCATCCACCGAAACATAGGTCGCGCGGCCTGTCTCTTTGAGCAAGCTATGCTCCGGCCCAACGCCAGGATAATCCAGCCCGGCAGAGATGCTGTGGGTCGTTGCTACCTGTCCATCGGCATCCTGCAAGAGATAGCTCATCGCGCCATGCAGCACGCCCACGCGCCCACCCACCAGCGTGGCCGCGTGTTCGCCAGTGGAGATGCCTTTGCCGCCTGCCTCCACGCCGATCAACTGCACGCCGGGGTCGCCCGCAAAGGGATAGAACATGCCAATCGCGTTGCTGCCGCCGCCAACGCAGGCCAGGGCATACGTCGGCAGACGCCCTTCGGCGGCCAGGATTTGCTCGCGCGCCTCCGCGCCGATCACCGACTGGAAATCGCGCACCATGCGCGGATAGGGATGCGGGCCAACCGCCGAGCCGATCAGATAATAGGTGTTTTCAACGTTCGTTACCCAGTCACGAATGGCTTCGTTAATCGCATCTTTCAGCGTCTTGCTGCCAGCAGTCACACAGCGGACCTCCGCGCCAAGCAGCTTCATGCGAAAGACGTTGAGCGACTGGCGGTGCATATCCTCTTCGCCCATATAGACAATACACTCCAGCCCAAGCATCGCGCAGACGGTGGCCGTTGCTACGCCATGCTGCCCGGCGCCAGTCTCGGCAATGATGCGCCGCTTGCCCATACGCTGAGCCAGCAGTCCCTGCCCCAGCGCGTTGTTGATCTTATGGGCGCCCGTATGCGCCAGGTCTTCGCGCTTCAGATAGACCGGAATGCCCAGCTTTTCCGAGAGCCGTTCGGCGCGATAGAGCGGCGTGGGCCGTCCAACATAGGTTTTCAGCAGCCCGGCCATTTGGCTGTGAACGTGCGGATCGGCTTGCATCGCAGCATACGCCTGCTCCAGTTCGTCAAGCGCGGCCATCAGGCTTTCCGGCACATAGCGCCCCCCAAACGGTCCAAAACGCCCGCGCGCATCGGGATAGACGCCGTGTTGATAGCCCGGCGCTGCTGCTTTCTGTTCAGAATCCATTGTCTGCATTGGCTTGTGACCTCCTCTTAGGAAAATGATGTCAGCGCCGGATGCCTGGCATCCAGCATCCCTGAAAGAAACTCGCCGCCTATGTGCTTGCTCAACAGCCCCAGCAGCCTGGTCAGCGCCATCTCTACATCGTCGCGCCCCTCGGCATGATGCGCCTCAATGGTGATAATCGCTCGTGTGGTATCTTCCTGCGCGGCGCTCTGCTCGCTCTGTCGCCAGCACCAGCGGCGCGCCAGTACCAGCTTTGTCTCATCGGTAAAGACGACCTCACCTGGCGTCGGGTGATCCTCCTCGCTCTCGCCCAACGTCGTGTAGCGTTCCGAGCCATCGGCAAAATGGACTGTAATCGGTCCACGCACTGCGCGGGTATCAAAGACAGCGATAGGCACCATAAAATGGATGCTCACCAGATTGCCCAGATCAACCAGCGTGTTGATGCTGGGAATCGAGCCTTTCTTGATGAGCCGACGCAGCAGCGCTTCGGGGGCGCTGCGATACTTCGTCGGGTCCAGGCCAAAGCCGCGAAAGACGCTGCGCCAGGCAGCCAGGGATGGCACTTCATGCAACTCTTTCCCGGAATCGTCAAGGCGTCGCAGCGTGGCGCGCTGCTCTGCCACAAATGCCTCTTGCAAGGATGCTGATGTCGGGCTGTTGGTCAGCCCTTCGGCCAGGATTACGCCGCCCACGACGTTGGGATAGCGCGCCAGGATGTCGGGATGATACTGAAAGATGGTCATAGACATAATTCCCCTCTTGAAGCATCAAAGCCTTATCATGCCTGCTTCTCAAGATGCTGCTGAAGCATCTCGCGCAGACGCGCCACGTAGCGCGTGAAAGGTTGCCACTCCACAGGCCCATCACTCCACCACTCCAGACGAACCCGAAGAATTCCCGATGCTACATGCTCGAACCCAAATATCGCTCCATCCAGGCCCCAGGGCGCCTCGATACCAGCTACCGGAACCGGATATTGGGCCAACTCTTCAAGAAATGGCGCCAGTTGATCGGCAGGCAAGAAAGCATCATGAGTGCTGATAGCTGGCAGAGTACGATAGCCCTGCTCTAGCCACTCCAGTGGATGAGAGAATCGCCGCATATCATATACTTTGTTCCAAAACACCTTACGAACGATGAATCTAGTCTCGCTGCCCCTGCTTACAGGAGCGAAGACCGTCCAGGAGATGTCATTGGCAAACGCCGGATAGTGCCAGAGGCGAAGCATCGGGCGAAAACCCTCAACAACTCCTCGCGGCTCTCGCTGTTCTGGATGCTCCAGCGCCCATCTGGCGCGTGTCTCTAACTCAGCCCGCTCTTCTGGCCTGTTTTCAATCATATCTCTCATCTCGGAACTGCTATCTTTATCTCTGGCTGTCCTCTATCGGCCACTGCCCAGGCAGTGCGCGCGTTGCAGTATGTGCCGAGCAAGGCACAAAGATACCCTACAGCCTCTTCCACCAGCGCGGCGGTTGGCTCCAGCGCCTGCACCGTCAGCACAGCGCTTGTGGTCGTGGCGCTGATCGCGCTGCGGGCGTCCTGATACCAGTTCCAGCGGCGGCAGAGCAGCTTTTCGGCATCGGCATAGACCACCTCGCCAGCGGCGGGCGGGTCAGGTTCCTGTGTCTCGTCGCCCAGAGCGATAAAGGTATCGCCGGGGCGCGCATAGCGAAAGCCCAGCGGCGCCACCACTTTATCCAGATCATCAGCGCCAACGGGCATACGATAGCGCAGCGAGGTCAGGTTATAGGCATCAACCAGCGTGTTGACGCGCGGCAATCCTGCCCCCTGCTGCACGCGCTTCAGCAACCGCTCGACGGAACTGCGATAGCTGGTTTTTTTGACACCAAAGCCTTTGTAGGCTTCGCGCCAGCAGCGCAGTTCTGGAATATCAGCCAGAGCCACATCTTGCAGCGCGGCTGCTGCCTCTTGTTCGGCGGCAAGAATGGCCTGCGTCAGTTCCTGGGGCCGCTCTGGCTGGATCGTCAAGCTCTCAGCCACGACGACACCTATACGAAAGGCCGGAAAGCGCTCAATGACCTCTGCAATGGTGAATACGAGTATCTGCGATGGCCTCATACAGAGCCATTACCCCCATATCTCTACCAGGCAAGCCCAACTCAGCAAAGCCCTTGATTCCAAAACGGCGCATACCGTTCACGCTCCTGGGGTATTCCACCCGGCTCATAGCTGCGAAAGACATTCTGTTCTCTAAGCGTCATCTCCCTGCGATGGTAAGCAACAGGAACAGCCACCTCAATTAGCCACGATAGAAAATCATCGTCAGCCACTTTAAATGGCGACATATCGAATGCCATATAAGCACAGCCAATGGCGCGCAAAGCAGCAACTGGATCAGCACTTCGCACAAAACGTACAGCATAGGCAGCCGCTGCTGAAGCGCAGCCGGTGTCACCTGCCCTACAGTCAATAATAGACTTCCCCCGAAAGGAGGGAGCAGCCGGGCTACATAGCGGCTCCCAATCTGTAGGAACCTTGCCTCGTTTAAGCCAGCCAGCGACAGCCTCAACAGCCACACGCGGCTCATGACTATCGCAATATAGTTCCCAGCATGAAAGCGAGCGGCGAGCAGCAAAGAAAGAAAGCCAGGCTAATTGCCGGTGTACCACATTGCCAGCTTCACAAGGGCCAAAGGCCATCAGAATCTTCCAAAGAAGCCCTTCTTTTTCTGCTGGTGTCTCAGGATCGGGCCAATTCTCCGCTAGATGTCTATCCGCTATTCTCGCCTGGTCAAGCGCGTCCAGGAGCGCGCCAGGAAGCCCTTGCGTCAGCCCTGAATGGGGCCACCTGACCCGCAGCGAATAGTAAGCCCGATTGTGACCCCTGACCTTCATAGCACTCCTCGCGCCTTGTGAATGATGGCTGCTAGAACTTTTCCTGGGGCAAGGGCGAAATCGGGCGCCCTCGTTGTACCCCGTGCGCTCTGGTCACAAAGTCGAAGATTTTGAGATGGTCTTTCTGCCCATTCGTCTCGACGCCGCTGCTGACATCCACACCCCAGGGCTGCACGGCCTCAATGGCAGCGCGCACGTTCTCCGGCGTCAGTCCGCCTGCCAGGAGCGTGGGATAGCGCCGGGCCATTTCACACGCCAGCGACCAATCGCCAACAGCGCCCGTGCCGCCCCACCTACCAGCAACCGGCGTATCTAGCAGGAAGGCCATCACGCCAGGGCGATAGGCTTCCAGCGCATCCAGGTCTTCCAATGCGCGTGGACGCACCGCCTTTATGACCGGAATAGTGATTGCCCGGCAGACTTCAGGCGATTCGTCACCGCTGAGCTGCGCCAGGTCTAAGGCGCATTCCTGGGCAAGCGCGTTGATTCTTTCCGGCGGCTCGTTTACAAAGACTCCCACCGCTTTGGGCGCATGAGCGCCTGCCGCTGCGCGCTCGCGCAGAGCACGGGTGATTGCCGCCGCCTGCGCGGGCGTCACCAGCCGATGGCTTGACGGATAAAAGACCAGGCCAAGATAGTCGGCGCCCGCGTCGGCTGCCGCCAGCGCCTGCTCTGGCGCGCGTACACCGCAGATTTTGACGCGCAGCGAAGAGAGTTCGCGGACCTTCGCGGCGACATCTGGCGCCGTTACTATCGCCTCGCCAACCAGCAGCGCCTGCACTCCCCACGCGCGCAGTGTGGCGACATCGGCGGCTGTATGCAGGCCGCTCTCGCTGACCACGACGCGATCTTCAGGGATCAGTGGGCGCAGGCGATGGGTGGTCTCGATGTCTACATGAAAATCGCGCAGGTCGCGGTTATTGACCCCGATGATGCGGGCGCCGCTGGCGACGGCGCGCTCCGTCTCTTCTTGATTATGCACTTCCACCAGACAGCGCATCCCCAGCGCGTGCGCCAGGCCGAGCAGCGACCCAAGCTGCCCATCATCCAGCAAAGCGCAGATCAACAAGATGGCATCGGCTCCAAAGGCGCGCGCCTGATAGACCTGATAGGGGTCCACGATAAAATCTTTGCGCAGCACCGGCAGCGCGACGGCGGCGCGCACCGCCGCCAGGTGATCGAGCGCCCCCCGGAAGAAATGCGGCTCGGTCAGCACGGAGATGGCCGACGCGCCGCCCGCCTCGTAGGTTCGCGCCAGGCTGATGGGATCAAAGTCCTGGCAGAGCAGCCCCCTGGAGGGTGAGGCTTGCTTGACTTCAGCAATCAGCTTGAGACTGCTATAGGTGAGTTGCCTGGGCGATCCCTGAAGGGCAGCCAGGAAGTCGCGCGGCGGGGGCTGCGCTTCGGCCCGGCGGCGCATCTCTCCCAGCGGCACGCGCTGCTGTTCTTCTTCCAGATCAGCACGGGTGCGCGCGACAATTTTATCGAGGATAGTCGTCATAGTTGTAAGGCCCTCGTGTAGCAAATTTACGCCACCTGACTGAGCGCGGCCACTGCCTCCAGGGTTTGGACCGCCCGGCCAGAGCGCAGCGTTTCCTGCGCCAGCCTGACGCCATCGGCCAGCGTGCCCACACGCTCGCTCGCCAGCAGCGCCGCCCCGGCGTTGAGGGCGACCATCTCGGCATGGGCATCGTTCAGTTTCCCCGCCAATGTATCACGCAGCAATTGGGCATTAAAGGCAGCATCGCCGCCGCGCACCGCCTCGCGGCTCTGGCGCGTCAGGCCAAAATCTTCTGGCGTCACGCGGTATTCGCGCAGGTCGCCCCGGCTGCCCAGTACCTCGCAGATGAGCGTGGGCGCGCCCAGCGAAATCTCATCCATGCCATCTTCGCCGTAGACGATCAGCGCGTGCTTGCATCCCAGGCGCAAGAGCGCTTCGCCCATTTTACGCACGATGGTTGCATCCGGCACGCCCAAGACCTGATAGGCGGCTCCCGCTGGATTGGTCAGTGGGCCAAGAATATTAAAGACGGTGCGAATGCCGATCTCGCGGCGCGTGGGGCCGACGTGTTTCATCGCCGGATGATAGGCCGGAGCGAACATAAAGCCAAAGCCTGCCTCGGTCACGCAGCGCGCCACCTGTTCCGGCTTGAGTTCGATCTTCACGCCCAGGGCCTCCAGCACATCAGCGCTGCCACAGCGGCTGGTGGCCGCGCGGTTGCCATGCTTGGCAACCGGCTGACCGCAGGCCGCAACCAGGAGGCCCGCCGCCGTTGAGACGTTGAATGTCCCGGCGCCATCGCCGCCGGTGCCACAGGTATCCATCGGCGCGATGCCCTCCGGGATGGAGACATGCACCGCCTTCTCGCGCATCACCCGCGCCAGCCCGGCGATCTCATCGACTGTCTCGCCCTTGAGGCGCAGCGCCGTCAGAAACGCACCAAGCTGCGCGGGCGTCGCTTCGCCAGACATCATCTCATCCATGACCGCAGCAGCCTCTTGCTCTGAGAGCGATTGGCCTGCCGCCACATGCGCGATAGCCTCTTTAATCATCGAATAATCTCCTCTTCAGGGGTTGGCATTTGTATATGCCAGTTCTCGTTGAATCCTGCGTGCCAGGCGATTGTCCCTCCCCTGCCGGTTGGGAAACCGGCGGTACGCCGCCCTGTTGCCGTCGTTGCCCCCTCCCCTGCCAGTTGGAAAACCGGCGGTACGCCCCGCCCTCACTGCAACGTAAGTTGATAGGTGTGCTTCTCCACCAGCGCCAGGAAATTACGCAGCAAGTCTTTGCCGGGATGCGTCAGGATAGACTCCGGGTGGAACTGCACGCCCTCCACCGGATAGCGGCGATGGCGCAGCGCCATAATCAGCCCATCCCCGGTTTCGGCAGTGATCTCCAGTTCGGGGGGCAGCGTTGCGCGTTCTACGATCAGGCTATGATAGCGCACGGCCTCAAACGGTTGGGGCAGACCCGCCAGCACACCCTGTCCCTGATGCGTAATACGCGAGAGTTTCCCGTGCATCGGGACCGGAGCGCGGATCACGCGCCCGCCATAGACCTGGCCGATGCACTGATGCCCAAGGCAAACCCCCAGAAGCGGTGTGGTTGGTCCAAAGTTGGCGATGACCTCGTTGCAGATGCCTGCCTCGTTGGGTGTGCAAGGGCCAGGCGAGATGACGATGCCCGCCGGAGCCAGCGCCGCAATCTCTTCCAGCGTGATCTGGTCATTGCGCCGCACCATGACTTCTGCGCCGAGTTCGCAGAGATATTGATAGAGGTTATAGGTGAAGCTGTCGTAGTTATCGAGCAGCAGCAGCATACATATCTCCTTGCTCAAGAAGCTCAGCCTGCTCCAGCGCGCGCATGAGTGCGCCCGCTTTATGCACCGTTTCCTCGTATTCTTTGGCCGGGATGGAATCTGCGACGATACCGGCGCCCGCCTGCCCATAGGCGATACCATCTTTGAGGACCAGCGTGCGCAGCCCGATTGCCATATCCAGATTGCCAGAATGGCTAAAGTAGCCAACCGCGCCGCCATAGACGCCGCGCCGCTCGCCCTCCAATTCGGCAATAATCTCCATCGCCCGCACTTTCGGCGCGCCAGAGAGCGTTCCCGCCGGAAAGGCGGCGCGCAGCGCATCATAGGGCGTCAGATCGGCGCGCAGCCGTCCCGTGACATGGGACATCAGGTGCATCACATGGGAATAGCGCTCGACCTCCATAAACTCGGTGACGCGCACGCTGCCCGGCTCAGCGACGCGCCCGACATCGTTGCGCCCCAGGTCCACCAGCATCAGATGCTCGGCGCGCTCCTTCTCATCGCCGCGTAGTTCCTGCTCCAGCGCCAGATCGCTTTCGGCATCTTTGCCGCGCGGGCGCGTCCCCGCCAGGGGCCGGATCATGACTTCGCCATCCTCCACGCGCACCAGCAGTTCCGGCGACGCGCCAACGACGGTCAATTCGCCCAGGTCCAGGTAATAGAGATAGGGCGACGGATTGATGGAGCGCAGGGCGCGATAGACGCTAAAGGGTGCCGTCTGGACGGGGCGCGCAAAACGCTGCGAGAGGACGACTTGAAAGATGTCGCCTGCCTGGATGTATTCTTTGGCGCGCTCAACAATGGCTTCAAAGCGCGCACGAGGCGTAAGAAACGGCACGCCACTGCTGGCGGCTGAAGCGCCCCTCTCCCCATCGGCGAATACATTCGCCGCTAAGGGCGTTCCGCCATCATGTCGGCTGGCGCTGACTCCTCCAGCCCCTCCCGCCCGCCCCTCGCGCAAGCGATCCTGAAGCTGTCTCATCGTTTCTATGGCTCGCTGATAGTTCGCCTCAAGCGCATCATCCAGGCGGACATGTGCAACGATACGCAGGCTGCGGCGCAGATGGTCAAAGACCAGCATCGTTTCGGTAAAGCAAAAGACCGCTTCCGGCAATGCCAGGGGATCAGCTTCGGGGACCGGCAGGCGCTCGAAGCGGGCAACCGTTTCATAGCCCAGGTAGCCAACCGCGCCGCCATGAAAGCGCGGCAGCCCCGGCAGCCTGACCAGCTTCGAGCGCGCCAGTTCCGCTTCAATCAGCCGCAGCGGATCGTCGCAGGGTACCTCTTCGCATGTCCCGGCTTTGGGGCCGCCGCGCCAATTCAGCGCGGCTGAGCGGCCTCGCACGGTCATCACCAGATAAGGGTTCAGGCCGACAAAGGAGTAGCGAGCTACGCGCTCGCCACCCTCTACGCTTTCCAACAAAAAGGTATAGGGATCGCCCGCGACCTTGAGATAGACCGAAACCGGCGTCTCCAGGTCGGCAAAGACTTCGCACGAGACCGGCAGCAGATTGCCCGCGCCGGGTTGGTCCTCGCGCGCGGCGTCGCGCAGGCGCCGCGCTTCCTCCAATGTCGGCTGATACATCAGACTCACTCCTTTTTTAACGCAGGCCCATCCGTGTCATTGCCGTTCGCAGCGTTTCCTGAGCTATGGGACGCAGGCGCGCCGCGCCATCATCCAAAATCGCCTGGACCTGCGCCGGGTCGGCCATCAGCGCGTGATAGCGCTGCTGGATCGGCTCCAGTTCGGCGATCAACACGTCGGCCACCTCGGCCTTCAATTCCTTATAGCCCTTGCCCTCGAAATGCGCCTCAATGGCTGCCCGCGTCTGTCCACTCAGCAGTTCGTAGATCGTGAGCAGGTTATAGACGCCAGGCCGCGACTGATCGAAGCAAATCAGGCGCTCCGAATCGGTTGTGGCCCGTGCCAGCTTCTTGCGAATGACCTCCGGCGGATCGAGCAGAGCGATATAGGAACCAGGCTCGCTCTTGCTCATCTTTTTCGTCGGGTCATCCAGCGACATGATGCGCGCGCCTACCTCACGAATCAGCGGTTCCGGCACCGTAAAGGTCGGGCCAAAGAGGTAGTTAAAGCGCTCGGCAATGTCGCGCGTCAGTTCCACATGCTGGCGCTGGTCGTCGCCTACCGGCACAGCATCCGCGTGATAGAGCAGGATGTCAGCGGCCATCAGCACCGGATAGGTGTAGAGGCCCGTGCTTGCCTGCTCTTGATGCTCGCCCGCCTTGGACTTGAACTGCGTCATGCGATTCAGCCAGCCGGTGGGCGTGATGCAGCCCAGCATCCACGCCAGTTCAGCATGCTCGTGCAGATGGGATTGCACAAAGAGCGCGCAGCGCTTTGGGTCCAGGCCGCAGGCGACATAGAGCGCCGCTAACTGCATCGTGTTGCCGTGCAGCTCTGCCGCGCGCTCCTCTGGCTCGACGGTCAGCGCGTGCAGGTCCACGATACAAAAGATGTTGTCGTGCTGGTCCAGTTCGGCAACCCAGTTGCGAATGGCCCCCAGGTAATTGCCAATATGCAGGTTTCCCGATGGTTGAATGCCCGAAAAGACTCGTTTCTTCCGCTCTGCCATAGTCTTGCTTCACCTCCATTACGCCTCGTCTCGCCAGCAAGCCGCGAGACCATCTGAACAAAACAAAAAGCCCCTCATCCCACAACGGGACGAGAGGCTCAACAAGCGTTGACCTTCGTGGTGCCACCCCAATTCGAGCGACGCCCCTGGCCTGCGGCTTCGCCGCGCTGGCTGCATCGCTCCTCATTTTCGGGTACGGACGAGCAGCGCTGCTGCCTGGTCGATACCCTGCCCCGATAACGGTGGGCTGCTTCCGGCGAGTTCCTACTGGCGCTCAGGCGCGTGCGCCCTCAGCGTTTGGCTCGCGGCTCCCAGGACCATTCAGCGCTCGCGCCGGTATCGGCTCTCACCCTGCCCGACTCTCTGTGCGAAGCGCGTTCGCTTACTTTTCCTGCTCAACGCCATGATTTGTTCGGCAAATGACTTGCTACAAGTATAACGCTGCTTCGGCTGAAAGTCAAGGCCAGTATTGAGCAAAAGGTGTTTCTGTGAACTGAGACATTTCACTTTGCTGTGACGTTTTGTATCATTGACGGCAGAATGAAAGGAAATGCGGAGTGCCTCAAGCCCTCATACGGGTTGCTTACTTATAGCGAGGACGATCAAACCTATGCCGCGCGGTGGCTACTACCCAACTCAATCCTTCGATTATGAGTCAACGGAACCCGACCTCGATCCCGTATATCGACGTGGCCGCTACGACCCGATGCAGCCGATACGTCCGGTAGGACTGCAACACTACTATCAGAAGCCGGTTTCCTGGCCCAAACCTAAGCAGAAAGGGCGCTGGGTTCGGCGAACTGCTCTCATCTTCGCTGTATTGCTCATCATTCTGCTGGTGCTGGGTGGCATTGCTGCCTATCGAGTCTATGCGTTTGGCTCCGCCATCTCAACCCAGCCGCCATTCAGCAGCCAGATCGATCTGAACAGCCCGGATCGTGTCAATCTGCTGGTGCTGGGTTTTGGCGGCGGCAATCATCCTGGCGCCTATTTAACCGATTCTATACTCATTATTAGCCTGCTGCCCAGGACGGGACAGACAGCGTTCATCTCGGTACCCCGCGATCTATGGGTGCAGATTCCGCCAGATTCGGGGCACGATGGTAAGATCAATGCAGCCTATGAATATGGCTTATATAATGGCTATGGTGGGGAAGCTGCTGGCAAAGTAGCTGCTGGTGATCTGGCGGCGCGCAAGGTCACTGATGTCACCGGACTCCCGGTGAAATACTGGCTGACGCTGGATTTCAGCGGCTTCCGCGAACTGGTCGACGCGCTGGGCGGCGTGGATGTCACTGTACAAAACGCCTTTACCGCCAGGTATCCGAAAAATGATGATCCCAGCATCGATGCCTCGTATATCACCATCCATTTCGATGCTGGTCCTCAGCACATGGATGGCAATCAGGCCATCGAGTACGCGCGGGCGCGCGAGGTGATTGGCGGCGATCTGGCCGAGGGGACGGACTTTGCCCGCTCAGCGCGCCAGCAGATACTGATTAAAGCGATTGTCTCCAAGATGACGCAGGTTTCCAGTTGGCCCCATCTCTGGGGCGCGATGGATGCCCTGCAACACAGCATTTATACCAACCTCTCGGTACTTGATCTGTACCACCTGGTCAATAAGCTGAATCTGAACCAGGCAAAACACATTGGCCTCTCAAATCAAAACGTGCTGATGGACGCCACCTCAGATGACGGCCAGTATATCTTGCTGCCCCAGGGCGGGGATTGGAATCTGATTCAACACTATATTCAGCAGCAACTGAACAGCTAGAATGGGATACAATAGGGGACAAAGCATATGAAGGAAGGTGCGACGTGGCATTGGCGTTTCCGCTTGGTCCCTATCATCCAGCCCTCTCTGAGCCAATCTGGTACAAGCTGCACCTGCGCGGCGAAACGATTACGGGCGTCGAGATCACAACAGGCTACGCGCGCCGCAAGGTTGAAGCCCTGCTGACCCAGGGCAGCATCACCGAAGGGCTGAATCTGGCCGAGCGGCTCTGCGGCAGCGCCGCGCACCATCACCGGCTAGGCTATTGCCTGGCCCTGGAGCATCTGGCGGGTATTCAGCCTCCGCCACGCGCTCGCGCGCTGCGCAGCCTGTTCTGCGAGATCGAGCGGCTGCTCTCGCATTTATCCTGGGCGGCGCAGGTCGCCAGAGCCGCAGACCGGCCTCGCGCTTTCTACGCCGCTGTTGAAGCACGCGAGCGGCTGCTGGAAGCGCTGGAGCAGGCAACAGGCCAGCGGTTGCTCTGGGGCTTGCCCATCCCCGGCGGTGTCTCCACCGCGCCCGATTGCGCGCTGCTGAGCAAAGCGCTCCAGAGCATCAACAAAGAGCTTGAGCAGGTTGAGCAGCAGCTTGTCATAGATCGAAGGATGCAGCGGCGCACGCACGGCATGGCTGTGCTGAGCGAGGAGCAAGCACGCCGACGAGAGCTAACAGGGCCAGCAGCGCAAGCCTCCGGCCTGGACGATGACACGCGCCGCCAGAGACCCTACGACGCCTACGCCGATCTCAAGCTCCCTGAGCGTGAGACCCGCGCAGCAGGCGATACCGCCGCGCGCATGGCCGCGCGCATGGCCGAGATGCACGCAAGCGTTAATCTCGCTGAACAGCTTCTCAAGGAGCTTCCCGACGGGGCGCTGGCGCAGCCTTTTCCTGATACACCCCCATCTGGCGAAGCTGAAGCGGCTGTCGAAGGGCCGCAGGGCCGCGAGACCTGGCAGGTGCAAAGCGATGGCTCGGACCATCTGGCAGCCGTGACCATCACTACCGCCAGCCAGCGCAATCTGGCAGCCGTTCCGCTGGCGCTGGAGGGCCAGCAGTTGCGCGACGCGCTGCTCATCCTGGCAAGCCTTGATCTGTGCATTGCCTGTATTGATAAGTAGTCGCTGGTTGTGCGAAGATTAGGCACAGTATGATTTCATTAGCACTGTTATTAAGCCTGCTAGGATTGATCCCTGCGGCATCCGGCGTGATCTTGCTGCTGGGCGCCAGATGGCTGTCGCGTCTCGTGGCGGTCATCTGGTGCGGCGCGGTGCTGCTTTTTAGCCTGGCGGTTGTGCTGTTCTTCATCAGCCTGCTGATCTATGGCGACACCATTCAGGCAACGTTGTTTGCGCCTGCTGGATGGGGGCGCTGGCTCCAGTTGAGCTATCAGGTCGATGCCTTCAACGTCTTTAGCGCGCTGGTGATCGGCGTGCTGGCATCGGGGGTTGCGGCTATTATCGTTGCTATTGAACCGGCTCCATCAGATTTCCAGCAAGAAGGCGAGAAGAGCGATACTGACCAGAGACACATCGGCCACCAGCGTCAGACCTGGCAAATTGGCATGCTGCTCGTCGCGCTAGGCGCCATTTTTACGCTGATCTTTGCCAACTGCGCGCTCTGGCTGGTTCTTGGCTGGGGAGTCGTGGGACTCTGCGCCTTTACGCTCCATATCCAGGGGCGGAGCCACAGGCGCGCTCTGCTCCTGGCTGCCGCGCCCTGTACAGCGGCTATCGTCCTTTATCTGGCGCTGCTTCCGGCTATTACGACGCTAGATGATAAGCGGCTAGACCTGCTCAATGGCCTGGGGCGCGAACCATTGTGGGCAGCGCTCATCATGCTGGCCGCGCTGCTGGCGCCTGCCGTCGTTCTGCTTGCCCAGCAGGCCATCGGAACGCCAGCGCCGCGCCCGGCGGGCATGGGCCAGAACGTCGTGTACGCGCTGATGGCCGCTCCGGCGACGTTTACGATCTTTGCGCGCCTGGCGCCGCTGATTGCTGGTCCTGGCGTCGTCCTGCCGGGTACGGGGTCTCTCGGCTGGCGCGTCTTTAGCCTGGTGACGATCTGGGCGGTAGCAATCCTGGCGCTGGCAGCGGCGCTGCTCGCGCTGCGTTATGCGCGGAGGGCTACGCTCCCGCTCTTTCTCAGCATCCAGTTGTTGAGTTGGATGCTCGCGGGTGTTGCTATCACCGGCACAGCCGCAATCAATGGTGCTTTGATGATGAAACTGCTGCGCCTGCTGGCGCTGGGTGCGCTGTTGCTGGCCGGCGGACGCAAACCCACACAGCCTATCTTGAGCCTGAGTTGGTGGCTGGCGGCGCTGGCGCTCAGCGCTTTGCCGTTTGCCGCCGGATTCAGCAGCGCCTGGCTCATCACCAGCGGCGCGATGGTAGCCGGTCCTGCCTGGGTCGCAGGCACGGGACTGAACTGGCTGGCGCTGATGCTGGTAACGCTGGCAATCGTGCGCGTTGGCGCTGCATCGGAAACTGGCGCAGAAGTGCCACAGGCTGCTCTTGGCAGGGCCGGGCAAGGCCCCGGCTTCCTGTTTTTCTTGCTGGCGCTGCTGGCGCTGGCGTTAGGAATCGCGCCAGAGGTGGCCGTGAACCTGTTTACCGGCCCCGCCGCAAACGTACTGCCTGTCATCACCAGCAGCGCCCCCATTGCCAGCGTGCAGACCAATCCACTCGGTCTGCTGACCGCTCCCGGCGTCTGGCTGCCAGGATTGTTCTGGCTGCTGACACTGGTGCTGCTGCTGCTCTGCGGGCTGCTTACGCGCCCGGCGCGCCAGCCTGCCAGCATTCCAGTCTTCATGGGAGGCGAAGCCGAGGCAGGCAGCACAGATGATACAATGCCAGCGCCAGCCCCACCCGCAAACAGCGCACAAGAGGTTGAGGCTTCTGCGCAAAGCCAATACTGATAAACGAAAGGAAAGTAAATACATCCCGTGTTTGGACGACGGGCCAGCCAGCATTCCGTCTGGCTTTTTCCGTTAAACAGCGGCTCCTGCAACGGCTGCGAGCAAGAGATACAGGCGCTGCATGCCGCGCGCTACGCGCTGGAAGAGGGCGGCATTGCCTTTGCCAGCAGCCCCCGGCATGCCGACATCCTCTTACTCACCGGCATCATGACACCGCGCAGCCAGGCCGCTGCCCGGCGAGTCTGGGAACAGTTGGCTGAGCCACGCGCTATCGTGGCCGTTGGCGATTGCCCAATCAACGGCAGCGTCTTTCGCGGAGCGCCTGGCTTCGCGCCAGCCGGAGAGACGCTGCCCATTGATGTCGAGCTTCCTGGCTGCCCGCCATCTCCCACGCTGATTCTGGAGGCCATCGCGGCGGCCATCAAGCTGCTCGACCAGGAAGAGACTGGCGAGGAGGAAACGGAGGAGGAAGAAACAGAAAAAGCGGGGGCTGGTGACGAGCAGGAAGAGAAGGCTGATGATCCAAACGAGCAGGATGAGCAAGACGAGCCATGAATATTGTTGTACGTTATGCCATCACGCTCTTCCTCTTTCCTGGGGGAGTGTTTGCCCTGCTGGCGGGCTGGGTGCTGCTCTGGCTGAGCGAGGAATCTGGCGCGCGCGTCTGCGGCACGCTCAGGAGAGGGTTCACGCAGCCATTGCGTGATTGTGTGAAGCTGCTGGGCAAGACTACCAGCTTACCTGCTGGAACTGAAGCCGGCGGGGCGCGCCTGCTGCTGCTGCTGGCCGTCGTGGCGCCGCTGCTGGCGCTGGTCTTGCTGCCGCTGCCCGGCAACAGCGCGGCCAATACGATAGAGACCAGCGGCGATCTGCTGGCGATCCTCTTGCTGCTGCTGCTCCCCGTGCTGATGCCGCTTTTCCTGGGGGAACTGCTGGCCTCGCCCTATGGGCGCATCGCGGCGCGGCGCGAAGTATGGCGCTGCGGGCTGCTCATTGGTGGGCTGCTGCTCAGCACCCTGACAATTGTGGTGCAGCGCGGCGCGCTCAGCTTGAGTATCCTGACGCTCCAGCAGCTTCACCCATCGCCTGCCAGCGTTATGGTGAATATTCTGGCCGGGCTGCTGTTCCTGCTCTGTCTTCCAGCTTTGCTGCCCCCGGCGACGTGGGGACTCTTTTCAGGGAGTCCAGAACTGATCGCCGGAGCTTATACGGACCTTACCGGCGCAGGTCTGGCTCTCATGCTGTTGAGCGCCGCCCTCCAGCGTGTGGCGGCTGGCAGTCTGCTGGCGGCGCTCTTTGTCCTGCCATTTGTCACAAACGGCCTCATTGCGCAGGTTGCCGCCTATCTGGCAACCCTGCTATTTAGCAGCCTTTTCGCGGGGTTTGCCAGCGGCGTCAGCAAACGCTATTCTTTTGCCAGATAGCGCAGCACCAGCATAATCTGCTCTTCCAGGCTGGCGGCAGCGCTCTCAGGAGGAAGCTTGTTATAGGCAGCCTGCGCAGCAGCAGGGCTGTAACCCAGGCCGGTCAGCGCCTCGATAACTTCGGCGCGAGCCGAACCGGAAGCACCCCCACTCCCGGCGCCAACGAGCGCGGGCGCGCCTTTGGCAAACTTCTCGCGCAGTTCCAGGATCAGCCGCGCGGCCAATTTTCTGCCGACGCCGGGAACCAGGGTCAGGCGCTGCTCGTCGCCGTTTATCACCGCCTGGCGGAAGGCCCCGGCGCTCATCGAAGACAAAATCGCCAGGCCCATGCGCGGCCCCACGCCGGTGATATTCTGGAGGATTTCAAAAAGCTGGAGGTCTTCCACGTCCGCAAAGCCATAGAGCGCGATGGCATCTTCGCGCACATGTAGATAGGTATGCAGCGTCACCTCATCGCCCACCGCCCCCAGGCGGCTGAGCGTTGTCACGGGAGCCTGCACCAGAAACGTAATGCCTCCCACGCGCACCAGCGCGGCGGTCAGCGTCTTCCCCTCCAGAACGCCGTGAAGCGCAGCAATCATCGCGTCCTCCCTATTGGCAGGTTGGTGGGCAGTGTGTGCAGATGGCAAATGGCAATCGCGGCGGCATCGGCGGCATCATCGGGTCTGGGCACGGCAGGCAGGTGCAAGAGGATGCGTACCATCTCGCCAACCTGCTCTTTGGTGGCGTTGCCATAGCCGTGCACCGCTTGTTTGACCTGCCTGGGCGTGTACTCGCAGACCTCCAGCCCGGCGTTGACCGCCGCCAGCAGGACCGCGCCGCGCGCCTGGCCGACCGCCATAGCGGTACGCGCGTTTTTGGCAAAGAACAACTCTTCCACCGCCACATCCTGCGGCTCGAAGCGTTCAATCAACTCGCCCAGCCCGCGATAAATGCGCTGCAAGCGGAGCGGCAGGGCCATTCCAGCGGGCGTGGTCAGCACGTCGCAGGCCAGCAGCGTCAAGTCATCCCCACGCGCGGCCACCACTGCATAGCCCACGATAGCAGTCCCCGGATCAACTCCCATTGTGATGCGCGGCGTAGATGGCTGTAGTGGGCGCATGCGGCATCATCACTTCCAGATAGAAACAAGCGGCCCCAGCGCGGAAGACGCGGGGCCAGCCGAAACAGAAGAGCGCGCCAATGACTCACCCTCCCAGTTGTTCAGCCAGTGCATCGGGGAACTCGGCGTTCGTATACACGTTCTGAACATCATCCAGTTCTTCCAATTTTTCAATCAGCCGGTACGCCTGGGCGCCCGTCTTGTCGTCCAGTTCAATCGTAGTCTTGGGAATCAGATTGGTCTCGGCTTTGGCGATAGGATACTTCTTTTTTTCAAGCGCCGCGCGCACCGCATCCAGTTCTGCCGGGTCGGTATAGATGGTCAGCACCTCATCATCCGGCTTGACCGGCTCGACATCCTCAGCGCCAGCGTCAATAGCTTCCAATGTCACCTCGTCGGGGTCAAGCCCCTTGAGTGGGATCTCAATAATTCCCTTCTGCTCAAACAACCAATCTACGCAGCCATTTTCACCCAGATTCCCACCATTGCGGCTAAAGACATTGCGGATTTCGGCCACGGTGCGATTACGATTATCCGTCATCACCTGCACCATTACCGCTGTCCCGCCAGGACCATAGCCCTCGTAGGTGATCTCTTCAATCGCAGCGCCATCGCCGCCTCCCAAAGCGCGCTTGATCGAGCGCTCAATATTTTCCATCGGCATATTGGCTTCGCGGGCGTGCTGGATCGCCATGCGCAGGCGAAAATTGGCAGCAGGATCGCCGCTGCCGCCTTCGCGGACCGCGACGATAATCTCGCGTCCCAGACGAGTAAAAATCTGGCCCCGTCTGGCATCATTGACGCCTTTTTGCCGACGTATCTGCGCCCATTTACTGTGACCGGACATGGTGCAATCGCCTCCGTTCTTAACAAACACGACAAACCCAGAAGCGGCTCTCACACTGCTCGCTTCTGCCTGCTCACCTACCAATCAGCCTTGCTGAACAGGGGTGCTGAGCGCAGGAGAATACGGTCATACTTTCAATCAATGCTGGTACTTCATTGTATCACGCCAGCCGCCTATTGCCAACATCGCGCACACCAGCAGCAGCCTGGCGACTGAAGGGCGCGGCTAGAGGCGCTGCGGCGCCACGAAGGCCGCCTTCGCGGCCTGGGTTTTAGCGTTTGCTCGCGCTTGGGAGCGGGATCATCCTGAACATAACTGAGCCATACACGCCGCTTGACCCATCGGCCCTCCAGATGCGATACTACGCGCCAGATAAGGCCATTTCACGCGCAGTGTGGCCGACTGGCAAGGGCGGCCATGCTGCGTGCTGCTATAGACACCAGGAGGGCAGGAGATGAAGAGCAGGGAGCGTGCAGGGGTGGTGCGTGCAGCAGCGGCAGTGACATTGGGGCGCGTTTCGGGGGCGCTCAGCCGACGCCTGCGTATGGGCGGTGGCACCAGCCTGCCCGGCGTTGTGGCGCGCGCCGTTGACCCGGCCATTGTCCAGCGGCTAGCGCGCCAGCTTGCCAAAGGCTCCATCGTCGTGACCGGCACCAATGGCAAAACCACCACCAGCGGGCTGATTGCCGCGATACTCCGTCAGGGGGGCTTGCGTGTCTGGCGCAACCGCGAGGGGTCCAATCTCATCAGCGGCGTGGCGGCAGCGCTGGTGATTCGCGCCGAACTAAGCGGCCACCTGCGGCGCGGCGACAACACGATTGCCATCTTCGAGGTAGACGAAGCTGCTTTCCCAAGAGCAGTGCGCGAACTGCGCCCACGCACCATCGCCATCACGAATCTCTTCCGCGATCAACTTGATCGCTATGGTGAAGTTGAGAGCGTTGCCGCGCGCTGGCGCGAGACCCTCGCCGAATTACCGCCGGAAACCATCCTGGTTCTCAATGCCGACGATCCCTCGATTGCCGCGCTCAGCGCCAGCTTTCCAGGCCAGACGCTGTTCTATGGGATTGATGATACCAGCCAGGCTATCGCAGCACAGGGCAAAGACAGCGAACAGGGACAAACGATTGATGCCCGCACCTGCGCCAACTGCGGGGCCGATCTGGAGTACAGCGCCCGCTTTTATAGCCACATCGGCCATTATGCCTGCCCGGCCTGCGGCCAGCGCCGCCCGGAGCCAGCTATGCGCGCGCTGGGCGTAACGAAAGAGCGATTTGATCGCCAGCGCCTCCAGATCGCCAGCCCGGCGGGCACGGGCGAGGCGGTCATTGCGCTGCCTGGCTTCTACAATCTCTATAACGCCCTGGCCGCAGCGACCATCGCGCAGGGGCTGGGCATCGAATTATCGGCCATAGTGGCCGGACTGGAGCGCTTCCGCCCGGCCTTCGGGCGCGGCGAGATGATTGAGGCTGAAGGGCGCGTGCTGAGGCTGATGCTCGCCAAGAATCCAACCGGCTTTAATGAAGTTTTGCGCACACTCTTTACTGAAAACGCGCCCGGACATCTCTTGCTGGTTTTGAACGATAACGCCGCCGATGGGCGCGACATCTCCTGGATCTGGGATGTCGATTTCGAGCGGCTGGCCGGGCGCGACCTGGCGCTCACGCTTTCGGGAACGCGCGCCGATGATCTGGCGGTGCGCCTGAAATATGGCGGCGTCAGTGGGACTGTCGAAGGTGAGATTGGCAAAGCCATTACCTTCGCCATCACTCAAACGCCGCCGGGCGAAACGCTGTTTATTGTGCCCACCTATACCGGGCTGCTGGCGGTGCGCGGCGAATTGGAGCGCCGGGGCTATACCACGCCCTACTGGGAGGAAAAAGATGTCTGAGAACGCCGAACAACAGGCTACGCCGGTTCGCCCCACCCCTGCCGGTGAGGACACCGACGGTACACCCCCACCCGCGCCTGTAACTGACGAGCCAGTGAGCGAAACACCGCGCTATCAGTTAATCCTCGGCCATCTCTATCCCGATCAACTCAATCTCTATGGCGACCGGGGCAACATCCTGGTGCTGCGCGAGCGCTGCCGCTGGCGCGGTATAGACTTGCAGGTACGCCATCTAGGCGTAGGCGACGCCCTGGCACCCGATGAATACGATCTGCTCTTTATCGGCGGCGGCCAGGATAAAGAGCAGGCGCCGGTTGCAGAAGACCTGCGAGAGATCAAGGCAATTGGGCTGTGGGCCGCGATTGAGGATGATATGCCGGTGCTGGCCGTCTGCGGCGGCTATCAACTGCTGGCCCATTACTATCGCCCGGCCAGCGGGCCAGACATGCGCGGGCTGGGCGTCTTCGATGCCTGGACCATTCACAAGGGACCGAAAGCGCCGCGCTGCATTGGCAACATCGTCATCGAGTGGCAAGGCCAGACGCTGGTAGGCTTTGAGAATCATGGCGGGCGCACCTATCTGGGCACGGCCAAACCGCTGGGCAGCGTGCTTGCGGGACACGGCAACAACAGCGAGGACCATACCGAGGGCGCTCTCTATCGCAACACCTTTGGCACCTATCTGCATGGCTCGCTGCTCCCCAAAAATCCGCACTTTGCCGATCATCTGCTGCTGCTGGCTCTGCGCCGCAAATATGGCCCGGCGGTGACGCTGGCGCCGCTGGACGATACGCTGGAGTGGCGCGCCCACGAGACGATGCTCCGGCGGCTGGGCGTGAGTGTTAGAAGCAGCAGAGCAGTCACCACAATAACACATCCCTGATCCCCCACTCTTTCCTGAGCCTTCCTGTTAAGAACTGGCACGTAGAAGAGCGTCCTTGCCTTTTGCTGTTACCCTTGTCATCCCTTCATTGCAGTATTGATTGACAAACGAGCGTTTTGCTATCATACAGATAATAACCATCCGAGCTACATAAAATGGCGAACGGGAATGAGGGTCCGAGCTACATACAAATGGCGAACAGGAATGAGGGAAGGAACTGATGGATATTGCAACTATTCTCAGCCAGATTGACCTTGGTAGTATTGCCCTACCAGCATTTCAGCGCGGGTATGTTTGGAACCGCGATCAGGTACGTGGGCTGATGCGCTCTCTCTACCGGCGTCACCCAATTGGAAGCCTCCTGGTTTGGGTCACTGAAACAGAGCAAGCACCTGCACGCGGTGATGGCCCGCTTTCCCCTGGATATGTCAAGCTAATCCTCGATGGGCAGCAGCGAATCACCTCGCTTTACGGCATCATCAAAGGAAAGCCGCCAAGATTTTTTGAGGGGAATGCTCAAGCCTTTACAGGACTTTATTTTCATCTTGATGAAGAAAGGTTTGAATTCTATGGCCCTGTCAAGATGAAAGATAACCCGCTCTGGATCAATGTCACCGAACTGTTGCAACCGGATGGGATGGGCAAGACGATACAGCGTCTCTACAGTATTCCAGAACTCCAGCCAAAGATGCAATCTTATCTCACGCGGCTCCAGGCATTGGATGGCATTAAACATATTGACTTGCACATTCAGGAGTTAGCAGGTGCCGACAAGACCGTCGATGAGGTCGCAGAAATATTCAATAATGTCAATAGCGGTGGCACTCAACTCTCCAAGGGCGATTTGGCTCTGGCAAAGATATGTGCAGAATGGCCTGATGCACGCGATGCCATGAAAATGCGCCTGGCAAGCTGGGAAAAGGCCGGGTTTTCTTTCACGCTGGAGTGGTTCCTGCGCAATATCACAACGGTCCTGACAGGCGCAGCCCTCTTCTCAGCGCTGAAAGATATAAAAACAGCAGAGTTTCAGGATGGGTTAAAACAGGCAGAAGCAGCCATCAACTATTTGTTGAATATGGTTTCGGGTCGACTGGGTATTGACCACGATAGGGTTCTTGGCGGACGCTCTGCTTTCCCTGTGATGAGCCGCTACGTGGTACAGCGAGGGGGCAAACTTAAAGATGCTCGTGAGCAGGACAGATTACTCTACTGGTATATCCACTCATTCCTGTGGGGGCGCTTTGCAGGCTCTACAGAAACTGTCTTGAGCCAAGACCTTCGCCTGATTGAGCAGCACGATGGCGCGCTAGATCGTCTGGTTGATCAAATCCGCCGGAGTCGTGGAGATTTGCACATTCGCCCGGAAGATTTTAGCGGATGGAGTTTGGGCGCACGCTTTTACCCTATGCTGTATCTTATGACCCGCATTGGGCAAGCGCAGGACTGGGGAAGCGGACTGCCCCTCTCCGCCAATATGCTAGGGAAGCTCAACAAGCTCCAGGTACATCATATTTTCCCCAAGGCGCTGCTCTACAAGCACGACTATAAGATGGCCGAAGTAAATGCCCTTGCAAACTACTGTTTCCTCACCCAAGCAACCAATCTGAACATTAGTGATCAGCCCCCAGAGGTGTATTTTGAAGAAATTGGGCGGCGTTACCCCGGCGCCCTGGAGTCACAATGGATTCCGATGGATCGAACACTCTGGCGCCTTGAGAATTATCGAGACTTCCTCAGAGCGCGCCAGGAACTCCTGGCGCAAGCTGCGAATCATTTTTTGGATGAGTTGCTCAATGGCCCATCAAAAGCCCAGGAGACGGAATATACTAGCGTCCTGAGTACATCAACGGCTGAAGTATCAGAGGCCGTGACACAAAAAGAAGAGATCAGGCAGCTACTTGCCTGGCTAGAGGAACGCCAGCTTCCCAAACCCCAGCTTGATTTTGAGCTTTGTGAACCTGATACACCTGCTGTACTCACCATTGTTGATGCTGCCTGGCCGAGAGGCATCCAGGAAGGATATAGTAAACCAGTTGCTCTCATACTTGAAGAGAGTGAGGATGCCAAGGTCTGGGCCAGTTTGCTTGATTATCGCCTGTTTACAAATCTCCCTTCGCTCTATCGATATATTGAGAAGGAAATCATAGGGGACAAAGCTGAGAAGTAAATTGGGAGCCACTGAGGCGCGCCTCTTCGCTGCCCTCCTCCAGAGCGGCGAGGAGGCGTGCCTGCTCCCTGGCTAAGCAATACCCATCTCAGTGCCAGTTTTGCAGCAGTTTGCGCGTCTCCTCCAGGTGATGGGTCTCTTGCTCCACCATCGTCTCAAGATGATTTTTCAGCCCCAGATCGCCAAGCTCTGCCGCCTGATGGGCGCGCTCGGTGTAGTCGCGCACCGATTGCTCTTCGTAGCGCAGCACCTGCTCGACCATCTGGCGCGGCTCGGTAAGCTGCGTCACTTGCCGCGCCTCCACAGTGGGCGTGCCACCCAGCGCCGCAATTTTATCGGCCAGATACTGCGCGTGGTCCAACTCATCGGGAATCTCATCGCGGAAGAACTCCACCAGTTCTTGGCGGTATGGCCCCGTCATCGAAGCTGCATACTGGTTGTAGCTGATAATCGCCTGATATTCTCCGGCCAGATCGTAATTCAACCGCTCGATCATTTGCTGAGCGTCCATCGAACTCCCCTTTTGTAGTCCTATCAAACTACTCATCTTGTGGCCCAAAGCCACGCTCCCTGCGTGCAAGAGATGGGCCACCATGCTACAATGGTAAATAAGGAACCCTATCGTAAAGAATTCGCTCCACAGGCAGGGAAGCAAGAAGGAGGCTCTGATATGCGTCATCTGCGCATCGCGCTGGCCCAGATCAACTCAACGGTTGGCGACCTGGAAGGGAATCTGCGCCTGATCCTGGCGAATATGGCACACGCCGCTCAGGCAGGCGCCGATCTCATCTGCTTTCCTGAACTGGCGCTGACGGGCTACCCGCCGGAAGACCTGCTGCTCAAGCCGGGCTTTGTCGCCGATAATTTGCGCGCGCTGGATACGCTGGTGCAGCGCTCGGCTGACTATCCCGCGCTCACCATTGTGGTGGGCTTTGTAGATCGCCAGGTGGATATTTATAACGCTGCTGCCGTCATCCATCATGGCCGTCTGGTCGGGACGTACTATAAACAATACCTGCCCAATTATGGCGTCTTCGATGAAAACCGCTACTTTCAGGCAGGCACGCTCAGCCCCATTTTTATGATTCGCGGGGTGCAGGTGGGTGTCAATATCTGCGAAGACATCTGGTATCCCACCGGCCCGGCCACCCTCCAGGCGTATGCCGGGGCTGAGGTGCTGGTCAATATCAATGCCTCGCCTTATTTTGCGGGCAAAGGCGATTTCCGCGAGAAGATGCTTGCCACGCGCGCCGCAGATAACGGCCTGATCGTCGCGTATGTCAATCTGGTGGGCGGGCAGGATGAACTGATCTTCGATGGCAACAGCGTCATCTTCGACCAGAGCGGCAACCTCACTGCGCGCGGCAAACACTGCGCCGAAGATTTGCTGCTGGCCGACCTGGACATCGAGGCTGTCTTTCGCACGCGCCTGCATGATCCCCGGCGCCGTAAGGAACGCCTGGATTTTGCCGATGGACAGGTGCCGCAGATTCCTGTCACCGACGAAGACAGCGAGCGCGTGGGTCAGAACGGGCGCCAGCATCTGCATCCAGCGCTTGCCAGCCTCCAGCAGCCCGACTACACGCCGCGTACCTCCGCCAGAATCGAACCCTTGCCGCCGCGTATTGCAGAAATCTATGAGGCGTTGGTGCTGGGCACACGCGATTATGTGCGCAAGAACGGTTTCAAGCAGGCGGTCATTGGACTATCAGGCGGCATTGATTCGGCCCTCACGGCAGTCATCGCCGTTGATGCGCTGGGCGCAGAGAACGTGACGGGCGTTTCGATGCCCTCGCGCTACTCCTCCGAAGGCAGCAAAACCGATGCTCAGTTATTGGCTGAACGACTGGGCATACGCTATCTCACTCTCCCGATTGAGAGTATGTTTAGCGCGGCGCTGGAGACGCTGGCCCCGGCCTTTGCGGGCACGCAGCCTGGTCTGGCCGAGGAAAACATCCAGGCACGCTTGCGTGGCAATATCCTGATGGCACTCTCCAATAAGTTTGGCTGGATCGTGCTGACCACTGGCAACAAATCAGAGATGGCAACCGGCTATGCCACGCTGTATGGCGATATGGCCGGTGGCTTTGCTGTCCTTAAGGATGTCTTTAAAACGCTGGTCTATGAACTGGCGCGCTATCGCAACACGCTGACGCCCGGCGGGGTGATCCCCCAGAGCATTATCGAGAAAGAGCCGTCGGCGGAACTGCGTCCCGACCAGCGCGATGTTGATAGCCTGCCGCCGTATCCAGTCCTTGACCCCATTCTGCGCGCCTATGTGGAAGATGACCGCACCTTCGAGGAGATACTGGAGATGGGCTTCGATGGCGCAACCGTCCAGCGCGTCATGACCCTGGTAGATAAGAGCGAGTACAAGCGCCGCCAGGCGCCGCCGGGCATTAAGATTACCCAGCGCGCCTTTGGCCGCGACCGGCGCCTGCCGCTGACGAGCGCCTATCGCGGGCAACCCAGCCCCTGGGAGGGCACGCACGCCGCGCCAGGGCAATCAGCAGGCGTAAGCGGATAACAAAAGTATGCTGGCATCTATGTTGCCAGCCAGCGCTCTCCCTGACAGGCAGCACGCTGTCTCTCTTGAGAAATGCTCCAGGCAGAAAGGGGAGAGACGATGCTTGAACAGAATCAGCCATCGCTAACCAGGTATTTCTTGCCATCACCACTGAGAGAAGGGTTGTCCAGGATGCGTATCACACAACTGCGCGGTCTGCGGGTCATTAGCCTGGCGGAAGCGCTGAAAATGGGAAAGGTAGAGGATGTCCTGCTCGATCCAACGGGCCGCTGGATAGCAGCGCTGCGGCTGCGAGGCGGAGGAACCCTGGGCGGCAAGCATCTGGTGCTGCGTGAAGCCGTGAAGCGAGTAGGGCAGCATGCCATCATTCTGGGCGCACCGGCAGACATGAGAGATGGCGAGCAAGACCTGGAGCTTGACCGCCTGATTGATCTCAAGACCTTTATCGGCCTGGAAGTCGTGACTGACGAAGGCACACTGCTGGGACGCATCCACGACGCCGAAATTGATCTCGAGACCCTCAACATCATTGAATATGAACTGGTACGTAATTTCTGGGATGCCTACCTGCAAACGGGACTGCGCGTGGCAGCACAAGACACCCTCAGCGGCAGCAAGGACGTGCTGATTGTGCCGGAAGGCGCACTCCAGAAGAGCAAAATTGTGAGCGGAAACATTGATGTGCCCAAAGAATGGTAGCCACGCCGATACATGGCTACCTCTTTTGGCATCAGCTTTGTGGATTTGCCAGACTGGCTGAGGAGGCACTGCCAGGCGCAGGCAGCGCAGGCTTTCTTCCCGCTTTTTCAAGCAGCGCCTGCTGCTTCTCCTCCTGACGATAAATGCGATAGAAGCGTGTGAACATCTTGCGAAGCTGGGCGCCGCTGAGTTGCTTATCGCTTTCAAAGTATTCGGCTGCCACCTGGCCCAACGCCCAGGTGCCCGCAGCGGCAATCGCGCCCGAAACGAGATCGCCCCCAAAAGGCACTAGCTTGGCAAGCTCCTCGGCAGCATAGCGCAGCGCCAGCCCACCCGTAATCACTGCCACCACTTCGCGCGCCCGGCTGGCCGAAAACGGCTCTCCATAAATGGCGGCAATACGCAGGACCAGCCGAATTTGCGTCCCCAACAGAATAGGAATATCAACCAGCGGCACCGGCTCCAATCCGGCAGCCAGGCTCAGCAGCACCGAATTGCGTATGATCTTATCCACCGCCATGCGGCGGAACGCAGGGAGTTCGCGGCCCAGCATCACAGCAGCTTCCGGGCTGACATCGATCATAGCCGGAATCAAATCCTCGACAATGTTTGTGCCCTGGATCGCGGAGATCGGCAGCACCTCCTCAACTTCCAGGCGTACCGCCAGGTCGTCGCACATATCCTCCGGGTCGCCGCGCATCAGATCGATCTTGTTGACAGCGATAATAATGGGCTTATCAGCGCGCTTGATTTCTTTGTAGAGTTCCTCATCCTCTTTCTGGAAGCCGCGCGTGCCATCAACCAGCATCAAGATCGCTGACGCCTCCTTGATGCCTTTCTTCGCAATATCAGGCAAATGACCAGGGGTATCGATCAGCGCGAAGGGGCCAAAAGCGCCACGCACCAGCATCTTGGTCGTGCCCGCCTCTGGCGAGACCGGGGAGACACGCTGGCCTTTGAGCGTGTTGAACAGTGTTGATTTACCAGTGTTCGGCAGGCCAACAATGGCAATTTTGGAGGTAAGCGCCCACTGAATCTCTCCCTGGGCCGTCTTCCAGTTTACTGCCGTCATAAAATCGCGGAATAGACTGATATTTCCAGGCAGCTTTGTCAAAGAACCGAAACCAAAGCCTCGGCCTTCCCTTGCTGCAAACAGTAGATTATTCAGCACCGTCTTCCTCCGTTCGCGCGTTCTTGCCGGAACGTTCTCTGGCTAGCTCCCTCAGCAACCCGCGCACCTGGAATGCTTATTTGCCTGCTGCTCTCAGCATATCACAGGCACAGGCTTCCAGCAAGAGCCGCCTGTGCATATCCTGTGCCGCATGAGAACATTCGCTCTGTCCTCAGAACAGGGCACAATTCTTGCTCGCACACGAGATTGAAGGCAAACAGGCATGAGCAAACAAGGCAAACAGGCATGAGCAAACAAAGAGGGTAAGATGACTCAGAATGAATGCGAGATATGGGATCTCTGGATTGCCGACACTGGAGCGACTGGCATCTCCTTTGCGCGTGGGCGCCTGAATCCAACCGATGTTCTCCTGGTGCATGCGGCACCGCCACAGCTTAACGTTGAAGTACGCAGCGACGCCGGGGCTGTCCTGGCGCGCGGCAATGATTTGCTGCGCACAGCCAATAGCCCGATGGCTCGCCTGCGCCGCCAGGGCAACCACATCACCCGTGAGGACATCTGGCCGACTGAGGCCGACTACGACATGCCAGTCATTCTGCCTGGCGGTGAAGTTGGCATGTTGCAAGAGTGGTGGAACGCCCCTACCTATCAGGAATGGCGCTGGCGTGTAGAATTTTATAATCATTGCCAGACAGATTAATACCCCCTATCTTTTTCTGCGCTTTTGTGCCTGGCTTGAGTTGACTAAATAGATCAACTTTGTTATACTTAGGAGGGTCTGTTTGGTCTTTCTTGAGCGCAGCCTATTTCATTAGCCCGCCTTGCGGGCGAGCCAGTCAGTGCAATCGGAGGTATTTAGAAACATGGCAGGAAATGAGTACGCGCACCCGGAGGTGCTGGTTGACACCGCCTGGGTGGCAGAACACCTCAATGATCCTCACGTCCGCATCGTTGAAGCCGATGAAGATGTCCTGCTCTATGAGGTAGGACATATCCAGAACGCCGTCAAGCTCGATTGGCATGTCGATGTGCAAGACCCGGTACGCCGGGACTTTGTGAGCAAAGCTGATTTCGAGAAGCTGGCGAGCCGCTATGGCATCTCAAACGACACCACTGTTATCTTCTACGGTGATAAGAATAACTGGTACGCGGCTTACAGCTTCTGGCTGTTCAAACTCTACGGCCACAAAGACGCCCGCATTATGAACGGTGGCCGCGCGAAGTGGGAAGCCGAAGGGCGCCCCTTCACCAAAGACGTGCCAACGTTCGCACCCACCACCTACCATGCCCAGGATGCCAATCTCTCTATCCGCGCCTTCCGCCATCAGGTGGAAGAACTGCTGGGCAAGCCGGGCTACGCGCTGGTGGATGTGCGTTCTCCCGATGAGTACACCGGCAAGTTAATCCACATGGTCAACTATCCGCAAGAGGGAGCCTCGCGCGGCGGCCATATCCCCGGCGCCAGAAACATTCCTTGGGCCAGAGCAGCACGCGAAGATGGCACGTTCAAATCCGCCGAGGAACTGCGTGAACTCTACAGCGGTGAGGGCGTTACTCCTGATAAGCAAGTCGTTGCCTATTGCCGCATCGGTGAGCGTTCTGCCCATACCTGGTTTGTGCTGACGCAACTACTCGGCTATCCGAATGTGCGCAACTACGATGGCTCCTGGACCGAGTGGGGCAACCTGGTAAACGCGCCCATCGAGAAACCATAAGCACACACTACCGGGTACTCTCCATCGCAATAACGGGTTACGAGCAAACCGGGGGTATGCAAAAGCCGTCCGATTGGATATGTGATATAATTACCGGGGACTGTTTTTATCGGGGGGTATCTATCGGGTTATCCCTGGTATGACTCGTAGCCCTTGTTGTACCTGCTTTCGTCAAGGAGCATCTGCACATGAGCATGACCCGCCAGGAAGCCATTGAGTTTCTGCTGGAACACTATCAACATCCCTATCATAAAGGCACGCTTGAAAACCCGGACATTAGCCTCACGGGCGGGAGTCCTGGCTGCGCGGACACCATCACGATGCAGGCCAGGTTTGACGAAACAGGGCGCCTGAAGGATGTCTACTTCGATGGCGAAGGCTGCACCATCAGCATGGCAGCAGCCTCCTACGTGAGCGAACTCGCCGAAGGCAAATCAGCAGAAGAGATTGAAGCCCTCAGCTTCGAGGATTTGATCGACGCGCTTGGGCGCGAAGTCGTAATGACTCGCCCCACCTGCGCGACGACCGCGCTGGGCACCCTCAAAAAGGGCGTGCATGAACACCGGCTCAAGAAAGAAGCTGAAGTCGGGAAACCGGCAGAAGCCTAGTCGTCTCTAAACCGGAAATATTTAAAGCCCTCGGCGTACTTGAAGTCATGGCCGTGCTTGCGAGCCTCGTCCGCTGTCCCTTTGGCCCATGACTTCATCTCTTCTGCCGGATCCCAATCTTTGATCTGGCTCCTGTGCTGGCGCAGTGCCTCAATTTTAGTCTCCAGCGTCTCGCTGATGTCTACCCAACGATCCGCATTGGCGCTGCTGGCAAGATACAGTTCTTTGACATCATGTGGCTCCAACCCCTCTTTGAGCAGATCGGTAAAGATCAGCCGCGTGCCTGCCGAGGGCATAATTGCCGCCAGTGTCGCCTCGCCAGCGGCGCGGTGATCGGGGTGATTGATATACCCCTGCCCCGACCAGCGCATCGTCGGGTCTTGACAAATCATAATGTCTGGCCGAATCTGGCGAATCAGCCGCGTGATGTCATGGCGCAGTTGCAGCGTCGGCTCCAGCGTTGAATCCACATAATGCAGGAAAAGCGCCTCTTTAGCCCCAAGGGTGCGCGCCGCCGCGCGATGCTCCTCCTGACGAATCGGCACCAGCTTCTCAGAAGTCATCTCCGGGTCACTGGAGCCACAATTCCCATCCGTAACGACACAGTAGTAAATCTCATGCCCCTCGCGCGCCCAGCGGGCAATCGTCCCGCCCGCGATAAACTCGCCGTCATCGGGATGCGCCATCACCACCAGCACACGTTTGGGGCTGTTCTGCTGCTGTTCCTTTGTTGTTGCCTCATCGGCCATCTAGGTGTTGTCCTTCCTTCGCTAGTCTTGATCCAGCCGTAATTTTACCCGCCAGTAGGCCAGATGTTCAAGGGCTTTGGCGAGCAGCGCCTGATGTTCCGGCGCATTCAGCCAGCGGCTCGCACCGGACGGATGCGGCAAAGGCAAAAGCAATCGCCCGTCTTGCTCACGATACGTCCCCACAATTTCATCCAGCTTTGCCGGACCCCAGAAGACCTGCACCGCCAGCCCACCTACCAGTGCCAGCACACGCGGACGCACCAGCGCCAGTTCCTCATCCAGATAGGGGCGGCAGAGCGCCTGCTCTGCCGCAGAAGGCTTGCGGTCGCCCGCTCCACGCGGATTGCGGCCAGGGTCGCAGCGCGTCAGCGCCGTGAGATAGATGCGCTCGCGGAAATCTTCAGGCCGGAAACCGGCGCGTACAAACCAGCTTTGCAGCACCCTGCCGCCAGGACCGGCAAAGGGCAACCGCTTCTCAACAGAATGATGGCCGGGCGCCTGCCCAATCACCATCACCCGATCTGTCACCCGGCCACGCGCTGCGCCCACCGGATTTGCCACCTTCAGATACCCGCGCTCCTGGCAAAGCCGACAGGCCAGCACACGCTGCATCAGCGCTTCCAGCCGTGCCCGGCGCTCTTCAAGCGTCAACTCGTTCTCTGGCAATAACTCAATCACCGGCATCTACCCTTCAGCCTGGTGGGACAGCGGATGGCATGGTTCTTGCCAGGCATCCATCGTTTCTGTACCGCCCCTGTTGTATCTCTTCTGAAAAGAGTATAGCCCGCGCCGGTTCTCCTGGCAAGTTTATTGACAGCAGGCAAGGAAAGCAGGTATACTTTGTGCGATTTCATAGTATAGTTCGCCAAGAGCAGGACTATCTTATACCAACCATTGCTCAGCGCCCTCTTTCAAAAAAGGACAGCGGCGTCCCTTGCGGCAGTAACCCAACGAAGGTGAGGAAGAGACCTATGGCTATTGTCACTGCCAGCCATCAAAGCCTGGCTGAAATTGGCCTCACGAATCTTGGCACCGTTCACTGGAACCTTTCAGTAGCTCAGCTCATCGAGCAGGCAATCAGTCGCCAGGAAGCCGTACTGGCATCAAACGGGGCACTGGTGGCCGCCACCGGCGCGCGCACCGGGCGCTCCCCAAAAGATAAGTTCATTGTGCGCACCCCAGAGAACGCTGACCGCATCGCCTGGGGCAAGATCAACCAGCCCATCGAGCCAGAGGTATTTGAGCGCTTCCGCGCCCGCCTGAGCGCCTACCTTCAGGGGCGCGAGGTCTTTGTGCTGGATGCCTGGGCGGGCGCCGACCCGGCCCATCGTCTGCCCATTCGCGTGGTGGCCGAATATGCCTGGCATGAACTGTTCGCCCGCCAACTGTTTATCCGCATGACACCCGAAGAACAGGTGATGAACAAGCCTGCTTTTACGGTGATCGACGCGCCGGAGTTCCTGGCTGTGCCGGAGCTTGATGGCTTGCGCAGCGAGACGGCTATTCTGGTCAACTTCGAGCAGGGGCTGATTTTGATCTCCGGGACCAAATATGCTGGCGAGATTAAAAAGTCGATCTTTGGGGTGATGAACTATGTCCTGCCGCAGCAAAACGTCTTCCCGATGCACTGCTCGGCCAACATCGGCGCGATGGGCGATGTAGCGCTCTTCTTCGGCCTTTCCGGCACCGGCAAAACCACCCTCTCGGCTGACCCGGAGCGCCGCCTGATCGGCGATGATGAACATGGCTGGGGCGATCACGGCATCTTTAATTTTGAAGGCGGCTGCTACGCAAAATGTATCAACCTCTCGCAAAAATACGAAGCCCAAATCTGGAACGCCATTCGCTTTGGCTCCGTCGTTGAAAACGTGGTCGTGGACCCGGTGACGCGGGAGCCGGACTACAGCGATGATTCTTTGACCGAGAACACACGCGCCGCCTATCCACTCGATTTCATCGAAAACGCGACACCGGATGGTCTGGGCGGCCATCCTTCGGCCATTTTACTGCTGAGCGCAGACGCCTTTGGCGTGCTGCCGCCGCTCTCCATTTTGACACCGGAGCAGGCCACCTATTATTTCCTCTCTGGCTACACGGCCAAACTCGCCGGAACTGAGGCAGGCATGGGCAGCGATCCTGAGCCGGATTTCAGCCTCTGCTTTGGCGCGCCCTTCTTCCCGCTGCCTGCCACTGTCTATTCCAAAATGTTCCGCCAGAAGATTGAGCAGCATCAGGTGCGCGTCTATCTGGTGAATACCGGCTGGAGCGGTGGCCCCTTTGGTGTAGGCAAGCGCATCAGCCTGCCGTATACTCGCGCAATGGTGCGCGCCGCTATCTCTGGCGCGCTGGAGCAAGCCGAAACCTGGACCGACCCGATCTTTGGGCTGCATGTCCCTACGCAGTGCCCGGACGTGCCCGCCAGCATTCTCCGCCCGCGCGATACCTGGAAGGACGGCGCGGCGTATGATCGCCAGGCGCGCGAACTGGCACAGCGCTTCGTCGAAAACTTCGCCAAATTCCCTGATGCCGATCCCGACGTGCGCGCCGCCGGGCCACGCGGCGCCTGAGCGCATCTCTTCTTGATCATCGGTCAGAACCATCCCAATAGGAGGCGCTTCACGAGACGATAGCAGCGCTGCTGGCCGCAGCAGCAGCGTCTCGCGCCTCCATGATCACCAGATACCAGCCCAGCGTCACCAGCAACGCCAGTTCAGGCAGCGCAGCAGCAAACGGTTGAATTGCCACCTCGCCCCCCGTTTTCAGAAAGCCGGACCTTGCCTTGAGGCTCACCAACGGCACGCCTTCTGCTGTGGACCAGACGCGCTTGATCCCCCAGAAGCCGTTTCGCTGCCAGAGATAGCTGTGCCCATCGGAAAAGCTGAGTGTTGCGCTGCCGGTCCAGCGGCGCCGGAGCGTGGGAAGCGCGGCGCCTCCCCAGGCTGACTCAATGATCACCTGCTGCCAGAAGCCCTGACGCCTGAACGACCAGCTTCCTTCCGCTGTTTCCACCGTCGCGCCTGAGCGCCAACTACTCTGCCAGCGCATAACCGCCAGCACTTCATCGCCGCAGTGCAGTTCAAACTGCTGCTTCATCGCTTTGGGCTGCACCCACAGCAGCGATAGCCCAGCAAACTCACGAATGGTCTTCATCTGCCCGCTATCCTTTCCTGGTGCTTAACTCATCTATTCTTCACCAACAAGCATAAGGCGCGTCTAACGGCGCTGTCAAGGGTTTGGTGGCTACTTAACAAATGTTTAACACAAGCCTGGTGGGAAGCTTCGCGCGAGACGTGGATAATTATGCTCCCTCCCTCTCATTGACCCTCTCAAACCGAAAAAGGTATAATGAAAAGCAAGTCAACATCAGCGCACAATGTCGTGCGCCTGCTTGAGAGCCACGTGAACGCCCGGATGGAGAAGCCCCCCGCGCATCCCTGGGCCGCTGAACGAGGAGGTTCTATTTATGGCTGAACGAGAAGCTGTTATTGTTGGCGCCGCGCGTACCCCCATCGGGAAGTTTCTGGGCGCGCTCTCATCGCTCAGCGCGACAGAGCTTGGCGCGATTGCGATCCGCGAGGCGGTCAGGCGTTCCGGTGTGCCCGTCGATCAGATCGAAGAAGCGATTATGGGCAACGTGGTCTCAGCAGGCGTCGGCCAGGCGCCCGCGCGCCAGGCAGCCATGCGCGCGGGACTCCCCGACGACCTGCCCGCCGTCACCATCAACAAAGTCTGTGGCTCCGGCCTGAAAGCCGTGATGCTCGCCGCGCAGGCCATTCGCGCCGGGGACGCCGACATCATGGTCGCTGGCGGCATGGAGAGCATGAGCAACGCCCCCTATCTGCTGCCCGGCGCGCGCACCGGCTACCGCCTCAACGACCAGAAAGTCGTGGATGCTGTCGTCCATGATGGCCTCTGGTGCGCCTTTGAGGATATGCACATGGGCAACGAGGCAGAAATCATAGCTGAGAAGTTCTCCATCAGCCGCCAGGCGCAAGACGCCTTCGCCCTGGAGAGCCATAAACGCGCCACAGCCGCCACCGAATCCGGGCGCTTCAAAGACGAGATGATTCCGGTTGAGATCGCCCAGAAAAAGGGCACCGTCACGATTGACCGCGACGAAGCCATCCGCCCAGACACCAGCCTGGAAGCGCTGGCGGCGCTCAAGCCCGCGTTTAAGAAAGATGGCACTGTCACGGCTGGCAATGCGCCGGGACTGAACGATGGGGCCGCCGCGCTGGTCGTCGCCAGCAGCGAGCGCGCCAAAGCATTGGGTCTCCCGATTCTGGCGCGCATCACCGGCTATGCCTCGGCAGCCATCACGCCAAAATATATCTTTGCCGCGCCGCCGCGCGCGGTCAATCGCCTGCTGGAGCGCACGGGCCTGAAGATCAGCGATTTTGATCTGATTGAAGTCAACGAAGCGTTTGCCGCGCAGGTACTGGCAAACGGCAAAGAACTGGATTGGGACTGGAACCGCGTCAATGTCAACGGCGGCGCGGTTGCCCTCGGCCATCCCATCGGCGCCAGCGGCGCGCGCGTGCTGACGACGCTGCTCTACGAACTGCGGCGGCGCGGCGGTGGGCGCGGTCTGGCAACGCTCTGTCTGGGCGGCGGTGGTGCCGTTGCCCTGTCGATAGAGGTTGATAAATAGGGGCACGCCACCCCGCCCCGTCGGCGAATAAATTCGCCGCTAAGGGCGTCCCGCCACAAAACCCGCGCAGGCGGGTTAAGACATGCACACGCCAATGGGGGGGAGTCCGCGCAGGCGGACTTGGTGGCCGTCAGGCCCTTAGCCGCGATTTTAATCGCCAGGGGCCGTTACAAGAGAGGAGCCAGGGAACCATGCCAAAAGTCAAAGTGAACGACATCACGATGCACTACGAGCAGCAGGGAAGTGGAGAACCTCTCATCCTTATCCCCTATCTGGCGGCTGATAACGCCTGTTATGCGTTTCAGGTCGCGGAGTATGCCAGGCACTTTACCTGCATCTCGGTGGACCCACGCGGAGCCGGGGAAACCGACAAACCGGCTGGCACCTACACGACCGAACTCTTTGCCGATGATGTCGCGGGCTTTATGAGCGCTATCGGCGTTGAGAAGGCGCACATTTCCGGCCTTTCCCTGGGCGCCGCTGTCGGCATGTGGCTGGCGGCAAAATATCCTGCGAAGGTCAAAACACTCTCCCTGCACAGCGGCTGGACCAAAACCGATCCGTTCCTCAAGACAGCAGTGGAAGGCTGGCAGATCATGGCCCAGGCATTGGGGAGCGTGCCGGAGATGGTCATCAAGGGCATCTTTCCCTGGTGCTTCACGCCTGAACTCTATGCCGCAAAGCCCGATTACATCCAGGCGCTGGCCGATTTTGTCAGAGGCAGGCCCGTGCAGCCGGTGGACGCTTTTATGCGCGAGTCTGGCGCGGTGATTGCCCATGACGCTGAGGCCCAGCTTGGTAACATTCAAGCGCCAACGCAGATTACGTTTGGCAAATACGATATGGTCACTTCCACTCGTTTTGCCGAACCCATGACCACTCATATCAAGCACAGTGAACTGGTGATCTTCGAGGGCTGTTCGCACGCGCCCATCTATGAAAAGGTGGATGAGTTTAACCAGCGGACGCTCGCATTCTTGCAACAGCACGCCGGATAAGCGGCCACCCGTAAGTCGCCAGTCAGCCTGATCCGCAGGCCAGAGGAGATCGATATGCTCGAACAGAAACCGCGCGAAGCTGCGACGGAACAAGAGGGAACGCTCTACGACAAGAGCGAACTGGAGCATCTGAAGCGCGAAGAAGCGCGCTGGGAGCAGTCCACGCTCAAGCGCTCGCTTGAGCGCGTCCCAGAGAGCAAAACTGAGTTCACCACGCAATCTGGCATGCCCATCAAGCGCGTCTACACGCCCAATGATACCGCCAATTTGGATTACAGCCGCGACCTCGGTATGCCTGGCGACTATCCCTACACGCGCGGCGTGCAGCCGACCATGTATCGCGCCAAACCCTGGACCATGCGCATGTTCGCTGGCTTTGGCACAGCAGAGGAGACTAACGAGCGCTTCAAATATCTGCTTCAGCAGGGGCAAACCGGCCTCTCCGTTGCCTTCGATATGGCGACGCTCTACGGCTACGACCACGATCACCCGCTGGCAATGGGCGAGTTTGGCAAATGCGGCGTAGCCGTCTCCTCGCTGGCCGATATGGAGATTCTCTTTGCCGATCTGCCGCTCGACGAGATCACGACTTCCATGACCATCAACGGCCCGGCAGCAGTGATCTGGGCCATGTATATCGCCAACGCTGAAAAGCGTGGCATTCCCCGCGCCAGGCTGGGTGGGACACTGCAAAACGACATCCTCAAAGAATATATCGCCCAGAAAGAATTCCTCTTCCCGCCGGAACCCTCCATGCGCCTGGTCGTGGATACCATCGAGTTTGGCACCCGTTACATGCCCAAATGGAACACCATCAGCATCAGCGGCTACCACATCCGCGAGGCTGGCGCGACGGCAGCCCAGGAGATGGCGTTCACCATCGCCGATGGATTGGCCTATGTGGATGCTGCCCTGGAGCGCGGGCTACAGATCGATGAGTTTGCGCCGCGCCTCTCGTTCTTCTGGGATGTCCATAACGATTTCTTTGAAGAGATCGCCAAGTTCCGCGCCGCGCGCCGCATGTGGGCGCGGCTGATGCGCGAGCGCTATGGCGCCAAAGACCCGCGCTCGTGGATGCTGCGCTGCCACGCGCAGACGGCGGGCGTCTCGCTCACCGCCCAGCAGCCCGATAATAACATCGTGCGCGTCGCCATCCAGGCGCTGGCCGCCGTGCTGGGCGGCACCAACTCGCTGCATACCAACTCGCTTGATGAGGCGCTGGCCCTGCCCACCGAAAAGGCCGCGCTGATTGCCCTGCGCACCCAGCAGATCATCGCCAGCGAAAGCGGCGTGACCAACACCGTTGATCCGCTGGCCGGTTCCTACTTCGTCGAGAAGCTGACCGACCAGATGGAAGAAGAAGGCATGGATTACCTGCGGCGCATTGATGAACTCGGCGGCGTGCTGGCCTGCATCCGTAACGGCTTCTTCCAGCGCGAGATCGCCGACGCGGCCTATCGCTTCCAGCGCGAAGTGGACGCCAAAGAGCGCATCATCGTCGGAGTCAATGGCTACGAGATGGACGAAGAAATCAAAGTCCCCACGCTCTACGTGGACCCGGCCAAGGAGAAAATCCATCTGGACCGGCTCAACCGCGTGCGCCGCGAGCGCGACCAGGGCCGCGTCAAGGAGACGCTGGACGCGCTGCGTCGGGCCGCGCAGGGGACCGAGAACGTGATGCCTTATCTGATTGACTGCTCCAACGCCTACGCGACAATGGGCGAGATGATGGGCGTCTTCCGCGAAGTCTTTGGGGAGTATATGGAATCGCCCGTCTTTTAGCGAGAGGCGAGGTTTGCATTCTTGGCACCACAACCTTGAATGACTATCGCACATATGTTGAACGCGACGCTGCCCTCCAGCGGCGTTTCCAGGAAATTATCGTGTGTGAGTTCGGCAAGTAGGCGCTGATTTGCTTGCTTTGCGCCTGGCGCTCCCGGCTTCGACGAGCGCCGGGCACGGTCTTTTATCTCCAGACGGGAAGGATATTTGCAACCGGTCTGTAACCTCTTGAGACCCCCAATGCAACCTTTCCACTTTACTTTCCAGGTGAAGAGGTGATAACATAAGACATCGATATGGCTCAACAATTGTAAGCACACGCCAGGTTTGCTTGTGGACCACAGGCAAGCGCTTTGCTCAGACTCCCGCGCACCTGGAGTGCTTCCAGCAGCTCTCGCAGCCGCAGCCTCTAGAAAGGGGGCGATATGAGTCTTCCGCTGGTCTCGCGTCCCCACTTGTTAGTCGCTGAAGATAACCCCGAAATCCTCGAGCTGGTGCAAACGGTGCTGGCAGAGGAAGGATATGGAATTGCTACCGCAGATTCCCTGGCGACCTCGCTGGCATTGCTGGAGGAGCAGCTTTTCCATTTCGTTCTTACGGACTTGTTCCCCGAGGGAACGCAAGACCCGCTTCAGAGCATTCAGCCTCTGCTGGCCCGCGCCGCACCCACGCCGGTAGGTCTCATGACCGGGTGGCCGGTCACTCCTGAAGCGGCTGAGCAGGCTGGCCTGGCCTGGCTACTTATCAAGCCCTTTGATTTTGATAGGTTGGTCAAGGCGGTTGAGACCACACTCCAACCGCCATTCACCCCTGGACAGCACCAGACAGCAATCATTGAACGGTTCTTCGCAGCTATCAACGCCCGCAACTGGGATGAGTTGGAGCGTCTCTGCACGCCAGGTGTCGTTTTTGTGCCGCTGGCAGCAGTCTCTGTGCCCCCCTCCAAATCGCCCTATAGATTGGATGCCTATCTGGTGGCGCTGGAGAGCCGCGTCCTCGCCTTGCCGGGTTTCTTTGTCGAAGAAGTGGCTGTCTTTGTCCGTCCTTCCGGCCTGGTGGCGCGCTACACGGCTAGATGGCAAAACTCCGATGGCATCCTCCATCGAGTGGCAGGAGCGATGCGCTTTCGGTTCGAGGGTGAGCGTATCGTGCAGCTAGACTGGTGAACGTTGCGCCGCGCTGTCAATTGCTCCCTTTCTCACCCGACTGCCCTTCGCCTGCGTGATCTTCATCCTTTTCATCTGGCTGCGCTTTGCCAGGGTTCCCATCCTCCACCTCGCCCACCTGCCTTTTATCCACCTGCTCTTCCCCCGCCAGGAGCGGCAGCAAGATGGTAAAGGTCGTGCCCTGACCTTCGCTGGAGGCTGCCGTGATCTGACCGCCATGCGCCGTCACAATCTCTCTGGCAAGGTAGAGGCCCAATCCCAGCCCACCTGCTCTCTTGCGATCACTGCGTGTCGCCTGATAAAAACGCGAGAAGACATGGGACAGATCAGTCTGCGAGATGCCTGGGCCATAATCTTGCACCTGGATTTGCGCCTGATGATCCACACGCTGCAGGTGCACCTCAATGCGGTCGCTGTCTGGGGCGTATTGGATCGCATTCATCAGCAGATTCATCACAACCTGTCTCAAGCGCCCGGCATCGCCCTGCACCGTCAGCGCATCGCCACCACCATCAAAGATGATCTTCTGCTTTGCCGCCAGCGGCTGCGCAATCTCGACCGTATCGGCTACCAGTTCATCCAGGCGGACGGGTTCAAGCTGGAGGCTATATTTACCGCTTTGCAAGCGTGTGACATCCATCAAATCGTCCACCAGCCGCGTTAACTGCTTGACATGGCTCAGCGAGCGCTCCACATAGCGGCGCGGGCGGGCATCCGCAGGCTGAGCGGCAACGTCTTTTGCCAGCATCTGCAATGCCCCCCGGAGCGCGGTCAGCGGGGTGCGCAGTTCATGGCTTGCCAGGGCCATAAACTCCTCCTGAAGCCGCTGCAAACTGCGGTCAGTAATATCGCGGATCACCACCACGCCGCCTTGCTGAATATCGGCCACCCTGGCGATAGGCTGCCCATTGGCCTCAAACCAGCGGCGCGAGCCATCCTCGGCAGTCAAGGTAAACTCCATGCGGAACGTTTCGCCCCGCGCCGCTCGCTCGCGCGGCGTCGCTTCCGGCGCAAGCATGTGCCCGTTTTCATCACGGGCCACAAAGGTCGCCGTTGGCCCGCCAAACATGCGGGCAAAAGCCGCATTGGTCAGCACCAGTGTGCCATCCTTATCAACGACCATCACGGCATCGCCCATGCTCAACAAGATCGCCTCCAGGCGGGCGCGTTCCTGATCGCTGGCGCGGGCCATCTCTTGCAGTTCCAGGCTGCGGGCGTTCAGGTCATCATTCGTGGTGTTCAGTTCCTCAACGGTGGATTGCAGTTCCTCATTGAGCGTTTCCAGTTCTTCATTGGTCGCCTGCAATTCCTCGTTGAGCGTTTCAACCTCTTCTGTCGCCGCCTGGGCCGCTTCGGTGTTCAAGAGAAATTCTTCATTGGTTGTGCGCAGTTCCTCATTGGCGCTGGTCAGTTCCTGATTGGATTCCATCAACTGCCGGTTGGTCTCGCTCAGGCGTTGAATCAGTTGCTCGCGGTCCTGCCGCTCCTGCGCCTGCTGCTCCTTGAGATGTTCCAATTCGGTCGTGGCCGCATGCACCCGCTGCTCCAGTTCAATACGCGGGCGCACCAGGGTGGTCACATCATACATCACCACCAGCATGGTATCTATCGGCCCGCGATCTCCCCCGCTCCGCTGGGGATGGCAGATCACCTGGAGATAGCGCTCCTCATCGCTCGATACCCCCTGAACCGCAATCTCTTCAATGACGAACGGCGCTGCGGTGCGAAACGCGGTATCAATGGCCGCCCGCAGTTCCACATTCGGGCCATTCTGGACCAGATGGATCAGATCTTCCCCAATAGCCGTTCCATGAATGGACAAAAACGTGCGAGCCGTACCGTTGATCGCCTGAATGTCATAGCGCCGATCCACAACGATCAACCCCACCGGCAGCCGGAGCAGCGTACCCTCCGCAAGCGTGCGCACCCGCTGAATATCCGGCAGCGGCAGCTTCTGCGCCGTTTCCAGACCATTAGGAGTCCGCCTGGTCAACGCCAGGCGTTGAGGAGGGACCGGAGGGCTGGTGAAGCGCGCCAGAGGCATCAGAATCCGGTCGCCCTGGCGGCGATAGACTTTATGCTGCTTGTGCTGCAACGCAAAGAACTCTGAGAGCATATTGGCCGATTCCGCTTTCCCCAGCACCAGATACCCACCGTCTCGCAGCGAGTAGGCAAAAAGTTGCAGGGTGCGCCGCTGAAGGTCCGGGGTGAAGTAAATCATCACATTGCGACAGACGACCATATCGATATTGGGAAAAGGGGCACGCTGCCCCAGGTCGTGCTGGCCGAAGACCGTCAGGCTGCGCACGCGCTTGCGGACCTGATAGCCATCTTCATCTTTGGTAAAGTAGCGATTGATCAGTTCCTCTGGAACCCCGACGAACGCTGAAGGCGGATAGATACCCCGGCGCGCGAAGGCAATGGCCTCGGCATCCACATCGGTCGCAAAGATACGCACATTGAACTGATCCAGTTCACTGCCCAGCGCTTCCGAGAACAAGATCGCCAGCGAATAGGCTTCTTCGCCCGTTGCACAGCCTGCCGACCAGACGCGCACCTCATTGCCCCGCAGGCGGGCATAGGAAACAATTGCTGGCACCACATCAGTACGCAGGAAGTCAAACAGTTCCTGATCGCGGAAGAATTCGGTGACTTTAATCAGGAAGGCGCTGATCAACTGCTGATACTCTTCAGGATGCGCCTCCAGATAACGGACATAGCCCTCCAGGTTCTCCGCATTGGTTGCCACAATGCGGCGATGCAGGCGGCGCAGGATGGTCGGCGTGCGATAATTGCTAAAGTCCAGGCCAGAGCGCGCGCGCACCTCTTCCAGCAGCGCCTCCACTTCCTTGCTTTCATCCGGGCGCGCGGGCACTGGCACCCCGGCGATCAGATCGCGCATAATCGTGCCCATTCGCTCCACGTCTGCCACAATGTCCACCGTATTGGGAGCCAGCGAAAGCGGCATGCCTGGATACGTGGCGGTATTGGGGTCCTGGATAATCACCGTGCCCCCAACACGCTTCACGGCGCGTGCCCCCGCCGCGCCATCCGAGCCGGTGCCGCTCAAAATGACCGCAATCAACCGCTCACCGTAAACCTCGGCGGCGCTGCTCAACAACAGGTCTATGGAAGGCTTGAAGCGCCCCGGACTCTCTTCCGGCAGTTTGATCTCCGAGTCGCTGATCTGCACGTTGCGATTAGAGGGCACAACGTATACTACTCCTGGCTCCAACGACTCACGATCTGCTGCTGTTCGCACCGGAAGCGTGCTGCGTCGTCCCAGAATATCCCCCAGATGGCTGGGTCTGCTGGGGTCAAGATGCTGAGCAATCACCAGAGGCGCTGGAAAATCGGGTGGCAAGTTCGCTACCAGAGTCGAGAGCGCGTCAATGCCACCGGCAGATGAGCCAACCACCACAAGATGTGAGAACGATCCAGGCTTTGACATATCCCCCCCCCTTTTTTTATATTTGCTATCGAGAACACAAAAATATATCTTCGTTCGACAGCGCTCAAACGTGAAACACACCTGAGCCGGACGCTCTCCCACCTTACCCTTTCCACAGTATACGCCATAGCAAATCATTTTTGGTTACTATTTGGTCGCTCCAAGGTTAAGAAATGGTAAACATCGCATCAATACTGGACGAGAACACCCAGATGCTCCAGCAGCGCGCCAACAGCGCATCCTCCGGCTGCGGAGAGAAAAACGGCCCTTCGGGCGCTCGCTCACTCTGAATCCTCGCCAGACTCTTCGGCGGTCGGCTCTCGCCCGATCATTCTATGCCCGCTGTAGACGATTTTCTTCATCTCTGGAACATGGTCCAGCAGCTCCACCAGCAACGGCAGATTCGTGGAGCGCACGCCGCGCAGGTCCAACGTCACGATCCTTTCGTCCTCTGTATTGCCAGGCTTGATCTGCAACTGCCAGACTTCCAGCCCTGCGGTGCGCAGCGCCGCTTCGATAGCCGCAACCTGCCCCGGTTGCCGGGCCATATAGAGCGTAAGGGCAGTGAGGCGCTTATGCGCAAAAAATCGCTGTTCTACCGCTTTGAGGGCTACCAGAATGACGAGCAAGATACCTGTTGTCACAGCGGCGGGGATAAACAAACCAGCCCCAGCAGCCAGACCCAGCGCGGCAACCGCCCAGATGCTGGCAGCAGTCGTCAGGCCGTACACCACATTCCTGCGAAGAATAATCAGCCCAGCACCGAGAAACCCTATCCCACTTACCACTTGGGCTGCTATACGGGATGGGTCCAGTACAACGGTGTGATTAGCGGTGACAACATCCGTGAACCCATAAGAGGACACAATCATAATCAGAGCCGATGCCGTAGCAACGAGCGCGTGGGTACGCAGCCCCGCTCCCCGGTCCAGACGTTCTCGCTCCAGACCGATCAGCGAACCCAGCCCGGCAGCGACGAGCAATCGTAAAATTTCTTGAGGGATCATCTCTTCTATAGCTCCCCTCCTGAAGCTCAGATACCATCAGATAAGGCAAAGAACAGCTAACCGACATCACGCGAACCCCATCCCCTACCCACCCGCCGGGGGTGCTCGTCAATAGCCCAAACACGCTCCAGGATAGATGCCTTCATTATATAATACAGATAACACCTTGTGCTTGCTGTATGCCAGAAAATGACCCGCCGCGACCCACCGCAGCTTTATCTCAGGTGGGCAGGCAGGCTCCTCTTCCTGGGCTGCTGTAGCCCTTGACATGAATTGCCTTTTGGGATACACTGTAGCGACTGCTTATCAACATGAGGTCATGCAGCAAGACGATGAGCAAGAGGAGTAGGCGCCAACCGGCTGAAAGAGAAGAGCGTCCCGGGGTGTAAGACGCTCGCAGTCTGGCCCGCCGAACGTGGCTTGTGAGTCTGAAGCGCAGAACCAGCCTGATGTGGCATCTTGTCACGCGGCTGAAGTAAGCCTTCGCGGGAGCGCCCGTTAGCGCGCACCAGAGGCAGTGAGAACTTTTCTCCCTGCGAACCAAGGTGGCACCACGAGCGCCCTTTCCTCGTCCTTGCGCGGGAAAGGGCTTTTTGCTTTTTCAATACCCTCAGCGGGTCGTCATAGAGCGTTGCCCGTGCTGCTCCCGCTCCGAGAAGTATACCAGCGCATACTAAAGAGGTCAATAGATTTTGCACGAAGGAGTACGAAGGTAGATGGCAATTGAATCCAAACGGCAGCTCGCCGATCTGCCCAAAGCCTACGATCCCCAGATGGTTGAAGAGCGGCTCTATCGCTTCTGGGAAGAGGGCGGCTATTTCATTCCCCAAATTGATCCCAACCAGCGCCCTTTCACCATCTCCATGCCGCCGCCCAACGTGACCGGCGCGCTGCATCTGGGCCACGCGATTACGGCCACGCTGGAAGACATCATGATCCGCTACCACCGTATGCGTGGCGAACCGACGCTCTGGCTGCCCGGCGAAGACCACGCGGGTATCGCCACGCAGGCCGTTGTTGAAAAGCAGCTTGCCAAAGAAGGCACCGACCGCCACAAGTTGGGCCGCGAAGCATTTGTTGAGCGTGTCTGGGAGTGGGTTCGGCAGTACAAGCATCGCATCCAGAACCAGCATCGGCGGCTGGGCGCGTCCTGCGACTGGACCCGCGAGCGCTTCACCCTGGATGAAGGACTCTCCAGGGCAGTGCGCGAGGTCTTTGTCAGGCTCTACGAAGAAGGGCTGGCCTATCGCGGCGAGCGCATCATCAACTGGTGCCCCCGCTGCATGAGTTCGATCTCCGACCTGGAGGTTGAAGTCGAGGACACACCGGCTAAACTGTATTATGTGCGCTACCCCATCGAGCCGCCCCAAGGCGAAACAGAGCAGCAGTATGTGACCGTCGCCACCACGCGCCCCGAAACCATTCTGGGCGATACCGCCGTCGCCGTCAATCCGCGCGACCCGCGCTATCAGGCCCTCATCGGACGCACCGCCATTCTGCCCGTCCTCAACCGGCGCATCCCCGTTATTGCCGACGACGCCATTGATCCCGCCTTCGGGACAGGCGCGATGAAGGTCACGCCCGCGCACGACCCGACGGACTTTGAGATCGGCAACCGGCACGATTTGCCGCGCATCCAGGTGATTGATTTTGACGCGAAGATGACCGCCGAGGCTGGTCCCTACGCCGGGCAGGACCGCTACGAGTGCCGCAAGAACCTGCTGGCCGATCTCGAAGCGCTGGGTCTGCTGGCGAAAACGGAAGACTATACCGTCCCGCTGGGACATTGCCAGCGCTGCGGCACCGTCATTGAGCCGCTGATCTCGAAGCAGTGGTTTGTCAAGATGGCGCCGCTGGCAACGCCCGCGCTCAACGCCGTCAAATATGGCCTGATGAAGATTGTCCCGGAGCGCTTCAACAAAATCTATATCGACTGGCTGGAAAATATCCGCGACTGGAACATCTCGCGGCAGCTCTGGTGGGGGCATCGCATCCCGGCCTGGTACTGCGAGAACGGGCATATCACCGTTGCGCGTCAAGACCCGACGGCCTGCGCGACCTGCGGCAGCGCGCAGATCGAGCAAGACCCGGATGTCCTGGACACCTGGTTTAGCTCCTGGCTCTGGCCGTTCAGCACGCTGGGCTGGCCGGACGACACGCCCGACCTGCGCTACTTCTATCCCACCAGCGTCATGGAGACCGGCTACGACATCATCTTCTTCTGGGTCGCGCGTATGGCAATGGCGGGCATCCATTTCCTGGGAACCGTCCCTTTCCATACGATCTATCTGCATGGGTTGGTGCGCGACGAGCAAGGCCGCAAGATGAGCAAGTCGCTGGGCAACGTGATTGATCCCATCGAAGTCATGGACCAGTACGGCACCGACGCCCTGCGCTTCACGCTGGCAACCAGCAGCACACCCGGCAACGACATGAAGCTGGTGCCGGAGCGCATTGTCGGCAACCGCAACTTTGCCAATAAAATCTGGAACGCCGCGCGCTTTGTTCTCACCCAGACGGATGGCATCGGCGGTGGCATCCCAGCGCTGGAAGCCACCATGCCGCAGACGCTGGCGGATCGCTGGATTCTGAGCAAGGCGCAGGAACTGACCGCCAGCGTCACGCGGCTGATTGAAGAATTCCAGTTTGGCGAGGCCGGTCGACAAATCTACGATTTCTTCTGGTCGGACTACTGCGATTGGTATCTGGAGATTGCCAAAGTGCAGTTGCAGGGCGATGAGGCCGCGCGCGAGCAGACGGCAGCCATCTTGCGCGCCGTGCTGGACCGCAGCATGCGCCTGCTGCATCCCTTCATGCCCTACGTCACCGAGGAAGTCTGGCAGCAGCTTTACGTGGACGAGGACAAGCGCCCGGCTCCCGCGCTGATTGTCGCGCCCTGGCCGACTGCCGACGAGCGCCAGCGCGATAGCGCGGCTGAAGAGGATATGAGCCGGCTGCAAGAGATCATCACGCGCATCCGCGACACGCGCAAGCAGATGGGCGTAGAAGCTGCGCGGCGCATTCCAGTGCTGATCGCCGCGCACGCGCACGCGGTAGCGCTGCGCGATCAGGCGCCGCTGCTGGAGTTCCTGGCACGCACCGAACCGCCATTTATCGAGGGTGATCTGCCCGCCAAACCTGAGCAGGCGGTGACGATCATTGTGGGCGGCGTGGAGGTCTATCTACCGCTGGCTGGCATGATCGACATCGCCCAGGAACTGGCGCGCATCGACGCGGAGATTGCCGCTGCCCGGCAAGACATTGCGCGCAGCCAGCAAATGCTCAGCAACGAGCAGTTCACCAGCCGCGCCAAACCGGAGATCGTGCAGCGCGAGCGCGAGAAGTTGGCGGGACACGAAGAGAAGCTGGCAAAGCTCCAGGCGCGCAGGAAGGAACTGGAGTAGTATGATCTATCGGTGCGCTGCCCGCGTAGAGCAGGCAGCGCACACCTTACCCCCAATACTGTTATAGGGATTCGTACCTCATCTTCTTGAGCAGCCGCGCGGGGATGGCTTGCTCCTCTCTATACCGTTGTTATGGTCGGCGAGGGAATCACTTCCCCCGCCGCCGCTTCCGAACCCTCCCAAATTGCATCACTCTGGTGAAAATTGCATCACTCTGGTGAAGCCATCCGTGCTGGCTGCTTCTGCTTGCAGCACACCAACGAAGGCCCGCGCCGCTGCCGACAAGGCACCCCCATGCGCCCGATGCACCAACACGCTCTCTCGGAAACTCGGCGGCATATCGCTGATAGTCAGCGCTACAATGCGCCCGGCGGCCAGTTCTTCCGCCACCAGCAGCGGTGTGAGCAGTGCCGCCCCCAGACCACGCAGCAGCAAATGGCGCGCCGTATCCAGCGGCACTTCCATCAACGGCTGTGACTGCCCGATGACCTGCGCCAATGCCGGATCAATGGAGACCCACAACTTCACCTCAAAGATGGGGGCGCCTGCGCTGTGTACTTCCTCCAATGTGACACGCTTGCGCCCGGCCAGTGGATGGCTCGCCGAAACCATCAGCTTGAGCGGCTCGCGGACACGCAGCAGCGGTTGCAATTCGGGGTTGAAATACGGCCAGGAGATCAGTCCGAGCTTGACAACGCCATCGGCCAGCAGCGCCATAATCTGGTCGCTGGGAGCGGAGCGGACCAGGAGATCAATCTGCGGATGCGTCTGATGAAAGCGGGCAATCACTGCTGAGAGAAAGCTGCCTGCAAGCGATGGAATCGCAGCAACAGTCACCCGTCCACGCTGGCCCGATTGCGTCAGGCGCGCCGTCTCGACCCCTTCGGCCAGCACATGCACAGCATGCTGCGCGTAGGGCAAAAAGCTCTGGCCGCGCTCTGTCAGCGTGATCTTGCGCCCGGCGCGCAGAAAGAGTGGGCCGCCAACTTCTTGCTCCAGCGCTTGAATCCGTGCGCTAATCGTTGGCTGAGCAATATCCAGCGAGCGCGCCGCCCGGCTGAAATTCCCTTCTCGCACAATGCGTTCAAAAGCCCGCAGTTGGTCCAGGTCCATCGTTTCCTGCCCTCGATTCATCGAAAATCTCGATAATTATTATAGCCAGTATTCCCTTGAATGATAGATTCCTGACCCCTACACTGAGAGCAGAAACCACCTATACCGATAAACAAGGAAGCGCAAAGTCGAGAATGAATTTCTTGAAAGTGCTGCGGGAGCGCCATCTGGCGCTGCTCTGGTCCAGCCAGGTTCTCTCCGCCATTGGCGACTATTGCTACAGCATCGCCGTCATCTGGATCGCCGTGCAGGTGGCCGGAAGCGCCGCCGGAGTTGTGGCAGCAGCGCAAACGGGGGCTGCCCTGCTCTTTGGTTTGCTGGGTGGTGTCTATGCCGACCGCTGGAATCGACGCGCAACCATGATAGCCGTCGATCTGGCGCGTGCCGGTGTGGTTGGTATGCTGCCTGCCCTGGCATTGACACACACGCTCGCCCTCTGGCACCTGCTGCTCGTTGCGGTAATTGTGGGGAGCCTGGGCGCGCTCTTTAATCCGGCCCTCCAGGCCAGCCTGCCCGCGCTCAGCGGGGATACCCGCACCCTGCAAGCCACAAACGGCCTGATGGATGCAACGCGGCGGCTGGCGCGCGTCCTGGGGCCAGGTCTGGTTGGTATCCTGGCGACCTTCTTACCGCTGGCGCATTTCTTCACGCTCGATGCGCTCAGCTTTGCCATTTCAGCGCTGGCGCTTTACTCACTGGGGCGTCACTTTGCCTGGAAACCAGCGCCGCAAGCAGATCAGAGACGCGGCATACGCGGCATCGCTGGTGATCTTGCCGGAGCCACCCGCCTGGCACGGAAGCATGGCCCTATTGCCTGGATGCTCGCCACCAACTGGCTGATTGCGCTGGCCTGGTCGGCAGCGTTCGTCGTCGGCGTTCCGCTGCTGGCCGACCGCGCCCTGGGCGGCAGTGTCACCGTCTATGGGCTGATGGTTGGCGCTTACGGGGTCGGCAATGTCCTGAGCAACCTTGTGATCGGCAGCGTTACCATTCAGCGGCGCGTCCTCGTCATGCTGTTGGGACGGCTCATCGTCGCAGGCGGCTTTGTGCTTATGGTCAGTGTACCTGTCTTGCCAGTCGCGCTGCTGGGATCAGCCCTGGCAGCAACAGGTGGCCCGATGGCTGATATTCCTCTGCTGGTGATGATCCAGACTGATCTTCCCTCCAACCAGATTGGCAAAGTCTCTAGCCTGGAGATGACCCTTGAAAGCGGGGGAAGCACTCTTGGCCTGCTGCTCGCCATCCCACTCTTTCGTTACCTGAGTTCAGCGGCGGGCATCATCATCTGCTCTCTTGTTATTGCTCTGCCGAGCATCGGGGGTCTGGCACGCTTCGGATTTGAGGAACCAACAATTCGGCCAGCCGAGCGCGAAACAGCACCGCTGCCAGCGAAGCCAGAGGCGAGTTAGCGGCGCCATCAGCAGCGCTTCTTCTCCCAAATTGGCTAGCCCAAATAGCACAGCTTGTAAGGAACAGGCGCAGCCGCTATAATGAGGCCAGCCAGACTTTGCTCCTCCGCCCACTTACTTGAGCAAGCCTGGAGCAGCTCGCCGGTCATTGCCCCCGGCATGGTTCCTGCTCGCACTCTATCCTGATTTTCTGCGCAAGATCAATGATACTCTGCTCTGCTCTACTATCTGCTCCCGAAAGGAGACATTCTCGTGAGTGGTCGCCTCAAAAGCATACTTATTATTGGCGGGCTTATCACGCTCATTGTGGCGGTGGGCCTGATCTGGCTGATTAGCTACTTCGGTGTCTGGCCCCAGGTCCGCGACGCCTTCCTCGTTGCGCTGGCTCTTACCACCTTTATCGCGCTGGGTCTGTTCGCCTACGCCGTCTTTGTGATGATTAGCCTGGCTATCCAGGTCAAAAAAGAACTTACCCCGGTCCTTGATTCTCTAAAAGATACCACCGACACTGTGCGCGAGACGGCCAAAGTCGCCAGCGAATTGACGATTACGCCGGGCGTCAAGGCCGCCAGCCTCCTGCTCGGCGTAGCCCAGGTGGCTGGCATCTTCTTTGGCGTGGGCCGGGCACGCAAGCGCGCCGAAAAGCGCGCGCAGCGCCGAAAGGAACTGGCAGCGAAGGGAGAACTCGATGCTTATCGCTGATATTCCCGAACCCGCCTGGCTGCAAGTCGCAGGCCAGGCCGCAGGCGTGGTCCTCATCATTGAACTCATGCTGCTGATTCTGATTACGGCGGTCCTGGTATTTGTCCTGGCCTTAGTCTTATTATATGTGCATAATAAGGTGGTACCGCTGCTCACCCGCCTGGCTCCAGCTATCGAGCAGCGCTTGCAGGCAACGGATCGCGGCAGTGTGCGCTTTGCCGAGCGCGTAATCGATCTTCACGCGCGCACGGTGGCTATCAAAGAGGGGGTGCGCGCCTTTATTCGACCCAATGGACACCGCGAGTTACCTCCAGGCCCAGATGGCGCGCGCCCCCAACTGGAGGGTTATCCAGCGGATGGTCAGCGACGATTGCCAGGTGGGGAGACGCGGCATTAGCCAGCGACCAGCCGAGAACCCTATCTCATGGTAACACCCAGCGATCAGGCAGGCTCCTATCTGCGCCAGTTCGGGCGCATGAACCGGAATGCCCGCCTGTATCTCGTGAGCAATACCCTCAATTCGATCAGCGTTGGTATCTTCGCGCTGCTCCTCAACCTCTATCTGGTGGCCCTGGGCTATCAGGCCGACTTTATCGGCTGGATGCTGGTGATTGGCGTCGTTGGGGGCGCACTGGGCATCGTCACAGCCAGCCCGGTACTGGCGCGCGTCGGCGCCAAAGCAGCGCTGCTCTGGTCAAGCGTCCTGGCGGGCGGGATCGGTGCCTTGCAACTGGTGATCCCCCAGCCCGTTTTGCTCCTCAGCGGCAGTTTTGTGCTGGGTATCGCCGGTGGATTGTATCTGGTGATTGGCGCACCGCTGCTTGCCGAGGGCAGTCAGGAATCCTCACGCAGCCATATTTTCAGCCTCAACGCCGCGCTGGCGCTGATTACAACAGTCATCGGCCAGGTACTCAGCGGCTATCTGCCAGTCTGGTTCAGTCTCCCGGCCATCGCCCATTCAGGGCTGCTCCAGGCCCTTGATCCCTTTCTGGTCCCCGGCGCAGAAGCGCGCAGCTATGAACTGGCACTGCTGCTGGCAGGCATCATTGCCACACCCTGCTTCATTCCCATTATCATGATGGACCCCACGCCTCCTGTTCGCCCTCTGTCGAACAGATCAATCCCCATGCCTCGCACTCTTATCAGCCGACTGAAACATGGGGGGGACAGGCATTCTGGGCACGATGGGCACGATGGACACGATGGACACTCCAGGCTCTCACGCGAGGGTATCGCTTCTATACGTGCCCTGCTGAACGGCCCCATCGGGCATCTGGCGCTGGTTGAGGGGATGATTGGCCTGGGCGCGGGCCTCTTCATCCCCTATCTGAACCTCTATTTTGTAAAGCACCTGGGCGTCAGCCTCACCTTTTACGCGCTGATGACCGCTATCTCCACCGCACTTATGGCCGTGACGACGCTGGCCGGGCCATTCTTCGCAGTCCGACTGGGCAGGGTGCGCGGAGCCGTCATCGCCCATCTGGCCTCGCTGCCGCTCCTCCTGCTGCTAGGATTTGCCCGCGCGCTGCCCCTCGTGCTGGGAGCCTATCTGATACGCTTTAGCCTGATGAACATGACCGAGCCAGTGGTACTCAGCTTCTTTATGAGCGTCGTGAAACCAGAAGAGCGCGCTGCCGCCAACAGCGCCTATAACCTCAGCTTCTACGGACTCTGGGCGATTGGCAGCGCGGTGGGCGGCCTGATTATCACCGTTGGCAACTTCACCCTGCCCTTTGCCCTGGCGGCCCTCCTCTACTTTACCGCGACGGCGCTCCTCTGGTACTTCTTCAAAGACAAAGAACCGCGCGGGCGCCCATCAGAAAGACCAGAACTAGAGCATGTTGCTTCCTAAGCGCCGGTTCGCCATCGCCCGCAGCGTCTCGCCAAAGCCGCGCAGTTCCAGCCACTGGCGCGTCTCGCCTCCAACAATCACATCTGCCTGGCGCAGTCCATCCACATTGGCCGCGCCGCTCAACTGCATCGCCACCTTCAGTTCCAGCACAAACTGCTGCACAAACGCCTGGACCGCCTCATAGCCCTCGCTGGCCGCTTTCAAGAATGGGAACGCCATGCCCACCAGCGTGGCACCCAATCCCAGGGCACGCGCCGCATCCAATCCGGTACGCACGCCCCCCGTCGCAATTAGCGGCAGGCCCGCCACGCCTCCCTCCACAACGGCTATCGGCGTAGGTGTGCCCCAATCGCGGAAGACCTGGCCCAGATTTGCGGAAAGATCATCTCCACGCGCCAGCGCCCGATACGTCTCCATTGCCGCCATGCTGCTGCCGCCCGCCCCGCCAACATCAATCGCAGCAACCCCACAGTCGCGCAAAAGCAGCGCTTGCTCGCGGCAAACACCCGCGCCGGTCTCTTTGGCAATCACCGGCAGACCAATCTCGCCCGCCAGCGCGCGCAGCGCGGCCCGGCAGCCGACAGCGCGCCGGTCGCCCTCTGGCTGCACCGCCTCCTGGGCAAAATTCAGATGCACCGCCAGGGCATCGGCATCGATCATCTCAACGGCCCGCCGGGCATCCTCCAGGGTGAATGCTGGATGGCGCGGCTGCTCAATAAGCTGCGGCGCGCCAATATTGGCAATCAAAAGGGCTTGCGGCGCGCGCGCGCGCACAACAGCATAGGTCTCCGCCAGATCAGGGGAAACTATGCCCGCCCGCTGGCTGCCCACCCCCATTGCCAGGCCAAACTCCTCAGCCGCTTGCGCCAGGCGCTCATTGATAATCGCCACATCGGGATGACCGCCAGTCATCGACGAAATAACGATGGGCGCGCGCAAGGTCTTGCCCAGAAACGTCACCGACGTATCAACAGCCTCCAGGTCCACTTCAGGCAGGGATTGATGAATCAAGCAAATATCTTGCCAGGATGAACGTTGGGGCGCCGCGACATCCTGCTGAAGCGCAACACTCACATGCTCTGCCTTGCGCTGCCTGACCTCTTCAGTCATGAATCTATCCAATCTATCAAGCGCCAGACTACATACCGGCGCGGCAGGTGCGCCATGTCGTGTGGCGCCTGACGCTCCCTCCAAAGACCTCCTAAAAGTAAGTATAACAGTCAACGCCTCCCTTGCACAAATCATGCCGCACGGTTCTCGCAGCACTGCCGGAGAAGTGTTGATGAGTTGCTGATGATTTTTTTAGAAATTCCTGATAGTCTTTTGAGTTTTACGCGCTACACTGGCCCGTGTCGGGCATTATGAGAGTCCAGCACAGGCCGCAGACGAGGCAGAAATCGACTGCCATCTCTGCTGCACAGCATAACCTGTCGCCAGGGGTCCAGGAAAGCGCGCAAGAATTCTAAGAAAACATCTCTTCAAAGGAGCCTGTATGGGAACAGTAAAAAGGGGAGTCCTCAATGTTCTGCGTAACCCGATCCGTCTCGTGATTGTTGTGCTGCTAGTCGGTCTCTGCCTGACGTTTGTGGCAGTGATGGTCGCCCTCAACGCCAGCGTGCAAGACCGTCTCACCCAGCTACGCGGCCAGGTTGGAACGGGCATCACCATTCGGCCCTCTGGCAGCTTCGGCCCCTTCGGAGGCAGCAGTTCAGGCAGCACGGCCACATTAACGGACGCGCAGGTCGCGCAGGTCCAAAATACCCCCGGCATTGTGAATGTCTATCCAAGTGTCATCCAAGCCTACACCGGCACCGAAGTGAAAAGCTCGATTACACAGACGCAAACGGCTGACAGTGGGGGCGGTGGATTCGGCGGCGGGAGATTTGGTGGCGGAGGTGGCAGAGCATTTCTGAGCGGGCCAATTGTCTATGGGGTCTCGAATGGCCTGAGCAGCGCCAGCTTCTTTACCGGGGAAACGCCAACCCTGGCCTCTGGACGCGATTTCACCGCCTCTGACGATAATGCCAATGTGGCCCTGATGAGTGAGGCAATGGCCTCAGCCAATAATTTGAAAATCGGCTCAACATTTACGCTCCAAAGCACCCCGCTTCAGCTTGTGGGCCTGTATACCACAGGTTCCAGCTTCTCTGATAACAGCATTGTGCTGCCCCTCAAAACTGCCGAGCGCCTCTTCAACCTGAGCGGCGTTAGTTCGATCACCGCCAATGCTACCAACATCAGCGATGTCGACACTGTTGCCAGCAAACTGCGCAGCGAATTGGGCAGCGGCGTGGACGTTGTGACACAAGAAGACCTGGTCAACAACGCCACCAGCGCGCTCGATGGCACACAGAACAGCATCAAGGCCGCCCTCATTGCCTCAGTCGCAGTCGCAGCGCTGGTCATTGTCTTCGCCGTCTTCCTGATCGTGCGCGAGCGCTCGCAAGAGATTGGAATCCTCAAAGCGATTGGCGCCTCGAATCTGCGAGTCGTCAGTCAGTTTGCTACTGAAATCTTCACGCTGAGCCTGATCGCCGCTGTAATTGCTGGTATCTTGCTGGTAGTTTTAGGCCAGCCTATCGCCAGCATCTTCAGCATTGTCAGCAGAGGCACCAGCGGCGGAAGAGGCGCGGGCGGTGGTGGATTCTTCGCTGGCGGAGGCGGTGGGTTCTTTGCCGGAGGCGCCGGACGTTTTGGCAACCCGCTGACCACCAGCCTTACCCCCGAAAGCCTGCTGGTCCTATTCCTGCTTGGTGTGGCCCTGGCCGTGCTGGCAAGCATCGTCCCGGCGTGGTTTGTTGCTCGTCTGAAGCCTGCGCGCGTTCTCCGCCAGGCCGTAGCATAGGAGAGTCTGATGTCATCAACCCAACAAGAAGAGGAAGAAGAGCTTTTGAAGGAGCAAGAAGAGGTTCCTGCACCGTCAAAGAAGGAACCATCCTCCAGTCAATCAAAGCAGATCACCACTGCTGCTCAATCAACCGAAAAAGCGCTCATCGTTGCCGAAGGGCTAAGCAAGCATTTCACGATGGGCGGCGAAGTAATTAAAGCCGTCGATAAAGTGAGCTTCAAAATAGCGCCGCGCCAGTTCATTGCCATCACCGGCCCCAGCGGCTGCGGCAAAACGACGCTGATGTATCTGCTGGGCTGCCTGGAAAAGCCAACCGCCGGCAAACTCACCATCGCAGGCATCGATGTGGGATCGCTCCGAGGACACAAGGAGAATGAGTTTCGCAGGCGGAAAGTGGGCTTTGTCTTCCAATCGTTCAATCTGATCCCGAACCTCTCAGCGCTGGAAAACGTGATGCTGGCGATGGAAGTTGCTGGCACGCATCGGGCAAACCGGGAGGGGCACGCGCGGGACCTGCTGCTCCAGGTGGGATTAGAAGAGCGGCGCCATCACCACCGGCCAGGGAAACTCTCCGGGGGGCAGCAGCAGCGCGTGGCAATCGCCCGCGCGCTGGCAAACGATCCAGCGGTGATCCTGGCCGATGAGCCAACCGGCAATCTGGACTCGAAAACCGGGCGGCGCATCGTAGAACTGCTTCAGCAGTTGGCGCACCAGGGCCGAACGGTGGTTGTAGTCTCGCATGACCGGAGCATTGCCCGGCTGGCTGACCGGCGCATCGAATTGGAAGATGGGCGCATTCTCGCCATCAAGAACAATTCTAATATGGCCCAGCCAAGCACCACAGCAAAAATCGCCACGAACAAGAAGTAAGCGAAGGCCACCTGGCGAGACAACAAAACGGTTATAGAGACCACAAAGACGACCCCGTAGACGAGTCGCTACGCCATCTACGGGGTACCATCTGTGCCCATGTTTCCCTCATGACTCAATAACTGGCGATCATTTGCTACATGCTGATTTTTTCCATCGCCCTTCGGCGTGGCGAGCAGCCGCTGGGGCCAGGCGCTCCCTCGACGTGGCTCGGCTCTTCACCGAGTATTATAAGCAGCCGCAGCGGCTCTATCTCGCTCATCCCACCTGGCGCGGGCATCTGTCTTCTGCCTAATGAGCCATTCCTCGCCAAACCCAGGGCCTATCCCCTTTTCAAGATGCCTTCTGTAATGCTATAATCTCTGTTGCTGAGAGAAGCGCTGACAGCGTTTCACAGCGTCTCATATACCGGATACCAACAAAATACATAGCCAGCACCTGGTAGCTGCGAGAGCAGACACCAGCGAGCGCAAAGAATAACTCATGGGCGACTAGCTCAACTGGCAGAGCAGCTGACTCTTAATCAGCGGGTTCAGGGTTCGAGTCCCTGGTCGCTCACCAAAGCACACAAAGAAGCGGCAGATGTACTCTCCCGCTTCTTTGTGAGACGGTGCCAGAGGCCGCAAACTTCCCTCGCACACCTCACTTACCTTCGTGTGCCAGCTTCAGCAGTTCCGGGAGCAGCTTCTGCCGCGCCCAGCGCGACAACGCAGCACTGAGCTTGGGATCGTTCGTCAAAATCAGCCGGTAGATGCCTACCTCAGTGATGACACTGGTTGGCCCCTGCCCCTCCAGGTCCACAAGCTCAACTTCTTCGGCAGGAAAGCGTTCTATGAGCCGCAGGACATGCGTGTGCAAGGCAGCGCGATCCGCTTCCGGTAAAGTGCGCACGGCAGGCAGCGCCGTCAGATCGCTCTCGCCCAGCCGGAGGAACTCCATAAATTTGCCAACCGGGAGCAATGGCTCTGTGTCGACCTTCGCCTTCTCATCGTTAAACGCATTGCTCAGCGCGTTGCTCAAATCCTCCAGTTCGGGCCTTCCGGCCATGCGCATCAGATCGCGCCCAAGCAGATACGTTGTGCCCCTATCATCAAACAGCACCTCAATGGAAGACAGGTCACGGCTTGGCCCACTGCATCGGCGGCGCTTGACGATAGTGACAAAGGTACCAGTTGGTTGCCCAATCATACGATACAACATTGATTGCTTTCTCCTCTATGCGGTTGACAGCAGTTCTGGCATCGTGTTACACTATGCCATCGAGCGCTGTATCATCTTCAACACTATCGTATCATCCTGTCTATACCCTGCTTCAACTATGGCACAACAACCAGAACGCTTTCAGAATCTCGATCCCGCTGGCAACCGCCGGGGCAGTTTCTCGGACGTGCGACGCTTCAGGCAGGCTATGCGCCAGCAAGCTGAGGCTGATCGCCTCCTTCCTCCAGTAGCACCTACGCCTGTTGTTTCCAACGATGGCGCGGCACTCCGCGACAATGCCACTCGCACCAGTATCACCTGGATCGGCCATTCCAGCTTTCTCATTCAGATGGGCGGGCGCTCCATGCTGACCGACCCCATCTGGAGTGAGAGATCAGGCATTGGTCCGCTTGGGCCTGCGCGGATGGTGCCTCCTGGCCTGCGCCTGCGAGACCTCCCACCGATTGATCTGGTCCTCATCTCCCATAATCACTACGATCATCTGGATCACGCAACCATTCGCTGGCTCGGCAATCGGCCTACCTATCTGGTCCCTATGCGCCTGGGCGCGTGGTTCTATGGGCTGGGTTGCACGAAAGTCCACGAGTGCAACTGGTGGGAGGGCATCGACGCCTTGGGTCTGCATTTTGATTTTGTGCCTGCTCAGCACTGGAGCCGCCGCACTCTCTGGGATACGAATCGAACGCTCTGGGGCGGCTGGATACTGAGCGATGGCCGTCAGCAGCTCTACTTCGCCGGGGACTCTGCGTACTTCAGCGGATTTAAGGAGATCGGGCAGCGTTACCCGGGGATCGAAATCGCGCTCATGCCAATTGGAGCATATGAACCAGCCTGGTTTATGCAATCGGCGCATGCCAGCCCCGAGGAGGCTGGGCAGGCGTTTCTTGATGTTGGCGCGCGCACCATGATCCCTATGCACTGGGGGACATTTAAGCTGAGTACCGAGCGTACCGACGAACCGCCCAAACGCTTGGCGGCCTGGTGGACAGCACATGGGCTGAACCCAGCCAATAATTGGACACTCGCTATTGGTGAAACGCGCTTTGTAGCGGAGGCTGAGGCCATACGATAACCCGCTCGCTATACGCGAGCGGGCTGCTGAGAATGCCAGCTTATTGGTACCCCCGACAGGAATCGAACCTGCGCACCCGGCTCCGGAGGCCGGCGCTCTATCCACTGAGCTACGGGGGCTAATGCAAGCGCATTTGTGCTTACAAAGATACTATACCATCTCTGCCTGTCCTCGTCAAGCGGCTGCGCCTGCTCCATTGCCAGGTGAGCAGCGCTGCTGTGCTGAGCTTGCGCCAATAACTCAGACGTGATACCATCTAGCCAAACAGATGTATGAGCCTGCCTGTTCAATGCGCCAGGCGCCCAGCATGCTCGTAGCATTTACCTGGTGGCGCACGGTAAGCGCCATCGCAAGGTCCTCCATGATGAGAGGCGAGCAACAACCATGTCACCGCCAACACCTAAACCACCCCTCGCGCCATCCTCAACCAGCCGGGCCAGGGAGCGCTTCTCTCTACCCGGAGAACGCCGTCTGGCGCATGGGATTTTGTCACGCCGCATTCTGCGACCAGATGATCTGGCACCGCTCGCGTGGTGGCAGCGCCGGGTGACGGGGTATGTATTCGTCTTTCTGCTGGTTGCGTTGAGCATCATCCTGGTAGTCCATGTCCAGGCGCTCGTGGAACCCCATTTCTTTGCGGGCGCAACCACGATCATTACAGTATTCATCATAGCGCTCCTCTGGGGGGCAGGCCCGGCCATCTTTGCCACCGTGCTGAGTACGATAGCGCTGGATTACTATGTCGTCGCGCCAACAGGCACAGTGCAGGTATGGACGAACCTGCTGGATTATTTGCCCTTCATTGTCACCTGCCTGATAGTTAGCCTGCTTGCCGCACAACGCGAGCGGGCGCGGCGACGTGCCCGAACAGCGGAGCGGCTGGCCGTCGAGCGCGCGCATGAGTTGGAAACTGCGAATAAGTTGAAAGACCAGTTCTTATCGCTGGCTTCGCATGAACTAAAAACGCCGATTACGACTATTAAAGGCTATGCCCAGTTGGCCGAGCGACGGCTAGGGTCTCTTGAGCAAGATGCGTCGCCTGCTCTGGCTTCCACCAGGCAGGTGCTTGATAAGATTACACAGCAGGCTGACCGGCTCACCTGGCTGGTGAATGATTTGCTCGATGTAAGTCGGATTCAGGCCGGCAAGCTAGACCTGCGCCAGGAGCAATGTGATCTGGCCGTCCTTTGCCGCCAGGCCGCTGAGGAGCATGAACTGACCAGTGGACGGATGATTGATCTCAGCCTGCCAGATGGCCCGGTTTATGTCTCTGGAGACAGCGAGCGGCTCGGACAGGTGCTAAGCAACCTCCTGGCGAATGCTATAAAATATTCGGCGGATGGGCGCCCGGTGCGTTTGACACTCACCTGCCAGGCCGGGAAAGCGTTGGTGAGCGTCCAGGATCAAGGAGTTGGTATTCCTGAAGATGAACTGCCGATGATCTTTGAGCGTTTCTTCCGCGCGCGGACGGCCCGCAATGGCTCGCAGCGCGGACTGGGTTTGGGACTGGCGATCTGTAAAGAGATCATTGAGCGCCATCATGGGCGCATCTGGGTTGAGTCGGAAGAAGGCAAGGGCAGCCGCTTCAGCTTTGAACTGCCGCTGGCAAAGAAAGTGGCCTGAATGGATGGAATCGCGCTCCAGCGCGCGCTGAAAGATCGATTGCAGGATGTTGTGCGTACTTGCCTGCGCCTGGACCTGGAGCCGGGCGCGGCTGTTTCTGGCGAGCCAGAGTCTGGCTTTGGCGGGCAGCCCTGGTGGCCGGTGGGCGAACCCTGGCCGGTTTGCGAAAGCTGCGGCGCGGCACTCACCTTCGTCTGCCAGTTACGGCTGGATGGCGGAGGCCACTGGCGACCGGGCACCTATGATCTCCTGTCTGTCTTCTTTTGCCGGGCGTGCGGCCAACCAGATGATGCCCCTTTTGTCGAGCATCCAGGCGGGGACAGGTGCCGCCTGCAACTCTTGCGCTTGCAAGCGCAGCCGCTTGCTCCACTTGCCCCTGCGCCGGGCCTGAGCGTGCAAGACCCTCTGGCACCCTATCGGGTGCGCGGTGTGCCTGTCTTGGATGCGCCCGCCTGGCAGGATGTCCTTGACGAATTTACCGCCATTGCCCCCCAGGCGCTGAAAGACCTCCACATCGCCTACGAACTGGCGGTGCTGGAAGTGCTGCGGCACGCCGAGGATACCCCACAGCATCAGCTTGGTGGCTATCCACATTGGGCCGGAACCCAGAGTTACTGGCCGGAATGCCGCTGGTGTGGCGGGCAGATGTATCTCCTGGCCCAGTTTGTGCCTTCACCTGTTCTTGACGTTCCCTGGGGGCAAGAACGCTGGGCATATCTCTTTTGCTGTATGGAGCCATGCGATCCAGAAGCGCTGACCCTGGTGCTTCAAGGGTGAGAAGTACATGACCCAGGCAGAAGCAAGATGGCGGCTAGATCGCTATTACGCTGAGATGCTCGGCCAGGAGGCTGAGCGCTTTTATCAGCCGGGCATCTGCCTGACCACCCTCCTGATCCAGCCGCCTTCATCTTCCCTCTTCAGAAAGAGCATCCTGATACTGCATATGCCAGCAACCACCGGCAGCGAGCGCTCATGCCTGCTGGTGGCACATCCCATGCTGATTGAGCCGCTGCGCCCTTTCTTGAGCAGCCTGAAGGTCGCAACGCTCTTAGAAGAGGCAACCCTGGCGCGGCTGACCCACCTGGTACACCATGAGTTTCCTACCGCTGCGGTCCCGCCAGGTGGGCTACCAGTGATCGCGCGTTTTGTTACCCAGGAAACTTTCCGCCCTTTTCGCGGGCCGGAACTTGCCAGGGTGAAGCGCTTGAATGAGCATCATTTAGGCAACCTGGCTCTGTTTAGCCGCTACAGCGGAGGCATCTATGCCCTGTGTGACGAACACGGCCAGATTCTTTCGCGCGCTGGCATTCGTTATGAGTCCCGCGATGTGTGGGAAATCGGGGTACGTACCGAAGTTGAGGCGATGCGTGGGCGCGGTCTGGCAAAAACGGTGGTAACAGCAGCCACCGAAGCCATTCTGGCTGCCGGGCGCGTGCCACTGTATGTCCACAGCGCCACCAACCTGGCATCAGAGAAGGTGGCGCTGGCGCTGGGCTATCAGCCGTATGCAGCGGAGTGTATCTGGTCTTTATCGGAATAACGCTGGGTAAGCCCGTTTATCTTCCAGCAATAATCGCCAGGCGATCCGGCAGGTCCATAGGCTCAACCGATGTAAAGCCCGCGTTGGTGAGCCACGCGCGGTATTCAGCGAAGGTATGGCTTCGCCCGCCTTGCGTACTTAACAGAAGAACCAGATCAGCCAGCATGGTAGCAGGTGTTTTGCTGCGCGCGTCGTCAATGGGCGCGCTGGTAATCAGCGCACGCCCGCCTGGTTTCAGGGCGCGCGCCACCCGGCGGAAAAGCACCTGATTCTGCTCAGGGCTGAACATATGGCAGACCTGCCCCAGCACGACAATATCGTATTCGGCCTCGCCCAGATCAGCAGTCAGCAGATCGCCCTCGGCATACTCAAATTGAGACTCCAGCTTGTGCCCTTCTACAAACTGGCGCGTGACCTCCAACACATCCGCCGTATCCAGGGCCACTACCGTTGCCAGGGCATTTTGCTGGGCCAGCGCGATGCCCCAGATGCCGGAACCGGCCCCCAGGTCAAGCACGCGCGCAGCATTCCCAATCTGGCCTCGGAAAAGCTGCCGCGCGACTTTGCGCGCGTCTGGTTCATTCAGGACATAGAGGCCAGGCACCATATCAGCGAAATAATTTTCAATCCCTCCATGCTGTACGCCCCAATCGGCCCAGGGCTTGCCGCTCACCACGCTTTCGGTCAGATGCTCAAACGCCACCACGTCGCGCACGCTCTGCTCGACGAGTTCGCCCAGATAGGTGGGCTTGCTCTGGATCAAATACGTGGATGCCTCTGGGGTCAGGTGATACGTCTCGCCGTGCTTCGTCAGGAGTTCCATCGCTACCAGGGCGTCAAGCAGCATTTCCATGCCGCGTACCGAGGTTTTGGTATTCTGGGCCAGCTTCTGCGCTGTATTCAGCCCCTCATCCAATGCGTCACAAATTTCCAGTTCAATAGCCGCGCGCAGCGCCATCGAGCGCACAAAGGCGTTGGCCTGCTCTAAAATTTTTGTCGGGGTTACAGCCCTGATATGCGTTGTGGGGTCCATAGCTCACCGTCCTCACGAAAGTTGCCCAAACCGGACAGCGCCCTGCCAGCACGCTACAAGGGTTGGCTCTGTGTGGGTCGCACGAGCAGGATACCTTATCTGCGGCGATGAATCAAGTGTCTGAGAAGGACATTTGGGCTAGGAGACGATCTGAAGCAAGAATGTCCAGTCGGTCCGCCATGTCCTGGCCGCGCCGCTTCCCCTGCGGGCGGATTGGCCTTGATCTGTCATTGAAGCGCCGGATCATGCTCTGCTATACTGCTGGCTGATATGCGCTCCATGCGCGCAGTTTTCCTGGGGCGAGATGAAGACAAGCAAATGATGAAAACAACTTCTACGCATCTTGAAGAACAACCAGAGGGGCCTGCTCAGGGCACCCATGACAAGAACGCTTCGATAGAGACGCCCAACACCTCGCGCGCACACCTTCTCTGGCTGCTTCGGGTGGTTGGCTGGGGGGTTTTGCTTGTGCTGTGTGGGTTGATGCTCGTCAACCAAGTGTTCACTGCCAGCCGGGAAATGAGCGATTTTTGCCAGGATTATACCGCTGCCCGGCGGCTGACACAGGGCATCCCAGTCTATCTTCCCCTGCGCTGCTGGTCTGATTCTGGAATTGTGCATGTGCCCGCGCCACTGGAATATGACGCGCACCCTCCGCCCTCTATTCTCTTGATCTGGCCGCTGAGCCTGCTGCCTATGGTTCCTGCGGCAGCGCTGTGGGGACTCATTTCGCTGGCGGCCTATCTCACCAGCGGCTTCTTGCTGCTGCGCGCGCTCGGCTGGCGCTCACTCCGCAACTTTGCTCTCTTTGTAGTGGGCAGCCTCTTCTGGCAGCCCTTCATCTACAGCCAGACGCTGCAAAACACAGGACAGATGCTGCTCGTGCTTTTAGTCGGAGCCTGGCTGCTGGAGCGGCGGAATGCTGGCTGGGCAGGCGCACTTATTGGGCTGGCCGGGCTGCTCAGGGTCTGGCCGGCTGTGCTGCTGCTGGTGGCCCTGATCCAGCACAGGTGGCGCCTCTTTTGGAGTGGGATTACAACGTTGCTGCTGGGGACGATAGTGACCACGCTGGCAATGGGGCCGGGCGCCTATGCCGCGTATCTGGGGCCGGTTCGCGCAAGCGAACTCTACTGGATACCTACCGAGGGAAATATCTCGCTGGTCAGCGCCGTTGTTCGGCCTTTGACGGGCTATCGTGACCCGCCGCTTGTGCTATCACCGCTGGTGTCTGGGGTTGGACTGGAACAAGCAGCACTGCTGGGCCAGATACTTGCCGGTATACTCCTGGTGGCAGCATTGGTGCTGCTCTGGTGGTGTGGGCGCCGGGCGCCAGGCGAGCCGGTAAACCTGTTGAGCCAGGGCTTGATGGTGACGGTATTGCTGCTTATCTTTCCGCTTACCTGGCTGTGGGAACTCATCCTGCTGCTGCTGCCGCTGACAACCATTATTCTGGCATTGCGCCAGCTTCCCAGGCCGCCGCGTCGTTGGTTCGCGCTGGTGGCTCTGGGTCTGCTTCCCCAGCTAGGGCCGTACTATCTCAATGCCTTCCTCGAATGGTTGGCCTCCCGCCAGGTGCAGGGGCTGGCAGGATCAGAAACACTCCTCTTTGGGGTGCCAACCTATGGACTGCTGCTCTTTGCGGGCGCCCAGGCATGGCTGCTCTGGAAGGCAAGCGATCTGAAAAAGTAACAGAACCATCAAATGAAAAGAGGCGTATGTACGAGGTGAACACTCGATTGCTGCTGCTTCGGGGCCTTATCGGCAAGGAGGCGAGGGTATCAACAGATGAGGCTCGGATGCTACAAAAGAGGCGTTTCTCCTTAGCGGCTAGTGCCGTCATAATCTTACTGGTCCTCGTCTCGCTACTCATCATCAAAGATGCCTGGATGTGTGATGATGCCTACATCGCTTTTCGCACTGTAGACAATGCGCTTCATGGGTACGGACTGACTTGGAATGTGGATGAGCGGGTGCAAGCCTTCACAAGTCCATTGTGGACGCTCCTCCTCATAGCCTTCTCCTTTTGTGTGCGCAATATCTATCTCACCTGCCTGGTGTTGTCTCTCTGCTGCTCTATTAGCACGTTATATCTCGTTGCTATGAAATTGGCGCGCACACCTCTCATGGCAATCTTAGGACTGGTGGCATTAGCAGCCTCCAAGACTTTTGTAGATTTCGCCACATCAGGGTTAGAAGACCCGCTGACCTATCTGCTGATTGCCCTCTTTGCATATGTCTATTTCTGCTACCAGGATCATCCTCGCGCTCCTCTATGGTTAGGGCTTACTGCTGGATTGGCAACCTTAAATCGGATGGATACGTTGCTGCTCTATGCCCCGGCCTTGGTGACTATCTTAATCAAAAAGCCCACATTAAAGACCCTTCGGAGCCTAGCGTGGGGTTTTGCTCCGTTCCTACTCTGGGAGGTCTTTTCGCTCTGGTATTATGGGTTTCCGTTCCCTAACACTGCCTATGCCAAACTTGACACGGGTATCCCTGAAGGGCAATTGCTTGTCCAAGGTATCGGGTATTTGATAGCCTCTACTCTTCTTTTTGATCCGTTGATTCTGTTGGCTTTGCTGGCAGGCTTGGTCATGCCCCTATTATCGAAAGACCGGCGGGCTATTCCCCTAAGCCTCGGTATTCTCCTCTATGTCGCTTACACACTTTTCATCGGTGGTGATTTTATGGCCGGGCGCTTCTTCGCCGGGCCACTTTTGTTGGCAGTAATTCTGGTCGTCCGCCTTCCCGTGTTCTCATTCCGCCCTGGATGGGCGATAGCGTTTGGCGTGGTTCTCCTCATAGGCATCTTCACGCCGTATTCTCGTTGGTGGTGGACGTTTACTCCACGCCTTCCAATGACTGCCTTGAATATCTTCGATCAACGGGCGTGGTACGCCGACTGGACAAGCATCTGGCGTATGGGCATAAGTCAGGTGCCGACGTTCCCTTGGGCACAGGAAGGTCTCCAAGTACGACAAAGCGGCCAGCGTGTAGTTGTCTTTGGAACTATAGGTTTCTATGGATTCAATGCTGGTCCAACCGTACATATCGTTGATATTTATGCGCTATCCGATCCGCTTCTGGCACGGCTTCCAACATTATCAGATTGGAAAATAGGGCATTTCGAGCGGGCATTGCCCCCTGGGTATCTTGCTACTTTAGAGAGCGGGAACAATGTCATTGAGAACCATGATCTAGCGCTCTACTACAGCAAACTTGAGGTGGTTACTCGTGGGAATCTCTGGAGTCTAGACCGATTAGTGGAGATTTGGAAGCTCAATATAGGTGCCTATTCGAGCCTACTCCCTGGTACGGCTCCTATACCTGCCCTGCCACCTGGGGGCCATATATTCCTAGCTTCCTTGTACGCATTATGGCTAAAGAAGGGAGGTCTGAGATGGGCTACTTTCTGGAGGGCGTGATTACGTTGATGACTCTGGCGAAGACTGGATCCCTTATCTTGAGACAGAAGGCCACACTCCGGCAGGCATCCTGCGCCTCTTGCAGCAAGATAACTTTCGCTATGTGGTCTACGAGGAAACAACCCTTCAATATGTTATCCACACTTATGAGAATGCGTATGTTGCTGGCTTTCTACCGGCATTTCGGCAGTTTCTGGCTGGCTCGCTGAAACAGATATGGGCTTATGATAACTACCATATCTATGAGGTTCCTTCGCCTTGATGCCGATCCATACCACATGGGGAAAATTGATTGATGGCACGTCAATCCGCTGACCCTGAGCGCCAGAGAGCGTTGGGGGGACAGGAAGAATCCCGGAGCCTGAGCATCCACCAGGACCGGTCCACCCATCATGAGCGGTTTCGCTGGGTGGTTCTGGCTGCTGTTCTCATCCTGTTCGTTCTGACAGCATGCTATCACTATCTCATCTATCTTCCGCAGCCTGATCGCCCTCATCGGCTCACCGTGTTAGATGATGTGTTTGCGCTGGGGATCGTGGGAGGCGTGGGGTTGGTGGGCTTGATTGTAGGCAGGCGGCTGCTGCGGCCTTTCAAGCTGGTGAGCTTTGCTCATCTGGAGCAGGATGTGCTGGCAATAGGACTGGGCTGGGGAGTGCTGAGCTTGAGCGTGCTGGCGATAGGGTTGTTGCACCTGCTCTATTCCTGGCTGCTCCTGGCCGGGCTGGTGCTGGTGTTGGTGATCTTCTGGCGCGATGTCCGCCAGAGCTTGACCTCGCTTGTTGTGCCAGCATGGTATCGCCCGTTGCGCGCGCTCTGGCCGCATGGCCTTCTGGAGTGGGGGGCAGCGTTCTTTATCCTGCTCGAACTGGTTTTGCAATCCACGCAGGCGCTTACCCTGCCCTATGACCAGCCATATGGATACGACCTCTATCAATATCACTGGGCAGTGCCTGAACTCTATTTGTTCCATCACGAGATCTATGGGATACCAGGCTGGGCGCATGCCAACTTTCCATTCAACAGCGAGATGCTCAACACCCTTGCTTTAGCGGCGCAGGCACCTGTGGCAGCGCTGCTCATTCAACAGGCTTTTGGGCTGCTGACGGTGATGCTGCTGGCGGGTTATCTCTATCATGAAAGTGGTCGGCTGGCGGCATGGCTGGGGGCGGCGCTTTGCCTGTGCAGCCCGATGTTTACCGGTTTGCTCAGCAGCGGTTACGTCGAGTTAGGACTGTGCTACTATGCAGCCGCATCGTTGGTTATCGCGTTAGCCTGGCTGAAGCGGCGAGCGCAAAGCGTTGGGCCTGTCAGCATCAGATGGATATATCTATCGGGCATTTTTGCGGGCTTTGGTTTAGGGGATAAATATACCGAGGCACAGGTCGTGGTGGGGATAGCGTTCTTGCTAGCTGGTACCAGCGTCTTACGCATCGTCCATTCCTGGCGTCGGGGCGAACGACGCTGGAAGATGCTGGCACGCTGGCTCTGGCTACCGCTGGCCTACGGATCATGGGCGGGGCTGGTGCTGATGCCCTGGCTTCTGAAAGATTGGGCAGAGCTGGGCAATCCCATCTATCCGTTTATCTGGGGCGGGCCGGGTTGGGACAGCGCGCGAACTCAGGTGGGTGTGATAAGCCTGGGGCATTTTGGCCCGCAAGGGCCGTTCTGGCAGCGCTTCCTGCTGGCTTTTTGGGGGCTGTTTTTTGATGCCAGGCTCCCAGGCCAGGACTATTTTTTGCCGCTCAATTACCTGCTGCTGGCGGCCTTGGCCCTTCCACTAGTGTTGCTCGTGAAGCAAGCCTATCGCTTGCTTCAACGAACACCCTTAGCGCTTCAACCGCCTGCGTGGCCTGGACAGGGCTGGTCCTGGGGCATTGTGATCAGCAGCGCTTATGTGGTCTGGATTCTCTCTGGCGCGATTGTGGCCCGCTACGCGGCGCCTTGGGCACTCTTGTTAGCTGTGCCAGCAGCCAGGGTCTGGTCGCATCTCTCTCAACTTTCGCTGCGCTTGAGGGCAATTCGCATACTGCTGCCACCAGTTGTCCTCCCTATCCTCCTATTTCTTGGCCCGCTGCTCAGCGCTCAGTTCTGGCTCTTGGATAATCCTGTGGGCTTGCTGACCGGGCATACTTCGCTTCAGCAGTGGGAGCGGCAGCATATCATGGATCCGGGCTACTGGGCGATGGTAGATTATGTCACCACTCGCTTACCAGCCAATGCCAGGCTCTTACTGGTGGGGCGTGGAACTGGCTATTTCATCGAGGGGCATGATTATGTGGGAGACTCTGGGGAAGACTGGATTCCCTATCTGGAGACAGAGGGACGCACCCCAGCAGGCATGGTGGCGCTCCTGCGGCAGAACGGTTTTCGCTATCTAGTCTATGAAGAAGTTACACTCGATTATGTCATTCAAACGTATGGTAATACCTATCTAGCCAGCTTCTTACCTGCTTTTCGACAGTTTCTGGCAAGTTCGCTGGTACAGGTGTGGAGCTATCAGAACTTTCATATCTATCAGGTACCCTCACCTTGACGGGAGATAGCACATAATTACCTGCTCCATTGCCTGGAGGGCACGCTCCACTGAAGGCGTGGTTAAGGCTCACCTCATTGTCTGATAGACCTCCTCCCGAAAGAGCCTGCAACTGCCTGTGCTACAATAGCGGAGCTATAACTGAAGGGTTTGGAGGCAGGCAATGGATGGTTCAACGCAGATGAGCCAGCCGCCGGGCAGGGACAGCTTTCCTGCCGAGAGGCGATACCGAATCGTAGATCAGATCAGCTCTGTGCTGCTCGTTCTGGCCCTGATCTACTGGGCCGCCTTCGTCATCTTTGTGTCGCCGCTGGCCTTTCGTGGGCAATCCGAAGACTTTACCACGTATTATGCAGCAGCACTGGCCCTGCGCCAGCACGCGAGCGCAAACATTTACGACCTTTCCTTGCTGCATCAGGTGGCGACGGGCAGAGGATGTCCGGGGTACTTCGCTGGGTATCTCTACCCGCAGGCACTGGCAATTCTCCTGGAACCGTTGACGTTGCTCCCCTGTAATTTCGCGTCTGGCTTCTGGATGCTGCTCAATGTCGCTCTCTGGCTTGCGAGCGCGCTGTTGCTCGCTCGTTGGATTCCCTCTATCTTACCTGCCAACCCCTCTGCTCCTTGGAATCGCTGGATGTGGCGCGGTATCATCGTCCTATGTCTCATCTCGGTGCCCCTCATTGATGCGCTCATTCTGGGGCAGGCCAATTTCATCGTTCTCTTTGGACTCGTCCTGGTTCCCTGGCTCATCCAGCGCGACAGGCCCATCCTGGCTGGTGGCGTGCTGGCGCTGATAGCTCTGGTGAAAGTGCTGCCAGCTTTCTTGATCCTCTACTACGCAGCGCGGGGACGTTGGCGGGTCATAATCGGCGCCAGCCTGAGTGGTGGGCTGCTGCTTGTCCTGACGCTGGTGATCGTTGGTCTCCCCAATACCCTCTCATCCTTCGCGCACCTCTTCTCGTGGGGGCTTGACTCGGACCCGCCCCATAACGAGGCCCTGGCCCAGCTTCCGCTCTGGCTCACGCTGAGCAGTGGAGGGCAGCCAGATCAGTGGACCCGTCTCCTGATGACGCTGCTCCAAGGATTGGTGGCGCTGGCCTTTGGAGCAGGCGTCGTTGCCACGCTGCGTCTGCGCCCCACCCGGCCATCGCTCTCGGAGAGCGGCCTGCCTCGCCAGAGTGCCCTTGATGATATGCTAGGCTATGGCTGGGCAACCTGTACGATGTTCCTGCTGGCTCCGCTGGTGTGGTTTCATTATAACGGTTGGCTGCTGATACCGTTGCTCTGTGCCCTGGGAGTGACGCTGCGCTGCTTGCCACTCCGCCAAACCTGGGTGTTTGTATGCCTGCTTGCAGTTGCCGCCTTTCTTATCACCGTTCCCTTGCCATTCGATGTAGATAACGTCGGCATTCATGCTCAGACACCTGTTTTGTTGGGGATTCCGCTCTGGCTTGTCTTGCTGCTCACCCGCCCGCTCGGCACCTTGCTGCTCTGGGGCATTCTCTACTGGCTTTGGTGGCGTGTCGGCAGTGCGACCAATGCACTGACTGCGACAGGATCGGGTTCGCTGCCGGGGGAGCCGCGCGCATCTCGAAGCGTGGCGCGCCAGAGCCAGAGGCAAAAGAGCCACCAGACCAGATTTGCCAATAAATAGTAGCCCAGCCAGGTGTTTGCCGGGGCCAGGCTTGCCAGCGCTGGCCCCCAGGGTATAGCCCCTGGGTACAGGTTGAGATAGAAGAATAAGATCGTCAGGAAAGCAAAGGCGCTGTAGAGCAGCGCTCGCTTGAGGGGAACCAGCGCCAGCAGCGGCACAGCCCAGAGGAGATACTGCGCCGCCAGACCAGGCGCCAGCGCGTAAACACCCAGGAACGTCGCCAACCAGAACCGCTCCAGCGGCCAGCCTGGGCGATAGAACGCCAGCAGCACCGGCACCAGCAGCGTCGCCACATGGCCCAGAATTGAGAACCACAGCGTTGCCGTAGTGAAACCAGCAGGCCAGAGATTATGCAGGAGAACATCAACATAGGGCGACCAGCCGAAATAGGGATAGCTGCTGTAGCTCAGCACATGTGTGACCATCCCCGGTTCCAGCCCAAAGAGCGCACCGTACACCAGCATAGAGACGAGCAGCGGCGTTGCGGCCAGCGCCGTGAGAACCACGCGCTGGCGATTGTCTGGCGCCTTGATGAGCAGCGCTGGCAGGAGCAAGATCGGATACCCCTTGAGCGCAATCGCTCCGCCCAGCGCCAGCGCTGCCCAGGACAAACCGGCACGCTGGCGCCTATCCCACAATGCCCATGCCACAACGACCAGCGCCATCACCAGCCCATCAAACTGCCCATGCCCGGCAGTGATGAGAATTGAAACAGGATTGAGCGCGTAGAAAAGCGCAGCGGCACTCCCTTTGCGCTGCTGGAGCAGCCCCACCGTCAAGCAATCACCCAGCACAGCAGGCAGCTTTACCAGCCAGACAAAAGGCATGGTTGTCGTATTTGCCAGCCACTGCGCCAGCGCCACCAGCCATATCCAGACAGGTGGATAGGGGTAGCGATCAGTAGTGACCGTGTAGATGTTGCGATGTTCCAGAACGCTCTGCGCCTGGATGTGATAGGAGTTGATGTCGAAATCGGCGCCGGTGGTCAGCAAGACGACTGCCAGCCGCACGACCAGAGCCAGCAGTACCAGACCCCAGAATGAGGTAATGACACTGCGAGCGCGCAGGAGCAACTGCTGTATCATACCCTGCATCCTAGCGTGGTCGCTCTGGGCTGTCAAGAGAGTGCATCGTTTTTGACAGCGCGCATCAGTAATAGATGGTCCGCGTCCGGTGGTACGGGCGATCATCAGGGAACCTGGCCTGACTGAGCAGCCAGAGGCGATAATCAATCTCCGTTGCCAGCGCGCGAATGCCGCGCGCTGCGAGGGCGCGGCGCAGCAGTTCGCCTGCCCAGACCGTCGCAGCGCGAATCTCCACCTCTTCGGGGCTACCTGATGGCAGCAGCTCCATCCGATCAACACGCGCTGCCAGATCAGGGGCATAGATCAGCACACCTTCGCGGCGCAGCAGTTGAGGCAGTTTGTAATCGGCAAAAACCGTCAGTTGGTCGAGATCGCTGAGATCGCCCCAACGCTGTCCAGCAAAGATACCGTGAAGATCGGCCACACAAAGCTGAGCGCGCTTGTAGAAACGCACCTTGCTGCCCTGGTAGGTAGCTACATCATCAAATGACGAAAAATCGCTGATGATGCGACGGACCAGCGCAACCGCATTGCCACCGGAGACCTCAACTGCGCGCGCGAACTGGCCGCCATACTTCGCCAGCAAGACCCGCCCCACTTCACGCGCGTTGGCGAGGCGCTCCGCAAAGAGCGGGATGTCGGGCGCGCCGGGCGCAGGGCGGAATATCATGCGCAGATCATGTTCACTTAACGCGGCCAGATAGGCAGCGTCCCAGACAGGATAGCCTTCATCCAACGCGCGCATCAGACTGGCAGCCTCAGCCAGATAACCATCATAGCGCTGGCCGCGATATTCCACCGCCCAGCGCGGTTGGTCGGACTCGGCCCAGAAGCAGAAATTCATGGCATCAACCAGCAGCATCCAGTTGAGGGTGCGCCCGGTGCCATCATTGAAGTGCAAGGCGGCATACCATTCGGGCGTTTGCCAGCCTGCATCAGCCCATCCGGTAGCCAGAGTCTCGATACGCTCAAAATCAAGGCGTACCTGCCTGGCGCGCTGCACGACCGCCAGAGTGGACTGCAAGACACCCAAAGGATCGCTGGCGGGCAGAGTAAGGCTCAACATGGCAACCAACTTCTAGCGATTTGAACCAGCGACAATTAAGAACCTCATCCATGAACTTTTGCATCGGCTGTTTCTGCCTTCTTGTGATGCAGATGCGCCAGCCTTCCAGTTTTTTTCTGCTCACGCAGTTCCTGAAGCCACTCCTCTGGGACACCAGAGACAGAGATTGCCCCGCCAATTGGCTCGTCCAAATCCCAGAGGAAGAGGGCTGTTGTGACGACCAGAAACCCGACCCCGAACTGTATCTCGCTGGTCACGAACACGCTTTCGATATGAAACAGATGGAACGACAAGATGACAAGCGCCGAGATCAGCAAATAGAGAATGCGGATACTGAGGGCAATCACTTTTGGAGCCTCTACCAGAAACGTTTCTTTATCACCTCGAAGAACCGCTTCCTCCACCTTCTTCAACTCATCATCGGCCCTGGCTAAAAACCAGGCAGAAAAGAAGACCCATCCGACAAAGAGATTAATCGCGTAGGTGCTGACAGCCACTGCCACCGCATCACTTCCTTCCGCCGTCAACGGATTCATCACATAGATGAAAAACAGGACATTGATAACTCCGGCAGCAATTCCAACAAGCAGCATCAGCGTAAGAGGGCGCCAGGTTTTGCTTAATTTCATACGAACACACTCCTTCTGCATAAAAATAGGCAAAGTCTGCCCTCAGTATAGAGGAATTAAGCATTTGCCACAAGTGTTTTTTTGCAGCAGGCTTTACCCCCCATTCGGGCTATAGTGGATTGTGCGGGGGAACAAGCCTATGATATACTGCGCAGAGCCTGCGGGCAGACATGCGAGCCTGGCTCGCGCTCAATGGGCCAGGTATCAGAGAAGCCGCGCCCTCTCAAGCGAGAAACGCGGCAACGTTCACTACAGGGGGTGCGTATGGGTAAGTATAAACAGTGGTTACATCACCAGGAAGTAGGCGCGCGTCTACGTGATGAAATTGCCGCCCACGAGGCGGAGCGCGAACAGGTACTCAAACTGGCGCCTGCCAAAGCGACGCCTCTACCAGATCGCTCTAATCCGATTATTGCAGCCCTGTTGGGACAGGCATCTGTCCTCAAAGCATCTGAGCCACCTGCTGCCCAGGGGAGCCGCAACGGCTCCGGCACAACGGCAGCAGCAGCGGTGGCAACGACAGCATCTGAGGCCGCCGCTGAAGGGCGCACAAACAAGGATGGGGCTGGCGCAACGGGGGCAAAAGTCGTCACAGCCAGCAAGGCCGCTGAAGCGAGCGGCCAGGCCCCAAAAGGAGAAGCCCAGTCTACGCAAGAAGAGACTGCAACTGCAAAACCAGCGGCCACGAACAAGCCGAAGCCAGCCGCCGCGCCAGCCAGAGCGCCCGCCGAGAAACCAGCGGCAGCGCCTGTGGCACCAGCAGCGCCAGACCCTCAGCCCGATACTATCGACCCCCTCCTGGAGCAATTGCTGGCACAGGCAGAGAGCGCGCCAGCCGATCCGCTGGAAGCGCTCAATCTCCTTGCCAGCCAGGGACCAGACCTGACGCATGGCGAGGCGCCGCTGCCCATCGGTCCAGCATCGAGCGCGCCACTCTCGCCACCAGCCGGCCTGACCTCGACAGTCCCAGGCGGGCCACTCAACCAGCCGGGTGGTGCGGCCCCAATGCTGCCGACAGCCCCGCTCAACTCGTCAAACGCTTCAGACGAGCAATCAGCGCTCAAGACCCTGCTGGGCGAAGCAAAACCCACTGCCGAACCTCAGAAGTCTTCTGCGTCCGCCTCAACATCAGCAGCCGTCGGCGTGGAGACAGCGACAGCCACTGAAGTCAGCGTGCGAGCCGAATCCGTGACACGGGTAGAGAAGGGCCGTTCGGATACCGACGAATTGGTGGCTTCGCGCCCCACTGAAGGCTACACCGAACCGCGCCTGATTGTGCCGCAGTGGCTGCGTAGTATGGAACTGGGCCAGGAAGGCAATACATCAGGCAGCGCACCAGAAGAAGCCGATAACAAGCAGCGCTTCAGCGTTTCCCTGCCTTTTGAGAACGAAGAAGATATGCGCCTCCATGAATCGGTGGAGCGCTGGTGGCAGCGCTGGCGGCAACAGGGCTAGAAGGGGATCACATGAGTTCCGATACAACCGCCATTACTCAACTCTACGAACATATTCCGCTGGAAGCCATGCAGCAAGTTGCCGACAGCTACATGACATGGTATGTCGAGAAAGCCACGCGGCAGCTTGACGAAACCATTGCAAAACTACGCGCTGAATTGGAAGAGAATGATAAGCAGGAAGCGCTCTTCAAGCCCTCAACCGCTGAACTCGACGCAATGCGCCGCCTTCAGGCCAACAAAGTGACCGATGTTGATCTGCTTGATCGCCTGGTGGAACGCGGTGAAGAGTGGCTGGTCCTGACCATGCAACGTCTCGACTATTTCGAGCGCGCTGGCCTGGCGCCCAACGATTACCCCGGCTGGTGTGAACACGCCCTCATCGGCGCCTACGACTGGATCGATGCTGCCCGCCTGCATGCCAGCAAGCGCATGTTCTCGCTCCAGGGTGGCGGGACCGGACCGATGCGCGCGGTGCGTCCTTCTGATCTGGCCGCCATCAACGCCGCCAAGACAGCCGAAACAGCCAGCGTGCAGCGCTCCGACGCACCACGTACCGAGCCTGCCGCGCCGCAGCGCCCTCCAACCCAACCGCAGCGCATCGAGCCTGCCCCCCCTAGACCAGCCCCGACAGCTCGCGCCCAGGAAGTTGCCGAGCATTCGACTCAGCCAGTGCCTGCGATTGCGCAACCAACTCCTGGCGCTCCAGAGCCGATTGCCCGGCTGGAGACTGCGCCGCTGTCGTCGCCAGCGGCGCGCTCGGAAGCACCACGCCAGGCTGCTTCTGCCGTTCAGACCACACAACGGTCATCGTCCCCTCTGGCACAGAGCATTCCAGAAGCAGCGACCCGCCCAACGCCTGCCGCAGCACCTCCGCGTGAGCCATCCGCGCCCCAGCGACCCCCAGCGGCAGCCCAGTCAGCAGGCGCCGCGCCCCTGACTCCACCATCGCAGCGGCGGTCCGAACAAGCCACTTCACCCGCGCGGCCCCCACAGCCATCACAGCCAATCAGCCCACCAGCGGCTGCACAACAGCAATACGCGGCACAAAAGTCACGCCCTTCCAGTTGGGGCGCCCAGGAACAACGCCCGGACCCGCGCTACTCACTGGACGACGTAGAAGTTGAAGACCTGGAAGAAGGCGAAGATCAGGGGCTGCTGCGCAAAATCTTCCGCGTCTTTACCGGCTAAGCATCTCGCTTGCCTTATGTGCAGCGCCAGCCGCTCGATACAATGTGGCTGGCGCTGCTTTTTGCTTTTTGGCACGCCAGCGCAGTATCATCCAAGAAAGAACACAAAAAGGACACGAAAGCGAACGGAGGCATCCCTATGTTACGTGTTGAGGAAGCTCTGGAGCGTATCCTGAGTGAAATAGGACGCCTGGAACCTGAAGCGGTAGCGCTGCCAGAGGCACTGGGGCGCGTGCTGGCTCAATCGATTGCTTCACAGGAAGAGGTGCCACCCTTTGCCAATTCAGCAATGGATGGCTACGCGCTGCGCAGTGAAGATACCCAGGCAGCATCGGCAAGGGCGCCTCGCCGTTTGCGCCTGGTTGGTACTATACAGGCGGGCAGCGTTGCAGAGCGCCCGGTAGGTCCAGGCGAGGCCATGCGCATCCTGACTGGCGCCCCGGTGCCGCCGGGGGCCAATGCAGTGATCCAGCAAGAACTCACCCAGACCGGCGAGGACTGGGTAGAGGTGCAGCAGCCGGTAGCGGCAGGCAATAATATCCGCCATCCTGGCGAAGATATTCGGCGCGGCACGCTGGTCCTTCAGGAAGGCGCTGTCCTTGGACCCTCAGAGATCGGCGTGCTGGCGTCCTTGGGTGTTGCAGCGGTAAGCGTCTATCGTCGGCCAGTCGTGGCGATCCTGGCGACAGGCGACGAGCTGGTCGAAATCCACGAGGGTCTGCGCCCCGGCCAGATTCGCAACAGCAACAGCTATCTCGTTGCCGCCGCTGTGACGCTTGCTGGAGGCATCCCGCGACCACTGGGCATCGCCCGCGATCAGGTGGAGGAACTGCGCGCCAAACTTCTGGCAGCCGAAGAAGCTGATCTGATTATCACATCGGGAGGCGTCTCCGTCGGTGATTACGACCTGGTCAAAGACATCATGCGCGAGCGCGGCATCATCGACTTCTGGCGGGTTAATCTCAAGCCAGGCAAACCCCTGGCCTTTGGCCGACTCGGTGGGACGCCACTCCTGGGGCTGCCGGGCAATCCGGTCTCTGCGGCAGTGACGTTTGAACTCTTCGCGCGCCCGGTCCTGCGCAAAATGCAGGGATTCACACGCCTGCTGCGGCCTGTTGTCCAGGCGCGCCTGCTCGACGGATTTCAGGAAGCCAGCAATCGCCGTCATTATGTGCGCGCGCATGTGGAATGGCGCGAGGGCGGCTTTGTCGCTGCTACCACCGGACGCCAGGACTCACATATTCTCAGTTCCATGCTTGGCGCCAACGCCCTGCTGGTCATCCCCGAAGGTAGCCCACCGATGCAGCCGGGAGAAATGGTGCAGGCCATGCTGCTGGTAGAAGGGCTGGAATGACGGCGCTCTCCCATCCACTGGACAACTTGCAGCGCCACCTGCGGCAGAACGCCCAAAATCATCAGGGCAGTGATCTGAAACCCATTACCGCCGTATAATGGGTCCAGAAAAGCCGGGAGGAACTGGCTGGCGCGGCAGGCTGGCACGCGAGACAGCGCCCTCTGGCACTGGCTCTTCCAGCACATCTACCGCCCTGCCGGACGCATCGCGCTGAAGACCGCTCACCACCAGCACCCCTGCCGACAAGAGTTCAGAGGCAAAGCGCAGCGCGCCAGATTGCGAGAGCCGCAATGACCGGCACAGCGCCCAGAGCGGCGTCCGGCCATCGATAGCAGTCAGAAAGCGCCACTGATCAGGCGTAAGCTGCACTTCCCCATTGGGTGGATTAACCTCATCAGCAAAGTCCAGCACCAGATCAAGCGTAACGGCTACCCGCGCGGCTGAGACCCGATGGCGCCGCTGGGCAATATGATGCAGCGCCTCATCGAGTATAGCGCCAATTGGCACCGGAACAACCATTCGACCAGGCGGTGGTCTGACGCCTTCTTCGAACTGAAACTGCCCGTCATCCCAACTGAGCAGTACCACAAGCAGCTCGATGGCATCATCGATCACCCAGGTGCGTAACTGTTTTGAGGTCAGGTACTTACATTGCAGCAGCGCACGGGCCAGGTCGACCTCAGTAGTAATGGGCCTTTCCTCATATAAAGCCCGTACATAGCCAAGCTGCTGGGGAGTCACCAGGCGTGCATTGATGAGTCGCTCGCTAAAGGATTGACCGATACCGCTCCGCTCGACACACAGAATCTGCCCGGCCTCCAGATGCAAAGAAGCCGAAAGGTTGCCATTCTTGATGAGCAGAAGACCTGCCCGCCGCTCCTCATCAATCAGATGTAAGACTTCCTCCAGGCTCATCTGCCGAAGTGTGCCAGCCAGCGCCATGATCGCTCCTCTTCTTTGCAGCGCGAGAATTCCAACCTGACAGATGCAATGGACATAGTACAGTGTTGCTCTGCGCGTCGGCGCAGAGCCATCTCGACCACATAGCGGAGGGGGTGGGATTCGAACCCACGGAGGCTTGCACCTCAACGGTTTTCAAGACCGCCGCATTCAACCGCTCTGCCACCCCTCCTCACTACACAAGGATAGCACTGGGTTGGTCATATGTCAAGGGGCCGCAAAATGCTTCAGCTCATCCATTTACTACGGAAGACTTTACGGTGCCATTTTTCGAGGACTTCTGTAGTTGTTTTAGGCCGAACGCGATCCGCAAACCCAAGGGGCATTTTGCCATATTAAGCAACGGTTTAGGAACTCCAGATAGCCAGTTTTTAGGGATGTCTACAGCGCTTAGTAGCACTCATCTAAAACTATCATTGCTTCTTTATTTGCAAGTTCATTCTCCATATAGAGAACGACAGATGATCTTTTCCATTTCGTTTGAATCTTAGCAGTCTGAGCGAGCCTGATCTCAGAGAAGCGCGGGCTAAGCTACCTTCTAGTAGCATTTACGCTTGCTTACATGTTACTCGTAATACGATCATTCGTCACAAGGTATGCGTGAGCAGAGAGAAGCGATTTTGATAACTACACAAGATTAAGTGGGGGTATGGTGTGGCTGTGTCTGCTCACTGTGAAAAGCTGCGTCATCCCCTCACTCAGAGGAGAGTATGATGAAACGCCGGGTAGCAGTTCCATTGTGGGTTCTTATTCTTCTCGTTGTTTGCGCTGTGGGAGGCTTTGGTGCTGCGGTGGCTGCTCAATCTTCGAACAACAGTGGGAGCAATTCCAGCGGATCAAGTTCCTCTAGTAACCAGGCGCAAGTTAAAGGTACTCCAACGGCGACCTCGACGTTAGGACCAACAGCAACCCCGAAGCCATCGCCAACCCCAACCCATACGCCGCAATGGACAACAATCCAGACTTTCAAGGGGAATGGGAACAAGAAAACTCCAACCTTCAACGTTCCCAATCATTGGCAGCTCGTCTGGTCATGTGACCCATCATCGGACTTTTCAGGTGAGTACAACGTTATTGTCGACGTTGATAGCCCCGATGGGACGCCTATCGACCCAGGAGCCGTAAACACCATTTGCCAGACAGGGAATACTGGGGACACAACTCAGGAGTACCAGGGTGGCACTATTTACCTGGATATACAGAGTGAGGCTGCCTGGACGATTCAAGTACAGGTATTAAAGTAAAGATTGAGATAGAAAAGGTTGGTTAAAAACGGATGCTCACAGGGGATAAATAACCAGCCTGCGCCGCCTACGTTTCTCCAATCACGGCCACGCCCATATAGGGACGCAAAGCAGATGGCACCACTACTGTGCCATCTGCCTGCTGATAGTTTTCAAACACGGCGGCCAGCGTTCGCCCAACCGCCAGCCCGGAGCCATTGAGCGTATGCACATACTGGGCGTGGGCGCCCGCTGCCGGGCGATATTTGATATTGGCGCGGCGCGCCTGAAAGGTCTCAAAGTTACTGATCGATGAGACTTCCACATAGCGCCCCTGTCCTGGCATCCAGACCTCCAGATCGTAGCTCTTGGCCGCGCTGAAGCCCAGATCTCCCGCGCAGATGAGCATCACCCGATAGGGCAAGACCAGCCGCTGTAATATATCCTCCACATCAGCAACCAGTTGCTCCAGCGCCGAATAGGATTGCTCCGGTTCGACGAACTGCACCAGTTCCACCTTGTTGAATTGATGCACGCGCGTCAGGCCGCGCGTATCGCGCCCCGCCGAGCCAGCTTCGCGCCGAAACGCCGTTGTCCAGGCGGCATAGCGGATAGGCAGCACCCCTGGCTCCAGGATTTCATCACGGTGCAGGTTCGTCACCGGCACCTCAGCCGTAGGATTCAAGAACAGATCATCTTGCACACAGAGGTACGCATCATCCTCAAACTTGGGAAGCTGGCCGGTGCCCAGCATCGCCGAGCGTTTGACCAGGAACGGCGGCAAAACCTCCACATAGCCATGTTCAGTCGTATGCACATCCAGCATGAAGTTGAGCAAAGCGCGCTCCAGACGAGCGCCCAATCCACGCATGACAGAGAAGCGTGTCCCCGCGATCTTCGTCCCACGCTCAAAATCGATGATCTTCAGGCGCTCCCCAAGCTCCCAGTGCGGCAACGGGGGGTGCAAAAAATTGACGGACTCGCCCCAGGAACGCACCTCCACATTCTCCTGCTCGCCAGCCCCCTCTGGCACACTGGCATGGGGGATATTGGGAAACTGGAGCAGCAGCATATGGAGGTCCGTTTCAATCTGAGCGATCTCAACCTCCACCCCCTTCACATCATTTCGTATTGCCTGGAGCGGCGCGGAGAGCCTCCGGCGCATCTCTTCCGATACAGTCGCCAGAGTCTCGCGCAGCACCTCTTCTTCTTGCCTGGCCTTCGCGCGCAGAGCATCGCGGCGTGCAATCAGGCCGCTGCGCATCTCGGCAAGTGCCAGCACATCTTCCAGAGGCACCTCAGCCCCACGCTTGCGCAAGGCTTCGCGTACCAGATCAGCATGCTGGCGAACAAAGTCAAGGTGAAGCACAGGGGGTTCTCCTCCACAGACCAGAACAGAGCCGCTGCATTACGAGCGCAGTATATCATAGCCAGTCACACAAGATGCCTTTCAAAGTCAACGGAACATCTGCTGGCACGTCCTCTGCTTTCAGCGGCCCGTTGACGTACTATGCCGCTGGCTCTATAATAGACGCTAACGTTAGGAGCATCGGGAAAAAGCATATTGGACGCTGGCTCGACGCTTCTTTGGGTCGAAGGATAGATCGCACCAGGCACAGTCCCTGGGCGAAGGCATTCAACCAAACTCCAGGGGGAGCAAGCGTAGCAGATGGGCAGGATTCTGTTGCCCGCATATTCTTGAAGTAAAAGAGGATTGTATGGGTGCAGCGATACGAGGGCCTTCCGGTCTTATCGATCTAGGAAACGAGCCATTCACAATTGGGCGCAGCCGAAACAATCGCCTGGTGCTGACGAATAGCCAGATCTCCAGTAAGCACGCCGAAATCCAACCATTAGGCGGTGGGCGCTATCAGATAGTGGACACGGGCAGCACCAATGGGACAGCCGTGAACGGTGTCAAGCTCACACCAGGAGTGCCCCAACCGTTGAATGCGGGCGATACCATTATGCTCGGCGGCAGCGGCGGGGTTGAGCTAGGCTTTGAACTCACCACAACCGAAGGTTCCTGGCAGGCCGCTCAGCCGCAGTCGCCGTTTGGGCCAGCGCCTGTCCCGTTCGGTGGCCCTGTCCAGGGGCCGCCCCAACCCTTTGGCGGTGGCATCAACCAGCCAGCACCTGGCGGCCCTGGCTTCCCGCCGCCCCCAACCAATCAGGGCGCATTGGGCGGCTTCCCATCTGCGCCCTCACCCCTCCAGGCTGGGCCGCCACCGGGCGGCTTTGGCACACCACAGCCTGGCCCCCAACCATTTCCGCCAGCCCAACCATCTTTCCCGCCACCTGGCGGGCCTGGGCCAGAGCCATTTGGCCCACCAGCCCCCAGCCCAGGCTTCCCGCCGGGCGCCGCCGGTCCCGCGCCTTTTGCCCCGCCAGGTGGCCCTGTACCTTTTGGTCCACCGGGCGGTCCGTCAACCCCCGCTCCAGGTTTCCCGCCGCCGGGTGGCCCTGGCCCCACTGGCTTTGGCCCTCCAGGCGCCCCTGGTCCTGGCTTCCCACCGGGCGGACCGGGGCCTGCACCTTTTGGCCCACCAGACAGCGGCTTCCCGCCGCCGGGCGGACCGGGCGGCCCTCCCTTTGGGGGACCGCCGGGCGGACCGGGCGGCTTCCCGCCACCGCAGGGCTTACAGGGTCCCCCCGGCGGTTTCCCGCCGCCGGGCGGGCCAGGCGGTTTCCCGCCACCCGGCGGACCGGGCGGCTTCTCGCCAGGTAGCCCGCCTGGCGCGCTGCCGCGCAAAAAATCCGGTGCCCGCACGCTTTTCTTGCTATCAGGGGCCATTATCGTGCTGGTGCTGGTGGTAGTTGGCGTCGTGTTTGGAGTCAAAGCGGTGCTGAACAAAAATAATAACAATACCCAGCCGACCGCCACACCTGCGCCGGGAACCACACCCGCCCCAACAACAACCGCAACCTCCACGTTGAGGGTTGCTTCCCCTGACCAGGAGGCAAGCGGATCAGGGTCGCACTATATCCTGAGTATCAAGATAGCTGAAACCGACGCGGCTCCGGTGGCCGTCATAAGCATGGCATGATGCCGACTCGTGGCAGCATCCCTGCCCCTGGCCTGATACCGGCCAGCGAGACGAGGACGCTCCCACGAGTCTATCCACCATCCAGAACTATCCGGGCAAAACCCGGCCAGGACAAAAAGCAGTGCTAACACACAGCGGCGATGTCGGCGACTCGGCAAGCTGAACAGCTTCAGCCGCCGACCCAAAAGCCGCCGGGCAGAGAGAGAAAGACATCATGCCAGGCGCATTACTTGGCCCGTTCGGTCGTTATGAACTGGGCACAGAAATAGTGACGATTGGGCGGTCATCCACCAATAAGCTCGTCATCAACGACGGGCTGGTCTCAGGGCGGCATCTTCAGGTGGTGCCCCGGGGGGCTGAGTATCTCCTCATCGATGTTGGCAGCAGCAATGGAACCCGGCTGAATGGGCAGCGGCTGACACCGCAAACGCCACAGCCGCTGCTCAGCGGCGATATTATCATGATTGGCAACACCACCCTTACGGTGGAACTTACGCCCGCTGCTTTTCCGGCGGCTCCAGGCTTGGGCATACAGGGCGAGATCATCGCCACGCCCCCCCAGCAGCCTGGTATATTCCCCCCGGCAAACACGGATGCAGCCTTCCCGCCTTACGCTCCGCCTGGGCCAGCCGCACCCAATTACGGCGGGCCAGCACCGCAGGGCATGCCGCAGCCACCCGCTGCCCCTGGTTCACCGTTTCCACCGGCTGCACCTGCTCAACCAGGCTGGCCCTTGCCATCCGCTGCACCTCCACCACAAGACACGCCTTTGCCATCCGCCGCACCCGCACCGCAAGGCCCGCCCTTTCCGCCTGCCGAATCAACGCCACAAGGCTGGCCTGTTCCGCCTGCGCAGCAGACGCCTAACCAATTTGGAGTATATCCCGGCAATGCGCCAGGCCAGCCACCGGCCTATCAACCTGGCTTTGGCGCGCCCCTTGGCGCACCGCCCTATGGCGGCGCTGGTGGGGCCTTCCCCCCGGCAATACCCAGAGCCAGGCGGAATCGTACCCTGGTACTGATTGGCGCGCTGGTTGCGCTGGTCTTGATCCTTGGTGCCGGAGCTGTTATCTTCTTGAAATTCACCGGCAGCCGTTCCACAGTTCAGGGAACACCCACACCGGGGGTAGCCCAACAGGTCATCATGCCCTTTTATGAAGACCTGAAAAATCTGGATTTCAAGGCGGCTGCCAGCCTGTTCACAGCACGCTATCTCAACACCTTTGGCGGTGTCGATGCCGTCGCTAACAACCTGAAGACGATTAGCGATACGCTAGGCCGGGTGATAAGCTACAGCATTATGCCCCCTTCAGGGTCCGGCCAGACCCAAACGGCAAAGGTTCAGGTGAAACGCGCGCCAGTGCCACCGGCTACAACTGCCAAAACGTTCAACCCGGACATCGTGGAACTGGCCTTTGAGGCCAGCAAGCAAATCTGGCAGATTAACAACTGGATGCCCGGACAGCCAAAGAGCTAAATCATTGGAGGAATTTGGGATGAAAGGAACATTGATCGGCCCATTTGGCCGCTACGAGCTGGGGAACGAGATTGTAACTATTGGACGGGCACCAGCCAATAAGATTGTGCTTGACGCGAATCAGGCTTCAGGGCGCCACGCAGAAGTGCGGCCAGAAGGGGATGGCTATATCCTGCTCGATGTAGGCAGCACCAACGGCACAAAGCTCAATGGGCTAAGGATTCCTGCCCAAACCCCTCAACCGCTGCGCAACGGCGATGTCATCTCCATTGGGGGTCTAGACATCGCTATCGAGCTGGTCGCTGAAAGTGCTTACGCCCCAACCGAGCGCGTAGCTTTCCCGCCCACTCCAGCAGCTTTTCCACCCCCTCCGGGAGCCTTTCCTTCAGCCGATCAAGGGATCATCTCTCCGGCCCAGGGGGCATATGCTCCAACACAGCGCGTAGGCGCTCCACCAGCGCAGGATGCCTATCCAGCCGCCCAGCCTTTCAATCCGCCGCCAGCACCTGAACCTTTCAGTTCGTATGGAGCCAGCCCGGTTGGCCCGGCGTCATATTATCCTGATCCGCTGCCGCTGGTCCCACCCCCCCCACCCTACACACCACCGCCTGCCGTCTACAGCAGCGTCCCAGCCGCTGGGCAGACCATGCAGGCTCCTCCTCCATTTCCCGCGCCGCCGCTTGGCGGGCCACCTGCTCCCTTTGGCGCGCCACCTGCACCCTATGGACCATCACCCACCCCAAACCGCAAGCCTATGGCGCTGATTGCAGGCATTATCATTGGGGTGCTGCTGATCGGCGGCATTGTGGGGATTCTGGTTATCACACATCCAGGCACCAGCACAGGAAATACCACTCCACCCACTGCTACCCCATTGCCCGGCCCAAAAGACATTGCGCAGAGCTTTTACTCGGATTTTCAGCGCCAGAACTACTCAGATGCCTATCAATATCTGGCCCCCACCTTCCAGCAGCAGCTTGATCAGCAAGCATTTATCAGTATCCTCACCTGCACTGATAATCAATTTGGAACCGTCACCTCGTTTACAGCAAGGCTTACCAGCAGCAGCAGCAGCACGCAGGCGGTCGTCACCGTACATGTGATACGGCCTCGAATCACCTACGATGACCCGGTGGCCCTCTCCATGGAGCAAGGAAACTGGAGAATTACAAATTTCCAGGCCAGCCAGGCATGTGAAGAGAGTGGTGGCTAGCCTGGGTCGTTTCTTATTTAGAAAGAGAGGAAGGCGCGCAGCATGGGAGGCGCACTGCTCGGCCCGTTCGGGCGGTACGAGCTAGGGACAACTGTTGTCACCATTGGACGGTTCTCCTCCAACAGCCTGGTTCTCAACGATAGCCTGGTATCGGGGCAGCATGCTGAGATCCGGCCAGAAGGACCTGGCTATGTGCTGCTTGACCTGGGCAGTACCAACGGAACCATGCTCAACGGGCAGCCGCTGCTCCCGCAGATGCCCCAGCCGCTCGCTGACGGGGATAGGATTACGATTGGCGACGTTGATATGATGGTAGAGCTTGCTGCTGCTGGAGACCCTTATGCCCCGACAGCAAGGCTCTCCACGCCAGTTGGCATCGCCTTCGCGCCTACGCAGCCCGTGAGCGCGCCTCCCAGCCCGCCTCTCTATGGGCCAGAGGCCGCTTACGCGCCTCCGCCGCTCTATCCCGCGCCTGGTGTCGTCATTGTACAGGCCCCCGCCAGGCAGCGTTCCAAAAAACGCACGTTCTTCATTGTTGGCGGCATTGTCACCGCGCTGGTTGTCATCATCTGTGCCTGCGTTGGCGTGGTCCTTCTTTTCATCGCCAGCCATAGCCCTGAAGGTGTGACCAAACAATATTATTCAGATATGAAAAGCCAGAATTATGCTGATGCCTATCAACTTCTGACAGCCTTTACCCAGGCGCAGTACGATTCTGAGGCACAACAAAATCATCTCTCCAGCGGGCAGGAACTTTTTACCAAACTATTCTCTTGTCTGGACGTGCAGCTTGGGCCGGTCACAGACTATACAACCAGCGTGCTGGTCCAGGACAAAGTTCACGCCATCGTCAGCGTGAACGTTACCCGTTCTAAAGAACGCTATACAGACCAGGTCAGCCTGTTCCCGGAAAGCGGTGGTGGCTGGGCGATCATGTCTCCCTCTCTGCCTCCGAACCAGCACTGCACATAAACGCGCTCTACGAGAAGCAGCATGCCCTGCTGGCGAGCGACCGACCAATTCTCCATTCAGAAAGAAGGTTGTATGGCGCAGCAAGAGCATTCATCAGATGACAGAGTGTTTCAAGAGCATGCCTCTGAAATACACAACGACCATGATCGATTCTTTGAAACCGATGAAGGCGCCGGGAAGCCATCCCCGCAGAGCATTGCCCGGTGGAGAGATAGGCATACCAGCCATCAGCACCTTGCGAGTCCTCTGGCGTCCTCGCGGCCAGGGGCAAAATCTCAACGGCGCATCCCCAGCCAGTACAACAAATACCAGCGCTGGCTGCCGCTGGTGCTGGGGTTGATTGGGCTGCTGTTCATTCTTACCTGCCTGGGCGTGGGCGCTGTCGCCGCGCTCAATCTGTTCTCGCTCCAAAGCACGCTCAGCAGCCCAGAGACCGCCCTGGATGATTTCTACAGCGCTCTGCGCACTGGTAATTACCAGAGCGCCTATAGCCAGCTTTCCACCCGCTATCAGCAGCAAGTCGGCCAGGAAACGGGGTTTATCAACAAGTGGGGGTTTTTACAAGGCGACCCCATCCAGAGTTATCAGATCAGCAGCCTGCAAACCCAAAGCCAGAGCGCCAGCGCCACCGTTCAGGTGGTACGCGGGATGCAGGGAGAGACTCCTGAGAACCAGATACACAAAGTTGCCTTGATTGTCGAAGGGAGCGATTGGAAGATTGATAATATCACCATTCTGCCTCCTTCTTCATAACCTGGCCGGTTGGTCAGTCCTGGCTGGCCCTGGATAATGGATACACAGCCTATGCAACATGCCGATGTCGTCACCAGTTTTCTTCTTCGCCGCCCGCCCGGCGCGCCTGAAGAACTCTTGATCCTCCGGCGCAGCCAGCGCGTAGGCACTTATCGTGGCCGGTGGGCCGGAGTGAGCGGCTTTGTCGAAGCTCCACCAGATGAGCAGGCATATATCGAACTGCGCGAGGAAGTGCATCTGGAGCCTGAACATGTGATCCTGCTCCGCAAGGGCGAGCCGCTCACCTTTACCGATGCGCAGCTAGACCGCGAGTGGACGGTCCACCCCTATCTCTTCCTCGTCACTGATCCCGCCAGGATTCAGACCGACTGGGAAGCCACTGAAACCCGCTGGATCGCGCCCCATGAGCTTGAATACTACGAAACTGTGCCCATGCTGAAAGAAGCCTTCCAGCGCGTCTATCCGCCTGAAACTGGCGGAGACACGCCCTAAACATCTTGCAAAGAAAAGCAGAACCGCAATGGCTGAGGAACGGTTGGTAGATCAGGAGATCGCCGCGCGTATCGCCTGGGTGCGTGATGATCGCGCGCACGGTGCCAGCGCGCTGGCCCGCGAGGCAGCCGATATTCTGCGCGCCCGCGCTCTGATCGGGCTGAAATCAACATCCAATGCGCGAGCCGCCCTGCACAAGCTGCATCAGACAGCGCAGGCATTGGCTGCCAGCCGACCCAGCATGGTTGCTATTGCCAACACAGTGGGGCGCATCTGGGCAGCAGCCTATGACACATCTGCCTTGCAAGCCGCTGAATCCCAGGCGGCCTTTCGAGCAGCGTTGCAAGCCACTCAGCAGGCAGCCGATGAATTGCTCGACAATTGGGGAACAGCCTCGCAACAAATCGCGCATAATGCGGGGCCTTTCCTGCGTGGAACCATCCTCACCCACAGCCTTTCTGGAACCACGCAGGCCGCTATCCTGGCCTGCCGCCAGCAGATTGAGCTTGTCTACGTCACCGAGAGCCGCCCACGCTGCGAGGGCCGCGCCACTGCCCAGGCGCTGGCCGCTGCCGGTATCCCCGTCACGCTTCTGACGGATGCAGAAGCGGCGCTCTTTATCCCCACTTGCACGGCGGTCATTGTCGGCGCCGACAGTGTTCTGGCCGATGGCTCGGTCGTAAACAAAGCGGGCACCTATCTGCTGGCGCTGGCTGCCCGCGCCAATCGTCCCCATTCAGTCCCTTTTTTAACTCTGGCCGAGCAGCTCAAGATTGCTCCCTCTCGCCAACCACATCTGGAGGAGATGGACCCGGCTGAAGTCCTGCCGCCCGACGAATTGCCAGGAGTCACTGCGCGCAACATCTACTTTGATCGCACACCTCCATCCCTGGTGAGCGCCCTCATCACCGAGCATGGCTCGCTGAGCCGCGCAGAGATACGGGCGCAGGCCGCGCAGGCGCGCCGCTGGGCACAGCTCCTAAAACACCGGGCGTTCTCTTAACCTCAAGCGCGCTACGCCGCTCTTTTCTCAGCAACTTTTAAGCTGCTTCTCAAGAGGTTTTCAGCCATCCGTTCTATCTTAGGACCAGAGCAATGAGCAGCGCCAAAGAGGATGCAAAGCATCGCGCGCTCTGCCATCTTCAGTCTCTTGTTCAGAACTACAGGTTGAGGAGGACGTTTGTATGACCACATCCACCAGGAAGCGCAATCGCTTCTGGGTGCCGCTCGTCGTGCTAATGCTGGCGGCTGCGTTGGCCCTGGGTGGCTGCGCTAAAGCAGCGCAAAACGGCGCAGGTAGCCCCGGCACGACCCAGAACCCCGGTACCAGCCAGGCTACGAATACTACCAGCCAGAACGGCAATTCCGGCAACACCAGCCAGGAAATCCAGCAGTTGCAGCAGATTGATCAGCAAAACCAGAATGATCAGAATACCCTGAATACCGACGATCAAAATTCTAATCAAAATAATGGAAGCGATCAGGAGGTCACTCCATGAAGGCGCTGAAAGGCTTCTTTTCCCAGCATCTGATAGCCCTTTCCCTGGCAGGGTTGGGGGTGCTTGGCCTGGCCGGTGCTGCTGTCGCCACCGCTCCAATTGCCGCTGCTGCCAGTAAATGCACCACTGTCTCTTGCGTCCAGCAGTTCGGCGATCAGCAGATTGACGCGCGCCTGGCCGCGCTGGATAAGCTCAACGGTGACGCTCAGGGCCACAAGGGTCTGACCGACCAGCAGCGTCAAGCTATTGAAAACGATGTCACTACCAACGAAAATGGCTTGAAAGCGCTCAAGACACAATTGGACGGCGAAACCGACATCAAGGCGGCGCTCACGGATGTTAAGAATATCTACGTCCAGTTCCGCATCTATGCCGTTGTGCTGCCGCGTGATTACGGCGAAATCGAACTTTTCTTTGAGCAGAACATCATCACCCGCATGACGGGAGCAAACCAGACGATCACCGATTTGATCCAAAAGGCTCAGCAGAAAGGCGACGACGTGACGCAGTTGCAGGCGCTCCAGACGGATTACAATGCCAAGCTGGCGGATGCAACCACCAACACCAACAACGCGCAGGCGCTGATTCCCAGTCTGACGCCCGCTAACTATCCGGGAACCGATACTACCCTGAAGACCTATCGCACCGACTTGAAAAACGCGCGCCAGGATATTGCAGCAGCGGCGCAAGACCTGCACCAGATGCTTGTGATCCTCAAGCAAGACCTGGGGAATAGCTAGGCCATACTTCCCAACATATGCAGAAGGGCGCTGTCGTCGTTTGATAGCGTCCTTCTGTATTGTGCTGTACGGAAGGCAGCGTTACACGCGGACAAGTATAAGTATAAGTATCAGGCGCGCTTCACCAGATCGCGCAGCACTGCCGGGAGAATGCCTCCGTGCCGGTAATACTCGATCTCCACCTGGGTATCCAGCCGCGCCACAGCAGAGAAGCGGACCTCGCTCCCATCGGCGCGTATCGCCCGAACGCTTAGCTCCTTGCCAGGAACCAGGGTATCAGCAATGCCACTAATCTCATAGGTCTCGCGGCCATCCAACCCCAGTGTGCCAACATTCTCACCAGGCCGGAACTGGAGCGGCAGCACCCCCATACCAACGAGATTGCTGCGGTGAATGCGCTCGTAGCTCTCCGCGATCACCGCTTTCACGCCCAGCAGCAGCGTGCCCTTGGCTGCCCAGTCGCGCGAACTGCCGCTGCCATAGGCACGACCCGCGAGAATCAGCAGCGGCGTCCCTTCCTGCTGGTAGCGCATCGCTGCGTCGTAGATAGTCATCAATTCGCCACCCGGCTGGTACGTGGTCCAGCCACCCTCTTTCGAGGCCAGCTTGTTGCGCAGTCGGATATTGGCGAAGGTGCCGCGAATCATCACCTCATGGTTGCCGCGCCGCGCGCCATAGCTGTTGAAATCGCGCGGCTCGACGCCATGTGCCATCAGGTACTTTGCCGCAGGGCTATCTTTAGCGATAGCACCAGCAGGAGAGATGTGGTCAGTCGTGATCGAATCGCCCAGAAGAGCCAGCACCCGCGCGCCCCTGATGTCGCTGAGCGGCCCCGGCTCCGAGGCCATCTCCTCAAAGAACGGCGGCATACGCACATAGGTAGAATCGGGGTCCCACGCATAGAGACTGCCTTCGGGGACCGGCAGGGCACGCCAGCGCTCATCGCCATCAAAGACATGCGCGTACTCTTGTTTGAACATCTCTGGGCTGAGCGCTCGCGCAATCGTCTCGCGGACCTCAGCCGAGGACGGCCAGATGTCGCGGAGATAGACCGGCTGGCCGCTGCGGTCTTCGCCTACCGGGTCATGCGCCAGATCAAGTTCAACCGTCCCGGCCAGCGCGTAGGCCACCACCAGGGGCGGCGAGGCAAGATAGGAGGCGCGCACGTCCGGGTGGATGCGTCCCTCGAAGTTGCGGTTGCCGCTGAGGACAGAGACGACGGCCAGGTTGTTGCGTTGAATCGCCTCAGAAATAGGGTCGAGTAACGGCCCACTATTCCCGATACAGGTTGTACACCCATAGCCCACCAGATGGAAGCCCAGCGCCTCCAGATAGGGCATCAGCCCGGCCTGCGTCAGATAATCTGTGACCACCTTTGAGCCAGGTGCCAGACTTGTCTTGACAGATGGGCTGACGCGCAGCCCGCGCTCAACTGCGTGCTTTGCCAGCAGCCCGGCGCCCACCATCACCGTCGGATTGGAGGTATTGGTGCAGCTAGTAATGGCCGCAATCACGACAGAGCCGTTGCGCAGCGCCACGCGCTCGGAATCAAGCTGTACGTCAACCGCCGTTGGCACGGGCGCAACCGCGACTCCACCCCCCTCACTATTCTGCGCCGCAGCAGATGATGTTGGAAATACCGAGCGGAAACTATTCCAAACACCAGGCAGCGGAACGCGGTCTTCTGGTCGCATTGGACCGGCCAGACTTGGCTCAACCGTCGAAAGATCAAGCTCTATGAGATCGCTGAAGATGGGTTCGGGAGTGTCATCGGTGCGGAAAAGGCCCTGCTCTTTGGTATAGCGTTCCACCAGATCGACGACCGCATCGCGTCCCGTGAGGTGTAAGTAGCGCAGCGTCTCATCATCCACCGGGAAGAGCGCGGCAGTTGCGCCATATTCGGGCGCCATATTGGAGAGCGTGGCGCGGTCGGCCAGCGCAAGCTGGCTGAGGCCCGGCCCAAAGAACTCCACAAATTTGCCAACCACGCCCTTTTTGCGCAGCATCTCCGCTACCGTCAGCACCAGATCAGTTGCCGTCGCACCCTCTGGCAGCGCGTTGGTAAAGCGAAAACCGACCACAACCGGCGTGACCATCTCGATTGGCTGGCCCAGCAGCACAGCCTCGGCCTCGATGCCGCCAACGCCCCAACCCAACACGCCCAGACCGTTAATCATCGTTGTATGCGAATCGGTGCCAACCAATGTATCCGGCAGGGCTACGCGCTCGCCACCCTCCTGCCTTGTCTGGACCACCTTCGCCAGATACTCCAGGTTGACCTGATGCACAATGCCTGTGCCGGGCGGCACGACGCTAAAATTCTGGAACGCCTGCTGCGCCCAGCGCAAGAGCGCGTAGCGCTCGCCGTTGCGCGCGTACTCCTGCTCAACATTAAAATTGAAAGCCAGCGTGGAACCAAAACGGTCCACCTGGACCGAGTGGTCGATCACCAGATCAGCCTGCACCTGCGGATTAATTTTCTGAGGGTCGCCGCCCATCTTTGCCACCGCCGCGCGCATCGTCGCCAGATCAACCACCGCCGGAACACCCGTGAAGTCTTGAAGGATCACGCGCGCAGGCAGGAAAGCAAAGGTATGATCTGCTGGCCCTCCAGAACCCCAGTGTGCCAGCGTAACCACATCTTCTTCAGCCGCGTGCGGCCCGCCGCACAGGCGCAGCAAGTTCTCAAGAAAAATCTTGACGGTAAATGGCAGGCGGCTTACATCGGCAATGCCCTGATCGGCCAGCGCCGTCAATCGATAGTAGGCAACCTCGCCAGCCGCCGTTGCCAGGCGCTGTCTGGCGCCAAATGCTCCGGCACCGCCGGGCACAGTGTTCATGCTCATCATAGATGCTCCTTAGTCGCTGGCCCTGCACAGCATAGCAGACATCATCTTGCCAGCGGGAGGAAAGAAATGTTGACTACGCTATAGTATACAGCAGCCACAGCCGCAAATGCCCGTCGGCAGGAGGAAAGAGCGCAAGGGCTGACGAACAAAGGGAACCTTCAGACCGGGAAGGACAGAGAAAAGCGCAAGACCAGAGGGAAACCGGGCAAGAGGTGAGGGGAAGGGGAAAATGAAAGGGCGGTTCCTACCGAGCTGCCAGGGGTCCAAGAGCGCCACTTGACGGTCAGTGGTGCTGCCGCTTGTTTGCCGCCTCGCCAACAACAAGCAGGCGCAGCTAATGTTCAGTATGTTCCGCCCTGTTCATAGTGTACTGTGCTGCGGCCCAATATACATCCGCAGAAATACTTACTCCTGGACAGTCAAAAGGATGGGCACGTTGACACACCCGGCAGTACAATTGACGGAGATGCTGGGGGGATGGGCGGCTGTGCCGATAGGAAGCATGGGCACTACGGCTCTATTGGAAGGGCCAGGCGCACCTCTACTGCTGTACCCTGGCCGGGCGCAGTGGTAATCACGAGTTCTGCACCAACCAGCGCAGCACGCTCACGCATGCCTAACAATCCCAGCCCCCCACTCACGCGCCGCTGCTCCGCTTCAGCCAGGTCAAAAGCGCGCCCATCGTCCTGCACGCGCAGACGCAGCCGCTCCTGCTCATAGACCAGCAGCACCTCCGCGCGGCTGGCATGCGCGTGGCGCCAGGCGTTCGCCAGCGCCTCCTGGGCGATGCGGAAGAACACCAGTTCGGCCTCGCCAGGCACTGGAAATGCTTTGCCCTCCACGCGCAGCGAGCAGCGCAAGCCGCGCTGCGTAGTACCTTCCGCCAGCCAATCCAGCGCCGCCGCCAGACCAAGATCATCCAGAATAGAAGGCCGTAGATCGCGGCAGGCTCGCCGAACGCTCTCCAGCGAGCGATCCGCCAGTTCGCGCAAATCCTCGACCCAACGGACATCATCAGCCTGGTCGCGCCCGGCGCTGCGCGCATCCGCCAGCGCCTCCAATCCGCGAGAGAGAGCAATCAGTGCCTGGGCCGTGTCATCGTGTAGTTCACGCGCCAGCCGTCGCCGCTCATCTTCCTGCGCCCGCATCACCAGCGCCGCATAATCCTGCAATTCCGCCTGACGGCGGCGTGCCTGACGCAGCGCCTGCAAGCTGGCACGCAATTCTTCGGTTTGGCGCTGGAAGCGCAGGCTCACCAGCGCCAGATAGTAGATGGCAAACAGCGGCACCAGAAACAATGCCCAGGCTACCTCAGCCTCCAGATCATCCAATTTCGCCGCCAGCGGCAGCAGTGGCCCGATACTCAAGAGCAACAATTGAAAGCGCGCCTCTGAAGTTTTGAAGTAGCGTAACCAGCTTCGCGGGGAGAACCTACCTGGACCAGCAGCCGCAAATGGGAACCCCACCAGTGGACAGAGCGCCAGCATCACCAGCGCCCCCACCGGGGCAAGTGTCAGTTGCAGCGCCAAAGGCGCCAGGCGACCTTCTGAAGCAATCAACCCTTGCAGCGCCTGATAGCATCCTCCACCAGCCAGCACCACCAGCCCATTAGCCGCCACGCGGTAGATCGCGGACTCGACGCCTCCAATCCTTTGCACCAGCGCGATGACTTGTAAAATGGCTTCGATCAGCAGCGCAGCCAGCACGGCGGTCTGGGTGCCCAGCAAGATGGCGCAGGCCAGATAGAGGGGCAGCGTCACCTGTGGCAGCGCCAGGGTTCGGCCATTGACTGGAGGCTGGATTGAAAGCGCCCCGTGATTCCCGCGCCAGAGCGCCCGGTAGGCAGACCAACGCGCCCCCAGATCGGCCAGCAAGATCAGGAATGGAAGCACAAAGATGGCTCGATGCTCATAGGATGTCAGTGGCCGCTGATACGTGACCACCGCCCAGGCAGCCATAGCACCACTGAGCAGCAGCCACCCTACCCCAGCCAGGAGCCGCTCGCCCCTGCTGTGTGCAACCAGTTCGCTTGTTGATACAGGCGTCTTTTCTGTCTCTGCAACCACATTAGAGGGCACATCCACCCGCATCAGGTCTCTCCTTCTGTCTCATCCAGGCGAACCCAGCCACGCCGCAGCGCCTGCAAGACAGCCTCAGTCCGCGAGCCGACCTGCAACTTGCCAAAAATATTGCCCAGATGTGTATGAACCGTGCGCACACTCAGCCCCATCCGCCGGGCGATCTCTTTGTTGGGCAACCCACGCGCAGCCTCGCGCAGCACTTCCATCTCGCGCTCGCTCAATACCGCCTCTGCGGGAAGCTGCTGCGGGGAGCCAGCGGCCATGCGGCGCAGCACACGGGCAGCGACGGCGGCATCCAGAATGGCCTCGCCACGATGTACCGCACGCACAGCTTCAACCAGTTCGCGGCCATGCACATTCTTCAGCAAAAAGCCAGCCGCTCCGGCTTCCAAAAGGGCCATCACATACTGGTCATCATCATAGGCCGTCAAGGCCAGCACGGCACTCTGCGGGCAAAGCTGCTTGATATGCCTGGTCGCCTCAATACCATTGCCCCCAGGCATGGCAATATCCATAATCACGACATCTGGCCGGTCGCGTTCCGCCGCCGCGATGGCCTCCGCGCCACTGGCCGCCTCGGCGACCACGCGCAGATCAGGTTCTGCCTCCAGCAAGCGGCGTGTCCCCTCGCGCACCAGCGCGTGATCGTCCGCTAACATCACACGAATGGGGAGTGGCTCTTGCCCTTCATTCACTTCCAGGAAAAGATCGGTCTTATCCATCAGCGCCTCCGCGCAACAACCTATATGTGAGCGACGCTCACCCCCTGGATAAAACCAGTATAGCATCCCCTCTTCCTTCTAGCCATCAGCAAATATACGTGCTGGCTCGTCTCGGCTGGACAGGCGCTCACTATTCAGCATCCGCTCGCTTGACGAGTACCCCCTGGAGGGAGTATAATCTTGGCAGAGAGCGAGAACAATGCGTTCAAGCGAAGCTAGCCCTCAAACCGAAAGTGAGGTTGGTTTTTCATGATTGAGCAGAAGGACCTCGGCGCTGAAGTCACCACACCGCTGATCACACTCACTCCAGTAGCCGCCGAAAAGATACGCTCCCTGCTGGAGCAAGAGAATGACCCAGGGTTGGGGTTGCGCGTTTTCGTCGCTGGCGGCGGCTGCTCTGGCTTGCAATATGGGATGACGCTCGACGAGACCCAGGAGGGAGATGAGATTGTCGAGGTCAGCGGCGTCCGCGTCTTTATTGACGATATGAGCGCCACCTACCTCATGGGCGCCGAGATCGACTATCTTGACGGCCTGATGGGCGCTGGCTTCACCGTCAACAACCCCAACGCCGTCAGCACCTGTGGCTGCGGTCATTCCTTTAAGACCGCTGGCGACAGCGGCCAGGCCCGCGCCTGTGGCTGCGGTCATTAAGCCTGGCGATTTATCAAGGGTTCATTGTTAAACCGGACCTCCAGGGCTGGCGGCTAGAGGCCATCCTGGAGACGGCATGGGTATGCCTCGCCTGGACGGGCTGAGGCGAAACAGCGCCAACGATCAGACACCATCGCTGATCGTTGGCGCTTTCGTTTGTCCGGTGGCTGTGCAGCGCCTTACAATGCCTGCGCGCCCAGCCGATTGCCGCTCTCGTAGCGGCGCAGCCCGCGATAAAAGACAAACCACGCCAGCCCGGCCATACCGATGGCGAACACGACCAGCCCACCAAACAACGGCCAGCGAAAGTCGCGCAGCAATTCTACCGGAAAGTACGAGATGAATCCGGCAGGGATCAGCGTAAAGAGCAGCAGCTTCACGGCCCCATGAAACACGGGCGTGGGATAGGTCGAGAAGCTAATCAACGCGCCCATCAACTGCTGCGCCAGCCCTTCGCTGTTCCCCAGCCAGAACGCCAGCGATCCCAACAGCACGAGAAACGCCGTAAAAATGACGGCGATCAGCACGACCAGTCCCAGAAACAGGAAGAGGTCGAACAGCGCCGGGTGGATGAGGACACAGAAGGCTACCAGCCCGAAGGCCAAATCACCCCAGGCGCTGGCATCCGTCGCGCTCACCAGGACATGCAGCAGCACGTTTTTGGGCAGCGTCAGGTAGCTATCCAGGCTGCCGGTGGTAATCACGCGCGCCAGGCGCGGCGCCTTGCCAAAGACACCCGCTGCCAGACCAAAGCCGCCCGCCGCAACGGCCCACAGCACGATAATATCGTTGACGACCCAGCCGTGTACAACCGGATAGCGCCGGAAGTAGAGCCACCAGAACGCCATCCACAGCCCATCGTTCAGCATCATGCTCACCAACTGGCTCCAGAATCCGGCACGATACTCCATCGCCGCCTGCAAGTTAGCGGAGAGATAGCCGCCCAGAAAGCGCAAAGAGCGTCGCATCGTTAGCCTCCATTGATATTCACGCGCCGCACGGCCAGATGATAGACGCCCGCCACCAGCAGGCCCAGCACCAGCAGCGTCAGCCCTTGCTGAAGGAGCAGGGCGCCAAACTGGCCCAGATCAAATTTGATGACCGTGCGCGCCGGACCATAGAGCAGCGCCGCAAACGGGAGCGCCCGCGCTATCGAGCCAAGCGGCTCAGGGAACAGTTCCAGCGGCACCAGGACGCCGCCCAGCACCAGCACGAGCCGACTGTAGATCAGCGCAAACGACTCTGTTTCCTCTGTCCAGAAAGCCATCAATCCAATCGCAAAGAGCGCCCCGAAATCAATCGAAATCGAGAGGAAAAACACCAGCGACGCCGCCAGCAAGCCCCAGAAGGAGAGCGGCGGCGGCCCGACAAAGAGCAGCGCCAGCGTCGAAGCGACCAGGGCCGCCATCGCCAGGCGCACGACGCGCTCTCCCAGATACTGGGCGTACTGATAGAGGACATAGCCACAGGGCCGCCCCAGCAGATAGGCCAGGTCGCCAGAGCGGACTTCGCCATCGATGCGCCTGTTTAGCGGCGGCACGCTGGTTGCCAGCGTCTCCACCAGCGCCAGATACCAGATGATGTCGCGCAATGTAAAGTCGCCGAGCAGCGCGCCACTCTGCGCGCTGTAGGTTGTCTGCCATAACTGGACAAAGATGACCATCAGCGCGACCAGCACCAGCGCCCGAAACGCAATCTCGGCAAGATAGGCGAAGCTGCTGGCAACGCTCATGCGAAAAACGGCCCAATACTTACCTGCATTGCGCAATCGGCCCAGCCCACGCCTGGCTTTATGGGTAATTGCTGATCCTGATGTCATTGCTACCCTTTCTTTCTAAACTATGGGAGTGTGCTGCGCCCAGGTACTGCAAGGGCACCGCGACAAGTTCGACTACTTCGACTGGTGCCCCCCTCTGTCCGAATGTTGGATCGTCTCATAACAAAGTCAGACAACTCGGACAACTCAGACAGGTATCCCCCCTGTCGCCCGGTTTGCCCCGTAGATCGCAGCAATAATCTCTTCCATTGGTGGATCAGCGATATTCAGGTCCAGCACGCGATAGCGCCGCATTAGCGCGCTCACGACCGGCTCAATTGGCTGCTGGCTGGTATCTACCTCCAGCTTCACGCCATGCCCCTTGACTTTCAGCACCTTGACGCCCGCGAGACCTTCCAGCCCTGGCAGCAGTTCGGCCTGCATCGGCGCATCCCCACCCCTGCCGGTCAGGAGATCGGCGCTGCGGCCCCGCCCATCGGTTGATTCAATATTCTCTTCCAACAGCAGATCAATGGTCTTGCTGCGCAGATACTCGCGCTTCAGCGTCGCTACGGGCGCGTCCAGGATGATCTGTCCATCGTTAATGACGATGGCCCGGCGGCAGACCTGCTCGACATCGCCCGCGTCGTGCGAAGTCAGAAACACGGTGGTGCCCTCTTCAGCATTCAGGCGGCTAATCAGATCGCGCATGCGCTGTTTGGCAATCACATCCAGCCCGATGGTCGGCTCATCCAGAAACAGCACCTCCGGCTTGTGCAGCAGCGCCGCCGCCAGTTCGCAGCGCATGCGCTCGCCCAGGCTCAGCTTGCGCGCAGGCGTCGTCAGGTACTCCTGAAGCTCAAACGCCTCAACCAGAAACGCCAGCCGCTTCTGATAGACCGCCTCGTCCAGATCATAGATGCGCGCCAGCAGCCGGAAGGTATCACGCGGCGGCAGGTGGAACCAGAGCTGCGACTTTTGCCCAAAGACGCTGGCAATCCGATAGGAGAGCGCCCGGCGCTCGCGCCAGGGCACCAGCCCCAGCACGCGCGCTTCGCCAGCAGTTGGGTAGAGGATGCCAGTCAGCATTTTGATTGTGGTGCTTTTGCCCGCGCCGTTTGGCCCGATGAAGGCCAGCATCTCGCCGCGCTCCAGGCTGAAGCTGACACCGCGCACCGCCTCGCGCAGACGATACACGGGATGGAAGAGCGATCTGACGCTGCCTGCCAGCCCGGCGTCGCGCTGGCGCAGACGAAACTGCTTGCCTAAGCCGTTGACCTCAACTACTGGCATCTCTGGTTCCTCTTTCTTGTCAGATTGTACGACGATAAGCATTCGGCGAATTGATTCGCCGCTACGGGCCTGCGGCCAGCAAGTCCGCCTCCCCGCCCCAACGCGCCAGCGTTTGTGCCAACATGAACGCTGACGCTAGGAAAAACTCCTGAAAAACAGCAGGGGCGCTGAGTCTGTTTGACTCGCGCCCCTGGGGGTGATCTCTCTGTTTGGAACTATGCCCTAACCGTCATCCATCCCTGAGATTGGCAGCCCCCCGGAGACACGAGCCAACACGTAAAGCGACACGCCGCCCATAATAAAGCCAGGGGTAGCATGCCGATTCACAGAGGCCACACAGAACCAGGAGGCGAAGCCGTTCAGGCTGGCGTCACCACGGTGCTGCTGCTCTGGTTGTCGCTCGCGTGCTTCAGACATGGCCTGTCACCATCTCAAGAATAGAAGAAAACCCGCGCACGCCCCTGTTCTCCACAGGCTTCATCGCGGGTGGTTGTTTCTTCAAGTGTAGCCGGAAATAGGCGTTTTGTCAAGGCCAAAAGTTCTCGCTCAGTCGAGATACGCGCAGGTTCCCACTGTCATTGGGCGCGGGCATAGACCTGCTGCAAGATCAGCGGGTCTTTGATCTCGGTATCGCGGGAGAGCAGCAGCACCTTGGAAACAATCTCGGCAGTTTTGGGATCATCATCGGCGAACGGCAGGAACAGCCGCCCGCGCTGCTGGGCGTGTACCGGAATGATGCACAGAGCGCCGCCAGGGATGAGGTGGACGACCCCACTGCCCAGGTGCAGGGAATATTCACTTAGCCCGCCGGTTATCATGGCGCGCGTCTTCTCAAGACGTACATTGGTCAGGCCAAGCAAGGCGATGGTTTCCCGAATGAGCGCCGTGCGCATCTCCACTGTCGAGGCGCTGCTTTCAGGGTCAACGCCGCCGCGATGGGCGACGCTCACCACCAGATCGAGGTCGCGCATGGTCTCGCTGAAGACAATCGGCGGCACATCTGCCAGCGGAAGGAAGCCAGACCATGTGCCAGCTTTATTGAACGTCACGCCGTCGATAGTCAGCCCTTCAACCTCTACTGAGGTAGAGCCGCCATACAGGGCGGTCATAGAAGCGGTCAAGCCCCGTTCATGGAAGGTGCGGCTGGCATCGCCATATTCGCTGCCGACCCAGCCCCGCTGGCCCAACAGCGCCAGCGCCTGGCGCGGCTGAATCTGCTGCCCGGCATAGCGGTGCGAGATGGTGCCGTCGCGTCTTTCTGCCTCGGTGAGCAGATACAATTCGCGGAAGATTTGCTTGAAGGGCTGGACACGTTCGCTGACAAAGCACTCGCGCTGCCACTGGCTCCATTCGCCTGAGCGATAGAGATCATACGGGTGGGCAATGCGCAGCAAGGTTTCCGGCAGGATGGGCAGCACGCCGCCATCGTACCGGCGGAGCGCCCGGCCACCTTCGGCCAGATAGCCCAGCCCTCCCTCGCTGATAAAGATTACCTGCTCAAGCATCGGCGCCAGGATGGGATGTCCCAGGAGCGCGGCCAGTTCCCCGGCGGCATACTGCTCTTCGCGGCACATCGCCTGCTCCAAGGCGAGGCGCATACGCGAAAGCTGCTGATCCAGGCTTTGCTTGCGCTCGCGCAGCGCGACGACCTCCGGCTCTTTTTTGAGACGCGGCGGAATCTGTTTGAGCGGCCTGCCATTCCTGGTGACATCGAGATGAGGCTGCCCCGCTTGATCGACGCGCAGCAGCACAGTGACATTCTCGCGGGTGATGGTGATGGGGCCGTGACGCAGATCGGCGATCTCTTGCAGTTCCATTGCCCACTGCAAGCGGAGGGGATCACGATAGCCCGCTGTCCGCGCCAGATTTTCCAGGCCGATGCGCGCGGCTGTTCCTTCGCTCTGGCGGCGCTGGGAGCCAAACTTGCGCGAGGTGCGCAGGAATTCCTGGAAGACTTGATAGCGCTGGAGGACGGCGCGATCTCGCTGCTTCGACGGCAGCGGCACCAGACCCAGCGCGCAGACAGAAAACTGGTGGCGCTTCGTTTGAATCCGTTTGATGATGTCCTGTGCCTTGAGATGGCCTAACATCGCGTCGGCAAAAAGCTGGGCACGGGTGTGCCCGATCCCACTTGATGAATACTTGGCTGCTTTATAGAGCGTTTCCCAGCGTTTCTTACCCAGCGCGGCATAGGCGCGCTGGAACCAGGCAACATCTACCGCGCCATCATAGAGATCAGCGTTGGAAAGTGGAGTGCGCTCGGCAATCTGCGCCTCCCAGAACTCTCGAATCGCCTGATCGACATACCAGTTGCGATCTCGCGTGTGGGCGTGAATCCACCAGACTGCATCGGCAAAACCCGGCCAGCGCAGCACCTGTTCAATAAAGTGCGCCCACTGCGGAGCGTAGACTGCGGCCTCGATTAACTGCTGCTGCGAGAGTCCGGCAGCTTTGACCTGTGCTGAAAATTGGGCCGGAGTCTCATCAGGTCCGGGGAAGCTGACGCGCAGCAGATGGCTGAATGTCCTGGCCCGGCTGGTGTCACCATAGGAAGCGCCGCGCTTGAGATGCAGGCTATCCAGGGTCTGCAAGATGCGGATGAACCAATCCACCCCACTGATGGAGCGCAGCCCCAGCGCGGCAGGCGTTGCCTCAGTCGGCATCTCACCGCGTTGCAGTTCGACCTCCAGGACACGGCGCAGGCAGTTGGCATAGATAGGCCCAATGGCTGGATAGCGCGTGAAGAAGGGGTGCGGCTTGCGGGCAGATAGCTCGCTCAACTCTGGAAAGTTGTTATACCTATAGGGGGAAGCTGGGCGCGGGCCAAGCAATTGCAAGTATATGTCGGCCTCGGTTGCCACGCCGACACGCTGCGCTTCCAGCGTCTCCTGCAACGCAGGCGGATTTTGCAACCATGCGCGTTTAAGCTGCGTTGTCCAGCGCAGCAGCCGCCAGAGGCGCCCCCAATGCGCGCCGGTCCATACCACCTCGCGGGTGGCCGCATAGGCGCGTACAAGCGCAATCGCCTGATACAGCGGGACATATGGGGGAGGATACATCTGCTGCTCCTCATCCTCGTCCGGCTCGCGCAGGTACTCAGGCGGGAGATCAGCAAGGATGGATTCAAGGTGATCCAGCAGAAAATCGGCAGCGCCAGGCGCGGGAAAGAGCCGGATGAGCCAGGCGCAGAGCGCGGGCAATATCTGGACATAGCGCAGCTTGCCCGGAGTCCGCTCCGCTCCGTCAGGCAACAGCACACGTCTGGCTGCAAGCCAGGCTGGACCAACAGGGCCAAGCTGCGCCAGCGCAAGCTGCATCCGCACAAAATGCAGCCCATCTTCGTCGCGCTGCGCGGCGGGAAGCGCTTCAGCCCAGGCACGCCAGACATCAGCCAGCGGAAGCCGCGCAACCTCCTGATCGAGCGGCTCATCCGCCCTGGGCTGTGGGAAGGGCCAGGCGCTCTCTCCCAGCAGCACTTCTTGCCTGTCCTGCCAGGTGTCAACCATATAGGCGTCATTGCGATGCTCATGGATCAGCGCGTCCAAGGCGAGCAGGTTTGCCAGCGCCCTGTCAGCGCGCAATTCCACCGGGCGCGCCAGCGGCGCAACGAGCGGCGCGCAATCGACAGGGTTTGCCAACCCCAGCGCGTTGGCGAGCGTTGGTTTCTCATACGTAGCAGCAAGCACAGGCGTGAGCAGCGCTATCTCACCAGGACTCAGTTTCGTTCGGGAGGCGCGATAGCTGGCGGCATGCTCTACACAGGCGGCAGCAGCGCGCTGGTTTTCGTGCAGCACGCGCAGCAGTTCCAGGCCAGCCAGGCGCTGCTGATCGTCGCGGGAAGCCATGAGGCGATCCGCACTTGCCAGGACAACAGCATCCGTTTGCTTGAGGATCAGATCGAGCAGGCCACGCCGCGTCGTGGGCGCTCTGCGCGTGAGCAGCGCTTCCAACTGCGGGATTTCAGCGGCCTCGATGCCATACTTGTCGAGCAGCTTGATGATGGCTTCACCAACCCAGGTGGAACGGTCGCGCAGCAGCATGAAGAGGGCCGCGCGAACCTCCGGCTCGTGATGGCCCATCTCGGCGAGGATTCCAGCAACCTGGGCGCGGTGATACTGGCTCACCAGTGGGAGATAGGGGATGATCCGACGTGGATCGCGCTCACCCAGATACTTGACCAGGAGATTGGCGGCGCGCTCGCGCTCAAGCGAGGGGGTGAGCCATTCCCAGATGATGGGAGCGCTCACTGGCGGCTGCCCGGAGAGGCGCGGCAGCAGGGCTTCTGCCTGCTCAAAGATGGGCCATGCCGAGGCAGCGGCCTTGTTATCCGGCATGAATTCCAACCCATTGCAGGCGCGTGCCACGACGCGCAGGTCGGAATCACCGAGCGCGCGCATCAATGCTGGAGCGGCCTCCGGCAGCGTGGTTGCTGCCAGCAGATGGACGGCGGCAAAACGGCGCTCAACCGCCGCGTCTTCGACCAGCGCCGAGGCTCTTTCAATGGCCGTCTGCACATCTGCGATGGCGATAGCCCACAATGCCAGATAGACTTCTTCGCCGCTGCCCTCCGCCAGCGCGGCATCCCGCGCCTGGGGGTCTTCCAGCAGAGCCAGCAGACGCTGGAGCATGCGGGTGATCGCTGGCTTTTGCGCGGAGTCCCACTGGCAGCCGAGCCAGCGATTGAGCATGAGCGTGACGGCGCTGAAGCGCGCCAGATCATTTTCGACGATGAGGCGCAGGATGGAGCGGAATGCCTGGGGATGCGCTTCGTCCAGCCCCTCAAGGATGACCTGGCGCAAACCTTCCTGGCGCTGGGCCGCCAGCAGCAGCTTCCCGATGAACTCCCAGCCGTCGGGGCGGGCCGCGCCAAGCAGCGCCTGGGGAATGTGTTTCCCCATTGTGCCAATTTCGTCCTCACCCTTTGCCGAATTGAGCAGAATGGTGAAGACCGCGTCGCCGTTCACCGGATCGCCATCGATGACGGCGGCAAAGAGCAGGCCGAACGCGCCGCCAAGATAGTTACCGCCGATATAGGCGGCGTGGTGCGCGAACCAGCGAATATCCTGATGATAGGCGCTGAGATTGCCCATCAGCGTGAGGAGCCAGTTTTGCCGACGCTGCGCTACAGCATCAGGACGCTGTGGCGCGCGAAACAGCAAGCTCTGATACCCCGCCTGATAGGGAAGGGTGGGCAGGCGCTGCCAGGCAAGCTCGATAGCTGGCGCGATCTGCGGGAAGAAGACCGCGAAGATAGCCAGGCGATCTGCTGCGTCGAGCGCAGGAAGCCGGGCAAAAGCCTGCCGCTGTACTTCATTTCGTTGTTGATAGTCCTGCTTGATCGGCTGGCCTTTCGCGTCACGCCAGATGAGGCCATAGGCAATGGAGCGTAACGATTCCGGCAGCCTGGCAATGGCCGCGAGTTGATACTCCGCGAAATTTTGTACGCTCTGCTCGGTAAGCAGCTTCTGAACCTGTTCGGGCGTCAGCATCGTATCATCCCCCTACCAGCGCGACAAGGCGCACAAACAACAGGTGGCTTCCTTCATGAAGAGTGACGGGCTGGTCCAGAGAGGTGATGCGCTGCGCGTCTGCAAAGACGTAGTACAGCCCATCCTCAAAGGCTTGCAGGGCAGCAGCGATGGCGTCTTGCACATCTACCGCCTGCGGTTCATCATCCTGGCCGCCAGCGTCGATCTTGCCGACTTCGGCGCCTTGCTGCATCTGGGCGGGCGTCAAGACGCGCACCAGTTGGCGCTGCTGCTGGCGTTCGTGAAAAGCCGCGACCTCGCTGGTGACGACAGCCGCAATGAGATCGCGCAGCGGTGTCCGTCCGGCGGCATCGGCGGGCAGCGTCAAGTGCGGCTGCCACTGCGGGAAGAGCGCCTTGCGCTGACCAAACACCCTGGCCTCGACGGTAATCATTCTCGGAGTAGCGAACATAGGTTGCTCCTGGCTGGTTATTTGCGGAAATGCAGCGCTACACCCCCTCATTCTCCATCAGCCAGCCAGAAGAGGAAATCAGCGTTTTGCCTGATATAGAGCGACACTACCCACGCGCCAGGCGCAGGTTCCGGGTGGCAGCGGCGATCATACTGCTGGCATCGGTCGTGACGCTAATCATCTGGAATCCCTGCCGCACGCGCTCAGCCGCTGCTTCCCCATTGCCGCTGAAGATGCCCAGCGCCACCTTATGGCTCCTCGCTGCTGTCTTGATGGCTTCCAAGGCTTCGAGAAAGGCGGGTTCCGCGCCGTCGCTGCTGGGGGGCAGGCCAAGATGCGCGTGCAGATCATTGGGGCCGACAAAGGCGACATCAATGCCCGGCACAGACAAAATCTCGTCCAGATTTTGCAGCGCCTGGGCGCTCTCAATCTGGACGGCCACCAGAATCTGGTCATTGGCCTGGGGGCCATAGCTGGCCCAATCGGTGACGCCAAAGCCATAGGGGCCAAAAATCCCGCCAACGCTCCGCGTGCCCAGCGGGGGATATTTAGACCAGGCGACGGCGCGCCCGGCCTCTTCCCGCGACTGCACCATCGGGACAATGACACCCCAGGCGCCCGCGTCCAAGGCCCACTTGAACCACTCGACGCTGTTTGCTGGCAGGCGTACCAGAGGAGCGCAGGTGCCAGCATCGGCGATACAGGCGATCATCTCTGCCATCAGCGCGGGATGCTGGGCGCTGTGTTCGGTATCCACCGCCAGCCAGTCAAAGCCCAGCCGCGCCATCACGCGAGCCGACGCGACGCTGGGCAGAGTGAGCCATGCGCCTAAAGCTGGCTCGCCCCGGTGGAGTTTTGCTTTGACCTCGTTTGTTCGCATTGCTTACAATCACTTTCTCGTAAGGTGTGTTGTTCTCCAGGCCGCGCCTGCTCTGGCGTGCAGCCGCAGATACTGCTGGCGAATTAGATTGAGGGTGAGTTGCCTCATCCAGAGACCATAGCATACAATGGTTCTTGATAACGCTGCATGCTTTCCAGAAGGGGGGCGGCGTTTGCCTCTCGCTGCCTGAGAGCCAGCGAGGCAGACGCCATACAAGTGATGAGAATCTTGCTTACCGGCGCCTTCGGCAACCTCGGCTTGAGTACATTGGAAGAACTGCTGCGCCAGGGCCATCAGGTGCGCTGCTTTGTTTCCAGGCGCAAGGCGCATCGGCGCACCGCCCGGCGTTTTGGAGGCAAGATTGAACTTGTTCAGGGAGATATGCGGGAACCGGCTGATCTGGCGCAGGCGGTGCAAGGCCAGGAGGCAATTATTCATCTGGCCTATATCCTGCCGCCGGAAAGCGAGGACCATCCCGATCTGGCTCGCGCCGTCAACGTCGATGGCACGCGCTATCTTCTGGAGGCTGCACAGCGGTTGCCCACCCCGCCAAAGTTTCTCTTCTCCTCCAGCTTCGATGTTTTTGGTCACACCCAGGACCAGCCGCCGCCGCGCAAAGTGAGCGATCCGGTGCAGGCCACCGATCACTACTCCGGGCATAAACTGGCGTGTGAAGCGACGATCCAAGCCTCCGGGCTGCCCTGGTGCATCCTGCGCTTCGCAGACATCCCGCCTCTGGGCTTGCGCAGTCCCCACCCCATTATGTTTCGCATCCCGCTCGCCACGCGCTTTGAGGTGATTCATCCTCACGATGCTGGACTGGCAGTGGCTAACGCCATGCACACTGAGGAAGTCTGGGGCAAGATACTGCTCATCGGAGGCGGACCTACCTGCCAGATGCGCTACCGCGACTACCTGGGGCGTATGCTCGATCTGATGGGGATTGGCATGCTGCCTGAGCGCGCTTTCGGGACCGAGCCATATTGCACGGACTGGATTGACACCGAAGAAAGCCAGCGCCTGCTCCAGTATCAGCGCTTTTCTTTTGACGACATTATGGCGCAGTTGACGCGCATTGTTGGGTACAAGCGGCAGCTTACTGTGCTGGTGCGCCCGCTGGCGCGCTGGTATCTCCTGCGCATGTCTCCGTTCTATCGCGCCTAACGTCTGCTTGCCGACGCACCTTCGCGCGCTTCTGCGTACACCAACTGTCTATAGCAATCAAAAAGGCATATCTCCATTTGAATATATAAAAATTCATGTTATTCTTATTAGTGCCGGTATAAGCTATTTAGTTTAGTGCCGGTATGAGCTATGACGATCCTACCGGCTTCCTCAGTTCGGGACGGCGAAGAGGCGCAGCACGCTTGAGAAGCACGCTTGAGAAGCACGCTTGAAAGGAAGGCACATGAGTACAACAGCACAACGAACCCTGGTCAACTATACTACCACTGAAGGCGTTGGGGTCATCGAGTTAATCAATCCCCCGGCCAATACCTACAGCTATGAGATGATGCGCCAACTCGATGAGGCTATCTTGCAGGCTCGTTTTGATGAGAACGTTCATGTCCTGGTCGTGCGCGGGGCAGGCGAGAAGTTCTTCAGCGCGGGCGCCGAGATCAGCATGCTTAATTCGGTGACGCCGACGTTCAAGTATTATTTCTGCCTGCACGCTAACGAGACGCTCACCCGTCTGGAGCAGACGCCCAAGCTGGTGATTGCCGCGCTCAACGGGCATACCGTTGGAGGTGGGCTGGAGATTGCCCTGGCCTGCGACATCCGCATCGCACGGCGCGGCGCGGGCAAGATTGGCTTGCCGGAAGTCAATCTGGGCGTATTGCCCGGCACAGGCGGCACGCAGCGCCTGGCGCGGGCGCTGCCCAAAAATAAGGCCATCGAATTGATGGTCGAGGGCAAGCTGATCAGCTTCGAGGAAGCCCAGGAGTTGGGACTGGTGAACTATATCTACGAGCCGGAAGGCTACTGGGAGCGCGTCATGGAGTTTGCGCGCAGCTTCTGCCCGCCCAATAAAGCCTCGAAGGCGGTGGGACGTATCAAGCGTTCGGTACAGTCGGGAGCGGAAGTTGCGTTCTCTGAGGCGCTGGCAATTGAGCGCGAATTGCAGCAGCTTCTGTTCCAGAGCGAGGATGCCAAAGAAGGTATCGCGGCCTACGTCGAGAAGCGCACTGCGAATTTCCAGGGGCGCTGATCTGAGCGTGCCGTAGGGTTTATAAGCCTGAAGGAGAAAGAGAGCAGACAGGATACGCGCCATTGTATCCTGCCTGTCTCTGTTCTGTCAGCGAAGCAGAAGCCCTGAGTATGCTTATCTCCTGGCAGCTTTTCTGCGGCGGCCTCGCGCTCCGCTCAACAACCACAGCAGCGCTGCCCCGCCCGCCGCGCCCAACAGGAGCTTCTGGCCTTTGGGAAGCTGCTGCATGAGCAGCGAGAAATAGATCGCCACCGTCTGCCCAACGGTCTTGAAGTCCATCGTACTCAGTAAGCCATCGGCCAGACCGAAGGGAAGCAGCGATGGCAGCACGCCCCGCGCATATTCCAGCATCCAGACATGATCGGGATAGTGCATGCCGGCGCTCTGCCCCTTGCCGACGAAGACGTGATCGCCTGGCTTGTAGACATCGCGGTCAAACTGGCCCTCTGTATAGTACCAGGCTTCTCCATCAAGCACGGTATCGTAGAATTCGGCCAGGTGTCGCCCGGTGTGCCCTTCGCTCCCGATGGGCGTTCCCCAGATCATCACATATTCTTTGGTCGAGGCATGCAGCAGCTTCATCTGAATCATCACACCGCCAGCATTGTTGAAAATCCAGGGCTTGGAATCATCGATCATGCCAGGGTAACGCCCGGCGATTTCTGCGGTGATGCCAGCAAACATCTGATCCAGGGGCTGCCCCAGATGCTTCAGACTGATCTCATGAAGTACCTGGGGGTCAAAGACATAGTTTGTCATATGAACCTTCTCCTTAGCCTGCTGATGCGCTCTCTGTGGTGGGAAGAGGCTTCAGGCGGATGAGCGGAAATACCCGCGAAGTATGCCGCTGGTAGTCGGCAAACTGCGGACGAACTTCGAGCAGCCGCTGCCAGAGGCGTTCCCGGTCCTGGGGATCGGCAATCACTGCGATGACTTCTCGCCGGATTCGCCCATGCTGAATCCAGACGCGCGGGGTTGCCAGCAGGTTGAGATACCAGGCCGGAGGCCGGGGCGCGCCGTTATTCGACGCGCAAATCACGAAATCATCTCCGTCTTGAAAATAGAGCAGCGTATGGGTCCGGCGCTTGCCGCTCTTGCGGCCAACGGTATGCAGGAGCAGCATCGAATAGCGCAACTGGTGTTCCCCCAGGCGCCCATTGGTGGCCCAATAGACAAACTGGGTGAGCTTATCAACCGCCAGCACCGCTGCATAGGGGAGACGCCAACTCACGGGTATGCCCTCGTTTCTGGTAAAATGCGTTTCTATTGTGCCTGAGACAGACGAAGAGCGTCAAGATGGTCTTTGAGATGAATACCAATAAAATTGCAGTGTCGCTGGCGCCAGGCGATACGGACGCATGCCTGGCAACCTTGCGCGAACTGGCGCCAGCCATCAGTATGGCCGAAATTCGCCTTGATCTGATGGCGTCGTTTGACTTGCGACGGCTGATCGCTGAGGCGCCCTGCCAACTGATTATCACCTGCCGCCCGCCGCGCGAAGGGGGGCGCTTCAGCGGCTCAGAGGCTGAACGCCTGGCTATTCTGAGGCAGGCGATGGACCTGGGCTGCGCGTATGTGGACAGTGAGTGGGACAGCCTTGCTGCCCTGGCTGATCGCGGGCGCGGCGCGACGAAGCTGATTGTCTCGCACCACTGGAACGATCAGATGCCTGCCACGCTCTGGGGGGCGTATCTTGAGCTACGGGATCAGGCCGATGTGGTGAAGCTGGTCGGGCTGGCACGCCGCCCCGCCGATATGCTGCCGGTCTTCGATCTGCTGCGCCGCGCCAGCAGCCCGGTGATTGGGCTGGCGATGGGCGAAGCCGGACGGCTGACGCGGCTGCTGGCGCCCTGCTTTCCACGGTGCCTGCTGACCTATGCCGCGCCGACGCCTGAAGCGATCACGGCTCCAGGCCAGATGAGCGTTCAGGAAATGACCGACATCTATCATATCCAGTATCTCACGCCGGAGACAGCGATTCACCTGCACCTCTGCGCGACGGAGGCAGCGGCAGCAGCGATTAGAGAACGTAATGCAGCGGCCATGCCAGGAGAGCGCGTCCATGTGCCGCTGGTGATTTCGCCGGAAGAAGCGGCTGAACTGGTGCCCGGCCTGCGGGCGAGCCTGCCGCAGTTGACGATCACTGCTGACCCGCCGCTTGACCGGGCATACTGAACAATCAGGAACGCACGAATCTGCCAACCGCTAGGCCAGCAGCGCGGCCAACGTCTGGCGCAAGGCTTCTAAGGCGGCGCGGGCATCTGAGCGCCGCGCCAGATCAGCATAAAGCTGACCCAGCCGCGCTCCATGCAGCAGCAGCCGCCAACTGCGCTCCAGCCGCGACAGGCCCGATGCCTCCAGGGTATGCACCGTCCGCTTGAGTTCTTTGATGAGCAGCCGCTGCATCTCCAGCCAGGGTTTGGGGACTAACTGCTCGCCGTAGATGCCAAAGCGCCGCCACTCCGGCGGCTCATTGGGCCGCTCATCGGGCCAGGGCGTGCCAGTCTGGCCCCAACAGGCGCGGGCGCGCACACTCTGCCGCAGGCCATCTTCCAGCAGCGGCCTGACCGATTCCGGCAGATAGCAGGCGGCCAGGGCCAACCAGAAGTCTTCGGTGCCGGGCAGCGGGACCGGACGGCGCGGCTGGCTAGCGCGGCCAGCGGCAGCGGGACTGGCGGACGCGGGAGGGGGCGCGGAGTGCGTGTTGTGCTGGGAGCGACCAGCAAAGAACCGGAACCAACGCGCGGGCAACGAGTATTTGTGCAGCATGGCTGCCTCCTTTGGAGGCGGGCAAGGCCCGCCGATTGATGGGAAGCAGCAACCGGCAACCACGAGGAACGGCCATTCCCGCTGCACGTTGGGCCAGATGGCTGCCAGCATGAAAGCAAACCTGCAAGGCTGTGCTTTTTACTGGCAGGCGGCGGTCCAGTTCGTCCAGGAAAATGGCCGTTGGGCAAGATAGTCCATAATGCAATAGAATGCCCATAACCCTTTTCCTGGTCCTTGTCAGGAACTGGGGGAATGGCGCGGCAGTGATTTTACACTATCGCGCTATGCCGTCAGCGACGGGGATTCGGTTGTTGCCTCCTTGATACAAAAGAATGGGTTTGAGACACGCAGAATATACCATGCTGACGTGGAATAATGCAAGATTTGTAGCCCAAATGGGCCAGGGCGATGCAACACTGCGATTATGAGGGCTACCCAATGCGAGAGACAACAGAGAGACAACGGCAGGCACGAATCGGGAGTATCAGTTCATGAAGCCTGCAAATGCAAAGCCAACTGTGCTGCTTCTGGGCAGCTATCATATGGCAAATCCCAACCGCGACGCTTTTAATGTGCAGGCGGACGATGTGCTGACGCCTCAGCGGCAAAGTGAAATGCTCGCCTGTGTGGAGCGGCTTACGCGCTTTCAACCAACCAAAGCAGCGTTGGAAGTATCTGTCGATCAAGCCGATGCGCTCAACAACCAGTATCAGCAGTATCTTCGTGGAGCATTCACGCTGCCACCGGACGAATGTTACCAGCTAGGCTTCCGGGTGGCGGCTGCGCTCCAGCACGAGCGAGTCTATCCTGTTGATTGGAACGAGGAAACAGGCGATTCAGGGCCAGACCCCATCGCTTTTGCTCAAGCGCACCAGCCTGAACTCTACCAGCAGATTATGGCCGCCGGTCAGCGTGATGTTGATGAAACGCAAGCCCGCATGGCAACTGCCAGCATTAGCAAACTGCTTTGCTGGCTCAATGAGCCAGCCCGCTTACAGGCGAGCCATCAGATATACCTGCTGCTCTCATGTATTGGAGCAGGGAAGCAGTATGTGGGGGTTGAATGGGTGAAAGGCTGGTACGAGCGCAATCTCAAGATTTTCGTGAACCTGACGCGCATCGTCACCTCACCCCAGGATCGTGTTCTGGTGATCTATGGCGCCGGGCATATCCCGCTGCTTGCTCAGTTTATTCACGACAGCGGCTTGTATATGCAGGAAGCGGTTGAGATATATCTCCAATAGAAGCGGATAGAGGCAGCGAGCGCTGGCCGGAGGACCAGCCTCCGTGCTGGCAAACTCATAACGCATTTATACTGCTTTATTGTCGGGGATAGGGAGGCTGCTGGCCGCCGGGATATTGGCCCGGCTGTGCAAAGGCGTTTGCCGCTTGTTTAACCTTTGGATACTTCTTCTTCATAGCACTTCTAAAGAAGAAGTAGGTAATGAAACCTACCACCAACGCCAGGAGATCCAGAAAGAGTCCAAAGCCAACGCTTACGCCGTAACCCAGGCTGCTCGTCGCGGCGAAGATGAGGAGTTCGAAGAGGAAGCAGAGAATCGCAGTAGTCAGCACAAGAAACGAGGTCAGGCCAGACCCGATCTTGTTGAGTGCCCTCAACATCGGCAGACCTAGCATGATAAGGGCGGCCAGCGGCACAAACCAGAAGATGTAGCCAAAGGAACTGCCACCAGCGTTGGCAATATCGCCAGCATGAGAGGCATAATAGAAGCCAGAGATCGATTCATTAAGGCCAAGGATCGGAACGCTGTCGGTCAACCAGGGCAGGAAGAAAGCAATCAGTGCGATCAGGCCAGCAGCCACTGTAATCAGGCCGGATGTCCCCAACTGCTGCATGAGACCGCCAGAGCCGGGCGCGCCGCCCGCCGGGGCGGGTGGCTGCTGCGGGGGGTAGCCTTGCGGGGGGTAGCCTTGCGGGGGGGAACCCTGTCGAGTGGGATCGTAGGACATGCTGTAGAACCCCTTTCATAATGAGCGAGTACGGGAGCGTTGCCCCCGGCTGCGGCGAGCGGCAGAGAGCGGCGACTGCCTGGATGAGCAGTGCTACACAAGAAGTCGTTTTGCTGACGATTGCCGCGCTGACAGAGAATACATCATCTCGTCCTTTTTTATTTTACCACATGTTCTGAGTCTATGGAAGTGAAGCGCTTCACATCTGCCTGAACGGCTCTTGCAGCATGGTGGAAAATGTGGTAGAGGCAGGTTCACCAATAGTAGAGAAAGCAGGATGATCTATGCAAACAATCGCTATTATTGGCCTTGGCCTGATCGGCGGGTCGCTGGGGCTGGCGCTGCGGCAGGCAGCAGACGAGGTAGGCGGGCCGCATTATTCCGTCATCGGCTACGATAGCGACGCCCAACGGCTGCGGCAGGCTGAGCAGCGAGGGGCTGTCGATCAGGCGAGCGAGTATCTGGCCGAGGCGGTGCGGGACGCGCAGATCGTGATGCTCGCTACGCCGGTGCTTGCCATGCGCGGCGTGCTGGCCGAGATAGCGCCACATTTGCGCGCGGGGGCCATCGTGACGGATACCGCCAGCACCAAAGCGGCTGTTCTGGGCTGGGCGCGGAAACTGCTTCCGGCGGGCGCGCGCTTTATCGGCGGGCATCCAATGGCGGGCAGCACTGGCAGTCTGGAAGAAGCGCGACCTGATCTCTTCAAGGATGCAGCGTATTGTCTTGTGACTGGCAAAGCCGCCGATGCAGGACTGTCCGTTGATGCGGAAGCGCTTCAAATCATCCATGATTTGATTGCTGTGCTTGGCGCGAGGCCGCTGCTGCTTGATGCCGAAACGCATGATCGCTGCGTGGCAGCCATCAGCCATTTGCCCTTTTTGACTTCCATTGCCCTGGTGGAAACGGTGGCCGAGAGCGCGGAACGCGACCTGATGCGTCAGCTTGCCAGTTCAGGCTTCCGCGATGCGACGCGCCTGGCGGCAGGCGATCCGGCGATGTATCAGAGCATTGTGCTGACAAATCGGGCGGCGATCACCGCCTGGCTTGACAGGTATATCGAGCAGTTGCAGGCCATCCGGCAGAGGCTCCAGAGCGCTCAAGAGCGCGGAGACGAGGGGCTGCTGGCACTTTTTAGAGACGCGCAGCGCCACCGCAAAGAGATCATAGGCTGAGACTGGCAGCCAATGTACGCATTTTGCAAATGTATCCCGTTGGCGTATATTCCTTGGGGTGAAAAAAAATTAACAGAAAACCCCTTGACACCAAGCCGTAGAAGGCTCTATACTCAGACCATGCAAGAAGATCTCGCTCAGCACGCACCAGCGTTTTATTACTATTACTGGTTTAGTGTCCTCCGACATGGCGGTGGACTCGTCGTGCTGGGCTGAGATGAAGTAGTCGCCCACAGTCCTGTCGGAGAAGCAGAGGAAATCATTCCTCTGCTTTTTTGTTTGCCTCGCATCCAGCGGCGCCTCGCCAGGAAAGTGGGCTTGCAGCGCTTCATCAAGCGACAGCAAACAACAGCGAGAAAAGAGGAAGGAATCATGATTATTCTGTTGAAACGCCAGGCGGCGCCTGAGACGCTGGCGCAGGCCGCCGCCATATTACGCCAGGCAGGGATTAGCGAGTCACTGCGCCCGCTCTGCACCAGCGCGGGCATGGCCTGTTGTCTTGGCGTCAAACAGCTCAGCACCGAAACGCAAGCTGAACTGACCAATATTCCAGGCGTGGAACGCATCCTCAGCTTTGCTACCCCCTACCAGCTTGCCAGCCGACGTTTTCAAAATGAGAAGAGCTGCGTGAGCGTCGGGCACCCGGCCACCTCGCAGGTGGTCACGATTGGAACCGATGAGCCGGTGATGATGGCCGGTCCCTGCGCCGTCGAAAGTCCAGAGCAAGTGCGCACGATAGCCCTGGCCGCGATGCGCGCCGGGGCCGACATCTTGCGCGGCGGCGCGTTCAAACCCCGTTCTTCGCCTTACTCCTTCCAGGGTCTGGGTGTTCCAGGACTCAAGCTGCTGGCCGAGGCACGCGATGAAACCGGGCTACCTTTTGTGACCGAAGTGATGGAGCCTTCAATGGTTGATGTTGTGGCTGAATATGCCGATATGCTGCAAATCGGCTGTCGCAATATGCAAAACTTTCCGCTCTTGCAGGCAGTGGGCCGCGCGGGCAAGCCGGTCCTCTTGAAGCGCGGCTTTTCCGCGACTATCGAGGAATGGCTGCTGGCGGCAGAATATATCCTCAGCGCCGGAAATCCCTATGTGATTCTCTGCGAGCGCGGCATTCGCAGCTTCGACCCTCAGACCAGAAACCTTCTCGACCTGAGCTGTGTTCCCTTGCTGGGGACGCTGACGCATCTGCCAGTGATCGTGGACCCAAGCCATTCGACAGGCAGGCGTGAACTGGTGGCGCCAATGGCGCACGCCGCCATTGCTGCCGGGGCCGATGGGCTGCTGGTTGATGTGCATCACCAGCCAGAGCAGGCGCTGTGCGATGGCGATCAGGCGATCACGCCAGAGGAGTTCCGGCGCGTTGTCTACGGCGCGCGGGCTATTCGGGAATCGTTATATCAGGCTTCGATGGTACCCGCGTGAGTTGGCTGGCGGCTGAAGACCACGCCTGGAGTCCCCAAGAGGACGCAAAGCCCGCAGGCTAAGACGAATACCGATGGGAATAATTACATTGCATAAGATCAATCCGACGTTGTGGAGGAGGATAAGATAGTTCATGGATTCCTGGTTAGGAACCACTGGCGAGTCGATCAAGGCATTTTGTGAAGCTCTGGTGAGGGGAGATGCGGCTGCGGAGAGGCAAGTCCTCTCGGCAAGCATAGCTGTCCCTGAAAATACCATATCGGCTATCTCTACCGCGAGCGTGCGGCTGGCGCAAGCGCTGCTGGCGACTGCTGCGCTCGATCCCGATGCTCTTCTCTGCGCCTTTTTTACTTCTGATCTGACGGCGACCTATCCCGCTCGCGCCGTTCGAGAAGCGCTGGGCTGGAGCGCCGTTCCGCTGCTGTGCGCCCAGGAAGTGAACCCGCCAGCCCAGGGGCAACACGCTATCAGCGCTGTTTTACTGGCGGATGCCCGGCAGCCAGCAGGGCAGCAGCCAGGGCTGCGTGGAATACGCGGCGCAACGATACTCGACGAGCAGACCAACGAGGCGCTGGCCCGCGAAATACGCTGGCTCTTCAGCGAACTGCTGGCGCATAATCATATCGACCAGGCAAGCGTGGTGCGCGCTGTCGTGACGGTGACGCCTGATCTCGATATGGCTGACGCTCGTGATGCCGCGCAAGCGTGGCTTGGCCCGGCGATTCCGCTGCTGGTGGCCCAGGAGATTGATGTCCCCGACGCGCCCCGACGCTGCGTGCGCGTCTTGCTGCTTGCCACTATGACGAGTGAGCCGCGCCCGGTCTATTCTGAGCAGGCCAGACGGCTGCTGCGACCTGACCTCGCCGGGCCACCTTTGCCTGGCGCGGCGCCTGAGAGGCGGCCTGCTGCCCGTGCTATGGCTTCGCCCCTGCCGGTTGGAAAACCAGTAGTACGCCCCACCCCTGCCGACGAGACGCCGACGCTGCAAGCGGGCGCCAGCCCTCCCACCCCAGCCAGCGAGAACGCTGGCACTATAAGCGGGTGCCAGAGTGTTCGTGTCTCTCCGTCCGGCCCGCTGCAAGGCGAAATCATGGTGCCAGCCTCCAAATATCACACGCTGCGCGCCATGCTGGCCGCTTTCCTGGCTGATGGGGTGAGCATCATCGAGCATCCCACTTTGAGCGATGATACTGCCGTTTTGCTTCAGGCATGCGCGCAGCTTGGCGCAACGATTGAGGCCAGCCAGGACAAGGATAGCGGTACTCTCGTGCGCGTGCGGGGAGTTGGTGGGCGGATTGCGCTGCCTGCTCCGGTGATGCTGGATATGGGCAACGCGGGGGCCGTGCTGCGGCTGCTGCTGGGCATCTGCGCCAGTTCAGCGACGGCCATCACCTTCACGACTGGCTATCCTGAATCGCTGGGACGGCGCCCGAATGCTGATTTGCTCCAGGCGCTGGCACAGCTTGGCGCCAGCGTCACCAGCCAGGGGCCACACGGCACGCTGCCTATCACCATCCAGGGAGGCGGCCTTCGCGGGGGCAAGGTGCAGCTTGCGGGTGGGCAAAGCTCGCAATATCTGAGCGCGCTGCTTTATCTTGGTCCGCTGCTGGAAGAGGGGCTGGAGATTGAGATTGTGGATACGCTCGCGTCGGCTTCTTTCGTTGATCTGACGATAGCCATGCTTCAGCAAGCTGGAATCACGATCCACACGCTTGAGCGCTATCGGCGCTATCAGATTCCCGGCGGGCAGCGCTACCAGCCCCAAAGGTATCGCGTCCCCGGCGATTATCCGTCGGCAGCAGCGCTGCTGGCGGCTGTCGCGGTGGCAGGGGGCGAGATTACGCTCCATCATCTAGCGCCTGATGATGCCAGCGGAGAAACCTTGCTTGACGCCTTCGCGCAGATGGGTTTGCATATCAGCCGCAAGGGGAACGTCATCACTGCGTCCAGGCAAGGGCCGCTGCACGGCATCGTGTTCGATGGCAGCCACGCGATTGACAGTGTGCCCTGTCTGGCGGCGGCAGCCTGTTTTGCAGCCACGCCCAGCAGGATTCACCATATCGCCAACCTGCGCCTGAAGGAGAGCGACCGGATTTATGATCTGGCAGCGGCGCTCCAGGCGTGTGGATGCCAGATTACGCCTGGTGATGACGCGCTCAGCATTTTTCCGGCTGAGCGCATCGCGGGGGGCGTGGCAGTGGATGCTCATGCCGATCACCGGCTGGTGCAGGCGCTGGCCGTTGTCGGGCTGGGCAGCCAGTCGCCCATCACGGTAGACAACGCGCAGCATGTGGCAAAAAGTTATCCGCAGTTCTTCAATGATCTTGCCAGCCTGGGAGCCAGGATCGAGTACACGCCGCCAGACGAAGTAGCTGTCCGGCTGCTTGAACCACAAGCCGATGATCTTCAGCCAGATGGAAAGGCAGCGACATGCAGCGTATCTTCTTAACCGGCCTCTCCGGCGCGGGAAAAACGACAGTTGGCCGTCAGGTCGCCAGGCTGCTAGGCTGGCGGTTTGTCGATACCGATGATCTGATTGCAGAGCGCATGGGTCAGCCCGCGAGCCAGGTACTCAGCGGATATGGCGAGGCGCGCTTTCGCCAGCTTGAAACGGAGGCGCTGGCGAGCGCCGGAGAGCAAGAGGAAGTGGTGATTGCTACCGGCGGCGGAGCCGTGATTGCCGAAGGCAATCGCCGCCTGATGCGCCAGAGAGGCTTGACAATTTATCTGCGCACATCGGTGGAGGTAGCCTGGCAGCGGCTCGCCGAGCAGATAGATCAGGCGGGAGAGGCGGCGCGGCGACCATTGCTCGGCGATGGCAACGGGCAGCAGAAGCTGGCAGAACTCTATCGCGCGCGCCAGCCCTGGTACGAAGAAGCCAGACTTCAGATCACGACAGATGCCCAGACGCCAGAGCGCGTGGCGCGTCAGGTGGTGGCGGGAGCTATTGGGCACGGGGCGCTGCTCTCCGCTGAGCTACCAGCAGCAGAGATCGCGCTTGAGGCCGCCCAGGCCTCCTCGAAGGCGATTGTTGAGTGGGGCGGCCTTCACCATCTGCCTCTCTACTTGCAGGCGGCAGGCTTTCGGCGGCGAGTATTTCTCGTGACCGACACAGAAGTTGGGGGGCTGTATGCCGCTCCGCTCCAATGGGTGCTGGAGCATGCAGGTTTTGGTATCGAGGCGCGGTTGTTCAGCGTGCCAGCGGGAGAGGCCAGCAAGTCGCTGGCCTGTTTTCAGGCGATCATTGATTGGCTGGTGGAAGAGCGCGCCGAGCAGCAGGAGCCAATCATCGCGCTGGGCGGGGGAGTGATTGGCGATCTGGCAGGTTTCGTAGCTTCCTGTTACCACCGCGGTGTGCCGCTGATTCAGGTTCCCACCTCGCTCTTAGCGCAGGTTGACGCGGCCATTGGTGGCAAGGCTGGCATCAATCATCCGCTGGGCAAGAATCTGATCGGCGCGTTTTATCAACCGCGCCTGACGCTGGTGGACCCGGCCTGTCTCCTGACCTTGCCAGGGCGCGCCTACCGCGAGGGCTGGGCCGAGATCATCAAGTATGGCATGGCCCTCGACGCTGAATTGTTTGAACTGCTTGAGCAATCGCCCGCTGTTGCTCCCCAGGAGGCCAGACTGCTGACAGAGATTATCGCGCGCTGCATCCGGCTGAAGATGGAGATTGTGGGACAGGACGAACGCGACCAGGGGCAGCGGGCCATTTTGAACTATGGGCACACCTTCGGCCATGCCCTGGAGGCCAGAACTGGCTATACGACATGGCTGCATGGCGAGGCGGTCTCGGTTGGAATGGAAGTTGCAGCACAGATTGCCATTGCCCAGGGCTTGCTCTCACGCGCGGATGCCAGGCGCCAGCAGGCGCTGCTCTGCGCCTACGGGCTGCCCATCGTGTCACCAGTCATACCCGATGCCCCGCTGTTGGAGGCGATGCAGCGGGATAAAAAAGTGCGTAATGGTACAATGCGCTGGATTTTGCCAACTGGTATCGGGCGGGCAGGGATATACAACAATGTGCCCCTGGAGAGCGTACTGGAAGCCATTGAGGTCGTCGCCCGGCGGCACGCGGAAGAGGCGGCCCATGAACACAGCAGCCCCTTATAGGTCGAACCACAAGCTGCCGGAGCAATACTAGCAGAGGAAGCAAGAGACGACGATGAAATACGCCGGGCTGATCGGCAATCCTGTCGCGCATTCACTTTCACCACGTATGCAGCAGGCGGCATTTGATGCTGCCGGGCTTGAGGCGCGCTACGTTCTCTGGGAGACAGCGCCAGCCGACCTGCCTACCAGAATCGCCAGCCTGCGCGCCCCGGAGATGCTGGGCGCAAACGTCACTATCCCCTATAAAGTTGATGCGCTCGCGCTGGTTGATGACTATGATGCGCTTGCCGCCAGGGTTGGCGCTATCAACACGATTGTGAACCGCGAGGGGCGTTTGATCGGCAGCAATACTGATGTCTACGGTTTCATGCAGGCGCTGATAAACGGCCCGGTACGTCCTTTCAGGATTCAGGGAAGACACGCGGCCATTATCGGGACGGGCGGTGCAGCGCGGGCGGCGGCAGTGGGGCTGTTGGGGAGCGGCATCGCTGAATTGATGGTGCTGGGGCGCACTGAAAGACATCTGGCGACATTTTTCCAGCAGCTTCAGGAACTGGCTGCCGCGCTTCCCTATTCGGCACAGATACACGCGGCACCGTTAGGAAGCGCCGATGCCGGAGCATTCCTGCCTCATGCCGATTTGGTGGTCAACGCCACGCCTGTAGGACTACACGAAGAGCCGGAGCTGCTGATTGATATTGAGACACTAGCCGCCAGCACGCTTGTCATGGATATGATCTTCAACCCGCCGCGAACGCCCCTCTTACGCGCGGCAGAGGCGCGTGGATGCCCGGTTCTCAACGGTCTGACGATGCTGCTCTATCAGGGCGCGCGAGCATTTGAACTATGGACCGGGCTGGCCGCGCCAATTGAGGTGATGCGCAAAGCGCTGCAAGAGTGAAAGAGAGCCTGTCGCTATGTTTCGCTTTTTAACTGCCGGGGAATCGCACGGCCCCGGACTGACGGCTATTATCGAGGGACTGCCCGCCGGTCTGCCGCTTTCGGCAGATGAGATCAATATCCACCTGCAACGCCGCCAGGGAGGCTATGGGCGCGGCGGGCGGATGAAGATCGAGCAGGACCGGGTGACGTTTCGTTCAGGCGTGCGGCACGGCGTAACGCTGGGGTCGCCGATTACGCTGGAAATCGAGAACAAAGATTGGGAAAACTGGCAGATCAAGATGAGTCCGACGCCGGTTGAGGAACCAGTCGAAGCCGTCACGCTGACGAGGCCGGGGCACGCTGACTTTGCCGGAGCGATCAAATACGGCCATCACGATATTCGCAACGTGATCGAGCGCTCCAGCGCCCGCGAGACCGCCGCGCGGGTGGCGGTTGGCGCAGTGTGCCTGGCGTTTCTGCGCCAGTTTGGCGTGGAGGTCCACAGCCATGTGCTTTCTATCGGGCCGGTTGGCTATCAGAAGCTGGAAGGCAGCGCCATCAAGCGAGCGTATTCGGCGGCCTATTGGGAGCAGGTGGAGCAGTCGCCAGTGCGCTGCGGCGACAGCGCGCTGGAGCAGGCGATGATCCAACAGATTCAGCAAAGCAAGCCCCAAGGAGAAACCTGCGGCGGCGTCTTTGAAGTGATTGCTACGGGCGTTCCCATTGGCCTGGGAAGCTACAGCCAGTGGGATCGCCGCCTGAGCGCCAGAGTGGCGCTGGCGCTGATGAGCATTCCATCGGTCAAGGGCGTCGAGATTGGAGGGGGCTTTGCCAGCAGCGCCCTGCCTGGCTCACAGGTACATGATGTCTTGCAATGGAGCGAGGCAGATGGCTGGCAGCATCTCAGCAACAATGCCGGGGGCATCGAGGGCGGCATCAGTAACGGCGCGCCGATTGTTGCCAGAGCCGCCGTCAAGCCAATCTCAACGCTGGCGCATCCGCTGCCATCGGTGAATATCCAGACGCGCGAAAATGTGGACCAGGGCCGCTACGAGCGCAGCGACGTTTGCGTCGTTCCGGCAGCGGGCGTTGTTGGCGAAGCGATGCTGGCAATTGTCCTGACGGAAGCCTGGCTGGAGAAGTTTGGCGGCGACCATCTCTCCGAAACGCTGGCGCATGTTCGAGAGTTCACGGCGAAGTACAGCGGCAGCCAATAAATTGGCCGCCGGGGGCCTGCGGCCAGCCATCCCAGGAGCATCAGGTGCTGGCGGGCGTCTGGCAGATAAACTCCACCTCGTTGCCATCGGGATCGTCAACGTACATCGTTCGGCTTGCCAACACCGGGTGCTTTCCAGGGCGCGGGCGATAGCCCGCCTGCACAAGCGCCGCGTGCTGGGCGTCAAACGCATCTTCAGGCAGTTCCAGCGCCAGATGATTAAGCTGATAGCCTGATGGTTTGGCCTTGATCTCCTCCGATTTGGGAACCAGGACAATCATCTGGGGAATTCCGGCGTTGCCCTCGCCAACTTTCAGAAAGACGTTAGGCAGCGTGGGCGGCGAAATCACCTCCAGGCCCAGCAAGTCACGATAAAACTGGAGCGACTGCTGTTTGTCATTGGTCCAGAGAACGATTTCAGAGATGCCAACAATATGTTTCATCGGTTGCCTCCCTTTCTGCGCTGCCACCTGGAAGGCGGCTGACCACGCGGCGACGGAGCGGAACATTTCTCACACTTCTGGCCGCAGCGCTCATGCGAGCGCCAGATTCCGCCACTGCCAGCACAGAGGCTGGCGCTACAAAGATCATCCTACGCCCGCAGCAGCAAGCGCGCGCCCAACGCCTGCTCCACCGGGAGCAGCAGCGTATCGGCGCGCTCCTGTCCCGTTTCCGGGCGCAGGCCAGCTTCGGCCAGCGCCCGCCGGGTCTGGTCCAGGTCTTTGCTGGCGAGCGTCAATTCAATTGGCCCCTCGCCAACTGAATCAAGCACGCTCTGCACCCATCCATCGCGCTCTGGTGCCAGCAGATCAATGGTGAAGTTGCCCACACGAAATCTGGCGCGGCGAGACGCCAGATGTGGCACCACATCCTGCTGATCGAGCGTGAGGCCAAGCTGGCGCTGGTAAAGGTCGATGGCGCGCTCCAGATTCCGCACGGCCAGCGTGATGCCCGCGACACCAGCCGCGCCGTTGGGGTGAACGCCCGGCGCTTCCCAGGAAAGTCGCTCGGCATCGGGCTGATCCCACTGGATCAAGAAAGGCCAGGGCTGGCGCCAGGGCACGCTTCCAGGGACCAGCAGTTGCCAGGAAAGCTGGCGGCCATCCGGGCGCAGGCGCTGCATCGCAAAAGGGCCTTCGGCGATCAGGCCAGTCTGCTGAAAGCGCGCGGCATCCTCCTCAATGTCGGCAGTTGCCAGAGCGTAGCCCACCAGGCCACCTTCTTGCTTCCCCAGAAAATCAGCCAGCGCCTGTCCATTGAGGCCGCGTCCGGCTAGCTCACGCTCGTCATAGATGGAGATGAGTTCCAGATAATCCAGGCCAAAGCGGATGATCGCATTGTGCGTGCCCCGCCCGGTGTGGCGCCCGCCAGGACTGACGACAAAGCCCAGCGCCTGATAGCGCTGCATGGCTTCCGTCAAATCGCGCACCGCAATGACCGCGTGATCGAAACGAGCAATCACAGTGATACCTCCTGCTGTAAAGAACCTATCCTTGCCAGGTTATGCTCAGCGTTCCGTTTGACGTGCCTGGGACACGATGGCTTCAAGGTCCGCCAGATGAACCTCCTCAAGCGAGGAGACAACGCCGTTGGCGTCGGCAAGTGCCGGGGCCGGGTGACTGTTTGTGACCGCCAGGCACGCCATCCCGGCAGCTTTGGCAGCGGCTACCCCGGCGGGCGCGTCCTCAATCACCACACACTGCGCGGGCGCAATGTCCAGTCGCCCGGCAGCCAGCAGAAAGATGTCGGGGGCCGGTTTGCCGCGCGGCAGGCGATCCCCGGAGACGATGGCATCGAGCCAGCGATGCAGGCCCAGCAAATCAACAATCAGGTTGATATTTTCTATTGGTGCCGAGGAGGCCAGGCTCTGCTTGAGGCCAGCCGCCCGCGCCGCCTGAAGAAGTTCCAGCGCGCCGGGCAGCGTGCGCAGGTCATCCCGGAGCAGCGCGCGGAAGATGATCTCTTTGCGATCCGCCAGCGCCGCAATCTGCTCCGGCGAGAGGTCAGCACCCCAATGCAGGGGGATGATGGCGGCGTTGCTGCGCCCAAAGGTGTGCCAGAAATCGTCATCGGTGAAAGTGACGCCGGTTTCGGCGGCAAGCTGCTGCCAGGAGCGGCGGTGCTGATCACTGGTATCAACAATCACGCCATCTAAGTCCCAGATGATGGCTTGAAGGCGGCGGAGGGAGTGTGGTTCCTGGCCGGAAATATCTGGTTGTTGTGGTTGGATCAAGGATAGAGTGCTCCTTTTTTGTATCCATATCACGCACATCAATCGTGATTTGTAAAGAAACTTGCAAAACCCTTGACTTTTTGCTTTTGTTAGTATACGCTTGTTGTAAGGGCATGTCATATACACAAACTCTTTGTGAAATATCAAAAAGCCTCTAAACCTCTGACTGAGCTATCAGACTCGCATCTCCTCTTTTTGCGAGCAGCATGCCAATAGAATCATCACCCTTTACATGGCTATCCTGACCCATCCGTAAAAGGATGTTCCATCTTCAAGTGTGGGACGTGGGGATGCAGGGACGGTAGGAAAGGGGGTGATACTTTTCGGGCGGCGGAGCAATCAGCGCGGGGGAATGTGTGCATGTGCCCCCACTTGACACATCGTGACCCCTGGCGCTTTTTCAGGCGCGACCTGCACGCCCATGCTTCGGCATGATGCCTCCCGATTGCGCAGCGACTGAAGCTGCGCCCGTTTTAGGTGCTCTTCTTTTTTCCATTTCCAGGTGGCTTCTGGTTCGTATCATTGCGTCTTCGTTGATTGTGTGGAAGCGATATGCTGCTTCCCAATTCCGTAGTCAGGAGAGTCCTCGATGGCTCAAGCAACCGAAACCAAAACAACGGCTGCCGTTGCCGATCCCGCACCCCTTGGTCTCTTCGGATTTGCCACCACCACGCTGGTACTGAGTGCAGCCAACTCCAATTTCACTGGAGTCGATCCTTTTGGTGCCTTGGGACTGGCAATGTTCTATGGCGGCCTTGCTCAACTTCTGGCCGGCATGTGGGAGTTTAAGAACGGCAATACTTTTGGTGCTGCCGCGTTCAGCTCCTACGGCGCATTCTGGCTTTCGTTCTGGGCGTCAGTCCATTTCTACGGTGCCCAATTTACGGCAGGCAACGATGCAGGCTGGTTCTTGCTTGGATGGACGATTGTGACTGGACTCTTCCTTATTGGCACGCTCCGGCTGAATTGGGGTCTGGTCGTTGTCTTTGCCTTGCTGTTTATCACCTTCCTGCTGCTGACCATTGGCGCGTTCAACCCTCCGGCAAAGGGGAGTATGCCCTCACCCATTGGTGGCTACGTCGGCATTGCGACAGCAGTAGCAGCGTACTATGTGGGTCTGGCGGGCGTCTTGAAAGCCGTGTCGGGCGGCAAGATTAACCTGCCGATTGGGCCAATCGCCAAGTAATCGTTAGCACGGACTTTTTCTCGCATCCAACACAGGACGGGACAGGGGGCTGGCTCATAAGGATCGCGCTGCCGCGATAGAGCCATACCGGCCAGGACATGACGAGCCATTGCCTCCCTGTTCCGGCCCTTTTGTGAGAACACTCCACATAAAGCGCTTCCTCAAGCGCTGTGATACAATCGAGTAGATGATGGGGCAGAAGATCGACGCAATGCCCTCCATGTCCCCAACTAACCCTAGCAAGGGGATTTCGTTATGGCAACTTCTTCAGCCCTGGCAAAGCTATGGAGGCGGCTTACTGGCAGGGAAGTTGTATCTGAGACGCAAGCGAATGTGATCGTCACCACAGAGGTGGCCGAGGTCCAGGAGCGCGTTATCGTAACTGCTGATGTGGCTGAGGTGCAAGAGAGCAGCAACGTTACCAGAGAAGTGTCTGAGGTACAAGGGAGTATTAGTGTAACCACAGGAGAAGAGCAAGCAATGGCGAAAGAAGAGACCGGCGTAGCAGTCACCGAAGCAGAAATTGCCGCCCACTGGCGCGAAGAAGAGTATTTTTATCCCCCTCCAAAGTTTATTGGGCAGGCGAACGCCAGCGATCCGGCAATCTTTGAGCGGTTCAGTCTGGACAATTTCCCGGAATGCTTCAAGGAATATGCGGACCTGCTTACCTGGGACCACTACTGGCACACCACGCTGGACACCAGCAATCCCCCGTTCTGGAAGTGGTTCGTCGGCGGTCGGCTCAACGCCTGCTACAACTGCGTTGATCGCCACATGCTGAAGACCCCCAATAAGGCCGCGCTCATCTGGGTGCCCGAACTGGAAAATGAAACGACCCTGGCAATCACCTATCGGGAACTCTATATCAGGGTCAATGAGTTCGCCGCGCTGCTCCGCGATTTCTGCGGGCTTAAAACGGGCGACCGCGTAACCCTCCATATGCCGATGGTCCCTGAGCTACCCGTGACCATGCTGGCCTGCGCGCGCCTGGGCGTGATTCACTCCCAGGTCTTTGGCGGATTCAGCGGGACCGCCTGCGGAGGCCGGATTGCCGACTCAGGCAGCCACGTCCTGATTACAATGGATGGTTACTACCGCAATGGTGCGATGCAGGACCACAAAGCGAAAGCCGATGAAGCGGTGCGCGTGGCCGAGGCAGAGGGCGTCAAAGTGGATAAAGTGCTGGTCTGGCGGCGCTATCCAGGGCAGTACCAATCCCAGACGCCAATGGTCGAGGGCCGCGATTTCTTCGTCGATGAAGTGCTGAAGGACTATCGCAGGCAAATCGTCGAGCCGGTTTCTATGCCTGCCGAGGCTCCTCTGTTCCTGATGTACACCAGCGGCACGACTGGCAAGCCCAAGGGCGCGCAGCACAGCACCGGCGGCTATCTTGCGTATGTCACTGGCACCTCCAAATACTATCAGGATATTCATCCCGATGATACGTACTGGTGCGCCGCCGACATCGGCTGGATCACCGGGCATTCCTATATCGTCTACGGCCCCCTGTCGCTGGGGACAACCAGCGTCATGTACGAGGGAGTGCCGACGTATCCCGATGCAGGCCGACTCTGGCGGATCGCTGAGCGGCTGGGCGTGACCATCTTCCACACGGCTCCGACGACGATTCGCATGCTGCGTAAGGCTGGTCCCGATGAGCCAGCGAAATACAACTACCATTTCAAGCATATGACCACCGTAGGCGAGCCGATTGAGCCAGAGGTCTGGCGCTGGTATCACAAGGTCGTTGGTAAGGGCGAAGCGGTGATTGTCGATACGTGGTGGCAGACCGAAACCGGCGGCTTCATGTGCAGCACCCTGCCTGGTGTCCACCCCATGAAGCCTGGCAGCGCCGGACCAGGCACGCTTGGCATCCATCCGGTGATCTTTGATGAAAACGGCAAGGAGATTCCCGCAGGCAGTGGCAAGGCCGGCAACATCTGCATCCGCAACCCCTGGCCGGGCGCCTTCCAGACGATCTGGGGCCAGCCAGAGCGCTTTGTGAAAACATACTACGAGAAATACTGCCGGAACAAAGACAGTAAGGACTGGCGCGACTGGCCCTACTTCGCGGGCGACGGCGCGCTGCTGGCCGCCGATGGCTATTTCCGCATCCTGGGCCGCGTGGATGATGTGATTAACGTGGCCGGGCACCGGCTGGGCACGAAAGAGATCGAGTCGGCGGCCCTCACCGTTGATGAGATCGCCGAGGCCGCTGCTGTGCCGCTGGTAGATGAACTGCGTGGGCGGGTCGTTGAGGTCTATGTGTCGCTGAAGCCGGGGGTCACAGCGAGTGAGGAGATTCAGGCAAAAGTCTCCAAGGCAGTTGAGCGGGAGATCGGACCAATTGCCAGGCCGAAGCATGTCTGGATCGTTGCGGATATGCCCAAGACGCGCTCCGGCAAGATTATGCGCCGGATTCTGGCCGGGACCAGCAACTTCAGCGATGTGGGCGACATCACCACGCTGGCAAACCCGGAGATTGTCGAGAGCATACGCCGTCATGTCCAGAGTCAGAAGGTAGCGATGGGCGTAGTTCCACGCGCCCTCTCGCCAGAAGAGCTTGAGGAGATCAAGCGGTTTGGGAGTGTTGAATAACCCCTAGATTGTCAAGAGGTGTTGCAAGCGGTACCCATCATCTGGCGGTTTTTCTAAGGGTTCTTACTGATCTGCCAGGGGAAAGGCTCATGAGCAGCAAAGAGAGCATGGCCCAAAACAAGAGGGCTATGTTCTCTTTGCTGTTTCGCTTGACGCGGACGTTGTTGCGTTCTAGACTTTTCATATCAGGATGGCAAGATGCGGAGACGGCACGCAAATTGCGGCTGAGGCTCCGCAAGGGTGGCGCTTTCCTGGGGGAAGGCTCAATGACCGGGCATCTGAGTGGACAAGCTGATGCTTCTGATGACTATGTCGGCCAGCGCGCAGCGCTGCTTGCAAGGCTGCGCCAGGCAGGCATACATGATGAGCGTGTCCTCCAGGCGATGCGAGAGGTGCCACGCGAGCAATTTGTGGCCCCCGAACTGCGGGCGTATGCTTTTGAGAACGTTGCGCTGCCCATTGAGCAGGGCCAGACCATCTCGCAGCCGTTGATGGTCGGGATGATGACGCAGGCGTTGGAACTGAGGGGCACGGAGCATGTCCTGGAGATTGGCACTGGTTCAGGCTATCAAGCGGCGATTCTGGCGCGCTGCGCTGGCTCGGTGGTTTCCATCGAGCGCTGGCCGCGCCTGGCCGAGCGCGCGGCCAGACTGTTGGGGACGCTTGGCTCTACTAACGTCGAGGTACATGTTGGAGATGGGACGCTCGGTTGGCCGACAGCAGCACCCTATGACGCGATCCTGGTATCAGCAGGAGCGCCAACCGTGCCAGAGCCGCTGCTGGGCCAGCTTCGGGTGGGTGGGCGGCTGGTGGTGCCGGTGGGCAGCCCAGAGCAGCAGGATTTATTGTTGGTGACAAAGCAGGCAGGGTCATTTGTTCAGCGCAAGCTGGGAGTCTGTGTCTTTGTACCGTTGATAGGAGCAGCCGCCTGGCAGGAACGATTTGATTAGCCCATCGGCGAATTTATTCGCCGCTAAGGGCGCGTCGCCAGGAAACCCGCAGGGGCGGGTTGGGACAGGCAGCGGAGAGTCGGCAAGCGCCGACTTGATAGCCGCAGGCCCCTGGCGGCCAATTCAGTAGCCGATGGGGTGGGGCGCCTGTCCTAGCTAAAAAGGAAAACTTCATCATTGGCCGGAGGTCTTGACGCCAGGGCATGCCAGGTGGTAGGCTACAGGGTGAACAGGAGGCAGGTTCCTGATGAGACTATCCTGCATGCCTGGAATGGCTCCCGTAGCTCAGCGGATCAGAGCACTGGTCTTCGGAACCAGGTGTCGGGGGTTCGAATCCCTCCGGGAGCGCCTGCGCTGGGCGATGCGCACTGGCCTGATGATCTGCGCCGGTGCGCATCCCTTTTTTCTCTGGCATCACACCATCCTGTCAGGAGAGGGTATTCCTTCCTCTCAGAGAAAGCGAGGAATTCCGCCTCATGAGTATCCATTCAGTGCCCAGAACGCACCGACGACCGGCACAGGTCCACCCGATCCCGTCAGAGGCTGCCGATTCCCTCGCCCCGGCACCTGCCCAGATTGTCGTAGTCGGTATTGGTGGAGCAGGCAATAATGCTATTAATCGTATGATTGCTACCCATGTGCATGGTGTGCGCTTCCTGGCGCTCAATACCGACGCGCAGGCGCTGGCGATGTCGCAGGCACCAGAGCAAATCTGCCTGGGGGAGACCTTGACACATGGCCTGGGCGCAGGTGGCAACCCTGAAGTGGGAGCGCAAGCCGCCGATGCCAGCCGACACGAACTCAAAGAGGCGCTGGCGGGCGCCGATTTAGTTTTTCTGACGGCAGGCATGGGCGGAGGCACCGGCACCGGGGCCGGGCCGGTGGTCGCCAGTATTGCGCGCGAACTGGGGGCGCTGGTTGTTGGGACAGTGACACTGCCGTTCTCGTTCGAGGGGAGCCGCCGGCGCAGGGTCGCGCAAGAAGGGGTAGCAGCGTTGGCCGAGATACTGGACGCGCTGATTATGGTGCCGAATGATCGGTTATTGCAGGTGGTCGGTCGAAATCACTCGCTGACCGATGCGTTTCAACTGGCCGACGATATTTTACGCCAGGGCGTGCAAGGCATGACCGAAGTGATTACGGTGCCAGGGCTGGTGAACGTGGACTTTGCCGATGTGCGCACGGTGATGCAGCAGGCGGGGCTGGCACTGATGAGTATTGGGGAAGGCAGAGGGGAGCATCGCGCAGAGGAAGCGGCCCAGATGGCAGTAGCAGGCGGTTGGCTCGGCGCTTCGATCCGGGGCGCGCAGCGTGTTCTTTTGAATATTACGGGCGGGAACGATATGACGCTGTATGAGGTCACGCAGATTGCCAATCTGGTCCGGGAGGCGGTGGACGAGCATGCTGATATGATTTTTGGGGCGGTGCTGGACCCGGCGATGCACGATCAGGTGCGGGTCACGCTGGTGGCAGCGGGGATAGAACGCTCGAAGGAAGAGCAGGCCATGCTTGCTAAAAGGCATCGGGGCGGTACCGATGCCGAAGCGAGCGAACGTGCAGAAGCAAGAGTGAGCGGCTCCCTTGCAGGTACATAAAGGGAGCTGCTCACTCACTACAGAACATTTGATGCAACGGGGGAGAAAACTACTGGGACTGCTTGGGCGCGGAGCGGCCACGCTCGCCGCCTTTTTTCCCGATGCGGGAATAGAACTCTGGTCCCTGCTGACGCTTGGTGGACTCACCGCCCTTTTTCCCAATTTCAGCATAGAACGCCGGGCCGCGCTTTTCTTTAACAGCCTCGCCGCCCTTCTTCCCGATGCGGGAATAGAACTCCGGGCCGTATTTCTCGCGTACTGCTTGACCACCATGTTTGGCTTTTTGGGAACCAGGCTCTGGTCCCCGTTTGCTGTTGGGCATGTCTCTCTCCGCCTCTCTTCGTTAAGATGTACAGACTGTGTTCCCGCATCCCCCAGTCAGGTGGGAACGTTTCACGAACCTGATACTACCGGGTCGCCTGCGCTTGCAGCGGGCTGCAAGAACTATACCATGCTGCCCCACTGCTCGCAAGCCCGGCAGTGAGGCAAGCGCTGGTCTGCCTTGCACCATATCTGCGCCGGAGTATCCATGAGCAATCTGGCGCATGGTCTCGCCCGCATGAGGGTGCTATTCCCCGGTCTGTCTGGCCGACTGCCGCGCCCGCGCGACACGGTTAGCAATGAGGGCTGCCGTGGCGCCAGCCCCGACACCGTTATCAATGTTCACAACTGTCAACCCCGGAGCGCAGGTCTGGAGCATGGTAAGCAGGGCACCAACCCCCCTTCCTCCCAGACCGTAGCCAATCGAAGTTGGCAGGCCAATCACCGGAACATCCACCAGGCCCGACACAACCGAAGGCAAGGCTCCATCCATCCCTGCGGCCACGATGATTGCGTCCACGCCGTCCGCCAGTAACGACTGGAGGGGGTGGAGCAGCCGGTGCAGCCCGGCCACGCCGACATCATAGATGGGTGTGACGACACAGCCCATCGCTTCAGCAATCAGGCGAGCTTCCTCAGCGAACGGAATATCAGCAGTTCCGGCGCTGATGAGGCCAACCCGACCTCCGGTTGGCAGCGGGGCAGCGCCCCGCCGATAGATGGCTGCTGCACGAGCGGCTTCTCGCAGCGTGATGTCGCAATCAGCAAATGCTTCATGCAGTCGAGCGAGCAATTCGGGTCGTACCCGGCTCATCAGGGCACGGCCAGTTGCCCGCACGAACGCATGCGCGATGGACAACACCTGTGTATCAGTCTTGCCTTCGCCGAAAATGACTTCAGGAATGCCCTTCCGTCGTTCACGGCCAAAATCCAGATGGGCATCGGTGGGAGTGTTCAGGACACCATGCGCGAGTAGTGGTTCAGAGAGATCAGTCTGGGGGCGCTGAACTCCTTCCCCACCGGCAAGCTGTGATAACAGTTCCAACTCGCCGTTGATATGCTCCAAGACTCCACCCATCCCCTCCCGCTCAAGACGGTCACTCATCGCACGATACCTTCCAGCATGTCATGATGTGGCAGCACAAGGCTGCCCCATACAACCAACCTCAATATACCACATCGCATGCAAATTGGCAAGCTGACGTGCTTGCGTTAAGTGAAGCTCCCTGGATATAATGGGAAAGGCCCACCTACCGCCTGGATTTGCAGGATGCGGGCCGCGCATTATGCTGGAGGATACGTATGAAACAGCGGATTGTTTTGCTCGTGCTGGCGGCGGCGCTGGTGGTCTTCGTCTCAGCCTGCACCGCGTCGCTGGTGAATACCCCCGGCAGCGGTGAGCCGACCATCGCGCTCCATACCCCGGCTGCAAACCTGACGCCAACGCCCACCGCGCCACCCTATACGATTGGCGTTTTTTCAAGCAATGAGACGCCCAACGTGAACGACAGCGTGACCGTCTACGTGATCTTCCACCTGGGGGACAAGCCCGTAGGCGGCGCTACAGTGGTCCTCAACTTTTTCTATCGTGACCCCGCTAATCCAAAGGATCTGATACCCGCGAGCCAGCTCAACAACCAGGTCAGCCCGCAGCAAACCGCGCCAGATGGCTGGGCCGCCTTCCCGCTGACCTTCACCGGCCTCAAGTCGCAAGAGGTCGTATTGGCGAACGTCACCGTCTCCTACAACGGCCAAACCTATGTACGCCAGGGCGAAGATATTGCCTACATTTTCACGGCGGTGCAGCCATCGCCAACACCCTCCCCAAAGCCAGGGGGGTAAGACTTCATCCAATAGGAAATATTGGCTATAGGGAGCGAGGGATTTTGAATCATCCCTCGCTTTTTTTAGCGCTTTTGCGCGCTGGCTGGCATTTTGGTCAGCATGGCCTGACTTTTTTCTCCATCAGGCGCCTGAGAAGACGCAGCATCTGACTGAGGAAGTGGCTGGCAGGTAGGGCAAAAATGTGTGCCGCGCTGCGCCACAACGATCCGTACCAGCGGCGTGCCACAGCGCAAGCAGGGCGCGCCCGCGCGCTGATAGACCGCCAGATGGTCGCGGTTGCGGCCTGCCTCGCCCCAGATGTCTTGATGGCGACCAAAAGTGGTGCCGCCATGCTCGATGCCCAGCGTCAGCACCTCGCGGATGGCCGTATGCAGGCGAGCCACTTCATCTGGCGTGAGCGTTTGCGCCTGACGCAGCGGATGAATGCCCGCGTGAAAGAGTGCTTCATCCGCGTAGATATTGCCAATGCCCGCGATACACGTCTGGTCGAGCAGCAGCGGCTTCATCTGGCGGGCGCGTCCGGCCAGAAGGCGGGCCAGCGCGGTGGTCGTAAACTCCTGGCTGAGCGGCTCCAGGCCCAGGCCGCCAAGCGCGCGCGAAAGTTCTGCGGCGGGATAGAGCGCAATGCGCCCAAACTTGCGTGGGTCGGTGAAGACCAGCCGACGACCATCATCCAGCAGGAAGACGGCGCGGCAGTAGGGATCGTCGACCGCTTCCCAGGGGCTATGTTCGATGGCAGCGGGAAAGAGCAGCAGGTTGCCTGTCATGCGCCGATGAATCACCAGCGCTTGCTCGCGGCTGAGCGAGATGAGCAAGAACTTGGCGCGGCGATCAACGCCCAGGACACGGGCGCCAGGAAGCTCAGCGCAAAAAGTGGGCACGTCGGGATGGGCAATGGTGCGCGGCCAGTTGACGCGGACATCAGCGATGGTGCGCCCAACCAGAGTCTGGCGTAGCTGGCGAGCAACATATTCAACTTCGGGGAGTTCTGGCAATTTCAATACCCTCAGCGGGTCGTCATCTCGTGCTGCTCGTGCCCGCCAGCCCTGAGAAGGATACCAGCCAATACCAAAGAGGTCAATAGATGTTGCGCGAGGGAGGGGGTGGGTGGTATTGGACTCGAACCAATGACCTCTTCGGTGTGAACGAAGCGCTCTCCCGGCTGAGCTAACCACCCTTGCGTATGGAACACGCTACTAGAATACCACGCCAGAGCCGTCCCTGTCAAGGCTTATCAATCATCCAGCCACCAACTCGTGCTATCGGCGCTCAGCGCCAGCGTGCCGGTGCTGGCAATCGTAAACGTGCGGATCGGTTCTGAGGCAGCAGGCGTGGGCTGGCTGGGGCTGCGCGCAGTCGCCGAAGCTGGAGTAACGACCAGCAGCGATGGCTGCACCATCGGAAGCAAAGTGGTAAGAGCCGATACGCTCGCTGGCGTTTGATCGGAGCGCAGGGCAATCTGCACAATATCGGCATGCAGATCAGCGCCGCTGGCGGCCAGATTGCTCAAGGCCGTTTCATCGGTCTCGCCAAGAAACAACACATGCAGCCCCGGCGCCACCAGCCGCGCAATCAAAGCGTTGGTATCCTCATTCTGCGCGTCTTGCGAGAGGACCGCGCCGGGCGAAAGCACTTGCAAAGCAACGCCCGGCTCAAGCTGGACAACCGCGCCCGCGCGCAGCCGGGCATAGGGGATGCCGCGCTGCTCCAGCGTGGCGCGCCAGGAGGCGTAGGTGCTGCTGGGATGGAGCATGCCCGCGTCGGCAGCCTGAGCAATTTGATAATGTGCGACGACATCAAGCAGGCCCAGCAGGTGGCCTGTTCTGGGATTGGTGAGCAGGACCAGATCGATGCGGCGCTGCCAGAAGGGCAGACTCTGGCCTAATGCTTCTTCCAGCGCGGCGGGATCATCTCCGCCATCCAGCAAGACAGTATGCCCGGCGGGCGTCTGGATGAGCATAGCCTGGCCGCGTGGGCCAACATCCAGCCAGGTGATATGCAGGCGGTGATCGGGGAGCGTGGCAAGCGTGGTAATACTGGCGGCAGCAATCAGAAAAACTACGCCCGCCAGCCGCCAGCGCGCCTGCACCCGCCGGGCGCGGCGGCTCTGCGCCCTCGTTATACGCGGCGGCTCAATTGCGCCGCTTCTTCGAGGGCAGGTGAGCATGCGAGCCACAATCAGCCCCAGCCCGATCTCATACAGCCAGGCCAGCCGGATGTCCAGCGCGCCGACGTTGAGAAAGGCAAAGGGCAGCGCCGCCGAGCGCGTGACAATTTGATAGACGAGCCAGAGCAGCGGCCAGCAGACCCAGCCAACGACAGCGCCCGCTACAGGGAGCAGCCCCAGTAAACCAACGACCAAGCCCATCAACAGCAGCAGGTCCAGAAGTGGCGCGATAAGCAGGTTGGTAAGTGGCGCAATCAGCGAAAGCTGGCCGAAATTGACGGCCTGGATGGGCAGCGTGGCAAGCTGTGCAGCAATGGTAACGGCCAGCAATTCGGCACCCATCCTCCCGCCGGGCAAGCGTTCCAGCGAGCGCGCCAGCCAGCGGGCCAGCAGCGGCGCCAGCAGCACAATGCCCAGCGTACCCAGCAGCGTGAGTTGAAAGCCGACATCCCACAGCACATACGGCGACCAGACGCTTATCAGCAGCGCCGCAAGCGCCAGGGCAGTATACAAGTTATACGAGCGCCCAAGGCGCGGCGCAATCACCAGCAGCATCCCCATGATTCCGGCGCGAATGGCCGCCGGGCTGGCGCCGCTCAAGAGCGTATACAGCAGGATTCCGAGGAGCAGCGGCGCGAGCGCCCAGCGGCGGCCTACCAGCCGATTGGCAAGCGTCCTCAGCAGCCCGCTCAGCACCGTCACCTTAACGCCTGATGCGACGAACAGATGCACCGTGCCCGACTGCTGAAAGAGCGGATACCCTGCGCGCAGCACAGTCGTCTTCAGCCCCAGCAAGATACCGATTAAGAGCGAGGCTTCTGGTTCGGGGAGCGAGTGGCTCATCGCCTGGGCAAGTCGCTGGCGCACGGTAAAGAGCCAGGCCAGCAACGGATTGCCCCCGCCGCGCTCCTGAATCGTCAGGCGCGGAAAAAGCATCGCGGCAAAGACGCCCGCTGGCGCCGCAACCGGCTGCAATGGTTTCGTCCTGGAAGACGCACCAGCCGCAGGCGGCACAGGACCGCCAGCCACCGGCTCCAGCACGCCGCTCACCTCAACGCTGTCGCCATAATCCGGCGCGTAGGGGCCGCCAGTTTCCAGAGCAATGACGGCGAGCGTACCATGTACATTCTGCCAGGTATGGCCGTTATCCAGGCTCAGACTGTTGGCGTCGACCTCCAGCAGCGTGCTGCGGGCGCGCAGATCGGGTTCGGCGCTAATCGTCCCATCGATCACGACGGTGCCGCGTCCAATAAAGCTGCTCACCGCAGCGGGATCACCCACCGGATTGGCAAGCGCCAGCCGTCCGGCGCCCAACGCCGCGCACACCAGCAGAATCAATCCAAGCAGCAGCCAGCGTGCCAGCGGCGCAGTGAGGACGTGCCAGCGCCAATACGCCGCCAGCGCCGCGCAGACACCAGCCCCAACGAGCAGCGCCCAGAGCGGCAGCCCAACCCAATTTTCCAGGGCAATGCCAGCAAGCCAGGCAGCAGCGAGGGCCACCAGCAGCAGGCCGCACAAATCCGGCAGCACGGAGATGTTCAGTGGCTCGCTGGCAGGATACGCTGTCTCCGGCAGGATGCTGGTGGCACGCCGCGCTCCGGGCGGCAGAGACGCCCGCGCCGGATCAGTGGCGCGCTTCTGCGGGCTGTTACGGTTGTGCAGCATCAGGGCATTCTGCCTATCAAACGGTGATAAAGTCTTTGATCTTATCAAACGTGCTGCGGCTCATCACGTTGAGTAGTTGATCGATGGAAGTATACGGGCCGTGCGCCTCGCGGTAGGCCACAATCTTATTGGCGGTAGTTAAGCTGATGCCCAGCAGGTTGTGCATATCTTCAGCACTGGCGGTGTTGATATTGACCTTGCCAGGACCGCCGCCAGGCAAGCCAGAAGGCATAGGCTCGCCCACGCGCGGCACGTACACTTCCTCCCCATCGCTTACATGCGCCGCGAGATTGACACGCACCAGATCGGCATTGGGGAGCGCTCCGCCTGCTGCTTGCAGCAGCGTATCAACGCGATCACCGCTGTGGAGGGGATAGACGCCTGGATGTACGACGGCACCCACGATATACGCCTGGATGTCGGCGGCAGGCGTACTGGCGGGAACGTTACCCACGTCAGACTGCGTGATGGTTGGCTGGGTAGAGGCATCGGGCAAAAGCAGCACCACAACCGCCGCCGCAACCAGAGCCAGCATCAGAAGCGGCGCGACCCTGCGCGCCAGCCGACGCCGACGCTCGGTCTGCGCGCGCCGCGCTAAACGAGGAACGGGCAGTTCATCAACAATGGTCGCTCTTGCGGGGAGATGAACGGTGGGCTGTTCTTCAGGGAAGGTGAGCGCCTCCTCCTCGTCTTCCTGCGGAGGAGATGCGCTGTCGGGATCGCCCGGCCACCAGGACCAGTCATAATCGGAAGGTATTCGCCTATCCATACACAAGATCACCCCCACTGTTAATCTTGCAGCCAATTGTAGGGGCAAAGCTGGCGTGTGTCAATGAGAGTAGGAGAAATGGGCTGGCAAAACAAGCGCGAAGCCCCGGTTTTTGGAGCTTCGCGCTTGTTAGACCCCCTCCCTGCCCACTAGCTGCAAGAAACAGCAAAAGGTTGGGTAAAGAGGACGCCAGCATCCTGGGTGCTTACTGGCTGGTATTGGAAGCGATTGCCATCCTTCGGACTCAGGAAGCCGTCCGCCTCGAGTGCGCCAGGCGCAGCGCCCACGCTTGGAAGCTGCGCCGGAGCAAATGCCCAGTTAGAAGCTGGCTGCAAGCCGCCAATGTAGCGCCCCACAGCGCGGTGTTCATCCTGAACAGCGACGAGTTCCCCAGCTATCTGCGCCAGGTCTGGCCGCTGCAACTGGGCAAATTCCTTGATCGCTGCCAGCAGTGCCGAAACAAAGATGCCCTCCAGTTGCATCAGAGTATCGATAAAGAGATCGAGCCGCTGGAAGGTTTGCTCTCCATGAGGAAAGCTGAACAGATCGGTGGCCGGTTTGCCACCGAGGCCCACAAAGAATTGCTGATGGAACTGCTCCACGACGACGACCGCTTGCAAAAACGCCAGATTTGCACCCTGCAAGCCAAGCTGGTCATGATGATCGACTCCATTCTTGTAGAACGTGACGGCCAGTTGCTCGCCAGTTGCCGCGATGTCGAAGATTGTTTGAAGCTGATCCAGGCAGGTATTGTTTTGGGGAAGGACAGGTGTTCTGGCCTGGGCGGGTAACGCGCTCAGCATGCCCAGACCTGCTATCCCGGCGGCTATGCCCGTTGTTCCAGCAACCGCGCTCTTCAGAAGTCTCCGGCGGGAATGCTGGCCGGAAAGTGTGAGAAACAGATCACCAGAAGCATGATGGTTTGTTGCATTTTCAGAGGTTGTCATATACTTTGCGGCGCTCGCCACACATCAGGCGATCAGCAGAAGCAGCGCCGCTGCTCCTTTCATATACTTAGTTATAGTCATTCAAACAGGCGGACGGCATAGTTTTTAATCACTATTGGGTACCATAAAATTGTTCGATGGGCGCCAGCATCATTCCAACAAAAGCAGCTTTCAGGGCGCGGCAATCCTCCTTTCTTTTTTGCCCCCTCTGGCTGCTGGACGAGATACCAAAGAGGGGCCAGGCAACATGTCCGGTCCCTGCAAAATATATACCTGTGGCAGCACCTCTGTTTTGCTGCCGAACTGGCACGCATTGATACCATTCATCCCATCGAGCAGGTTCCGGCAGATAGGAATTAACTACCCTCGCAACGCCTCCGCCAACTCCCGCAAAAATAGCTCGGCATCCGTCACCAGACCGGCGGCCTGCGTGGTCCCCCGGTCGGCCACTTTCACGACCACCGCCGGGTTGATGTCGACCATCACCGTCTTGACCGTCGCGGGCAGGATATTGCCGGTGGCAATGGCATGCAGCATGGAGGCAACCATAATCGCCATCTCGACGCCCTGCACCGCCCGGCGCATCTCGCGCTGCGCCGCAACCATATCGGTAATCACGCCTGGCATCGGGCCGTCGTCGCGGATGGAACCGGCCAGCACCATATCTACCCCATGCTTCAGCGCCTCATAGGTCAATCCTTCGCGGATCAGTCCCAACTCGACGGCGCGCTGAAGCGAGCCAGCCCGGCGCACCGCGTTGATGGCGCGCAGGTGATGGCGGTGGCCGTGTTCCACCGGCTCCCCGCTCGCCAGATTCACGCCCAGCGACGTGCCAAACATCGCCGATTCGACATCGTGCGTAATGATCGCGTTGCCCCCAAAAAGCACCTGCACATAGCCCTGCCGGATCAGTTCAGCGACATACTTGCCCGCGCCGGTATGAATGACCGCTGGCCCCAGCACAAAGAGAATCTTGCCACCCTGCGCGCGGGTCTCGCGCATCTGCCGGGCGACCTCTTGAATCGCCAGCACCTTGGTGCGCTCGGAACTCACATCGCTCTGCATAAAGGCGAAGAACTCGCGGTGACGCGCCCGCTCCAGCGGAATGACGCGCAGGCCACCATGCCCGACAACGACCTCATCGCCTACCTCAACTTCGTGCATCGGACGACAGAAGGCGCGGCTGTTCTGACGATCAATGACAATCGCCACATCCATCTCAATATGCTCAACATCCACCCAGCGCCCATTGAGGCGCACCTGGGTTGGCAGGTTGGTGGTGGAATAAAAGTCATCTGGCAGCACGCCCGCCTGCTCGACGCGCGCCGTCCTGGCGTCCTGCTCGTGCAGGATGCTCGCGCCAAGCTGCTGAAGCTCCGCCAGCAGCGCCTCCAGCACTTTCTCATCCGGCGCAATCACGCGCATGCGGGCATAGCTTGGCTCCGTCTTGCTGCGCCCGACCTGCATCTCCTCAACCTCGAAATTGCCTCCCATATCCATAATCGTGTCCCAGACACGCGGCAAGATCAGCGAATCAATAATGTGTCCACGCAGTTCAATGGTTTCAGTTGCCATAGATATTCCTCATCTCATTGTGATGGTACTCTATGAAAGCTGCGCTTATCAGGGAAGACAGCGCCACAGGCAGAAACCTTCGACCCAAAAGTCCTACGCCTGCTCCAAACGTTGACGACCACCGCCTCCCTCTGGTATACTTTGGGCAAGCGCTGATGCTGTGGCGCGAGTCTTTTGGGAACGGCTGGCACGGTTGGCGCAGAAAACGCCGCCCGCGCCATGACCCCAACCCTGAGAAACCCAGGAGGTGGAGCTACATGTCCATTGTATCGCACACGGGGGGCCTCTTTGTCCCTCCAACCCTCACCGACCACCCTCTGGCAGCCTGCCCCCTTCCGCTCACGACGACCGCGCTATCTCGCTCGATGGCGCGCTCATCCTCTGGCGAGCAGGCAGGCGTCTTCCAGGGTGGCCGTTTTCGTGTTGGGCGCAGACGCGGGGTCGGTCTGCATCTCTTACACAAAAAAGAGGTGTGCAGATGGATTTCCCTTCCTTCTCGGAATCGCTCTCACAGACCCTGGCGGCCTTGGGTCTGCCGACCACCCTCCTTGATGCCGTGAACCCCGCCGTGCGGTCCATGCTCTGGAGCGGCCTGCTCAGAGCTTTGGAGGTCTGCAAGACGCCCACGCAGGGGCAGGACGCCCCGCCGGTCTCCCAACCGGCTGGGGTAGGGTCGGCGGCCACGCTGCGCGCGCCGCTGCCCTTCACCCGCCAACCGCTTGCCCAGCCGCGCACGCAGCAGGAGCAGTCGGGCTGGCTGGACCTGTCCGACTACCTGGCCGACTGGCATCAAAACGTGCGGCTGGCGCTGTGGGTCGCGGCAGAGGCGCTGGAAGCGCTGCGCGCCGCACCCGACGCTGAGGAATATCGACTGCTCTTCAGCGAGCAGTGCCGCTGCATCGGGCAGTGGTATGGCGAATTGGAGCAGTGGGTCGGGTCGTCTCTGGCGTCAATCATCTTGCAGGGCGAACTGCGCTTCTTGCGGCATCGCGCCTCAGCAGTGGTTACAAATCTGCTCTTTGCCGCGTGAAACCAATGCTCTCATGAAAGGGGGTCCAACAGTCGAAGGAGTCGAACTTCCTCAGATTGCACTTGCAACACCCACCAATGGGGGGAGGGTGTCCGAGTTGTCCGAGTAGTCCGACTTTTTCAGGGCGCTTGCCAGATTCCCAGGGCCAGAAACAACGCAGCGAGTAGACCCTCGCCGTCTACCCGCTGCGACACTCTCTTCTCAGCGCTTATTTTTTGATTTTCAGCGCCCGAATAAAGTTTGCCGCCAGCGTCTCCAACTCTTCGCTCTCATAGCCCTCGACATTGCCAGCATCGCACAGCTTCGAGATCATCGGGTCGATGGGAAGCTGAGCCAGCAGCGGCGAGCCGGTGGTGTAGACCAGATCAGGACCATTGCTTGGGCCAAACACCTCGACGCGCTCGCCGTTGGGCATGGTCATATAGGCCATATTCTCGACGACACCAACCACCTGCCCCTTGAGCGTCTTGACCATGTTGATGCACTTCTTGACGATCATCGTTGCCAGCAACTGCGGCGAGGAGACAATGATCACGCCCTCAACTGGAATGGCCTGCATCACCGTCATGGGCGCGTCCGATGTGCCCGGCGGCAGATCGATCAGCAGATAGTCAAGCTGGCCCCAGTCCACGTCGGTATAGAACTGCTTGATCGCGCTGGAGACCATCGGGCCGCGCCAGACAACCGGATCGGTCTCGCTGCCCAGGAACATATTCATCGACATGATCTTGATGCCGGTGCGCGAGCGCAGCGGGTCAATGCCGCCCGACTGACTCTTCGTTGGCGATCCGGTGACGCCAAACATCTTGGCAATACTTGGGCCGGTGATGTCACCATCCTCGATGCCGACTTTGAAGCCCTGGCGTTGCAGCGCAACCGCCAGCAGCCCCGTCACCAGCGATTTGCCAACGCCGCCCTTGCCGCTCATCACCGCCACAATATGTCTGATCTTCCCGCCGGTATCGCCCGCCATTGGCAGCGGAATGCCCCGGCCAGTCGGCGCGCGCTTCGCCTCGGTCAGCACCGGCTGCCCGTTTGCCGCGCGGTTCAGGTCTTCCAGCAGCGGCTCCAGATTGAGGCGATGCGTGCGGGCGCCCCCCGCTACACTTTCGCGCGAGCCAACATGGCAGGCGCTGCAAGGCAGCCCATGATTTTGAAAGACTTTCTGTGTCTGAGGATATTTCTGCACCACGTCATGAATAATCATATCCGCAGTGATCACTTCGGCCATATCTGCCTCCTGGCGGCGCCTGAACAGCCCTGGCGCTGCACTCCCTTAAAATATGCCGGAAAAAGTTGCCCTTCTGCAACCCTGGAACCCTGATCGCAGGGCAAAAGTGGATTAGCAGCGGCGTTTCTCCTTTCAATTCCGACTAATCTAATCAGATTTATTATACCATATGGCGTCTTGCTTTTGCCGGTGTAAGTGCGCCCGGTCGCAATGGGCGGTTGCTGGGAAAAGCTTGTCCGCACGTGCTACAATTTCATTACTACCTTTTGGATAGTATTTGACCTATCATAGATAGGCTACTCACTCTAGAGGGCACATATGGCAATAACCCGTGAACGCTTTGAGCAAGGCATGACCTACGACGAATTCAAGGCCCAGATGACGCGCAACCAGGACCGCTTCATCGAAAACGAGCGCCAGCTTGAGCTGGACCCGGCGGACATCGCTGCCTTCAAGAACTTGCCGCGCCCCCTGAACGTACTCGTCATCGCGGAAGACTGGTGTGGCGATGTGATCGCCAATTTGCCGATCCTTGGCCGTATTGCCGCCGAAAGCGGCAAGCTCCATCTGCGCGTGTTCCTGCGGGACCAGAACCTCGACCTCATGGATCAGTATCTCAACCAGGGGCAGTTTCGCTCCATCCCTGTCTTCGTCTTTTTTGATGAGGAATTCCACGAGATTGGCCGCTTTATCGAACGGCCCGCCAGTGTCACCGAACGCCTCGCCCGACTGCGGCGCGAGATGTACGAGCAGCATCCTGAGTTTGGGTCGCCCGATACCTCAATCAGCCAGCTTCCTGAAGAGCTGCGCGAGCAAGTGATGGCGGCCACTGCCGCCATGCGCGAAGCAGCCAGGCCAGCCAATAATCAGGATGTTGTCCATGCCCTGCGTGAGATTGTGACAGCGCTGAAAGCGTAGCTCCAACCTACCGAGGCAAAATATCTCTGAAATATATCTAAGGAGGAGGTACGACATGACGAAACGGCTGGTCAAGGTGACGATAGCGTATTGTTCCGCCTGCGGCTACGAACCATATACCCTCGCGCTGGCTGAAACGCTCATGAAGACGTTCCGCCATGAATTGTCTGAGATCGAGATCATTCCCTGGCACGATGGCTCCTTCGATGTCACGGTGGACGGTGAACTGGTCCATTCGATGTACCGCGATGATGGGTTCCCAGATCACCGTCTCATCATCGACGCTGTCCGGCGACACCAGGCAATGGAGAAGCCAGAGGAAACGCCATCAGCCAGCCCGCAGGAGAGATAAAGCCGGGGCAAGTCTTCCGCCAGAAGGAGGCTGCAAAGCCAGGTCGTTTTGGCGCGAGGCCAGTCCTCTGGCTGTGGTACAATAGAGAATGCGTGGTAACTTTCCGGCGTACTCATCTCTGTACCCCCCTTTTTTGGAGGCCCCGTGGAACAGCTACAGCAGACATTACCTGCCTCAATTGATGATGTCCTCACCGCGTTGGCAGCCCAGCGCTATATCGCTGATCGCAGCCTGGCAACCACGATTTACCTGGCGCTCAAGCGCCATAAGCCGCTGCTCCTGGAAGGCGAGGCAGGCGTCGGCAAGACCGAGATTGCCAAAGTGCTTGCCACCATGCTGGATACGCGCCTGATTCGCCTCCAATGCTACGAAGGCATTGATGTCAATACGGCGGTCTATGAATGGAACTACACGCGCCAGATGCTGCATATCCGGCTGCTGGAGGCCAGCGGCGCCAGCAACGCGGCTGCCATGCAGGACATCTTTGGACCGGAGTTCTTGATCCGCCGCCCGCTCCTGGAAGCGCTTGATCCCAACAATAAAAAAGCGCCAGTCCTGCTGATTGACGAGCTTGACCGCAGCGATGAGGAGTTTGAGGCATTCCTGCTGGAAATCCTCTCGGATTTCCAGGTGACGGTGCCGGAAATCGGCACGCTGACGCCCAGGGAGCCGCCCATTGTCATTATTACTTCCAACCGCACGCGCGAGATTCACGACGCACTGCGGCGCCGCTGCCTCTACTACTGGATTGATTATCCGACGCTGGAAAAAGAACTGGCGATTGTCAAAGCCAGAGCGCCCGAAGTCAGCGAGACGCTGGCCCGGCAGGTGTGCCTCTTTGTCAAAGAGATGCGCGCAATGGACCTCTTTAAATCACCGGGCATCGCCGAGACGCTGGATTGGGTGAATTCGCTGGTGACGCTGGACATTCAGGAACTCAAGGAAGGTCCGGTGCAGGATACATTGGGCGCGCTGCTGAAATATCAAGACGACATCCAGAAGGTCAACAACGGCAATGTCTTAAGCAAGCTCATTCATAAGGTGGTCGGTTCCTAAAGTACCAGTCGAAACTTGGTGTTTTCGTCTTGGCCCGTGCAGGCGCGGCTCACTGGCGGAACGCCTCTCACCGCGATCTTTCGTTGCCAGGCTCCTGGCGCTCTAGCGAGCAGAGAATAACGGATCATGCCAGAGATAAACATCGTACTTACGCCCCGTGATCTTGAACGCGGCGAATATCTTCAGCACAGGCTGGTGGAGTTTGGGCGGCTGCTCTGGGATATGGGCCTGGATGTTGGCCCAGGTCGCCTGCTCGAAGCCTCCGAGACACTCAGCCTCATCGATCTGCGTAACCGCGAGGATTTTTACCACGCGCTCAAATGCAGTCTGCTCTCGCGCCACGAGCAGGAGCCGCTCTTCGACCAGGCGTTCTTCTATTTCTGGCAACTCAAGCATCGGCTGGGCAAGATGGGCGAGAATGCCGTCGTTCAGAGCAGCGAGAAGCGCGCCGGCAATCCGCTGCGCCTGCCACCGCGCGAACGCCAGGAACTGGAGGCGCAGGCAGCGCGTCTGACTCGCCAACTGCTTCAGACCCAACGCGAGACAGGCCGGGCGCGCACGGCAGAGGAAGAGGAGAAGGGCGACAAAGACGACGATGACGAGGCCCAGGGCACAGCCTACAGTGCCATTGAGGCGCTGCGCCGCAAAGATTTTGAGTCCTATTCCTGGGAGGAGATGCAGGAAGCCAGGCGCTTGATGGCCGAAATGCGCTGGAATCTGGGCGAGCGCCGGACGCGCCGCAAGGCGCCCGCGCGCAAAGGCGACTATCCTGACCTGCGCCGCATCATTCGCCGCAATATGAAGTATGGCGGCGAGTTGATGGAGTTGACCTGGCGCAAAATCAGGCGCAAGCCGCGCCCGCTGGTGATTATCTGCGACATCAGCGGCTCGATGAGCCTCTATTCGCGCCTGCTGCTGCATTTTATCCACACCATCTCCAGCGGCTTGCAACATACCGAGGCGTTCGTTTTTGGCACGCGCCTGACGCGCATCACCCGCCAGCTTCGCAAGCGCGACGTAGACGACGCGATACGCGATGTCTCCAAGAATGTCCAGGACTGGTCAGGCGGCACACGCATTGGCGAGTGCCTGCGCGACTTTAACTATCACTGGGCGCGGCGCGTCCTGGGACGTGGCGCAGTGGTGCTGATTATCAGCGATGGCTGGGATCGCGGCGAGCCTGCCGTGCTGAGGGCCGAGATGGATCGCATTCAGCACAGCAGCCACCGCCTGATCTGGCTGAATCCCTTGCTGGGCGCGCCGGACTATCGCCCGGTGACGATTGGCATGAAGACGGCGATGCCCTTTATTGATGATTTTCTTTCGGCGCATAATCTGGATAGCCTGCTGGAACTGGGCAAGGTGCTGGAGCAGATTGACGATAACCGCCCCATTCGCCGGGGGCAGGCAGGAATACAGCAGGCTACCTGGAAAGCTGCCGGAGCGTAATGATCTTGTGCATGGCTCTGATGAGCCAGGAGGCATCGCAATGAAAGACATTCTGCCTGATGTAGAAAAGTGGCGCGCGCAGGGCGAGCGCGTCGCCGTTGCCACCGTCGTGACGGTGGTTGGCTCAGCGCCGCGCCGCGAAGGCGCCAAGCTCGCGGTGAGCGAGCGCGGCGAGATCAGCGGCTCGGTCAGCGGCGGCTGCGTCGAGCCTGCCGTGATTACCGCTGCTGAGGAGGTCATCAAGACCGGCAAGCCGCAGATGCTCACCTTTGGCATCAGCGAAGAGGAGAATCTGGAGCAGATTGGCCTCTCCTGCGGCGGCGAGATCAAGGTCTTTGTAGAACGGCTTGATTGGTAGCTGGCGGTCTAAACCGCGCCGAGACAGCGGCGAATTGATTCGCCGCTACGGGCTTGCGGCCACTAAATCCGCCCACGTGGATTCTCAGCCCCATGCTAGCCGGGCGTTTGCTCTAGCCCGCAAAGGCGAGGCTCACTGGCGGAACGCCCTGAGAGGCGATTCTAATCGCCAATGGGTTGCGGCAGGCGCGGCTTTCGCCAGCCAGGAGTCTTTCTATGGCAGAGATTTACGAGACCCTCAAGGCCAGTCTGGCCCAGGAGCGCCCGGTCGCGCTTGCCACGCTGGTTGGCGGCACGGGCACACCCGGCGCCAAGCTGCTGGTGTTCAGCGATGGTACGACGCAGGGCACGCTGGGCAGCGCGGCGCTTGACGCCCGCGCCGCCAGTGATGCGCGGGACATGATCTGGCGCGCTGAAAACAAAACGATCACCTACGCGCCAGAATCGCACGAAGAGGCGCTGGCCGGAGCGGCTGAGGTCTTTATCGAGAGCTTTCCGCCGCCGCACAAGCTGGTGATCGTCGGCGCCGGGCATATCGCTATTCCGCTGACGACGTTTGGGAAAACGCTGGGCTATCGGGTGATCGTGATTGATGCCCGCGCCGCCTTTGCAACGCGCGAACGCTTCCCGCATGCCGACGAAGTGATCTGCGAGTGGCCGGACGAAGTGCTGGGCAAGCAGATACCGCTGCATGTGGCAACCGCCGCCGCCGTGCTGACACATGATCCCAAGTTCGATGAGCCGACGCTGCGCGTGCTGCTCAACAGCGAGGTGGGCTATATCGGCGCGATTGGCAGCCGCAAGACCAGCCAGGAGCGCAACGAGCGCCTGCGTCAGCAGGGCATCACCGACGAGCAGATCGCCCGCATCCACGCGCCCATCGGCCTGAACATTGGCGCCGTCTCGCCCGAAGAGATGGCGCTGGCAATCATGGCCGAGATCATCGCCGCGCGTCACGGGCGCGAGCGTTCGGCAGCGGCCTGGCAAACAAAATAGTACCCAGATGTGAAACCATAGGGCCATCTGGACCGCTGGCTTCTATGTGGTAAGGATGAGGGTCCGCCCATCACGTTACTGCCTTCCCTGGAAGGGAGCGAAGAAAAACCATAACCGAAGGGAGCCACGCGCATGGACCTCTCCAGCGATGAACAACCTGTATCATCTCGCCCCAGGCGCTTCCACCTGAAGCGCCTGCTGCTCGCCCTGGCGCTGCTGATGCTGCTGGTCAGCGGCATTGGTGCAGGGCCTCAGACCCACATCGCGGATCATCTGCCCCCATTGCTCTCTGTGAAAACTTTCCATGTGCCATTCGTTCCTGAAGACTCTCTCACCCACACTGATGAACATAACCCGGCAATGGAACTCCTTCAGATTCTCGCCGGTCCTGACGGCAACCTTTATTTTCTGCCCGATTTCAGCACCTGGATTGGGCGGATGACGCTTGATGGGCAGGTGTCTCGCATCTTTCTCCCGCTTCCTTCTGATATTTCTTTCGTCGCGTGGGGAGGTCTTTCCGAGGGCAACGGGAATATCTGGGCGACAGAATTGTTTGGGGATGGTCTCTGGAGATTTGATCCCTCCAACGGAACGCTCAAAAACTATGAACCTCTCCGGCAAAGCCCAGGCGGCACCATTGACTATTGGAATGGGGTAGCAACTGCGGATGGCTCGGTCTGGCTGGAAGTGGTGGATGATCACGGTTTATTCGCCGCCAGGGCACAGGCTATCGGCCACCTTGACCCACAGACTGGAGTATTGACCACCTATCCAATTCAACAAAACGCTGATGGGTGGGGACCGCTGGCTCAAGACTCTGATGGCACGCTCTGGATTATCACCGCTCGGATTGATGCTGCCGCAGGGATCACAACTTCCATTGGCGTGAAGCGCTTTAATCCCCAGACAGGCACCATCACAACGTTTACCATCGCACCTACCTTCCCCAAATTTGAGCCAACCGTCCCACCAGGGGAGGTTGATAGCAATGGCAATCCAGTGACCAGTTTCCCCTTACAATTTCCAGATGTCACCTATCCTCCTGCGGTGGAGGCTGGTCTACCAGTGGCCGATTCGCCCATGATTACCCCTGCTTCCGATGGAGGCATCTGGGTGCTGTGTGAGGGCCACGCGCCAGATGGTTTCATCAGCTATCCGGTCCATATTACTCCTACAGGGGTGCAGCACACCTCCCTGGCTCCCGATGGGGGCAGCGTGGTGGCGCTCGCGCCGGGGCTTGATAACAAGCTGTGGGTGATCTATTATGATCCTGCCCTCATCCCACATTATGTGCTGGGTCAACTCAATGCAGGCGGCAGTATTACACCCATTGGCCGGCTTAATGATAGCCAGCCGCGCTATCTGACAGTTGGCCCAGATCACCACCTTTGGATGACTACTGCCTGGTCGAATGCCATTGAACAGGTGGACCTGCCTGGTTGAACCGAGCAGTGCCACAAGATGCCAGCGAGATGTTTCACTAGGCAGCAATGAAACGAAACCCTATCATCTTGAGACTACAATAAGAGTAAATGTTCATCGTTCTTGGGGTGAGCAGAGCGCTCGCCCCTTTTTGCAAGCGGGGAGGCTTTTTGCATGGCGACGATTCAACGCGAGCCGGTGCGGGCGCCAGAACTCAATGGCTCCGCCTGGTTAAACACCGATCATCCCCTGACGCTGGCGGAATTGAAGGGCAAGCTGGTGCTGCTGGACTTCTGGACCTACTGCTGCATCAACTGCATGCACATCCTGCCAGACCTGAAATATCTGGAAGAAAAGTATGCCGATCAGCCGTTTGTCGTCATCGGCGTTCACTCGGCCAAGTTTGAGAACGAGAAAGACGCGGACAACATCCGCAACGCCATCCTGCGCTATGGCATCACCCATCCGGTGGTGGTGGATGTCAATCATCGCCTCTGGAACGCCTACGCCGTGCGCGGCTGGCCGACTGTCGTGCTGGTGGACCCGGCGGGCTATGTGCTGGGCGCGGTCTCCGGCGAGGGGCAGCGCGAGAAGCTCGACATCGTAATTGGCGCGGCGCTGGATGCCTACAAAGAGGCCGGGCTGCTGGATGAAACGCCGCTTCCCGCCCACCTGGAGAGCGATACGCTGGTTGATACGCCGCTCTCTTACCCTGGCAAGGTCTTGGCCGATCCAGGCAGCGAGCGCCTCTTTATCAGCGACAGCGGGCACCATCGCATCGTGATTGCTACGCCAGATGGCAAACTGCTGGAGACGATTGGCACCGGCACAGCGGGCACCGACGATGGCAGCTTTGAGGAAGCGACGTTCCGCAATCCGCAGGGATTGGCGCTGGACAGCGAACATCACTGGCTCTATGTAGCCGATACCGATAATCATCTGCTGCGGCGGCTGGACCTGCAAGCGCGCACGGTCAGCACCGTCGCAGGCACGGGAGAAAAGGGCATCGGGCCAGACCTGACCGCCCCGGCGCGCGAGCAGCCGCTCAATTCACCTTGGGATTTGTGCTTTGTAGGTGGCCTGCTCTACATCGCAATGGCCGGCTGTCATATGCTCTGGCTCTATGATCCGGCCAGGGATGAACTGCGCCATGTGGCCGGAACTGGACGCGAGGCGCGGATCGATGGCCTGGCGCTTGGTTCGGCCTTCGCGCAGCCCAGCGGCCTCACCACCGACGGCCACGCGCTCTACGTGGCCGACAGCGAGATCAGCAGCATCCGCAAAGTGACATTGGGAGAGAACGTCCAGGTAACGACCGTTGCTGGCGGCGACCTCTTCCAGTTTGGGGATGTCGATGGGCTGGGCGATCTGGCGCGCTTCCAGCATCCGCTGGGCGTGGCCTGGCACGGCGGCGCGGTCTACGTTGCCGACACCTACAACCACAAAATCAGGAAGCTCGACCCCGAAACCCGCCGCGCCAGCAAATTCCTGGGCGATGGCAAGCCGGGCAACGAGGACGGCGAGCAGCCGCGCTTTTATGAGCCTGGCGGATTGAGCTTCGCCGATGAGCGCCTGTTTATTGCCGACACCAATAACCACGCCATCAGGATTGTTGACCTGGCAAGCAAAACGGTCTCTACATTGACGATTGGCGAATTGTGTCCGCCGGGCTTCTGCCTGCCGGGTCCAGCGTTCGAGGGCAACCGCGAGGCGCAGGAATAACTTGTAGCGCCGCCTGGAAGGCGGCGCTACGGTGCTTCATCACTTGCCGAGGGTCACGCCAGGGAGAGCATCACTCATCCCAAAGAGAGAATGTGGAAAGGCAAAATACAGCGCCAGCAAAGCAAAAATCACAATAAAGTGCAGGGCTTGATCTACCCAGATCGGCTTAATGAGATTGTAGCGAGTCTTCAAGGGATCAATAAAAAAGTGGGTGATGAAGATCAAAGCAATGGCGGCGGGCGTGGCTCTGGCGAACAGCACAAAGACAGCGGTATAGGTGGCCGCGTGATAGGCGTTGATCTCCCAACTTTTGCCCTTGTTGGCTGACATCCAGCCGGACTGAAACGCAAAATCACCGATGAAATGACAGGCCAGCCAGATCAGCACCAGCGAGAGAACGTCCATCACGAAACTCCACTTCTAAAGGAAAAAGCGCCCGTTCTCTAGAGATATGCGCATCCTTACAGGAGAGTATACGGGGTTGGAAACTCAGGATACTGTCTGGTATCTCACGAAATGAGGGTGAGGTTCGTCACAAAAAGCTGAGCTTCATTGACCTGTATTCCGCCCAACCCTGTCGCAGAGGTGCAGCCTTTGTAAGAGGGCAGGATGATGATACACTTACCGAAGCGGTGATTGAGACGCCTGGCCTCCACGCTTGCGCTTGGGGCGGCGCGGGTTGCCCTTGGTATGCCGGGGAGGTTCATCATCTTCGCCGGGGCCTTCCAGACGACGCAGGACCGCCTGGCGATAGCGCGAGCGCTGCGCCAGCAGGCGCGGCGGCGCGTGCAGATGCGCGGCCAGATCAGCGCTGCTGGCTGCCTGCCCTCCGGCCTGTGTCACGCTGCCGCGCACCTCCTGGTCGTTGGTGACGACCACTATTGTTTGCTGCCGTTCTGCTCCCTCGCGTGCCAGCCGGGCAATCACGCTGTCGGCGCTCTCACCCTGACAGGTATAGATCAGCCGGACGCGCTGCACATATTCCTGCGTTTCTCTGGCTTGCTGTCCATCGAAAACGACCACCACCTGATGGGGCGTGTGGCGATATTTGGCGATCAACTGCTGCACCAGCGCGTCGCGGGCGGCTGCCAGACTGCGCCGCTCCACTGCAAGCAATCCGGGCGTATTTTTGATAACATTATAGCCATCGACCAGAATTAATTTAGGTTCCATGTGGCGCCCTGGCTTTCGAGACATGATGCGGCTATGCGAAAACAGGCTTATATCCTGATACATCATAGTCTTCAGGGGTAAATCGCCGCAACTCAGATGCCCTGGCAGGCCGGTTGTCCCTGGCCGCTGCCGCTGCCGTAGATCAGGATCAGTGCGTTAGGGGTCGTCTGAATCCGCGACAGATGTTCATTGGGCACATTCAGATTCACGCCGTTGAAGCCGTTGTTGATGCTCTCTTGAACCGACTGCCCCGCCTGGCCGGTGATGTCCACGCCACCCAGGAACACACCCGTCACCATAAAAGCAGGCTTCCCTTTGGAGGAGACGCACGGCTGCAAGTCAATCATCACCTGGCGTGTGCCGGTGATCGGAATTTGCACGTCGCCCGTAATAAGCAGTTGATCGCCGCTTCTAGGCTGAGCATGGGCATTTTGAAGCTGGGGATTGCCGGGCACCGGGAGGCCAACCCCATTGACCTTTTGCGACGCTATGGTGTTGAGAAAACTCTGCGACAACTGGATCGTCACATCGCCGGGCGAGTTATCCTGCTCTGGCGGCGGCAGATTTGGCTGCGGCGCCAGCAGGAAGACCCCCAAAATTGCAATCACACCGCCTATCACCACGCCTGGCAGAAAGCCTGCCAGCACCATCCAGATTGCTTTGAGATTCAACACGTTCAGCAGTCTCTTCACCACGCGCGTCCTCCCGCAGAGCCAGACTCTGCCTGTATTTGGAGAGAATTCTTTGCAGGCGGATTATATCATGGGGCAACACTGGCAAACTGCGGCATGGCTCACACATGGAATGCGCACCAACGGCAAAAACCACCCCACTCTGGATAGAGTGCCCTGGACGGCTCTACTGCGCAGCCTATCAGCGCCGGTCAGAGATGCGCCAGCGTCAATTACTCTGCTTGCCAGATTTGTACAGTCTGGTCCCAACTGGCCGAGGCGATACGCTTTCCATCAGACGACCACGCCAGGTCTGTAATGACGGTATCGGCCTCATGGCCGCTGTAGGTAAAGAGCTTTTCCAATGAATGAGCATCCCAGATGTGGACAAAGCCATCATAGCCGCCAGAGGCGAGGCGCTTACTGTCGGCGGACCAGGCGAGTGCCATCACCACATCCTCGCTCTCGGCAAAGCTCCGATGCCCGCCGCCAGCAGGCTGCCAGATGTGAATCGTGCCGCCCTCGCCCGCCAGGGCGATGAGATTCTCATCGGGCGACCAGGCGAGAGCATAGAACTCGTCGGGAAAGTCCTGGGCAGAGAGGGCTTCACCGTTCGCAGCATTATAGACCCGTGCGGTGGCGTCAGCGTTGCGACAGACAAGGCTTTTTCCATCCGGCGACCACGCCAGCGGCGCTTTGCCGGGCCAACTGGTGATAAGGCCGCCGCTGGCGGCTCCCCAGATATGGACCATATCATCCTGGGCTGAGGAGGCGATGCGCTTGCCATCAGGCGACCAGACGGCAGCGAAAACATGCCCCTGGTGGCCGCTGTAGGTACGCAGCAGCTTGCCGCTCTCCGCCTCCCAAATCTGCACCGTGCCATCCCAACTGGCGGAGGCAATGCGCGTGCCGTCGGGAGACCAGGCAACCGAACTTACCGAATCCGTATGACCTTCGTAGGTGAAGAGATGCGCGCCCACATCGGTATCCCAGACATGGATGAGGTTATCGAGGCGCTGGACAGACGCCATACGCGCTCCATCGGGCGACCAGCCCAGGTGCCATACCTGGTTATCGTGGCCGCTGTACGTGCAAAGCACCTTGCCCAACTCGCTGGATGGGGCCGCCTGCACTGCCGCAGGCGCCTGCGGTTTCTGAACAGGTTCAGGCTGGCTGACTTTTGGCTGCTCAACATCAAACAGCGCGCCATCGGGCGCGCGCATGTAGAGGACAGGTGTAGCCCATTCCAGTGTGTTGGCAATACTCAGGCTCACCGCTTTGCGCGCCTCGCTCACCGCCGCATCCACCGGCAGACTGTCGGCCAGCGCCTCATAAAACGAGCGCGTGCATTCAATGGCCGCGCGGTCAGAAATCTCATATTGCATCGCCAGCACAGCGGGAATGCCGCGCCGCGCCAGCGTGGCCGCCGTGCTGGAGAAGAGATCGCGCTTGCTCCCCTGTGCGCCTTCGCAAGCGTTAAGCAGCGCCAATCGCAGCGAGCGATGATCGGAGAGCAACTGCCCCATCTGGGTCGCGGTCATCAGCGCGGTGCTGCCCTGCTCATTCGCCAGCGCCAGCACGCCCTCCTCTGAAGAGGGATCGAAACCACCATGTCCGATGAAATGGAAGACATGCCAGGGGCCTGCGCGCATCGCCCGCTGAAGATCGCGCCAGGTCTGGCCCGCGAGCCAGGTCAGTTCCACCAATCCATCGGCCTCTAAGTCCTTGAGCGCCTCACCGATGCGCCCCTGCTCGCGCTGAATATCCAGAGCTGGTTGATCGCTGGGACTGGCAACCATACCGAGAATGCGCAGCGGCGGCTTGACCTGCAACGGCTGGATCGACTGCGGCAGTTCCAGATAGCGCACCAGCGGCGTCTGGCGCGAGCGACAGAGGTACTCGCCCGCCCGCGCATCGTAGAGAAACTCCCAGGGCAGAGCGGCCAGTTCGGGCGCCTGCACACGCAGCTTGATGCGCAGGCCCCGATCATCCTGGCGCGCCGCTTCTCGCTGGCTCACGTCATAACAACTGCGGATGTCGCTGGTAAAGAGCGCTTCAAACAGGCGCTGCCCAAAGTCCTGCACGGCTTGCGCGGCCCGGCGGCGCGCCGGACCGGAACTGACCAGCGCCGTCTGCACCTGATCGAGATGCTCATTGAGTTTGGTGGCATCAAAGGGGAAGTGCAGCGTGCCGTGCGCCTCGCCCGCCGGTGAGCGCAGCACCGCGACGGGATAGGTGCGTCCGTGTCCGGGGCCAATCTCCAGGTCAAAGTCCAGATATTGCATCGCGCGTTCCTCCAGGCGTACTCATCATTGCGAGTCCTGGCTGATTGTACAGCTACCGCTGGAGGCTGTCAACGCGGTACGAATTGGGGAAAGTCAGCACCGAACCAAAAGCCCTCTGGACGCAATACCAGGGGCAGCCTCAAAGTGCAGCCCATCATGGCTAGTTAACCCGATGTGCAAGTTGTTTAGATTACGCAACAAGCCGCTCCAGTTGAAGTGGCGGAGCCTGATCGTGCAGATTGAACAGGACAGCCAGCGTGTGCATGAGGACCATCCGCAACAGCCGGTTGCGC
>Ga0209581_1000172_pt1 | contig 197853 bp, 190 predicted proteins | sample Coa_R2_FD_187160 | JGI IMG/M metagenome (GOLD analysis project Ga0209581, IMG submission 187160) | Surface soil microbial communities from Centralia Pennsylvania, which are recovering from an underground coalmine fire - Coalmine... | ecosystem: Environmental > Terrestrial > Soil > Unclassified...
TCCCTGTTGAGCCCAAAAGCTCGGCTGCCGGTTTGCCAAGCGCTTCCTCGCGGCTAAAGCCATAGAGCTCTTCACAGCCGCGATTCCACTCAACAACGATTCCCGCGTCGAAATCCCAGATGGAGATCGGGTCGCCCGTGAGCTCAATGAGGCACTTTTGCTGCCGCAGCTGCCGATTACTCTCTCTGAGCGCCTCCTCGATGGAGCGCCGCCCGGTTATGTCAACGATAGTGAAGACCACGCCATCGATCCTGTCGTCGACCGTCCGGTAGGGGCGCAGCCGGATATCGTACCAGCGGCCGTCACGGCTGCGAATCTCGCGTGTTAGAGGAGTAAGGCGCGCAAGGACAGTTTGGGCGTCCTTGATCAAATCGTCATAAATAAGCCGATGCGCAAAATCCGTAATGGGCCGCCCTACGTCGCTGGGCGTGATGCTGAATACCTCGGTCACCGGTTCGGTGAAGAGCTTGATCCGCAGACTCGTATCGAGAAACAAGGTTCCGAAATCGGTCGCCGCTATCAAGTTTTGCAGGTCGCTGTTGGCGCGCGACACCGCTTGAAGCTTTGTTTTGAGCTCGGCATTGACGGTTTGCAGCTCCTCATTGATCGACTGCAGCTCCTCTTTGCTGGTCTCTAGCTCCTCGGAAGTCGAGCGGTATTCCTCATTGATCGACTGCAGCTCCTCGTTGGCAGCCCGCAGCTCCTCGGTCGCCGCTTCCGACTCCTCGATCGTGGTTCTGAGCCGCGTCTGGGTCAACTGCAATTCTTCTCGCAGCTGGCGAATCTCGCTGTTCTCGTTCGAGTCGCCCGAAACCGAGTCGCCCGAAACCGCCGCCGCTGCCTCGGCCGCTCCGCCTTCGATGAACATCACGACGGCGTTGCTAGGCCCGGTCTCGCCGCCGCCGACCGGTTTCGCATGGAGGTAGACGCGGCGCGGCACGCCATTGAATTGGACGAAGACCGGAAGGCTCAATACGGACTGGCGATGCTCAAAAACGCGATAGAGCGCAGAACGCAATTCGGGTTTGAGTTCGGGCCGCACGAGCTCGGTTATATCGGCGCTCAACAGGCCGCCCGCTGGCTGGAGATAGCGCCCTGCATGTTCCGACAAGTGCAGGACCCGATGCGTTCTGTCGATGAGGATGCTGGGCGGCGCCACCGTTTCAAGCGCCTGGCGGTGCAATGCGGCCTCATTGAGCGCTGCTCTGGGGCTCAGCAGCGGCCCCCCCGCATGTCTGCCATATTCCACCCCGCCCACACCTGTGAGCAGCTCCGGCAGCATGTGCGGCTTCTCGCCTGGCCGCGCCGTCGACTGGTAGATACGTGCCTTACGGTCGATTGTGCGAAAAAGCCCCGGCGGATTATCGGCTGCCTCGGCCGAGCCGAGGAGCAAAAAGCCGCCGGCGTTCAAAGCATAATGGAAGATACTGCAAGCAAAGCTCTGGAGCTCGTGATCAAGATAAACGAGGAGGTTCCGGCAGGAGATGAGATCAATCCGCGAGAACGGAGGATCTTTGAGCAGATCGTGGGCGGCGAAGACCACAACGTCGCGCAGCTCGGAGCGGACGCGGTATTGATCGCCTTCTTGCCAGAAGTAGCGGCGGAGGAGTTCCTCGCTCACGTCGGCTTCGATCGCCGCGGGATAGCGGCCTTCGCGGGCAATGGCGAGTGCCCGGGCGTCGAGGTCGGTTGCGAATATCTGGATGGGCGGACGAATATCGTGCCGCGCTGCCTCCTCCAGCAGGAGAATAGCAATCGAATAGGCCTCTTCGCCCGTGGCGCAGCCCGCCACCCAGACGCGAATAGGTGAGGTCGCGTCCTTGCCTGCGAAAAGTTGCGGGATCACCCGCGTGCGCAGCGCATCGAACGCATCGCTATCGCGGAAGAAGGCCGTCACGGAAATGAGAAGGTCACCTAAAAGCAGCTCCGACTCGCCCGCGTGCTCGCGCAGATAATCGCAATACTGCCTGAGACCGCCGGTTCTCGTGACCTGGATGCGCCGTGCGATACGCCGCAAGACGGTGGAGCGCTTGTATTTGGAAAAATCGTGCCCCGTACGGACACGCACATGAGCAAGGATCCGCAGCAGCAGGTCCTCATCGACGGTTTGCGCGCCGGCTATCGGGTCACTGCCCCTGTCGCGGGCCAGCTCGGCAACCCGCTGGGCAAGCTCATGGACCGGCAGGACGAAATCGGCGCTGCCGGTTGCGATCGCGCTGCGGGGCATCGAGGGATACTCAGCCTCGTCCGGATCTTGCACGAGAATGATTCCGCCCGCCTCCTTGACTGCTCTCACCCCGACCGCCCCATCCGATCCCGCTCCGGTCAAAATCACAGCGAGCCCATTGCCGTGCCGCTCGGCGAGCGAGCGGAAGAACAAATCAATCGGTGCGCGATGGCCGCGCGGCTCGTCGAATTCTGCCGAGGATATCTCGTCATCGCTTATGTGCAGCCGCCGGCCCGGCGCAATCACATAGACATGGTCCGCCTCTAGCCTTTGTGTCGCATCAACCTGCACGACAGGCATACGGGTGCGCGCCGCGAGGATGCTTGAGAGCCCGCTATGGCTTTGCGGATCGAGATGGACAACAACCACAAAGGCCGCGCCCGTGTCTGTGGGGAGCGCGCCGAAAAAGGCCTGCAGCGCTTGAACGCAGCCCGCCGAGGCGCCGATTCCGACAATGACAGGCCTTGTTGCTGAGGAGCCGGAGCTTTGACGCTCGTTTGGGTGTTTGTTGTCTTCTTCTGTCATGATCGGCCCCGCGCGCGGCCGCCCGGTGCGTTTTAAATTATCTATCGCGAAGGCCGGTTAACGGCAATTAACCATGCTAATTTAGCGATCAGCCAAGGCGGCGCGGCGCCGCCTTTTTGGCCAAAGCGGGGCTTCTTGGCGGCTTTGGCATGACGAACCAGCCGCTGACCAGCCGGACGCGCGGCAGACCTCTCTGGCCCTTATCGCGGAACCGCGCCGCACCGTTCTCTCTTCGGGCAGCCCGCTCCCGCGGAGGCCAGCATGGCCAATCGCGACATTCTGCCGCGGAGCCTCGGCCGGAGGCGCCGAAGAGCTGCGATTTCTTGCGCGAAATTTTCCGCGCGATCTCCCCCACCTCCGTGCTGATTACCATTCACCTGAAAGGCCAATTCGATTCTCAGCTCGGCAAGGTGTTGAGCGCCACGCGACCTCTGACGGCAAGGTTTGCAACTGACGGCGAACCTATGCAGAAAAGCCGCATTTATATCGCGCTCCCAGAGCGCCATCCGATCCTCGATTCCGATTTGCTTTGCGGCCCGCGAGAGAATAGTGCCCGTCCGGCTTTACCGCGATCGGGGCCTCTACCGCATTCTGATTCCAGAGGAGATGCTAGCCCGGCTGAAGGTGGCGAAAGGCGACATTCTATACGCTGTTGAGATCGGGAGGCTATCTTCTCACGCCTCACGATCCAGAGATTGCCGAGCAAATCAAGCTAGGCAAGAAGTTCATGGAGCAGTACCAGGAAGCATTCAAAGCATTGGCTAAATGACGGCCGAGCGCCATGATCGAGGAATGCCTGCGCCGATGACCGGCTTCCCGCCAGTAAGCGAAATGGATTGGCGCCGCCTCGTTGAGCGCGCGCTGAATGGCCGCCCTTTTGAGAGCCTCGTCACAACCACCTTCGAGGGGCTCAAAATCGAGCCCCTCTATCCCCGTGCCGAGGGCCCCCGCCCGCGCGCGCTGCGGCAAAGGCCTGGCCCGTGGAAAGTCTCGCAGCGAATCGATCAGCCTGACCCTGAGGCTGCCAATGCGCAGGCCCGCGCCGATCTCGAAGGCGGCGCCGATGCGCTGACCTTTGCAGTATTCCCTGCACGCGCAGGGCGCGGCTTCGGTGTCCGCATCGAATCGGAGCGTGATCTTGAGGCGGCACTTGCCGGAATCGATCTCGATCTCCTTTCTCTGCGGCTCGATGCAGGCTCTCGCGCGCTCGATCTTGCGCCTCTTTTCATCACTCTCGCAGAAAGGCGCCGCCTCACCTCGGCCGCGCTCGACGCCGGCTTCGGCCATGATCCCATCGGACATTTGGCGCAGTCCGGAACCTTACTTTCTTCAAGCGGGCTTGGCCGGGTGTACAAGAGCCTGCGGGATGCAGGTTTTGCCGGCCATCTCCTTCTTGCAGATGGCAGGCCCTACCACGAAGCAGGCGCTGGCGAAGCGCAAGAGCTTGCGTGCGTGCTCGCAACCGGCATCGAATATCTGCGGCTCCTTGAAAAAGAAGGGCTTTCTCTCGAAGACGCGCGCAATCAGATCGCGTTTCTCCTCGCGGCTGATGCAGAGGAGTTTTTGTGCCTCGCGAAATTCCGGGCGATGCGCCGCCTTTGGGCGTGCGCCGAGTCGGCATGCGGGCTAGAGCCAGCAGCGATCCGGCTCCACGCCGAGACCTCCTTCCGGATGATGACGCGCTATGATCCGTGGGCCAATATTTTCCGCACCACGGCAGCGGCCTTCGCTGCGGCCGCGGGCGGCGCGGATGCGATCACCATTTTGCCCTTCACGCTCGCGCTGGGCTTGCCCGATGGAGCCGCACGGCGGCTTGCGCGCAACGCTCAGCTCATTTTAGTCTACGAGGCTAAGCTTGCAAAAGTGGCCGACCCGGCCGCGGGATCGGGCGTTTTCGAAGCCCTGACAGACGAGCTTTGCGTAAAGGCTTGGAGCCTTTTCCAAAGCATCGAGGCGCAAGGCGGAATGATCGCTTCTCTTCGTTCGGGCGTGCCGCAAAAAGAGATCGCCGTTGCGGCGGCAGCGCGGCGCGAGGCGATCGCGCATGGTAAGCTTTCAATCATAGGGACCAACGCCTATCCGTCACTCGATGAATTGCCGGTGAGGGTGCTTGCTCCCGCCATTCCTGAGGAGTGCCGCTCTCCCAATCGAGATGACTGCGAGCCGCTGCCCGCGCGCCGCGATGCGGAGCCTTTCGAGAAACTCCGCGCGAAGGCCGAAGAGCATTGCCGCAAGACCGGCGCGCGGCCGAAAATTTTTCTCGCCGGGTTCGGCGATCGGCAGGATCACGCGGCGGCAGCGTCTTTTGCCCGCAATTTTTTCGCTGCCGCCGGGATTGAGTCCGTGGAGAGCAGAGGCTCTCAAGATCTGCGGCTGGAGTTCGAGCAGTCTCGCGCCAAGGCCGCCTGCCTCTGTCCTGCGCCGCTGACCCCAACTCAGGGTCTCATTGAGGCGGCCCGCGCGCTGCGCCAGGCGGGCGCCGCGGCAATCTATTGTTCAGGAGAAAGGCACCGTTTCCCGCAGGACGCGGGAATTGATGAATTGATTTGCGCCGGTTGCGAGGCTGTGGCTATTCTTAATGATGCGTTAACCGTCACGCTAAGCGAACGGGGGCGTTAAACTGGGGCAATTGGGACGGAGAAAGATGAGATTGCTTTCCAATCCGCGCGTCATCGCGGCTGTCTTGACCGGGGCCGCGTGTGCCGGCGCGGCCATGGCGCAGGAGCGCGGCGCGCCAGGGCAAAACCAAGATGGCGTCTACGCGATCGATATCACGACCAAGCAAGGAAGCTGCGACAAAGCTTATCATTGGATGATCGCCGTCAGCGGGGGGCGTGTGAGATCTGCAGGTGAAATGCCGCTTGAAGCCTCCGGCGAGATCACGCAGCGCGGCATCGTGCAGCTCGCTTTCGAGCGTTTCGGCCAAATCGCGACCGCAAGAGGCAGGCTTTCACGCGGCAGCGGCTCCGGGACCTGGTATTCGCCAACACTCCAGTGCCGCGGCTTCTGGCAGGCAAGCCGGCAGGGCTGAGCCCGCATCGCAAGCGGGTCCCGCGCAGGGCATCGCCTTTTGGCGCGCGAAGATTATGTTCTTGGCGTGCCTTTGCCCAAGAACGCCGCGATGAGCCGTTTGCCGGATTTTTCTCAGGTGCCATTTGCGTGGCAAGCCGCAAGCCCTTGCGAACCCGGAGGCGTGCCCTGGCTCACGCCCGAGGGCCTCGGCATCGCCCCGTGTTATAGCGAGAACGATCTCGCCGGGCTTAAATGGCTCGGCGGATTTCCCGGCATCGCGCCTTACATCCGCGGCCCCTACCCCGGCATGTACGCGGCCCGGGCTTGGACCATCCGCCAATATGCAGGGTTTTCAACGGCCGAGGAGTCGAACGCCTTCTATCGCCGCAGCCTTGCCGCCGGGCAGACCGGGCTTTCTGTTGCTTTCGATCTTGCGACTCACCGCGGCTACGACTCCGATCACCCTCGCGTCGAGGCGGATGTCGGCATGGCCGGTGTTGCCGTCGACTCGATCGAGGACATGCGCGCGCTCTTCGCCGGCATACCGCTCGACCAAGTCTCCGTTTCCATGACGATGAGCGGCGCTGTGCTGCCGGTGCTCGCACTCTTCATCGTGGCTGGCGAAGAACAGGGCGTTCCAGCGCACAAGCTAAAGGGCACGATTCAAAACGATATTTTAAAAGAATTCATGGTGCGCAACACGTATATTTACCCGCCGGAGCCCTCGCTGCGCATCGTTGCCGATATCATTGCTTTTGCGGCGGAGAAGATGCCGAAGTACAACCCTGTCTCGATCTCCGGCTATCACATGCAGGAGGCCGGCGCCACGGCCGATCTTGAGCTCGCCTACACGCTTGCAGACGGAATCGAATATGCCCGCGCTTGCGTCAGGCGCGGGCTTAATATCGACCTTTTCGCGCCGCGGCTTTCATTCTTTTTTGCGGTATCGATGAACTTCTTTATGGAAGTAGCAAAGCTTCGCGCGGCGCGTCTTCTGTGGGCAGAGCTTATGCGGCAATTCGAGCCTGCCGACGAGCGATCCTCTATTCTGCGCACGCACATGCAGACATCCGGCTGGTCGCTTGCCGCACAAGATATTTTGAACAACATCGTGCGGACCGAGATTGAAGCCATGGCGGCCACCCACGGCCACACGCAATCGCTGCACACCAATGCGCTTGACGAGGCTTTGGCCCTCCCCAGCGATTTTTCAGCACGGCTCGCGCGCAATACGCAGATTTTCCTTCAAAAAGAGTCCGGCACGCCGCGCGTGATCGACCCCTGGGGCGGTTCGTATTACGTCGAGTCTCTCACTCACGCGCTTGCCGCGAGAGCCCTTGCGCATATACACGAAATCGAAAATCTCGGAGGAATGGCGAGGGCCATCGAGGCCGGCATCCCGCAACGGCGCATCGAGGAAGCCGCCGCACGCACCCAAGCGCGCATCGACAGCGGCCTCGACATTTGGGTTGGCGTGAACAAGTTCACCTCCCCGGACCAGGATTCTGTTCAGATCCGCCGCGTTGAGACCTCTGCCGTGCGCGAGCGGCAAATCGCCAAGCTCAAAGCATTGCGGGCAGGGCGCGATGAGGCCGCGACCGCGCGCGCTCTCGATGCCCTCAGCGAAGGCGCAGAAGGCAGCGCCAACCTCTTGACGCTTGCGATTGAGGCCGCGCGGGCCAAGGCGACCGTCGGCGAAATCTCCTTCGCTCTTGAGAAGATATTTGGCCGCCATTGCGGTAGACCGGCCATTGTAACGGGCGTATATGCGCGCGAAGCCGGCGCCGGCTCGCCTGCCATCGCGCGCGTGAAGGATTTCGTCCGCGCATTTGCCGAGGACGAAGGCCGGGCGCCGCGCGTGCTCATCGCGAAGATCGGCCAGGACGGTCATGATCGCGGTCAGAAAGTGATTGCCTCGGCCCTTGCTGCCTTCGGCTTTGATGTCGAGCTTGGTCCGCTCTTTTCAACGCCCGCCGAAGCCGCCCGTCTAGCGGCAGCAAGCAAAGCCGATATCCTCGGCATTTCAACGCTCGCCGGCGGACACCTAACCTTCGTGCCGCAACTCATGAAAGCGCTCGGGCAAGAGGACGCCGCGCAGATCCTTGTTGTTGCCGGCGGCATCATCCCGCAAGAGGACTTCGAATTTTTAAGCAGATCGGGGATTGCCGCAATCTTCCCGCCCGGCACACCGGTCCCGCAAGCGGCAGAGCGGCTGATTGAGCTGCTCAATGACAAGCTCGGCTACCGGCAAAGGGATGCGCTTCCCGCCAAGCGGAGCGCGCAATCCTGAGGCGTCTCCAAAAGCCTCCCAAGGCTCGACCTTTCTTGATCGCATGATCGCGCTGGCCGAAGGCGCCGCTTGGCAGAAGGCCCCGAACGAGATCGCGCTGGTCAAAGAAAAATACCGGCTTCCGCAGCCGTGAGATGCACGGGCTCAACGAAAGATTAGTTCCTTTTCCGCCTACACAAGGTTGAGTGGCAAAGAACAACCGACCCCCGAGGCGAAGTTAAAGCTCATCCGCAACGAGCGGCGCCTCGTCAATATGGGCTATGGCCTCAACGCGATGGTGCACAACACGTCCTGGGTCACCGCGCATTTTCATCTGATCTTCGGCGGCACGGTGATCATCATGTATTTCCCTATTGCATATGAGATCTGGCCCCGCCTCGCCGGGCGTGAGGCGCCCTCGATCCGCGCGCAGAGAATTCAGCTCTGGATGTGGTTTGCGCACATGATGCTGATGTCGCTGCCTTGGCATTGGCTCGGGCTCCAGGGGCCAGTTCATCCGCTCACGCGCGTGCCAAGAGCCCTCAACGGTTTTGGCTTGTGGAATGCGCTGGTCCTCGTTTTGACGATCGCCGCCTATGGCTGGCCAATTGCTCACGCCTTCATCATCAAGGCGCCTCAAGCCGTTGTCCACCGCGTTGACAGAGCTGGCTGAGATGGCGCAGCAAACTATTCCTCCGATTCGCATTCAAGCGGGCTCGCCGGCCGCGCGTCAGCCAAAGAGCGAGGCGGCTGCCCATCCCGTCCCATGGTTGCCTGGACCCCGAGGTCATCGGCCGCCTCCACCGGCCCAATGTGCAGAACGGGGCCAAAAAGCTGATGGCCGCCACCGTCCAAAATCTCGGTGACGATCAAGTGGTGGATGTTTCCGCGCATTTTTCCGCCCTCGTCAAGGGCGCGCTTGACGCGCGGATTGCCTCGGCGGGCGATCCGGACATCAATCATCTCGTTGAATACGGCATCTCATCGCGCGGCATCCCCGCGTGCGCCTCTTGCCATGGCGCGCACGCGGGCGGCCCCATTGAGACGCCGACTCTGTCGGGACAGAGGCAAGAATATCTTGCTGCGCAACTCAGCGCCTTTGCGACAGCCGAGCGCCGCAATGACGTTTTCAACCGCATGCGCGCGATTGCGGGCAAGCTACGCAAAGATGAAATCGATAAGCTCGCCGAGTACTACGCGGCCCAGCGCCTTTTCCGGCCGCGCGATTAAGACAGGCCTGCTCGCAACGGCGCCTGGCGGCAGTTCCGGGGCCAGCGCGCCGATGCAATCCGGCCCCGGCAAAGCGGCTTATGCTCCAGCCTCTTGCTGGTGCCCAGGAGAGGACTCGAACCTCCACGGCTTTCACCACTGGTACCTGAAACCAGCGCGTCTACCAATTCCGCCACCTGGGCCTGGCGCCTTAAATAGGGGCTGGGTTTCTGGCTTGTCAATCAACGCTCTGCTTCCTTGTGGCGCCGCCGCCGGCACGCGCTGCGCCCCGCCCTTGAGCAATCCCTAGTTACAACCCGTCATAGCATGGGAACTGGCCGGGGCTTTCCTGTTTCCATTCCGCCCTGTTTCCATTCCACGCGGAAAGGGTCTAAAAGCTGAGCTCAGAAGTGTCTCTGAGGAGCAACAATGGCGGACGGACTGGCGAGACCGGATAAGCTCGTGACTGTATTCGGCGGGTCGGGTTTTCTTGGACGGCATGTGGTGCGCGCCCTCGCCCGGCAAGACTGGCGAATCCGCGTCGCGGTGCGCCGCCCTGGCCTAGCGTTCCATCTTCAGCCGCTTGGCAAAGTTGGCCAAATCCATGCCGTCCCGGCCAATGTGCGCGATCCGCGGTCGATCGAACACGCTCTGCGGGATGCGCAAGCCGCCGTCAATCTTGTGGGTATCTTGGAGGAAAGCGGCGCGCAGCGCTTTGAGGCCATTCATCATGCGGGCGCGCAAAATGTCGCCGCCGCGGCCAAAAAAATGGGCATCGACACGCTGGTGCACATCTCAGCCCTCGGCGCCGATCCTTCGGCGATTTCCGTTTACCTGCAGACCAAGGCCTTTGGCGAGGCCGCGGTGCGCCAAGCCTTGCCCGGAACCGTTATCCTGCGGCCCTCGATCGCCTTCGGGCCGGAGGATCGGTTCTTCAACCGCTTCGCGGCGATGGCGCGGCTCATGCCGGTCCTCCCCCTGATTGGCGGCGGCGAGACCAAGCTTCAGCCGGTTTTCGCGGGCGATGTCGCAACCGCGGTGGCGGTTGCCCTCGATGGCAGGGCGAAGCCTGGCGCCATCTATGAGCTTGGCGGCCCCGAGGTTGCCACCATGAGGCAAATCATGGCCTTTGTCCTCTCGGCCACGGGCCGCCGCCGGCGTCTCGTCTCTCTCTCCTACGAGCGCGCAAAGACCATCGCTTCGATCTCGGAGGCCGTTTCGAAGCTTACGCTTGGCATTCTTCCCGGCATCTTCGCAATCACCAAGGACCAGGTCGAGCTTCTGCGTCACGACAACATCGTCTCGCCCCTCGCGCAGGCCGAGGGCCGGACGCTTGCAGGCCTTGGTATCAGGCCTGAGCCCTTCGAGACCCTTGTTCCCAGTTATATCTATCGGTACCGCAAGGGCGGGCAGTTCGCAGAGCTGCGCACAGTGTAAGGGAGGGCCAATCCCTCAGCCCGCCCGCAGCGCCTTTCCGTTCCGGCGCAAAATGTCGCGCGTGACCCGCACCATGAAGGCGGTGCTGAAGAGGGGTGTGAGAAAGTTAAGAACTGGCACTGCAAGCAGCGCCGCGATGAAGAGGCCCGCGGCCGTGAGGCGCAGCTCGTTGATTTTGCGCAACCGGTGAACCTCTGGGAGCGGGAGGTAGCGGGCGGCGGCGAGCTCAAAATAGCCGCGGCCGTAAAGATAGGCGTTTGCCCCAAAAAAGACAGCAGCGTTTGCGACGGGCACTAAAAGCAAGACCAGCGTTAACAGGTTAACGCCAATCGCGACGGCGGAAAATTTGAGCGATAGCCACATGGCATCGGCAAACGAGAGCGCGCGCCCCGGCGGCTGCTCCGGATCGAGGTCGCGTTCGACGGTTTCGGCCAGCTCGTCGAAATAGAACCCGGCGACGATGAAGGAGACCGGGTTGACGAGAAAAACGAGCCCGGCAATGAGCCCGGCGCCGCTCAAGATCGATAGCGCCGCCGCCGCCCAGGGGGCGGAAAGCCCAGCCTCGGCCAAAACGAGCTTGTGGAGCCCGGCCCAGGTGAGCGCGAGGAGAGCAAGAGTGAGGCCCAGCGTCTTCCACAGGACTGCCCGGAAGGGCGGCGAAAAAATTTGGTTGGCAGCGGCGAGGGCGGCTTCAAGCATTTGAACACCGGAGATTTGAGTGCAGGCGAGCAGCAGAGAAGCGAATTGAGGCCCTTACCCGGCGGCTCCTTCGACGAGGCGCATGTCTTCGTCGGATAGGCCGAAATGATGGCCAATCTCATGGACGAGGACGTGGGTGACGATCGCTGCCAGCGTCTCGTCGTGCTCTGCCCAGTAATCGAGGATCGGCCTCCGGTAGAGCCAAATCATATTGGGAAGCTGCCCAGTCAGCGGAATGGCGGGCGATTGGGCGCGCCCTCGTCCGCGAAAGAGGCCCAAAATGTCGAATTCGCTCTCGCAATCGAGGGCAGCGAGGGTTTCGCGGTCCGGAAAATCCTCGACCCGGATGATGAGGCCGTCGCAAAATCTGCGGAACTCCCCGGGCAAAGCGGCAAAGGCCGAATAGGCCAGCTCCTCAATCTCGGCGAGCGAGGGGGCCTTTAGGGCTCCGCAGCTCGCGCGCCTCGCGCTCACAGCGGACATCCTCCTGAGGACCGGCCGCGCCGCCTTAGCCTCACGTAAAGAGCGCCGCTCCCGCCGTGCACGCGTGCGGCCTCCTCGAAGCCGAGGACGATGTGATAGTAATCGGGGCTGCGCAGCCAATGGGGAACATTCCTGCGCAAAACGCCTGCTGACCCATCCGGCCCGTAGCGCTCGCCCTTTCCGGTTACGACTAGGGCGACCTTGGCGCCGCCCGCCTGTGCTCTTGTGAGAAAGCGGCGCAGAGCAATGAAGGCCTCTTCGCTGCGCATTCCATGCAAATCAATCGCAGCGTCGGGCGCCGCATGGCCGCGCGCGAGCCTTTGCCGCAGCCGCCGCTCTAAGGGGGCAAGCGCAGGAGCCCGGCGGAGGGGCCCCGCGTCTTGCGCGCCGGCCGCTCCGGCTACGGCTCGCTTGGCACTGGCCGGAAGCTCCGGCGGCCCAGCCTCATTCCGGTCCGGACGCTGAGGGCGGCGGCTGCCCGGCCGGGGGACGACGCTTTCGGTTACCGCCAGCCAAAGCTCGATTTCTTCGAGGGTGAGTTGCCGCACCTGAGACTTGCGGGGGATCGAGACATTTTCGTTCACTACTCAAACCTCCGGCAACTCAGGCCTCTCGAACTGGCAGGAGAACGGCCATTTCGCCCTTGTGGCGGATATCGCCTGCACGCGCGCCCGCGCCATCCCCAGAACCGAAGAAAATATCGGCTCTGGCGGGACCCCTAATGGCCGAGCCTGTATCCTGCGCGATTAGGAGGCGCTGGAACGGCGTGGCAGAAGGTCCGCGCCATGGCAGCGCCGCCTCGATCCAAAACGGCAGCCCGTAGCTCCAAATCGCGCGGTCGATGGCAATCGACCGCAGCGGCGTAAGCGGCACGCCTTCAGCACCAACGGGGCCACGGCCCGGATCGTTCTCCTCCTCGGCCGCAAAGAAGATATAGGATCTGTTGCGCTGCATCAAAGCCCAGCCGGGCTCACCGGGATTTTGCCCATTCGCCCTGATCCAGGCCTTGAGCGCGGCAAGAGACATGTCCTCTTCGGCAATTTCGCCGCTTTCGATCAAAATCCGGCCGATGGAGGTATAGGGATGGCCATTGCGGCCCGCATAGGTGAGGCGCAGAACCCTGCCGCCCCGCAGCCTCACCCGTGCCGAGCCCTGCACGTGAACGAGGAAGGCCTCGACCGCGTCGCGAAGGAACACGAGCGGCCTCGTGTGCCCGTCAATCATTCCCGCTTCGATCTCCGTGCGGCTGTGGTAAGGCCTGAGGATTGCCAGGTTATCTGGCCGCGCAAGGATTGGCGTCCTGAACTGCGCCGTTTTCGTTGGAGAGCCCGGAACAACCGGCTCATAATAGCCAGTCAGCAGACCGCCGCCTGCGGCTGCGCCCCCGGCGAGAATCCGGAACGGGCGGAAGTTGCCTTCGAAGAAAAGCCTCGCCTGTTCTTGGGTGGTGATTTCTTCGCCAAGAGCCCTGCGCGCTATAGACTCAAGCGCCGCAAGGCGCCGCACGCCTGGCCGCAGAGGCGGCTTTTCCGCCGCGATTGCCGCGCAGGAGGCGGCAAAAGCCTTGAAGGCCTCAAGATGGCTGTCTTGCGCGAAACCCGGCAGATCGGCGAAGGAAAGCGGAGCAAGAGGAACCCCCCGCTGCCCAAAGGCCGGGGATGCTGCGGAGCCCTGCTTCGCCATCGGCGGCCGACACCCGGAGGCGATCAGGCAGCCGGGCCAGTGGCCGAGAGCTTCCAGTTCGGATCCGGGGAGCGGATGTCGCGGATAAAGGTCCAAAAATCGTCGACCTGCACCACCCGGCCGGGCTCCCCCTCGATTACGGCGCCGTCTCTGTCGCGCGTTGCAGTGACCATTTGGGCGGTGAAATGGAGCCCAATTTGCGCCTGACCGCTGTGGAGAGCCGCGTTTTCAATCTCGACCTTATCGATTGAGACGATCGCGGTAGCAAGCGTCTCGCCGCGCTTTTCCCGCCCTTCGATTGCGCCGGCAAAGCTCTCGTACACTTCCGGTGCAAGCAGCCTTTGCAGCAGCTCCCGGTCGCCCGCCGCGAAGGCGGTCACGATCATCTCATAAGCGGATTTGGCTCCCTTGACGAAAGTTTCGATGGCGAAGCTCGAGTCCGCCGCCGCAATGGCATCAAGCCCCAACCAGGCCTTTGACCCAGGGATCGCATAGGGCTTCCAATCACTTTGCTTGGCCTGCGCCGCTGCCTCTGAAGAATTGGCCGCTCCAGGAAGAGCCACCACCTCGCCCGGCCGCCCCCCGGGGGCCTGCGGCACGCGCGGCGCAAAGGGATTGTAGGGCGGTTTTTCGGTTCCGGTACGGGTGCCGAGCACCGAGCGTAGCTTCCAGACCACGAAGGCCGCGAGCAGCGCGAAAATGATCGTTGTCATGTCGAATGGCTCTTGCATGGGTTCGATTAACGTCTTCTTAGGACTGGGGAGCTTCGAATGCGGCTTGATCGTGGTATGTTATGTGGGAATAAACCGCTTCAAGTCTAGCCTTGACGGAGGCCGCCAATGCCTCGCCTTCGGCCGCCCGGCACGTTTCTGGGTCAGCCGCTTTTGCGCTTGCCGGTTTTGGGCCTTTCCTATCTCGCCCTGTGGCTTGCCGCCGAGCTCTTAACTTTTGGGCTGATGGTCTATCTCATCGGCCTTACGGGCACGGTGCTGCTATGCGTCCTCACGACTCTGACAGGGTTTGCGTCGTTGCGCCGCATGGGGCAAACCGCCGGCGCCCGCCTTCGCAGGGCTTTTTCCTGGCGAAGCGGCGGCGAGGCGCGGCTCTCGCGGGAAGCCGTGCTTGACAGCAGCCTCGAAGGCCTCGGGGCCATTCTGTTGATTCTTCCGGGCTTTGTTTCGGATTTCGCGGGCCTCGCACTGGCAGCGCCCTCATTCAGGCTGTGGGTGACAGAGCGGTTGAAGATGAGCGACGCAGCCCGGCTTGCAGATGCGCGCTCTCGCGGCCCGCTCCTCATCGAACTCGCGCCGGAGGAGTGGTCGCGCAGCGGCCCCGAGCCGCCGCTCTAGAACGCGCTAAAAGGCCGTCCGCTCGCTCCCGCCGTCCTTGCGATGGCTTTCGGGGTCCCTGCGGACTGGCCTTCGGTCGAACACAGACCGCGCCAGAGTCAATAAAGGCGAAACAAGCCGGTTCACGTCTTCGGCACGGGAGACGAGCGTGCTGCCGCGAGTAAGTTCGCGGTCGAGAGCGGCCATGGTGGCAGAAAGGCCCGGTTCGTCATCCTGAAACCAAACGCGCAGGACGCGGCCCCATGCAAGCGCAAGCCCCTGCAGCTTCAAGGCACCAACTGGCCCCTCTGAGTCGATGCCTGCGGCTTCAAGCATGAAGCGCATCGAATTTACGACTTCGCGATTGAGCGCTGCCGCCGCGAAAGGATCGCGCCGGATCCAATCATAGATCGATTCGAGCCCGAGTTTATACGGCGCAAGAGCTTCGATCCGGCGCATCAGCACATCAAACAAGCGCTCTTTTACGGGCTCGCCAGCAAGCTCGTCCGTCGTGCCGTCGAGAACGATTTTGTCGATGCGGCGCATGAATGCCGAGAGCACCGCGCCCTTGGAAGGGAAGCAATCGCGGAAGACCGATAGGGGTATGTTCGCACGCGCTGCGATATCCGAGATCGTGATATCTTCCCACACGCGCTCGCCCGCGAGCTCAAGGAGAGCATCGACGATTGCGTTGCGCGGATCCCTGGGCGGCGGCGTGAGGGCGCCGCCTGCGGATCGCGCGTCAGTCTCGTTCGTTGGGTGCTCGTCAGCCATCCTTGCCTCCGCGCCGGGCCATTTTCGCAAAATACAAGATCAATCTAGTGCCTGCATGGGCTGGTTCCAAGCCGCTCCCCCCGTTATGCCGGACCGCGACGAGAAACGCACAGCCGCAGGACCTATCCTGAGAGAGCCGCGGCGCGATTGCGCGCCGCTTCAACGGCGCGTTCGATGAGCTGGAAGAGGCCGCCGGGCGCCATGAGCACCTCTAGCGCGGCGGCAGTCGTGCCACCTGGAGATGTTACGCTTTGGCGCATTTCTGCCGGGCTCACCCCAGGGCGTTGAAACAAGAGCTCGCCCGCGCCCTCGACGGCGCCCCGCGCGAGCGCGGCAGCGAGCGAGGAAGGCAAGCCTGCCGCCTCTCCAGCCTTCGCCAAGGCCTCGGTCAAGCAAAAGACATAAGCGGGGCCCGATCCAGACACCGCAGTTGCGGCATCGATGAGCTCCTCGCCCTTAAGCCATTCGATTTTCCCCGCTGCTGCAAAAAGTGCCCCGGCCAGTGCGCGCTGCACTTCGTTCACCGTTTCGCTCGCCGTAAGGACAGTCATCCCGCGGCCGATAGCGGCTGCAAGATTGGGCATCGCCCGCACGATGGCCTTGGACCGGGGAAACCTCGCCGCAATGTTGGCGATCGTTTTGCCTGCGAGGATGGAAATGACCAGCGTCTCAGGCCGCGCAAGCTGCCCCAGGCTTGCAGCGGCCTCATCGAGGTTCTGCGGCTTCATGGCAAGGACAAGGACGCCCGGAGAGCACACGGGCGCGCGCAGCGCGATCCCTTCTCTTTCAGCCAGCGCAATGAGCTCCTGGGACGGTTGTGGCTCGATCACAGTGATTTTTTGCGGATCGTAGCCCTTTTGAAGCCATGTGCGCAGCAGAGCGCTTCCCATCTTGCCCGCCCCCGCGAGCACCAGACAATCGCTGCGGGAGCCGAGAGAAGGCGCGGCCATCTAGGCCCGGCCTTGGGCTTCGAGCATGACGGTTGCGAGCGCTTCCCGGCCCGACTTTCCGGCCCAGACAACGAATTGAAATGCCTGATAATAGCGTTCACACGCGCGCACCGCGATGGAGAGGGCGGTTTGGCACTGACTAGCGGTGAGCGGGGCGCCGCCGGCAAGCAACAGGGCATGCCGGAACATGACGACCTCCTCTTTTGGCCAAATATCGAAGTGGCCGATCCAAAGCTCCTCATTGATTAGCGAGATGAGACCGGCGGCCTCGGCCCGGCGCGCTTCGGGAATCTTGAGTTGAAAGGAGCAGGCGGCATGCAGGGCTTCGACATCGGCAAGCCAGGTGAAGGCGACGGCGTAATCGGACCACCCGCCCGCAACCGAGATCGAGATTTCGTCCTGCTCGCCGCGGTCAAACGGCCACTGGTTCTGCGCTGCGATTCGCTCGATAACGTCGACAGGGTGCTCACTGCGATCAAGGTCAAGCTGCAAAAGTGACATTCCGCGCCCTTCGGACAATACGCCAGCCGCCAGTACCAGGCTGTCTCCCGCGGCTGCTCCGGGGTTGAGGTCCGACTCAAAACCCGTCCCGCAACCAGTGGGCGTAGGGAATCACAATCTTGCCGGTCTTGGCAACCGCCTGGACGGAATTGCCCCCCGCTGGACGCTTTGCAGTGTGGAAACTGACCAGCCACGGCAATGGCCGCGCTTGAGCGCCCGGCCCAACAGCCATTAGCTAGAGACATACAGTAGGGTCTTCGCGGTGCGGTTGATATACCGGCGAATCCGGTCTGAGGATTTACGCGCGCAAGCCACCGGGCGGGTTTTCGAATCGAGGTTGCTAGCCTCCGCCTCAGCGCGCCCGGTCTCTGTGGCGTGCACCACAAAGGTAAGATTGCTCCGCGGGCGCGCGATGCTTTTCAAAGGGCAGCTTTCGCGGCCAGCAAAATCATCCGCTGCGCAGCAGGTACGCCGGCAAGGGGGCCGCCCCAAAATTAAGAGGTGACTTAGCAAGAGATCAAGGCCATCTTTATGCCTTCATTCTGAGGGACACGTTTGACGCTTTGTTGCCGGGCAAAACCAAGGATGAAATATCTTGAGCTGGCGATAAGCCGTGGGCTCACGTTCAACGAATATCGATCGTTTCTTTCGTTGCCCTATCAAACCATGCGGGACTTCCCCGAGATCGAGAAGCTCGGCGTATTTCAGGCCTATTGCTATAAGAAAGCGTATCTGAGAGACTCGACGGCCCACCGAATTGCATTGCTGCATTATCTCTTGGTGGGAGAACGCCGGGGTAATCTGCCGAACGCGTTCTTTGATCCGAGATATTGCGGCAGCTCATGGCGGCACGGCAGCAAACGGCTGGCCTTTGCCGAGTATCTGAGATCACCATCGCCCTCGACTCCTTCGCCGTCTGCTAACTTTGATCATCAATGGTATTGTGCTCAGAACCCCGATTGGCAGCGCGGTTTTAGCCATCCCTTTCTCCATTTCTGGCACAAGGGGCTCTTTGAAGGCAGAGACCCGGCGCCGCATATCGATATCGCCTTCTTTGCCCGCGCGGCGGGACGCGGCCGTCCCGATGTCAAGATTGCTCTTTACGAAGCCTTGGCAGATAAGACGGCGTCTGTGCCGCGCAATCCGCGAGAGCTGCGTAACCGTCAAGACCGGTTTTACGAACGCATTGAGCTGCGCTACGGATGCGAGCTTAGCAGGCCGAGATACCCGTTCCTGGTCTTTGTCCAAGCCTCTCAAGGCTACCGGTCAGAGCTGTTGGGCGAGGCTCGCGGGTTTGATTTGATGCTTAATTTTTACGACAAATCGCAAGACTGTCCTCCTGAGGCTGATTACGTATTCTTTCAAACAGGCACCAAAACCACCGCCATTCGCAAAATTCTTGAGCAGCGTCCAGATATTTTCGAGCGCTATGAGGCCATATTGTTTTTAGACGATGATATCGAAATCGATCGCGCGGGCGCAATGCGGATCTTCGAGACCATGAAGAAGCACAATCTTGATCTCGTGCAAGCCTCTCTGACACCAGACTCGAGTTGTTACTGGGATATTATCAAACATCCTCCTGAAGGTGACGCGCTTTGTCCGCTAAGCTCCATCGAGATTATGATGCCTGCCATCTCGCGCCGGGCACTCAGGGAATGCGGCTGGGTCTTTAAGGAAGGAGTCAGCGGCTGGGCGATCGATTTCCTTTTGAGCGCGCAGGTGCGCCACCGCTTTGGAAACAAGATTGCTTTGGCCCGGAATGTCATCGCCAGGCATGGCAGGCCGACCGATGCCGCTCGCGGGGCGTTCTATGAATTTTTAAGAAAACATGGCATCGATCCGAACTCGGAAGCGGCTTGTATCGCCTGGCGGCATGGCGTCGATGATTCAGATCGTGCAATCAGCCGCCATGATCAGCCGCTCGACTTCTCTTAAAAGGAGCCGGTCCCGCGGCGCGGCTGCCCAGGAAGCGATCTGAATGCTGCTCGACGTGAAACCGCTGAAATTAGACGGCGTAAAGCTTATTCGGCCAAAGAAATTCTCCGACGAACGCGGATATTTTATCGAAACCTTCAATGCCCGGCTTTATTCCAGAGCGGGCATCGACGCTGTCTTTGTGCAGGATAACCAATCGCTGTCGTTGAAAGCGGGAACCATCCGCGGACTGCATTTCCAGAATCCGCCAGCGTCGCAGGCGAAATTGGTGCGAGTGCTGCGCGGATCGATTTTCGACGCCGTCGTCGATTTGCGCGCCGCGAGCAAGAGCTATGGCCAATGGTGCTCGGCCACATTGACAGGGGAAGGGGCCGAGCAGCTCTTTGTGCCGCGCGGCTTTGCCCACGGTTTCTGCACGCTCGAATCCGGCACCGAGGTCGCCTACAAAGTTGACGCTTTCTATGCACCATCCTGCGACAGCGGGCTGCGTTGGGATGATCCTGAACTGGCGATCCCGTGGCCCGTCCGGCCCGCCGAGGCCGTGATTTCTGAGAAAGACGCGAAGCTTCCGTTTTTTCGATCCTTCATATCACCCTTCACAGCACAGCTCCCATGATTCATCGATTCCTCGTCACAGGAGGCGCAGGTTTCATCGGCTCGGCGGTGGTCCGCTACCTTATTGAGAACACGTTGCATGAGGTCTGTGTCGTCGACAAGCTGACTTATGCAGGCAATCTCGATAACCTCGCCAATGTAGCAGGCGATCCGCGTTTTTCCTTCAAGAAAGCCGATATTTGCGACGCCCCTGCGATAACCCATATCTTTGAGGCCTTCCGCCCGGACATCATCATGCATCTTGCCGCTGAAAGCCATGTCGACCGCTCGATCGACAAGCCGGCAGGCTTCATCGATACCAATGTTATAGGAACATACGTGCTGCTGCAGTGCGCGCGTTCTTATTGGAAGAGCCTCGATGGCGAAGAGAAAGAAAGATTTCGTTTCCACCATGTCTCGACCGATGAGGTCTTTGGCTCACTTGGCGAAAAGGGGCTGTTTGCCGAGACGAGCCCCTACCAGCCGAATTCACCTTATTCGGCGTCAAAAGCAGCTGCCGATCATTTCGTGCGGGCTTGGCAGCAGACTTATGGTTTGCCCTGCGTTAGCTCGAATTGCTCGAACAACTATGGCCCCTACCATTTTCCCGAAAAGCTAGTCCCGCTCGCTATTCTGAACGCGCTCGAGGGCAAACCCATTCCGGTCTATGGTGACGGAAGTAACATCCGCGATTGGCTCTATGTCGAGGACCATGCGAGGGCGCTGGTGCAGATTGCTCTCAATGGGAGGATTGGCGAGAGCTACAATGTGGGAGCATCGAACGAAAGAACCAATCTCGACGTGGTGCGCTGCGTCTGCCAGCTGATGGATGAGATGCGGCCCCGCGCGGCTCTGCATGAGAAATTGATCGTTCATGTGGCCGACCGCCCGGGGCATGACCGGCGCTATGCTATCGATGCCAGTAAGATAAAGCGGGAGCTGGGGTGGGAGCCGCAAGAGCCCTTTGAGACCGGCCTGCGCAAGACGGTTCGCTGGTATCTGGACAATCCGCAATGGTGGCAAAGGATTCGCTCAGGCCTCTATCGCGGCGAGCGGCTTGGAATTCTCGCGTGAGAGCGCCGATACTGGTTTTCGGAGCTGAGGGGCAAGCCGGTCGCGAAATCGCCGCCCTCGCGAAAGCGAGGGGCATAGAGGTTTTGGGTTGCACCCGCAGGCAAGCCGATATCACCAGCCCCTTGGAGGTCGAAGCCGCAATCTGTTCCGCTAACCCCGGCTTGGTGCTCAATGCTGCAGCTTATACCGCCGTGGATAGGGCGGAGGCCGAGCCTGAGGCTGCGCGGAAAGCAAATACCGCCGGAGCCGGAATTGTGGCCCGTGCCGCGGCGGCGCGCCGTCTGCCGGTGATCCATATCTCCACCGATTACGTGTTCGACGGCACGAAGAAGGGGGCTTATATCGAAACGGACCCGGTTTCTCCGCTCGGTGTCTATGGGCTGACGAAAGCCGCAGGCGAAATGCGCGTTCGCGAGGAAAATCCGCGTCATATTATTTTGCGCACATCGTGGGTCTATGGCCGGTTTGGAACGAATTTTCTCAAAACGGTTCTGCGCTTATCCCGCGAGCGCGAGGAGCTGCGCATCGTTGCGGATCAATGGGGCTGTCCAACGGCTAGCCAGGATTTGGCTGAAGCAGCGTTCGCCATCGGCCGCGCCTGTGCCCTTGGCGCCGAAGCTTGGGGCACCTATCATTTCGCGGGAACGGGCGTTACGAGCTGGCACGGGTTTGCAAGCTTTATCATCGAGGCTCAGGCGCAAGCAGGCGGCCCCCGGCCCAGGTTGATTGCCATTCCGTCCACTGAGTATCCTTCGCTGGCCAAGCGGCCCGCAAATTCTGCGCTCAATTGCGAACTGTTCGCCGGTGCGTTCGGGTACAAGGCTCCGCCCTGGCAAGCACGAGCGCTTGAGACAATCGAAATGCTGCTCAAGGGCAGCCGGGCGCAACCATGAAAGGCATTATTCTCGCCGGCGGATCCGGAACGCGGCTGCACCCGCTGACGCTGGCCGTTTCCAAGCAATTGCTGCCCGTCTACGACAAGCCAATGATCTATTATCCCTTGTCCACGCTGATGCTGGCAGATATCCGTGACATTCTGATTATTACGAAGCCCGAGGATCAGCCGCTCTTCAGGCAATTGCTCGGCGATGGTGCCCGGCTTGGAATAAAGCTCAGCTTTGCAGCGCAAGACGAGCCGCGAGGCCTCGCAGAAGCGTTCATCATTGGGCGGGACTTCGTTGGCAACGATCGCGTGGCGCTCATTCTCGGCGACAATGTTTTTTATGGTCATGGCCTGCCGCACTTGTTGCTATCGGCGCGGGCAAAATCTTCGGGCGCAACCATTTTCGGCTACATTGTCTCAGACCCTCAGAGATACGGCGTGGTCGAGATCGATGCCAATGGGCGCGCGCTGTCAATCGAGGAGAAGCCCTTCAAACCTCGTTCGCGTCTTGCCGTGACGGGTCTCTATTTCTATGATCACAAGGTGCTCGAAATTGCGGCCTCATTGAAGCCATCGGCACGCGGCGAACTTGAAATCACCGACGTTAATCGCGTGTATATGGAACGCGGGCAACTCTCCGTCGAGATCATGGGCCGCGGATTCGCGTGGCTTGATACGGGAACCCCCGACAGCCTCCTCGAGGCTGCCAAATACGTCGAGATTCTCGAACGGCGCCAGGGTCTGAAGATTTCGTGCCCAGAAGAAGTTGCTTATTATAAGGGCTTCATCGATCGCCATCTCCTGATCGAGAACGCAAGCCGGTACGGGAAATCGGGTTATGGAGATTATCTCATGAAGGTTGCAAGCCCAGCGCACCGCTAAGCCCGCGCCACGGGCCCATTCCGGCGCCGCTCCGTTCTCAAGTGCTGATGGAGATAGCAACAAGGCGAGCGGGCGAAGATTGGCCGCATGCTTTTCGCGCCGGAAATGCGGCTCATCGCGGTCTATCCGTCCGGGCCTGCAGGGAAAATGCCAGGCGTTTCGCTGGCGGGCGGACGTGCCTTACCTGCAGCCATCTGGTAAGAGCGGCCATGGTGACCGCCATTCTCAAGAAGGCAGAGCCTCAAGAAGGCGCGAGGGCGTTGCCGCCTGCGGGGGTGCGCCGGCTTTGGCTTGCCGATTTCCGCACCTATCCCTCGCTCGACCTTTCGGTTGAGGCGAACCTCATTGTTCTCACGGGCGAGAATGGAGCAGGCAAAACCAATCTTCTCGAAGCCTTGTCGCTCCTTTCGCCCGGGCGCGGATTGCGCCGGGCCGCGCTTTCTGAGTGCGCGCGCAAAGGCGGGAGCGGCGGCTTTGCGATCTCGGCCGAGATCGAAGCTGAGCGCGGCCCTGTTCACCTCGGCACTGGGTTCGAGCGGCAGGAGGCCACTCCGCCGCAGCGCAGGTTTAGAGTCAACCGCGAACCCGTCTCAACGATCCGCACCTTTTCTGATTACGTCCGGGTTGTCTGGCTCACGCCCGAGATGGACGCACTCTTTGCCGGGCCTGCGGGCGAGCGGCGGCGGTTTCTCGACCGGCTGGTGCTGGCGGTTGACTCCGCTCACGGCACCCGCGTCAGCGCCTTCGAGCGCGCGCTGCGAACCCGCAACCGGCTGCTCGAAGAGGGCCCAAGCGCCGACCGCCTTTGGCTCGAGGCCATCGAGGCCCAAGCGGCGGAGCTTGGCGTGGCGGTCGCGGCGGCTCGCACCGAGACCGTTGCACGCCTCTCTGCTTTGATTGCCAAAACACGCGAGGCGAGTTCGCCGTTCCCCTGGGCCTCGCTCGCCTTAGCGGGCGAGGTCGAGAGCTTGGTGCAAACGCGCCCCGCCGTCGAAGCCGAGGATATCTTTCGCGGGCTGTTGCACGAAAACCGCGCGCGCGATGCCGCCGCCGGGCGCGCGCTGATTGGTCCGCAATCGGCCGATCTTTGTGTCAGCCATGGCCCCAAGCAAGTGGCGGCGGCCGAGGCCTCGACCGGCGAGCAAAAGGCGCTGCTCACCGGGCTTATTCTCGCCCATGCACAGCTCGTTGCGGCCGTCACAGGGCTGGCCCCGCTCCTCTTGCTCGATGAAGCTGCGGCGCATTTTGATGCCCGCAGGCGCGATGCGCTGTTCGAGCTCTCAAAAAGCCTCGGCGGGCAGATTTGGCTCACCGGGACCGATGCGGCGGCCTTCGCCGCGATCAAAAACGAGGCGCTGATGTTGACAGTCACCCCGGCGGCGGTCACACCGGCGCGGCAAGCGTAGGAAACAGCGGCCATGGCGAGCGCAGAGGGCGGCGATCAGGGCGGAATTAAGCCAAAGCGCGGGCTCTTCCCGCGCGTGTTCAGAAGGGGGCGGGAGGAGTTTCACGAACCGGCACGCCCCGCCGGGCCGGCCGAAGAGGAGCGGCGGGGCGGCGGAGAGGCCGGGGCCGAGGTGCCCGCTGCCGGGACGGAAGCGCTGGCCGCAAGCCGGCCAGGCTGGTGGGCGCGGCTGCGCCGCGGGCTCTCGCGCTCATCGAGCTCGATCGGCGAGGGCCTTGCTGCCATTTTCACCAAGCGCAAGCTCGATGCTTCTATGCTCGACGAGCTTGAGGATGTGCTGATCCGCGCCGATCTGGGGCTTGCGGCGGCGGAACGCATCAGGGAGGCGATCGGAGGCGGCCGTTACGACAAAGAGATCGGCGTCGAGGAAGTGAAGGAGGTCCTTGCGGCCGAAATCGAGCGTGCGCTCAGACCGTGCGCTGAGCCGCTCAAGATCGATCATAGCAAGAGGCCGTTCGTCATTCTGGTCGTCGGCGTCAACGGCTCGGGCAAAACAACAACGATCGGCAAGCTCGCCGCGCAACTCGCGCGCAAGGGAGAGAAGGTGCTGCTTGCCGCGGGCGATACGTTCCGCGCGGCGGCAATCGAGCAATTGCAAATCTGGGGCGAGCGGCTCGGCTGCCCGGTCATCGCGCGCGAGCAAGGCTCGGACGCCTCGGCGCTCGCTTATGATGCCATCAAGACGGCGCGTGAGCTTGGCGCGAGCGTGATGCTCATGGATACGGCCGGGCGGCTCCAGAACCGCGCCGAGCTCATGGCCGAGCTCGAAAAGATCATTCGCGTGATGAACAAGCTCGAGCCCGGCGCGCCGCACGCGGTGCTGCTCGTTCTTGATGCGACCGTTGGGCAGAACGCGCTAAGCCAAGTCGATATTTTCGGCCGGGTCGCGGGCGTGACGGGGCTTGTGATGACCAAGCTCGATGGCACCGCGCGCGGCGGGATCCTCGTTTCCATCGCCGATAAATTCGAGCTCCCCATCCATTTTATCGGCGTCGGGGAGAGCGTCGATGATCTCGAATCTTTTGAGGCGCGCGACTTTGCCCGTGCGATTGCAGGTCTAGAGCGTTAGCATGAGCCTGGACTGCAATCGGCCCCGCAGGAATCTTTTTTGATGACTCAAACCGGCTCGCAATTTCGCTCTGCGTCTCGAAAGCAGGCGCCGGGCTGGCTTAGAGCCTGTTTGGACTTCGGCCCCCTCGCTTTGTTTTTCCTGGCCAATGCGCGCCCGAAGCTCTTCGAGCCCGCCGCCGCGGCGATTCTCTCTCGATCGGTTCTGGAAGGGCCAAACGGGGGTTTGTTCACCGCGACGCTCATCCTAATGGCCGCCGTGGCGGCTGCGCTGGGCGTGTCTTATCTCGTATACAGGCGCCTGCCAGCGGTGCCGCTCGCAACCGCGGCTCTCGTGCTCATCTTCGGTGCGCTGACACTCTATTTCAACAGCGCAACCTTCATTAAGATGAAACCGACGGTCCTTTATGCAGGCATTGGCATTCTCCTTCTCGGTGGACTCGCATTCAAAAAGCCGCTGTTGCCGCTCGTCTTCGACAGCGCCTTCGCGCTGCCCGAGCGCAGCTGGCGAGTCCTGACCTTCCGCTGGGGGAGCTTCTTTCTTGCATTGGCGCTCCTCAACGAAGCCGTCTGGCGGACGCAATCGAATGACACTTGGGTTGCCTTCAAGTTTCCCGGTATCTTTATTGCGATTTTGCTTTTTTCCTTGGCTCAAGTGCCATTCATCAGCCGCAACGCCGTGCACTCTGGCAGCGATCGGCAGAACGAAACCGGTTAAGCGGGCGGCGCTTCAGCGTCACCGTGCTGCGTGAGATTCGCCGGTTTGCGGTCAAAGAGGCGCTGCGGCTTGAAAAGAAGCTTGACGGAGCGAAGGACCAGCGCGGCAGCCAGATGAATGCACATCGATAAGAAAGGCAGTGGATCGCGCGAATTGAACCAGGCAAGCTCTCTTGCGCCTTTGAATGGAGACAGCAGCCGGCCGGGCTTTCTGCGTCCTTTCCGCCAAACGTCGAGGTAGGCTGCAAGATCGTGAGGTTCTACGATGAACAAGCGCCGCTCGGCCATGGGCGAGCAATAAATCTTTCTTCCCGTGAGATCGAGGTGAAGCGCCCACACGACATTCATGCCCGCCTCATCTTCGAACATCCGGAAGTTCATGCCCACGCGAGGATTGAAATCGAGCAGCTTATATTGCCCGTCTCGATCATCGAGACGGCAATCAATGTCCATCAGTCCCGAATACCCTGTGGCGTCAACGAAATCCTTAATGCGTGCAACGAGCGCGTCATTGGAGAGTGGCAGTCCGAGCGTGGTAATGCCCGCAGAAGGCGGATAGGATCTGAGCTTCCTTCCCGTGAAGGCCATGAAGCATTTCGTTTCCTGATTTGCATAAGCATGGACGATCCAATCCTCGCCTGAAATGTATTCCTGCAAAATGATTGCGGGAAGCTTCAGCTGCTGGGCTTTTTCGCAGGCCGCGATGAGTTTGCTTGAAGTCTCGACCACCTGGGTGCTCCGGAATCCGGACAAAGCCGCCGAGCGCGCCGGGACCTTAATGACTGCTGGAAAAATTGCGCGGGCGATAAACTCTTCGGCATCTGCTGCCGATTGCAAGCTGACATGTTGAGGGCAAGGCATGCCATGCTTATTGCAGAGACTATAAAGATCCGCTTTGTTCGCAAGCTGGCGGGGAAGTCCGGGCGGCACCGCCGGTAAAAGATATGATCGCTTTAGCGCGCCCGCATGCTCGGCAATGAGGCAAGCGGCTTCATCATCGGTTGGAATCAACACCGCGGGCCGGCCAATCTCGCTTGCGGCTGCGGCCAAAGCTTTCAACAAGCCCGCGGGGCCAAGCTCATCCGCATTGAGCAGGAAATAGCCGCTCAAATACCTCGACAGCGCAAGAGGGGCGAGCCGGTTTTCGACAAGGGCATAAACCGGAATGTTGAGACGCCCAAGGTTGCGGGCGATGCCAACGGCGCCATGATGGACGGCATAGGGATGCGATTTGACGAGAAAGGCAGGAACTTGCTTATCGAACTCTGGTTTTGCAGGCACGCACTTTCTCGGTTTTTGGGCGGCAAGCCTAGGGGAAAAATATCATTGACGGGAATAAATGTCTCAAGCGGGATTGCACTCAGCTCCCAAATGCTGAGCAATGCGGCGGGCCGTGAACCGGGTCCCCGCCAGAAACCGCATAGCCGGGCCGAACGCATAAGCGCTCGCCAGGCCCGTGAAATAAAGGCCAGGCACGGATGATTCCAAGTGAGCGGAAAGCCAAGGCAGGCCCTCCTCGCGCCTGAGCTGCGGCATGAGGCTTTCGCCCAGGATAGAGAGCCGGCGGACGTCAAACTGGTAGCCTGTAGCCGCAATCACATGGTCGGTTGCAATCTCCCGGATCCCGCCTTGGCTTAGCACCTTCAGCAGAGCGCGGCTGCCGCGGGCCTCGGCCTTGCAGACTTGATGCCCGGTGTGGACTGGAAAACGGCCGGTGACGCGGTCTTTCAGCCACCAGCCTCCAGCCGGCCCGAGCTCCGTTTTCGCCTTGTCGATCCGCAACCCCTGCGGCAGCCGCCGGAAACACTGCGCAAGGTTGATGTAAAACCAGGTGCGCAGCCCCTCGCCAAGCTCATTGCGAGGGTGCCGGAGCCGCCGGTAGAGCGAGCGCGGAGCCATATCAGGCCGCGGGTTCCAAACGAGCGCGCTCTCGCGCACAAGGAGGCGCACAGAAGCGCCCTGTTCATTGAGCAGGGCAGCCGTCTCAAGCGCCGATTGGCCGCCGCCGACAACCGTGACGTCTAATCCTTTGAAGGGGCTGAAATCGTGATGATCCTCACTATGGGAACGAAGAGAAGGCGGCAGCTCCAAAATTTCCGGCGGACTGTAGGCCGTGCCGCCCAATCCGGTTGCCACCACGGCCCTGCGAGCCTTGACAATCTCGCCCGATTCGAGCCGGAGCTCGAAGCCGCCGGCGATCCTCTCGACGGATCTAACCGCGACATTCTCGACGTAGGGCACGAGCTCGCGCTGAAATGCGAGCGCGTATCGGGCGAAGATCTCGCGAGAGACCGGAACACCCCAATCGCCATAGGTCAGTCCGGCTTTTGCGCAGTAGCGCGCCAACGTGTGCTCTCCCGCCGGGTCGGAAAGATTTGAACCGAGGCCCTCCGACTTCAGATACATTCCTTTCGGCATCTGGGCGAGCCAGCGGTGCATGGGGCTGCCAAAAATCCGCAGGCCGATTCCTTTCGATTGCAAATGGGCGGCAACCGACAACCCATACGGCCCCGCGCCAATGATGGCCGCAGGGCACCACTGCCCAAGGTCCACGGGTGATCCTTCCCGGTCTCGACTGACGTCAGCTGTAAAGGCAACTCTTGCGAAGCACAAGTCACCCAAAAAAGCGAGCGGCGCGGCCGTGAATGCGGATTTTCCGCGCGCGGCCACAGTTTTGGCGCGATTTTTGCTTATCTCGCACCGGCCGGAGGCTCGCAAACCGGCTTCTGGCGGCCCTTCGCCTATGCCCCGCTTAGCGCACGCTCGTCATTGTCCGGCGGTTCAAGCCTGCGTTGCTTGACGCCAATGCCAAAATGGGCAAGGTAGCCAACTGACAGAATTGATCACCTTTCAAGAGGAGCATCCATGGCAGGTCTGACCCTGGTGGCCGGCGCTGGCGGCTTTATCGGCGGCCAGATGGTCCGCGATTTCGAAAGGCGCGGCATCGCGGTCCGCGCGGTCGACCGCAAGCCTTTGGAGCACTGGTATTACCGTTCCGGAAGCGCTGAAAACAAAGTACTCGATTTGCGCGAAAAGGCCGCCTGCTATGTGGCGGTGGAAGGAGTGGAGCAAGTCTATAATCTTGCCGCCGATATGGGAGGCATGGGCTTTATTGAGAACAACAAGGCTCTGTGCATGCTCTCGGTCCTCATCAACACTCATTTGTTGATGGCCTCCCGCGACAGCGGCGCCGCGCGCTTTTTCTTCGCCTCATCGGCATGTGTTTACGCCGACTACCGGCAGCGCGAAACCGTCAACCCCGGCCTCAAAGAAGCCGATGCTTATCCGGCAATGCCCGAGGACGGCTATGGCTGGGAGAAGCTCTTCAGCGAGCGCATGTGCCGCCACTTCCGCGAGGATTTCGGCCTCATTACGAGGATCGGGCGCTACCATAATGTTTATGGCCCGTTCGGCACCTGGGACGGAGGCCGCGAGAAGGCGCCGGCGGCGATCTCGCGCAAGGTGGCGATGGCTCTGCTGAGCGGCAAGCATGAGATCGAAATCTGGGGCGACGGCGAGCAAACCCGCAGCTTCATGTACATCGATGATTGCCTGACCGGCACAGAGCTTCTCATGAAGTCCGATTTTACAGAGCCTCTCAATATCGGCAGTGACGAGATGGTGAGCATCAATCAGCTTGTCGATATTGTCGAGGACATCGCCGGCATCAAACTCAAGCGCGCCTATAAACTCGACGCCCCAAAAGGCGTGCGCGGCCGCAATAGCGACAACACGCTCATCCGGAAAGTCCTTGGATGGGCGCCATCCATCAAGCTGAGAGACGGCATGGAGAAGACATACCGCTGGATCTACGACCAGGTGAAAGCGCGCGCCGAAGGAAGGCCCTTCGTTGCCGCCTACGAGTAGTTCCGCCGGCCCGGCTCAGTAACTTCAGTGAGGTGCTCGATGAACGAGGACTCGATGAGCAAAACAGGAATCGACAGCAGCTTGACCGCGGGCAGCGGCGCGGTTGAAGGCGGGCATTCTCCCAACTCCCTCCACGCGCCGGACGCGAATGGGCGCTGCCCCAGCGTGCCCGTCTTGGGCGTTCCCGTAAGCCTCATCAATATTGAGACGGCGGTGGCCAATATCCTTGGCTATGTCAAAGAAAAACAAGAGCGTTACATCTGCGTGCGTGACGTGTTCGGTCTGATGTGCGCCGTTAAAGATCCCGAGATCATGAGCATCAACCGCAATGCCGCGATGGTAACTCCGGACGGGATGCCTCTCGTTTGGCTGTCGCGCTGGCGCAGTGGATTTAAGACCGGGCGCGTTGCGGGCGCGGATTTGGTCGATGCCTTATGCAGAGCGGGGCAGGAAACCGGCCTGCGGCACTATTTTTACGGCGGCAAGCCGGGCGTGGCCGAAGTCATGATTGCAAATTTGCGCAAGAAGTATCCAAAGCTCACCGTCGCGGGCCTGTATTCGCCGCCATTCCGGCCGCTGACAGCCGAGGAAGATCAAGAGGCCACCGATCGCATCAACCAATCGGGGGCACAGATTGTCTGGGTCGGGATCAGCACGCCCAAGCAGGAATTTTGGATGCGCGACCATGCCGGCCGGATTAAGGGCGCCACTCTGATCGGCGTCGGTGCGGCGTTCGATTTTCATAGCGGCGCGGTCGCCAGGGCTCCGAAGTGGATGCAGCGCGCTGGGCTAGAGTGGCTGCACAGGCTCTTGAGCGAGCCGAGCCGGCTTTGGCGCCGGTACCTGATCGTTGCGCCCTCTTTTGTCTTCGGCGCCGCCCGCGAGCAGTTGAAGCTCTATTTCTCGGGTGAGCTCTCATCCTCTTGATCTCCGGCCGCCCGGCGCCGAATCTCGAGCTGCCCGAAAAAGCCCGCCTTTTGAAGGAGATCACAGGTAAGCCCTCCGGCGCCGTTTATTGGCAGGCTGTCCCGCCGTGTGCTAGGACGCGCGCACGAGAGAGGAGCAAGCGGGGTGACGTCGAAAATCGGCCCCTTGATGCTGCCAGATGAGGACAGCACGCTGGCCGGCGGAGGGAACGAGCTGATATTCCCGTGCTCGGCCGCGCAGCGGCGCGCTTGGTTCATCAACGCGCTCCATCCTGGCACAACTGCCCTAAATATTGCATTGCGCTGGGAGCTGAAGGGAGAAATCGACCCCGCGTGCTTCGAAAAAGCGTTACAAATCATCACCGAACGCCACGAAATCCTCCGGACTTCGTTTCATGAACGGGACGGCAATCCGGTCCAGAAGGTCGCTCCCCGCTGCAAGGTAACACTGCCGGTCATCGATTTGACAAGCCAAGAGAAGGAGACTCGGCTTGTTAAAGCGGCCGAGATTGGCCAGATCGAAGCGCGCCGGTCATTCGATATCGAGCAGTTGCCTCTCCTGCGCTTGCTGCTGCTGCGCCTTGCAGAAGACCACGCTTTGCTGCTTGTGACTGCGCATCAGATGATCTTCGACGGCTGGTCTATCAGGCTGCTGTTCCACGAGCTTGGCACAGCCGCGCAAGCCCTGGCGGACGGGCGCACGCTCAGCCTCCCGGATCTACCGTTGCAATATGGCGATTATTGCCTTTGGCAACAGGAATTCTTAGCAAGCGCCGGTCTGCGCGCAGATGCCGGATATTGGAGCGCCAAGCTAGCGGGCATGCCTTATTTCGAGGTCGCCCCGGATCATCCCCGCGCTGCCCGCCGGAGCGCGCGCGGCGAGATCGTCGCCTTGACCTTGCCGCAGGACGTCGGCGGCAGCCTCGAAGAGGCAGCTAGGCGGAATAACACCACCGTTTTCACCTTGGCTTGCGCGGCGGCGGCGGCGGCGCTCCATCGCTACACGGGCGCGCAGGATATTGTCTTTGGCACTCAGATCTCGGGGCGCGATGATGAAGACCTCGAAAATCTGATCGGCGTCTTCATCAACAATCTCGTGCTGCGCTTTGTGGCTTCAGGGGATCCGCCGTTTTGCGATTTCCTCGATCAAGCGAAGAAAACGGTCGAAGAAGCGCTCATTCATCAGCGCATGCCGTTCGACAAGCTCGTCGAGCTTTTAAACCCGCCGCGCGACCCCAGGCGCACGCCGCTGATTTCGATTAATTTCGCCGTCTTGAACGATGACCGGGAGCCGAAAAAATTCGGCAAATTTGAACTCTCAAGACAGCCCTCGCATGCGACGGGGGCCCTTTACGACCTGAATTTCTCGCTGCTGCGCTGGCCCGAAGGATGGCGGCTTGCACTTGAATACAATCCCGATCTTTTCGAAAAGGCGACCGCCGAACAGCTCGCTGGCCGCCTCGTGTCTGCCCTCGCGTTTGCAGTCTTAAGCCCGGATTCCAAACTATCGGCAATTCCTCCCGCCGAACGGCTTGCGGCAGGAGCCAGCGAAGCGGCCAAGAATGATGGGCCCGAGCCCCTGCCGCCATCGCAAGAGGAGGTGGCAAACGCGCCAGAAGCGAGAATGATCGCACTCTGGCGCGACATTCTGGGCAATGCCGAAATCGGCCCCCAGTCCAATTTTTTCGCGCATGGCGGCCACTCCCTGGCCGCCATGCGGCTTGTTACGCGCGTGGCGAAAGAATTTGGTGTCAAGATCAATGTCGCCTCGATCTTCGAGGCGCCCACTCCGCGCGATCTCGCCGCTCTCCTTGGCACAGGCGAAGCGTCCGCCCGCCCATGGAATATCGTCCAAATTCAGCCGAAGGGATCGAAGACTCCGGTCATCGCGATCAACAACACGGCGCTTTACTACAATCTAGCAGAAGAAATTGGGACCGTCCGCCCCTTTCTCGGCATTCAGCTCTTCGATCCTCAACAGCCGGGCGAGCTTTTGCCGCGCAGGATCGAAGAGATTGCTGCGGACTATGTGCGGCTTATCCGGCAGGCCCGCCCCAAGGGTCCTTACGTGCTGCTCGGCAATTGCACTGCGGCGATAATTGCCTATGAGGCCGCGCACCAGCTCGCGCAGACAGGCGAATCCGTGCCGCTTATCGTGATGGCCGACGCTTGGCTCCCCTCCTATTTCAGAAACTTGAGTTTACTCCGGAGGATTCTTTTCCGCCTTTACTACAATTACCAGCGTGGGCGCCGGATCATCCTCGGTTTGGCGGACGTTTGGAAGGGCAAGCGATCAGGCGCGCATTTTCTTGCCGGCCAAAAGCGTCTTTTGATGCTCGCGGGCCTGTTGGGTCTCGATCGAGGAACTTTTTTCGAATTGCTCGATTGGGGAAACCACTGGTTCCTGCCTCATTTGCAAGCAGCCAGGCTCGGCTGGCAGCCTTTGGTGACGAAAAGCTCCGTCGTCCTCCTCCTCAGCGACGACCTCAATAGTCCATTCCTCGATGAAAGCATCGGATGGGAGTCCTTTATTAAGGGCCGCTTTTTTCTTCGCCGCATTCCCGGAAGCCACATGGATCTCTTCCAGGGCGAGGCCGCCAGGCTCATCGCGAGCGAGCTCAAGCCTTTGCTTGATGAAATTGATCAAATGGAAGAGGCCAAAGGTTAAGGCCATAAAAAAGCCCCGGTCGAGCGGGGCTTTTTGTTGCGCCTTGCGATGGGTTAGTCGTTTTGACTCCCGGTGAGATAGAGCAGGTTTTGGAAGATGTTGATGAAATCGAGATAGAGCATCAATGCTCCGTTCACCGATTTCTTGACGGCGACCTCATAGCCGTCACTTGCGTAATACATCTCCTTGATCGCCTGGGTGTCCCATGCCGTCAGCCCCGAGAAGATCAAGACGGCAAGAATTGAAAGGGCAAACTGGAAACCCGTGCTCTGCAGGAAGAGGTTCACGAGCATCGCGATGATCAGGCCAAAAAGGCCCATCACCATGAAAGCGCCCATGCCCGAAAGATCTCTCGGTGTCGTATAGCCGTATATGCTCAAGGCGCCGAACGCCGCGGCTGTGACAAAAAAGGTGCGCGCGATCGACGTTCCGGTAAAGACAAGGAAAATCGTCGAAAGCGAAAGCCCCATGAGCGCCGCGAAGGCGAGGAACAGGGTGCGCGCCGTGGACGCCGAGATCTGGTTGATGCGGAACGAGAAGAAGAACACGAAACCAAGCGGCGCCAGCATCACAACCCAGCGCAGCGGGGTGAGATAAAGCGCCTGCCCGAAGCCCGTGAGATACATGTGCCCGATGCGCGCTACGGCCATTGAAGGATCGGCGGTAACGGCAAGCATATGTGCGCCAAGCGCCACGAGGCCCGTGAGCGCAAGGCCCAGCATCATATTATTGTAGACGCCGAGCATATAGGCACGCAGGCCCTGGTCGATTTCGGCCCGTGTGACGCTCCGCCCCCAGCGGGCACTGATGTTGCGATCGAAGTCGGACATGTTTTCCTCTAACGTTGTGGAGGGTTGAACGCCTCCGGCCGCTGCCCATGCGGGTTCAGCGTCGGCTTTAATATGGCCCAGCCAGTCGAACCGCACAAGGGCAGGAAAGCTTAAGAATGGGTAACGTTTCGAGAGTCATAACTCGCGCAGATAAGGCGCGGGCCTTTGGCCAAGAATATGCCAGATACGGGAAAGCCCTAGCACAATTGCCGTGCAAGCTGAGCCTCCTGCCGTGATGATCGCCTCCGGCCACAGCCAAAGGAAATCGAGATCCATCACGCCCGACACCGCGGCAAAAGCGGCGGCGCTGCCGGCCGCAAGCCCGGCCAAGGCTGCGCAAAGAGAGACAATGCCGAACTCGTAAAGGTACGCGCGAAGAAGGAGCCCGCGCGTGGCGCCAAGCACCTTGAGCACCACGGCATCGTGGGCGCGCGCATGCTGGCCCGAGGCCAGCGCGCCGCTCAAGACAAGGGCCGAGGCAAGGAGCGCAATGCTCGATGCGCATCTAATGGCAAACGCCAGCCGCCCAATGAGAGCGTCTGCCGCGTCGAGTGCGTCCCTGACACGAATACTTGTGACCTGAGGGAAGGCCGCCGCCGTTTTGCGAATCAGCGCTGCCTCGCGGGCGGCATCAGCGCGGCCCGGCAATGTGAGCGTGGCAAGCTCGCCGTAGGGCGCGCCCGCGAAGGTGTTTGGTGAGAACACGAGAACGAAGTTGATTCCGTAGGTGCGCCAATTGACCCTGCGCGTGCTCGCGAGTTTGGCCGCAATTTCGCGGCCAAGGACATTGACGGCGATGTCATCGCCAATCTTGAGTCCGAGACCTTCGGCGGCCTCGCTTTCCATCGAGACGAGTGGCGGGCCGGAATAGCCCCTCGGCCACCAGCTCCCCGCGGCGACGGTTGAGCCCTCCGGCACGCCCTCGGAAAACGTTATGCCGCGGTCGCCCTCGAGAACCCAGGCCACGGCCGGCTTGGAGCGCGCTGTGGCGGCCTCCGCGCCGTTCAAGCGGACAATGCGCCCGCGGAGCATGGGAACCATCTCCACTCTCCCGTCGGGCATCTGCTGCTGCAGAAATTCCGCGAATTCCCGCCCCTTGGTCTGAGGAATATCGAGGAAAAAGAAGCTCGGTGTTCTTGCTGGCGCCGAGTGATGCAGTTCGGCTCTGATATTGCCACCGATTTGAGCCAGCGCGGCGACGAGGGCGAGGCCAAGGCCTAGGGAGAGGACTACCGCCGTGGTTGGCGCCCGGGGCCGGTGCAGATTTCCGATCGCCAGCCGTAAGGCGATGTTGCGCGCGTGCGGCAGCCGCTTTGCAGCGGCCATGATTACAAAGGCAACAGCGCGCAGCAGAAGAAGAGCGGCAAACGCCGCCCCGCAATAGATGAGCGCCACTCCGCGGTCGGCTGCAAAGACCAGCACTGCTTCGATGAGACAAAGCCCGCTGCCAGTGGCCAAAAGGACATAGGGCAGCCGCGGCAGACCACGGATGCGCTCGACCTCGGAGCGGAAAAGCGCCTGAACCGGAACCTCGTGGGCGCGGCCGAGAGGCCCCGCGGAAAAGCTGAGCGCGGTTAGAAGCCCAAAGATTAGACCCTTCCCAATTGCTGCGGAATAGATTGCGGGCGCCAGCGGGAAGGGGAGGAGCGGGCCCAAGAAAGACACCGCCAAGTACGGCAGGGCTGCGCCCACGGCCGCGCCAAGGACCGCGCCCGCGCCCGCGACAAACATGGCCTGGGTGAGCATGATGGCAAAGATTTGCACGCCTGTTGCGCCCAAAGCTTTAAGCGTTGCGACCGTCTCGCGCTTGCGCTCGACAAAGGCGTGAACGGCATTGGCAACCCCAACCCCCCCGACAATTAGCGCGGTGAGGACGGTGAGTGTCAGGAATTCGGTGAAGCGGTCGATGGTTTTGGTGAACTGGGGCGAGATTTTTGTCCTCGTCCGGATGTCCCAGCCCGCGGCAGGAAATCGGCGCCGCGCCTCCTCTCCGAAGGCGGCGATTTGCTCATCGCTCGGGTAAGCCCCGTTGAGGCGGAGCCGGTATTGCCATTTGATAAGGGCGCCCGGCTGCAAAAGCCCCGTCGCGCGCAGGCCATCTTGGGAGATTAAAATAGGCAGACCGAAGCGAAGCCCGCTTGCAAGCCTGTCGGGCTCTGAGACAAGCTTGGCGCGTACTTCGAACCGCGCCTCGCCGATCGAAAGCTTGCTTCCCGTCTTGAGGCCAAGCTTTTGCAAAAGCAACGGGTCCGCAGCAATCCCATAGGTCCCGCCGTGCCCGGCAAGCGTCTCGCCCAAGGGCAAGGGTGGATTGAGCTGTGGCCCATCGGCCAACGGGTACCCAGAATCTACGGCTTTGATTTCCGCAAGCGCCGTATCGCCGCCATCGGCGCGCGCCATCGCCCGCATGAGAGCCACGGCTGTCAGCCGTCCTTGGCTTGCGAGATAATCCTGCTCCGGGCGGCCGAGCTCGCGTTGGGCAGTATCGAAGGAGAGATCGCCGCCAAGTATCGCGCGGCCCTGGAGGGCCAGCCCCTGCTTCAGGGCAGAAGCGGCCGAGCCCACGCCCGTAATCGCGCCAACGCCGAGCGCAATCGAGAAGAGAAATACCGCAAAGCCACGGAATCCGCCGCGGAACTCGCGCAAGGCAATGCGGAGCACGAGCGGAAGGCGCACTGACGCAAAGCGCCGCCTTGCAAGATCCCCTAAAGGCAATTGGGCCGGCTTATGCATCGCATCGGCTTTGGCTGCTCACCGCTTGGCCGCCGCTCCGGGCCAGAACAGGACTTAGGGCCTCCCCTTTAATTCTCACGGATTGTGCAGTCCAATGGGACCCATCCTTGCGCTCCTCCCCGGGATGAGGTGGTGTGCCAAGAATTCGCCGCCATGATTCATGACAGCGCCCTATCCGCCGGGTATGGAACCCTAACCGCCAGCCCTCTCGTACCCAGCTCAAAGCCTTCACCCAGACGCCAATGGCTGACCTGCCGCTGACGCTCAGCCCCCAGACCCCGGGCGATGACCCGGCGATCGAAAAACTCGACGAGCATGCCTTCGGGCCAGGCCGGTTCGCCCGCTCCGCCTACCGGCTGCGCGAAGGCATCGCCCCCGATTACAGCCTCTCCTTTGTCGCAAGAGTCGGCACTTTGCTTGTGGGCGCCAACCGGATGACGCTCATCCATTGCGGAGAGCACCCGGCGCTGCTCCTTGGGCCGCTCACCGTCGACCCTGCCTTCCGCTCGGGCGGAATCGGCGAGGCGCTCGTCAAAAGATCGCTCGAGGCCGCCCGCGCTGCCGGACACCGCCTGGTCCTCCTCGTTGGCGATATGTCCTATTATGGGCGGATGGGATTTAAGCCTGTGCCGCCGGGCAGGCTCATTTTTCCTGGCCCCGTCGATCCTGCTCGCCTGCTCTATTGCGAGCTCGTGAAAGACGCCTTTGACGGGGTAAAGGGGCGCGTGCTGCGGGCGCAAAGGAAGCCGCCGGGCTAAGGAATTTCGGCCTAGGCCCGAATCGCAGGCGAGGTCACATGCTCCCGCCGCACACCGAGGCCGATGAGCGCTGCGGGAAGCCTTTGTAAGATTGGAAAGCGCGCGAAGGCACGCAAGAACCAGGGCGGTCTCGCCTTGGCCTTCCCGCTGAGCACATGCGAGATCACATTCTTCTGCAGGGCCACCTGGATCGCCTGAATAATCTTCGTTGGCAGCTCGCGGCGCTTCTGAACTTGGGCCAATAGATTTTCGCCCAGCGGCGCCCCGCTGGCTAACGGCACGGCTAAAATGTTCCCTGCGGCGATCGCATCTTGAATGGCAAGATTGATGCCAACGCCGCCGATCGGCGACATCGCATGCGCCGCATCGCCAATGCACAGAAGCCCCGGCTTGTGCCATCTCGGCAGGCGGTCGACAGCCACAGCCAGGAGCTTAATGTCGTCAAAGCTTTTGAGCTCATCGCCGCGGCCGTTAAGGAAAGGCGCAAGAGTCCGCAACCGCTCGCGCACAGAGTGAATGCCCTGAGCCATGAGCCTGCTCGCCGAGCCTTTGGCGATGACATAGCCGCATTGCCAATAATCGCCGCGATTGAGAAGCACCAGGATCTGGCCTTCGTCGATCCTGCCAAAGGTCTCCTCCGGATCTTTCTCCTCGCGCGGCAAGCGGAACCAGAGCACATCCATAGGCGCGCCTAACTCCTGCGGAACAAGGCCTGCTTCCTGCCTGACGAGCGAATGCCGGCCATCCGCGCCAACAACGAGATCTGCGCGCACGGCGCGTGGCCCCGCAGGCGTTTCGGCCTTAACTCCAGCTACCCGCTCTCCCTCCCAAAGGAGACCCGTGACTCTGGCGGACATCTCAAGCCTGAAAGAGGGATAGCGCTTGGCTTGGCGCGCCAGGAAATCGAGAAAATCCCATTGCGGCATCAGCGCCAGAAATTTTGCTCTTGTAGGGAGATGCGAAAAATCGGCGATTGGCAAATCGAAGTCGCCGATTCTTCCCCTAAGGTGCTGAACCTTTTGATGCGGCAATTTGAGCAGCTCTTCGTAAAGGCCAAGCTCATCCATCACCTCGAGGGTCGAAGGATGGATCGTGTCGCCGCGAAAATCGCGGAAGAAATCGGCGTGCTTTTCGAGCACCAGCACATCGGCGCCTGCGCGGGCGAGGACGAGGCCGAGCATCATGCCGGCGGGCCCTCCGCCCGCGATGCAGCACCGGCATGAGATCGTCTGCTCAGGCCCGTCCATTAGCGGCCCCTCCCTGGCGCGCCACGCTATTGCTGGCTCAGCATCAGATGCAAGTCAAGAGAGGCGCGGGATGCGGAGCCGCGGGCATGAGCGCGGGGGCTTTGTAGATCGATTGTAATCGCATATTTTTCTTGAAGTTTGCCGCTGTGCCAAGGGGCACCCTACCCGCCGAGAAATCGGCGCATTGTGATCAGCCATTCGAACGGGAAGACCTTAGTGAACAGATCAGAATTGGAGCTAACCCCATGGGCGGCAAGGATGGGGATGCTAAAACCGAAGATGATTTAAAAAGCCGGGCGGCTCATCTATGACGGCTCTGAAGTGCGACAAATTGATAACAGTGAGGCCGAAGGCGAGCCATTCGATTTGCTGGCTGCATTCGAGGGTTCTGATGCCGCGAAAACCGGCACTCACAAAGAGACAAAAAGGCCCTGCTTCGCGCCGAGCAAGGCCTGTCAGAAAATAAGCGATGGAGGATTATGCGCTGGCGGCCTCACTGCCCGCTTGGCTCAATCTGCGGCGCAGACATCACTTGATCGGCCGTCGCATTGACCTGGGCGTTCCAGCTCTCGTTCGCCTCGTTGTAGCTCAGCGTCATTGCGCCGGGCCCCACGGCAACATCGCCGCCATTTGGAAGCGAAAGCAAGTAGGAAAGCTTGCCGTCATTCGAAATTCCGATTCCCGTGATCGTTCCAACCATCTGATTATCGCTGCTCATGACTTTCGTGCCATCGAGCTTCGTTTCTGTCACGTCACGAACGGGTCCTTGCGCGAACTTCGGAGCCTCGACTGCCGACCTGCCGACCGCCTGGCCCGCATTCTCCTCGACAACGCCGGCAACCATATTAGGCGTCAAAACCATCATAACTGGATTGCCATGCGGATCCGTCGCGCGGATCAGAAATGATTGAGGCACTACCTCCACTTTTCGAAAACCCGAACGCTCCAAGTCCTCGCGCAACTGCTCTGCTGGGTTTAAATTTTGTGCCTTGCTTTGCGTCTGCTGCATATTTTGAGCAGCCCCGCTTTGCTGCTGATTCAGCTGCTTCGCCTGAACCGCGGGCTGCGCAAGAAGGATCGCTGTCCCGACCGAGATCCATAACGCTTTCATTCGCGTTCTCCTTGTGGCTGGCTACGCGCGGGAGAACCGGCGGCGGCAAGCTTGGTTCCGGGTTTTTAGCATCAATTCGGCACAGCGCCCAAGCTTCGCGAGAGGCGTGCGGGCATGGTGAGGAGGCAAGCGATGGCTCATGAACATCAAAGCAGCGAAGGACCAATCGAGTTCGCAGCACTTCCCGGCACACCGTTGAAAATCTCGCGCGTCGCTCTCGGCACATGGGCGATCGGCGGCTGGATGTGGGGCGGAACGGATGAGGCAGAGGCGATAAATACGATTCATTCCGCAATCGAGCGTGGAATCAACCTCATCGACACCGCGCCAGTCTACGGCTTCGGCCGTTCGGAGGAAATCGTTGGCAAGGCCCTCTCGCAAAATGGACTGCGCTCGCGCGCGCTGATCGCAACCAAAGCCGGGATTGAATGGCAAGACGGCAAAACCTCTCGCAATTCGAGCCGCAGCCGGATTCTGCACGAGATCGGCGATTCATTGCGCAGACTCAAAACAGATCACATCGATATTTATCAAATCCATTGGCCGGATTCACGCACGCCCATCGAAGAGACCGCGGGCGCGATGCGCGCACTCTTCGAGCAAGGGAAAATCCGGGCTATTGGGGTCAGCAACTTTTCGGTGGGCCAAATGGCTGAGTTCCGGCGCTTTGCGCCGCTCCATGTCCTCCAGCCGCCCTATAATCTCTTCGAGCGCCAGATCGACGCCGAGATTCTCCCCTATTGCCGTGCGAACGGCATCGCAACTCTAGGCTACGGAGCCTTATGCCGGGGGCTGCTGTCGGGGCGCATGCAGACTTCGACAAAATTCACCGGCGATGATTTGCGCCGGATCGATCCAAAATTTCAACAACCGCGCTTCGGCCAATATCTTGCTGCAGTCGAAAGACTCGATCGGCTTGCCCGAGGCCGCTTCGGCAAACGCGCCATACATCTGGCGGTGCGCTGGATACTCGACCAAGGCATCACTGCGGCGCTTTGGGGCGCGCGCCGCCCCGGTCAGCTCACCCCGGTTGACGGCGTGTTTGGCTGGAGCCTCGATGCTGAGGCCAAAGCCGAGATCGAGCGGATCTTGCGCGAAGAGATCAAAGATCCCGTGGGCCCGGAGTTTATGGCGCCGCCAGCCTGAGGTTGACAGGCAATCCCGCCGATTTGCTTGAAGAACACGCAGCGCTCGCCGATCCCATGCGCTCGCCCGTCAGCACATATTTCTACAAGATTCACGGTCTGATCGGCCGCTGGAGGCAAAACTGGCACCGTCCGGCGCAGATTGCCTCGTTGGCAAGGCCGGAGGGAGGCGCCGCGGGGCAGCTCGCCGGCATCTCAGACCGGCTGCGCGCTATGGACCAGCATATGGGCGCGCTAGCGATGGCTTCCGGGCAAAAAAAGCCGGCTTGACCCGTCCCGCTGAGCAAACCTCTGCCGTAACGAGTCGGAATTGCATTTCGCAAGCCGCGGGAATAGAGAAGCCCCATGCCCAGCTACGCCAATCCCGCCAATTTCCTCAAGCTCGTCAGGGCAGTGGTCCCTGCTTCGGCCGGGCTCACGGCGCTGCTCTTTTGCGCAGGCCTTTATCTTGCCTGGTTTGTCGCCCCGCCAGACTATCAGCAAGGGGAAACGGTGAGGATCATGTATCTCCATGTTCCGGCGGCATGGCTTTCCTTGCTGATCTATGCCGTCATGACCTCGGCGGCGCTCGGCACGCTCGTCTGGCGCCATCCCCTTGCCGATGCGGCGCAGAAAGCCGCGGCATTTCTCGGTGCGTGCTTCACCTTCCTTTGCCTCGGCACAGGCGCGATCTGGGGCAAGCCCATGTGGGGGACATGGTGGGTTTGGGACGCGAGGCTTACTTCCGTGCTCGTTCTTTTTCTCATCTACCTTGGACTGGTTGCTCTCTGGCGGACCTTTGAAGATCCAAGCAAAGCCGCGCGTGCCGCGGCAATTTTCACGCTCGTTGGCGCGCTGAACATCCCAATCATCAAATTCTCAGTGGATTGGTGGAATACCCTGCACCAGCCGGCATCGGTCTTCAGGCTCGGAGGCCCGGCGATCGCTCCCTCGATGCTCTGGCCGCTTGTCGTGATGGCGCTGGCCTTCACCTTTCTCTTCGTGACGCTCTATCTCATGGCAATCCGCAACGAGATTCTGAGACGGCGCGTGCGGCGCCTCGCGATCCTCGCGGCCGCAGCCCCAATGCGCAGCTCCGAAGCCGCGGCGGGGGGATGGGAGGCTGCCTATGAGCCCTGATCCGAACTTTGGCTTCATCATCGCGGCCTATGCCCTCGCTCTTCTCATGGTGGCGGGGATGATTGGCGTGATCGCGATGGATTACGCGCGCTTGAAGCGCCAGCTTTCCTCGCTTGATTCGCAGCAGCAACGCCGCGGGCCGCGTCATCCGGTGAGCCTTGAGGCTCCTCCGCAAGAGCCCGGAAGCCTTGACTAGAATGGCGGCAGGCGCGCCAACGCCCGCTCCGGACTTGCGCCGGCGGCGCAGATCGCCCCTTGTTTTTCTGCCGCTCGTACTTTTCGCCTTGCTGATGGTGCTTTTTCTCGTCCGGCTTTACTCGGGCGACGCCTCGCTTTTGCCATCGGCTTTGATTGGCAAGCCTGTGCCCGCTTTCACCTTGCCGCCAGTTGAAGGCCTGGCGGGAAAGCCTGGCTTTTCGGATGCCGACCTGCGCGAAGGCAAGGTGACGCTGATCAATGTTTTTGCCTCCTGGTGCGTCCCCTGCCATCAGGAGCACGAGACGGTTATGAAGCTTGCCGCCGATCCCGCGCTCGCCAAGGCCGGCGTGCGCCTGTTCGGCCTTGCCTATAAAGATGATCCTGAGGCGGTAAGGCGTTTTCTTACCCAGGCAGGCGACCCGTTTGCCCGCGTTGGCGCTGACCTCAACGGGCGCACCGCGATCGACTTCGGCGTTTACGGCGTTCCCGAGACTTTCATCATCAAGGGCGGCGGCACGATCGCCTACCGCTTTGTCGGCCCGATGAGCGAGGAGAGCTACCGCTCGACGATCTTGCCCGAGATCGCGAAGGCGCTGCACCAATAAGAGATCTGGCCAAAGCCGATTTCTGCGCGGCCGGTATGGCATTTTCAAGCCAGTCAGGTATTCACACAAAAGTGGATTGACAACTTTTCTGGGATTGCTCCGGCATCCGCTGGAGCTTGCGATAGGCTGACGTGCTCATCGAAAATCCAAGATTCTGGCGCGCCGGAGCAATCAGCATCGTTGTCGTCATGACCCCCCTGCTAGCGATGCTGACCATCGACACTCTCGCCGATATCAACGCGGGAGGCGCGCATGTTCCCGTCTACACAGTCATAAACCGTAACATTGCCTACCGCTTTGATCCCGGCCGAGGCTTTGATGTCCCCTCGATTGGCGAAAAGGATCTCCTGTTCGGCCGCGACGATACGGAGCAAGAAGCAACGGCCCTCATTGAAAAAGGCAAGCTCGTCATCCAAAGCCGTGCCTGCATTGGCAAAGCGCGACCAATATAATTCTAGGGGCTCCTTCTCTTGCTCGTAGTTGCTGCGGCGTGGGCTGTTACCATCTCGCCGGTTGTTATATTTTGGATTCAGCTTTGGATTGGATTGATTGTGTCGAGTCTTGCGCTTTGGGCCGTTCTTTACAGGCTGGAAGGGCGCTTCACCCAAGCTGCTGAGTTGTGAATCCTCTCTCAGCGCTCATTGCCGGCGGCAGCCAAGCGGCATAAAATGCCTCGGTGATCAAACGAGTTTTCACCATCCCGCCGGGCGCGCCATTCCTGCCGACATTCGCGAAAGCCCTCCTCGAAGGCCGCATCGCCGAGGGCTATTCGAAAAGGCTGTCCCCGCTGGAGATTGCGCAAGCAACTATTTATGTCCCGACCCAGCGCGCAGCGAGTGCGCTTGCGCAGGAGCTTGCGCGCGCGATGGGGCGGGGTTCGATGCTTCTGCCGCGCATTCTGCCGCTTGGCGCGCTCGAAGAGATCGAGACCAGCTTGCTCTTCGAAGACTCCGGTCTTGGGGCCGAATGGGCGCCAGGCGCGCCAATGGCGGCGCGAGAGATCGAGCGGCGGATGGAACTTGCCGCCCTCATTCTCGCATGGGCAGGCGCCTTGCAGCATGCGATCGTGAAAGTCAACGCGCACGGATATGAATGCGATCCGGGCGAGCCATTGCTTGTTGCGGCAAACCCGGCGAGCGCCTGGCATCTTGCAGGTGAGCTTGGCAACCTCATTGACGAGTTGATCATCGAGGGCGTGGCCTGGGAAGAGCTCGATCCGCTCGCATTGCCAGAGTTCGACGAATATTGGCGCGTTACGCTCGAATTCTTGAACATCGCCATCAAGCAATGGCCGGAGGTTTTGAAGGAACGCAAGCTCGTAGACAAAGTAAGCCGCCAGGCCGCGTTGATTGAGGCGCAGACGAAGCGCCTCAGAAACGGTTTGATCGAAGGGCCGGTGATCGCAGCAGGCTCAACAGGCACCAATCGCGCCACCGCCCGCCTTCTTGCGGCGATTGCCGCGGCACCCAACGGGGCCGTTATCTTACCAGGCCTCGATCTCGATTTGGACGCTCGCGGCTGGACGATGCTTGCGGACGGTTTGAAAGGCGGCGCGCAGGCCTCATTCACCCATCCGCAGGCGATGCTTTGCCGGCTTTTGAGCATTCTGCAGATGACGCGCGAAGAGGTCATGAGCCTTGGCGAGGCGGCGTCCGATCTCGTGCTACGCGGCACATTCGTCTCGCAGGCCCTGCGTCCGGCGGAGGCAACCGGCGATTGGCTCGCCTATCGCGAGAGCATCGATAAGAAGGCGCTCGAGGCTGCCCTCTCTGACATCACTCTGATCGAGGCTGCCGACGAGCACGAGGAAGCGCTGGCAATTGCTATTGCCGTTCGCGAGGCGATCGAGACGCGGCCGGGGACTGTAGCGCTCATTACGCCCAGCCGCACGCTTGCCCGCCGGGTCCGCGCCGAGCTGCTACGCTGGGAGATCGACGCAGAAGATTCCGCAGGCGAGCCCCTCGCTCAAAGGCCGGCCGGCGCTCTTGCAAGACTGATCATCGCCTGCGCGGCGAGCAAAATGGCCGCGCCCGGCCTCGCAGCGCTTCTTGCGCATCCCCTCGCGCGGCTGGATCTGACCCGTGCGGAGCTAAGGAAGCGTGCAGCGCTCCTCGAAATTGCTTTGTTGCGCTCGTCCCTTGCAAGAGGCCCGCTCGCGGAGCGGATTACAAAAGACCTCAGCGGCTTGATTGCGGCCGCGCGCGAGGAGGCAAACGGCCGCTTCGCACATCCCGCAAAGAGCCAGATAGCACCTAGCGAGTGGGCACGTATCGAAGATCTGCTGCGCCGGCTGGGCGCGGCGCTTGCGCCCCTTTCTGACTTGCAGGGCGAGCACACTTTGCAATCATGGGCAGCCGCGCATCGCGAGAGCCTGATTTTGATCGCAGGCCGGGAAGCCGATCCGCTCGGCGGCAGAGACAGGGATGCTCTCGATGAGCTTTTCGAGGAGCTTTTGCAATCGGCGCCGGAGGGCATGATCTTCGATGCACACGCTTACGAGGTCTTGTTCTCGGAAATTGCCGGCGAAATCGTCCTTCCAGCCGCAGAACAGGCCAGCGCGCAGGTGCAAATCCTAGGACTCCTTGAAGCGCGGCTCCTTGATGCCGCGCTGGTTGTGCTCGGCGGGCTTGATGAGACAGTCTGGCCGCCGCAGGCGCGCACCGATGCATTCCTCAACCGGCCGATGCGCGCCGCCTTGGGCCTCACGCCGCCCGAGCGGAAGCTCGGTCAGACAGCGCATGACTTCGCTCAAGCGCTTGGCAGGCGCAAAGTGATTCTCACCCGTGCCCGCAAGCGCGACGGCTCGCCAACGGTCGCCTCCCGTTTTCTGCAGCGCATGGCGGCGCTTGGCGGCGGGGTTTGGGAATCGTGCCGTGCACGCGGCGAATTTTATGTGCGGTTGGCCCAGGAGCTTGACCGGCCGCCGCCGTCCGGCCCGGGCAAAAGGCCGCTGCCCCGTCCTCCAGTCTCTCTGCGGCCAGCGCGGCTCAGTGTGACCGAAATCGAGACGCTGCGGCGCGATCCATACGCGATCTATGCGAGCAAAATCCTGCGCCTTAAGGAGCTCGATCCTGTGGGCGGGCCACTAGGCTTTGGTGATTTTGGCAGCGCCATTCATCGCGCGCTTGAGCGGTTCGTCTCGGAGCACGCGCCAAAATCCCTGCCAGAGGACGCATTCGGCATTCTGAGCTCACTCTTGCGGCAGGAGCTTGCCCGGCAGCTGGAAGACCCATGCTTTGCTGCGCTCAGCTGGCCGCGGGTTGAAAAAATCGCCGCATTCTATCTTGGATTTGATTCAGCGCGGCGCGGCACCATCAAAGAAATCAAGGCCGAGTGCAGCGGCAAGATCGACGTTCCGCTTGCCGATGGCTCGCGCTTCACGCTCACTGCGCGCGCGGACCGTATCGAAATCTATGACAGCGCGCGCGTAATTGTTGTCGACTACAAGACCGGTACGCCGCCTTCGAAAAACCAAGTCATGGCAGGATTCGCGCCGCAAATGACGCTCGAAGCTGCGATGGCGTTGCGCGGCGCATTTGGCCTCGACCCCGAACCTCAATCAGCCGAGGCTCTTTACTTGAAGCTCGGCGGGCCGACTGGAGGCAAAATGATTGAGCTCGATTTCGCTGATGCGAAGGGCAATGGGACGGGGAAGTCTTTTATGGATATTGCGGAGGAGCACTACCGCGGCCTGATCGACCTCCTCAGCCAATTCCGCAGCTTTGAGACGCCCTACCCTTCCCGCCCCTTCCCGAAGTTTGCGCTGCGGTACAATGTTTACGATCACCTCGCCCGGGTCAAGGAATGGGCGCAGGAAGACAGCGGCGAGACTCTGTAGTGGCTTCCTTCGAATTGCCGGATTGGGCGCTTCTTAACCAGCGCAAGGCCTCGCAGCCGGCTCACTCGGCCTGGGTCTCGGCCAATGCCGGATCGGGCAAGACGCATGTGCTCGCAAGCCGTGTGATCCGGCTTCTCCTCGGAGGCGTTGCGCCATCCAAAATCTTGTGCCTGACCTTCACCAAGGCTGCAGCCGCCAATATGGCGGCGCGCGTGTTCGATATTTTGGCAAAGTGGACGCAGATTTCCGATTTGGATTTGCGGCGGGAAATCAGAGAAATCAGCGGAGAAACGCCCAGCGGCGCCGGATTGGTTGAGGCACGCAAGCTGTTCGCCCGCGCCGTCGAGACCCCAGGCGGACTCAAAATCCAAACCATTCACGCTTTTTGTGAGCGGCTGCTGCATCTCTTCCCTTTCGAAGCGAATGCTCCGTCGCATTTCGAGATCGCCGATGACCTGCGCCAAGCCGAGCTTTTGGCCGCGGCGCGCCGCCAAGTGTTCGCTGCGGCTCAGCGCGATGGCGTGGTCGGCGCCGCAATTGAGCGCGTTGCCTTGGAGTGCGGCGAGGCCGAATTTGAAGAACTCATCAATGAGGCCATGCGGCACGAGGCCGTCTTCCGCGCCGCTTCGCCGCAGGAGCTAATTGAGGCCCTTCGCCGCTCTTTGGGGATTGCAGAAGGCCGCGGGACCGCCGATGCCGAGCGCGAGATCGCGGAGGGTGGCATTCCGCCAGAACGGTGGAGCGGGATCGCAGATCTGCTCGACAAAGGAAGCTCTGCCGATCAGAAGCAGTCAGTGAGATTGAGAAGAGCTCTTGCGGACCTTGACTCTTTGTCCTTCGGGCACCCTTTCGAAAAATTTCTACAATCATATTGTTCTATCTTTTTTACAAAAGACAAAGAAAGAAAGGTCAAGGACCGGGAATCGCTCCTTACCAAACCTCTCGCAACGCTCTATCCGGGCCTCGACGCGGAGCTTAAAGCAGAGCGGCAGCGGCTGGCGCAATTGTGCGAGGAGCGCAAGGCGCTTTTGATTCTTGAGCGCTCGCGCGCATTGATCGCCATCGCAGGCGCAATCTTTGAGCGTTACCGCACAAACAAGGCGGCGCACGCAATCCTCGATTTCGGCGATCTCATCGAGCGGACGCTCACGTTACTCCAGCGCTCTGATGCAAGCTGGGTCCACTTCAAGCTCGATGCCAGGATCGACCATATTCTTGTCGATGAGGCGCAGGATACGAGCAAGGCTCAATGGCAGATCCTTGACAAGCTCACAGCCGAGTTTTCCTCAGGCCTCGGGCAAACTGAAGGCCCGCGCACCTTTTTTGCGGTCGGAGACGAAAAACAGTCGATCTTTTCCTTTCAGGGCGCGGCGCCACGTATGTTCGACGAGATGCGGCGCGGCTTCGCGCGGCGATTTGCGAAGGCAAAGCAGGGCTTTGCACATGTGCAGCTCAATCTCTCCTTCCGTTCTGCGCCCGGGATTCTGTCCGCCATCGACCGGGTATTCGCGCAGGGCGATCACATGAAGGGCCTCGTCGCGCAGTGCGGGGATTGGGCGGAGCATGAGGCCTATAAGCGGGATCTGCCCGCGCTGATCGAGCTTTGGCCCGCAACGGAGCCCGCGGAGACACAGCATCCGGAAGAATGGAAGCTGCCCGTCGATTACCCCCGCTCGCACGATCCGGCCAACATCCTTGCGAACCGGATCGCGCAGAAGATCAAAGAACTCCTTGATCCTCGCTCTGGCGAATGCGTGCATGATAAAGGGCACTGTCCGCGTCCTGTCCGCTCCGGTGATATTTTGATTCTGGTCAGAAAGCGGGGTGCCCTTTTCGATGCCATCATACGCGCCCTGCGCACCGAGGGAATTCCAACCGCGGGCGCCGACCGCCTCGATCTTATGGACCATATCGCGGTCATGGATCTCATCGCTGCCGGGCGCGCGAGCCTTCTGCCCGAGGACGATCTGACGCTTGCCTGCGTTTTGAAATCACCGCTCATCGGGCTCAACGACGATGACCTTTTAGCCTTTGCACCTTCGCGGCAAGGGAGCCTCATTGAGGCTTTGCAGGCGTCGCCCGGGCCGCGGCATCGCGAGGCCGCCGCAAAGCTTGCACGCTGGCGAGCGCTTGCAGGCGGGAGCGCCTTTCAGTTCTACGCAACTCTCCTTGGGAGAGAGGGTGGCCGTGCCGGGCTCGAATCCAGGCTTGGGGCGGAAGCGCGCGACGCAATCGGCGAATTTCTGCGGCTCGCGCTTAGGCATGAAGAAATGAACACCCCTTCGCTTGCCAATTTTCTCAATAGCCTTTCGGGGCTCGACTATTCGGTCAAGCGCGAGATGGAAGCGCCCGGGGACGCGGTGCGGGTGATGACGGTCCATGCGGCGAAGGGGCTCGAAGCCAAGATCGTTTTCTTGCCCGACACCTCTACCGTGCCGTCGCACCGGCACGATCCGGAGCTTTTTGTGCTCGCCCCCGATTCGTCAGGAGCACAGGCAATTGCCTGGTCGCCGAATAAGGACCTCGATTGCAAAACCGTTGCGGCCGCGCGTGTCACGGCCCGCGAGGCTGCGATGGAGGAATACCGGCGGCTTCTCTATGTGGCCTTAAGCCGGGCGGAGGAGAAGCTTTACATCGCGGCTTGCCACGGCAAAAACGGCCCGGAGCGCGGCTCGTGGGCGGCGATGATCGAGGCCGCTTTCCAGGACGATCCGCGGATCGAAGAGGCTCCTGCTCCTTGGAACGGCAGCGAGCGCGTCCGGCGGATTGTCTCTGGCCGGCTCCCTGCCGCCGGTCTCGCCAGCGTCAACACAGGCCAAGCCCAGACTCCGATTGCCGTGCCGGAGTGGCTCTGCCGGCCGGCGCCCGGAAGGCACCTCGCACCGCTCCTCAGACCTTCGCAGGCCCTTGCTCGGGAAAACGCGCCTCGGGGCCGGGTGTCCAGATCCGGCCGGCGGCAAGCGTTGCAGCGCGGAAGTCTCATCCACGGGCTGCTGCAGCATCTGCCGGGCATTCCCGGGGCGCAGCGGCCTGCCGCGGCGCACGCTTTCCTTTTATCACTCGCGCCCGGGCTTGATGAGAGCGCCCGGCAGGCGATTGCCGCAGAGGCAGCCGCGGTGATGGCCCTGCCCGGACTGGCGCCGCTCTTTGGGCCGGGATCGCGCGCCGAAGTCTGCGTGATTGGCAGCGTTCCAGCGGGAGACATCCTTATCCCTGTCAAGGGCAGGATCGACCGCCTTGTTGAGACGAATAGCGAGATCATCGCCGCTGATTTTAAAACCGGCGAGCCCTGCGGCTTGGATGCCGTCCCTGCCTCCTATGTGGCGCAAATGGCGCTTTACAGGGCAGTTCTGGCGCCGCTCTGGCCTGTCAAGAGCCTGCGCCTGGCGCTTATCTGGACCGAGGCCGCCGAAGCGTTGTGGCTGCCAGAGGGAAAACTCGACGCCGCTCTTGCGGCGTTTGCGAAGAGCTGAGGGCCGATTCTTGCAGCGCAACCATCCTCCCCCGACAATGCCGCGGGTTTTCCACGATTATCCACAAGAACGTATGGTTACGGCCGCTTGACGCTTGGAACCGTGTTCTCTATTTGTTCTAGACAGGAGAGAACATTTGCGGCCAAGCATGCGTCAGCAGCAAGCAAGCCGCGGCCGGTCTGGGCGCGGCGCCGCCAAATCAACGGGCGGGTCCGGGGTCGGAACGCCCGGACCTGCGCCAGCGCCATGGCTTAATAAGCAAATTCCGGGCCAGCGCTTAAGCCCGCGGTCTGGCCGGGGCGCGTTGTCAAATGAGTCCGGCCGGTACGAAAAGGAGGCGCGCTGGCCCGAAAGAGACGGCTGGGATTTTTCGCAAGACCTGCCGCCGCTGCGCACGGAAGTGGCGCGCGAGCAGGCAAGGTCGATCATCACGCGCAACGATTCGCCCGACATTTCTTTCGGCCAATCGATCAATCCCTATCGCGGCTGCGAGCATGGCTGCGTTTATTGCTATGCCCGCCCGACGCATGCCTATCTCGGCCTCTCGCCGGGCCTCGATTTCGAGACAAAACTCTTCGCTAAGGTCAATGCCGCAAGCCTCCTTGAGCGCGAATTGGCGGCGCCGGGCTATGTGCCGAAAGTCATCGCTCTTGGCACCAACACCGATCCCTATCAACCTACCGAGCGCAAGGAGCGCATCATGCGCGCCGTCCTCGAAGTGCTCGCGCGCACCAATCATCCGGTGAGCATCACCACCAAATCGGCTCTCGTTCTGCGCGATCTAGATCTCCTTGTGCCGATGGCGGAGAAGGGGCTTGCGAGCGTTGCTCTGTCGATTACAACGCTCGACCCTGCGCTTGCGCGCACGCTGGAGCCGCGCGCGGCAAGCCCCAGGCGCCGTCTTGAGGCAATTTTTAATCTTGCGCGGGCCAAGGTCCCCGTCGCAGTGATGGTGGCGCCCATTATTCCGGCGCTGACCGATGCCGAAATCGAGACCATTCTTGCGCGAGCCAAGGAGATGGGTACATCTGGGGCAGGTTATGTTCTGCTCCGGCTGCCGCTTGAGGTGAAGGAGCTCTTCGAGGAGTGGCTTGCCGCGCATTATCCGGGGAAACTCAAACATGTGTTGTCGCTCGTGCGCGCGGCGCGCGGCGGCAAACTCTACGATTCGACTTTCGGCGAGCGGATGCGAGGCACGGGCGCCTATGCGCAGATGATCGCCCGCCGGTTCGAGACCGCCTGCGCAAGGCTCGGACTTTCGCGAAATCGCGGGGCCCTGCGCTGCGATTTGTTCGCGCCGCCGGGGAGAGTTGGGGAGCAGCTGAGGTTGTTTTAAAGAGCGGCTGCGGCTCAAAGGAAGGCCAATCAAGCAAGCGAAGAAATTTTTTACTCGAGCGGAACTTGGGGGGGTGCTGGTTACGCTCTAGCCATCAATGCTTGCAAAATGCGAGGTCATCGAAAAAAGGCGAACAAAGAAGGCAAATATCGGCAGGCGGCGTAAGCAGTGCTGCGCTTTGCGATCATCATTGGCCATTGATCTTACAGCTGCAAGTTTGGCGAGCTGGCCTGTTTGTCAATGATTGCGTCGCAACCGCCTCCGGCGGCCCGCAAGGGCCCTCATTGGCAAAGGCCGTCATTGACAAGCGCGGGTCCGACTCGCCGGGAATAGCAGCCGTAAGATGATGGCGGGATTTGATGGCGGCCAGCAGCATCGCCGCCTTTTCGGCCCTTCTTCCAAACGCCGGGATTAAATTGGGACTAGAGCTCAGCTGAGAGTTATAAACAAACTGACCCCCGGTCCAGGCTACCCCCGTTCGCCGCCGGATCCGCCCTCGCCGCGCCACCTCGCGGCCGCGGCTTCGTCTTCTGGTCTTGCTTCAACCCAGCCGCCCGGGCCCGTCTCAATGAGGTGCTGCTTTTTCCAGAACGGCGCCGCGGATTTCAAATAGTCCATAACGAATTTTGCGGCGTCAAAAGCCTCTGCCCGGTGTCCAGCTGCCGTGATCACGAGCACGATCGGCTCGCCGGGAAGGATCATGCCATAGCGGTGCACGGCGAGCGCGGCCTTGAGGCCAAAGCGCGACGCGGCGTCCGTGGCGGCGCGGCTGATTTCGGCCTCGGCCATGCCGGGGTAATGCTCGATCTCGAGCGCCGCGAGGCGGCCCTCCTCGTCGCGGCACAGCCCGGTAAAGGTCACGAGCGCGCCGATCCCGGAGAGCCCCCAAAGAAGGGCGGCGCCTTCCGCCTGGGCATCAAAGCTCCCGCGCTGGACCTTGACAATGATCCGCGCATCCACTCCTCACCCCCCGGTCATTGGCGGAAAGAATGCGACCTCGGCAGCGCCTTCGATCGGCGCATCGTGCTTGGCATGGGTACGGTCGAGCGCGGCGCGGATGGCACCCATGTTGGCAAAAGCCGCCGCGTAATTCTCGCCACGGCCGCTCAGCCAAGCCATTAGGTCGGCAACAGTTGTGACGCCGGCAGGGGGGGCGATTTCTTCCTCGCCCCTGCCGATCCGCTCGCGCACCCAAGCAAAATAGAGAGCTTTCATGGGCAATCGCTGATCGCCTCCTTAAGGCCTGACTTGAGATAATCCCAGCCTGTGTAGAGTGTGAGCAGCGCCGCGGCCCAGAACAAGGCAAGGCCCAACTGCGTCACCCCGGGAATGATCTCGTCCCCCGCGGGGCCCGCGATAAGAAAGCCGAGCGCCACAAGCTGAACCGTCGTTTTCCATTTGGCGACCTTGCTCACGGGCAGCGAGACCTTGAGCCCTGCCAGAAATTCCCTGAGCCCGGAGACGAGAATCTCGCGGCAAAGAATGATGATCGCCGCGGCGAGCGAATAGCCCTCGATCGTGTGGCTGGCAGCCAGCATGACCAGGACGGAAGCAACGAGGAGCTTATCGGCGATCGGATCAAGCATCTGGCCAAGCCGCGACTGCTGTGACCAGGCGCGGGCGAAATAGCCGTCGAGGAAATCGGTCACCCCGGCGGCGACGAAAAAGCAGAGGGCAAGCCAGCGGGCCTCGGCAAGCTCGGGCCAGAAGAGGCAACCCGCCACGACCGGCACAGCCGCGACCCGCCCATAGGTGAGAATATTGGGTAGGCTCCAGGCGAGGCTTGAACCTCCCGGGAGCGCAGCTGCCGCAAGCCGCGGGGAGACTTTCTCTCCCAAACTCGGTCCATTTTCCAAGGGCGTGTGTCCGCAGGCTTCGCGAGGCCGGCGGGGAGGGGCCCAACGTCCGGCAGCGCAATTATCTGCCATGTTCGCGAAAAAAATCATAGACTAGGCGCGCTGTTGCCGCATTGATTCCGGGCACTTTCTCGAGGTCGCCAAGGGCCGCCCGCGAGATGGCCTTGGCCGTGCCGAAGGCGTGCAAAAGAGCCCGCTTGCGCGCCGGGCCAATGCCTGGGATGTCATCGAGCGGACTTTTGGTGAACTCTTTCTTCCGCCGCGCGCGGTGGGTTCCGATCGCAAACCGGTGGGCCTCGTCGCGCAATCTTTCCACGAAATAGAGCGCGCCGTCGCGAGGTGCGAGGCGGAACGGCTCCCGCCCCGCCGCAAAAAACGTCTCGCGGCCGGCGTTACGGTCAGGGCCCTTGGCGATGGCAACGACCGCAACATCCTTTATCCCAAGCTCCTGCAAAACGCCCTGCGCCGCCTCAAATTGCCCCAGGCCGCCGTCGACCAGGATGAGATCAGGCGAATTTGGAATGGCAGCCTCTGGATGTTCCGCACCCTCGCCCCCTTGCGCCCCGGCCGGAGCGGCGCGTTCGCGCAGGACCCGCGCAAAGCGGCGCCGCAGCACCTCGCGCATCATGGCATAATCGTCGCCGGGCGCCATCTCGATATCCGTGATATTGAAGGTGCGGTATTGCGCCTTTACGAAGCCTTCCGGCCCGGCCACGATCATCGCCCCGACGGCATTGGCGCCCCCGATGTGAGAGTTGTCATAGACTTCGATGCGGCGCGGCGGATGTGGCAGGCCGAAGGCCGAGGCAAGCATATCGAGGAGCTTGGCCTGCGAGGCGCTCTCCGCGAGTTTCCGCCCCAAAGTCTCGCTCGCGTTCTTCAGTGCCTGCTCCACAAGCTCCCGCTTTTCGCCCCTCTGTGGCACTGCGATCTCGATTTTGCGGCCTAAGCGCTCGCAGAGCGCCGCCTCGAGCAGGGCGCAGCCTTCGAATTGATGCGAGAGCAGGATAAGCCGGGGCGCGGGCTTATCCAAATAAAACTGGGCGAGAAAAGACTCGAGCACCTCCTCTTGCGTAAAATCTTTGCCTGCACGCGGGAAATAGGCCCGGTTGCCCCAGTTCTGATAAGTCCGGAAGAAAAAAACCTCGACGCAGAACTGCCCGGCCTCTTCGGCAATTGCAAAGACATCGGCCTCCTCGACGCTCTTGGGGTTGATGGTCTGCGCGCCTTGTATTGCCGAGAGCGCAGCGATGCGGTCGCGCAGGCGTGCAGCTCGCTCGAACTCAAGGCTCGCGGAGGCCTGCGCCATTTCCTGGGCGAGATGCTCGCGCACGGCCTGGCTCTTGCCCGACAGGAAAGCGCGCGCCTCAGCCACGAGCCCGGTATAGTCCTCCTTTCCGATCTCCCCGGTGCAGGGCGCCGAACAGCGCTTGATCTGATAGAGCAGGCAGGGCCGCGTGCGGTTGGCGTAATAGCTGTCGGAGCAGGAGCGCAGGAGAAAGGCGCGTTGAAGCGCGCTCAGCGTCTTGTTGACCGCCCAGACGCTCGCAAAAGGGCCGAAGTAGTCGCCTTTTCGGCTCCGCGCTCCGCGGTGCTTGGTGATTTGCGGCGCTTCATGATCGCCCGTCAGCAGAATATAGGGGAACGATTTATCGTCGCGCATCAAGACATTGAAGCGCGGCTTCATTTGCTTGATGAAATTCGCCTCAAGCAGGAGCGCCTCGGTCTCGGTCGCCGTCGAGACGAATACCATCGAGGCGGTGAGCGCGATCATGCGGGCGATGCGCGCACTCTGGCCCTCGCGGCGCAGATAGCTTGCGATCCGCTTGCGCACGCTCTTCGCTTTACCGATGTAAAGAACTTCGCCATTGGCCGCGATCATCCTGTAGACGCCAGGCCCGCTCGGCGCATGCTCCCAATAGCGGCGGATCGCCTCGGCGCCGCGCGGGGCAGGAACTGGATTGCGGGAAGGCACTGCGGCCCCGTCTAAGGGCGCGCCCGTTTGAGGGTCGCCCAGCGGCTGATGCGTCTGATTTTTCTGAAGGCCCGGCATGGAAAGGATCTAGGGGATCGGCTTTTGCGTGAAAAGGCTTGCTGCTGATAGGGCGCAGGCTCTAGTGCTAGCCAAAGCGGGTCCATACTAAGGCCCGGGCCGCCCATCTCCCGCCATTCATCTTCGGCTGCGATTTTGAGGAGCGGCTTGCTTCATTAAGACATTGCGATGACGAGTCACAAATCGCAAGGCCCGGAATGTCCAGTCGTGATTATTCCTATCACCGCGCATCACTACAGGGATGCTGTAAAGCAATCTCCTTTAGACCGGTCTTACGGTCGGCGAGCAGCTTGTCATTCTGCTCGGCTTGAAAAGGCTCTGCCAATCACGGTCAAGAATGTCTCCGGCCGGCGGCGCCTCGGCCATTCCCTCTGACCTTAGCTTGGGCACTTCCGCCGGGATCGAAGGAGCGCCGCCTCGCCAATTTTGCCGCGACGCGTGATAAAGACGATCTTCATCTGGGCTTTCTCCGCAAGAACTCCGGCAACGGCTTGCATCTCATCACGGTTGCGCGCGCGCGCCGAAAAGCACTATGGAGACGCGCGGGCTGCGCGTCACTGAAATCGGCAAACCCCTGCTCAGAAACGAAGGAACTCCGCGAAGCTATGCCGGGTCCTGCCCGCCTGCAGCCATCCGCCTGCTAATGCAGAATAAACTGCCGATGTTGTCGTCATGGGACACCGATGTCCTGCGGCTCGCCGAACAATCTCTTGGGTGCAAGTCGCAAACGCGACTGGGTCTCTCCGCCGCCTCCGCAAATCTTGACAAGGCCTTTTAATTTGGTCGGCCCGTGGCAAATTTGAAGAAACTCGACGCTCCACAAATGTCTAAGCCAGACCAGCCAATTTCATGGTCCGCCCTTTCTCCGAGCCGGAGGCAAGCCTTTCGTTCAGCAGTTTGGAACTGGGCAGATTCCAAAAGATTATCTGTTCCTGCCCTCGCAAACAGGTGAGACGCGTATGGATTCAACGGAACCCGACATGCCCGGCGATTTTGGCGCCATCAGCGTTCCGCTCGACATTGCGGGCAGCCCTTGCGGCCCGCTTTGCGGCACAAGATTCGCGGTCAAAGAAAACATCGAGGTCGCAGGCACTGTATCGAGCAACGGCAATCCCGTTTGGGCGGCAAGCCATCCACCCGCTGCTCTCAATGCGCCAGTAATCGACCGGCTGCTTGCGGCGGGCGGGCGCCTCGTTGGCAAGGCGCATATGGACGAGATGGCCTATAGTCTTCTCGGCGCCAACGCCCATTATGGAACGCCGGTCAATCCCGCGGCCAAAGACCGGCATCCGGGCGGCTCATCCTCGGGCCCGGCCGCCGCCGTTGCGGCGGGGTTTGCCGATTTCGCGCTCGGCACCGATACCGCGGGCTCTTGCCGCGCTCCCGCGGCTTTCTGCGGCATTTACGGCTTCAGGCCCTCGTGGGGCGCCGTCTCTCTGTGCGGCGCCGTCCCGCTTGCCCCAACCCTCGACACGATCGGCTGGTTTGCCCGCGATCTCAACACGCTCGCTCTTGTCTCCGGCATTCTGCTCCCTAATGATGTTGGTCCCGTTGCCGAAAACAATGCGATCACCTTGCCCGAAGCGTTCGCCGGCGCCGAACCGGCGCTTATCGAAGCCTCAACGCCAGCGCTCGCCGCTTTGCACGAGCATTGCGCGATCCGCGAAATACTTTTGGGCGAGGAATTTTGGTCCGAGGCGCTCGCTCACTTCCGCAATCTACAAGCCTTCGAAGTATGGGAGGCCCATGGCACTTGGGTAAAAGCAAACAAGCCTCAATTCGGGCCAGGGGTGAAAGAGCGCTTCGAATTCGCTGCCTCCGTGAGCCTCGAGGCCAAGCGCGCGGCGGATGTGTTTAGAGCCGAGGCACGCAAGAAGGTCGACAGCCTCTTTGAGGATGCCGCCTGCTTTGTCCTGCCAACTGCCCCGTTTGCAGCGCCGCTTCTCAGTGCCAGCGCTGCCGAGCTCGATTCGAAACGCCGGCAAATGGTGCGCCTCTTTTTGCTCGCAAGCTTCTTCGGCCTGCCGCAGGTCAGCATCCCTTTGAGGACACCGGGCGCGCCCTTGGCCCTATCGCTCACCGGCCGGCGCTGGGCGGACCGTGCCCTGCTGCAGTTCGCGCGCCACGTTCCGGCAAGCCTGGGCGAAGCGGCGCATCTTTAAGCCTGTGCACGCTCAAGCTTCCGCGCGAGCCACCAAGCCGTGACCCGGTCATGCCACGGAATGAAGCTCTCTTGGCCATGGAACCCGAGATGGCCGCCGCGGGGGGTCAAAACTGCCTCGATTAAAGGCAGCTGCTCCCAGCTGATTGCCGTATAGCAGGGGGCCGGAATCCAAGGATCGTCGAGGGCGTGCAGGATCAGCACCGGAGCCGTGGCGCCCGCAAGGAAATGCTTGGCAGAGTTGGATTGATAATAATCTAAAGCATTCCGGTAGCCGAAGCGCGGCGCGATGAAATGCTCGTCAAACTCATAGACATTGCGGGCGGCGGCAATCGCAGCCCGCTCAGCCGCCGTCAGATCCGCGCCCGGCGCCAGCGCCTCGCGTTTGATCGCATTGAGCATATAGCGGTGATAGGCGAGGTTGCGGCGCATCATCATCCGCTCACATGTGGCCGCAAGATCGATTGGCGCAGATATGGAAACGGCGGCGAGCACCGGCAGGCGGTGGCCGCCTTCCCCCATGAATTTCAAAATAAGATTGCCGCCAAGCGAATGTCCGGCAAGCACGATGCCATTCCGGGAATAAGCGGGCGGCAGCGTGTGCAGAGCCTGCGCCAGATCTCCGGTAAGCCCGGCGTGATAATGACCGGGCGAGGCCGGGCGCGAGGGCGCCGATCCGCGCAGGTTGAGGCGCAGAACCGGCCAGCCTTGGCTGACAAGGTAGCGCGCACTCGCGATCACGTTCCGGCTTGCCTCAGAACCGGCAAGTCCATGCACCAGAACGATGAGAGGCCTAGCGGTGGGCTGAGCCGGGCGGTCGAGCCTTGCTGCAAGCTGATCGCCGCCGGAGACCGGCAGCAGCAGCCTCTCGCGAAGCGGCAAATCCGCGGGGGCGCGGCAGAGAACATTGCGCAGAGTTTGCAGATCGCCCCCGAACCAGGGCGCCCGCTCGCGGAAGGGTGGAAATTCCGTTAACGTGCCCGGAAGGGGCGGCGCGAGCGGCGCTGTCCGCTCCTCGTTGTCGGCGGAGATAGGCGAGTACAAAGCCATTTCAGTTGACCGTACTGCAACGAAGTGCTGGGGCACCCCGGCCAGGCAATCGAAACACGAATCGCGGATTTCGTGCGATCACAAAGCTTTGAGGGCGCAACGCTGCGCCAAGGCGAGGTGCGCTTCAATCGAGCGTCTCGCGATAAAGCCAAGTCGCAAGCACCATGGCCGCGACAGTGAAGAGAGCCAGCGGCCAGATCTCGGGCAGGATTTCCGCAAGTCCGTTCCCCTTGAGCAAAATGCCGCGCACGATGCGGATGGTGTGGGTCGTTGGGAAAATCTCGCCGATCCATTGCGCCCAGACGGGCATGCCCTTGAACGGGAAGATAAATCCCGACAGAAATATTTGCGGCAGCAGCGTGAACTGCGCAAATTGGATCGCCTGCATCTGATTGGCGGAGAGAGTTGAGAAGGTGATCCCGAGCGCCAGATTGCCGGCGATAAATAGCCCAAGAGAAAGAAGGAGCAGGGCCACCGAGCCGCGCACAGGCAAATGAAAAACGAGCGCGGCGGTGACGAGAATGAGCACCACCTGGATGTAGCCGACAATGATATAGGGCACGACCTTGGCGAGCATGACCTCGACGGGCCGCACCGGCATCGCGAGAAGGTTCTCCATCGTGCCGCGCTCGCGCTCGCGGGTGATCGACAGTGCCGTGACGAACACGGTGGAGAAGATCAACACGATGCAAATGAGCCCCGGCACCACATTGAGAACCGTGAGCCGCTCAGGATTGTAGCGCGCGTGGACCACGAGCTGGAAAGGCGGTGCCGGGATTTTTGTGCGCCGCACCGGCGGAAGATCGCGGTCGAGCGCTGAGGAGAGCGCGGGCAGCGCTGCCGTGGCATTGGCGATCGCCGTCGGGTCGCTCGCATCGGCGTCGACGAGAACGGCAGGTGATTCGCCGCGATCGACGGCGCGGTCGAAGTTTGGCGGAATGGTAACGACAAACAAGAGCTCGCCCTGGGCGATCGCGCGCTCGGCTTCGGCCTCCGAGGAAAGCATTCTGATGTCATAGTAGCCCGTATTCTGAAGCGCGGCGATCAGCGAGCGCTCGTATTTCGAGTGATTGACCGAAAGAAGGCCCGCGGGCAGATGCTTGGGGTCGGTGTTGATTGCATAGCCGAAGAGGAAGAGCTGCATCATCGGCAGCGCAATTATGAATCTGAGCGTGATTGGATCGCGCAGGATCTGCAACCGCTCCTTGCGCAGCAAGGCAGCGAAGCGCCTGAAGGAGAACGCTTTCACGAGGCTTCCTCCTTGACGCTCAACATATGGATGAAAACGTCTTCAAGGCGCGGCTCGACTTCGTGCCACTCAAGGCCGCTAGGCTTTGCTGCGCGGAGCGCGTCCTCGAGAGCGCCGCGGTCCGTGCCCGCAACGCGCAGCGCGTGGCCGAAGACGGCGGCCGCCTCAATCCCGCGCGTGCGCCGCAATTGCCGTGCGGCTGCGTCAAGATCGCCGCCCTCCGCCTCGAACGTGATGAGGCCTGAGCTGCGCACAACGTCGTCCGCTCCGCCCTGCACGACGATGCGTCCGTTCGCGAGATAAACGACGCTTTTGCAGCGCTCCGCCTCGTCCATGTAATGGGTTGAGACAAGCGTCGTCAGCCCCTCGCCGGCCATGTCATGGATCAGATCCCAAAACTCGCGCCGCGCTTTCGCATCAACGCCCGCCGTCGGCTCATCGAGCAACAGGAGCTTCGGTTCGTGCAGCACGCAAGCGGCAAGCGCGAGCCTCTGTTTCCAGCCGCCAGAGAGCTCACCTGCCAACTGATCGCGGCGGTCCCCAAGCCCCATCCGCTCCACCATTGCGCGAACGGCCTTTGCGGGATTCGCAACGCCATAGACTTGCGCGACGAGATCAAGGTTCTCGGCAACCGTCAAATCCTCATAGAGGCTGAACTTCTGCGTCATATAGCCGACCTCGCGGCGAATGAGCGAAGCCTCGCGGATGATGTCATGGCCAAGGCATGTGCCGCTTCCCCCGTCGGGAACGATAAGACCGCATAGCATACGGATGGTCGTTGTCTTGCCGCTGCCGTTCGCGCCGAGAAAGCCGCAAATCTCGCCTTCTCTCACCTGCAAATTGAGGCCGTCGACGACGTTCCGCGCGCCAAAGCTTTTCTTCAACCCGCGTACATCGATCACGAACTCTATCATGACGCGCCATTCGTCTGCGGCCGCACGGCCACGGGCTGGCCGGGGTTGAGCAAGGGCGCCTCCTTCAATGGAGGCCGCGCCTCGACCCGGAAGACGAGCTTCGAGCGGCTTGACTCCGAATAAATGACTGGCGGCGTGTATTCGGCCTGTGGCGATATGAAAGAAATTTTCGCGGTCAGGCCTGCGGGGCAATTGTCGCAGAGGAGTCTGACATCATCGCCGAGATGCACCGTTGCAAGCGACTCTTCAGGGACAAAGAAGCGCACGAAAATGTTTTCGGGCGGCAACAGCGAGACGACCGGGCTGCCCGCCGGGATCGTTTCGCCTGGCCTTGCCAGCACATCGGCAATGACGCCTGCCGCTGGCGCGCGCACGTGGCGCTGATCGAGCCGCCACTCGGCCATCCGCAGCGCGGCGCGGCCGGCCTCGACCGACGACTGTTGTGCGCGGATCTCGTTCTCGCGCCCAAATGGCGCACGCAGCTGCGCAAGCCTTGCCTCGAGGGCCTGCACCTTGGCATTCGCGGAGCGCAAATCGGCGCGCTGTTGATCGGCAAGCTGAATCGATGCGGTGCCGGATTTGAGCAACTTTTCGGTGCGCGCGAGATCGAGCGCGATCTTGTCGCGCGCCGCTTCTGCCTCGGCGAGGTTGGCCTCGGCCTGAAGGATTTCGGTGGGCTTGCCGCCCGAGCGCAGATTGACGAGCTGATTTTCCGCCTGCCTGAGCTGTTTCCTCGTCTGTTCGACCGCGGCGCGGTCGGCAATATCGTCTTGATCAAAGAGCGGCTCGCCGCAGGCAATGACCGTCCCCCGCTGCACATGGAGCGAGACGAGCAGCCCCTCAAGCACAGGCCCGACTTTGACGAAATCGGCTTCCGCATAGCCCTGCCACTCGACGGCCGCCGGAGCCTGGGTCTGCCACCACCAAAGGCCCGCGCCGGCTATGCCAAGGACTGTGGCCACAATGATGACCTGCCGGTTCACGGGACTTGACCTTGTGCAACGAGAATATATCGTTGCATTACCACCGCGGTCTCCGCGCGGCAATTACTGGCCAGGAGGGCCACAACGTCAAATGGACAGCCCGCCGCTTGAGCTCCGTCCGTTTAAGCGCGGCCCCGGTGGAAGGCCGACAAAGCACGAAGCCGAGCGACGCCACCAATCGCTGCTGGCAAGCGCGGCCCGCCTCTTCTTGGAACGCGGGTGGGAGGGGACTTCGATCGACGCAATTTCGCGCGACTCAGGCGTCGCCAAGCGGTTCATCTACGCGCGCTATCCTGATAAGGCGGCGCTCTTTGCCGGCGCGCTCGAGCGGTTCCTCGAGCAGCAATTGGGCGCGCTGCACGCCTTTGCGCCGTTGCCGGATGATGTTGACGAGGGCTTGCGCGCCTTCGGAAAAAAGCTCTTCGAATTGGCCTTGCAGCCCGGAGTGCTCGACTTCCTGCGCCTTTTTATCGCCGAGGCGCCAAGGTTTCCTGAGCTCGCCAAGCTCTTTGTCGCGCGCAACCGCCATCGCGTGCTCGGCGGCATCATCAGCGTGCTCTCGCATTACGCCAAGAAGGGGATGATCGAGTTTGGCGATCCCGAGTTCAGGGCCGAGCAATTTTTTATTCTCGTTGCAGGCATCCCGCAACGGCTTGCGCTGCTCGCCGGGCGCGACGAGCCTGCTCGAGAAGGAGCCCGGCTTGAGGCGGCAATCCGGCTCTTTCTCGATGGCTGCCGGAGGCGGCAGGGGGCAGGATGAGATGATCTACCAGCGGGCTTGGTCAAGCGTTAGCGGCGGAATCGAAACCTGCTTTCGTCCTGCTTTCTCCCAGCCGCCGGATCGGCGCGCCGAAGCTGCGCCAATCCCTTGCACGACAGGTTAATACAAGAACTTGGATCGTCTCTGCAGCCTTGCGCAGAGCGAGTTGCATGCGCTCGAAGCGGCTATCATCAGCATATACCAGTGCATCATCGAGAATCACGGCGGCAGGATATCCTTTTTCCCGCAAGTACACCGCGAACGCGAGGCGCACAAGTACTGACAGCTGCTCTCGCATCCCGCCACTCAAACTGTCGAAACGCTCATCGCGGCCATCGCGCACCACTCCGGTGATCTCCAAGGTTTCTTCATCGAGGCTGACCGCTGCGCCGGGGAGGAGCAATCGCAAGAACGGGTCCACCCTCTTAATAACGGGCTCAAGAAACGCCTCCTTGGCTTCCCGCTCGGCCTGTTCCAGGCTCGTGACGAGCAGCGCCCAGGCATTGGCTTCGGTCTGCAGGCGATCCCGGCGGGTAATAGCCTGAGCCAGCTCGCCCCGCGCTATGTCGAGATGCTCGCCTACACCTGGCTGGCCAAGCGCCATTAGCCTGCTTTCCAGCGCGATTTGCTGCTTCAATAAGCGATCCTTTTCGCTCCGCACATGTTGCAACGTTGCCTCTGCCCGCTTGCGCCGGAGCTCAACTTCCTCGGGATTGGCCGCGGCGAGCTTCCTTTCCGTCTCTGCCCTGTGGTTTTCCTTTGCGGCGAGGACTTCTCGTGCGTGATCTAACCGGGCAATAAGCTCAGCGTCGGCGGCATCTCGCCGCGCGGCTTCCAAATCTTCCATTGCTGCACGAAAGTTTTCCTCGGCTGCCGCAGCCTTCGCCCTGGCGACGGCGGTCTCTTTTGCGTGCTCCTGCTGCGCCTTCAGAGCCGCATCCAGTTTTGCTCTTGCGGCAGCTTCCGCTGCCTTCGTTGTCTGAAGCGCAAAGGCCTCGGTTTCTGGATCGCTGACATCCGCCAGAGTGGAACTATGGAGCTTTTCGCTAAGCCGCTTCCGTGTGTCAATTCGGTCCCTATATGAAGCCCTGAGAGCATCAATGCCTTCCGGAGCGTGTGCCTTGACCAGCGTTGTTTCCTCGCCAATACGAGCTTCCAATTCCGTGCGTGAAGCAAACTGGGCTTTTGCTTGAGCAACAGACTCAATCGCTGCAGCAGCAAGCGCGTTTTGAAGCGCATGTTCAGTATTTTCAAGTGTCTTCCTCCGGTCAGCCAACTCCGAAGCACCCGGTGCCACCTCGATTGTCCCAAATCCCTCAAGAGCAAATTGAGTTGGCTCAACCACCGTGACATCTTCACCAGCTCGAACGGCTTTGCCGCTGCCGGTTATTGCCTGGTCAGCAGATGGCAAGAAGCGGATCCGCGTCGCAATCGTGCTGAGCGCAGCCCTGGCCTCCCTGACAGCAGCTTCGAGACTCTGGATCCGCTCGAAGAGATTCTTGTCAATCTTGATCCTAGAGAGGGATTCCCGCGCTTCGTTCCGCTGAGCGGTCAGCCTCTCCACCTCTTTCAGCCGCCGTTCGAGGTCCCCGATCTCTTTGTTGAGCTCTTCTGCCCGTGCCTGGGCTTGCGATTTCCCGAGCCGCGCCTCCGCATCGCTCCGTGCTTCCTCTGCGGCCAAAAGAGAAGCCCTTGCCGTGTCGGCCCGGAGGACAAAATCATTGGTTCCCATTTCCAAGAGCGCAAGGGACTGCCGGCTAGAGCCCAGGGCGCATTGCGCATTCGCTAAAACGTCAATGAGCTCTTCACGGCGGGTCCAGCGGTTGCTGACATTTCCCAGCTCCGCCTTGGCGAGGGCGGCTTCGTGACCCGCGGCCTCGTCCTTTTGGCGCAAGTCTTCTATTGCACGGACCTGTTCCTCGGCCTTGACTAAGTCATCCCGCGCTCTTTCCAAAACCCGATCGCGCTCAATTGTTGCGAGATCACGCCGCAATTTCTCTAGCTCCCCGATATCCCGCTCATACTCCTCGCGCTTAGCTTCATACTCTTTCACCCGCGCCTCAGCCGTGGCCGCTTCGTTAATAGCTTCTCTCAGCGGGCCGGTGGCCTTCCCCGTCGCTGTCAACAAATTATTACGCTTTGCTTTTGCCGCTTCCAAGAGCTTGCGGCCGCGAGTGCCGCCAAGGACGTCTCCGACCTCCTCCTCAAGAGACGCGCGCAGAGTTGAGCGTCCGGTTTCACCAAAGCCGAGACCCTCCAAGGCACGCCCTTGCTCTAACCAGAACAGGCCCAATATCCCGCGGTGATCGGGCTTTGACTCGCCGCGGTCGGGAACCTTGAATCTCAACAGCTCAGCGAGGCGCTCTTCTGCGGCTTGGCCTTCAAATTGCCCATCTGGCGTTTTCAAATGCGCAAACGATCTCTGCGCAAAGCCCTTCCTGATCGAGTAAGTCTTTCCGTTGAACTCAAATTCGAGCTCGACTTCGGGCCGCACGGAAGAGCCATAGGGCTGCATGGCCTCGGCCGCCTTACCGGTAAGGTTATGGCGCTCGAAAAGGCCGGTTCGGATTGCATGAACCAGCGTGCTCTTCCCCTCTTCGTTGTCGCCCGCAATGATTGTGGCGCCCTCACTGAGGCCGTCCAGCACGATCGGGCAGAGAAGCTTTTTGAAATTACGAATAGCGATGCGGCGAAAAAGCATGTCTCACGAGCCGCTTCGATGATGTAGGCCATAGAGAAGGGCAAGCGCGCGCCTGGCGTTATCAGCTTCTGGCCCGCCAAGCTTTTCTCGCAGCCGGTTCATTGCAATCCGGACGAACCCCGCAGTATCGATTGCGTCGAGATCGTCTTGAGTGGGCTGTAACGTCAATCCGCTTTCGTGCGCCTCCAAGTAGAACACCCGCGAGCGAATGTCCTCAAGCTCCTCGGCAACTGCTACTCGAGTGGCGAGGTCGGTGGTGCCTTCCAGCTTCAAGCGTAGGAGGAGGCATTCGAAATCCGCTTCAGCTGCACCGAGCGCGCTTCGAATTCCATCAGCGCCCCCAGGAACAATCTCGATGAGTCGTTCAATCCAGCGGTAGGCCGCGGTTGGGATTATTTCGATCCGCGGCACAGATCCATGGTGCTCGATTGTCACGTCAAGCACAAAGCCCGACTCGTTTGCCCGGAAGCGATCCGGCTCAGGTGCCCCGGAATACCACGCTCGCTCCGATATTTTGAAGCGGCCGTGCCAATCTCCGAGAGCCAAGTAATCAAGCCGGGCCCGGTCAGCGCGGTTCCGGGCGATAGGATTAGCAACCTCGCTTCCCTCGGGCAGAATTTCGCGCACCGAACCATGGGCAAGACCTATGCGGATCAGGTTATCATCGGTTGGTTCGGTATCGAACCATTCAGTGAGATCAGCCACGTCCCGGCGGCGGCGAAGAGGCGCTGGGAGAATGACAGCATTATCGCCCATTTTGATGGGCTTGGGTTCATCAGCGATGATGATGTTCGCAGGCAGGGGAAGCCGCCTGAGCCGGCTCCATGGCGACTCGGCGATGGCCGGATCATGATTTCCTGGCAGCAGCACCCAAGGCCCGGTGAAGGATTCCAGGGCGACCTTGAAACGCCTTAGCGTGTCATCGCCGACTGCGACATCGTCGAAGCAATCACCGGCGATAAGGACGGCATCCACTTTTCGCTCGCGGGCAAGCGCTCCAATTCGCTTAACCGCTTCGAGGCGCTGAGTCCGCAATACTCGTGCAACATCGGGAGGGAACTGGCCAAAGCCTTTCCCGATTTGAAGGTCAGCGGTGTGCAGAAACCGGATTGCCAATGCTAAAGCGGCGCAGGTGGAAAGGTGATGAAATGACGTATCTCATTCTGCCTCACGTTTCATAATTTTGCAAGCCTGCCGGATCACAAAAAGAACTGGTCTTTAGGGTCCAGCTTTGGATACAGCTTTGCGGGTGTGCGGAGCAACCACTACTTATAACACCATCCCGCAATCTGCATAAAACTCACAGCCTTGAGACTCGCGCCGCCAACAAGCGCGCCATCGACATTCTCGGCCGCGAGCAGCTCCGCGGCGTCTCATTTCGCTTTCGACTGATTGAACTGGCGCCAAATGACAACGAAATTGGACTACGCCGCATCCCGTTTTTTCACCGGCGGCGTAACGAACTTCTTTTGCTGTGCGATGGGTGCCGGCTCCGCGCAGTCTCCAACAGCAGGATGCGGCGATCGATTTCTCCAGTCATCCGAAGGTAAGCTCGCAGCTCATGATGCGGCGCGCGCGGACATGCATGTTAATTAAGTCATGCATATTAAGTTGAGCGCTGGAGCAATTTTCATATTGCGGCGCAGCAATAGGCGAGAACATTTGCTGCCACGCAGATTGCTTTAAGGCACGAAAGTTGTAGGCTCAATAGCTTCAGAAAAACGGGGTTTGCCGGAATCAATAATTGAGGGGAGGGGCCAATGGTCAGCGGACACTTTGGTTGTGCTTTGACATCGCTTCCTTCGCAGGCCAATTGGAAAAGTCCGCTCGCACTGCTTTTTATTGCCGCTGCAAGCTTTCTATTCCTGCAACGGCCGGCGCAAGCAGCCGCCCAGCCGCCGCTGGTCTCGATCCAAACCCGGGTCGTGGGCACAGGGGCAAATCCCTACAGCACCATAATCTGCACCCAAAACTGCAACACCACTCCCGTCCTGACGACCTATCCCGCAACCGGCGCTGGGCCCGGCTATCACGCCGTCGCCTTAAACCGCGCGACGCTTGCCCTTGTGTTTAACAAGACCTACGGGCTCGACTTCAATTCGCTCCAATCTATGAACAATGATGTCACGGGCCTCGGCAACAATGTGCTCGTCATAATCTCCTCGATCGGCCCAGTCACTTCAATTTCCTCGCAGGGCATCTCTTTCCTCAACAACGTGGCCACTTATCTTGGGGGAACTGGGAATCAATACATTTATGGGGGCACAATGTCCCCGAACGCCTATTCGCTGATCGGCGTCCCGTCATCGGGGGCGCCTGCGACCCAGGTCAGCACCTATGCCGATCCCGATACGGACGGCAACATTTCTGGGGCGCTGGTCCAAGACATTCAAGGCAATTACGCCTTCGTCTATTCGAAGTTTGTGACAATCCAGACGGTCACCGGAGCGCAAAACGACACGATCATGATCGGCGGCACGGCTTTTCGGGCGCCGCCGCTGCCATCGGGCACACCGGGCGGCTTTCATGTGCTCATCGTCAAGCGCACGACCATCGACCGCATCACGACAGACCCTACGGTGGTAATTTTGCACTCGTCCTATGCAACAAATTCGAGCAATCCGGGCACCGCGGCAAGCGAGACGCACCGGATGGCATCGGACTTGAACTCTTTCCCAAACGGCCTCTCGAACGGCAATCTCATCTTTATCATCGCCAGCCTCGGCAACAATCCCGGCTTCAATTCTAGTCCTGGCGGTGCCTCCCTCGCGGATTTTGAAACGATCACGGGCGTAATCACCCAGCTCGGCGGCGTCGGCGATCTCGGTGCCTTGGGCTCCAACGGTTTCTATTCGATCATCGGCATCCCGGCTTCCGGAGATCCGGCACTCTCGCCGGAAGTCCGCTCCTATGCCGTGCCACAGGTCTCCGGCAAGCCGGTGCTCTCCGCCAATATCACTGCGGTGATGCAGCAGAACAACGCTGGCGTCTTTACGCCTGTAAGCTCTTCCGCATTTCCAAATGCCTCACTCGATTTGAGCGTCTATCCGGCGGCCTATGGCGCGCCAAGTCAGTGGCCTGTGGCAGCGCATGGAGGCGGCGCGACTTGCCCCGCGGGCGACCAGCAATGCGCCGCCTACAAATGGATCAGCTGGCAAATCCTCTGCAACGGAAACCTGGCTTGCACCGACGAGGATGTCCGCGGTCACTACAACGACTTGGGTGTCAGTCTGCCTAACGGCATAGACTACAACTACCCCACCCAGCAGCCGACCGCGAACACTGACCCTCCGGCAGGTTTTGCTTTTTCCAAGACCGTGTTCAATCAGGTCAAAAAGCAGCTCAATATCGAACTCACGCTTGTTGACGATGTACGCAGTTTCTTCAAAACCAACGTTGCAGCCGAGCAGGATTCGGCAATCCTGAGCCAAATGAACCTCAATCCCGCCTATATGAACGTGCAAAACGACGTTCAACTGCCGCCGAGCATGTCAATTTCTCCCGTCAATGTTCTGGGCGTGCTGCGCGACGCGCTCATGTTTGGCCAGATCGTCGCGGGCGGCGTGGAACCGGAGGTGGTGCCGGCCTTCGCCGCCATGAATGCTTTGATTTATCTCGGCATGCAGTTCAACAACACGCCCGCGGGAGCAAGCAACAATCAGATTCTCTCCACCTATGCCAAGCTCGAATCGGATATCGCCACGGCGTTCACCTCGGGGCTTGCGAACGGCGGGGTGCTGGAAAACCTTGTGCTCACCGACTGGAACAAGCTCTCGATGATCGGAACGAATCTTGAGAATGCGAAATCGGGAAGCGCATGGTTTATAAACGGGACAACGGTCCCGGATATCGCCATACAAATGGCAAACGCGTGGACGGTCAGCTTTTATCAGGCCCTGCTGCCGGCGAAATATCAGATCGTATCGTTTTACGACGTTCCTTTTAGCGATCCTTCGACCTACTGCTACCTAGTCGACCCATCGCAGGGGCCGAGCATTACTCCTTACAACGAGCCGCCGAGCGGCGCCTACTCGACAAGCGGCCCCCTATCAGATGGCAATTACAACATCTCCTTAGCGGCCTCTGCGGGTGGCACGGTGCAAAACTTCTCCTATCCCTCGAACGCACTGATGAGCAAGCTGTTCTGCGGGATGAACCTCTTTGCTAGCGATTTCTTCTTAAGCAATCGCGGCTGGAGCGGGATGGCTCAGGTTTCGCCGGAGGGGTGGACCTGCTGCTTTGAGAAGTCTGGGCAGTGCCCTTCTACAGTCAGCGGGCGGTCGTTTCGCGCCCGCCCGCCGGCCGCGGCCCTGACTCAAAAGCTGCTCGCGCCGCACTCTGTTCCCGCTGTGAGCGCGCAACTCGCCGCCGCAAGCAAGAAAAAGAAGAAGCCACCTGGAAACCCGTATTGTTCTTTGAGCCCTTAAGAGGCGAGCGAAAACAAGGTGAAGAAGACGCTCTTTAGCAAGCTCATTTCGACAGCCAGGCGGCGCTCATTGCAGCGGAACGCGGCGCTTGCCGAAATGAGCTCCAGGATCTGCCGCCAAGTCAACCGCTAGCAGACGTCCGGATCGAGTGGGCCGCCTGCCTTATAACACCCCGCAATCTGCATAAAACTCACAGCCTTGAGACTCGCGCCGCCAACAAGCGCGCCATCGACATGCTCGGCCGCGAGCAGCTCCGCGGCGTTCTCGGGCGTAACGGACCCGCCATAAAGAATGCGAACGCGCGTGCCCTGCCCTGGGAACAGCGCGCCGAGACGCTCGCGGATAAAGCCGTGCATTGCGGCGACCTGTTGCGGCGCTGGCGTCACTCCCGTGCCGATTGCCCACACCGGCTCATAGGCAATGACAAGGTTTCCGGGCGGCGCACCCGCCGGAACCGAGCCTTCGATCTGCCCGCCCACAACGGCGTCCGCCTGTCCCGCCTCGCGCTCGGCCCGCGTCTCGCCCACGCAGATGATGGGCTTAAGGCCCGCCGAAAGCGCTGCCTTCGCCTTGGCGCAAACGAGCGCGCTTGTCTCGCCGTGCCGTCCGCGGCGCTCGGAATGGCCGACGATGACATAGGCCGCGCCTGCATCCTTGAGCATCGCGGCGGAAACATCGCCGGTAAAGGCGCCGCGCTCTTCTGTGTGACAATCCTGGCCGCCGAGGGCAACCGGCGTGCCCCGGCAAACCTCGGCCGCAGCCATAAGCAAGGTTGCTGGCGGGCAGATGACTGCCTCGGCACGCCCTGCCCCGCCCGCGGCAACGGCCTTCGCGATAAGCCCAAGCTCGGCGAGGCTTTCGCGAAGCCCGTTCATTTTCCAATTGCCCGCGACGAGAGGATGCCGTTCAAAAGCCATGCGAAGGCTCCGCCTTCCTCAAGAAAGCCGCGTTGCATGCGCGGCCTCGCCTTTCTATAGTCCCCCCGCCAATTGTAAAAGCCGGGCGGCCCAAGCCCCAGCATCCACGAAGCCTCAGCAAAGAGACCCCCTCACATGCTCAGTTCCATGCGCGCCACGGCACAAGGCTGGCTTGGCCGCCTCGTCATGGCGACACTCATGACCGTTATCATTCTCAGCTTCGCGATCTGGGGGATCGGCGATATTTTCCGCGGCTTTGGTGCGGGCGATCTCGCGAAGGTAGGGAGCACCGAGATCAGCACCGAGGCGTTCCGCAATGCCTATCAAACGGAGCTGCAACGCCTGCAGCGGCTCGAGCGGCGCAACATCACCAACGAGGAGGCGCGCCAATATGGAATCGACCGCGAGGTGCTCTCGCGCATGGTGGGCGAAGCCGCGCTCAACGATCAGGCGGCACGGTTTGGTCTCGCGATCAGCGACGAGTCTGTCAAGAAGTCGATTGTCAGCGATCCGAATTTCAAGGGGTTAACCGGACAGTTCGACCGGCAGGTTTTCGATTCGTTTTTGCGCGAAGAGGGCTTTACGGAAAAAACCTATATGAGGCATTTGCGCGCTCTTGAGCTACGCCGCCAGATCGGCGAAGCGATCACGGCAGGGCTGCAATTGCCGAAGGCTCTCATTGAGGCGATGTTCCGTTTCGAAAAGGAAACGCGCAGCGCCGATTACGCCGTCCTTCCCGTCTCAAGCGCGGGGCAGCTGCCGCCGCCGTCGCAAAGAGAGCTTGAGACCTATTTTGAGGCGAACCGGGCCTTCTATACAGTGCCCGAATACCGCAGCCTTGTCGTCTTGACGCTCACGCCTGACTCCGTGGCCAAGCCCGAAGCCGTGGCAGAGGCCGATGCACGCAACCGCTACGAGGAAGTCAAAGAGGCGCGCTTTGGCGCGCCCGAAAAACGCGAGGTCTCGCAAGTCTTATTTGCAAGCGAGGAGGAAGCAAGGAAAGCAAGAGCCGGGCTCGATTCTGGCAAGAGCTTCGAGGATCTTTTAAAAGAAAAGAACCTGAGCCCCAAGGACGCAAGCCTCGGCACGGTTACGCGCAGCGCTCTTGTCGATAAGGCGGTGGCCGATGCGGCTTTCGCGCTCAAAGGGGGCGAAGTGAGCCAGCCGGTAAAGGCGCAGTTCGGCACGGTCCTTCTGCGCGTGAGCAAAATTATACCTTCGACTCTCAAACCCTTCGAGTCTGTTGCCGGCGATCTCAAGCGCGAGATCGCGCTGCACCGCGCGCAAGCGGAGATCGCGAAGCTGCACGATGCGATCGAGGACCAGCGTACATCCGGAAAATCGCTCACCGAGGCCGCCCAGGCCACAGGGCTCGAAGTGCGCACGATCGAAGCCGTCGATACGAATGGCAATGACCGGCGAGGGCAAAAAATTACCGATCTCCCAAATGGCCCTGCCCTGCTCAAAGCCTCGTTTGCTTCCGATATCGGCGTCGACAACGATACATTGAGGCTGCCTGGCGGCGGTTATCAATGGTTTGAAGTCGCGAAGATCGAGAAGGCCCGCACGAAGACTTTCAATGAAGCAAAGTCGGATGTCGAGAAGGCGTGGCGCGAGGACCAGGCGGGCAAGCGCTTAGCCGCGAAGACCGCCGAGCTTGTCAAAAGGCTCGATCAGGGAGAAACGCTCGCGTCGATTGCAGCCGCCGAGGGCAATCTCCCGATTAAGCACGCCGATGACATAAGGCGCAGCGGCTCAAAAAGCCTGCCGCTTATCGCTGTCAATGCAATTTTCAAAGTGAACGTCAATCGCGCGGGCGAAGTCACCGGTGAGGACGGCGGCCGGATATTGTTCCAAGTCACCGGCTCGACCGTGCCGCCGTTCGATCCTGATGCACCGGAGCTTGCCAATATCAAGGAGCAGACGAAGAGCGCGTTGGACGAAGATCTCATCGCGCAATATCTCGCCAAACTCGAAAGCGATCTCGGCATCAAGCTCAACGCCAAGGCCTTTGCTGCCGTCACTGGCGCATTGCCCGGAAGCGACTGAGCGAGGCCCAATGTTCGATCTCTCTGCCGAGGCTTGCGCAAGAATCTACGAGGCCGGGCAAGCTGCGCTTGTCTTTACCCGCCTTGCGGGCGATCTTGAGACACCTGTCTCGGCTTTCTTGAAATTGTCTGCCGGGCGCAACGGCAGGATTTTCCTTTTGGAATCAGTTGAGGGCGGCGCCGCGCGCGGCCGCTATTCGATGATCGGGCTTGACCCCGACATTGTTTGGCGTGTCGTTAATGGCAAGGCCGAGATCAATCGCCGCGCGCTTGAGGCAGGCGGCGAATTCTTGCCTTGCGCTGAGCCGCCGCTTCAGGCGCTGCGCGCGCTCATTGCCGAATCACACATCGAGACCTCCGAGGAGCTGCCGCCGATGGCCGCGGGAGTCTTCGGCTATCTCGGCTATGACATGGTGCGCGAGATGGAGCATCTTGCGCCCGCCAAGCGTGATTCGATCGGCGTGCCCGATGCCATCATGCTGCGGCCCTCGGTGATGGTTGTCTTCGATTCGGTGAAAGACGAAATCTTTATTATCGCTCCGCTGCGCCCTGAGCCGCAGACGAAATTTCGCGCGGCTTATGAGCGCGCGGCCAAGCGGCTTGAATCTGTAGTTGCGGCTCTTGAGGGCCCGCTTGCGTTTGAACCTTCGCCTATTCTATCAACTTCCACTGGCCCTGCGCAGTCGAACACGCCGAAGGAACGCTTTTTGGAGATGGTCGGGCGCGCGAAGGAATATATCCGCGCGGGCGATATTTTTCAGGTGGTTCTCTCACAGCGCTTCTCCGCGCCTTTCGCCCTGCCGCCTTTTTCGCTCTACCGGGCGCTGCGGCGGATCAATCCGGCGCCCTTTCTTTGTTATCTCGACTTCGGCTCGTTTCAGATCGTCTGCTCGAGTCCTGAGATTTTGGTGCGTGTGCGCGGCGGCAAGGTTACGATCCGGCCGATTGCAGGCACGCGCTGGCGCGCCAAAACGAAGGCCGAGGACGAGCGGCTGGCGGCGGAGCTATTGGCCGACGAGAAAGAGCGCGCCGAGCACTTAATGCTGCTCGATCTCGGGCGCAACGATGTGGGGCGCGTCGCCGAAATCGGCTCGGTCGAGGTGACGGAGCAGTTCGTCATCGAGCGCTACAGCCATGTCATGCACATCGTCTCCAATGTCGAGGGAAGGCTTTCGCCCAACCATGATGTGATCGATGCGCTCTGCGCGGGCTTCCCGGCGGGCACTGTCACCGGCGCGCCCAAGGTGCGGGCGATGGAGATCATCGACGAGCTTGAGGCCGATAAACGCGGCATCTATGGCGGATGCATCGGCTATTTCGGCGCCGCCGGCGAGATGGACACCTGCATTGTTCTGCGCACGGCCGTCATCAAGGACGGCGTAATGCATGTGCAGGCGGGCGCCGGAATTGTCTATGATTCCGATCCGGCGTCTGAGCAGCACGAGTGCATCAACAAATCGCAAGCACTCTTCCGCGCTGCCGAAGAAGCCGCGCGCTTTGCGGCGGGGGTGAAGAGGGGCCAATAAGGCCCGCGTCTGATTCGGGCAGCAGGGCCCAGGGGCACAGGAGGTCAATCGTGACGGACTCTTATACGGGAGCATGCTTTTGCGGTGCGGTCGAGATTCGCGTAAGCGGGCAGCCCGCGGCAATGGGCTATTGCCATTGCCGGTCGTGCCGCTCCTGGTCGGGCGGGCCCGTCAATGCGTTCACGCTCTGGCCGCAAGAGGCGGTGGAAGTGAGCAAAGGCGCAGAGCACATCGCGGCCTATAGCAAGACGGAACTGAGCGAGCGCAAATTTTGCCGGCTCTGCGGCGGGCATCTCATGACCGTTCATCCGCCATGGAATATGATCGATGTTTTTGCCGCGGCCATTCCGCAGCTTCGATTCGTCCCGCAGGTGCATGTTAACTATGCCGAAACCGTGCTGCCGATGCGAGATGGCCTGCCGAAGCTAAAGGACTTTCCTACTGAGCTTGGCGGCTCCGGCGAGGGGGTTCCGGAACAGGCCTGACTCAACAGGTTGGCCAGCGGCCGGATGCGTCAACAAATCGCAAGCCATCTTTACTCGCTGCCGAAGTAGCCGTGATGCGTTGCGGCGGAGGTGAAGAGGGGACAGTGAGCGGGCGGCGCCAGTAGCAACTGGAAAATGCCGGGTTAGGGCTTCCACCAGTCACCCCTCCCGTTGTTTGCGACGAAACTCTCGGCGGCGCGTTGCGCGATGCTAGACGTGGCGGCCTGTCCCAAGAAGTAAGCACGAACCTTAGGCACCCTAGCCTCTTCGGCCAAGAGCCAGCCTCGCAGGAAGGCGAAGCGCATATGCTTTTGCAGTTTTGCGTCAATCTCGATCGGGGCAGAGGAGGCAAACTGCTCAATCAACCAACCCTCCTCCTCGAATACCCGCTCTCTCACGTGTTCGGCGATCCTTTTTGCATAGTCGTGTAGATCCGGCCGATGCTTCCTTGGCATCCATTTTAGCTCTCGAATGGGCTTTCCTATCCCATCCCGGTCATCGAAATTTTTGTTATCAGAGTCGGCCGTGCTTACCTTTGGGTAGTACATTCCGTTCCTCAGTTCGACTCTGAATGGGTACCGCCGTTTCCCAGAGCCATTTGCAGTATTGCCCATGAGCCAGCCTTCGACCCGATCCGTCCAGTAGTGGTATTTGGCACTAAATTGGCCTGGTTTCGTCTCTGTGAGTTTGGGGAACTCTTCGCCGACAAGCGGAGAAACTGGAAAGTCCACCATCTTGTAAAACCTCACTTTCAAGGACACCGGCTCTGCGAGCCCTCCTCGGAAAAGGAGCGCGCTACAATCCCATCTCGCCATTCACCCTTCGGCTGCGAGGTTGGCGAGCGGCTTGGCCCTGTCAAGCATGCAAAGCACCGGCAGAGCCAGCGCGAGCCCTGCGAGAGGCCGCGCCGCGGCCTTCTCAGGATGAGGGCTCGCGTCCTTGACAGCGCCGCGCCCTCCTCGCCCACCATGGCAGCCGCAGATGAACGGCAGAATCTGAAAGGCTGGCTTTAGTGCTTGTGCCCGTCAGCCCGGCCAACCTGCTGCGCCCCCGGCAGCCCCGCCCAGTATACCCGCCCCCCGGATACTGGCCTCCCCGCCCCGCCCCCTCATCCGGCTTGACCTTGCGGCGGGCGCGGCCCAAAACAGCGCAAATAGGAAGCCTCCCCGATGACCTCCGTCACGCTCATCGACAATTACGACAGTTTTACCTGGAACCTCGTGCATTGCCTCGGCAAGCTTGGCGCAGCGGTTAAGGTTTATCGTAACGATAAGGTCAGCGTGCCGCAGGTCCTGGATGAGACGCCAGATGCCATCGTGCTGTCGCCCGGGCCGTGCCGGCCGCAGGATGCGGGACTCTGCCTCGATCTCATCAAAGCCGCGGCACCCGAAATCCCGATCTTCGGCGTTTGCCTCGGCCATCAGGCGCTGGGCGAGGCTTTCGGCGGCGAGGTGGTGCGCGCGCCCCTGCCTGTGCACGGGAAGCTCGCCCGTATCGAGCACCGGGGCGAGACGGTCTTCCGCGGCCTCCAGAGCCCTTTCGCGGGCGTGCGCTACCACTCGCTGGTCGTGCTGGCCGAGACGATGCCCGCGGATCTTGCCGTCACGGCAACGGCCGGCGGCCTCGTGATGGGGCTCTCCCACAAGCGGTTTCCGGCGCATGGCGTGCAATTTCACCCCGAAAGCATCGCCGCGGAGCAGGGGCTGCGCATTATTGCAAATTTCCTCGATCTTGCGGCAGAATGGAACCGGGCAAGCCGCGCCGGCCAATTCTCACGCGAGCGTTCGCCTGTTCAATTGGCTGGCTGAAGGCACACAATGGATGCGTTCAAGCCATTGCTTGCCAAAGTTGCGGCTGGAAACCGCTTGAGCGAGGCCGAGGCCGCGGCGGCGTTTGATCTCATCTTCAAAGGCGCCGTCACACCGGCTCAACTTGGCGGCTTTCTCCTCGCCTTACGCGCGCGCGGCGAAACGGTCGAAGAGCTTACGGGCGCCGTTTCCGCCATGCGGGCGCAAATGATGCGCGTCGAGGCGCCCCCTGGCGCGATCGACATTGTCGGCACGGGGGGCGATGCGCGCGGCACCTTCAATATCTCGACGCTCGCGGCGCTCATCGTTGCCGCCTGCGGCGTGCCCGTCGCCAAGCACGGCAATCACGCCGCTTCGTCAAAATCGGGATCGAGCGACGTCTTGCGCGCGCTCGGCGCCGGCCTCGATCTTGCGCCGCGAGAGGTCGAATCCTGCCTCAGCGAGGCAAATATTGGTTTTATGGCGGCGAGGCGCTACCATGCCGCGATGCGCCATGCGGCGCAGGTGCGGACCGAGCTCGGCACGCGGACGATCTTCAATCTCTTAGGCCCGCTTGCCAACCCGGCCAGCGTCCAATGCCAAGTGCTCGGCGTCTTTGCGCGGGAATGGCTCGGCCCGCTTGCCTTAGTTCTGCGCAACCTCGGCCTGAAGAGAGCCTGGGTCCTCCATGGCTCCGACGGGCTTGACGAAGCAACGACAACCGGGCCAACTTTCGTCACCGCCCTCAATGGAGGGAAGATCTCAGCATTCGAAATCACGCCCGAGCAGGCAGGGCTGCCGCGCGATTGCGCGGCGGACCTCGTTGGCGGCGATCCGGCGGCGAATGCGGCGGCACTTCGCGAGGTCCTGGGCGGGGCCAAGAACGCTTACCGGAATATTGGTGTCTTTAATGCTGCGATTGCGCTGGTGGTGGCGGGCAAGGCCGAGAGCCTGAAAGAAGGTGCTGCTCTCGCCGCAGCGGCCCTCGATGAAGGGCGCGCCGGTGAAACGCTCGCAAAGTTCATCAAAGCTTCTAACCGCGCTTTGACCGGCGCGGCCCGCGCGGCGCCCGCTCTCTAGGAAGTGCGATGACCGACATCTTGAAGAAGATCGAGTCCTATAAGCGGCGCGAGATTGCCGCGGCTAAGGTCCGCATGCCTTTGGAGACCTTGGCCCGCAAGGCGCACAATCACGATCCGCCGCGCGGTTTCGTGAAGGCGATCGAGGCAAGGCGCGAGAGCGGGCATATCGCGCTCATCGCCGAGATCAAAAAGGCAAGCCCGTCAAAGGGCCTGATCCGTGCCGGTTTCTACCCGCCGGCCCTTGCACGGGACTATGAAGCAGGAGGCGCCGCGTGCCTCTCGGTCCTCACCGATAGCCCCTCCTTTGAAGGCAGTCTCGACGATTTGGCGGCCGCCCGCAAAGCCTCGCACTTGCCTTGCTTGCGCAAGGATTTCCTGCTCGACCCTTATCAGGTCTATGAGTCGCGCGCCAATGGTGCGGACTGCATTTTGATTATTATGTCCTGCGTCACAGACCTCGAAGCAAGAGAGCTGACCCGCGCGGCCCACGATCTCGGGATGGATATTCTCGCCGAAGTTCACGACGAGGCCGAGCTTGACCGCGCCTTGCCGCTCGAGACGAGGCTCGTTGGCATCAACAACCGGGATCTGCACACATTTAAGACCTCACTCGAGGTGTGCGAAAGGCTCGCTGCGAAAATCCCCGCCGAGAGAATCATCGTCGCGGAGAGCGGCATTTCCACCCATCAAGATCTCGTGCGCTTGCAGTCCCATGGCATCGCCGCCGTCCTCGTCGGCGAGAGTCTGATGCGCCAGAAGGATGTGGCCGCAGCGGCGCGCGCCCTCCTCCAAGGCGAGCCTGCCGGGGCCAATAAGCCCCGCCGCGGTGGCGGATAACCGGTTGAAGCGATAGCAACAGGCCAGAATAGAACTCACCAGGCGAACCTTAGCCAAAGTGGCCAGCTCGCGCGTCTAAATCACCAAACTGTTCTGCGCCAATATTTTTCATCAGGCCTTATACGAGCGGGGATCGGAACCACCGGGATGCCACACCTTCTGAACCCTTGCCAGCAGCAAGCGTTTGAGCCACAATCCTTTATGATTAGGATGGCTGATGGAATCGTCGCGCGCAGAACGCCCGAGCAGACCAAAGAACCAAGGCAGCGGCGATGACCTACAAAATATCTTTCCCGGGCAAATCAGCAGCAGAAGCTGGTGTGCTTGCTCAGGAACTACGATTGGCATTATTGCGAGCGGGCGCGGATCCAGGCAAAGTTGAAATCGTGAAGGAACGCACCGACACGATGGATCTCGGCAGTGTTGTTGAACTCGCCTTCGGTGCTCTCCCAGTAGCATCGCTTGAGGGCTTTCATAACATTCTCACGGCGGCCGAGTGTGCGCTGATCCTGTATGAGATTTGCCAGAAGGCTCGTTCAGGTATTCTCATCAGAACACCGCGCGAAGAATTTAAGCTCGGCGAGGAGGAGCTTTCCACCGGCCCGCTCGAAAGTATCTTCAGTAAGGCAAACGGAGATGAGCACGGCGGCTGAGGTTGACCAAGGCCAGTCCGCAACCCGCAAGCTCGGGGCCATTATTCTCGGGGCGAGCAGGTTTCCGCATTTTCCGTCCTCGCGCCACCTCGATAATCCATCCTTCGCCCGCTCGGCGGCAGCCTTCCGCAGGCTCATTGCGGACGATCAGATCAGCATTTTCGGCAGGCCTGCCATCCTCGATCTTTTCGACGCCGGAGATGGTCCGATTGCACTTATTCGCCAGGTAAAAGCTTTTTTAAAGAGCGAACCGGGCCTGACGGACGTCCTCTTTTACTACTGCGGGCACGGAGATTTTTTGCCTGACCGCACTTATTACCTCACCTTAAGAGAGACGGAGCCCGAAAACGAAGCGTTCACAGGCCTGCCTTTGCGGCAAATGAAGCTTGCGCTCGAAACGCAGCTCATGATGAAGCGCGTCTATCTCGTCTTCGACTGCTGCTTCTCAGGCCAGGCGGCGAGAGAATGGATGTCGGGCGGCATCGGCCATGTCATCGAGGAGCAGCTCTTCCAAGCCTTCCCGAGGCGCGGCACGGCCCTCGTCACCGCCTCTGCAAGAGGCGTTCCCGCCCTCGCGCCCGAGGGAGAGGCGCTGACGATGTTCACGGGCTCCCTCGTCAACACCATCGCGGCCGGGGTCGCGGGCGCCAAGCGGGAATTATCGTTTCGCGATGTTGTTGATGCGGTGCGGTCAAGGATCTCAGAGCGCTATGGCAGCGCGGCGGTGGCACCGGAGATCCACGCGCCGCAGCAGGACGAAGGTGATGTCACCTTCGCGCCTTTTTTTATTAACCGGGCCTTTGCACAAGCAGAAACCAAAGCCGAACGGGAAACCTTTGAACTTGCAGTTGCCGATCTTGAACGCCCGCTGTCGAAGACCCGCGAGGCGGCGGTCGAATTGCTCGCGGAGCTCTTATCGAAGGCGCAGGCGCCTGCGTTCCGCTCGGAAATTTTGGAAAAGCTAAGGAGGGTTCAACAAGAAGACGACTCGCAGCGGGTCAGGGCCAAGTGCGCCGGAATCTTGGCTATGCTCGCTTCCGCGGCTGCCACGCCCTCTGCCAAACCGGCAGGGAATGAGGATAGGGGCAAGGCGGGCGGCGGCGGGAGTGAAAACCGGAAGGCCAAAATCGCAATTCGGGTCACGGCAGCTGCTGCGGGCGTGACCGCCGCCTTCGTGGCTTTATTGGTTCTCACCCATCAACCCAGGCCGGATGATCAGGGCTGGCTCACCAAATTGATCGCGTTCTTCTACCCACCCATGCCCCCGATATTGCCCCTGCCCCAGGCCGTGCAGCCGCAGCCGCCGCCAGTGTTACCGCAGGCGCCCAAGGCAACGGTAAGTCCTGGCCCTCTCCCCCAGACGAAACGGGCGCAGCAGAGCCTCGCCAATGCGGCCGCCGCGGAGGCCGGCGGCTGCGAGGGGCAGAAGGGAAACGTGATCTTTGAAGATAGATTTACCGACGACACCGGCGGATGGCCCTTCGGCGAGGAAAACGGCCTCTCGCTTGCGGCGCCCGGCGCGGTGCTTTCCGCTGCTGCGGCCGAAGGCGGCAGGGCGCGGCTTGCGCTGAATGAAACATTTAGCGCCAACGAGGGTGAATTTTGCGCCGTCGCCTTGCTTCCCCAAAATGCCCTCCAATTGGACCTCGCGGCGGGAGTTGCCTTCCTTGCCTTGGATTACTCGAATTATTGGATGGCCGAGGCCACCGCCTCCGGCAAGGCGGGCCTATACCGGCAGGTGAAGGGCAATTGGTCGACGATTTGGTCTGAGGAGATTAAAGGCGGCGCCAAGCCCGGACCGCAAGAGCCAATCTCGGTGCGTGCGATCGTCAAAGATGGCACCATTACGGTCGCCGTCAACGGCCACACCGTCAAGAGCGTCCGCGCACGGATTCCTGGCGGTGACCTCAAATTCGGTATCTTTGCAGAATATCACATAGCGTCCGCCCAGCCAGTTCCCGTGACATTCCGCTTCTATAAAGTGACGGAGAATGTCCGGTGAATATTTTACCCAGAAAACGCGCGCCAAGCCCGGCCCGTCAATTGGCATCCTCTTCTTTGCCCTCACGAGCGCTGACGAACGCCCATGGGCGGCCTCGCCCCCGCGCGCAACAGGTCGCAGGACCGGCAGCCAGATCAAAATAATTTTGCCTTAAGCAGCCGTTAGCCAGATTGACTTATGGAAGTTTTGCCCGCAATGGACCTTTGCTGGACAGGCTGAGCAGCGGGCAACGAATCCGGCCCTTTTGGCGTTTAGGCATTAAGGTGCATCAGCTCGGATCTGCACCGCCTGGAGTTTTGCAATGAGTTGGGGAAGGTTGCTTGGCGTTTTTGTTTTGTCAGGTTTCCTCGGAGCAGCTGCATTCGCAGCGCCGGGCAGCGCCGGCGCAGCTTCAAAGAAAGCGGACCAGACTGCGCCCAAGGTGGCGGCCGGACTAGCCCGGAGCGTAAAATCGCAGCCGAAGCCGCAACAGCCGATTGTCATGGGCCGCAGCGTCAGCTCTAGCCACAGGTCCAAGCTGCACCACCTGAAGATCAAGCCTCTCGACGCCCGCGAGAGCCAAGCCGCTAATTCCAATTGAGGTGCCTTAACGCGCCGTCAGGACGCTTTGGCACTCGGCTGGGAGCTGCGCCAGGGTGAGGGGCGGTCTAGGTTTTTGCGGCTGGGGCGGGGGGTGCAAGACAGCATCCGAGAACCACCATTCGAGCGAGGCATCGCAGCCATCCCCCGGCGGGACAGGATCCTGATCCCGGCAGGCCTCTTCCCCCGCCGGGCACGCAAGCCGGATATGGAAATGATAGTCGTGCCCATAAAAGGGGCGCACCTTGCCGAGCCATGAGCGGTTGGCGCCCGCCTCGCGGCAGAGAGCTTTCTTGATCGCGGCATTGACGAAGATGCGCTGCACGGCCGGATCCTGCGCCGCCGCCCGGATAACGGCGGCATGATCCGGCGTCCATTTGGAGGGGTCGACATCGAGCCGGTCGGGGCGCACGACGTTGACCGCCATCATCTCCTCCCGCTCCCATTGGGAGAGCGCGCGGCCCGGCATCGGGGTCAGCCAGACATCGGCATCGAGCCCGATCTGATGCGAGGCATGGCCGGTCAGCATCGGCCCGCCGCGTGGCTGCGACATGTCGCCCACGAGAATCCCTGGCCAATGGCTCACTCGCGGCACTTTTTGCGCGAAACGTTCGAGAAATGCGATCAGCGCCGGATGGCCCCAATTGCGGTTGCGTGAGAGCCGCATCACCTGCCAGGCTGGCCCGTTCACGGGCAGCGGCCGTCCGCCTGCGAGGCACCCGCGCGAGTAAAAACCAATGGTGCGCGAGGCGAGCGGGGCGGGCGAAGTTTGGCGCCCGAATACCTCTTTGGCCGGAAGGGAGGGGTCATTCGGACGATCGAGCGGGGCCAGCCGGACCGGCTCAAGCGAGCCCTTATCCTGCGCCAAGACCGCCGGCGCGGCCGCCGCAAAACTGAGAACGGTCAACAGTGCCAGACGCCAATGCATCTTCATCCCGCCACAAGAATGCGCAATTGAGCAGACCGCCGGGGCAACGCCCAAGTGAGAAGCAATTAATTTAACAATTCGTGAGCCCTTTTTGTGGCAGCAGGCCGGGACCCCTATGGAAGCACAAAGTATTCCTTCATCCAAGGAGAGGCCTGTGCGAAGGCTCGCATTCGCTGCTGCGGCGCTCGCGGGGATAGCGGGCGCACAGGGAGTGGCCCTTGCCGCCGCTTCAGCTCACCTGACGTCAGACCCGAGGCTTGAGAAGGCCGCCTTCTTCTTGCTCTTCCATGCCGCTTCGGCTCTCGGTTCTTGTGCGCTCGCGCTTGCCGCTCCAGCGCGCCCCCGCTGGTTCATTGTGGCAGCGGCATGCCTCCTTGGCGGAAGCCTCCTCTTCGCGGGCGACCTTTCCCTGCGCACTCTCGCCGGAGCAAAACTGTTTCCGATGGCCGCTCCGATTGGCGGGCTCGTGCTGATTGGCGGATGGATCCTCACAGCCGCCGCAGGCATCGCAGCCGCGGCCGAAGGCGCCAAACCGCAGCCCAAAGAACAGTAGTCACTTTTGCTGCGCGCGGCCCCGTCGCTGGCCATCATACTGACACACTCAGCCTGCAACCCAAGGGCGCGCTGAAACGCTGAGACGAATAAGCGCCGCTTGCTCTATCAAGCCTGGATAGACCGGGTTTCACCATGCCCGCGCCGGTGACGGCTGCCTCTAGCTCAAACGCCTTGCCGCGCAAACGGTGGCTGCCGCTAGCCTATCTTGTTGCCGCGGCCGGCGCGGTGCTCGCGTTTGCCTCCGCTCTCGCTCCTTGGGTCCTTTCCAATGCCGCGCTGCGCAGCGAAATGGCGGTTCAAGTGCACAAGCTCACCGGGCTTACGGCCACACCGCAAGGAGAGGCCGCTTTCGTCGTGCTTCCGAGGCCCCACATCAGCGTCGAGGGCGTGACACTCGCGGACTCATCGGGCGGTGTCCACATCGATGCAAAGTCGCTGAAATGCTATGTGCGCCTCGCCCCCCTCCTCACTGGCCGAATCGAGATCGCCTCCGTGATCTTGGGCCAGCCCGAGATCACGATCAGCGCTGATGCTTTAGACCTCGATCCGCGCACGGCTTCGCTCGATACGGTCCTCGGGCGCGCTGCGAGCGCGCCCGCTGGGACTCCCGAGGCCGATGCGTCCAATTTAGTCAGGCTCGGCAGCCTCACTCTCGTCGACGGGCGGGCCCTCTTGACGAGCGCGAAGCTCTCCTCCCCTCTGACAATCGATGCCATCAACGCGGCCTTGGATTGGCAGAAGCCAGGCGGGCCATTAATCGTGAGCGGAAAGGCAAGCTTTGGCGGAGAGACCACTGGCATCGCGCTTTGGATTGCAAACCCCGCCGCGCTGCTGCGAGGCCAGCGCTCGGCCGCAAGCCTTAAAGCCGAAGCTTCGTCCTTTTCTCTTGCCGCGGATGGCACTCTTGCCGCAACGCCGCGCTGGCAATTCAATGGCAGGCTCCATGCTGTGGCCGCCTCTCTGAAGTCCGCTCTCGGGCTGGCCGGCTACCCAAGCGAGGCGCCGCTCGCCTTCAATGGCTTCGAAGCAAGCTGCAGTGCGAGCATCGAGCGGGAGCACGTCATATGCTCGAGCCTGCGGGTTCGATTCGACGGCAATGACCTCGAAGGCGCCTTGGCCTTGCAATCTCGCGCAGGAGTGCCTCTCCTTTCGGGAGCCCTGTCAGCAAGCGAGCTCTCGCTGCGCCCGCTCCTCTCAAGCCTGCCTCCGGCCGTCCGCGACGGGCAATGGAGCCGCGCGCCGTTCGATCTGCACCAATTCCCGCTGGCTGATTTGGACCTGCGGGTGTCTTCAGGGCATCTGCTCTTTTCGCACTTTGCGCTGGACGATGCCGCCTTTTCTCTGCTGCGCACGGGCAGCCTGGCCGAGCTGACCCTCGCAGGCGCCAAGGCCTATCAGGGCACCTTAAAGGGCCGCCTCACACTCAGCCTGCACAACGACTCCTTAACTGCGCGCGCAAGCGGCGTGATTTCGGGCGCCGATCTTGCCGGTTTGACCTATGACGCGCTCGGCTGGCCTGAGTTCTATGGATCACTGACAGGCTCATTTGAAATCGAGAGCTCGGGGTCGAGCTTAAGAGAGGTCATGCACAGTCTTGCGGGAACTGCGCACGCGGGCGCTTTGCAAGGGCAGCTTGATGGGCTTGATCTCGAATCGGCGCTGCGGCGGATCGACAAGAGCCCGTTGGCGCTTCTGTCCGCAATCCGGCACGGACGGACCGCTTTCGAGCGTGCAAGCTTCGGCTTGCGGCTTGCCAATGGGGTTGCGAGCATCGAGGACGGAAAGCTCGAAAATCCGGCCTTGAGGCTGGCCCTCGGGGGCACGATGGATTTTGGTGAGCGCACTCTTGATCTGCACGCCGTCGCCGTTCCTCTCGCAGCATTGAAGGCCGGGAAAGAAGCAACCGACTTCCGGTTCGATTTCGGCGGCTCTTGGGACGACCTCTCCTTCAGCACGGACGTGCGCGGCCTCATCCGCCGCTCGGGAGCGGCCGCGCCGCTCTTCCCGCAGCGCCCGCCCGCGGCCGCAAACTTCAGCCAAGACAAAGCGCCGCCAGAAAGAGAGCCGGAATAGCGGTATGTTGCTAGACTTGGCGCCGGTAGAGATCTTTCCAGGCCGGCAAGGCGCCAGGAAACGGCAGTGCAGCGGCCTCGTAAATGGCGCGTGCGATGGCACGCGCAAGGCAATCGGCTGCCAAGGCGCCAATTTCCATTTTATCACGGATCGACGCCTGAAGCCGTGCCGTTCCGGTGGCCGCTGCGAACACGGTGTCCCCGTCGAGATGGGCATGCGACGGCCGCAGCGCCCGCGCGATCCCCGCGTGCGTCATGATGGCAAGCCGCTTGGCTTCGGCCTTGCTGAGAGCGGCATCGGTTGCGGCGATCGCGATCGTCGTGCTTTCCGCCCGGTCCGACTTGATGCGCAAGTCGAGCCCGTTCTTAGGGAAAGGCGAAGGCCAGCCGAGGCCGCCGAACTCGCAATCCTGTTCGTAAGGAGCGGCCCAGAAGTGCGGCCCGCCGCCAATCGTCGCGCTACCGATCGCATTAACGGCGGCGAGCGCTCCAACCCGAAAGCCATTCGATGTGGCGCCGCTCGCCGAGCCGAGCCCGCCTTTTAGATTGGCCGTCGTTGCGCCGTGGCCCGCGCCGGTGCTGCCGAGAGTGAAATCGAGAGCTGCCGCTGCTGCGGCCCGGTAGCCCAGGTGCCAATAAACCGGCTCGCTTCTGGAGTCTTTATCGCCTCCATTCAGAAGATCGAAGAGGATCGCGCCGGGCACGATCGGCACCTTGATCTGGCCGACGGGATAGCCGCGGCCGTGCTCCCGCAAAAACGCTGCGGCGCCGCCCATGGCGTCAAGGCCATAGGCCGAGCCGCCGGACAAAACGATTGCGTCAATTCTCTCGACCGTCATTTCAGGATCGAGGAGAGCCGTGTCGCGCACGCCAGGCGCGCCGCCGTGAACGGCAATCGAAGCAATGGCCGGAGCTTCGAAGATCAGAACGGTCACGCCGGAGGCAAGCGCCGGATCCTGAGCATTGCCGACCCTGAGCCCTGGGACATCCGTGACGAGATTCTTCATCTCTGCCTGCGAGAGTGTGTTGAAGCCAATTCCGAAATGGCCCTGGCGCCGGGAAACGGCCGGCGGACCACATCACCCGCGAACTCGCCGCGGCAGGCAACCTGGCCGGACGCCTTTGGGCATGCAAGAACGATAGCGCCGCCGCAAGGTATAAGTTGTGCGAATGAGAAACCGCCGTAATAATTCATTGCTGGTAAGAGCATTCGCCGTTGGCAACCGCTCAGGCCAGCTTTGGAGCGGCCTCCGCCAGCGTTACTATACTCCTTAATGGGCGCGGCGCTTGGAAACAGCTCAAGACGCCCCATAGCGGCTCACGACCTCGCGCGAAATCTTGCTCCCTTCAGCAAGAAAACGGCCGATTGCCGCTTGCGCATTTGGCGTACAAAAGCGATAGGTGCGCTCGTAGTCGCGAAAGCCGCGGTTGTAGCTCCCGGCAAGGCGCTCGCGCCGTATGCTCGTCCTGCCCTCCGAATCGAGGAGCTCCTGCATTTTGCTCCGCCAATCGCCCGGCGCGTTGGCGTCGCATAGCGCGTTCAAATACGTCAAAGCGCCGAGGATTTCCGCAAGCCGCAGGAGCTCCGGATCGTAGGGCGGCAAGGTCTCCTCAGTGGGGGGCGGCGGCTTAGCTGCCTCCTTGGGAGCCGCGGCGGCCTTCTTGCTCTTGCGATGCTTTCCCTTGCTTGCCTCGACCGCGCCGGGCCTTTGCGAAGGCTGGGCCTCGGCGGGTGGCCTTTGATCGCGGCGGCCAAAGAGGAACTCGAATTGCGCCTTTGCGGGGAATATCGCGGACAGAAGGAAAGCGAGAGCCGAAAGCACGCAAACGGGGCGGCTGCTGAAACCGCCCGGTATCTTCTTTCTCACGGCTCAATCTCCCGCAGCGCCCGGACGCGCGCAGCCCGCACGATTTTTTCCGCTGCATATATCACCGCCGGAAGCTGCGGCGTGCAAGGGAGATCCGCAAGCTCTTCCGGCCTCACCCAAATGGCTTCGCTGATTTCGCCGCTGGGAAGAGCGTCTCCGCTCAGCCATTCGCCCGCAAAGGACGCGATGACGTAATGATGGCGAATCGCGCCTGCCGGGTCGCGATCGACGAATTCGACGTGGCGGTTGAACGCAACCACCCGGGCTTTTACGCCCGTTTCCTCGGCAAGCTCGCGCAATGCCGCCGCCGTCAGTGTTTCACCCGGCTCGACGAGCCCGCCCGGGAGGGAAAAAGCGCCCGCCATCGGCGGCTTGCCGCGCCGGACAAGCAGGACATGACCGGCGCGCAATACAGCAAGGCTCACGCCCAGCAGCGGACGCCCGGGATAAAGCCGGCCGCAGTGCGCATCAGAGCCAAGGCCTGAGCTCGCTATCGGGCCCGGTCCTGTCACGGATAGAGGAGCTCCTTCCGCCACGGCTCGTGCTCGGACTTCCTCCGGAATACAAGGCGGTCATGAAGGCGGAACGGGCCCTGAGCCCAAAACTCAAAGTAGAGCGGCATAATCCGGTAGCCCACCCAGTAAGGCGGCCTTGGCACATCGCCAAAGGCAAATTTCGCGGCATATTGAGCGGCTGCCTTTTCGAGCGCAAACCGGCTCTCGAGCGGGCGTGACTGCTGGCTCGCCCAGGCGCCGATCCGAGCCTGCAGCGGGCGGCTTGCAAAATAGGCATCGGCCTCGGCCGCGCTCACAGCAGTCACAGGACCGCGCACACGCACCTGGCGGCGCAGCGATTTCCAGTGAAAAACCGCCGCCGCAAAGCTATTCGCCTGCAGCTCTTGCCCCTTGGCACTTTCCGAGTTGGTGTAAAAAACAAGACCGGATGCGTCGAAGCCCTTAAGCAGGACCATGCGGACATTGGGCAGCCCATCGGCGTCAACAGTCGCAAGCGCCATCGCGTCGGGCTCGCCCGGCTCGTTTTTCTGCGCGGCCTCGAACCAAACCTCAAATAAGCTCCAAGGCTCGGCCGCCCCGGTAAAGTCACGGCTCGTTAACCCGCTCACCCTAAACCTCGATTCGATTCAATTTTTACCCGGCGGCCGTTCGGGAGAATCATGCTCGCCCTTCTGGCGTGAGGCTTTTAGCATGCTTAGAGGATTTCGATTCATTTCTCGCTCCGCTGCTCCAATGCCGCCCTTTGCTGCGCCCTTCGCGCCCATAATCGCCCCCCTCTGCCTTGCCGGGCTCCTCGCCGGCTGCTCAATGTCGTTCCCGATCTCGCCGCTGATTTCCCCCAAGGAGGAGGCTGGCGAAGCGTTAAAGCCATCGCTTGCCAATTTGCTCGACGGCGAGGACTGGCGGCGCGCGAAGCCTGCCCTCTCGGCTGCCCTCGACCCTCAGGGAAGCGGTGCGCTCGTTTGGTGGGAAAATCCTCAGTCCGGGCACAAGGGCTCGTTCACTCCCCTGGGCAGCCCCTACCCCTACGACGCAAGGATCTGCCGCGTTTTTCTCGCCAAGATCGATCGCAAGGGTACCGAGCAGTCGGTCGAGGGCACGGCCTGTTCCGACAAGGGCGGCGAATGGTCTCTCGCCGAGGCAAAGCCAGAGAGGGTTTGAAGCGGCATTGCGCCCTTCGCTGAGGCGCCTCCAACTGCCAGTTGCCATTTGGAGGCCGGAAAGAGAGCTCTTTCCCCAGAGCGCCGGACAAAGCCGCCAATCGCACTTGATCCGGCAAGGGGTGCACGACCACTCCGGTTTTTTGGCGTTCAAGGCCATATACGGTAGGATTACCGGGTGCAGCAAAAGGGACATGTGAATGCACTCGGGCCTTCTCAACGTCGTAACCGTCTTTTCTAATCCTGTTCGCTGGAAGAGCAGGCTAGCCCTCTACAAACGTTTCGAAGAGCATATGCTCGATAGCGGGGTCGACCTCACGGCCGTCGAGGTCTCATTCGGTGAGCGGAAGCCCGAGCTTGCCAATCCGCATGTCCGTCATGTCAAGATCCGCGCCAATGGTCATGCGGTCGCGTGGCATAAAGAGTCGGCGCTGAACATCGGCATTGCACGCCTTCCTCCCGGGGCCAAGTACATCGCGACGATCGACGCCGACGTCGAATTCCGCCGCAAGGACTGGGCGGAAGAGACAGTGCATGCCCTGCAGCATTATCATGTAATCCAGCCCTGGTCCGATTGCTATGATTTGGGCCCAAATGGCGAGCATTTGGAGCATCATGTCTCCTTCTGCAGCCTCGTGCACCAGAATAAGCCCATTTTGCAAGGGCCGAAGTGCAACAAATCCTATGCCCGCTTCGGTCATCCCGGGTATGCCTGGGCGTGGACGCGCCAGGCGCTTGAATGGCTTGGCGGACTGATCGAGACAGCAGCGCTCGGAGCGGCCGATCATCACATGGCGCTCGCCCTCATCGGGCGCGTGCAAGACTCAATCCCGCGGAATATCGGCGAGGCCTATAAGGCGCCTCTGATGCGCTGGCAGCAGCGCGCCGCGCAGCACATTCTCAAAAACATTTCTTATCTCCCGGGGACAATCGAGCATCAGTTCCACGGCCCGAAGGGCGCAAGAGCCTACGTCGAGCGCTGGGACATCCTGGTGAGGCACGCCTTCGACCCCTGCGCCGACCTGAAGCGCAACACCTACGGCCTTTTAGAGCTCGCCGGCAACAAGCCCGGCCTGCGCCATGACATCGACCGCTACCTCCGGTCCCGGTGCGAAGACAGCAATATGGCTGGCTGACAGATTTTACTATGCTTGCCGGCGTTGTCGTAGCATCAGCCTCTGCTGAGGCGCCGGCATCTTTTCTCTCTTGGCTTTTCCTGCCGGCGTCTTGAGACGTTGTATCGAAGCGAGCTGATCAAATAGCTCTGCGGGACCCGCTTGCTTCCAAAACTCAGTCTTCGCGTCTGAGATCCCTATACGTCAAAGCGCAGACGCCGGCCCGCCGCCCGGTTGCCGCTCAATCCGCGGCCAGCGGCAGGCGTTTGCCGCACAAAATAAGCCGCTGCCACAGACCGCCGGGCATACGTCCCGTCCCAGGGCGGGTTTCCTGAACTTGGCCCTGCAAGTTTCCAATTCTATCGAATTCCAAAAGATTGCATCCATCTATTTATGGCTCGTTGTCCGGAGCGCCAAATAGCTAAGCGCAACTTGTTGCTTTTATTTTTGCATTTCTACTTTTTGAAGGATATTAATATGCCTATCAGAAAATCATTGTTATATATTTCATTAGCTTCCATTATATCACCGCTCGACTCAGTTCAAGCCGCTGCGTCAAATTACTGGTCAACGAAACCAAAAGTCTATTCGAGTGCATACATAGCCCAGTCTTATACCTGCAGCAGCAATTATTACGTCGCGACAACCGGCAAGGATTCGAATAGCGGGTCGAGTGCAGCGCCGTGGAGGACCGTTTCCCGTGCCATCGCTGTCCTCTCGAAGGGCGGACCAAAGGGCGGGGTTTGCGTCAATGTCGGCCCCGGCACCTATACCGAAAGCCTCTATCTCTCACAGCTCAATGGCAGTTCGGATACCGCTACCGGCTATCTCGTCTTCCGTTCGTCAACCCTGCACGGCGCAATCCTGCAATTGCCCTACGCAAACGTAGGCACCTACAAATATAATGTTACGATCAACAATTCCCATTTCATTATATTCGATGGCTTTGAGGCCGTGGGTTATCCCAATATTCCGAATGCGGGCGAGCACGCGTTCTATGGGTATAAATCCCATCACATCAAAATCTTGAACAATATCGCCCACGATGTCGGCGGCAGTGGATTTGCCTCTTCCTATTCCGACTATCTCTCGATACAGGGAAACGTCATCTATAATACGTCTTGCTGCAATGTTTATGGTGGGAGCGCCATTTCTGATTGGCAACCGGTAGCGTCCGACACGAATGCAGGGTTCCATAACGTCATTAGCCAAAATATCATCTTCAACAATTCGGAAGGGGCGGACGGGAGAAATCCTCACACCGAAGGGCACGGCATTATCTTGGACAGTTTCCGGCTCGGGCCGTCGGGTAATTATCCGGCCACAACCCTGATCGAGAACAATCTTATCTATAATAATGGAGGGGCGGGCATTGTCGCCTATTACAGCAACAACGCCACAGTGCGGGACAATACCGTCTTCGCCAACTGGCGCGATCCGCTTCAGGGAGCCCCGGGAGGCGACCTTTCTGCCGTGAACAGTAGCCAAATAATTGGCGTCAACAATATATCGGTATGCGATCCAACGACGAACCCAAAGATCGTTTCTATCTGGGATCAGACGTGGGACAACACGAACCTTGGGAACGTTTGGGCCAACAATTTGACCTTCAACGGCACGCCTGGACAGCCCGCCGTTAGCAAATTCTCGCCGCCTTATGGGACGCCGATCATGGCTGCAAACGGAAACATCCTCGGCGCGGATCCTTTATTCGTGAATCCCGCAGGGGCCATCTTCACGCTCCAGTCCGGGAGCCCCGCGATTGGCACCGGAACCGCGGCCTATGGGGTCCCCACTCTCGATCTTGCCGGAGCCGTGCGCGGCACGCCGCCGGACATGGGGGCCTATGCTTACACGATAGCCCAATAGAGAATCATTTCTGGGCCGAGAATGCTGCGAGGATTGAACCCCTCGCAGCGCGCCCTCAGGCTTGTGCGGGAATTGTATGGCAGCTTTGCCAACAAGCTCTCGGGCGCCGTGCGCCCGTCATCTTTAGCGCCTGCCTTTTTCCATGGGCGGTGCCGCGCCCCAACCTGCATTGAATGTCTGCCGGTACGGTATCCGTGAATGGCCTCATTGTCCGGCACCCGCGAGCGGCGGAATCCGCAGCACCTGGCCCGGATAGATCTTGTCGGGATCGGAGAGCATTGGCCTGTTGGCCTCGAAGATCTGACGGTATTTGCTCCCGTGGCCCTTGCCATACTCGATCTCGGCGATTTTCCAAAGCGTGTCGCCAGGTTTGACGGTATAGAACTTCGACTCCGGGGCTGCGGCAGCGGGCACAATATCGTTCTGCACCGTCGCAACTCCGGCCGAGTTGCCCACGGTCAGCATGATCTTTTCGGCTTCCTCGGTCGAGGGAGCGGTGCCGGAGAGGATCACCTTGTCGCCGTCGGTCTTGATATCGACCTTGGAGACATCGAGACCGAGCTTTTCAGCCTCTTTCTTAAGCTCTTCGGGCGGAGCGGGCGCCGTCTCGCCGCCTCCGAATATTTTCGCGCCCGCCGATTTGACGAAGTTCAGAAGGCCCATGGCTTTTCTCCTTGGGGTTCCGCGGTAGCGGACTGGGGCTGCAATTCAGAAGGGGACGGCCTCGCAGCGGGACAGCTCCCCTCCTGCGGATCCCGATTACTCGCCAGCCAGCCAGCCGGCAGCTACGCCCCGGTTTATATATGGCAGCTCGGGTAGCATTCTAGGGATTCCCTTCGGTTCCACCAGCTTCGGCTTGACCTTAATGAGATGATGTCGCTCTAACATCATTTGACATAAGGCAGAGTCAGGCCGTGAGGCCGAGTCATCAACATTGGCTCTTCGGGCTTTAACGGATGGACTCCCGAGCGCTCCCGCTGCGGGAATCGCTCGACTCGCATCTGGGCGCGCCTCGGCCGCGGCCGGCTGCTCGAGACCGAATGCCTGGGGAATTGAACTGCAGAGGGGCCGGAAGCTCCGATTGCCGTCCGGCTTCCCAGCCGGGCCGCAACTCGATTGTTTACGCGCAGCAGTTCGAGCCGTCCGAGCCCGGAACAACCGACGCACTCCGCGACACCCTTATGCATTGAACCATGCACGGATCATCTCCATTGCAGAAAGCCCTCCCGGATGCCCGCTTGGCGGCCTTGAATTCCTAGTGGACCGCCACCGGCGATCCAGCGTTACTAAGGCGCAGCCAGCGCCTGTTTGGTTGCGGCCGGCCTGGCGGTCAACAGCCAAGCCACTTTCTGGACTTTGGCCCGGATTGCAGTAAGGACTTCGCCGGTTTAGGTGTGCCCTCAAGCGTTCTCGGCCGCAACAAATGCCCAATCTTCTCGATTCTGCGGCTAATCTGCGAGCTGCCTTGCTCGGGCGGGAATTCTCGGCCCGCGATCTCCTCACCGCCACTCTCGAAGCCATCGAGCGCCTCAATCCCGTTCTCAATGCAGTCGTTCACGAGGATAGGGCGCTTGCCTTCCGCTCGGCGGCTGCATCGGACGAACGGATCGCGCAAGGGGCTGGCCGCCCGCTCGAAGGCCTGCCCATAACGATAAAAGACAGTTTCGAAGTTGCGGGAATGCCAGCAACCGCGGGGGCGCCCGCGCTCAAAACTTATGTCCCGCGCTCGGATGCAACGGCCGTCGCAAGGCTGCGCAAAGCAGGCGCGGTCATTATCGGCAAGACCAACGTCCCTCTCTTCACGTCGGACTTTCAGACCTTCAACAGCATCTACGGAACCACTCATAACCCTTGGAATACCGGTTATTCGCCCGGCGGATCCTCCGGCGGGAGCGCGGCCGCCGTTGCAACCGGAATGAGCGCACTCGATCTTGGCTCCGACCTCGCCGGTTCGATCCGCTGGCCTGCCCATTGTTGCGGCATCTTCGGCCTTAAGACCACGTGGGCTCTTGTCCCACTTTACGGGCATATTCCGCCGCTGCCCGAAACGCACCTTGCGCGCAATCCGGACATCGTCGTGGCAGGTCCGCTCGCCCGCTCGGCCGCCGATCTTGACCTCGCGCTCAACGTCCTTGCCGGACCGCGTGATCCGCTTGCTCCGGTTGAGGCGTTGAAGCCGCCGCGCAAAACATCCGCGAAGGGGCTACGGATTGCACTCTGGTGCGATGAGCCCTTCGCCCCCGTTGACCCGAGTGTCACCGAGGCCGTGAACAAAGCAGCGCTGATGCTTGAGAGGGCGGGCGCCATCATCGACCCGTCGGCGCGCCCGGCTTTTTCGTTTGCGGAGGCGTGGGAGGTGTTTGCCGTCCTCGCCCATGCGCTGACCGGTGCGGGCCTGCCCGGCACAGTGCGCGAGCGGCTCGCCAAGAGCGGACCCATTTTTTCGAAGGGCGATCTTACGCATCGCGCGCTGCAGATGCGCGGATTCAATCTTGAGACCGCCGACCTGCTCAATCTGCAAGCGCGGCGGGCAAGGCTTATCGAGGAATGGGCGCGCTTCTTCGAGTCCACCGACGTGGTCCTCTGTCCGTCTGCGCCCGCGGGCCCGATCCGGCATGACCATACGCATGACCCCCATGCGCGCTCCATAGAGGTCAATGGCGAACGGCGCCCCTATTTCGATCTGATGCTGTGGGCGTGTCTTGCTTCGGGGGGCGGGCTTCCGGCTGCCGCCGCTCCGGTTATGGTTGGCCGCGATGGCTTGCCGCGCGGAGTGCAGATTATCGCTGGACCCTTTGAGGATCGCACCGCAATCGCATGTGCTTTAATGCTCGAACGGCTTGGTGCGCGCTTCCAGAGCCCAACGTTGTCAACACGGGCGAAGGCTTAGCGGTCCGCGTCCCAGAAACGTGAGAGGCCATGCTTAATCTTGATTAGAGAGCTAACGAGGCAGGGCTCGTGCAAGTTTGGCAATGCTATCAAGGGCGAACTTGAGCCTATGCGGCAGCCGACCGGCGGCACAGCTTAGGCCTCGATCCATAACGCTGAAGGCATAACGCTTACAGGGTGTTAACTTGCCGGGTGCATGATTATTCATCAAGATATTCTTTGAGCAATGTCTGCCCCGGCAATCGAGGTTTAATGGAAATGACCACTGAAAAGAGCACTTCGCAAACGAGCGCAGCAGCCCAGCCACTCGATCTCTTATCAAGGCTTTATCGCGAGATTGGCATTTCGGCCGTGGCAGCTGCGCTTGAGGCAAGTGCGCGCAAGCAGCAAAAACAAAACCAAAAAAACAAAGACATTCCCGCCGTGCTGCGCAACGACGAAGCCGCTTAGGGTTGAGCGGGCGCAGCCCCGAAAAGCGCTGCAATTGGCCGCGAGGCTAAGTTGCGGTATAATGCTCAAATGAAAAGCGTTACCCGGCGGCTTTTCCTGCAGGGCGCTAGCGCGTTCGGATGGGCGGCTGCGGGCGTTGGCTCCGATGCGCTCGCCTTTGAGCCTGCATTCCGCCTCAACGTAACGTCCTACCAGCTCTCGCCGCCCCGCTGGCCGCGGGAGCTTAAGCTCAAGGCCGCTGTGATCGCGGACATCCACGCCTGCGAGCCCTGGATGCCCGCAAGCCGGATCCGCGGCATAGCAGAGCTCGCGAATAGCCTTAAGCCCGACGTCATCTTTCTGCTCGGCGATTTTGCCGGCGGGCACCGGTTTGTGACGGGGCCGGTGATGCCCGAGGAGTGGAGCAACGCGCTTTCAGTCTTGCAGGCCCCCCTTGGCGCTTATGCCGTGCTTGGCAACCACGATTGGTGGCACGGGCCGCTCCCAGGCATGCCCGCCGACAAGGCTCAGGGCGTGCGCAGGGCCTTGCTCTCGACCGGCATTGAAGTGCTTGAAAACCGCGCCCTTCTCCTAAAGAAAGATGGACAGCCTTTTTGGGTCGCAGGCCTTGGCGACCAAATTGCCGAAAAGGTCGGGCACCGCGTCTTTCGCGGCCACGATGACCTTGCCGGCACGATGGCGCAGATCAAATCATCAGCGCCCGCGATTTTGCTGGCCCATGAGCCCGCGATTTTCGCCCGCGCACCTGAGAGGATCTCGCTCACGCTTTGCGGCCACACGCATGGCGGCCAGGTCAATATCCCCTTTATCGGGGAACAGCTGATTACGAGCTATTACGAGCTCGACTGGGTCTACGGGCATATCGTCGAGCGGGGCCGCCATCTCCTGATCTCCGCGGGGCTAGGCACATCGATCGCGCCAATTCGCTTCATGCGCCCGCCGGAATTGGTCGAAGTGGTCATCGGCGGCGGGGGACAACCGCAAACATAGACCAGCCCGTCAAGCGACTTTCCCGCGAAGCAAAAAATGTTTGATGAGCTCCAATGCCGCGGCAAGCCCGGCTGCGGCCGCAAAAGCGACCGTAAGATCATCGGCATGGAGCGGCCCGAACCGGAACAGGGAGCGCGCGGTTCTGGCGCTCCCTTAGCGGCAATGGCATAGTCCTCGCCCTCGATCTTCCACGCCTGAGTGACGGCAAGGAGGTCTGAGCGCAGCCCGTAGCTGCGCACGAGCTCCGCCTTGCGCTCCGGCAAAGGACGGTCGCTTCGCCAAGCGTCTCGATCGCCGCCGCCCGGCGGGTCAGCGCATCCGCTTGGGCCTTTCGAACATCGACGCTTTCTATGCCGGGATATTCTATACGCTACGGGCCGTGATTTGACCGCCAGGGTGCGCGCCGCCGCGTGCTGTCAAAAAGCAGAATGCAGGGGCAACAGCCGCTCAGCCTTGGCCCGGGAGCGCCCGGCTTTTCGCACTACGCCAATTTAGGTCTATTCCGCCGCTTCGGCGCCCGCCGATAGGCTTTCGGTTATTACCAAGGCGGCTTCGGCCACTCTTGCCGCGGCCTCTGCGGCTTCCGCGGCTGCCAATTCCGCTTCCGCTTTCTCCAATGCGGCCTCGGCAGCTTTTGCGGCATCCGCCGCTCTCGCTGCCGCAACTGCCGCTTCTGCCATCACGGAGGCTCTTAACGTCGCTCGCGCAGCGGCTAAGGCACTGGCCAGACGCTCTTCGTGAAGAGCGGTGAGGGCCGCTTTGAGGGGAGGCGAAGGGAATCTCTCGATTGTCAAGGCCGCCGTTCCTATTGGGATGATGATTAAAGAATATCAATACTAATTATAGCAGGCTAATGGACGTTATCAATGGCAAAGTTACGAATCGTCAACTTTACAACCATCACTATGCCTTCTTGTGATTCTCGCGGATAGGTGGCGTGTTCCATCCGCCACGTATCCGGCAATCTGCTCCGGTTAAGCGCGATGCGAAAGCGCAACACGATGCCGCAATTCCAGGGCGTACCGGCCGAACCTGCGGGATGCTATTGGTATTAAGACAGCAATGCCTCAGCAATGCTGTAAGCTTGCCTCAAGCAGATGGACCTCCGCAATGGATGCGCTTAGTCCAAGCGAGAAAAACGGCGTTCAGGCCGGCATTACTGATGACGCCGTTGAGCACATGTCAATTGATGGCATCGTCTCCTTATTGTCCCTTGTTGAATCTGGCATACAGCAGCGCAACCCAATCGCCGCTTATTTTCTCGGAAGATGCAAATGCGCACTGCTGCAAGACGCTCTCAACAGGCAAGGGCCGGCGAGGAGAAGTAATTGAGCGCAAGAGATCTCGGCTGCCGCAGTCAGATTGGGACGTGAGCGGCGTATTTGGAAAAAGGCACCGGATCCTTTGGGCTGCGCAGCCCCGGTTAACTGGGGCCTCACGGCACGCTCTAAAACCCGGCGGCATGCGGGCGCCCTAAGGCCCTGCTGTTCTGCGCCGGTCCCCGGCGGCAGAACCCCGCACCGCGCTCAATGCGCATCATCCCAATTCTGCGCCGCCTTCGCATCAACCTGCAAGGGCACCGTGAGCTGCAGGTAAGGATGCGGCGCCTCGGCCATGACCTTGCGCACCACTTTGATGGTCTCGTCCACTTCCGCGTCCGGCGCCTCGAAAATGAGCTCATCATGCACCTGAAGCAGCATTTTTGCGGAGAGTCCTGCCTGGGCGAGCGCCGCGTCCATGCGCACCATCGCGCGCCGGATGATATCCGCAGCCGAGCCCTGGATCGGCGCATTGATCGCCGCGCGCTCGTTGAACGCGCGCTCGGAAGGATTTGACGAGGCAATCCGCGGATAATGGCACTTGCGGCCAAAAACCGTCGTCACAAAACCCGTCTCTCTCACCCGCTTTCTCATCGCGTCCATATAGGCGCGAATGCCGGGAAAGCGCTCGAAATAGCGCTTGATGTAAGCGCCAGCCTCGTCGCGCGGAATGCCAAGCTGGGCCGCAAGACCAAAGGCCGAGATGCCGTAGATGATGCCGAAATTGATCGCCTTCGCGCGCCGGCGCACCTCCGGCGGCATGCCCTCAATGGGCACGCCAAACATCTCCGAGGCAGTCATGGCGTGAATGTCTTGCCCGCCGGCAAAAGCGGCTCTGAGCTGCGGAATATCGGCGATGTGGGCAAGGAGGCGCAGCTCGATCTGCGAATAGTCGGCGGAGATGAGCTTATGGCCTTCGGGCGCGATAAAGGCGCGCCTTATCTTGCGCCCTGCCTCATTGCGCACGGGAATGTTTTGCAGATTGGGCTCGGAGGAGGAAAGCCTTCCCGTCGTCGTCGCGGCGAGCGCATAAGAGGTGTGGACGCGCCCCGTGCGCGGATTGACGAAGGCGGGCAGCGCGTCCGTATAGGTCGATTTGAGCTTTGCGAGCTGGCGCCATTCGAGCACCCGGGCAGCAAATTCATTGCCCTGGCCGGCAAGATCTTCGAGCACGCCCGCGGCCGTCGACCATGCGCCGGTCGCGGTCCTCTTCGCGGCGGCAAGCCCCATTTTGCCAAACAGAATATCGCCCAGCTGCTTCGACGAGCCGGGATTAAACCGCTCGCCCGCAAGCTCGTGGATACCGGCTTCAAGCCGGCCCATGTCTTGTGCGAACTCGCCCGAAAGCCGCGAAAGGAGTGCGCGGTCGATCATGATCCCGCGCTCTTCCATGCGCGCCAGAACCTCGATCAAGGGCCGCTCGAGCGACTCATAGACAAAGGTCATATGCTCGGCGGGAAGACGCGGTTTTAGGACGCGCCAGAGGCGCAGCGTCACATCGGCATCCTCGGCCGAATATTCGGTAGCCTTATCGACCGGAACGGCGGCAAAACCAATGAAATTGCGTCCCGAGCCTGCGACCTCGGCAAATTTGATGGGCTTGTGCCCCAAATGCTTCTCGCTGAGGGCATCCATGCCGTGATCCGCGCGCCCGGCATCGAGCACATAAGAAAGGAGCATCGTGTCTTCGACCGGCCTGACCTCGATGCTGCGCAATTTAAAAATGAGCCAGTCGAATTTCATGTTCTGTGCGATCTTCAGCACGCTTGCGTCTTCGAGCAAGGGCTTGAGCCGCGCGAGGACCTCCTCTTCCGGCAATTGGCCCGGCAAGAGATCCGGACTAAAGAGGCCGCCCGTCGATTCCGGCCTGTGCCTTAATGGAATGTAGCAAGCCCGCTCCGGCGTGACGCAAAGGGAGATCCCGATCAGCTCGGCCTGCATCGGATCGAGCGAGGAGGTCTCGGTATCGACAGCAACAACTCCTTCGCCGAAGGCGGCTGCGATGTAGGCGTCGAGCTTTTCGAAGCTCGAAATGGTCGCGTAGGCTTTCGTGTCGAGCGGCTGTGCGAGTGCCTCGGCGGCACGCGCCTTGGCAAGCTCAAAGGGCGTGGCCGCCGCGGCGGCCTCTTCAGGGGCCTTCTGCGTGCGGCCAATAGCCAGCCGGGCGCTTGCCGGAGCCTTTAATTCCGGCGCCATCGCCTCCCCATTGCGGGCGCGCCAGCCAGCTTCTCCGGCAAATTCGGGATCGGGCTCGATTTCCGCTGCCTCGGCGGCGTAGAATTCCGCAACGCGCCGCGTGAGGGTGGTCAGCTCCATCGCTTTGAGAAAGGCAATGAGCTTTTTGGGATCGGGCTGTTCAAGCCCGAGCGCATCGAGCGGCACTTTGAGCGGCACATCGCATTTGAGCGTGACGAGCTCTTTCGAGATGCGGATGAGGCGCACGCTGTCCGGATCGGACAAAACCTCGCGCCGCTTCGGCTGCCTGATCTCATGCGCCCGGGCGAGCAGCGTTTCGAGATCGCCGTATTCGTTGATGAGCTGGGCCGCGGTCTTGAGGCCGATGCCGCGCGCGCCCGGCACATTGTCGGTCGAATCGCCCGCGAGCGCCTGGATATCCGCGACTTTGCCGGGAGGCGCGCCGAAATAGGCGCACACTTCTTCGACACCGATCTTGCGCTCCTCGCGCGCACCCTTTGCGCCTGCCTCTCCCGAGGCCGGATCATACATCGCAATGCCGGCGCCGATGAGCTGCATCAAATCCTTGTCGGCCGAGACGATGAGGACGTCGGCGCCGCGCTTTCGCGCCTCGCAGGCATAGGTCGCAATAAGGTCGTCCGCCTCAAACCCTTCCTGCTCGATGGGCTCAAGCCCGAAGGCACGCACCGCCGCGCGCATGAGCGGAAACTGCGGCACGAGATCGTCAGGCGGCTCCAGGCGGTTTGCCTTGTAAGACTGGTAAATTTCGCTGCGGAAAGATTTTTCCGATTTGTCGAAAATGATCGCGAGGTGGGTCGGCTTGATCCCTGCCGCGCCCTCGCGTATGAATTGGAAAAGCTTGGTGCAGAAGAGCCGCACCGCTCCCGTCGGCAGGCGGTCAGACCGGTAGTTGTATTTCGGGTCCTGCCTGATCGACTGGAAATAGGCGCGGAAGATGAAGGACGACCCATCGACCAAAAAAATATGGTCTCCGGGCTTGAGAGAACGCAGCAGGGAAGCCATTGGCTGAGTATAGCCCGTGAGCGCTAGGGCGGAAACCAGCTATGCTCGCCCGCCGGGTTGACCATCTGCTCCGAAGGTGCGTAGGACCCGCTGAGGGACTGACAAAACGAGGCGTCGATGCGGCCGGACCCGCTTATGCCAGCCAGTTGGCGCTGGGAAGGGGCCAACGGCCGGCTCCCTCCGGGGCACGAATGCCGCAGGGGAACCCGCGGCCGCGGCCCGGCATTACATCAGCTCTGCCCTTACGAAATCAAAGGAAAAGCGGGGCCGGGTGATGGCTAAGAAGGCTTGATTCTAGTCAGTGAGGCTGTGTGCCGCACGCCATGTTGCCAAGTTGGAGCAGCGCCCTATCTATTGCGGTGCAAAAGCAGCGGCAAGCATCGCAGCCTTTCGCAGCGGTGGGACCATGGTTCAGACCTTGACAAAGAAACCGGGAACGAAGGTGGATTTTGAGGCCATATTCGATGGCCTCCCCACACCCCTTCTCCTGATGGACCGGGACTTCAATATAGCGGCGCTGAACCAAGCCTTTCTCGACTCGACGAAATTGACGCGCGAAAGCCTGATCGGAAAAGACGTTTTCACAGCCTTTCCAGCGGGCCAAGAGAGCCGGCGCCTGCTGCAGGAATCATTCGAGCGCACCCGCGATCAAGGCGTGGTCGATGTACTGCCCCTGGTCTCTTACGCCCATGAGGTGAATGGCCATAGAGAAGAGCGGCTTTGGAGTTGCACCCACCTTCCGGTCCGCGACAGGAACGGGCGAGTGGCATACCTCGTCAAGAGCGCACAGGACATTACCGAGCTTTACCCATCCCTGAAAGCCGGCGAGGAGCTATGCCCCCCTCTGCAGGAGGCCATGGAGCACGGCGCCTCACTCGAAGGATGGACGGTGCTCGAGGGAGCAGCCCATCGCGAAGTCCTCAATCAGACGTTAATGGCGACGGTCCAGCACTTGCGCCGTCTCGTCATGCAGGCGCCGAGCTTCATGTGCGTGCTGCGCGGCCCCGATCTCGTCTTCGAACTAGTGAACACCGCCTTCTCAATGTTGACGGGCGGCAGAGAGCTCATTGGCAAAACATTGCTCGAAGGCTTGCCGGAGCTCAAGTCTCAGGAACTGCTGGACATTCTCAAAAAGACCTTCGACTCAGGAGAGGTCCATGTTGCGCGCAAGGCGCGTCTAGTCGTGCGGGACGGCGAGGATGGCGAGTCGGATGAGCATTTCGTCGATTTCGTTGCCCAGCCGATCGTCTGCGCCAAGAGCGGCGTGACAGGCATTTTCATCGAAGGCAACGATGTGACGGACCACGTCCGCACCCAAGAGCAGCAAGCGCTCTTGATCCGCGAGCTTCATCACCGCGTGAAAAACACTCTTGCCGCGGTCCAAGGCATTTTGACCACGAGCGCGAACACGGCGGAGACGTTCGAGGAATTCCAAAAGGGGTTCTCGGCCCGCATTGCCGCGCTCGCGAAGATGCATGCCCTCATGAGCGAGCAGCTCGATCAGCAAATCTCGTTCGGGCACCTGCTGACGCAGGAACTTGGCCCCTATTCCGACGAGCACGGCCTAAGGATCCGCCTATCCGGGCCTTCGATCGACCTTCCCTCGCATATTGCCGTGCCGCTCGGCATGGCTGTCCATGAGCTTGCCGCAAACGCGGTGAGGCACGGCGCGCTTGCGAGCGAGGAGGGGCGAATCGAAGTTGGCTGGAGTTTGGCCGAGCGTGGCGGCAAACCGGAGCTTATTTGCGAGTGGAAGGAATTTGCCGGCCGCGCCGTGCCGCCGCCTTGCCGCGACGGCTTTGGCTCATTGCTGCTCAATCGCGTGTTGGCGCAGCAGATTGGAGCGGATGTCAAGGTCGAATTCGCGCCAGACGGACTTAGATTGCGCATGGCCGTCCCGCTCCAGTTGTAATCACGTATTAGCGCTTTTATGCTACTAAGCTTCGCTGGCGGGCCCCGGCCAGCAGCGGCTGCTCCGGGCTGTCGCCGCGGGAGGACTGAGGGGGGCGCCGCCGGGAAAAGATAGCAATGCTCGAGAGTGCGCATTTTGGTTCTAACCCTGGCAATCTGGGGATGTATTCTTGCGTTCCGGAGCGATTGCGCAACCCCGGCGCACTCATTGTGGCGCTCCATGGCTGCCACCAGACAGCTCGGGATTTCGACCTCGCCACAGGATGGTCGGCGCTTGGCCGCGAGCACGGATTCGCCACGCTCTTCCCAGAGCAGCGGTGCGACAACAATCCGCAATATTGCTTTAACTGGTTTATCGAGCGCCATATCAGCCGCCATGGCGGGGAAATCGCCTCAATCCGGGGGATGGTAGAAAAAATGCTGGCCGACTATGGCCTTGACAGCAGCCGCGTCTTTGTAACCGGCCTTTCGGCGGGCGGCGCAATGGCTTGCGCGCTGCTGGCGGCCTGTCCCGATCTTTTTGCCGCCGGGGCCATCATCGCAGGCTTGCCTTACGGCGCGGCGCTTGGCCCGATCGATGCCTTGAAGGCCATGGCCTTCGGGCCGGGATTTTCCAGCCGCGAGCTTGGAGACCTCGTGCGGCTTGCTTCGCCAGGCCGCGAGAAATGGCCAAGAATTTCGATTTGGCATGGGAGCCACGACGATGTCGTGGCTCCCGCGAATGCCTCCGCTCTCGTAGGCCAGTGGCTCGATCTTCATCAGCTTGAACAAAGTCAGGCGGCCGTAGACGTAGTCGATGGCCAGACGCGGCGCTTCTGGCGCGATAGCGCCGGGAATGTGCTGGTCGAGCATTATGCCATCGGCGGCATGAGCCACGGCGTTCCGGTCGATGCCAAAAGTCGCGGACCGCTCGCGCCCTTTACGTTTGATGCTGGAATCTCTTCAACGATCCGAATCGCCAAGACATGGGGCTTGCTCGATTACCCGCAGGAAACACGGCAAGGCGCAGAATTCTCCGGGCGCGGCAAGTCGATCTTGCGCTTCCTTGAGCCCATTATCACCAGCGCACGCGCATCAAGACGATAAGCGCCATCACCGACAGAACCAAGCTCGCGATCAGGATGTAGAGCGTGTCGGAATCCCCGCTCCCCTGCCAAGACGGAGCCTCTTGAGCCAGGGCCAGCGCCGCGTCGAGCGCAATGCCGCTCATGCCTTGCCCTCCTCTCTTTGCATACCCGGAACTCTCGCATGCGCGCCGCCCGAGTCAACGGCTGCAAAGAGCGGCCCGGGCAACCTATCGCCCAAAGAGGCGTTCTAGAGAAAGCGCCCGCATGCGCAGCAATCGTTCGCTGCGGGCCTTCATCATTCTTCCAAATGAGAGATGGAGCATGACCAGCACTTCCCAGGATCCTTCGGCCGACCTTCAGGCTCTGCGCGACGATGTCGCGAAGCTGAGTGCATCTTTCGCCGACTATGTCCGCACGCAGACGGAGGGTGCGGCAAATACGGTCCTTGGCGCTGTGGACAGCGCGCGCGGGCGTATTACCGAGACCGCTACTAAGGCAAAGGACCGGGTCACCGATGTCAGCGCCGACATCGAGACCACGATTGAGCGCAATCCGCTTGCCGCCGTGCTCATCGCTCTCGTCGCCGGGATCTTCGTGGGAATGTTGAGCTTCGGCTTCGGGCGCAGATGAATGCGCCGCTAAGGCGGCTGCTCAGCAGCGCCACAGCGCCGGTCGCGGAGATGAGCGCGAGCCTTATCAAAATGGCCGCGCTCATTTTCGCAGCGCTCATCTTCATGGTTGCCGGCGCCGGGCTGCTTTCGGCCGCGCTTTTCATCTTTGTGCAGTCCCTCGCCGGAACGGCGCTCGCCGCGCTTGCAACGGGCGGGCTCCATGTCGCCGCTGCGGCGGTTTTCCTGATCGCGGCAACGCGCGGAAAATCCGTTAAGGCCGCAAATGCTGGTAAGGCTGCAAATGCTGGCCGGCCGGCGAAATCGAGCGAAGCTCGCGTCGAAGCAACGCCTGAGCGGCCCCTCTACGCGAGCAGCATTGACGAGGCCGCCGCGCCCATTCTGGGCTTTCTGCGCGATGAGGGCATGGAGCGCGAGCGCTTGGCGCTTGCGGCAGCGGCGGAGATTGCAAAGCAGCTGCATCCCTTTTCTCTTGTCGCCTTTGCCGCCGCCTTTGGCGTGATCCTTGGCCGGGCCTTAAAACAAAGCGTGCAGCCGGAGGGCAGACCGGGAGCAAAGAGCTCGTGAGCGGCTGTTGCTTAATGGACCTTTGGCCTAGCGCAGTTCATATTGCCGGCGATGAGCGCTCTTCTTTTCCATACGCTTCGCCTCTCCCGCACGCTGCGGGACAAGGGCCATTTCACGCCCGGGCAGGCCGAAGCGGCCCATGGCGAATTTGGCGGCACTGCGGGCCGGGCTTGCCGGAGTAAAGGCCGAGCTCCCCCGGTAAATCCCGGCATGTTCATTTCGTTCAGCCGTCGGTTCTATAAAGAAGGTGCCACGGGGAAACCCACAATAGGCGGGACACAAAATCGGATATAAGCTGGCTGTCCCTGTATGTAACACACCTGGAACCTAGCACTTGGGTTATCCGGATCGGGAATACATGGGCCACACCCCGTACAATCCTGGTAGCACCCGAGGGACGCCCCTGGGGGCCCGGGAAGACGCTTATAGCAGAACCGACTAAAACTGCCCGATTCCGGATGCCAACTACACGACGGTTCACACATTGTCGGTTGCGCGCAAGCGTTCCAACACAATCCATGTTCTTTGCCTTCAAGTCCCGCGCAATGGTCGTCTCTACATTGGGCGACGGTGCCAAAGCAGTCGGGACCCTGTGCTGGGTAGATGGCATCATCGGCCGGACCGACGGTCCAATGCATTTGGTAGCGCTTGTCTGTACGGTCGAGTGAGACTGCTGCGGTAAATCCTGGAATGGTCATCGTACGCACCCCACCAGTTTAAGTTCCGCGGGTCATAGAACAACGGCAAAACCTGGCCAGAGGGGGCCAGACTGACCACCCGGACAACTGCCGACGGCGACGATTTCGCAATCAGGTGGGCTGCCGGGGTAAGGGCTAGGAGTACATTGATATTGCCACATTGTGGTCCCATCGCACCACGTGTCGCCAGGCTTGAGGTTTGGCGCGATGCGGAGAGCAGGCGTTAGTGCCCCAAGGCGACCGGGAGGTATGGCCGCGCTAGCCCCACGCTTCCACGCGTCCGCGCGATAAGAGAATGTAGGCATCGATCCCAACGCTGCTTCTGCAGTAAATTCTGGCATGCTCATTTTACACCTCCATCATTTAATGCTCACTGGGTCCAAGGTGGCTGTGGCGGAAGCACTATGCATACGTAATGACAATCACAGGGGAAACAGCGACCGTTCCAACAGCACGTGGCTCGACAGTCCCAAAAGCATATCTTTTCTAGTTGTGGGCACACTGCCTCATGGATCGAGGTGTTAGCGGTCGTGTTGTGCATGTCGTAGTGCTTGTTTGTCTTATAGAGGGATGCCTCTGCAGCAAATCCTGGAAAGGTCATTTCATCTTCCTATGTTTTCCAGTTCACCGATCATAGTACGGCGAGAGCTTCATCACAAGGTATGGAAACTCCTCGGTCACATCGACGCGGACAAAAAACTTCTCCGTGAAGTCGGTGTTGCGGTTGGTGTAGGAGAAGATCACATCCACGATCTTGCGCGTGCCGCTCAGCGGCGAGGGGCGCACCTCGACCGCGCTCAGCGAGAAATTTCCCGCAAACTCTTCCGCCGCCTTGGCGTAGATCGCGGGATAGCGCACGGCGAGGTAGTTTAGCGCGCGGTGCTCGTCGGTTGCGCCGGCATTGTCGGTCATCTGCATGATCCGGTCGAAGAGCTCGCGAGACGCTGCGCCAAACTGTTGGGCGTCTACTCCCTCTGGCCTGGGGATCGCTTCGATGAGCGACTCACGCGAAAAGGTGTAGATCTGATCGAAGATCACGATCGGGATCATGAGGCCATTGCAAAACTCCGGCGGCGTGATGGGGCCGCGAACCCCAATCACAAGACTGATCCAAGGGTTCTCGTGAGGTTCGATCGCGCTCGCAAGAAGGTCGATGTCCGCCGGATCGCGCGGCTGGAGAATGTAGGTTTCGAGCCCCTGCACCGTGAGGACCCAGCACATTTGCCGCGCAAGATAGCGGTTCTCGCGCCGCGATAGCACCTGATGGAAGGCTTGCTGATCGGTGCGGCCAGCGGTCTCAGCTCTACCCGTTGCTTGCGCCATTTCCTTCTCAACGGAAGGGCGCGGAAAGCGAGCCTCAATCTGGCCAAGCGCATAGACGTATGACGGCGCCGACATCGCGCCTTCCATGCCCGCCCCGCCGCACGTGGGACAGGGAAGCGGACCCATTTGCGCCGGCTGCGCGCGAGCCAAAGATTTCGCCGGCACGATGGCGGGCTGAGCCTGCCTCAACTCAGCGGCAACCGCGGGCACCGGCTGCGCGCCCTCTCTTTCCTCAGCAGATGGGACGGCGGCGTTCTCACTGGTCTCTGATTGTTCCGTCATCTTTTCCTCCCGAATCAGTTTCGCGTAAAAAATCAGCGCGTGAAAACCATCCAGCGGTTGAGGACCGCGGCACGGCGCTCGCAGCCGCCGCAAGGCCTTATGCCCATGGCGTAAGTCATGCGCTTGACGGCATCACCAAGGCCGATGTCCTCGTCGCTGACGAAGCCTGGAAGGCGCACGCGGTAAGGCCGGTCTTTGCTCGTCTCTTGAGCCTTTTCTTCTTCCTCTTGCATGACTTCAACTCCTCGAAGTTGCGAGCAGGGTTTGGTACGCCGCCCAGGCATTCAGCAATGGCGGCGTCACATTGGTTCGCGCGCGGGCCCGGACATGTAGGAAAGCCGCGTGGATTTGGCCTGCGCTCGGCGAAGGAAAGAGAGACCAAACCAAAGCAATCGCCCCGGTTACGAAAGGCGCCGCCGCGCTCGTTCCGCCTAAGGTCAGCGGCTCGCCCTCGGCGCCGAGGCTCGTGATTTGCTCGCCCGGCGCCCGAAGGCCATTTCGCCCGATCGAATGGCCGAGATTTGATTCGTTCAGCGGCTTGCCGCTCAAGCCGCAAGCCGCAACCGGAATGACCCACGGATGGCTTGTGATGACCGTGCCGCCCACCGTCCCCTGATTGCCCGCCGCGGCAACGACGATGACGCCCCGCCGGGCGGCGTGATCGAGCGCCTCAAGAAGCGCCCGCTTCGCCTGGGCGGAAGACTGCACGAGGGCGAGGCTCAGGTTCAGCACGCGCGCCCCAGCCTTGACGCAATCGAGGATCGCTGCGGCGAGCTTTCCAGGCTCGGCGCCCGGTTGTTCCAAATCTCCCGGCGCCGCCTCGGTAAAAACCGGGCGAACGAGAAGGGTGCAGTCCGGGCAGATGGCCGGGGCAGGCGCGCCACGCTTGGCGTTCAGGATCCCAGCGACAAATGTGCCATGAAGGCAGGCCGCGCTCGCCGCTTGCGCGCAGGCGCCACGTGTTTCACCGGGGACCTCACGGATATTGTTGGCCGCAAGGCCGGAATGGCTGATGGCGACAGGCCCATCGATCAGCCCCACCATGATGTCCGGCCTCCCCGCGGTGAGCTCCATCAATTGAGGTAGCTTGACCAAATCGAGAGGAGTCATGGTCTTCGGCCAAAGGCTTCGGCTGAAGCTTGCCAGTGAAACGTATCGCCGCCGGGTCTGCGGGCAAGAGAGTAGACAGAAAATGTGATCGCCGCATCTGCCATTTGCGGGCGGCGCGTGGCCCGCAAGATCTCAAAACCGGTTCTTGCGCTCGCGCAACTCGGCGAAGACTTCAGCCGGATCGGCGCCAGACATGCCGAGATTGGCCTGGATCTCGGGATTTTCCGCGCGCAGAAACGGGTTTGTCGCAAGCTCGATCGAAATCGTCGTGGGAAGCGTGAATTCACCCGCCGCGCGCAGCTTTTCGACCTCCGCGGCGCGCTCCTTCAAGATCTCATTGCCGGGATCGATAGTGAGCGCGAAACGGGCATTGGCAAGCGTATATTCATGCCCGCAATAGACCTGCGTTTCGCCCGGGAGATCGGCAAGCTTCATGAGCGACTCATAAAGGACCCAGGGCGGCTCCTCGAAAGGCCGCCCGCAGCCCATGGCAAAGAGCGTGTCGCCCGTAAACAGGATATTCTCCTCCTCAAACCAATAGGCGATATGGCCCGAGGTGTGGCCCGGCACCTCGATCACTTCGGCCTCAAGCGAGCCAGCGATCACGCCCTCGCCATCACGCAAAGCGAGCTCGAGCCCGTTGATCATGGCCGCTTCTTTGGCGGGGCCGAAGACCTTCGCATGCGGGAATTTCGCCTTGAGCCCGGGAATGCCTTGGGCATGATCGTGATGATGATGCGTGATCAAAATGTGCGTGAGCTCCCAATGGCTTGCTTCGAGCGCCGCAAGGACCGGCCCGGCCTCCGGCGCATCGATCAATGCCGTTGCCCGCGTCTGCGGATCGTGAACGAGGACCGCGAAATTGTCTTTGAGGCAAAGAAGCTGGTGAACATGCGCCGGCATGGCTAAAGAGGCTCTGCGAAGAGCTGCGGCCTGAATTTGCGCCTGCAGCTTAACCGGTGATTCGCTCTATCCAGGTTTAATTTTGGCTGAGGAATCGGATTTTCTGCAGCAAATTATTATGTTTTAGCCGCGAGGCGCGGCAGAAACACCTATGGCAATCGATATTATTGATCTTCGTTCCTTCTATAGCTCTTCTCTCGGCGAGGCAGCCCGGCGTGCCGTTCACAAGATCATGCGCCAGCGCTTTTCGAACTGCGCGGGCTACTCCGTCTTGGGCGTGGGTTATGCGACGCCTTACCTCGATGTGTTCCGCCAGGAGGCGGTGCGCGTGCTCGCCTTCATGCCGGCCGAGCAAGGTGTGATGAATTGGCCCTCCTCGGGTATTTCCTCCTCCGCGCTTGTCGAGACCTCGGCACTGCCCTTGCCGAACTCCTGTATCGACCGGGCGCTCGCCGTCCATGCGCTCGAGATTACCGAGCACCCGCGTGAACTTCTTGCCGAGATCTGGCGGATACTGACGCCGGGCGGACGGGTGATCGTGGTTGTCCCCTCCCGCGCAGGCCTATGGGCGAGACTCGACCGCACTCCCTTTGGCCACGGCAGGCCTTACTCCCGCGCGCAGCTTGGCGAGCTCATGCGCGAAGCGCTATTTTCTCCTCTTTACTGGGCGGAAGCGCTCTACATTCCCCCCTTTCAGCGGCGGACCTGGCTGCATGCCGCCAATCTCGCCGAGGAGATCGGCGCGGCTCTTTCGCTCCCCTGGGGCGGCGTCCTGATCGTCGAGGCGGCGAAGCTCCTCTACTTGCCGGCCGGAGCCCGCAAAGCAGCGGCTTATGTGCCGGCCCGCGCCCCTGTGCTCGTCCCGCAAGCAGCGGGGTTCTCGCATTTTCAGTGACGGCTTGTTTGCGCTTTGTGCTACGGCAGCCCTATTCGCCAGCCTGCCCAGGCAGCGGCGATCGTCAAAATCAGCCCGGTTATGACGCGGGCGGCGAACCCCCGGCTGCCTGCGGCCATTGCGACGATGGCGCGGGTGATCGCGTTTGCCGAAAGGGCCGCAAGTATTGGAAACACGGTGTCTTGTGCCGAAAGAGTCCCAGAGCCGGAAAGAGCAGCCATAGACACCGCGGCCGCGCTCGTATTCGCGAAACCCGCCAAGGCAGCCGCCGCTGCAGCTCCTGATGGGCCAAACCATTCGGCCATTGCATTTGAAAGGAGCGAAACCCCAGCAAGAACCGCAGCGAAAACGAGGGCTGTCCAGATGCTGAATGCGCGGCCGCGCTCTTCGACGCCGCTCGCATCCTCGCGCAAAGCGCGAACTGAAAAGATCAGCGCGTAGAGAATTGCCGCGGCTCCGGCCCAAGCAAGCGGCGCAGCAACAGCACGGAGCGCAGCAAAATTGGTCGCCGCAAGAACGATTGCCAATTCGATGATGGCTGAGACCGCCGACAGAATGGCGCCCGCTGCGGCAGGCCGGAGGAAACGGGGCTCGCGCCGCGCCTTGGCTCCCATAGCGGCGGTGGTCGCCGTGCTCGAAATGAATCCGGATGCAAAGCCTGCCAAGGGGAGGCCAACGCCCGCGCCCATCGCCCGGATCGCAACATGGCCAAGGGCGCCGATCGCCATGACCAAGATGACAATGATCCAAATGGAGCGTGGATTGAGTGCCCCGTAGGGCCCCATTTGCTCATCGGGCAGAAGCGGCAGAACAATTAAGGTCGCGGCGGCAAGCGTCAGGGCGTCTTTGATTTCCCCTTCCGTAAGCACGGCGCGAGTAAAGCGGTGGAGCGGCGTGCGCGCGCTGAGCAGGATCGCGGTGGCAACCGCGACACCGGCGGCGAGCGCGGGCCTCGTCATCGCAAGGCCGCCAAGGAGCACCGTCACGAAAAGAGCCGTCTCTGTTGTGACGCCCGGATCTTCGGCTGGCGCACGCCAATAGGCGAGCGCCCCGAGGATAAGGAGACCGCCCGCCGCTAGGGCAAGGAGCGCCGCTCCGCCAATGGTAAAGCTGATTGCCCCCGCAAGCGACGCCAAAGCGAAGGTGCGGACTCCCAAGGCTCCGCGCTGCGGGCCTTCTCCTTTCCGCCGCTCGCGCTCCGCTCCGATCAAAAGCCCGATACCAAGGGCGGCGGCAAAACTGATGAAAAGCGGATCAAATCCGGACATAGCCCGTTATAACCGGGCCCGACAGGCAGGTCAGCGCCCGGCGAGGCGGGCAATGCCGAAGGCAGCCGCTGCCGCAAGGGATCCGACAAGTGCAGTTTGCAAGGCGCTGCGGCGCGGCGCGATCCCAGTGACACGCCCTTTCACCCAGCCAAAGAGCAAGAGCGCAAAGAGAGTCACCGCAATAGAAATGAAAAGCGCACCGGACACCTCATTGATAAAGAAATAAGGCGCAAGCGGAATGAAACCTCCAAACACATATGCGCCGCCGATCGTCACGGCGCTTTTGAGTTCGCGGCCAGGCTCGGGCTCTTCCAAGCCAAGCTCAAATCGCATCATGAACTTGATCCAGCGCTCAGGGTCGCGCACGAGCGCAGAAGTCACAGTGTCGGCCAGCTGCGGATCAAGGCCGTGTTCCGATAAGATCTCGCGCACCTCCTCGCGTTCTCTTTCGGGAAGCTCTCTGATCTCGACCCGTTCGCGCTGAAGCTCGGACTGGTAATGGTCGAGATCCGAGCGCGCCGCCAAATAGCCGCCAAGGCCCATTGCAATCGCGCCTGCCGCGACTTCTGCGAGCCCAGCCATGATGATGATCGCGGTTGAGGAAACCGCACCCGAGAGTCCCGCCGCCAGCGCAAAAGGCACGGTTAGACCGTCCGCCATGCCGATGACGATATCGCGCACGAGGGCTGGCGCGCGGAAATGCTTTTCGACGTGGGGAGTGGCCGGCATGAGGCACCAAAAACGGCCGGGTTGCGCCGCGCAGCGCGCGAATTCGCTTGCTCCAGCCACGCGCCAAGCGGCCTTAATTACTGCCAGGCACCATGCGCCGCAAGAGGGCACCGTGCCAAACATAGTGACGGACGAGGCTTGCTGCTGCACGGAATTCCGCGGGAATGAGGATAATGTTTGCGGCCGTCTCGTGGACTTCTGCAATGTTGTGGCGCAGCGCCCTGTTGCCGGGGTCGAAGCCGGGAAACGAGAAGAACCCGAAAAAACTATCGCCCGCACATAAACGAGAAAAACACCCGTGAGCACGGTCGCGATCAAAAGACCATAAAGGATGCAATGCATCGCCTTTGCTAAAATATGCAAAGCGCCTTTATCAACAGGCGGTAAAACGCGGCCGCCTGTTGCCGCCAAACAATGCGGGCCGCAATGGCGAAGCCAAGCAGTATTCCGAGGCCGATATGAATGGAGCGCGCTTCGATTCTCGGCAGCCCTTGGGGAAACCAATCTATGAGTGCGGCACCGATCCACTGCAGCGGGACGAGGAATGCGACAGTCCAATGGAACCAGATGGTTGGGCGGTCATAGTGCAAAGTGCCAGAAGAGGCCTGGTGCACATTGTATTGTTCTCTGCATGTGCAGGTCTTTCAATGCAGATAAAAATCCAGAGGTCACTGCGCAAATGAATTAAATTTAATTCGCGGCTGCGCCATCCAAGGCTGGATGACAGTGAAAGCGAACCGCCCGAGCGTGAAGCGGCGCAAGATCGAAACGGCGCGCCGCCTCGTAAATTGCGGGAGGAAGTGCATTTTTGAAGTGAATGGCGACAATTTGTCCCGGGGGATCGACAGCAGGCCCGCTCAGCGGAACGGGCGCGCCCGTGGAGCTCCTTACCTCGATGCGAAAAAGGCTTGGAACTATCGCTAAAGTGAAAAAGAGCCTGAGCTCATAAACCGGCCCGCGCACAATGGATCCGGCGGCGGGCACCGCATGATCAAGAACCGCGCCGCCGCGCTGGGCCGAAGCTTGCGGCGCCGAGAGAAAGGCAGCAAGTCCTGCCGCCCGGGCTAAGAATAGGCGCCGGTCCATCGCACCGCGCCTCTTGAAGCTTGAAGGGGCAGCAGCAGGTCCGCTCTGCGGCGGCTCTGTGTTGCCCCGGCCAGCCGCTAAGCAGCGACTTTACGGCATTCTTCGGCGCACTTCTGGCATGCATCGCCACAGGACTTACACTCGGCTACCCTCGGGAATTTATCGCATTCTTTCTTGCAATCATTGCAGATCATTTCGACCGTCTTCGCGAGATGGCCCGTATGTTCCGAGTTGACCGAAGCAAGCGCATTGAGCGCTCCACAGGCGGCAACAAGCTGATAAGCCGCATTCGCGCAGGCCGCCATGCCTGTATCCTTCATTTTGAACATGCCAAAGCAATGTCTCAGGCAGTCATTGCCCGTCTCAACGCATTTCGCGGCCGAGTCCGCAAGGGATTTGTATTTCGGCGGATGCATCTCCTCCATTTCGCCGCCGCCTTCGGCTTGGGCAAACGCCTTTGATGCCGACGCAACGGCAGCCGCAGTCCCGGCCACGGCGATAAATTCACGGCGATCCATATTTGCCTCCTTCGGTGTCGAGCGCCGCGCAACAACACCGCGGAACGCTCCATGTTCCCATTCTGCTACAACGAATCCCAAGCGAAGGAGCCGCCAGCAGAATCCGTGCCGCCGCACGGTCCAGTTTCGGCTGACGGCACGGCGGGGCAGTTGGCCAGGCAAGTGATCGCAGAACTGACTGAGGTCAAGCTAGTCCTGCGGCCAACCCAAGTTCCTGATTTCGTCAGCCGCTGGAGAAATGACGGCGGCCGCGGAGGCCGCCGGATGACATCGCTCCCCCGCGGCGCTAAGCTGAAAGCCAAGAGATGACTCGCACGCCCGCCCCCCGTGTTTTCCGTTTCGCGCCCTCGCCGAATGGCTATCTCCACCTTGGCCATGCCTTTTCGGCCGTGCTCAATTTCGAGGCCGCGGAGGCCGCGGATGGTCGGTTTCTGCTCCGGATCGAAGACATTGATGAAATGCGCTGCCGGCAGGAATTCGAGCAGGCAATCTACGATGATCTCGATTGGCTTGGGCTTTCCTGGGAGGAGCCTGTCCGGCGGCAGTCGGAGCATTTTTCCGATTATGCGGGCGCGCTCGCGCGGCTTTCGGCTGCCGGCCTCATCTATCCCTGCTATTGCACGCGCGGCGAGATCATGGAGGCCATTGCGGGCAAAAGCAGCTGGCCGCGAGATCCGGACGGCTCCCCGCTTTACCCCCAGACCTGCAGGAGCCTCACCGAAGCTGAGAAGCGGCGCCGGAGCTTGGCGAGCGAGCCCGCAGCGCTGCGCATCGACATCAAGGCTGCTCTCGCCAAGGCAGGGCGCACCCTCACTTGGCGCGAAACGAGCGCCTCAGGCGGGACGCGCGAAATAGCGGCCAAGCCAGCGCTTTGGGGCGATGCGGTGCTTTCGCGCAAGGATGTTCCGGCAAGCTACCACCTCGCGGTGGTCGTCGATGATGCGCTGCAGGGGGTCACCGATGTTGTTCGCGGAGAGGATCTGTTCATGGCAACAAGTCTTCACCGGCTGCTTCAGGATTTGCTTGGCCTGCCGGTTCCAGACTATTGCCACCACCCGCTTCTGCGCGACGGCTTGGGACGCAAGCTTTCCAAGAGCGCAAGATCAAAGCCTTTGCGGGCTCTCCGGCTTGATGGCATTTCGCCTGAGGCCCTGCGCGCGTACTTTCCAGCGCAATCAGCGGCAATGCTTAAGCTCTGATGGACAAATTCCGGCGTGGCGAGCATTGCAGCAGGAGCCGGATGCAATTAGGCTTATGCTGCGGCGCGCGTGCGAGCAAAAGCCTGGGCTGCTAATGCCGCGGCCGCAAAGACAAAATGAAGAAAGCGTGGCCAAAGAAGCTGAAGCCTGACGGGCTCAGCCTTGCGCATAGAGCATGTCTCAATACTGGCACTTTTGCTTTCTAGGCATGTGAGCAATAAGCAACCATGGTGACCATGATGCGAGCAACTGCTGTTTCACTCACCCTTCTCGCTTTGGCAAGTACGCCGGCGCAAGCCGACAATCCGGCTGCAGCAACTAAGATTCACCACGTGTTCGACATTGTGCGCGGCAGTGACAAAATCGGCACCGACACCGTAGACATTGAGCGCCAAAACGACACGACCACGGTCAAGATAAAGACCGACCTTTCGGTCAAGGTTATGTTCATCGAGGCCTACCGCTACGAGCATTCTTGCAACGAGGTCTGGAAGAACGGACAACTCGTCGCCTTCAAGTCACAAACCAATGACAATGGCACAAAGCATTCGGTCGAAGTGACCGCTAAACCTGATAAGCTCAGCATGGAGGTGGACGGCAAGCATATGGATCTGCCAAAGACCGCCGCCCCGGCGAGCCTTTGGGGCAAGGACTCCATTCGTCAACTCGACGCCTTCGCTCCCGATACCGGAAAGCGGATGTCGATCAAGGTCACCGATCTTGGCGTTGAGCCGGTGACGATTCATGGCCTCACCCGCCAGGCTCACCATTATAAGCTCGCCGACACCTCGGGCAGCGATTTCGCCCGCGATGTCTGGTTCGATGGCGACATCCTCGTGCGCACCAAGATCATCGGCTCCGACAACTCCATCATTCTTTCGGATTTGCGCTAGAGGCAGCTGGTCCTGGCGCTCCTGAGGAGGCGCCATCTCTGGCCATGGCCTTGCTCCTGGAGCGGGGGCTAAGGCTCAGGGCTTGTAGGCAGAAATTTGCCGGACAGCCGCGGCTGGCGCATTGGGCGCCTTCAGCACCAGGCTATCGATTCGATCGCGCTCGCGCTTGAATTCGGCGAGCATGCGGCCGTCGAATTCGCGGGTGCGCGCGAGCTTGACGCGCATCGGGTCGACGAAATGGCCGTTGACCAAGATCTCGTAGTGAAGATGCGGGCCGGTCGCAAGGCCCGTCTCGCCAAGATAGCCGATGACCTGGCCTTGCCGCACATGTGCGCCGACCACCGCTCCGCGGGCAAAGCCGGACATATGATTGTAGGTGGTGATATAGCCATTGGCATGCTGTATCTCGATCCGGCGGCCGTACCCTGAGTCCCATTCGGCTTTGATGATCGTGCCGCTGCCTGCGGCAAAAATGGGCGTGCCGGTCGGCGCCGCCCAATCGACTCCCGTGTGCGGGCGGGAATAGCCAAGGATCGGGTGAAATCTCATGCCAAATCCAGACGTGAACCGGCCGCCAACGAGCGGCATGCGGACGAGGAATTTGCGCGTCGAGCGGCCGTCTTGGTCGTAAAAATCGACGAGTCCGTCGTCCGGCGTCTGGAAACGGTAGTAGCGGTAGGTCTCGCCGCGCGCGGTTAAAGCTGCGAAGAGGAGCTGATCGTGACCCTCGCCCTCCTCGCTTTCATCATAAAGCGCTTCAAAAGAATCCCCTGCCGTCGCCGTCCTCTGAAAATCGACGTCGTTGGCAAAAATCCGCACAAGCTCGTCAATGACGGGCCGTGGCATTTCCTGTTTGAGCGCGGTCTCGTAAAACGCCTCATAAAGCCGCATTCCGCCGCTTTCATCGATATCTTCGTCCTCATCGCGGGCGGGCTGTTTAGCCGTCCGGCGGGGTGGCGTCACCCGGACGTAGTTTCCGCGGTCGTTGATCGCAATGTTGGTCTCGATCGTTTCGCCGGTGTAGACGGAAAGACGCGCAAGCGTCAGATGGACGCCCGAGCCGTCGAGGTCTGCGAAAAGGAGCTTAAGACGCGCGCCTTCGGGCACGGGCGGCTCACCGCGTTTTGTGCCAAATGCCGCCACAACGGCGCTCGCCTCCGCGGCGCTCAGCCCGGCGGCACGCAAAATGCCATCGAGCGTTTCGCCATGGCGCAGGACCACGAGCCGCTCTTCGATCTGGGTGGCTTGCGCCGCCTGTTGCGAGCGCCCGGCGACCGTCACGTTCTCCGGAACCATCCGCACCTCGATCGACGAGAACGGAGCCGCCGAGATCGAATCGGACGGATTGGCGTAGGCCAGAACCCCTGGAAGATTGGCGCGCGCGGTGCGCATCAACAAGAGCTGCGGCGGCAAGGGCAGCGGTTTTGCACCGGCAGCGAGCGTATTCTTAACCTGCTCGGCAACCTGGGCTTGGACCTCTTCTGGAGAGAGCCGGGCCGTATCCGAGAAACTCTGGCCGCTAAGATCGCGCGTCGACCAGGAGACTTCTTCATCGTCGCGGATTTGCTCTTGCGCCGAGTCGATTGGATTTCGCGCCTCGGCGAGGACTTTCAGCGGGTTGAAGAGCGGGACCTCCTCGGAAAGCCCGGCGCTGGTGAGCAGGAGCGGTGTCTGAACGTGAGTGAAGGTATGGAGCTTTTGGACCTCCTTATCCCCTGCCCGGATCACCGTCGGAGCCCGGAACCGCTGCTTTCCTGCGGCGATGTCGGCGGCCTTGACCAGACGATCGCTCTTGCGCGGATTGACGCCGAAGTCGAGAGTGATTTCCTTACGCTGCGACACTGCGAGCGCGGGCGCCTCGGCGAAATTGGTCTTGTGATCAAGAGCTGCGTAAATCGCTGCGCCGATGAGCCCAGCGCCAGAGATGCCGGTGAGAAAGGTGCCACACAGCCAGCGCAGCGGCACGCGGCGCTTATCAATGCCCCTGCGGCGGCCCGCCGCCTCGATCGCAGGGTCAAGACCGAACGGATTTGGGGTGCGCATCGGCGCAGGACGGGAGTAAGCGGCATAAGCCCGATATGGCCCCTGTCCGATGCCTGTCATGGCACCGTTTTGGCCGCCCGCCCGTGCCGCCCCCCAGGCTCCGCTCAAATTTGACCCGCCATAATCTTCCTCGCCGGCATAGGGCTCCGCAACCTCAACATGCTCTGCCGGAATCTCCGCCATTGGCAAGGACGCAGGTGTTGAAAAAGAAAAGAGGAAGCCAGAGCGTGAGACTTGGCTGCCCCCGGCGGCTATTTTGGACCAAAGCCTTCGAAAGTGGCTCAATTGCGGCGTAGCTTAGGTAAGTTATGCGAAGCTTGCGCCGGGCACAACACCAGGCCCGCGCAGCATTCTGCCGCTTCAGGGCGTTGACAAGAAAGATGCGAGCTCTTAGGGGGAGATCTCTGGCCTCGATCGGCGCTTCTGCCAAAGGATGCCGGCAACTGTCCCGCTGGGCAGCCGAGGCCTCAGGTTTTCAGACGATCTGCAACTAGGCGCCCCTTGCGCCGCCGCGCTGCGGCCTGTATCTGGCGCTTGCTGCTGCGCTTCAATTTGGACCGCGGAAGACGCGAGGAGAGTTCCGGTGTTTGCCATCATCAAAACGGGCGGTAAGCAATATAAGGTTGCTGCCAATGATAGGATTGCAGTGATGGCGCTGCCGGGCGAGCCGGGCGAGCGCGTAGTCTTCGAAGATGTTTTGATGCTGGCGCCCGGCGAAGGCCTGGCGATTGGGGCCCCTGCTCTCCCGGGGCAGAGGGTTGCGGCCGAGATCATCGAGCAGACACGCGCGCCCAAGGTGATCGCCTTCAAAAAGAGGCGGCGCAAGAACTCGAAGCGCAAGCGGGGCCACCGGCAGGCGCTGACGCTGGTGCGAATAACGGAGATCGGAATGGCCGGAAATGCCGGCTAGCCCTTTCAATCCTTAAGCTTACCGGCACGGACCAGCTGCTAGGTCCGGCTGCTTTTTTCCCAGCTAGGAGCCAGTTCGATGGCACATAAAAAGGCAGGCGGGTCCTCCCGTAATGGCCGTGATTCTAAAGGACGCCGGCTCGGCGTGAAAAAATTTGGCGGCGAGGCCGTCATTGGCGGCAACATCATCGTCCGCCAGCGCGGGACCAAATGGCACCCCGGCGCCAATGTCGGCATGGGCACCGATCACACGTTATATGCCTTGGCGAGCGGAAGAGTGGCCTTTCATCGCAAGTCAGATGGCCGCGCTTACGTTTCGGTACAGCCGCTGGCGCAAGGCGCAGCCGCCGAATAACTGCTAAACGAATGAAAAGCCACATCCCGACGCCGGACGGGCTTTGATAGCCACACCCGGAGTTTCATTGGGATTTTGCCGCGGGAAGTGCTGAGCGCCGGGATCAATTTAGTTTATTCACTTCACGAGGCCGCGTTCATGTTTCCGGATTTGACTGCCGATGATGTCTTCCGGATCGAAACAAAGCGGCTTTGGCTGCGCTGGCCCAAGGCCTCGGACGCGGAGTCAATCAGCGCTTTCGTTTCGCTTGCGCAGGTCGCGGATATGACGGCTGGAATACCGCACCCCTATCCCGCTGGGGAAGCGGAGCGATTCGTCTTCCGGGCGCGGGCGCAGAATGCGAACGGATCGGCGCTGATCCTCGCCATGGCGCCAAAACCCGCGGGGCGGACAGCCGCCGGCCTCATCAGTGCGGCCGCCGCCGATGCAGACGAGGCGCAACTCGGCTACGTTGTCGCTCCGGCGGCCTGGGGCAAGGGCTTCGGCACCGAAGCAGTCAAGGCGCTCGCCGATCTGATCTTTACTATAACGAGAGCAAAGCGGATCACCGCCAACGCACGATTGGACAACGCCGCCTCCTGCCGCGTGCTCGAAAAAGCTGGTTTTGCGGTCCTTTCGCGCGGGCCTGAGTTCTTGCCGGCACGCGGCAAATTCCACAATTGCAACCGTTTCGCGCTCGATCGCGAAAGCTGGGCTGCAACTCGTGCCGGACAGGCCCGGCCGGATCTGCGCTTGAGGCGGAACCGGGCGACCGCGCCTGCGCTTACGGCGCGTGGAGATGTGCCGGTCCAGAACGTCGAAAGCTGAAATAAGCGCTGCTTTTGCTTTCGCCGGGCCGGACGCAATTCTATTTACCGCTTCAAAGCTCTAGCCGCCTCGTTACAGCGTAAGTTCCGGCTCTTTGAATTCGCCTCCTTCCCGGCCTTGATTGGCTCTTCCCGTTCGGGCATGTTCCGGGGGCCGAAAGCCGTCCGCGGCTCTTGCCTTTGGCTGTTCCTAGCAATGAGATTCCTCGACACAGCAAGAGTTTATATCCGCTCGGGCGATGGCGGCGCGGGTTGCGTATCGTTCCGGCGGGAGAAGTTTATCGAGTTCGGCGGCCCGGACGGGGGCGACGGCGGGCGCGGCGGCGATGTGATCGCCGAATGTGCCGCTGGCCTCAATACTTTGGTCGATTACCGTTATCAGCAGCATTTTAAAGCCGGGACCGGCGGCCATGGCATGGGGAAAAACCGCGCCGGGGGCAAGGGGACCGACGCAATTCTAAACGTCCCGGCGGGAACGCAAATTTTCGCTGAGGACGGCGAGACATTGCTCGCCGATTTGACGGAAGTTGGCCAGCGCGCCGTCCTTGCCCGCGGCGGCAACGGCGGATTCGGCAATGCCCATTTCAAAACCTCGACCAACCGGGCACCCCGGCGCGCCAATCCCGGCCAGAAGGGCGAAGAACGCGTCATTTGGCTGCGGCTCAAGCTCATCGCCGACGCTGGGCTCATCGGCCTGCCCAATGCAGGCAAATCGACCCTGCTTGCCGCAGTGACCGCCGCCACCCCGAAGATCGCAGATTACCCCTTCACCACCATTCACCCGCAGCTTGGCGTTGCGCGCTATGATAACCGCGAGTTCGTGCTCGCCGACATCCCCGGCCTTATCGAAGGCGCCCGCGAAGGCCGCGGGCTCGGCGACCGCTTCTTGGGCCATATCGAGCGCTGCCGCGTGCTGCTGCATCTCGTCGATGCCGCAGGAGAGCATGCGGGCAAAGCCTACGCGGCCGTGCGCCGCGAGCTCGAGTCCTACGGGCATGGCCTTGCCCGGAAGAACGAGATTGTCGCGCTTTCAAAGATCGATGCCGTAGACGCTCCGGCCCTCGAAGCTCAGGCGCAAAGGCTTGAGCGCGCGGCGAAGCAAAAGCCGCTGCGCATCTCGGCGGTTGCAGGCACCAATCTGCACCAAGCCTTGCGCCGGATCTTGACGGCTCTCGACGACAGCCGCAAAGCCGAAGCTGCTGAGCCCGTGCTTGGGGAGTGGCGCCCGTGAGCGCGGCAGGCTTCCCGGCAGCCACGGCCGTTCCTCTGCCAAATCTCAAGTCGTTCCGCCGCATCGTGATTAAAGTTGGCTCATCCTTGCTTGTCGATCGCGAGCAAAGCTGTGTGCGGCGAGGCTGGCTCGAGGCGCTTGCCGAAGATATCGCGGGTCTTCACGCGGGCGGCGCCGGCATTCTCGCCGTCTCCTCAGGCTCGATCGCGCTCGGACGCACCGTCCTTGGCCTTAAGGGGCGCGAGCTCAAGCTCGAAGACAGCCAAGCGGCCGCTGCCGTTGGCCAGATCGCGTTGGCGCGCATTTGGGCCGAGGTGCTGGCGGCCCGCAATCTGACGGCCGGGCAGATCCTCGTGACCTTCGGCGATACCGAGGAGCGGCCGCGCTATCTCAATGCTCGGGCGACCATCGCCCGCCTGCTCGACTTGCGGGCCGTGCCAGTCATCAATGAGAACGACACGGTTGCGACGAACGAAATCCGCTATGGCGACAACGACCGCCTCGCCGCCCGGGTCGCAACCATGGCGAGCGCCGATCTTTTGATTTTACTCTCTGACGTCCAGGGACTTTACACAGCCCCTCCGGCGATTGACCCCGATGCGCGCCTCGTTCCGGTTGTTGCGCGCGTGGATGAAACGGTCGAGGCGATGGCAGGCGGCGCGGGCTCGGCGATCGCCCGCGGAGGAATGCGCACCAAGATCGAGGCCGCGAAGATTGCAACCGCAGGCGGAACGCATATGCTCATTGGCGACGGGACAGTCGAGCATCCCATCTCCCGCCTGATGGAGGGCGCCCCCTGCACGTGGTTCCTGACCGGCTCGAATCCTGTGACTGCGCGCAAGAAATGGATCGCGGGCTCACTCGTGCCGCGCGGCGCCCTTTATGTCGATCCCGGAGCCGCGCGTGCCATCGCCAATGGCAAGAGCCTGCTGCCCGCAGGCGTCACGCAGGTTGAAGGAGACTTTGCCAGCGGGGATTGTGTACTCATCCGCGATTACCGCGGCGTCGAGATCGGCCGCGGGCTTACTGGGTATGATGCCGGCGATGCAGCACTCATTGCCGGACGCAATTCACAAGAGATTCTAAACCTGCTTGATCCGCCAGGACGCACGGAAATCATTCATCGCGACGATATGGTGCTCCTCTACGGCCACTTTGGCGCAACTGCGCGAGGAACGGATGAGAAATCTTGAGTGCATCGATGAGCCCGAGGCAACCACCGCGAGCACGGTTGAGTTGATGGCCGCGATCGGCCGCTCTGCGCGCAAAGCCTCGCATTCCCTTGCAGGGGCATCAAGAGAAACAAAGGACCTCGCTTTGCGCAGCGCCGCTGCCCATCTGCGAGCGTACAGCGAGGAAATTCTTGCCGCCAATGCGCGCGACATGGAGGCCGCCAAGCAAAACGGCGCCGCGGGCGCCTTTCTCGACCGGCTCTATCTCGATGGCTCCCGGATTGAGGCGATCGCCCGCGGCCTCGAAGCGATCGCGGGCCTGCCCGACCCGGTTGGGCGCGTGCTCGCGCGTTTTGAGCGCCCGAACGGACTTCTGATCGAGCGCGTGGCGACCCCGCTCGGTGTGATTGGGGTGATTTACGAAAGCCGCCCGGGCGTCACCGCCGATGCGGGCGCGCTTTGTCTGAAAGCCGGAAACGCGGCGATCTTACGCGCGGGCTCGGAGAGTTTTTATTCGAGCCGCGCTATTCATCAGTGCCTCGCAGCAGGTCTTGCCAAGGCAGGCTTGCCAGACGCCGCGATCACTCTGGTTCCGGTTAAGGACCGCGCCGCCGCCGGCGAGATGCTCTCGGGTCTTTCCGGCAATCTCGACGTGATTGTCCCGCGCGGCGGCAAGAGCCTGGTCGCGCGCGTTCAGTCGGAGGCGAGAGTCCCGGTATTCGCTCATCTCGAGGGCATTGTGCATGTGTTCATCCACGGCGATGCCGATCTCGACAAGGCCAAAGCCATTCTCTTCAATTCGAAGCTGAGGCGCACCGGGATATGCGGCGCTGCTGAGACATTGCTTATTGACCGTGCCTGCGTAAGGACGCATCTCGCGCCGCTCGTCAAAATGCTCCTCGACGCGGGCTGTGCCGTGCGCGGAGACGCAGCAACTCTGGCCAGTGACGCAAGAGTGATGCCTGCGAGACAAGAAGATTGGTCCACGGAATATCTCGATGCAATTCTCTCCGTGCGCGTTGTCGAGGGACTCGATGAGGCAATTAATCACATCGAGACGTTTGGCTCGCATCATACCGATTGCATCGTTACCGAGAATCAGGCAGCAGCCGAGCGGTTTTTGCAAGAGGTCGATTCGGCCATTGTGATCCACAACGCTTCCACGCAATTCGCCGACGGCGGCGAATTTGGCTTTGGCGGCGAGATCGGCATTGCCACCGGGCGCATGCACGCGCGCGGGCCTGTCGGTCTCGAGCAGCTCACCTCCTTCAAATACAAGGTGCATGGCAATGGGCAAGTTCGTCCGTGAGCCCGTATCTTCCTGCAAGACCGCCGCCGTTTGCGGCGTGCATGAAAATCGGTTTATTCGGCGGCAGCTTCAATCCGCCGCACGCCGGCCATAGAGCCGCGAGTCTCCTCGCGTTGCGCCGGCTCGGCCTCGACCGCATCTGGTGGCTCGTGACGCCGGCAAATCCGTTGAAGAACGCAAAAGATTTGGGCCCGCTCGTCCTGCGACTCGAAGCCGCACGGAAGATAGCCGATCACCCGCGCATTGAAGTGACGGCGATCGAGGCCGCAATCGGCGCGGCCTACAGTTTTGAGACTGTGCAGTATTTGAAGCGGCGCTGCCCCGGCGTGCATTTCATTTGGCTGATGGGTGCAGACAATTTCCGCTCGTTTCACCTCTGGCAGCGCTGGCGCGACATCGCAAAGCTCGTTCCTATTGCCATTATCGACCGGCCTTGCTTCACATTCAATGCCGGAAGCGGGCGCGCGGGCCTAGCCTTGGCGCGCCGCCGCCTGCAGGAGGAAAAGGCACGCGCACTCGCCATGACAAAGCCGCCGGCCTTTGTGTTTCTGCACGGGCCGCGCTCGGCGGCCTCCTCGACCGCTCTTCGCGGCAGAGCCTCCTTGAAAGGCCGTCAATCCTGAGAGGACGCACGTCTGCCGCCGCGAGCAAGCCGCCACCAGCCGGCAGCGGCTTACTACAGGAACACTACTCTTAACTCGATCAGCTCGGCGGAACCGGATTGAACGCGAAGGCTCCGATATCGGTTGCGGCTGGCCGGATATTGCCGGGCAGATCGGATGCCGGCACGCCATAGGCATTCGTTCCTTTTCCGATCCCAGGACTTGCTGCGGAAAGCGAGAAAATGCCCATGGGCGGATTGGTGAACATTGGATCGGCGCCAAGAATATTGCCATTCGCCGCGGTGATGGGCGTGCCTAAATTGTATTTCGCGAAAAGGCCGGTGGCAGGCTGGCCCGGAGTGCCATTGAAGGTGAGATTATTCGCCCACACATTCCCAATGTTTGTCTTGTCCCATGTCTGATCCCAAATCGACAGGATCCTGCTGTTCGTTGTAGGATTCGAGACGGCGATGTTGTTCACCCCGGTCACATAGCTGCTGTTGAGGACGGAAATATCGCCGGCCGGTGCTGTTATCAAAGGATCCCGGAAATTGTCGAAGACAGTGTTGTTTCGCATTGTGACGTTGTTGCTGTAATATAATATGATTCCTGCTCCGCCGTTGTTGTAAATCAAATTGTTCTCGATGAGAGTAAAGCCCGGGTAGCTCCCTGATGGGCCGTTCCGGAATCGATCCAATGCGATGCCGTGGCCCTCCGTGTGCGGACTGCGCCCGTCGGCTCCTTCCGCGTTGTTGAAGATGATGTTGCTGCTGACGACGTTGTGAAATCCCGGGTTATTATCTGAGGCCACGGGCTCAAAATAATCGATGGCGCTAACGCCGGAGGAATCGCAACACGCCGTATCGTAAATGACATTACCGTAGGCGGAGACATAGTCCGAATAGATCGATGCAATGCCGGCGCCCCCTACGTCATGGACGATGTTGTTCAAGAATTTGATGTGATGCGAGTTCAGTACTTGGAAACCATCGGCGCCAGCCATCGCGATATAGGGATAGCCGGTCACGTTGAATCCATCGAAGATGATGAAGCTTGCATTCTGAATGACAGCATTGCCCGCATAGCTTGCGATGTTCGCAAGTGGCTCTTGAAGCGTTGCTGCGTGAAGGTTCTGTGACCGGAACACAAGATAGCCCGTTGGCGCATCCGCAGTTCCGCTAAGCTGGGAAATGTAGAGACTCTCCGTATAGGTCCCTGGTGCGGCGTTCACGCAAACGCCCCCTTGCGGCGAGCCATTGGAAAGAACGGCAATTGCCCGGGAGATGGTCTTCCAAGGAGCCGAACTTGTCCCGTTATTGGAATCGCTGCCGTTCGGCGCCACATAATAATTGGTCACGCATGTGTAGGGCGGGGCAATATAGGGTGCCGTATAGCTTGTCCCATTGACGCCCCAGTACGGACCTGCGGCGGCCCTCTGCGCACCCGCTGCCGGAAACAAGAGACAAATTGCAGATGACGCTAAAACTGCTTTTTTCATTCGAAAGCTCCAAAAAAATGCCGAAGAATTTAAAAAGTGATGTTGTAGTAGATTGCGTATGAAATTCATGTGCGGTTTGGTTTGCCGTGTGCAAAATATAATCGCCCTTAGTAAATCCTCCTCATGTCAATTGGAGGGCGCGCTCGTCCGCTCCGGCGCAGTCCCGGGAGCCGCAACTTCTCCGGATCACAGCCGCATGCAGAATGGGGGCGGGTCCGTTAATTCAAAAAAATATTAGCCGCAATGAGTGCGCCCGTCCGGTTTCGCTGCTGATCGAGCAAGAGCTCATTCTTTGCGGCCGGATCTCAAGATGGCGCCGATCGTATCAGCGCAGGTTTGCTAGCCCGTTGCGCCGATTCTTAAACAGCGGCGTATCTCGCGGTGAGCCGGGCGCAGGTGCGGTTTGGCGCCGGACTGCCACACAGGGGTTCTCACGCCATCGATGAAGCGGCTTCCACCCCCGGGCCTTCGCCGGCGATCGTTATGAGGTTTGGGCAATCAAGCTTGCCTACGCCGGTGCAGCCCGGCTCCGCCCCGGAGGATACCCCCGATCCAAAGGAGAGAGATCGACGCCAGGATTGAAAGGAGAGGGACAAGCGGGACATAATAGCGCGCCATTGCAATCACGGGAAGATGGAGCACATAGAAAGCGCCGATAAAGAGAACTAGAGGCGCAATCTTGCAGTGTTGGCGCAAGGCAAGGACCATCCCGCCGATCGATAGGCCGAGATAAGGGATCGTAAGGAGCGCATTATAAAGCGTTGCTTTCGCGGTGCGCCCTTGGATCCAAAAAGCTGCTGCGTTGTAAGAGACAGCCTTCAACAAGCTGGAAGGATGCTGCCGGTAATCCTGCAACACGAGATCGCCGAGATGGCCGTAGTAGGTAAGCTCGTCCTGGATCGTATAGAACTGCGGGAAAAACGGCGTCCCCTTATCCGTGAAGCGCAACCCCATGCTTCGTGCGATCTCGTTCTGCTCGGCCGCCGCTTCAAACACCAAGCCGGCGTGCTCTTTGCCGCGTCCTTGGTTTTTTGCGACATAAGCTCCTTGGAATGCCGCAAGTCCTCCGACCGACATGGTGGGGATAAAGCGTCCTGTGAGCATGGCGTTGCGGGCGATCCACGGCGACATGACGAGTCCGGCCGCCACCGCAAAAATGGCGAAATTGGCCAATGCGGTCTTTACCGCAGGCATCCTAGGTTCAGCCGCTACGAGATACGCAAGAAGCGCCGCCGGGAAGAGAATGGCTGAGCTCTTGATCAGCATCGCGGCGCCAAAGCATGCACCGGCAGCCGCAAACTCAATGGCCCTTTTGCTCTCGATCGCGCGATAGAGCAGGAATAGGAACAGGATGATTGAAAAGGTGAAGAGGGTTTCTATGCCGCCGCGGGTGTCCGCGAGAATGGTGCCCGGGTAAAAGAAATAAAGGAGCGCGGCGGCGGCGCCGGCCTTGCTGCTGCCCGTAATCCCTGTTCCGAGTCTATAGGTGAAATAAGCAGCCGCCGACGAAAGCACCAAATGAAAGGCCTTGATTGCCGCAAGACTTTTTCCGAAGAGAAAGAACAGTCCCGCAAGCACGAGAACAAAACCGGGCGTGCGGATTGTCGTGCTCGCCGTCTCGGGCAAAAACCGGTAGCCGTGTCCATCGATAAGATTTTGCGCCAGCAGATCATATTGATCAGGGAATAAGTCGGCCTGGTACTCGGTATGAAAAAACGATTCATAAGCCGGAATGCCAACAAAAAGGATGAGCCCCTTGATTGCGACCGCCGCAATCGCAAGCAATGCGACCACACCGGGGCGGGTGTTGGTTTGCGGGAGCGCCTCAGCGGCTGCCTTCATCACACGGCCTCTGCGTTGAGCTGTAATAGAAAATGGTCTCAATCACTCGTAAACCATATCCGGGCCAAGATGACAACTTGGCCGCAGTCCTCTGGATGCAGATGTCACGCGCACTTGGCATAATTGTCCGGCAAGGGCGCATGACCGCAATGGGTTGGGAGATGCCAAAGACATCGATGCGCGCGGGTATTCTCTTCTGGCTTTTCGCCAGCGCCTTGCTCTGCCTCGGAGCGGGAGGCTGCGGCAAATGCGGCGAACCCGTCAAAATCAATCTGCCAACCCTGCCCGGCGCTTGCTACGAGAGCGCGCCGCCAAACTAGCGCGCCGCCTGCCAGTTTGCGAACACTTTCGCCGCTCACGAATTATGGCCGGAAAGTGACACCGGGAGCCAAGACTGATATTGTGCACCCGGCTTTTTTCAGCCCAGATTTGAAAGAGCCGAAAATGCGCAAATGTTGTCTCCTCTTATTCGTTCTTTTCTCTTTTTCATCCGCAGCTGCGAGGCCTTCCCCTTCAGGCTTCGCCGAGGCGCAGGCGCGCTTCGACCGGCTCGACCTTGAAACCAAAGTCACCTTGCAGGTTTTGATGACAGCGGCGGGCTATTGGGTGCAAATCCCGAGGTCCGATTATAGCCTGCAGTTATTCGCGGATATCCGCCATTTCCAACAAGACCTCGGAGCTCAGCCGACGGGCATACCAACGGGAGCGGACATCGAGAAGCTCGCAAGTTTGGCCATCCCCAATCTCAAGACTTGGGGCTTCGTGGAAATGCCTCACCCGTCACGGGGACGCCCGATCTGGGTGCCCGCCGGAATTGGAGGCAATATCGCACGGCAGGGGAATGATGTGAGCTTTGAAGGGAATGGCGTAGAGATCAGATACAAATACCTGCCAACGCCGGATCTTGAGGCAGCTTATGATTTCATGCTGGCGAAAATGGCCAGGGAAGGCCAAACGATATTATACCACATCATGCATAACGGGTTTTTCGTCATCTCGGCGCGCAAGAACGGACTTAACGGCTACCTGCGCTACCATCAGGACGGCGCTGGACTACTTGGATTTACCATGTTCTGGCAAAACGACGGCCCGCCCTTGTACGGCACGCGCATCGTCACGCTCGTATCCGCCTCGCTCGCCCATCAGATGCTCGGCACCCCGATGATCGCGGTGCCGCGGTTTGAAGAGTCCGCTCCGCCAAAGGTCGCGCGCAATTTCGAGCCGCCCCGGGAGAGTCCATTACCGGAGCGCCGCTCCAATAGCTCAGCGGGGCCAGCAGGACCCAGAGTCAAGTTGTCTTCGGGCTCGGGAGTTTTTGTAAATCGCGCGGGAGTGGTGCTTACGAACAATCATGTGATTAAGGATTGCGACTCCTTCCGGGTCTTTGCAGACCAAGCGCCGCCGGCAGAAGCCCGCCTCATCGCGCGTGATGCCATCAACGACTTGGCGCTTCTCTCGACGAATCTAAAGCCCGCGAGGACCGCCACATTACGGCCAGGCGTGCGCCTCGGCGAGACGGTCGCGGCCTTCGGCTATCCGCACGCCGATGTCCTCTCATCGAGCGGCAATTTCACCACCGGCAATGTCACGGCTCTTGCCGGGCTTGAGGATGACACCCGGTATGTGCAGATTTCTGCCCCGGTGCAGGCGGGCAACAGCGGCGGCCCGCTGCTCGACCAAAGCGGCAACCTTATCGGCATCGTGACCTTAAAGCTCAACGCGCTAAAGATTGCGGCGGCCAGCGGCGACTTGCCGCAGAACGTGAACTTCGCGCTCAAAAGTGCGATCATTGCCGGCTTCTTAGAGTCGAACCGGATCAAATATGATTCTACCTCTTCCTCAGCGCCTCTCAGGCCCGAAGATCTTGCCGATCAAGCCAAGTCTATGAGCGCCTTCATCTTATGCCAGTGAGACTCTGCGGCCAAGATTGCCTCGGGTGAGCAAGCTCATGCCAGCGGCGCTCTCTGGCCGGGCCATGCACACCTCCTACACGGCTTTCGTCGAGGCCTCGTTTACTTCACGCCCGGGCGCCGGGCCAACGAGGCCCGCGGCTTCAAGGCTTCCCGCGGCTGAAGCATCCCCCCGCTGCACGCCGCAGCGCGCATCGAAGCGCACCTTTCCCCATTCGACCTCATAGGTGAAAAAGGCGTGGGTCCACGTGGCGAGAGCAAGTATTTCGCGGCCAAGGAAAGCAAGCGGGTCCCAAAGCGAAACCTCCCATTTCTTAGCCAGGGCAAACGCTTCGCCGGCGCAAAACCAAACAAGGAGAGTGAGGAGGAAAGCGGCAGAGGCCGGACAGGACACAAGCGGTGCCGCTAAGGCCCCTGCCACAGCCGCCGGAAGCGGGCTTGCCACCGGCTCGAGCGGATAAGTAAAGCGCTCGTTGGCGCGCCTGATCACGCTCCAGCGCAGCTGCCTGGCATAGATCTCGGCAAACCCCGGCGCGCCAGTTTCCTGAGCGGCCGTTTGATACGAGAAGACGGTTTTAAGGCCTTGGCGGGCGAGCAGCATGGAAAGCGCGGTGTCCTCGGCAAGCATGTGGCTCAAGGCCGCAATCCCGCCTGCTCTTTCAAGATCGCTTCGCCGGAAGAGCATGGCCTTGCCGACGCCGAAGCCAATCCCGAGGACGGAAGCGGCGAGCAACAGCCGCGCGTGGCCGTTGATGAGGCAGGCTTCGACCCGGCCCGCGAGATTTTCCGGCCGCACCGCAACCGGCACGGCGCACACGAGCCCGGCATCTGCGGTCAAATTCTGCACAAAGCTTGCGAGCGCGCTTTGCCCGAGCGTGATGTTGGAATCCTTGGTCAGGATGAGATCATACTGCACGGCAGCGAGCGGAGCCGCCAGATTGTTGAGCTTCGGGCTGACCGCGCTCGAGGCGGCCGAATGGAAAAAACGGCTTGATCTTGCGGGATGGGCGGCGGCGATTTTGCGCGCGGCTGCAAGGGCGGCGGATTCCGTCTCGGCGGCGCTGATGAGCACCTCGTACTCCGGGTAGTCTTGGGCGAATAGCGACCCTTGGGCAGTCTCGAAGCCGCCGTTGAGCAGCTTGACGGGGAGAATGGCCGAAACGGGCGGCTGGTCCTTGCGCCGCGCGCGGCGGCGCTGGACAAGGGGCTGCGCGAGGCCGCAGATGATAGTCGCCAAGAGAATAACGAAGGCGGCGCTCCACCAAAGAGCGCCAGCATAAGATAAGATTTCGGCCATAAGGGACTAATACCGCATCGGCGTCTATGCCTTTGAGCAAAAGTGCAATTGCGGCGCAACTGTGACACCAAGGCAGAACAACGCAAGGCCATGCCCGAGCTGCCCGAAGTCGAAACCGTCCGCCGCGGCCTCGAACCTGCGCTGGTCGGCGCAAGGGTTGTGGGGGTCGAGCAACGGCGGCCCGACCTGCGTTTCCCCTTTCCCGAGCGCTTTGCCGAGCGCCTCGCCGGGAGGCTGATCAAGGCGCTGCGGCGGCGCGCAAAATATCTCCTTGCCGATCTCGACAGCGCCGAGGTTCTCGTTATGCACCTTGGCATGTCGGGATCCTTCCGGGTCGAGGAGTCCGCCCGCCCCTCGAATCGCGGGTCTCATGATCACGTCGCTTTCGACCTTTCGACCGGCACGCGCGTCACCTATAACGACCCCCGCCGTTTCGGCTTCATGCAGCTGATTGCGGGCGCTGATCTTGCCGCACATCCGCTTTTTGCAACAATCGGCCTTGAGCCGCTCGGGGATGAGCTCGATGGCGCGGCGCTGGCAAGACGCTTTGCGAACAAGCGGACCTCGCTCAAGGCCGCCCTTCTCGATCAGTCGCTCATCGCCGGCCTTGGCAACATCTATGTCTGCGAGGCGCTCCACCGCGCTGGCCTTTCGCCGCTCCGTGCCGCCTCGAGCCTTGCCGGCAAGACGGGAGCCCCGAACGCGAGGGCGCACGGCCTAGCCGGGGCTATCCGGGATGTTGTCGCCGAGGCGATTGCGGCGGGAGGCTCATCCCTGCGCGATCACCGAAGACCGGATGGCCGGCTTGGCTATTTTCAGCACGCTTTCCGGGTTTATGACCGGGAGGGAACACCTTGCCCATGCTGCGGGGCGCGCGTGCGCAGGATAGTCCAAGGGGGCCGCTCGACCTTCTATTGCCCCCGCTGTCAAAAATAGACCTTAGCCGTGCGCAATCTTAACGGGCTGAGCATTCGGAGAACCGAGCACCACCACTTTGGTGCCGACGGGCGTGCGGTCGTAGAGATGTATGACATCCTGATTGATCATCCGGATGCAGCCGGACGAGACGCTCTGGCCGATTGTCCATGGCTCGATGGTGCCATGAATCCGAAAAAGCGTGTCTTGATTGCCTTGCCAAAGATACATCGCCCGCGCGCCGAGCGGATTTCCCGGCCCGCCGTGCATGCCAACTCCGCTCTGGAGCTTGACCATCATCTTGTTGAGCTCGGGCCTGCGCACCAGCATTTCTTTTGGCGGGTACCAATCCGGCCATTCTTGCTTGCTCTTGATATTGGCTTCGCCAGACCAGACGAACCCTTCCCGCCCGACACCGACGCCGTAACGGGTTGCCCGGCCGCCCTCTTCAACGTGGTAGAGATAATGATTGGCTGGGTCGATCACGATGGTGCCGGGCGCTTCCTTGCCCGGATAGGCGACGTTCTTGCGCAAAAAGGCGGGATTGATCTGCGAGACCTTGACGGCGGGCACCGGGAACGGCTCGCCCTTCATCTCACCGTAAATTTCGCTGTAATTAAGCTCGGCCTCGGCCGGAGCCATTTGGGGCGGCACCGGAGGCGCGGGCTCGACAGGGGGCGGGAGGGCAGAGGCCTCGATAGAAGGATTGGGGTTCGTGCTCGTGCAACCCGCAAGGGCGGCTGCTGCAGCCGCCGAAGCTCCAGTAACGAGAGTGCGGCGCGTGTAATGGGGCATCTCTAAACCGAATCGAAACCAAAATGGCCAAGCCAGATCTTTGTAATGGAGGAATCGGCGCGGCAATATGACCAATTTGCCACGGCCGCGTCTTTTTTGGCGGCGAATGGGCGGCTCCGAAAGTAAGCGCAGCCGAGGCAGCACACGAGAACGCTTGAAATCCGCAGCTCTGCACCTGTTGCAACGGAACTGTTAGAAGTGATACCGGCGCCGCCGCCGCTCATCGGGTACGGTCTCACGGTGTTGCCAATATTTGTGAAAGCCAATGTTCAATATGCCCGCCTGAGGCCTGCGCGGCGCGGCTTACCTGGAGATCGAGCGTGAGCCCGGCTGGTCCTCAAAAGCGAATCCTTCTCGTCATCGGCGGCGGCATCGCCGCCTATAAGGCGCTCGAACTTATTCGCCGCTTGCGCGAGAGGGATATTTTCGTGCGGGTGGTCATGACCGGGGCGGCAGAGCGTTTCATCACCAAGCTCTCCGCCGAAAGCCTCGCTGGCAGCGCCGTTTACAGCGATCTTTTCGCTTTGACGAACGACCAGACGATGGGCCACATCGAGCTTTCGCGCGACGCCGATCTCATTGTCGCTGCCCCCGCGACGGCCGACCTGCTCGCGAAGATGGCGCATGGGCTTGCTGGCGATCTCGCCTCCACGCTCTTGCTTGCCACGGATAAGAAAATCCTCCTTGCCCCGGCGATGAACGTGCGAATGTGGCTTCATCCATCGACGCAGCGTAACGTTTCGCTGCTGCAAGAGGATGGCGTGCTCTTCGTTGGGCCAGAGGAGGGCGAGATGGCCTGCGGCGAATATGGGCCTGGCCGGATGAGCGAGCCGGCCGCAATTATCACCGCCATCGAGCAGGCGCTGGAGGGCGAGACGCGCATTGCCCTGCCACAGGGGCCTCGCTCGCTCCCGGCGCGGCTTCTTGCCTCCCGCCGCGTCATTGTAACCTCGGGGCCAACGCATGAGCCGATCGACCCGGTGCGCTTCATCGCCAATCGCTCCTCCGGCAGGCAAGGCCATGCAATCGCCGCCGCGGCGGCTGCGGCCGGGGCCGAGGTAGTCCTGATTTCCGGCCCAGTCGCGCTCGCCGATCCGGATGGCGTAACTGCCATTCACGTGGAAACGGCGCGGGATATGTTGAAGGAAGTCGAGGCCGCCCTGCCCGCGGACATCTTTATCGGGGTTGCTGCCGTCGCCGATTGGCGCGTGGCCGAACCTGCGTCCGTCAAACTCAAGAGGGCCCCTGGCCAGAATCTCTCGCTCACTCTGGTCCAAAATCCGGATATCCTGGCCTGCGTGGGCAAGCGCGGGCGCGGCCGTCCTGCGCTTGTTGCGGGCTTCGCGGCGGAGAGCGCAAGGCTCATCGAGAACGCCGAAGAAAAGCTTGCCCAAAAGGGTTGCGACGTGATCGTCGCCAACGACATTGCGGGCGGCGTATTCGGCGCAAGCAGCAACCAGGCCGTGATTTTGACCAAAGAGGGCAAAGAGTTCTTGCCGCGCATGAGCAAACAGGATCTCGCCAAGCGCCTGATCGCGCTGCTCGCCGCCATGCTTGCGGGAAAGGAACAGTGAACGCGCCGCCTCTCAAGCTCGAAGTCATGAGGCTGCCGCATGGCGAGGGCTTGCCGCTGCCTGCGTATCACAGCTCGGGCGCCGCCGGCCTCGACCTCTTCGCGGCCGTACCGGGCGGGGAGGCGCTGGTGATCGAACCTGCTGAGAGGCTCCTCGTTGGGACCGGCATCGCGGTCGCCCTGCCCCAGGGTTACGAGGGGCAGATCAGGCCACGGTCAGGCCTTGCCAGAGATTATGGCATCACCGTTCTCAACGCCCCTGGAACGATCGATTCCGATTACCGCGGAGAGATCATGGTGCTGCTTATCAATCTCGGCGGACGGCGTTTCGAGATCGTGAGAGGAGCGCGAATCGCTCAGCTTGTCGTCGCGCCCTTCGTAAGAGCAGATCTCGCCGAGACGTTTGAGCTTTCAGCAACGGCCCGGGCGAGCGGCGGCTTTGGCTCGACTGGCCAGATTGGCCGGGGGGGCGCTGCGCCGTGATCCTGCTCTCGCGCCGCGGCTATCTTGCACTGGCGGCGGTCGCCGATATCGCGATCCATGCGCGCGCCGCACCCGCCGCTGCGAAGGCGCTTGCAGCCCGGCTCGGGCTTCCGCCGCGTCATCTCGAGGCCATGCTGCAAAGCCTCGTCCACGCCAACATCTTGAGAGGAGTGAGGGGCCCGCGCGGAGGCTATGAGCTCGCGCGCGAACGGCGCCGGATTACGGCAGGCTCGGTGCTGCGGGCAGTCTCAGGGCAAAATGAAACGGGCGGAACGGTCAATTGCCCCATCGTTCGTGACGTGGTGGCGCCAGCGATAGCAGTCGCGGGCAAGGCTTTTTTGGCCGAGCTTGAGAGGATAACAATTGACGATATTTGCCGCCGGGCCGAGGATTTGAGGCTTTACGAGCAAGAGAAGACGCCGGGACCGGATTTTGCCATTTGACTGCGGCGCCTCCGGCGCAAGGGTTCAATGCAAGCTAACCATTTCGAGCGATTGCCGCCTAGCATTGGCGACGGCAGCATCACGGGAATCGGTAATGAGAATGGGCGTGCCGTCAGCCGCAAGCAGGGCAAAGAGCTGCAGCCCCGGCTCGACCGGGGGCGCCGCGGGGAAGAAACGGCCGAGGTCCTCCGAGCGGATGGGCCGCAAATAAGCCAGCCGCCCGCCGCCAAGATTCGCAAGCTGCTCGTCGGTAAGGATCGGACGTGGACTGTTCACGTTCAGCATGAAGCGGCCCCCTTCCAACTCAAGCGCCGCGCTCACCCTCGCACGGCCGCGCCAATCGCAGACAGGCCAGAGCCCAGAGCACAACCGACTCCGCTGATGCAGATCGGCAGCTGCCCGGCTTGTCCGCTCTTTTCGGATATGGCGCTAACCGCTCCGCGTTCAAGAGAGCGCACCTTGACCTCGGCGCAGCTCTGAAGAACCGGCCCAGCAGGCGCACTCCGGCGGCCTTCGCACTTTCAAGTCCGGTCCCCAGTCACACGAAGCCGACTGCGGCGTTACGCCGCCTCTTCGATATCGGCTTCGTCCGCAACCGGCTCCGCGCTCTCCGCGGCCTCGGCCTCGCCCGCCTCGTCTTTCTTGCGGCGCGGGCCTTTTTGCAGATGAGCCTCGATCATCTTCAAGGACTCGGTCTCGGTGAGATCCTGGACAACCACGATCTCGCGTGAGAGCCGGTCGAGAGCTGCCTCGTAAAGCTGGCGCTCGGAATAGGACTGCTCGGGCTGGGTTTCGGAACGATAGAGATCCCGCACCACCTCGGCGATCGCATTCAAATCGCCAGAGTTGATTTTGGCTTCATATTCTTGCGCGCGGCGCGACCACATGGCGCGTTTGATGCGGGCCCGGCCCGCAAGCGTATTGAGGGCCGCTTTGACAGTCACTGTGTCCGCAATCTTGCGCATACCAGCGCTCACGGCTTTCGCCGTCGGCACCTTCAAGATCATCTTGTCCTTAATGAAGCTCAACACGTAGAGCTCCAGCCTGAAGCCCGCCACCTCTTGCTCTTCGATGGCGACAATTTGTCCGACGCCATGCGCGGGATAGACGACGAATTCGTTCACAGCGAAAGCTTGCCGCGGTCCGCTGCTAACCTTAGGCGTCTTCTGCCCCGGCGCAGCCGCCTTCGCGTTTCCCTTGACCTCGGCTGCAGGCGGTTTCGGGACGGAATTTGCCTTTGCCGGCGGGACCGGCCCAGCAGCGGCTGCGGGGCGGCCTGTGCTCGCGGCATCGTGCCCTGCCTTGAGCGCGGCCGTGGAAAAGGCCTGCCGCGGATTGGACCCGTGTCTCGGGCTTGGGATGCTCCCGCCCTGGTCCTGAACTGTTTGGCTATTCCTTTCCTCAACGAGCACTGTCTCTTCTCTCAAATTCTTCTCTACCGCTTGTTTTTGAGGATCACGGGCGGGGGCCACCGCCTCGCTTTGAGGGGCAGACCCAGTCTTTTCCAAAGTTGCGGCACCGGTGATGGCTGGCTTAGCCTCTGCCATCGCGCCGGATTGCCGGACGGCGGCTTGCGGTTGCGGTGCCGCCTGGGAAAGCTTCGCTTCCGCTGCGGCTCCCTTCGGAGCCGCGGTTTTACCTGTAGCTTTCTTCACCTTCACCGCGCTCGATGCCGGTTTTGCGGAACGCCTTGCTGGTGCCGCGGCCCGGGTTTCCGCCTTGGACTGCGCCGTCTTGCCGGCACGCGGGGAAGCCGCGGAAGCAGCTCCTGCCGAAGCTTTTTTCCTCCCCGTCCGGCGTGCCGGCGCCCTCGCCGCGGAAGTCCGCGCGCCAGAACCCCGGCTAGACCTGCCCGATGCGAGCCTCTTTGCAGCCGCGCGCGCGGCTGCCGACTTCGCCTTAGCGGCGGAAAGCCGTTTGGAACTTTTTGCCTTTGCGGTTCCCGATCGCTTCGTTTGCTTTGCCTTAGCCGATCGCGCGGTTTTCTTGACAGACGCCATAACCAGCGTGCTCCTTCTTCCTGCCCCGCTTTGGAGACGGGGCGGCTCTAATCGCGGCGGAAAGGCTTCCGCCTTTGAGGAACTGCATTCCGGCCCTCGAGAGAGGCTGCGCGGGGCGCGCCTAAGCGATGATCATCTGTTTACCCAGACCCGCGAGCTGAGGGCTCTTCGGACACCGGTCCAACAGCGCGCTTATCCCGGCGCCAAGAAAGCTAACGAGAGGCGAAAGGCCAGCCAAATTGCCGCCCAGGCCAGCCCGAATAAATATATTTTGACACAAAAAAGAGCAAAAATCAAAAGGTATGCTGCACCGCCGGGCAGCCAGACTATCGGCGAGACCCGCTTTTGCCTTGACTGTCCACAGCCTCAACCGCAGCTAGTCGCCTTGACCCGGATTCGGCGAGAAGTGAGCGTCGAATTTGCCAGGCATGCCGTCAAACTTCTTGGCGTCCGGAGGCGGCTCGCGCTTAATCGTTACGTTCGGCCACGACTTGGCCATCTCGGCATTAAGTTTTAGCCATTGCTCGAGCCCTGGCTCTGTATCGGGCTTGATGGCCTCCGCCGGGCATTCAGGTTCGCAAACGCCGCAGTCGATGCATTCGTCGGGATGAATGACCAGCATGTTCTCGCCCTCATAGAAACAATCGACGGGGCAAACTTCGACGCAGTCCATGTACTTGCATTTGATGCAATTTTCGACGACGACGTAGGTCATGAAATTGTCCCCCGGGCGTTTGCGGGCGTAAGCCGCGCTCAGGCAAAGCCGAGCGGCGCAGCACCGATCAGGTTCCGGCTTTCCTCCGGCCGGAAGGAAAGGGCAAAGGGGACACCCCGGCTTTTATGCCGGCGGGCCACAAGTAAGATTCCATGAGGGCCGTAGGGTGGTTCCGGTCGAGCGGCTCCCTACACCATCCGGCGATTTTTGCAAGGCCCCGGAGCACAGCGAATTGCCGTGTCAGCCACTGCCCGCCAGCGCCCGGTATTATTCATTGCCGGTATTCACCCACCAGCTGACGATGAGCGCCGCGCCTGTGACCGCGCCCAGGATGCCAAGGCCCCGCGAAGCGCCAAGAACATCGCAAATCTCCGCCCCGTGAGCCCACATGCGAACGACGCTTCCAAGCATCACCACCGTGCAAAACAAAAAGAGAAACGACATAGGGTCCGTTTTGGCCCTCCGGGCCAAGACCTTTGCGGCGGATCTTGCATTTGACTTGGCCATTGCGGCCTCCCTATCCCGCGCAATTTCAGTAGGGACAGGCTAGTACCCCCGGCAGAAGTGGCGGTAGCGCCGGCAATTGCCCATGCCCTCCTCGCCGAGCTCTTCTTTGTGCAGGCAGGCTTGGCGCAGCTCTTCGCAGTGTCCGCGTGAGACCGATCTGCCGTGATAATAGGGTCCGTGATGATAGGGCTCGACGTGGACGCCGCCCGGACCGATCTCGAGCTCCTGCGCGAAAGCGACACTCGGTGCCGTGGAAAGTAGGGCCGCTGCGGCAACGGCTGCAATTAGATAGGAGCGCATCGGAAGGTTCCTCGCAGACGGTGACGAAGGGCAACCGCGGCGACCCCGGATGGTTCCTCCGCCCGATGCACCTTATGCGCGAAAAAGCCCACAAGTGTGCGTGATGCAGTTTCTTGCCTTGAGCGGCAAGCCAGGCGATGCCTTGCAACTCTCTTGCGCTGGCGCACGGCCTTGCCTCTAGCGCAGCAGCAGAAGGAGGCCGGTTATGGCCAGTACCCAGAGCGCAACGTCGCCAAGGCGCCTGCCGCGCGCCTGAGCTTCGCCGATTTTGGTTATTGCCGTCTCCGAAAGCTCCAAGCCATGCTCGGCCATCAACTCGAGGCTCGCAAGGATAGTCTCGCCGCGCGAAAGCGAGGATGGCAGATTCCGGGCGGCGCGCGCGAGCATCGAGGCCGCGCGCGCTGCATCCTGCAGTTTACCGGCAGGCCCCAGGTTCTCGGCAATCCATGCGGCGGCGACGGGCTCCGATGTCGTCCAGATATCGATCTTGGGATCGAGCATGCGCGCAACCCCCTCGGTGACGACCATGGTCTTTTGCAGCAAGACGAGCTCGGTCCTTGTCTTCATGTCAAAGAGGGCGGTCACCTCGAAGAGGAGGCCGAGGAGCTTTGCCATCGAGATCTGATCGGCGGGCCTTGCGTGAATGGGCTCGCCGATCGCCCGGAGCGCCTGGGCGAAATCCTCGATCCGATGCACCCGTGGCACATAACCCGCCTCGAAATGGACTTCGGCCACGCGCCGGTAATCGCGCTTGATGAAGCCATATAGGATCTCGGCAAGAAACCGGCGCTCTTTTAGCCCAAGGCGGCCCATGATGCCGAAGTCGACTGCGGTGAGGCGGCCTGCGGCATCGACGAACAAATTGCCCTGGTGCATGTCGGCGTGGAAAAACCCGTCCCGCAGCGCCGTGCGCAGGAAGAACTGCATGATTCTGCGGGCGAGATCCGGCAGGTCATACCCTTTGGCGGCGAGCGCCTTGGTGTCCGAAAGGGGCGTTCCCTCGACCCATTCGAGCGTCAAGACCTCTTTCGTTGTCCGGTCCCAATCGATACTGGGAACACGGAAGTCCTCCTCATGCTCCGTGTTCTCGGCAAATTCCGAGGCCGCCGCTGCCTCAAGCCGGAAGTCCATCTCCATTCTGACGGTGCGGGCGAGCGTATCGACGACCTCGATGAGCTTGAGGCGGCGCGCCTCGCTCGACCAGCGCTCGGCAAGCCGCGCGGCAAAATACATGTCGCCGAGATCGCGGCGGAAGCGCGGCTCGATTCCAGGCCGGAGAACCTTGACGGCGACCTCGCGCTCGCCGTCGTCATTCATAACGCGTGCGCGGTGGACCTGAGCAATCGAAGCAGCGGCGACCGGCTCGCCGAAGCTCGCAAAGAGTCCTTTGAGGGGCGCGCCAAGAGCGGATTCGATCATCGCAATGGCCGTGGTGCGCGGGAAGGGCTCCATCCGGTCTTGCAGGAATTCGAGCTCGCGAGCGGCAGCAACTCCGACGATATCGGGCCGCGTGGCGAGAAACTGGCCAAGCTTCACATAGGAAGGGCCGAGTCTGCTGACCGCCGCCGGGAGATTTGCGAAACCGGAGGCCTTTTGGCCCCTTCGAGGCGAGGTTTTTTTCTTTCTCGCCAGAAGCCTCGCGAGCGCCAGCGGCAGCCGCGCGCCTGGGGGCAGGGTCGAGGGATCAATGTCGCTAAAGACGCCCGCCCGGGCGAGCACGAAGCCCGCACGCGCGAGCCGCAAGAGAGAGCCGAAGGCGAAAAACAAGGAATTCCGGTCCTAAGTCTAGGCGGGCACGGGGAGCCCCGGCCAGCGCATTGCACCAGATGCGGCGATGCTGGCGGGCGGCAGGGCGTCTCTTAAAAGGAGGCTCCTCATGCCACCGGGCGAGAACCAAAGTCTACTCCCCACTCCGGCTGCCCGATTCACGTTTAGAGCTTCCAGCCGGAATGAATAGCGACGATCCCGCCCGAGAGCCGGGTGAAGGACGCGCGGGCAAACCCCGCCCCGGCAATTTTTGCGCAGAACCTTTCCGCCTCGGGAAATTTGGCAATCGATTCGACGAGATAGCGATAGGGCTCCTCGTCGCCCGCAACGAGCCTTCCCATCAATGGGATGACATGAAACGAGTAGGCTTCATAAAGCCGGTCAAGGAGAGGCACATCGACATTCGAGAATTCGAGGCAGAGAAATCTGCCGCCCCGGCGCAGGACCCGGCAGGCCTCGGCCAGCGCACGCTCGATACGCGGCACGTTGCGAATGCCGAACGCAATCGTATAGGCGTCGAAACTGCCGCTTGCGAAAGGCAGCTCCTCCGCATTGGCCTCGACGAAATGAAGCCGCGAGTCCCAATGGCGTTTGGCGGCTCGCCGCCGCCCCTCCTCGAGCATTGAGGAATTGATGTCGAGGGCGATGACATCCGTTAGGGCCGAGCCGGCATCCGCGACCCGGAACGCGATATCGCCCGTGCCGCCCGCAACATCGAGATGCCGGAAGCGCGCTTTCTTCGGCGGCCTGATTTTGCTCGCGAAAATGTCCTTCCAGATCCGGTGGAGTCCGCCGGACATCAGATCGTTCATGAGGTCGTAGCGGAAGGCGACCTTGTCGAAGACCTCATCGACCCGCGCTTGCTTTTCTTTGAGCGGGACGCGGGAAAAACCGAAATGTGTTTGCTCTGTCATGATCTCATGCAAGCCGGAACGGCTTCGGCCTTGGCGGGAGCACCATAGCGCCCAAGCCGGGAGATGGCTACGCGGCTAACAGGCGGCCTGCGCAGTACGGCGCGCGTTGCGCAGAATAAAGAATAAAGTGTAAGGCGCGGCCATCAGGGCAGCAGCAAAGAAAAGGCCATCTGGCGGCAGAAGGTCCATGCCGAGGCCCGCGACCGGCGGCCCAACGAGCATTCCAAGCGCATACAGCATGACGAAAGCAGCGTTAGCGCTCGCGAGATCGGCCCCAGCGTAGCGCGCACCAAGGTAGGCAAGCCCAACGGCATAGAGACTTCCCGCTATGCCGCCCCAGAGAACAAGCAGGAAACAGAAGAGAACGAAACGAGCGGGACCCGCGAAAGCAAGCGCCGCCGCCCCGCTAAGGCTCAGAGCGGCAAGCCACCCCAAGATCCTGCCGCGCTCCATCCGGTCGGAGGCGAAGCCGATAGGGATTTGGAAGACCACATTGCCCAGCGAAAAGAGGGCAACGAAGAAAGCCCCAGTCTCAGGGCTCTCGCCCGCACGGACCGCGTAAATGGGCAAAAGGCCGAGGCTTGCGCTTTCGATCGCGCCATGGAGCAGCCCCGCAAAAGCGGCGGCAGGAACGCCCGTCAGGATGGCAAGTGCCGGAAGTTTTGGCGCGCTCTCCATGTCGGGTATAGCGCCGCTCCAAAACGCGATGGGTGCGGCCGCGAGGGCGAAGAGCGCAATTGCCGCGATGAAGGGCCCGTTGCCCGTTGTCCCGGCGAAACCCAAAATCAGAGGCCCAGCGGCAAAACCAGCAGCAAGGCTCGTCACATAAAACCCAAGCACAAAGCCGCGCTGCCGCGGCGGAGCGGCGGCATTGATCCAATATTCGCTGGTGACAAAAAGAGCGGTGAGCGCGGCGCCAAAGATCATCCGGATGAGGAGCCAGGTCCAGTATCCGCTGGTCGCGGCAAATGCGGCAAGGCTGAGCGCGCCTGCAAGGAGCGAATAGAGCAAGAGGCGCTTAACGCCTGCCCGGTGGGCAAGCGCCGGGACAAGGGCGGCCCCGAAGAGGATCGCTAGCCCGCCTGCGGTCGAATTTAACCCGATTGCGCGGGCACTGTAGCCCTGCTCGTCGAGCCGGAGAGCCAAGAGCGGGAAGCTCAGGGAAAGGCCGATTCCGACGATCGTGATCGAAGTGATGGCGGAAGCCAGTGCCAAAAGAACGCCCCGCGGTGAGAGGGGCGTGCCCGTGCTCGGGAGATCGGCCGCAGCGCTCACTGCCCGCTCTGGCTCTTGGCCTTTGGCTGCCCGGCGGTTTCAAAGCCGTGCATCCTCAAGGCCCATTGATACGCGACGACCGCGCCTTTGATCACCGGCAAAAGCCAAAGGGAAAGGACAAGAATCAGGGTTGGCCAGATGGCAGCGTGCAGCCAAATGGGCGCCTCGGGCCAAAGCTCTTCCGTAAGCAGCAGCAGGGTCCCGACGACGTGGCCGGCAATCACGATCGTGAGGTAAGGCGGGAAATCGTCGGCCCGGTGATGATGCAGCTCCTCGCCGCATTCGGGGCACGTATCATTGACCTTGAGATAAGCCCAGAACATCTTGCCTTTGCCGCAGGCAGGGCAATATCCGCGAAATCCTTTGGTAATGGCAGGCCAGGGTTCGCGCTTTTCCAGCAAGACCCCGTTTTGCGGTACGCCGCCGAGGGCTCGGGCTTCGATTGCAGATGAAGACATTAAGCAAATCCTTCCGCCTCCGCTCGCTGGCAAGGCGGCGCAAGGTCGCAAACAACGCTTTAACGGTGTGCGGTTTTCCTACCAGAGTTGCGGGAATTGTGCGATGCGGGGTTTGGCCGCGCGCGCACCCCCCTTGCGCGGCGCGCATGGCGCGGCTCCATTTCGCTTAGGAGTTCGAAGCGCAATGCGCCCGCGAGCGGCGCCGCCTCGATGAGCCTCACCGTGACAATGTCGCCGAGGCGGTGAACTTGGCCCGTGCGCGCGCCAACGAGCGCATGGCGGGCTGGATCGTGGCGGAAATAGTCATCGCCTAGCGAGGCGGCGGGGATGAAACCGTCGGCGCCGGTCTCCTCCAGCGTGACGAAGAGGCCGGCTGAGACAGCGCCCGAAATGCGGCCTTGGAACGTTGCCCCAATGCGGTCTGCCAGATGGGCGGCAATGAGGCGCTCCGCCGTCTCGCGTTCGGCGGCCATTGCGCGCCGCTCGGCCGCCGAGATTTTGGCCGCAACCTCCGCGAGCTCGCCTTTTGAAACGCCGCCAAGGCCGTCTGGCCCAAGGCCGAGGGCGGAGATTAGAGCCCGGTGCACGACGAGATCGGCATAGCGGCGGATCGGCGAGGTGAAATGGGCGTAGCGCGGCAGATTGAGGCCGAAATGGCCGTAGTTCTCAGCCGCATATTCGGCCTGCGCCTGCGTCCGCAGAACGATCTCGTTGACGAGATGCTCGTTCTCGCTGCCCCTGACGCGGGAAAGGATCCCGTTGAATTGCGCCGCCCGCACCACCTCGCCCTTGCTGAACTTAATTCCAATTGAAGCCAGAAACTCGGCAAGGCTCGCAATCTTCTGCACCGAGGGCTCATCATGCACGCGGTAGATAAAAGCTTGGCCCCTGGCCTCGAGAGTCTCTGCCGCCGCGACATTGGCGAGGATCATGAACTCCTCAATGAGCCGGTGGGAGTCGAGCCGCTGCGGGATCACCACCGATTTCACCTTGCCCGCCTCATCCAAAAGGATCTTGCGCTCGGGCAGATCGAGATTGAGCGGCTTGCGCTTCTCGCGGGCAATCTTGAGCGCACCGTAAGCCTCGTAGAGCGGCTGAATGACATTTTCGCGAAGCGATGCGGCCTTGCCTATTCCGGCGAGTGCGTCTTGCGCTTCCTCGTAGGAAAGCTTCGCGGCCGAGCGCATCATTATGCGATGGAAGCTGTGGCGCAGCTTCCGCCCCTCGGCATTAATCACGATACGGGCGGCAAGCGCGGGGCGGTCCTCGTTTGGGCGCAGCGAGCAGAGGACGTTTGAGATGCGCTCCGGCAGCATCGGCACGACCCGGTCCGGAAAATAGACCGAATTGCCGCGCGCCTCCGCCTCGCGGTCGAGCGCGCTGCCGGGCCTTGCGTAAAGGGCCACATCGGCGATGGCGATGCGCAGAACAAAACCGTCAGGATTGGCGGGATCAGCGTCCCGCTCGGCGTGGACGGCATCGTCGTGATCCTTGGCATCGGCTGGGTCGATGGTAACGAAAGGAATCGCGCGCCAATCCTCGCGCCGCTCGATAGCGGCAGGTCCCGCCCGCTCCGCCTCGGCAATCGCCTCCTTGGGAAAGACGTGCGGAATTTGATGCGCGTGGATCGCAATGAGGCTGACCGCCTTTTCGGTGTCGATCGCGCCGAGCCTCTCGCGCACTTTGGCCGAGGGAAGGCCAAGGCGGCCGCTGCGCAAAACGTCGACGGAGACGAGATCGCCATCAACAGCCTCGCCTCGATCGCCCGGGGCGATCAGCACCTCGCCGCGGCCGATGTGCTTTTTGTCCACCGGCACGACCCGTCCGCCGCCATCACGGCTTGCACGGAAAATCCCCAGAAGGGCGGGCTTTACCCGGCCGAGGAGCTTAATGACGCGGCCGGCATAGGCGGGCTCGCCAGGCCCGGCGCCTCGCAGCGGTTCGACACGTAAGAGCGCCCGGTCGCCAGGCCCGGGCGCGGGCTGGCCGGGCCTTACTCCCGCCTTCGATATGACGGCGATGGCGGGCGCTGGGCCCTGCTCCTCGGCATCCCATTCGGCGGGCTCAGCGATGAGATCGCCATCTGGATCGCGCTGCTTAAAGTCGGCCAAAACGACGGCAGGAAGGGCGCCCGGCTTATGCAAGATCTTGCCCCGCCGCTCGATCGCACCCTCCGCTTCGAGGTCCTTCAGCAGTCTTTTGAGCGCGATCTTCGCCCCGCCCTTGATGTTGAAGGCGCGGGCAATCTCCCGTTTGCCGATTTTGCCGCTCCCGCGGCCGGCGAGGCCCTCGCGCTCGCGGGCGATGAAGGCCAAAATCTCGGCACGGGAAGGCAGGCGCTCTTCGCCCGGACCAAGGGGAAATTCGGCCGCCGCAACGGCGCGGCCTGGCTCCGGGCCGCTATGCCTGATGCGGCCGGAAGAATGTTTCACGCGCGCTTTGCCCTCTTCGCCTTTTGCTTGGGCGCCTCAGCGGCAGGAGCAGCCGCGGCGGCTGGTTTGGTCTTGGCCCTTGCGCTCGAAGAGCTCTTCTTTGACCGCGCTCCCGGCGCGGCGCTTTCCTTCTCGTCGATCAATCGGACAGCTTCTTCCAGGGTTACCGTCTCGGGCGTAATGCCGCTGCGCAGCGGCGCATTGATCTTGCCATAGCTCAGATAGGGCCCAAACCGGCCTTGCCGCACCGTAACCGCTCCGCCCCTGGGGTGCTCGCCGAGCACGCGCTCTTGCGCAGCGCCCTTACTCTCCTGCCCGGCTTGCTTTGCCGCAATGAGCGCCAAAGCCTCTTCGAGAGTTAAGGTGGTAGGGTCAGCATCACGCGGCAAGGTCACGTTGAGCTTGGCGTACTTGATATAAGGCCCGTACCGCCCCGCCTTGATGACAACCTCGCCGCCATCCGGGTGCTCGCCGAGGGAGCGCGATGGAGCGCTTGCGGCATCGCCAAAGCGCCGCCCCGTGAACCCGCTCTCCTTAGCGGCGATGAGGTCGATCGCGCGGTTGGCGCCGATCGACAGGATGTCATCATCCTTACCAAGGCTCGCATAGGTCTTGCCGTGTTGGACATAGGGGCCAAAGCGGCCAATCCCGGCAAGGATCGGCTCCTTTGTCTCAGGGTGGCGCGCGACCTCGCGCGGCAGCGAGAGGAGGCCCAGCGCTTCCTCGAGCACCAATGTCTCGGGGTCCATCGATTTCGGAACCGAGACGCGCTTGGGTTTCTCGCCTGAACCGCGCTGCACATAGGCTCCGAACCGGCCCGTCCGCAGGGAGATTTCCTCGCCTGTTTCCGGATCTTCGCCCAAAATTCTGGCACCGGAACGCTCGGCGCTCGCCTCGCCGTCTGCCGTTGTGTCAACCAGAGCGCGGGTGAACTTGCATTCAGGATAATTGGAGCAGCCAACAAAGGCGCCGAATTTGCCGACCTTGAGCGAGAGCTGGCCGCTGCCACAGGCGGGGCAAGCGCGCGGCTCGGAGCCGTCCGCCTTCGGCGGAAAAATATGCGGCCCCAAGAGCTCGTTCAGACTATCGAGCACTTGCGCTGTTCTTAAGTCCTTGATTCCTGCAAGGGCGGCAGAAAAATCGGTCCAGAAGTCGCGCAGCAGCGCCTTCCACCCAAGCTCATGGTTCGACACAAGGTCGAGCTTCTCCTCAAGCCCGGCGGTGAAATCGTAGCTCACATAGCGCGTGAAGAAACTCTCCAAAAAAGCGGTGACGATGCGGCCCTTGTCCTCGGGCAGAAGCCGTTTTTTCTCCAGCCGCACGTAATTGCGGTCACGCAAAAGAGCAAGAGTTGAGGCGTAGGTCGAGGGTCTGCCAATGCCGAGCTCCTCCATGCGTTTGATGAGCGTCGCCTCGGTGAAGCGCGGCGGCGGCTCGGTGAAGTGCTGGGTGGCGTCGATCCTTTCTTTAAAGAGGGCCTGGCCTTCCTCCATCGGCGGCAACCGGCCGCCCTCTTCGTCCTCCTCGTCGTCGCGCCCCTCCTGATAAAGCTTGAGAAACCCGTCGAACCGGGTCACCTGGCCGGTGGCTCGCAAATCGAGCTTGCGCCCGCCTGCCTCGGCCAGAATGTCGGCCGTAGTGCGCTCGATCTCGGCGGAGGCCATTTGGCTTGCGATGGTGCGCCTCCAGATGAGCTCATAGAGCTTTGCCTGCGCGTGGTTGAGGCCGCGCGCCACCTGGCGCGGCAAGCGGGCAAGATCCGTCGGGCGGATCGCCTCATGCGCCTCTTGGGCATTCTTGGCTTTCACCGTGTAGCGCCTCGGCGCCTCCGGCACGTAAGCGCTGCCAAACTCTTGGCCGACGACCTTGCGCGCGCCCTCGATCGCTTCCGGGGCAAGATCGACGCCGTCGGTGCGCATATAGGTGATGAGGCCCACAAGCTCGCCCTCGATCTCGACCCCTTCGTAGAGGCGCTGTGCGATCTGCATCGTGAGCGCCGGAGCAAACCCGAGCTTGCGCGAGGCCTCTTGCTCAAGAGTCGAGGTCGTAAACGGCGGCGGCGGGGTGCGCTTGAGAGGCCTTGCCTCAATGCGCGCAACCGAGAATTTGGCCGCTTCAAGAGCGGCCCTGAAAGCCTCTGCCTCGGCGCCCGCGCCGACGTCGAGCCGGGCAATCTTTTGTCCATCGGCCCCAACGAGCTTTGCCACGAAGGGCGCGCCCGCCTTCGTCTTCAAATGCGCCGCGATCGACCAATATTCGCGCGGCACGAATTTTTCGATCTCAAGCTCGCGGTCGCAGACGAGGCGGAGCGCCACCGATTGGACGCGGCCGGCCGAACGCGCGCCGGGGAGCTTGCGCCACAGCACGGGCGAGAGATTGAAGCCCACAAGATAGTCGAGCGCGCGGCGGGCAAGATAAGCGTCCACAAGATCGGCATCGATCCCGCGGGGGTTCTTGAGCGCTTCGAGGATTGCCGATTTGGTCACCGCATTGAAAACGACACGCTCGACAGGCTTGGCGCCCAAGGCCTTCTTTGCCTTGAGCACTTCGAGCACGTGCCATGAAATGGCCTCGCCTTCGCGGTCGGGGTCGGTTGCGAGGATCACGCGCTCCGCGCTCTTCACCGCCTTGGCGATTTCCGAAAGGCGCTTCGCCGATTGGGGATCAACCTCCCAGAGCACGGCGAAATCGTCACTAGGATCGACCGAGCCGTCTTTTGCCGGCAAGTCACGCACATGGCCGTAAGAGGGGTAAACCTCATAACCCTTACCAAGATATTTGGTGATGGTCTTGGCCTTCGCAGGCGACTCGACGATGACAACGGTTCTCGATTGGCCCATCAAATGATCCCGTCTTTGCGGCGGGGCTTGACTCGCCGCAGCCAATTCATGTGAAGCGGCCGGGCAAAGCTTGGGCGCTGCCTCGACCCGCCGCTGGACGGAAAATGGGGGACGGCTGGCCCATAGTCAAATCCGGGCCTGCGCGGTGAGGGGAAAGCCTTACCTTTGCAGTAACTCGCGCGAAGCCAATGCGGCAACTCGCCGGAACAGGACGGAAGCCCAGCCAGACCCGGCGGATGCAGGCGCAATTGGCGAGCACGGCGGGCGCAATTTCCATGCGCGGAAAAAATCTCCCGCGGCCATTCCATTTTTGCAAAATTTGTTGATCCGGCTCCGCTCCAAGCCCCGCTTTGAAAAAACAAAATAGGGGCTTGGGGATAGCCGCAGAGGGCGAAATCGCCTAAAAGGCACAGCGGACATTACCAAGGGCAACAAAGGTGGGATCGCGCGCATCTCTCCGGCGGCTTGCCGGAAAATAATGCTCCCTTGCACTATGTCTCATCCGGATAAGCGCCGCGCAGCACCGTTTCGAAATGATGCTTGACTGACGCATTGCACGTGCATGAGCGCGCCTTCAGTGCTTCCTCGTCGCGCACGACAATCGAGCCGCGCCTGGTCTCTAAGATTTCATCCGCCCGGAAAGCCTGGATTACCCGGCTCGCGTAGCTGCGCCCGACACCGAGCAAGGCCGCGAGCTGTTCGTGATTAAGGACGACCTCCCGCTCGCCCGTCCTTTCCATGGCCGCGAGAAGCCATTTCGCCGTGCGCTGCTCGATGGAGTGAACGGCGTTGCAGGCGCTCGACTGGAACGCCTGGGTTAAAACACAATCGGCGTAGCGGGCAAAAATCGAGCGCAGCGTCAGCGAGCGTCCCTTGGCTGCCTCAAGATAGCTGACCCTGAGCCGCACGAACGGGCCGCCATAGCGGACCGTGATCCGGCAATAAGCCGGAAGCCGCCCCGAGCTGACGATCCCGCCGACCGCGCCTTCCCGCCCGATCATGATCGTTTCGACATCGCGCCCGTCTTCTTGGACCACCGCCAGGGAGATGAGGCTTGGACCGCAAGGGAAATAAACGGTCTCAATGTTGTCTCCGGGATTATAGAGCACCTCGTTGGCCTGGAGCTCGGCCGGCCTCAGATGCGGCGCGATTAAAGCATAATCGCTGCTGCGCAAGAGCCGGAGCAGGTTATTGCCAGGCCGCTCGCCAGACGGGAGTGCGGAGATCGAGGCTGCTTCTTTCATCATCGCCATATACGCGGCGCCGCCCAGCGAGTATGTTCACTAGTGGACCGACGCCAGCGGTGGCGCGGTGGTAATTTTTCGATTGCCCAGCGGACCTGTCCAGAACGGCTCGGCCAGCGGCGCCGCAATCCCTTGACGGCTAATTTGGGGGGTGGAGGAGTTGCCTGCAATGGACGTCCGCGGCAAAGATCGCTCCGCCAAGGCCCTGGCCGCTGCCGGAGAACCTCTGAGGCTCGGCAGAAAAAAAGAGGCGGCTGGCGTGCGTGAGGCGCAGCTCGCCTCAATCATCGCCTCCTCGACAGATGCCATTTACAGCAAGGACCTAAAAGGAGCCGTCACCAGCTGGAATTTTGGCGCCGAACGCGTTTTCGGCTACGCTGCGAGTGAAATCATTGGCAAGCCGGGCCGTATCCTCATCCCGCCTGGCCGCGAGGACGAGGAGCCCTTCGTCCTCGCCCGCATCCGGCGCGGAGAGCGCGTCGAGCCCTATGACACCGTGCGCCGCCGCAAGGACGGAACTCTTGTTGATGTTTCGATCTCGGCCTCGCCTGTGTCAGACGGCTCTGGGCGAGTGACCGGCGCCGCAAAGATCGCCCGCGACATTAGCGAGCGCAGGCGCCTCGAGCAGCAGCAACAGCTTTTGCTCCGGGAAATGGACCACAGGATCAAAAACTTGTTTGCAGTCGCCGGGGCAATCGTCTCGCTCAGCGCCCGCTCGGCCAAAACGCCGGCCGCGCTTGCGAGCGCGGTTCAGGAAAGACTCGCCGCGCTCGCGCGCGCGCACGAGCTCACGCTTCCTAATCTCGCCGAACGCTCCCAAGGCCAGCGCAAAGCGACCACGCTTGAGACCCTCATCGAAACAATCGTTGCGCCTTACCGCCCGCAGGGCCACGCTCCCATTGCGATCGGCGGACCGGAGGTGCCGGTCGGCGGCCGGGCGGTCATGGATATTGCGCTCCTCTTGCACGAAACCGCAACAAATGCGGCAAAGTACGGGGCGCTGTCCTCGCCGGAGGGCCGGCTCGATATCCGCTGGTCCATCTGCGGCGATGATGTCCTCTTGACCTGGCGCGAGCGGGGCGGCCCGGTGATTGCGGCAGAACCGGAGGCGGAGGGGTTTGGCAGTCTTCTCACGCGCCTCACCGCGGCAGGCCCGCTCGCCTGCCGCGTTGCGCGCAACTGGGAGAACGAGGGCCTGACGGTAACCCTTTCCATGCCCCTTGCGCGCCTCTCCGAATAGCCAAATCGCAGGACCCATACTCCTCAACCTTAGGCTCTGCAGCTGCCGGGGCGTGCCGCCGTGCGCATCGCCTTCCCGGGGCAAGCGTCAGGCCGGGGCATCAGACCCTTCCTGCGGGACGTCGACACCAGCGCCGATTTCGACACCGGAGCGGCCGCGGCCACCGAAGCCGGGGCAGGGCAGGCCATTATCGCCATGCATTGCCGTGACTAAAGCTTTCGCCGCATGAGCTCGCTCTGCACGGAAACGCGTCCCCCATCCTCGATCCAGTGCTCGAAGGCCTTGCGCGCGGCATGCAAAAGCGGGATCGGTTCTCCGGCAAGCACGGGAAGGAAGTGCGGCGCATCCGAGACTCTTCGCACCCGGCAAAGCTGAAACCTCTGAGCGAGGCTTTGCGCCCGCTCGGCCAGCGCCTGGTGATAGGCGTCGAGGCCGCCTGAGCGCGGGCTCGTTGCGCTCCGCCTCATGGCACGGCCTCATCGAGGAGCGAAGCCTGCTCAAGCTCTTTCTCGCGCTCGATTTGCGCCTTAAGGCGCTCTGCGCACCCGGCCGGCGCTATAAGCCTTGCCATCGGCGATGCGCGCCTCATCAGCCGGGCCGGCCTCGCAGCAGATAGGCCGCAGAACCGCGCCCGCGCGAGCAGCTCTTGCGCGCTTATTATATTAGGCGAAATATGAACGGCACCCGTTCAAGAAAAGCCATTCACGATTGCGCAGCCCCGCTGAGTTCTGGCGAAAGGAAAGCCTCGATTTGTCTCGCGTGCCGGGCGTGCATCTCCGGCTCAGAATGCGGGCCTGGGCGAGGAGAGGGGAGGAGAGGGGCAGGCCCCCGCTCGCCGAGAAGCGGCACCCAAGATCCGGTGCGTGCGACTCCAAAAAGATTTTTGCAGATCGCCGCACGGCAGAATGAAAAACGCCACTCAGCGGTGAGCTTGGAGGAGGCGGCGAGTTCCGTCATCATCTTGCCCGCGGATGCACATGCCTGCCCGCTGCGCGCTGCCGACATTGCTTGTACCTGAAACGGAGCACCACGCATTTCGTTCGCTCTCGAAGCCGCCGCAAAGATTTGCCGGCGCGGCACTGGACTTCCCAATCACTGGCGCTAGCTCCAAGAAAATCAGCTCAATGTTAGCTGATGCTGACCGCGCCGCTGATGCAGACTTGCTCCGGGCCTGAGCTCTGCGGCTGCTCATTTTTGGAACCACACGGCGCAAGACCGAATGGAAGGACAGAAAGAAGATGAGCGGCGAGCAGGCGGCTGTGACCGTGGCGGACACCGGACGAAATCGCGCCGTTGCCAGCGTCTTAGCCGTGGTGCTTGTCACCATGATGCTTTATTTCGGCCGCGTTGTCTTCGAGCCCATCGCGTTCGTGCTGTTCGCCATGGCCCTTGTCGAGCCCTTCCGCAAAGCGGCTGAAGGGAAGCTGGGCAAGGGGGCCGCTCTCATCCTGACCATTCTCTTAACCCTCCTTGTCCTTTCGATTCTCGTGGGAGCCATTGTCTGGAGCATTGGAGATATCGTCCGTTGGGGCTTAGCGAACGTCGATAAGTTCCAGTCTCTCTATACGCGAACGGCTCGATGGCTCGAAGGCCACGATCTTCTCGCCGTGAATTTGTCCGCTCTCAGTCCATCCTCGTTCGTTTGGGTGCTCCAGGCCATTGCGGCGAAAGTCAATTATTTTATCGGCTTTGCTCTGGTCGTATTTTTATTTCTGATCTTCGGCCTGGCAGAGGTGGATCAGTTTCAAGCAAAGCTCGCAGCACTTGACACGAAAATGAGCGGCTGGAGCTTGTTGGATACGAGCGGCCGTATCGCTGCGAAAATCCGGAAGTACATGCTCATACGCACGCTGGCGAGTGTCGCAACCGGCATAGCGGTCTTCCTCTTTACGCTTTCGATCGGGCTGGAGCTTGCGGTTGCATGGGGCATAATTTCGTTTGTGTTGAACTATATTCCCTATGTCGGTCCGCTCATTGCCGTCATTCTGCCGGTGATTTTCGCGACCGCGCAATTCGAGTCATGGCAGATGGTAGTCATCATCTTTGGAGCCCTGTACCTTATCCAGTTCATCATCGGCAATTATTTGGAGCCGGTGCTGACGGGCAACGCTCTTGCGATTTCTCCGTTCGTGATGCTGTTCGCATTCATGATTTGGGATTTTTTGTGGGGCATGCCAGGCGCTTTTATCGGCCTTCCCGTGACCATAGCGCTCTTTACGGTCTGGGAACAGAATCCTGCAACACGCTGGATCGCGGATCTCATGTCTGCATCCACTGCTCCATCCAAGACTGAGTTAGCAGTAGATCAGCGAAATGCCGGGGTGTTGCCGCCGATATTGCACAGCGGCTTTCATCAAGATCGCAACCGGCACTAGCGGCAGCTGCGCGCTGCGGCCGTGATGGAGGTCCACCGATTGTCCGCGCCGCCGCGATCGCGTTCTCTTCGTGCGCTCGTGAAGCGGCCTTGCGCCTCACCGGGCGCACCGGGCCTCTTGGTTCACTTATTGGACAGCCCCTTTTAAGATGGCGCTCGCTTTTTCCTCATCCCTTTCCATTTGCGCAATGAGCGCTCCTGCCGAGGCAAATTTCTCTTCCTCCCGGATCCAATCGATGAAAAAAATCTCAGCCGTCTCGCCATAAAGATCGCCTGCAAAACCAAAGAGGTAGGCCTCAAGCAGCGCTTGGCCCGCACCGAAGGTCGGACGGCGGCCGTAGCTTGCAACGCCGTCATACATTCTCCCTTGAGCCAGCACGCGCACCGCATATACCCCGTGGCGCAAACGGCAGCTTGGATCGGGCAAAAGATTGGCGGTGGGGAATCCCAGCGTCCGGCCCCGCGCATCGCCGCGGATGACCTTGCCCATGATCGAATAGGGGTGGCCGAGGAGACGCGCCGCCCGCGCCACATTGCCCGCCTCAAGCGCCGCGCGCGCCGCCGTCGAGGAGGCGGGCTCTTCGCCGCCCGCCTCGGCCGGGACGCGGCCAACGATTGCGACCGCAAAGCCGTACCGCGTGCCCGCCCGTTGCAAAAACTCCGGGGAGCCCGACCGCCCGGCTCCGAAATGAAAGTCGTAGCCCGCCACCACCCCGCGCACCCCGGCGCGGCCGACAAGGACATCGGCCACAAAGGCCTCAGCCGGCAGGCTGGCCAAGGCTTTATCGAAGGTGAAGACGAGCATGCCATCGATTTCGAGCCGCTGCAGCGCTTTAGCCTTCGCCTCGAAGGGCGTGAGGCGGAAGATGGTGCCTATCCCTTTGAAGAAATCGGCCGGGTGCGGCTCGAAAGTGAGCGCCGCGCAGGGAGCCCCAAGGCTGGCAGCAAGCACCTTCGCCCGCGCAATCACCGCCGCGTGTCCGCGGTGCACGCCATCGAAATTGCCGATCGCCGCCACAGCCCCGGCGAGCCCCGGCGGCGGGGCCGCCGGATCGCGGACGATCAGGAATTTGCTGCTTGCTGGGGGAAGACCGGTCAAGGGAGCCAAATAGCCGGAGGCCGCATCTCTCGCGCAACTCCATCAGCGGCGAGACAGTGCCCGCAGAAGGAGTCTCCGTCAAGCGCGGCACTGGGCGGGAGTTCACAAGGTAGAGGCCTCCTGCCTCGCAGAGCGGCCAAGCAAAGAGGCTCGCTAACCCGCAAGCTGGGCCGGATCGCTCCCTTCGTTTGAGCGCCGGCCTGCGGGGCTGCGCAGCACTTCCTCAAGGAAACGGCGGGCTTCCTCAAGCTGGCTCGCCAGCTCCCCGGCCGAGCGCTGGAGATTATCCCGGCGCGCCCTCGCCGCCCTCGCGTAGGTCGGGTAGGCGAAATGGGACACGTCAGAAATGCCCGCGCGCTGCTCCTCGTTTGCGATTTCGCGATCGAGCTCTTTCGCCATCCTGCCGAATTCGGCAATCATCGCCTCGAGCTGGCCAATCCGGCGGCGGGTCTCATCGACCTGGAAGCGCCTGAGGCGCGCAAGCGTGTCGCGCGGCTTCATAACATCTACTCCGAGCCACGTTTTGGCGAGATGCGCCAGGAGGATCTGGGTGCGCTCCGGGGAAGCCGGTCAACCCTGGCCATAACTCGCAATTGCTGGCCGCAAGCGGCGCCCCGGCTGTTACCCTCAAGCGGCGCACGGCGGTCCCAATGTGCTTCAGCAAAGTTGCCCAATCGTTACTTGTGGCCAAAGTTCGCCAAATCTTTCCTGAAGCTGAAAGGCGGGTATATTTGCCGAATCACGGCTCGCCGCGGCGAGCGCCCGGGCCATAGATGGCGCCATGAGGAAACGCCTATTGCGCGCTTATCCGCCGTCGCGCAAGGTTCGTATGCCAAGGTTTCCAGCACAGGCAGGCGGCGAGAATCAGCCGGCCCCGGGCGCAGGTCCGGGCCGCTGCAGGCGCCACCCGCGCCGCGGAATGCATTTGTTAACCAATGCCCGTTAAGGTTACGGAATTCGTAGCAAGCCCTCAGGCAAGCCGGCAGGCCCGGCCAGCTTGCACCGGCTCGCGGCGATCTGCGCGCCAGCAAGGCGACCGACGGGGGAAGGCTGGAATCCTACATGCGCGTATTACTCATTGAAGACGATAGCGCGACGGCGCAAAGCATAGAGTTGATGCTCAAATCCGAGAATTTCAACGTTTACACCACGGATCTGGGCGAAGAAGGCATCGATCTCGGCAAGCTTTACGACTACGACATTATCCTGCTCGATTTGAACCTTCCCGATATGTCCGGCTATGAGGTGCTGCGCACGCTTCGAGTTGCGAAGGTCAAAACGCCGATCCTCATTCTTTCGGGCATGGCCGCGATCGAGGACAAGGTGAAAGGATTAGGTTTCGGCGCCGACGACTATCTGACCAAGCCTTTTCACAAAGACGAGCTGGTGGCGCGAATCCAAGCGATCGTCAGACGATCCAAAGGCCATGCCCAGTCGATCATCGTAACGGGAGATCTTGTCGTCAACCTCGACCAAAAAACCGTCGAGGTTGCAGGCTCGCGCGTGCATTTGACGGGCAAGGAGTACCAGATGCTCGAGCTCCTATCCTTGCGGAAGGGCACAACCTTGACAAAAGAGATGTTCCTCAACCATCTCTATGGCGGCATGGATGAGCCGGAACTCAAGATCATCGACGTCTTCATCTGTAAGCTGCGCAAGAAGCTTGCTAATGCGAGCGCCGGCCGCAATTACATCGAAACCGTTTGGGGCCGCGGCTATGTTCTGCGCGAGCCGAGCGAGGATGAAGAGCGGATAACCGCCTAAATTTTGAGGAGCTCTGTCCGGCAGGCCCGGCCCAAGTGAGCGGCCCGGGGCGGCAGGCAAGAGCAGCCACCGGCAGCGATGGGGCGGGTCAGCCTGGCGAGAGGGCGCGCCGCAGCAGCGCCGGACCGGGGCACCGGCGCGGCGGCCCTCGCCCCGTCGCATGCGCCTCGTGCAAAGGCATGGAGGCGCCGTAAGTCTTTGCGCCACCCTTATCCGGACCGGGGCTTGGATTTAGCGGTCACCTGTCCGAATGATAATAGGACTGGTATTGCTTTAGATAATATCCGTCCGAATCGAAATCCTCATAGGCCGGAAGCCTCTCGAGATCGGCCTTATTCAAGACAGCCCCCAACAGCTTGTGCGCTATCGCCTCCTCTTTCGCCAAAAGAGACCGGACGGCGCCGCGGGAGGTCGATCCCCATTCGATTACGAGGATGAAAGCATCTATCGCCGGGGCGAGAGCGCGCGCATTGACGACTGGTCCGATGGGCGGCAGATCGATGATCACATAATCGAAAAGGACGCTGCTGCTCTTCAAGAGTAGATCAAACGTCTCGGCCGGCAACCCCTCCGCGGCGCGCGGATCGTCCCGCGTGTAAAAGCACGGAAGGATCTGCAAACCGCTGCCCGGATCGGTGTAAAGGAGGCTTTCGAGCGGCGGAATCGACAGCTGCCCGCGCGAACTCTGCTTGGGCTTGTAGCCGAGCGCGCGAGTGAGGGCCGGATTGCGCATATCGGCATCGACCAGAAGAGCGCGCAAGCCTTGAGCGGCGAGGAGGCTCGCAAAATTCATGGCAATGGTCGATTTACCCTCCTTCGGCAGCAGCGACACAAAACCAATGACCTTTGGCGCGCGCCCCCGCAGAGCCTCGTCGGCTGCAATCTTGGCCGACCGCAGAGTCTCGGCAAATGCGGAGAATGGCTCGTCCAAGGCATAGCGCCAAACAGAGGGAGCTTTCTGCTGCCCGGCCCGGGCGCGGGCGCGAATGAGAGGAAGCAATCCCAGAGGCGCGATCCCAAGTTCGTCCCGGATCTGACCAGCGGTGCGGAACACCCGATCCATGGCCTCGCGCGCGGTGCCGATCCCCGCCCCTGCAAGGGCTCCGAGCGCAAGCGAGATCGCAAGCGTGAGGCCCTTGTGCGGGTGGCTTGGCGAAATGGGCGCCATTGCCCGCGCGATGAGGCGCGCTTCGGTGATCGGGAAGGATTCTTGCTGCGTCAATTCGCGGTACGCTTTCAGATCATTTTGATAGATCGTCCGGTAGCTGTCGGCTTCTTCTTCGAGCTGCCTCAGCTGAACTTGCGCGTCGTTCGTGGCAATGGCGATCGACTGCTGGCGCTGCAAGCTTTCCGCCGTTGCCTTCTCGCGCGCAGCCGCGACCTCGTAATCATTGCGGTAGCTCTCCGCAATCCGCCCAAGCTCCTGGAAGAGGAGCGTGCTCACCTCGCCCATCATGTTCTTGAGATTGGTGACCGCAACATGGTCCGGGCCAAGCTTGCGCTCGAGCTCTTTCATCCGCTTCGAATAATCGAGATATTTCGTGCGCAAATCATTGATCACCTGATTGGAAAGTGACTCGCTCACCGCGGCATCGGTCTGGTGCGATTCGATAATTTCCTTCAGGCGCAAATACCGGGCTTTGGCTTGAGCAGTCGCCGCCCGGTCAGAGACGAGCTGAGCCGACGTTTCGTTCAATTGCTGCTCGGAAATCAGCAATCCTTTGGTCGCGACCAGATTGTGCTGTCCGCGGAATTTCTGCGCGGCAACATCGGCCTTGGCAGCGAGCTGGCGCACTTCCTCCGTGTCTCTCTTAAGCCAGTCCGCCGCCCCGCGCGCCGCCTCCACGCGGGCGTCCAATTGATCGCGCATAAAGGCCTCGACAATCTCATTGGCGATCTGGGCAGCGCGGACCGGATCACGAGACGTATAAGCGACCTCCAAAACCGCGGTGCGGCCAACCCGGGTGACCTTGAGATTCCGGTTGAGCTCTTCCAAAGCAGCCAGCTGCTCGGCCGAAATCGTCTTCTGGGCGTCTTCGGGATTAGCACTCCGGGAGGCCGTACCTCCAATTAATCCCGTAACGGCAGCCCAAATTGCCCTTAACCCTTTGCCTGACGAAGGAGCAAAAGCGGGATCGCTGGTTAAGTCCAGCTTGCCGACGACCGCCAGGCCCACCCGTTCCGACCGGAAGACCTCCACCTGACTTTCGATAATGGTATTGTCCGGGCTTGCGGGATCGGAGCCCGCGGGCGCCTCGCGAGGGGCAAGGCGCAGCTGCCGTGGATCAATCATGACATTCGCGGCTGCCGTATAAAGCGGGACCGCCGTGAGCAGATAGACGATGCCTGCCACGAAGCCGGCAAAAATGCACCCGAGCACGGCCGGGGCTTGGCGCCGGGCGGCTGCCAAAAGGCGCGGCAGCGGAACGGCGCTGGCAGTCTGGGCCTGAGGATAAGAACCGCTAAGACCGGAACCGCCCGGTGAAGAGATTTTCGCTTGAAACACTTACGGCCTCTCACAAATGGATAGCTCGGCTTTAGCAAAGAGGTTTGGACCTCCAAGCGCAAGCCGCGGCGGCCCCCCGCGGCAGAAATCAACGCTCACGCCCAGCCGCAGGGCGGGCAAAGACACACGCGGCCGCGCCATTCCAGGCCGGCCACGCGGTGCTCTGCCCCCAGCAGGCCAGCGCTCCTGGTCCAAACCCTTCGGCAGCGGCAGCGCGCCAATGGCTTCAACTTGGGAATAAGAGGCCAGGGCCTGCTTTGTCAGGAATTGGCGCAATGCACAGCTCCATAATCGAAGGCTTTTATAAGGCTTCAGCCGAAGCGCGCAATGGCCGCCCTGGGCATTCCTCTGCCCCAAGCTGCACTTTATTTGCGCAGCCAGAGTGAAGGAACAACGGAATACTGGCGGCACTGCGAAGGAGCGCCGGGGCAGGATCAAGCGCTTTCCTTAACCCGGAGCGCCCGCTTGCGATCGTTGGGATCGAGCAATGCCTTGCGCAGCCTGATCGATCTCGGCGTGACTTCGACAAGCTCGTCATCTTCGATGTAAGCGAGCGCCTTTTCAAGCGTCATTTTGATCGGCGGCGTCAGCCGGACTGCCTCATCCTTTCCGGCGGCCCGGATATTGGTCAGCTGCTTTCCTTTGAGGACATTCACGTCGAGGTCGTTTTCGCGCGTATGCTCGCCGACGATCATCCCGCGGTAGACCTTGCAGCCGGGCTCGATCATCATCGGCCCGCGGTCCTCGAGCTTCCACATCGCATAAGCCACCGCTTCGCCATCTTCGCTCGAAACCAAGACGCCCGTGCGGCGCCGCGCCACATCCCCCTTCCACGGCGCATACGAATGAAACAGCCGGTTCATCACCGCGGTGCCGCGCGTATCGGTCAAGAGCTCGCCTTGATATCCGATCAGGCCGCGCGCCGGTGCATGAAAAACAAGACGAAGCCGATTGCCTCCGGAGGGCCGCATCTCGGTCATCTCCGCCTTTCGCTCTGCCATTTTTTGCACTACGATGCCCGAATATTCCTCATCGACATCAATGACAGCCTCCTCGATGGGTTCGAGCAGCTGGTTCGACACCGGATCGCGTTGCAGCACGACCTTCGGCCTCGACACAGCGAGCTCGAATCCTTCGCGGCGCATGGTCTCGATCAGAATCGCGAGCTGCAATTCGCCGCGCCCCGAAACAATGAAGGACTCGCCCCCCGGCGAGTCCTCCACCCGCAAGGCGACATTGCCCGCAGCTTCCTTATAGAGGCGCTCGCGGATAACGCGGCTCGTCACCTTGCTGCCCTCTGTCCCGGCAAGCGGCGAATCGTTGACGAGAAACGTCATGGATAAGGTCGGAGGATCGATCGGCTGCGCCTGAAGCGGCTCCTCGACATCGAGCCCGCACAGCGTATCGGCAACATTGAGTTTCTCAAGCCCCGCGACGGCGACAATATCGCCCGCTTCTGCCTCTTCGATAGGCGTGCGGTCGATGCCCCTGAACGCCAGGATTGTTGAAACCCGCCCCTGCTCGATCAATTGGCCGCCGCGGTCCAAAACCTTGACTGTTTGGTTGGGTTTGACCGAGCCCGCAAAGACCCGCCCGGTGATAAGCCGTCCGAGATAAGGGTTGGCTTCGAGCAAGGTGCCGAGCATGCGCAAGCCGCCTTCGCCCGTCGCTGGCGGCGGAACGTGCTGCAAGACGAGATCGAAGAGCGGCGCCATGCTCTCCTTCGGCCCGTCGGGGGTTGCGGCCATCCAGCCCTGTTTTGCCGAGCCGTAAAGGACTGGAAAATCAAGCTGCTCGTCGCTCGCATCGAGCGCCGCAAAGAGATCGAAGATTTCGTTGACCACCTCTGCCGGGCGGGCATCGGGCTTATCGACTTTATTCACCGCCACGACCGGCCGCAGGCCGATCTTGAGCGCTTTGCCGACGACGAACTTGGTCTGCGGCATTGGTCCTTCGGAAGCATCGACCAACACGATCGCGCCATCGACCATCGACAATATGCGCTCGACCTCGCCGCCGAAATCGGCATGGCCGGGCGTATCGACGATATTGATCCGCGAGTCCCTCCAGGCGACCGAGGTGACTTTCGCCATAATCGTGATCCCGCGCTCCTTTTCGAGCTCGTTCGAATCCATCACCCGCTCACCGACGCGCTGGTTTTCGCGGAAGGCGCCAGATTGCTGCAGGAGGCGGTCGACGAGGGTTGTTTTGCCGTGGTCGACGTGGGCGATAATCGCAATGTTACGAAGCTTCATGGGAATCCAAATCACATCAGCAGATGTAGAAGCCGCCGGGCGAGCTGCCCAGCGCACCCTCTCGGAAGTGCCGGTAATCCTGATAGGGGGCGGCGCCCTGGCGGCTGCAGCATGGCATAGACGAAATGGCATGTTTTGGAAATGCCGCCAGGGAAAGGCCTAAGCCCGGGCGCTTTTTCCCCTGGGCGGAAGGCTTGGCCAAAATTGGTGGAAATGATTGACGGGCCCTGTCCCCTTCCCAGCGCAGAGTGAATCCGCGCCGGCGAGTGCGAGCCCAAGGTAATCCTTTGCCGCGCCGATCGCTTCGCCGAGCTCCCAGCCTCGCGCAAGATAGGCCGCAATGGCGGAGGACAAGGTGCAGCCGGTGCCATGCGTATTCCGCGCCGCGAGGCGGGGAGCAGAAAAAAGCCTATAGGAGTTGCCGTCAAACAAGAGATCGTCCGCCGTTGTGCCGGGAAGGTCGCCGCCGGTGACAAGCACGGCCCTGGCGCCGCGCGCGTGAAGGAGCATGGCGGCGCGGCGCATGCCCTCGTGATCTGGCGCAGTCACATTGCCGCAGAGACGCGCGGCTTCGGCGAGATTGGGCGTAATGAGAGTTGCGAGAGGAAAAAGATGTTGCGCGATCGCCGCCGCCGCCTCGGATGTGGACAGCGCATCACCGCTTGACGCATATAGCACGGGATCAAGGACGATGAATCGGGGCTTGTAGTGAGCGAGTCTTTCTGCCAGCGCCTCAATGATCGGCTCGCAAGCGACCATTCCGATCTTGACGGCGGCCACCTCGATATCCTCGAAAATGGCATCGATCTGCGCGGCGGCGAAATCCGCGGGCGGAAGATGGACCGCCTTAACCCCTTGCGTGTTTTGCGCCGTGAGGGCCGTGACAACCGCCATGCCGTGGCAGCCGAGCGCGGCAAAGGTTTTTAGATCGGCCGCAACGCCCGCCCCCCCGCTCGGATCGAGGCCTGCGATGGCCAGGAGATTTGGAATCATGGCAGCACTTTACGCTGAGTGCGCGGGGCGGTCAGGCGTCCCGGGGCGTTGCAATAAACCTCTTGGCGGGCCTCGACCAGCCTGGTGCGCCATAACGCGAAACAAATGAGAGTGCCCGCGGGGCCTCACGCAGGCAGTGCCCGCACCTCGCAAACCCCGGTTACGGGCTGGGGCAGGCCAGAATCCAAAGCCTCGTAGCCCGCGGCGCGGAGGATCCCGAGCGCCGGGGACATCGTGATCGCGACCCTCGTGTAGGGGTTGAGAACCGGCGGCCGCACCCAGGCAAAGCCGTCTTGCGACAAGAGCCCCTCCCAGCCGCCAAGGGCCTCGTGCCGCTCGCGGTTGCGCGCGGCCGCCTCTTCATAGGACAGCCTCAGGAAGTGCTCGGCGGACATGCGTGCTTCCCAATTGGGGCGGGCGGGCACCCAGTCATTGGCCGAGCTCGTTTTATCCCCGCGGGTTTGAAAACCCGTCTCGGTCCGTTCGATGACGCAGCGCTCGCCGGGCATTATGCCCGCGAGCATGTAAATCACAGGCCGGGCAATGGGCGTGCTCTCCAGCATTTCCTTTGCCGCGGAATAACTCGCGCAGGTCTCGAAGGCCTGGCGCAGCAATTGGTCCGGCGGCATATGCCGGATATTGGCGAAGGTGTTGAGGCCGTTCGCCGCCAGATCGTAAATGCGCAGCCAATTGTGCCGCGTGCGGCGGTACATTGGCGCCTGGTTGATTGAAGCGGCAAACCGGCCCGGCGCCATCGCGGTGAGCACGCCAGCGTAGCCCGGCCAGGTCACGCTGAAATACTCTCTGGCCGCTGCGCGGGCGCGCACGACATTCACGTGGCGGCCAAGACCGGGGAATGGCCAATCGAGCGTCCGGGCAAGCCAGGGCACTCCTTCCTCCTCCTTGGCAACCGCGGTGCAGCTCCAAAGATAAGTGGAGTTGAGCAAAAAGACGCCCGGAATGCCGAGGATGGCCGCGATCTGCGCGATCTCGGCCGCATAGGGGGAGGAGGAGCGCGAAAGCCAGCGCCGCGCCACCCCATCGAGCGCCGGGATGAGCGGCTGCAGGGCCCGCGGGAACGTGGCAAGGCATTCATCGCCGAGCCTTCGGGCGCGGTCTGCGCTCTCCACCGCGTGGCGCAAGGGACCGCCATCGGAAACGTCAAGGACTGGAATAATGCGTCGGGCAATAGTCATAATCCGCCTCGCCAGCTGTGCGGAAAAACGGATATTATGACAATTTGGTTTCAGTGCGGTGCATCAGCAAGGCTCGCAGGATTTCGGGAGCCTCGCCTAACGCGCTTGAGCTCCAGCTCTCAGCGGTCTTCGGCGAGCGGGCTGGAAACGCAGAGCGGCAGCGCTACCCTTTCTACAAGCGAAAAAGACCAGCTGAAGGGAGGGTCCCGTGCGTGCGGCAGCTCTTGCGGCCAGAATGGGCTTTGGATTGGCTCTGCTGACGGGCGGGGGAGTACGTGCCGGAGAATGGCCGATGTACGGCCATGACTTATGGCACAGTTCCACGAATTGGCAGTCCGCGATCAAGTCCTCCAACGTTTGGGCGCTGCAAAAAATTTGGACATTCTGGACGGCAGATGCGGTCAGCGCATCGCCTGCTGTCGTCGACGGAGTTGTCTATGTTGGCTCCTGGGACGGCAATTTCTATGCGCTCAACGCCAATCGGGCCTGCCGTGAAAGCCTACAATGCTTGGAGCGGCAGCCTTCTTTAGAATTTTTGACATGCCCGCGCAGCTCAACTCGGCCCCTGTCCCGGTTGGGCGGATGCTGTTTGTTACCTCCGGGAATTCGACCGACGGCAATGGCGGGGCCGTGCACGCCTTCGCGCTGCCTTGGTGGGTGCAATAGCAAACGCCGCGGTTACGCTCTTCTGTAAGGCGGGTCTGCGCCGCCGCCATCACACATAGAGCCTGCCGCCCTTCTCCAAGAACTCGGCGCTCTTCTCGGCCATCCCCTTCTCGCGCTCGGCAATGGCCGCTGCCTCATCGCGCAACTCCTGCGTGATCTTCATCGAGCAGAATTGCGGCCCGCACATCGAGCAGAAATGCGCGGTTTTATGCGCTTCCTTGGGCAGGGTCTCATCGTGGAAAAGACGCGCGGTCTCTGGATCAAGACCGAGATTGAATTGATCTTTCCAGCGGAAATCAAAGCGCGCGCGCGAGAGCGCATCGTCGCGCGCCTGCGCCGCCGGATGCCCCTTGGCGAGATCGGCCGCATGGGCCGCAATACGATAGGCGATGACGCCAGTCTTGACGTCGTCACGGTCCGGCAGGCCTAAGTGCTCCTTGGGCGTCACATAGCAAAGCATGGCGCAGCCGTACCAGCCGATCATCGCCGCGCCAATCGCAGACGTGATGTGATCGTAGCCCGGCGCAACATCGGTCGTGAGTGGCCCGAGCGTGTAGAAGGGCGCCTCGCCGCACTCCTCGAGCTGCTTGTCCATATTGATCTTGATCTTGTGCATCGGAATGTGGCCGGGCCCCTCGATCATGACCTGGCAGCCCTTCTCCCAGGCAATCTTCGTCAACTCGCCAAGCGTCTCAAGCTCCGCGAACTGGGCTCTGTCGTTCGCATCGGCAATCGAGCCCGGCCGCAAGCCGTCACCTAAGGAGAAGGAGACGTCATAAGCGCGCATGATGTCGCAAATCTCGCCAAATCGCTCGTAGAGGAAGCTCTCTTTATGATGGGCAAGGCACCAGCGGGCCATGATCGAACCGCCGCGCGAGACGATGCCCGTTGTGCGCCTGGCGGTGAGCGGCACATAGGCAAGCCGCACGCCCGCATGGATTGTGAAATAATCGACGCCCTGCTCGGCCTGCTCGATCAAAGTGTCGCGGAAGATCTCCCAGGTGAGCTTCACGGGATCGCCGTCGACTTTTTCCAGAGCTTGATAGATCGGCACGGTGCCGATTGGCACTGGCGCGTTGCGGATGATCCAGTCGCGGATGTTATGAATATTGCGGCCGGTCGAGAGATCCATCACCGTATCTGCGCCCCAGCGGATCGCCCACACCATTTTCTCGACTTCCTCCGCGACTGAAGAGGTCACCGCCGAATTGCCGATATTGGCATTGATCTTGACGAGAAAATTGCGGCCAATGACCATCGGCTCAAGCTCGGGATGATTGATGTTGGCGGGGAGGATCGCGCGACCGCGGGCAATCTCATCGCGCACGAATTCGGGTGTGACGAATGGCGGAATCGCGGCGCCAAAACTCTCACCATCCTTGATGCGGCCTTGCGCTTCTTTAAGCGCTTCCTCGCGGCAAAGATTTTCGCGCGCCGCCGCAAAAATCATCTCTTCGGTGATGATCCCCGCGCGGGCAAATTCGAGCTGCGTCACCGGGCTGCCCTGCCTGCCCCTGCGCGGGGCTCTGTTCGCCGGACAGGGCGGAACAAGCCGGTCTGGCGGAACGCCGCCATTGTCTTCAGGCCGCACGGTCCTGCCCGCATACGCCTCAAGGCCACTCCGGGCGGCAAGCCATGCCTCGCGAATGGGCGGCAGACCTTTCGCAAGATCAATCGTGGCGCTCTCTAAGGTGTAAGGACCCGAGGAGTCGTAAAGCCGCACTGGCGGCTCGCCAGAGGAAGGATCAAGTGCGACCTCGCGCATCGGCACCGCAATGTCCTTGCGGCCTGCGGGGCGGCAATAAACTTTCCGTGAGCCGGGCAAGGGCCCGCAGGTGACGGTTTGCGGAACGAGATTTTGCGGCTTTTCCCGGATGGTCATTGCGCTTCTCCGCTTTGGGCTCGCAGCGTTGGCGGGAGGCGGCGCAAGGCGGCGGGAAGTCTCGCTTTGCTTTGCCGGTCCCTTCGCTGGCATTACCCAGACTCAGGTTCGATGGGTTTGATCTCAGCCGCCCGACGGCAGCACCCCACGGCGTGGGGTAAATATAGGCCGCAGGAGAAAGGCGGGCAAGAAAGGGTTGCATTCAGGGATGGGCGGCGCTCTCGTGCCAGCGGCGCAGGAGAACAAAGGAGAGCGCCGCAAAGAGCGCGTAGATCGCAATCCCGGTCAGCGCGATCAGCGCGAGCGCGGCGAACATGCGCGGTATATTGAGCCGGTAGCCGGCCTCGGTGATGCGGAACGCAAGACCCGCGCCCTTGCCGGCATTGCCCGCGGCGAGCTCGGCGACGATAGCGCCGATGAGCGAAAGGCCGCCACCGATTCTGAGGCCGCCGAGGAAATAGGGAAGCGAGGCGGGCAAGCGCAGATAAAGAAGCATTTGCCAGCCGCCTGCGCCGTAGAGCCGGAAAAGATCGATGAGGTTGCGGTCCGCGGAGGCAAGCCCAAGCGCGGTGTTCGACAAAATGGGGAAAAACGCGACGAGAAAGGCGCAGGCAAGCACCGCTGTTGGCGCCTCGAGATAAATCAAGAGCAAGGGCGCAATCGCCACGATGGGAGTGACTTGCAAAATGATTGCAAAGGGCAAGAGCGAGCGCTCGGCCCATTTCCATTGCGTGAAGAGAATCGCAAGGCCAGCGCCGCCGCAAACGGCCGCAGCGAGCGCACCGAAGGTTGTTTTGAGCGTCACAGCCAAGGCCGGAAAGAGGATCGCCCGGTCGGCAATCAGCGTTGCGCCAATGAGCGTTGGCGAGGGCAGCACATAAGGAGGAATGGCTTGCAGACGGACATAGGCTTCCCACCCAGCCAGCAACGCTGCAAACGCAATCGCGGGCGGCGCGTAGCGTATGGCCCATTGCGGCAGTCCCATTGCACTCTCCCAATTTGCGCTGGCGCTGTGGAGCAGCGCGCTAATTTATAAGCAACAGCTGCCAATCCATACCCGCAAAGCTGCGCGCCGGGCCGGGGCAACTCTGGCGCGCGTGAGTGGATGCGCCGCTTGCCTCTTCGCGCACCCGAGGCCTAACGATCCGCCAACTTCCCGGGCCGGTCTTTGGCTTAAATGAACGGTTATCTCTATCATTGGAGGCGGGGTGCACCCTATGACTGGGATCTTATCGCCGTGGAAAAGATTGCGCGGCTGCATGCAGGGGCATGCCGCCGAGTTGCGGCTGAGCGTGCGGGTAACGGCTGGCGCGCTTATTTCCTTTGCGCTTTCGGAGTTGTTCCGCCTTCCCCTCATCCTCTGGCCCGTGTTGACCTCGGTCATCGTCACCCAGCTGAGTATAGGCAAGTCTCTCAAGGCGGCGCTTGATTATTTCGCAGGCACGCTTGGCGGAGCCGCCTATGCCGGCGCCGTTTCTGCGCTCATTCCGCAGCAAGGCGAAGGCGGGATTTTTGCCGCGCTCGCCGTTGCGGTCGCGCCCTTGACCTTTTTAGCAGCGCTCAATCCAAGCTTTAGCACCGCTCCCATTTCGGCGGTCATCGTCGTTCTAGCGCCTCTCGTCACTCATGGAGGACCGATCGAGTCTGCTTGCTTCCGCGTCATCGAAGTCGCGCTGGGCACAGGAACTGGCCTTCTCGTTTCCATAGCCGTACTTCCCGCGCGGGCGCATGGCTTGGCGCTCGGCGTATCCTTGCGCGCGCTCAGCCTCATGGGCAAGGCCTTGAGAGAGCTGCTCGGAGATTTCGAGCACGGCTATGATCAGGCCACCATCCGCGGGCTTTATGACCAGATTGGGAAAGCTGTCGCGCGGCTCGAGGCAGCCGAAACGGAAGCCAGGCGCGAGCAGGTTGCGCGGCTTGCGAACGATCCAGAGCTTTTGCCGCTGCTGCGCATCCTTGTGCGGCTTCGCCACGATTTGATCATGATTGGCCGCGCCGCGGGCGCCGCGTTTCCTGATCGGCTGCGCAAGCAGCTCGCCTCTCCGCTTGCCGCTCTGGCTGAAGCGGCCGCGGAATATTTTGAAAGATGCGCTGCGGCGCTTGAGCGGCGCCGCGCCGCACCGCCGCTCGGCGCCGTAGAGCTTGCGTCCGCCGATTACGAAAACGAGATTTTAGGCTTAAGCGAGGAAGGCGGCGCGGCCGGTTTGCCGGGCGGCTTGATTGAGCGCCTCTTCGCGCTCGGATTTGCAATTGAGCAACTGTGCCAAGACCTCGCCGGTCTCAGGCAGCGTATCAATAGATTCGTGAAAAAGGGTTGAGGCCGCACAATTGCATTAGGATGCGCGAGTCACCGCGGTCTTGCCTCACTCGCGCAGATCGGGAATAAAGATTGCATGCTGTGTTTGCATCCTTTTCTTATCGTGCAAATTCTTCTGTTGTTGTTCGTTGCGAATGGCGCACCCCTGATTGCCAAAAAAATATTCGGCGGCTTTCGAGCGCATCCTGTAGATGCCGGAGCTATTCTTCGCGATGGCCAGCGCCTCTTCGGACCCTCCAAGACGATTCGCGGCATCATAATTTCGGCTGCCGCAACTGCCGTTTGCGCGGCCTGCATCGGGATGGAGTGGACCGTTGGAGTCCTGATCTCGGCTGCCGCTATGGCAGGCGACCTTCTTTCGAGCTTCATCAAGCGGCGCATGAAGCTTGCCTCTGGAAGCATGGCGCTAGGTCTCGACCAAATCCCGGAATCCCTTATTCCTGCCGCCGCTTCGCGCTGGCTCTTGCCGGTCAGCTTATTGGATATTGTCGCGGTGGCGGTGCTTTTCTTTTGGGCCGGGCTTGCCGCATCGCGCGCTCTTTATGCCCTCAATATCCGCGATAAGCCGTACTAAGCGGCGGATTTTGCCGGGCGCAGATAATGAAGGGTGATCTCGGGCGGGCAATTGAAACGGACCGGCACGACAGAGGAGCCGATGCCGACGGAGGTGTAACCGGCCATCTGGCCATACTTCCATGCGCCGGCCCCGAACGCTCGCGGAAGGACCGAATCGAGCGTGATCGGAATGCCGCCAGGCAGGCAGATTTGGCCGCCATGCGTATGCCCGGCGAGCAGCAAACCAAACCCCGCATGCGCGGCCTGAGAATAAATTTCTGGCGTATGGGAGAGCAGTATCGAGAACTCGTCATGCGGGATCGAGCTCGCGGCCTTCTCGATATTGTCAACACGGTAAAAATGTGCGTCGTCGATCCCTGCAAGGTGAATTCTTTCTTCCTCGCGCTCGATGACCGTGCATTCGTTGAGCAGCATGCGAATTCCCATGCCTTCGAGGGCTGGAACCATGCGGATCGTGTCATGGTTTCCTAGCACGCCGTAGACTGGGTCCTTGATGGCGGCGCGCAGCCGCGCGATCCCAGCAAGGCAGGCCTCGAAGGGCCCAAAGGTCTTGCCGCGGTAATCCCCCGTCAGCACACAAATATCGTAGTTGAGATGCGGAAGACGTTCGATCACCCTCGCTATTGCCGGCTCGCTCATGTCGGCGTGCAGATCGCTCAGGTGCAGGATTGCGAAGCCGCCGAAGGCTGTTGGGATGCGGTCCGAAGCAACCTCATTCCGCCTGACTGCAAGCTTTGCCGCATTCCGCTTGCCCTGAACATAAAGGCCCGAAAGCTTTAGGACGGTTTCGATGATCTGATGCGAGAACGGCAGGTTTTCGAAATTAAAGAATTTCAAGCCCTGGCCAAAGATTTGCGCCTCATGGTCCACCTCGATGCCGAGCCGTTGACGCGCATGGAACCGTCCAAGACGTTTCTCCAGCTTTTCCCTGATCTCATCCGGCGGCAAGACTTCCGTTCCTGACAAATGATGTGTCATCACACTAATAAAATTCGGTGCGTGTTACAACTTCGCGGGATTCGTGGCTTTTTTGCGGGAGGGCCCGGGCCGCAAGGGTGCGCCGCTGCCAGCCAACCTGCCGCGGAATGAGGCTCGCTGCCTATTTTTGGAGGATAGACTATCAGAAATGTAGATATTTGGCAGCCGCGCCGTTATTCCCTGGGCAGGCTGCGCCAGCTGCCGGCGAGCCTCTCTGGGGCCGGGGCCGGAGTGGAAGGATGCTGACGAAAAAGGGAAAATATGGCCTTAAAGCAATGGTCCATCTTGCCGGGCAGCCCCCCGGCGAGGCTGCGCTTGTGAGCGATATCGCGCGGGCGAACGGGATCCCGAAGAAGTTCCTCGACACGATTCTTGGAGAGCTGCGCAACGCCGGATTCGTATTCTCGAAAAAGGGCAAGGGCGGCGGCTATGCGCTCGCCCGGCCGGCGGAGGACATCATGGCGGGCGACGTCATTCGCGTCCTCGACGGGCCCCTCGCGCCAATCGCCTGTGCAAGCAAAAAATCCTATCGGCGCTGCGAAGATTGCCCCGATGAGGAGCGCTGCTGCGTGCGCCTCATTATGATCGAGGCGCGAAACGCCATCGCCGCGGTGCTCGATAAGCGCTCGATCGCCAATATGCGGGCTCTCGCGGACAAGCGCAAAGACGAGCCGATGTACAGCGTTTGAAAGCGTTTCCAGCCCGCGAGCCTCACTCTCTCCCTGTTCAAAGTGACTCTAGCAAATAACACCGGCTCCCGGTTTCGATGGCGGAGCGCTCTCGAACGGATCGGACGGGCCGAGCGGGATATCTCGCTAGCGAGCGCCGTCCGCCTCAGCGTTCCAACACGCGTTCGATTTCCCTTGTGACCTCCTCAATCGGGGCCATGCCGTCGACCGCCTTCAAGAGGCCTTTTGCCGCATAGTAGCCGGCGACCGGTGCCGTCTGCCCATGATAAGCCGCAAGCCTTGCCTTGAAAGCTTGCGGATTGTCATCGCCGCGCACCGTGCCGCCAGCGGCCGCTGTCTCGCGGGCGCGCTTGGCGATCCGCTCCAAAAGCGCCGCGTCATCCACTTTGAGCTCGATGACGCCATCGAGCGCTATGCCGTTTGCGGCAAGGAGCCGGTCAAGGGCCTCGGCCTGTTTCACCGTGCGCGGAAATCCGTCGAGGATAAAGCCTGCCGCGCATTCCGGCGCGCCGATCCGCTCGGCAATGATACCAATCACCGTCTCGTCAGGAACAAGGCCGCCCTTATCCATGATCGTTTTGGCTGCGAGCCCAGCGGGCGTTCGAAGCTCAACCGCTGCGCGCAGCATATCGCCCGTGGACAGCTGCGGGATGCCGTATTTCTCCATGAGCCGCGCGGCCTGGGTGCCCTTTCCAGCCCCCGGCGGCCCAAAGAGAATGAGCCTCATCTGCGCCGGCCCCGGAGCTTGGCCCTCTTCACAAGCCCCTCATATTGATGAGCCTGCAGATGGCCCATAATCTGCGCGACCGTATCCATCGTCACGCTGACGACGATGAGGAGCGAGGTGCCGCCGAAATAAAATGGCAGCGCAGCGTAGGAAATGAGCAGTTCCGGCAAGAGGCAGATGACGGCAAGATAAGCCGCGCCGAGGACCGTGATCCGCGTGAGGACGGTGTCGATATACTGGGCCGTGCGCTCGCCAGGCCTGATCCCGGGAATGAAGCCGCCGTGCTTCTTGAGGTTATCGGCCGTCTCTGTCGGGTTAAAGACGATGGCGGTATAGAAGAAAGCAAAGAACACGATCAGGGCGACATAGGCGGCCATATAGAGGGGCCTGCCATGGCCGAGATAGGTGGTGATCGTGGCAAGAATTCCCGTGCCGCCCTGCGCTTGCGAGAAATTGGCGACCGTGACCGGCAGCAGCAGGAGGGAGGAAGCGAAAATCGGCGGGATCACGCCCGAGGTGTTGAGCTTCAGCGGCAAGAACGAGGTTTGGCCTTCGTAAATCTTATTGCCTTGCTGGCGTTTGGGGTAAGTGATCAAAAGCCGCCTTTGCGCCCGCTCCATGAACACAATGAAGGCCACGACGGCGACTGCCATTGCCATGACGGCGATAATCAGGCCAGTCGAGATTGCTCCCTGGCGCCCAAGCTCCAAGGTATTGGCGACTGCCGAAGGCAAAGCCGCGACGATGCCGGCAAAGATAATGAGCGAAGACCCATTGCCGATGCCGCGCGAAGTGATTTGCTCGCCGAGCCACATCAAGAACACGGTTCCGCCAACGAGCGTCAGCACAGTCGAAAGGCGGAAAAACAGTCCGGGCTCGAGCACCACCCCTGCTTGGCCTTCAAGGCCGATGGCGATGCCGAGCGCCTGAAAAGCGGCCAGAAAAACGGTGAGATAGCGGGTGTATTGATTGAGGACCTTGCGCCCGGATTCCCCTTCCTTCTTCAATGCCTCGAGGCTCGGGAAAACGGAGGTCAGCATTTGGATGATAATCGAGGCAGAGATATAGGGCATGATGTTCAGCGCGAAAATCGCCATGCGCTGAACCGCGCCGCCCGCGAACATATTGAAGAGCTCAAGGACTCCCTGCCGGTTGCCCATAAATGTTTTTTCGAAGACCACGGGATCGATGCCGGGGAGGGGGATATAGGTGCCGAGGCGATAAACGATCAGCGCGCCAAGCGTGAACCAAATCCGCTTCTTGAGCTCTTCGGCCTTGGCAAATGCGCCCCAGTTGATGTTCGCCGCGAGCTGTTCCGCCGCCGATACCATCGATTGCTCCCCGACACCGGAGTGTCAAACCGCTTCTCCCGCAACTTCGCAGGAGCTAAGCCCCAAGTGGCGCCCCCTCCGATTCCGGCCTGAGCGGAGCCGGGGCGAGGCAAGAGTCTTCCGCCGAGCCGCCTTCAGGAAGCAGCCGTTGCCGCCGGCTTGGCTTTCAGCAGCGCGACCGATCCGCCGGCCGCCTCGATTGCTGCGATCGCGCTCTTCGAGGCCGCAGCAACCTCGAAGGAAAGCTTCGCCGTGAGTGAGCCCTTCCCCAGCAATTTCACGCCGTCGAGCGGCTTAGCACAGATTCCGGCGCGGACAAGCGAATCGATGGTCACTGCAGAAGACTGCTCGAGCTTGCCCGTATCCAGGGCAGCTTGAATGCGGCCGAGATTGACCTCGTTGTAGCGGACCGGGTGCGGATTGCGAAAACCGCGCTTAGGCAGCCTCCGGTGGAGCGGCATCTGGCCGCCTTCGAAGCCTTGAATGGCGGCGCCCGATCGCGCCTTCTGGCCCTTGATGCCGCGGCCGCACGTTTTGCCTTTGCCGGAACCAATCCCGCGGCCGACGCGCATGCGGGGCCGGGAGGCTCCGGGATTATCTCGAATCTCGTTCAGCTTCATCGCCTCGCCCTTAACGCTTCTGCGGCTCTTCGCCCTCATCCACGATGCGAATGAGATGAGCAACCTTGGCGATCATGCCGCGCACGGCGGGATTATCTTGAACGGTTTTGCGCCGTCCAATCTTGTTGAGCCCGAGCCCGGCCAAGACCGTTCTTTGCGACCCTGGCCGGCCAATTGGGCTTTTGACCTGCTCGATGATAATCCCATTCGGCTTTGCGGTCATGATCGTACCTTATGCTTCGCTGGCCGCCTCGGCATCGCCGGTCTGGCGGCGGGCCTGGAGGACCGAGACTTTGAGATTGCGGCGGGCCGCGACGGCGCGCGGCGAGTCTTCCTTCTGGAGCGCGTTAAACGTCGCTCTCACCATATTGTATGGGTTGGACGAGCCCTGCGATTTGGCGACGATGTCGTGCATTCCGAGAGCCTCGAAGACGGCGCGCATCGGGCCCCCGGCGATGATCCCGGTGCCAGCAGAAGCCGCCCGCAGGATCACCCGCCCGGCGCCGTGTCTCCCGGTGACATCATGATGCAAGGTGCGCCCTTCGCGCAGAGGCACCCGGACAAGCGAGCGCTTGGCCGACTCGGTTGCCTTGCGAATGGCTTCGGGGACCTCGCGGGCCTTGCCGTGGCCATAGCCGACCCGGCCCTTTTGATCGCCGACCACAACGAGAGCGGCAAACCCAAACCGTCGGCCGCCTTTAACGACCTTGGCAACGCGATTGATATGGACCAAGCGGTCAACAAAATCGCCTTCGCGGTCCTCGCGGTCGCGGCCCCGGCCGCCCTCTCCCTCACGCGCCATTGCTCTCTCTCTATCCTGTCCGTCGTTTATCCTGGTGTTGCGCTGTTCTGCCGCTTGGCCACGGCCCTTCAGCCCGAGCTAAAATGTCAGCCCGCCCTCGCGCGCCCCCTCGGCCAACGCTTTCACCCGGCCGTGATACATGTAAGCGCCGCGATCGAACACGACCTCCTTAACCCCGGCCATCAAAGCGCGCTCCGCGATTTGCTGGCCGATCGTCCTTGCCGCGTCAATTGTGGCGCCGCTCTTCAGGCTTTCGCGGTTTGCTTTTTCGAGCGAGGATGCAGCAGCCAATGTCCGGCCCTGCGCATCGTCGATGATCTGGCAATAAATTTGCTTTGAGGACCGGAACACGCTAAGCCGCGGCTTGCCATAAGCAAGCAGCCGTAAAGCGTGCCTCACACGCGCGCGGCGGCGGTCCGTGACTGAACGAGCTTTTGCCATGGCCGAAATCCTGCAGACGAGCCTTACTTCTTCTTTCCTTCCTTGCGGAAGATGAATTCATCTATGTATTTGATGCCCTTGCCTTTGTAAGGCTCTGGCGGGCGCAGCGCCCGGATTTCGGCGGCCACCTGCCCGACCTGCCGCTTATCGATTCCGGAAATCGTAATTTCGGTCGGCTTTGAGGCCGCAATGGCGATCCCGGGCGGAATCGGGAAGCTGATGTCATGGCTATAGCCAAGCGAGAGCTGCAGATTCTTGCCTGCAACCGCCGCTTTGTAGCCAACCCCAGTGATTTCAAGCTTCCGTTCGAATCCTTTCGACACGCCGGTCACAAGATTATTGATCATCGCCCGGGTCATGCCCCACATCGCGCGCGCTTGCTTCGTGTCGTTGCGGGGCGCAACATTGATCTTGGCATCGGCCAGCGTAACGCTCACGTGTTCGGGAGCGGTAAAGGCGAGCTCGCCCTTGCTGCCTTTCACCGAAATCGCCTGCCCCTCGACTTTAGCCGTAACGCCGGAGGGCAGCGCAACGGGCTTCTTTCCGATACGAGACATTGATATGCTCTCCGTTCCTGCGGCTAGAAGACCTTGCAAAGGATTTCGCCGCCGACATTGGCTTCACGCGCCGTGTGATCGGCCATGACGCCCTTCGGCGTCGACACAATCGTGATGCCGAGCCCATTTGCGACCCGCGGCATGGAATCAACGGCAGCATAGACCCGCCTGCCGGGTTTTGACACGCGCTCGATCTCGCGAATGACGGGAAAGCCGTCCGAATATTTGAGCTCGATCTCGAATTCTGTGCGGCCATTGCCGTATTCGGTGGTCGAATAGCCGCGAATGTAGCCTTCTGCCTGCAAAACATCGAGGACATGCCCGCGCAGGCGGGATCCTGGTGTCCTCACCTTGCCTTTGCGGCGCATCTGTGCATTGCGGATGCGCGTCAGCATATCGCCCAACGGATCGTTCATTGCCATGATCCGCTCTCCTACCAACTCGATTTCACAAGACCTGGAATCAAGCCCTTCGAGCCTAGCTCGCGCAGCGCGATGCGCGACATCTTGAGCTTGCGGTAGAAGCCCCGCGCGCGCCCCGTGACCTCGCAGCGGTTGCGGACCCGCGAGGGAGCCGAATTCCGCGGCAAGCTCGCAAGCTTAATCCGCGCGGCGAATCGCTCTTCCATCGTGAGGGACTGATCGCTAGCCTCCTCCTTCAAGCGCAGCCTGCGCGCAGCATTCTGCTTAACGAGCTTCATGCGGCGCTTGTTTTTCTCAATTGAGCTCTTCTTCGCCATGAATTTGCCTTTGCTTGCGGGCGGCCGCGATCACTGCCGGAAGGGAAAATTGAAGGCGCGCAGAAGCGCACGCCCCTCTTCATCGGATTTGGCTGTCGTGCAGACGATCACATCAAGCCCAAGGATGCTTTCGGTCTTGTCGTAATTGATCTCCGGAAAGATGATGTGCTCCTTGATGCCTAGGGCGTAGTTGCCGCGGCCGTCGAAACTCTTGGGGTTGAGCCCGCGGAAATCGCGCACCCTCGGCAGGGCGACGGTGATCAGGCGGTCGAGGAACTCGTACATCCTTGTCTTGCGCAGGGTCACCTTGGCGCCGATTGGCATATTCTCGCGCACCTTAAAGGTCGAGATCGCCTTGCGCGCGCGGGTAACGACGGGCTTCTGGCCCGCAATGAGGCCAAGATCTGCGGCCGCAAGTGTTGCCTTCTTGCTGTCCGCGGCCGCTTCGCCAACCCCCATATTGAGCACGATCTTCTCGATGGCTGGCACCTCGAACCGGTTCTTATAGCCGAACTGCTCGATCAGCTTCGGCCTGACGACCTCCTCGTAATGCTTCTTAAGCCTCGGGGCATAGCCCTCCGGCGGCGCAAACGGGGCCTGCGGCGCAGCTTGCGCGGCAGCCGCGGCGTGCGCGGCAGCCTCCGGGGCTCCTTTCTTGCCCTTAGCTGCTGCTGCGGGCTTCGCAGCGCTCTTTGCGGCTTCCTTGGCCTCGCCGCCAGCCTTGCGCGCGCCTTTGGCCGTGCCCTTGCCGCCTTTCGCCTCAGCCATCGATCAATTCTCCCGAGCGTTTCGCGAAACGGACCTTCCGGCCGTCAGGCAAAATCTTGAAGCCGACCCGCGTCGGCTTGCCATCCTTAGGGTCGGCCAGCGCGAGATTCGACAAATGAACCGGGGCCTCTTTGGTGATGATTCCCCCTTCCTGTTTTGAGGTGTGCCGCTGATGCCTTTGCACCTTATTGACCCCGCGCACGATTGCGCGTTCTTCTTTCGGCTCAACCCGCAGCACTTCGCCGGAGCGATTCTTGTCGCGCCCGGCAAGGACAACCACTCTGTCTCCCTTTCTTATCTTAGCGGCCATCACAGCACCTCTGGCGCAAGTGAAATGATTTTCATGTGATTGCGGGCGCGCAGCTCGCGCGGTACGGGGCCGAAAATACGCGTGCCGATAGGCTCCATCTGATTGTTGAGCAGCACCGCCGCGTTGGAATCGAAGCGGATGACGGAGCCGTCCGCGCGCTTGATGTCCTTGGCCGTGCGCACGACGACCGCTTTCATCACGTCCCCTTTCTTGACACGCCCGCGCGGAATGGCCTCCTTGATCGAAACAACAATGATATCGCCGACGCTGGCGTATTTCCGCTTTGAGCCGCCGAGCACCTTGATGCACATCACGCGGCGCGCGCCAGAATTGTCCGCAACCTCGAGATTGGTTTGCATCTGGATCATTCTTAGTGCCCTCTCTGCCGGCCCTTAGCACGCCTCACGGCTCTCATCCCGAAGTTTAAGCTGCCCGTCTGGGCGCCCCGCTTCATTTGGCGGGCGCGGAAATCACCGTCCAGCGCTTGAGCTTCGACAAAGGCCTGGTCTCCTCGATGGATACAGTGTCGCCGGCTTTGAACGCGTTGGTTTCGTCATGGGCATGATAATTCTTGGACCGCCGCACCGTCTTCTTGAAGAGCGGGTGCGTGAAACGGCGCTCGACTTTGACGACAACTGTCTTGTCCTGCTTGTCGCTTACCACAACGCCTTGGAGAATTCGTTTCGGCATGGTTGACTGAGCCTTCTTGAGCCTGGTTGCAGTCTATTTTGCACCCGCTTGCGCGGCCTCGCGCCGCTTCTGAGCTGTGAGCGTTTTCACCCGCGCGATGTCGCGGCGCACGATGCGCACCCGCGCGGTGTTTTCGAGCTGCCCAGTTGCCTTCTGGAATCGCAAATTGAACTGCTCTTTCTCGAGGTTCAACAATTCCTGTTCAAGCTGATCCATCGACATCACCTTGAGGTCCGATAAGCGCTGCTTTGCTTTCATAACCCTGCCCTACTCGGCGATCCGCTGGACGAATCGTGTCCTAATCGGCAGCTTGGCCGCTGCAAGCGTGAGCGCTTCTCTGGCAAGCTCGGCGGAAACGCCGTCGAGCTCGAACATGATCCGGCCAGGGGCCACCCGGCACACCCAATATTCCGGCGCCCCCTTCCCCTTGCCCATGCGCACTTCGGTCGGCTTCTTTGAGACGGGCACGTCCGGAAAGATGCGGATCCAAACCCGGCCCGCGCGGCGCATGTGGCGCGTCAAAGCCCGCCGCGCTGCCTCGATCTGGCGCGCAGTAATCCGCTCAGGCTCAAGCGCCTTGAGACCAAACTGGCCGAAGTTGAGCGTATATCCGGCCTTCGCCGGGCCGTGAATCCGGCCCTTGTGGGCTTTGCGGAACTTCGTTCGCTTGGGTTGCAGCATAATGCAATCTCTTCAAAATGCTGACGCGATCAGGCGGCATCGCGTTCGCGGCGCCGGCGCTCGCCGCCGCCCGCATGATCTTGCTCGGCCAATCTTTTGTCTTGCGCCATTGGATCGTGTTCGAGGATTTCGCCTTTGAAAATCCACACTTTGATCCCGCAGGTGCCGTAGGCCGTATGCGCGGTGGCCGTGCCGTAATCAACATCCGCGCGCAAGGTATGCAACGGCACGCGGCCTTCGCGGTACCACTCAAGCCGCGCGATCTCAGCTCCGCCAAGGCGGCCTGAGCAATTGATCCTGATGCCCTCCGCCCCGAGCCTGATCGCGGATTGCACGGCCCGCTTCATCGCGCGGCGGAATGCAACACGGCGCTCTAGCTGCTGAGCGATGGAATCGGCGACAAGAGCCGCGTCGACCTCGGGCTTGCGCACCTCGACAATATTGATAACAACCTCCGAGTCAGTCATTTTGGAAACCGTCTTGCGGATCTTATCGATGTCGGCGCCCTTTTTGCCGATCACCACGCCAGGGCGCGCAGAATGGATCGTCACGCGGCATTTCTTGTGCGGCCGCTCGATGATAATTTTCGAGATCGCCGCCTGCTTCAGGTTCTTCATGAGCTCATCGCGGATAGACATGTCCTCATGAAGGAGCTTGCCGTACTCCGCCTTGCCCGCGAACCAGCGTGAGTCCCAGGTCCGGTTGATGCCGAGCCGCAGGCCGGCCGGATTGACTTTCTGCCCCATCGCTTTCTCCTTATGCCTGCGCCGCTGGCTGCTCGCGCACGATAATCGTCAAATGCGCAAAGGGCTTGCGGATGCGTCCGGCCCGGCCGCGCGCGCGGGGGCTGAAGCGCTTCAGGATCATTCCATTGCCTACATAGGCTTGAGCAACGATAAGATCGTCGACATCGAGATTGTGGTTGTTCTCGGCATTGGCGATTGCGCTCTCGAGCGCCTTCTTCACGTCAAAGGCGATGCGCTTGCGCGAGAATTCAAGGTCGGCGAGGGCCCTATCGACCTTCTTGCCGCGGATCAGCTGCGCCAGCAGATTGAGCTTTTGCGGGCTCACTCTTAGCATTCTCGCAACGGCCTTGGCCTCGTTTTCTTTCAGCGCGCGCGGCGCTCTTTCCTTGCCCATGACCCCTCTTCCTCAGCCTCGCTTGGCTTTTTTGTCTGCAGCATGACCGTGAAAGGTCCGGGTCGGAGAGAACTCGCCGAACTTGTGGCCGATCATCTCCTCCGTCACGGAGACAGGAATATGCTTGTGCCCATTGTAGACGCCGAAGGTCAATCCGACGAATTGGGGCAATATGGTCGAGCGCCGGCTCCAAATCTTGATGACCTCGGAACGGCCGGAAGCGCGAGCATTTTCTGCCTTCTTGAGCAAATAACCGTCGACGAACGGCCCTTTCCAAATCGAGCGCGCCATGATCAGCCCTTCTTCTTGCTGTTGTGACGCGATGTCACGATGAACTTGGTGGTCAATTTGTTGGAACGCGTCTTCTTGCCCTTTGTCGGCTTGCCCCACGGGGTCACCGGATGGCGCCCGCCCGAGGTGCGGCCTTCGCCACCGCCATGCGGGTGATCGATCGGGTTCATCGAGACGCCGCGATTGTGCGGGCGCCTGCCGAGCCAGCGGCTGCGCCCAGCCTTGCCGATCGAGATATTCATATGGTCGGGATTGGAGACAGCGCCGATGGTTGCAAAGCACTGGCCATGGACGAGGCGCTGCTCGCCGGAATTGAGGCGCAAGCTCACATAGCCCTCATCGCGGCCGACGATCTGGGCGTAAGTTCCTGCCGAGCGCGCCATCGCTCCGCCCCTGCCAATCTTCAACTCGACATTGTGCACGATCGTGCCGACCGGAATGTTGGCGAGCGCCATCGCATTGCCGGGCTTCACATCGGCCTGTTGTGAAGCGATCACCTCGTCGCCCACCGCGAGGCGCTGAGGAGCGAGGATGTAGGAGCGCTCCCCGTCGGCGTATTTAACGAGCGCGATGAATGCCGTGCGGTTGGGATCATATTCGATCCGTTCGACGGTCGCCGGGACGTCGAGCTTGCGCCGCTTGAAATCGAGGATCCGGTACCGGCGCTTGTGGCCGCCGCCGCGAAAGCGCACGGTGATATGGCCCAGATTGTTGCGCCCGCCCGCCGACGGCTTTCCCTCGGTCAGCTGCTTAAGCGGCTTGCCCTTATAAAGCCCGGAGCGGTCAACGATCACCAGCTGGCGGAGGCCCGGCGTGACCGGCTGGAATGTCCTTAATGCCATCGACTCATACCCTGCATAAAGCTCTAAAGTCCGGTCGTCACGTCTATCTTGTGGCCTTCGGCAAGAGTGACGATCGCCTTCTTGACATCGGATTGAACGCCGCGCTTGCCTTTGAACATCTTGCGCTTGCCCTTGCGGACCAGCGTATTAACGGCCTTCACCTTAACCTCGAAAAGCTGCTCGACTGCCTCCTTGATCTGCGGCTTCGCCGCGTCCTTGCGGACTTTAAAGATCACTTGGTTTGCCTCCGACGCTACAGTCGCTTTCTCCGTGATCACTGGAGAAAGGATGACCTCATAGTGGCGCGCATCATGTGCAAATTTCGCCGGACTCATTTGAAGCGCGCCTCCAGAGCATCGATGGCCGCTTTCGTCAGCACAAGCTTCTCGCGGCGAAGGATGTCGTAAACATTGATCCCCTGAACCGGAAGGACGTCGATTTGCGGAATATTGCGGGCCGCGAGAGCGAATTTCTCGTTGAGCTCGGCACCGTCGATGATCAGAGCGCTCTTCAAGCCCAGCTTGTCGAAACTCGCCTTGAGAGTTTTGGTCTTGCCTTCTTCGGCGCGGGCGGCGGGCCAGATCATGATATGGCCGCCTTGCGCCTTAGCCGAAAGAGCATGCTTCAGCGCAAGAGCCCGCACCTTCTTCGGCAAATCGTGGGCGTGCGAGCGAACGGCCGGGCCGAACGCGCGCCCGCCGCCGCGGAATTGCGGGACGCGCGCCGAGCCGTGGCGCGCGGAACCTGTGCCCTTTTGGCGGTACATTTTCTTGCCGGTGCGCGCGATTTCCGAGCGTCCGAGCGTCTTGTGAGTCCCGGCCTGGCGCTTGGCGAGCTGCCAGCGCACCATGCGGGCGATCAGATCCTCGCGCGGTGTGAGCCCGAAAATGGCATCATCGAGTTCAATGGCGCCTTCCGTTTCGCCGCCGAGGGAGGTGATGTCAATCTTCATGCGCCTGACTCCGCCGCTTGCGAGGCCTCGCCGCCCTGAGCAGGCGGCAAACGGAATTTGCCGGGCCGCGGCACCTCATTGGGAACCGGCTTCTTCACGGCGTCGCGGACATAGATCCAGCTGCCAGCCGTGCCAGGAACAGCGCCCTCGACCGAAATGAGGCCGCGCTCGGGATCGATCTCGACGACGCGCAAATTTAGGGTTGTTACCCTCTCGGTGCCGAGGTGACCCGCCATCTTCTTGTTCTTGAACGTCTTGCCCGGATCCTGACGGCCGCCTGTCGAACCATGCGAGCGGTGCGAGATCGACACGCCGTGGGATGCCCGCAGGCCGCCGAAATTCCAGCGCTTCATGGCCCCCGCAAAGCCCTTGCCGGTGCTCGTGCCGGTCACGTCGACGAACTGGCCGGCAACAAAATGGTCCGCCGTAATCTCGGCGCCGACCGGAATGAGCGCGTCTTCGGCCACACGGAATTCCGCGAGCTTCATCTTAGGCTCGACTTTTGCCGCGGCGAAACGGCCCCGCTCGGCCTTCGAGACATTCTTGACCTTGGCCCGCCCAGCGCCAAGCTGGATGGCGGTGTAGCCATTTTGGTCCTTCGTCCGGTGCGCGACGACCTGACAGCCGTCGAGCCGCAAGACCGTCACCGGCACGTGCTCGCCGGCTGCCGTGAAGACGCGGGTCATGCCGACCTTCTGCGCAATGACTCCTGACCGCATCGTGACCTTCCTCAACGCTGGCGCAGCAAAGGCCGCCGCCTGCCATTTTAGAGCTTAATCTCCACATCGACGCCCGCAGCGAGATCGAGCTTCATCAACGCGTCAACCGTCTGCGGTGTCGGATCGAGGATGTCGAGAACCCTCTTATGCGTTCTCATCTCGAACTGCTCCCGCGACTTCTTGTCGACATGCGGCGACCGGTTGACGGTGAATTTTTCGATTCTCGTCGGCAGCGGGATTGGCCCGCGCACCTGCGCGCCCGTGCGCTTGGCCGTCGAGACGATCTCCTTCGTCGAGGAGTCGAGGATCCGGTGATCAAACGCCTTGAGGCGAATGCGAATATTTTGGCCGTTCATCTCAACCAGTCCTTGGCTCTCCCCCTCGGGCCATGGCCCTGGCGGCAATTAAGAGATCTGACTTACCTGCGCTCCGGAGCACGAAGCTCCGGGACGCGAGTTGTAATCATGGGCACTCATCCGCCGGGCTTACTCGGTGATCGCCGAGACCACTCCTGCGCCCACGGTGCGGCCCCCCTCGCGAATGGCGAAGCGAAGTTTCTCCTCCATCGCGATCGGGGCGATGAGCTCGACATCCATCGTCACATTGTCGCCTGGCATCACCATCTCGGTTCCGGCGGGCAACGTCACGATCCCGGTCACGTCGGTCGTGCGGAAGTAGAATTGAGGCCGGTAATTCGTGAAGAACGGCGTGTGGCGGCCGCCTTCTTCTTTGGTCAGAATGTAGGCCTCGGCCTTAAATTTCGTGTGCGGCTTCACCGAGCCAGGCTTGCAAAGGACTTGGCCGCGCTCGACTTCCTCGCGTTTCGTGCCGCGCAGCAGCGCGCCAATATTGTCGCCCGCCTGGCCCTGATCGAGGAGCTTGCGGAACATTTCGACGCCCGTGACAACTGTCTTGATGGTCGGGCGGAGTCCAACGATCTCAACCTCGTCGCCCACTTTGATGATGCCGCGCTCGACCCGGCCGGTGACCACCGTTCCGCGGCCGGAGATTGAAAATACGTCCTCGATCGGCATCAAGAAGGGCTGATCGATCGGGCGCTCCGGCTGCGGAATATAGGCGTCCACCTCGTCCATGAGCTTTAAAATGGACTCGTGGCCGATCTCTGGATTGCGCCCTTCGAGCGCGCACAAAGCGGATCCGCGGACGATCGGAATTTCATCGCCAGGGAAGTTATACTTCGACAACAGCTCCCTGAGCTCGAGCTCGACCAGCTCCAAAAGCTCCGGATCATCGACCATGTCGACCTTATTAAGATAAACGACGATCGCGGGCACGCCGACCTGGCGGGCAAGGAGAATATGTTCGCGCGTCTGCGGCATCGGGCCGTCGGCAGCGGAGACGACCAGAATGGCGCCGTCCATCTGAGCCGCGCCGGTGATCATGTTCTTCACATAGTCCGCATGACCGGGGCAATCGACATGAGCGTAATGGCGCTTCTTGGTCTCATATTCCACATGCGCCGTGGAAATCGTGATCCCGCGGGCCTTCTCTTCGGGCGCCTTGTCGATTTGATCGTAGGCCGTAAAGGTTGCCCCTCCGGTCTCGGCCAAAACCTTGGTGATCGCTGCGGTGAGTGTCGTCTTGCCGTGATCGACGTGACCGATCGTCCCGATATTGCAGTGCGGCTTTTTCCGCTCGAATTTTTCCTTTGCCATCGTCCGGCTCCTCTAGGATGTCTTAGCGCGTCACCACGAGTTCAGGCGTACTTGGCCTGAATCTTCCCGGCTTCACCCGCTGGGACCTGTTCATAATGATCGAATTGCATTGTGTAGTTCGCCCGGCCTTGGCTCAAGGACCGGAGCTGATTGACATAGCCAAACATGTTGGCAAGTGGCACCATCGCGTTGATGACAACAGCATTGCCACGCATGTCCTGGCCCTGGACTTGGCCACGCCGGCCGAGGAGATCCCCCATGACCGCCCCGGTGTACTCCTCAGGCGTCGTTACCTCGACCTTCATGATCGGCTCAAGAAGCACGCAGTTGCCTTGTTGCAAGGCCTCGCGGCAGGCGCTGCGCCCGGCGATCTCGAAGGCAAGGACGGAAGAGTCGACATCGTGATAAGCGCCGTCAACGAGCGTCGCCTTCACGTCGACGACCGGAAATCCGGCGATGACGCCCGAGCTCAGCACGCTCTCGACTCCTTTCTGCACGCCAGGAATGTATTCCTTAGGCACCGCGCCGCCCACAATCTGCGATTCGAAGCTTGACCCTTTCCCTGGCTCGTTTGGCTCAAAAATGATCTTGACGCGCGCAAATTGTCCCGCGCCGCCGGTCTGCTTCTTATGGGTGTAGTCTTTCTCAACCCGGCGAGTCATTTTCTCACGGTACGCGACCTGAGGGGCGCCGATATTGGCATCGACCTTATAGGTGCGGCGCAAAATGTCGACTTTGATGTCGAGATGGAGCTCGCCCATTCCCTTGAGAATGGTTTGCCCCGATTCCGGATCGGTCGAGACGCGGAAGGAGGGATCCTCGGCGGCAAGCTTGCTCAAGGCAACCCCGAGCTTCTCCTGGTCGGCCTTCGACTTCGGCTCGATCGCAATCTCGATCACTGGTTCCGGGAATTCCATGCGCTCGAGGACCACGGGTCTTGCCGGATCACAAAGCGTATCGCCGGTCCTTGTCTCCTTCAGGCCAGCAAGCGCAAGGATATCTCCGGCGTAGGCCTCTTTGATGTCCTCGCGGTTGTTTGCATGCATCAGAAGCATGCGCCCGATCCTCTCCCGTTTCTCCTTGACCGAGTTCAGGGCCATCACGCCGGATTCGACGTGGCCCGAATATACGCGCGCAAAGGTGATCGTGCCGACGAAGGGATCGTCCATAATCTTGAAGGCAAGCATGGCAAACGGCTCCTCGTCGCGAGGAAGCCGCACCACCTCCGCCCCAGTCTGGGGGTCGACACCCTTGATCGCCTCGCGGTCGACGGGCGAGGGGAGATAATCGACGACAGCGTCAAGCAGAGGCTGCACACCCTTGTTTTTGAACGCAGAGCCGCATAGAACCGGGATAAAGGCTATGTTGCAGACCGCCTTGCGGATGAGCCGCTTTAACGTCTCATCGTCCGGCTCGGCCCCTTCGAGATAGGCCGCCATAACTTCGTCATCGAGCTCGACCGCCGCCTCAACAAGCAGGCGCCGGTATTCCTCGGCCCTAGCCTTGAGATCCAGGGGGATCTCAGCATCTGCAAATTTCGCCCCAAGCCCTTCGTCTTCCCAAATGACCGCCTTCATCCGGACGAGGTCGATAATGCCCTTGAAGCTTGCTTCAGAGCCGATGGGAAGCTGAATGCAGACCGGGCGCCCGCCGACTTTGGTCTTGATGTCCTCGACGCAGCGGTAGAAGTCCGCGCCGATCTTATCCATCTTGTTGACGAACACGATCCGCGGCACGTTGTATTTGTCGGCTTGGCGCCAAACGGTTTCCGTCTGAGGCTCGACGCCCTGGTTGCCGTCGAGCACGCAAACCGCCCCATCGAGCACGCGCAGCGAGCGCTCGACCTCAATCGTGAAGTCAACATGGCCGGGGGTGTCGATGATATTGAGGCGCTTGCCCTTCCAAAACGTCGTCGTCGCGGCCGATGTGATCGTGATCCCGCGCTCTTGCTCCTGCTCCATCCAATCCATGGTCGCGGCGCCGTCGTGGACCTCGCCGATTTTGTGCGACTTACCCGAATAATAAAGGATCCGCTCGGTCGTCGTCGTCTTGCCCGCATCGATGTGGGCCATGATGCCGAAGTTACGGTAGTCTTCGATCGGATGGGAGCGGGGCATAGGGATAGTTCCTAAAAGCGGAAAATTTCTTAGGCGGAGATTCTACCAGCGATAATGCGAGAACGCGCGGTTGGCTTCCGCCATGCGATGGGTATCCTCGCGCTTCTTGACGGCATTGCCGCGATTATTGGCCGCGTCGAGCAGCTCCGCCGAAAGGCGCTCGACCATCGTCTTGTCATTGCGCCCGCGCGCAGCGGCAATGATCCAGCGAATCGCAAGCGCCTGGCGCCGGTCGGGACGGACCTCGACCGGGACCTGATAGGTTGCACCCCCGACCCGGCGCGAGCGCACCTCAATGGCCGGGGCCACATTGTCGAGCGCCTGCTTGAACACGGCCAGCGGATCTGTGCGCGCCTTCTGCTGAATGGAGTCGAAAGCGCCATAGACGATCGCCTCGGCAATCGACTTTTTTCCATCGTGCATGATCGAATTCATAAATTTGGTCACGACGATATCCCCGAACTTCGCATCCGGAATAACGTCCCGTTTCTCTGCGCGATGGCGGCGCGACATCTTTGGCTCCGTCTAATCCGTCTTTTGGGGAGCTGCCGCGTGCGCGGCATTTTCCCGGAAATGCCCCTTGGGTTCAGGCCCGTTTCGAGGCCGCGGCGGTCACTTCGGCCGCTTGGCCCCATATTTCGAGCGGCGCTGCTTGCGGTTTTTGACTCCTTGCGTGTCGAGCACGCCGCGCAGGATGTGGTAGCGCACCCCCGGAAGATCCTTTACGCGGCCGCCGCGGATCATCACCACCGAGTGCTCCTGCAGATTGTGTCCCTCTCCCGGGATGTAGCCGATGACCTCAAAGCCGTTCGTCAGCCGGACCTTGGCGACCTTGCGCAGGGCCGAGTTGGGTTTCTTAGGCGTCGTTGTGTAAACCCGCGTGCAAACGCCGCGCTTCTGCGGGCAGGCGCCGAGGTGGCGCGCCTTCTCGCGATAGGTCTTCTCGTGCCGCGGCTTGCGGATCAATTGACTGATCGTGGGCATCCCTGATCTTTCGTAAGCTCTTCAGTCTCTTGTCGACCGTTTCCATCAAGCTGCAGCCGGCCATCTCGCAAAGGGGCAGCCAGGGCGGACTCATAAAGCGCGCTGCACAGGCGAACGCGCAAAGCACCGAAAGCCGTCAAGGCCCGGCGCCCGAGGGGCAGAGGATCACGGCAGCAAGTGCCGCGCTCATGCATGTGACGGCCCAAGCCGCCTTGGGCCAGAATACGTGCTACGTCGCTGGATTGGCAGCGTTTAGGCTCTCCGAGTTCAGGGCGGCGCCCCGGAACAAAAAGCCTACTGCCTGCCGGAAAGCGGGCGGAACTTAATCACGCTGGCTTGACCCGTCAAGCCTGCCGAAAAGAAAAAAGCAGCTTTCCGGGGACATTTTGCGGTTTTGCGCGGATCTAAAATCGGTCTGGGCCCGGTGCTCAACGCGCCTGCGAAAAGTTTCTTGCAGCCGCATTTTCCATTCTCAATTGCGCGCTCAATTGCGCGGCTCTCAATTGCGCGGCTCTCAATTGCACGGCACCCAACTGCAGCCTCAAGGACAGCGCAGTTGATGCAGCCTCTGGCGCGCCAACGGAACGGGCGCCAACTGGCTGCTTTGCGACCCGCTCTCATGCGAGAGGCTCCGCGCAGGGTAAATCCGCACCTCGCGTTTGCTTCAAGCGGCTCTGCGCGAGCGCGCGAACAGCTTGCAAAGTCCCCTTGCCGCACCGGCTTCAGCCAAGATCAGGGCCGAGCAATAGCCGAACTCAATATTGGCCACGAGCCAGGCCAGCCGCATGAAGAATTGCGCCGGCGGTACGGCTGGCTGACAACTCAGTAAAAGGAGGCAGCTGGCCAAAGCACCTGCGGCAACAAGAACCGGCACTTTGAAAGACCGGCCAAGGACCGCGCCAATGAAAATCGCACCCGCCGTCAATGCCGCCATTTCCTGCCTCTCCCGTTTTTTCGCCATCATTTTGGGCTTCCAGCCTTGCCCAAGGCTGGCGTTTCTTTTGCCAAGCCGCGGTCCCGGCCGGGTTGCGCTGCGGTTACGCTGCGAGGATCGTGTCGGCCACATCCCCCGGCGGCCGCCAGTATCGATCTGGCCCCGTGTTTGCTATTAACCAAACCAACTGCAGCAATGAGGACGAGGCGCAGCGGGTCTGCATCTGCCTTGAGAAAAACCAAGAGCGATGTTAGAAGGAAAAATTAATTTGAGGTTAGTAAGACTTTCTTTACTAATGACACCACCCGAAGCTCAAAAGAGGCGCACGAATGTTTCCAGGGCGGCTCAGTAATATTGTAGAATCCCGGCGCCAAGAGAGGGCAGCGGCGCGAATATTTGGTCAAGTTAAGCTCTCTTGCTGGGCAGTCGAAACCCTGTCGGCGCTCGTGGAGCTCACGCTTTTGGCCTTGGCCCCCGCCATAATGGGCATAGTTTATCTTGATCTCTCGCCCGGAAGCGCCCTTAGCGTAAGATCTTGCTCGATCGCTGGAATAGGCAGCGGACTGATTCATGTTTATAGCGCACGTCTTCGCGGCCTTTACCGTTTGCCAGTGCTGTCCTCTCCCGGGCCCAACCTCGGCAGAACGCTCACAATTTGGTTTTTTACGATTTTTATAGTGACGATATTCATCACTTATCTGGACGTTTTAGGTGCATTGGCAGCATTGCCGCTCCTCTTAACCCTTGCACCTCAACTTCCTCTACTTGCCGGGGCCCGAATGGCCTCCGGCAAAGCGGTGCGGAGCCTGTTGGAATCCGGGAGCCTTCGCGGACGCCGGACCGTGGTGATTGGCGAAGCCTGCGAGCTTCTAGGGCTAAGCCCAGGGTTCTTGCTGCAGTCTCTCGGGCTCTCAGAAGTCGCGCGGGTGCAGATCTCGTCCGCGCAAAGGCGCCGCCCAGACGAAATTGCCGCCGATATTGACCGGGCTTTCGCCGCAGCAGGCGATCACGAGGCCGAGGAATTTTTGCTTGCCCTGCGCTGGGACAGCAAGGCCTTGCTCGAGAGCATCCTCGCAAGACTTCGCCCCTCCTCGCTTCCGGTGCGGCTGCTGCCTGATCGCAACGTCAGGGTCATGTTGCTCCAGCACGGATTCAGCCCGGAGCGCGGCCTTTTTCCTCTGCCTCTTCAAAAGGCAGGCTTAACAGCGCTTGAAAGAGCGGCGAAGCGCGGGCTCGATATCCTTGGCGCCGCCGCCGCCATCGCGTTTCTTGCGCCGGTCTTCGTGTTTGCCGCAATCGCAATCAAACTCGACAGCAAAGGGCCGGTCATCTTCCGGCAAAAAAGGACCGGCCTTAACGCAAAAGAGTTTATGATCCTCAAGTTCCGGACGATGACGGTTCTAGAGGACGGCCCGGCGGTCAGGCAGGCAAGCCGCGGCGATCGCCGCGTCACGAGAGTTGGCAAGGTGCTGCGCCGCTCGAGCATTGATGAGCTGCCGCAGCTTTTCAATGTCCTGAAAGGCGATATGTCCCTCGTCGGGCCCCGCCCCCACGCGGTTGCCCACGACAAATACTACAAGGCCCTGATCTCCGATTATGGATTCCGCCACTACGTCAAGCCGGGCATCACCGGCTGGGCGCAGGTCAATGGCTTGCGCGGGGAGACGCCCTCGCTCCAGCAAATGGCCGAGCGCGTCGAGCTTGACCGGTGGTATATCAACAACTGGTCCACAGGGCTCGATCTCAGCATTTTGTTGCGGACCTGCTTTGAGGTTTTGCGCGACCACGCTTATTGACCCGTTCCCGGGCGCTTGCTCTGCGAACGCGCCCCGGCCGCCTCGCCCGAAGCGCAAAGCCAGCGCCTTCGCCTTACCGCACCGGGCTGGACCCAGCCGGTTCGAGATCTTCGCCTTGCGAGAAGATCGCCTCGAAATGATGCTCGAAAGCCAAGGCCGCCGCTTGGCTATCGAGCACCAGCAAATCATTGTCCTGGCGCTTCAACGCGGAGGCTGAGAAGTTGGCGGCGCCGGTCCTCAGCCACCGGCCGTCGATTTGATAGCTCTTCAAATGCATCAGGGGCGCACCGGCGCGTTTGAAGCGCACATCAATGTTCGGATGGGTGAGAATCGCCCGGAATGGCGGAACCGGCTCCCGCTCCCCGATGCGGCGCCGGTCCATATAGATGCGCACTTTGACGCCGCGCTCGGCCGCCCGCAGCAACGCAAACATGACAGGCCAGTCGGTCAAAACATAGGCGGCGATATCGATCTGATACTGTGCTTTATCGATAAGAGAAACATCCACTCGCTCGAGATTTTCGAAAGGCGCGTAATGAATGAGCGGTTGCTGATCGGCCAATCCGCGCGCGGGGACAAGGGCCGCAAGAACGGTCATACCCCAACAGAAATTCAAAACGCAGGACCTTGGCAAGCGCATGAGCCATGGCGACAAAGATGATCCTTCTGGAATACCAGCCTGGCCTTACCCGGGCCTGACCTCAAAATTCCGTCTGCGCCAAGCCGAGGACGGCCGGCCGCGATATGCTAGATTTGAACTCATTAGGTGCGTGCGGGCAGCGCTGCCGCAAATTGGGGAGCAGGAGGAGCGATGCGGAGAGGATCCTCGGACTATGCGGCGGCGGAAAAAAGCAAAGGGCTGCTGCCAGAGCGGCTAGTCCAAGGTTACGAAGCCTTCCTCAGCGCCCGCTTCGCTCAGGAGCAAGACCGTTTCCGGCAGCTTGCGGCTGCCGGCCAAGCGCCCCGGATTATGCTGATCGGCTGCTGCGACTCGCGTGTTCCGCCCGAGGTCATCTTCGATGCCGGTCCAGGCGAGCTGTTCGTTGTGCGCAACATCGCCAATCTCGTGCCACCCTATGAGCGCGATGGCGGCCAGCACGGGATTTCCGCAGCGCTCGAATTCGGCGTCATCGCACTCGGCGTCGAGCATATCGTGGTCATAGGGCACGCACAGTGCGGCGGGGTTGCGGCCTTCGCGCGCAGCGAGACCGCTTCGGGCCACAAGCCGCTGTCGGCGGGCGACTTCATCGGCAAATGGATCAGCCTGATCGGCCGTGCAGCAGCGCGCGCGGGCCCGGCCGGGGAGCCGATCGAGAACTATGTCGAACGCCTGGCTCTTGCTTCGGTCAGGCAGTCAATTGAGAATCTGCGCAGCTTTCCCTGGATTTGCGAGCGCGAGGAGCAAAGCAAACTTCGCCTTCATGGTGCCTTCTTTGGCATCGCGCGAGGCCTTCTGCTCGCGCTCGACGAGTCGAGCGGAGAATTCGAGCCTGTTGCTGCCGCGGCGCACCAAGCAGCCCTCGGAAACGGCGCCTTCTAAAAACCGCAGCGCCGTCAAGTCGCCGGGTGCTCCGGCCGGCGTCCCGAGCGTGAGGAGAGGCCACCCTTGCGGCCCGCTTCGGAAGCCAACTGGTGGTTTTGCGAGAAACTGCGCTTCTCATTGGGAACGCTGCGCCCGCCCTTGCGCGCAATCTCCCGCTGCTTCTCGGCGTCCATAGACGCGAAACCCCGGCCCGATGTCATCATGATCTTTTCCATCGCTCCGCCTCGGATCACACTGCCTGCAAACGGTTAAGCCGTGGCAGCGGTTCCAATCTCCGGCGGGATTGTAAACACTCGATTTTAAGAAGAATCGGATAGAGCCCTGGGCAAAAGGGGGCGCTTAGGCATGACCACGAGCATAGCGGCAGCCGAGTTCTTGCGGCGGCGCGGTATCGGCGAGCCAGTCGATCTCGCCGTGCTGCTCGGGGCTGGGCTGAGCGCGCTTGGCGAGGGTTTGGAGGATGCCCTCGTGCTCCCCTATTCGGCCCTGCCCGGCTTTCCACAGGCGGACGTGCCAGAAGACGGCGGCCGGCTTGCCATCGGGGTTCAGGAAGGCGTGCGCGTCGCTTATCTGCAAGGCGGCCGGTCCGGCGGCCCGGATAGGATGAAAGGTGCCCTCGAAACCCTCGCGCTCCTCGGCGCCTGGGGCGTTCTTTTGACTGGCACAGGCGGATCGCTCCGGCAAGGCCTCTACCCAGGCAATATCGCAATGATCAGCGACCACATCAATTTTAGCGGGATCAACCCCTTGGCCGCCGCCCAGAATAGTCAGCCCTTTAGTCTTGCCGACGCCTACGACCCCAAGCTGCGGCAGAGGCTTAAAGCCGCCGGCGCTGGAACCGGGGTGAGTGTGCAGGAAGCCATCTACATGTGGATTCCCGGACCGTCCTGCGAAACTCCGGCCGAGGCGAGGGCCGCGCGTCAACTTGGCGCCGAGGCCGTGGGGGCGTCGCTCGTTCCCGAGGTTATTCTGGCCCGCCGTCTCGGCTTGCGGGTGGCTGCGCTCGCAGTGATTACGAACTATGCGGCGGGCTTTTCCGGCGGTGCGCCAAACGAAGAGCAGACCCAGCGCGCGGCGCTCGGGGCAGCAATCGGACTTAAGCGCCTGGTCCGCAACTTCCTGCGAACGAAGACGGCGGCGTAGCTCTGAACTTTGCGGATTCCGGCCCGGAGGGCTCAAAACAAAAAGCCCCGGCAGAGGCCGGGGCCGCGAGACGCAGCGGGCTCTCTAGGCGGCCTTAAGGTTTGCCGCCGACGACCGGCCGGTCCGTTTGTCGGCCACAACATCGAATGTGAGTTTCTGGCCCTCTTGCAAACTGCGCAGGCCCGACTGCTGCACGGCGCTCACGTGGACGAAAACGTCTTTGCCACCGTCATCTGGCCGGATGAAGCCGTATCCCTTCTCGGGGTTGAACCACTTCACGGTTCCTGTCGTCATAGAGTCGTTCCTTGTCGAAGAGAAGATTGGCGCCGCCCATCCCGGCGCCGATTCGTGCATCGTTGTTTCAGGGAAAAGGTCGTCAGCTGACGCAAAAATGCGAGGCGAGGCCATCCGGCCAAAACACGATACGCGGAAATCTATGCGCGTGCGCAGCATAAGACAATGGGCATGCATGGTTTTTGGAGGGAGGCGAGCGGGCCTGCGTCCCCAATCGCGTCTGCCCCTCCTTTAGCCTAAAGCCTTCTAATCCGGGCGAGCGTGAACAGGCCAAAGGGCGGCAGCTTGCGCCGCTCGATCAGCTCGACGTTCGGATTGGCCTCGATCCATCCGCCAATGATCCGCCAAGGGAACTCCGGTCTCCAGCCAAGGCCGGCGCTGTGTTTGGCGAGATAGGCTTCGATCCGCCCCAGCAGTCCTTTTTCGGCGCCTATGTGATTGGCAAGAATGATCTCGCCGCCTCTCTTCACCACACGCGCCATCTCGTCAAGGCAAGCCTGGGGATCGGGCACGACGGTAAGGACGTAGGGGGCAACGACAGCATCGAAATAAGCATCTGGAAAAGCAAGCCGCAGCGCATCCATGACGAGGAGACCGTCGATATTGGCGAGCGCCTTGCTATCCGCCCGCTGCTGCGCGCGCCGCAACATGGGCTCAGAGAGGTCGATGCCCGTGAGCCGCGTGTTCGAGGAAAACATCGGCAATTCGAGCCCGGTGCCAACGCCGACATCCAAGATATGGCCGCCGATGCGATTGGCGGCTGCTGCCGCTGCTTTGCGCCCGGGCCGCAGGACGAGTGTAAAGACGAAATCATAGATGGGCGCCCAGCGTGCGTAGGATTTCTGGATGTGGCTATTCTCGAGAACGGCAATGGCCGGGCGCTCCGGCACCGCAGCGGCGCGGACCTCTAGCATTTTCTCTTGCACGCGATTTCCTCCAGATTCTTTCTGTGCCGGCGTCACAAAGGGCCGTTTTGTTGCTGCGGCCCTGCCGCAGCACCCCCGCGTTCCGGGGCTCTCTTCAAAGCGCTGGTTCGGCCTGAACGCTGGATTCCGCCCCGCTCTCGCACAAGACCGGCTCCGCGGCGGCAATATAGCCTCCTCCAAGGACGCGCGCCTCTGGGCCGCCCTCATAAAAGACGCAGGCCTGGCCGGGCGCGACGGCCTCTTCCGGCGCGGCGAATTCAACGGCAATCTCACCGTCCTCTATAAGGAGGAAGGCCGGTGCTGGAGGCCGGGTGGAGCGGATCTGGACAAAAATTTCTTTGTTCAGATGCTCCTCGAGAGTCGCCGGGCCAATCCAATTGACGCCCCTCAGTCTTGCGCGTTTAGCTGCGAGCGCCTCCCGTGGCCCAACGACAACGCGCGCACGCGCGGCATCGAGTTTGACTACATAGAGCGGCTCGCCGTGCACCGAGCCGCCAAGGCCAAGGCCCCGCCTCTGCCCGATCGTGAAATGAATGACCCCGGGATGGCGGCCAAGCACGCGCCCGTCCACGTGGACGATGTCGCCCGGGAGAGCCGCGCCAGGCTTGAGCCGCTCAATGATATCGCTATACCTGCCCTCCGGAACGAAGCAGATGTCTTGGCTGTCCGGCTTGGCGGCGGCGGGCAGTCCAAAGCGGTGCGCGGCCGCCCGGACCTCGGTTTTTTCCATATTGCCCAGCGGAAAGCGGACGAACTCCAGCTGTTCCCTTGTGATCGCGAAGAGAAAATAACTTTGGTCGCGTGAGCGGTCGCGCGCCCGGTAAAGTGCACGCGCGCCCGAAGAGTCGGCGCGCGAGGCAACGTAATGCCCCGTGGCAAGAACATCCGCGCCGAGATCCTTTGCCGTCTCCAGCAAATCGGCGAATTTAATGTCGCTATTGCAGGCCGCGCAAGGCAGAGGCGTCTCTCCGCTTGCGTAGCTTTGCGCAAAGGGCGAAATGACCTTGCGCCGGAACCGCTCCTCGTAATCGAGCACGTAATGCGGGATCGCAAGCCGGGCCGCCGTCTGGCGGGCATCGTAGATGTCTTGGCCCGCGCAACAGGCGCCCTTGCGGTGAACGGCAGCCCCGTGATCATAAAGCTGCAAGGTGACGCCGAGCACATCGTAGCCCTGCTCTTTCAGCAGCGCCGCGACGACAGAGGAATCAACGCCGCCGGACATTGCAACGACGACCCGCGTCTTTGCCGGAGCTTTGCCCAGAACCAGGCTCTCGCGCCCCCGGGCTGCAATACTGCCGCTCATCGCTCTCGCCTGCCGCTCACGCCGAAGAAGATCGAGACATTTCCGTGCGCCAAAGATAGGCTGCCGCCGTTTCCGCGCCGCCAGAAGCGGCGCCGTTGCGGCCTTGGCTCGCCTTATACCGGCGCAGCCATCCACGCGCGTCAAACGCGCGCGGTGTTTATGTCATAAACCGCTCCTTGCCATGAGGCAACGTGGTTTGCCAGCCTGCAATTGCCCCGCCGCAGACAATTTCCTTAACGATAAGCAAATCGAACGTCTCAATAAGGTACAAATCAGGCCAATGTTTCAAATCGTTTCAAATAATCATCCAATTCTGGATGGAAGTTCCTCAGCAAAGGCCTAATTTCAGTTTAGGCAAATCTTAAAACACGGCCGCTAGTCTCCGTCAGAACAACTTATGCTGGTGTGAGTTCTGAGATGGCCGAACCCAATCGTATCAGGGCGAAATATGTGATAGGTCCCGACGGCAGCCCTTTGACCATCGCCGATCTACCGCCATCGACCACCAAGCGCTGGGTGATCCGGCGCAAGGCCGAGGTCGTAGCCGCCGTGCGGGGCGGCCTTCTTTCGCTCGACGAGGCGTGCCGTCGCTATACGCTGACCGTCGACGAATTCCTTTCCTGGCAGATGTCGATCGACCGGCACGGCCTTGCCGGGCTGCGCACGACCCGCATTCAGCAATATAGGAACTGATGAAGATAGCTCGGCTGCCGAAGCCGCGGGGCAGCCATCGTGCCCTCTCGAACCGGGCATAAGCGGAGGAGATCGCGCCCCCGCTGTGGCATTACGCCCGGCCGGCTCGGCTCTAGCCGAAACCGCGCCATGGCCGCTTGGCCTCACTCTCGCCTGGCCGACTTCCGCGCAACAGCTCAGAATGAGCAGCCCTTCGCGCTCCTTAACCTGTTTTCTGCTATGCTCAGTGCGCACGCGGCCAATCTGCCGAACGTTTACTTTCGCCGGAAAGAAGTGATAATCAATTGATCGCAATCAGGCTTCTTCAATTCCTGAACTTTGGAGGCTTCGATGATAAGCCGCCGGGCTTTTCCCCGCCCATCCCTCGGCGCCGCCTTGGCCGCGCTGCTCTTCGCCGCCGCGCCCCTTAAGTCCCATGCGGCTTCCGCGCTCGCATATTTGGACACGGACAAAGACGGCACTGTCGATCTTGCCGAAGCGAAAAGCGCTGCGGGCAATACGTTCGATAAGCTCGACAAGGATGGCGATGGCACCCTCGATGTCAAAGAGGCTCGAGCCCACCTCAGTAAGAAGGATTTCCAGGCGGCCGATCCGGATAGCGATGGCACACTGACGAAGGACGAATATCTTAGCTTTACTGAAAAGCAATTCAAGGCAGCAGATCCCGATGGCGACGGCACGCTCGATGTGAAAGAGCTTCGCTCCAAGGCAGGGAGCGCGCTGCTGCACATGGTGCATTAGGCTGTTTTCGAATTTTCCTTGGGCGAGGGGCCGCGTCATTCCCCGCCCGCATAAGGACGAAACCCCATTAGCTCAATCAGGTCACGCCAATGCCCTCGAAGCTTGAACAGCTAAAGACCATGACCACGGTTGTCGCAGACACCGGTGATATGGAAGCCATCCGCCGCTTCGGGGCCACTGATGCGACCACCAATCCTACCCTCATCTTGAAGGCTGCGCGTATGCCCAATTACGCGTATCTCCTGGAGGAAGCGGTTCTTTGGGGGCTGAGCCATACGCACTCGACCAGCGAGACCACCGACTGGCTGACCCTGCGGTTTGGCGTCGAATTGTCGAAAGTGGTGCCCGGGCGGATTTCGACCGAGGTCGATGCCGATCTTTCCTTCGATGTGGACGCGACTGTTGCCAAGGCACGCGAGATCATCGCCGGTTACAAGCGGCTCGGCCTCAGCCGCAGACGCGTGCTCATCAAGATTGCCTCGACTTGGGAAGGAATCCGCGCGGCGGAGATTCTGCAAAGCGAGGGAATCAACTGCAATATGACCCTCTGCTTCTCGCTGGCGCAAGCCGCTGCTTGCGCCGATGCCGGCGCCGCCGTCGTCTCGCCTTTCGTTGGCCGCATCCTAGATTGGTACACCAAGAATGAGGGGAAAACCTATACCGCCGAAACGGACCCTGGCGTCCAATCGGTGAGCCGGATTTACAGCTACTACAAGGCCCATGGCATTGAGACGGAAGTCATGGGCGCTTCGTTTCGCAACAAGGGCGAGATCGAGGCCCTCGCGGGTTGCGATTTGTTGACGATCTCGCCGGAACTTCTAAACGAGCTCTCGCAGGATATGGGGAAGCTCGAACGTAAGCTCGACCCCGCCACCGCCGCGGCGCGCGCACCGGCGAAGCTTTCCCTCGATGAAAAAACCTTCCGCTTCATGCTCAACGAAGACGCGATGGCGACCGAAAAGCTCGCCGAAGGCATCAGGAACTTCGCGCGCGATTTGCACGCTCTTCGCGAGGTAGTCTCGAAACGGCTGCAGGAGGCGGCTTAGTCAGCAGGCCGCACCTCCCTGGCGGCCTCATCAAGAGGGGGAGATCTTCATGCCAACCGAACTGAAGCTCCTCATCTGGTCGGTCGCGCTCACTTTCGTCCTGATGCTCGTCTCCGTTGCAGGCGCCACAGCCCAAGTCGGGCTCCCTATGCTGCTTGGCAATCGCGAGGGCATGCCAAAGCTCACCGGCTGGGCTGGCCGTTCCCTCCGCGCCCATTATAATATGGTCGAAAACATGGCCCTTTTCGCACCGCTTGTCGTCGTCGGGCACCTCACGGGACGCAACAATGCAACCACGGTGGCCGGGGCCGAGATCTTCTTTTTCGCGCGCCTCGCCTATGCCTTCGTCTATGTGATCGGCATCCCCTATTTGCGCACGCTCATTTGGACCGCCTCGGTCATCGGCCTCATTTTGATTTTCAGCCAGCTGATCTAACGGCTCGCCATGCGTCACCGCGCGGCGCGAGGCGGCCCAAAACTGCCTCTTAGCCTTCCTTGGCTTTTGGCGTGAAGACTTGCCGGCCGCGATACATGCCTGTCTTCATATCGACATGATGCGGGCGCCTGAGTTCTCCCGAATCCTTGTCTTCCACGTAAGCGGGCGCTTTGAGCGCATCGGCGGAGCGGCGGAAGCCGCGCTTCATGGGGGAGGTCTTTCGCTTCGGAACAGCCATTTCGCCCTCTTGACAGGTCATGGCCGGGCATGGCCGGCCATCCGGGATGACGGAATATTTCGAGATAGAGCCCTATAATCAGAATTCGCAGGATTGGCCATCCAAAATCGTGGAACCTCTGCTGCGGCGGGGCTCAACACGCGATCCTCCTCATTCGGCGCAGCCGGCCAGAGCCCCGTCCGCCGCCATGCGGGCCATCAGGCGCGCGGCGAGGAAGCGGTGGAGCCGCGATGGCCGCGCGGCATTGCGCTGGCGCGGATTTGGCAGAGCGCTCGCAAGGAGCGCCGCCTCCCTGGCACCGAGCTTATCGGCGCTTTTGCCAAAGTAATGCCGCGCCGCCGCCTCGGCGCCGAAAATCCCGTCCCCCCATTCCGCGATGTTGAGATAGACTTCCAAGATGCGCTTCTTGGGCCACTCGATCCCAATCAAAAGCGCCAAGGGGATCTCGATCGCCTTGCGCAAATAGGATCGCGATTGCCATAAAAACAAATTCTTCGCCGTTTGCATGGCGATGGTCGAGGCGCCGCGCGACGG